>ERZ795047.19-NODE-19-length-209322-cov-6.374741_pt1 | contig 209322 bp, 157 predicted proteins | sample MGYA00375131_ERZ795047 | MGnify/ENA primary metagenome ERZ795047 (study PRJEB30176, sample SAMN05720228) | activated sludge metagenome | isolation source: Anaerobic digester | place: Japan | collected 2015-05-20 ... | reverse complement strand
ACACCTATGCGTCTTTTTGGCTTTTTCACATTTTTCAACTGTCAAACTTGAGAATTTTATCTTACTACATATAAAAATGCTTGTCAATACCGATTTTTACGGACTTTTCGATAATTCTCGTTTTCAAAAAAAGGCCTCTGTTCCATTATCGGTCCTGCGTAACATTTTTAATTCCGAAAAAGATAAATGCGCATATATTTCAAACAGTAATTTTTTTATAAAACAAATGATTTCTATTCTGTTTCTGTCTGCCCTGCAATAAAAGTGAAAAATACTTGACGCGTTGCTTGTTGTTTTTGAAAAATACTACAAAAAAGAGCACGCCTTAACGGCGCGCCCTTTCTTTTTTTTGTCTTCTTCCCCCAACTTACGGACTTATCCAAGAATCTCCTTGAGGTCTTGTTCGGGTGTTGTAATCGGAGCAATATTGTAATTGTCCGCGAGGATTTTCAAGACGTTTGGCGAAACAAACGCGGGAAGGCTGGGTCCGAGTTTTATGTTCTTAATGCCAAGGTAAAGGAGCGTCAGCAGAATGCATACAGCTTTCTGTTCATACCAGGAAAGGACGAGCGAGAGAGGCAGTTCGTTTACCCCCACGCCGAAGGCTTCGGCGAGCGCAACCGCGACCTTTATCGCGCCGTAAGCGTCGTTGCATTGTCCCATATCCATTACGCGGTCAAAAGCGCCGATTTTGCCAAGGTTAAGGTCATTAAAGCGGTATTTGCCGCACGCCACGGTAAGTATAACGCTGTCGGACGGGGTCTGTTTTACAAATTCGGTGTAGTAATTCCTTCCGGGCTTTGCTCCGTCGCACCCACCCACAAGGAAGAAATGCTTGATGTTTCCTCCCTTAACGGCGTCGATAACGGCGGGCGCGTTTTTGAGTATTGTGCGGAAGGAATAGCCCGTTGTGACGGTATTTCCTCCGTTTATACCCGTGAACACCTTATCCTCGGGATATCCGCCCAGTTCCAGCGCTTTTTCGATCACGGGAGTAAAGTCCTTATCCTCGCCGATATGCACAAGCTCCGGGTAGGATACAACTTCGGTCGTGAAAACTCTGTCCTTATAGCTCGGCTTTACGGGCATAAGGCAATTTGTCGTAAACAATACGGGCGCGGGGATATTGTCGAACTCTTTCTGCTGATTCTGCCACGCCGTGCCGAAATTGCCTTTAAGGTGAGCATACTTTCTGAGCATCGGATAGCCGTGAGCAGGGAGCATTTCGCCATGTGTATAGATGTTTACCCCTTTTCCTTGTGTCTGTTCAAGCAGAATCTGCAAATCCTTGAGGTCGTGCCCCGATACCACGATAAACGGACCTTTCTCAATAGTCAAAGGCACCGTTACGGGCTCGGGAATGCCGTAGGTATCGGTATTGGCGGCGTCCAGCATTTCCATGCATATGAGGTTTACTCTTCCCGTTTCCATTACGATGGGAAGGAGCTTTTCTGCGCCAAGGTCCTCGGAGATTGCGTTAAGCGCCTTATAAAAGAAGTCGTTTACTTCTCTGTTCTTGTATCCGAGCACAAAGGCATGATAAGCGTATGCCGCCATGCCCTTAATCCCAAAAAAGATAAGCGCCTTAAGCGAGCGGATATCTTCCTCGGCTGTCCAGATTTTCCTCATATCGAAGACTTCGCCGTCCCCGCCCATTTTTACCGCCAGGCTTTGCGCTTCTTTGGCAAGAGTTTCTATTGTCGGGCGGTTAAAGTTGACGTTGGTTATCGTGGTAAACAAACCTTTCAGCACCAATTCGTCGCTTTGGGGCGTCGCTCCGCTCTTCTTTACCGCCCTCGCGAGCGCGACCAACGAGCCTGACAGGCCGTCCTGCTCGTTTGCCACGTCAAAGGTTTTTCCGCATACACCCATTCTTGTGCAGCCTTTGCCCATGGCTGTCTGCTCACATTGAAAACAAAACATGTCATTCATAATAAATATCCTCCTTTTTTTTCAATCTTCAAGTATTTCTCCGTCTGTCGATATGGTAACGACATTCCAGGGTATGAATTTGCCGCTTTCTTTAAGCGCCTGCACCGTCGCGTGCTCTATCCCGCCGCAGCAGGGTACTTCCATGCGCACAACCGTTACGCTCTTTATATTGTTGTTCTTTATTATCGCGGCAAGCTTTTCGGTATAGTCTACGCTGTCGAGCTTGGGGCAGCCGATAATCGTCACATGGTTTTTCATGAATTTCTCATGGAAATTGCCGAACGCGTAAGCCGAACAGTCGGCAGCGATAAGGAGCTTTGCGTTGTTAAAGTAGGGCGCGTTTACGGGCACCAGCTTTATCTGCACCGGCCACTGCATGAGCCTGCTTTTGGCTTCAAAACCGGTTTCTCTGACTTCGTCGTCGGTATCCTTGTGCTCAAGGCTTCTTGAGTGAGTGCCGGGGCAGCCGCAGGGCAGCCTGTCTTCGTCCTTATGCTCAATTTTCTTTGCCGTTGTGCCGGGACAACCGCCCTTTTCCTTGGTGACGCTCGCTATCTTATTCATGATTACCGCGTTTTCGTCGAAAGGCAGAGCTTCCCTCTCCTCAAAGGAAATGGCGTTGGTGGGGCATACGGGCAGACAGTTTCCAAGTCCGTCGCAGTAGTCGTCCCTTAAGAGCTTGGCCTTTCCGTTTACCATGCCTATCGCGCCTTCATGACAAGCCTGAGCGCAAGCGCCGCAGCCGTTGCATTTTTCTTCGTCTATTTTTATGATTTTTCTTTTCATGTCTCGATTACCTCCTTGACTTTCTGCCCTAATTGTAATATTTTAATTACATAATGTATGTTGCAAAAGCAACAAAATGGTATAAATATGAAAAATTATCCTGAGACGTTAATAAGCAATCCGCTGTTTAAAAACATTAAAAGCGAAGAACTTCCTCTTTTGCTTAACTGTTTGTCTGCCCGCATTCGGGTTTTCGAAAAGAACTCTTATATTTTTACCGAGGGTGACACGCTCACTCATATCGGTATTATCGTAAGCGGCCGCGCCCACGTTATTAAAGACGACCACTGGGGCAACCGCGCCATCTTGTCGGATTTATCGGACGGGGACCTCTTCGGCGAAGCGTTCGCTTTTGCGGGGGAAGGGATTTCGCCCGTAAGCGTTATCTCCATAAGTAAGTGTGAGGTACTCTTTATTGATTATACCAAAATTATGCACACTTGCATATCCCCCTGCTCTTTCCACTCCGAAATAATTTCAAATCTTGTAAAGATTCTCGCGCAAAAAACGGTCATGCTGACCCAGAAAATGCACTTTATCACCCAGAAAAAGACCAGGGGAAAGCTCCTTTCCTATCTCTCGGCGCAAAAAGAAAGAACGGGAAGCAATACGTTTGTCATACCGTTCAACCGTCAGGAACTTGCCGACTTCCTTTCGGTGGAAAGAAGCGCGATGACGCGTGAACTGTGCAGAATACGCGACGAAGGGTTACTGGAGTTTCGCAAAAACCGCTTTACATTGAAATAAAAAAGCCCGACTGTTATCGGGTTTTTATTTTTATGCGTTTTCTTCTTTTTCTCCGTTTTCTTCGCTTTCAGCGCGTTCGGCGCGCATTATCTTAAGCTCTTCGAGTATTTCTTTATGCCGCTTTTCGGTGAGGTCATAGAAGAACATCGGCACGCATTGGAGTATACAGCCTACCGCGGGTACGATGGTGATTAGTACAAGCATCATCCTGGCGATATCGGGGTAAGTGCCCGCAAAGTCAAGCTGGAATACGCGTCCTTCATCTGCTGCGATTTTGAGCTGTTGCTCAAGGTGTCCTACGACGTTGGTATAATGCACCGCGCCCAAGAGCCCGTTTGAGATAAGAAGGGTTATCGCGGCGGTAAGTTTGGATGTAAAGTTAAGTCCGCTGAAAAATACGCCGTCCAGCCTCTTTCCTATTTTATGCTCCATGTAGTCGACGGAGTCGGCAACCATGGTGGTCGTGTACACCGTGGAGAATCCTGAGAAGAAGCCGGCTATTACAAGCATGGCAATAAGAAATATCGTATTCTGATATCCCAGGAAGAAAATCAGAAGATAAGGTATCGCGCTTAAGAATGAGGTAGCTATAATAATATCGCGTTTAGAGAATTTCTTGGTGAGATACGGGCTGATTGCCATGGACACCACAAGTCCGCCCATGAACGCACCTCCGAGTTTTATTATCCACGCGCCTTCCGAGCCATTTCCAAGCACCCACTTGCAGAAATAGAGCCCCGCGCTTAATACAAGCATTCTCGTACAGCCGAGTACCATTGAGGAAAGCGTGAGTAAAAACGGTTTGTTCTTCGCAAGTATGCGGAAGTTTTCCTTGAAGCCCGTGTCGTCTTTCGAATCGTTGTTGCTGTGCACTCTTTCACGCACGTTGGGGAAAGCAAATTTGAAGCATACACCGCCGATAATTGCCATTATGACTACGGTAAGGAAATATCCTTGCGCTTCCGAAAAATATCCCGAAAAATTGGCTTTACCCGTGTTGGGGAACCAGCCAAGGTCAAGTCCGCCGAGAGCGTTTTTGAGGGGTGCAAAGGCTGCGATTACTACAGCGCCGAGGCTGGAAACGATCCTTGCAAGAGAAATCAGTTTTGCCCTCTTATGGTCGTCCGGCGTCATAATCGACGTCATGCCCCAGAGCGGAATGTCGCCCAGCGTATATAAGCTCTCCCACAGCAAGAATGATACAATTACGTATGTAATCTTAAACCACATGGGCGCGCCCGTTATGGGCAGGAACATTAAAACTGTGGTAATCGCTATGGGAATGGGCACATACTTAAGATACGGCCTGCATTTGCCCCATCTTGAATGGGTTTTGTCCACAATTGTACCCATCAGCATATCGTTTATCGCGTCCCAAACCCTGGATATACCCATAATGACGGCAACTACCGAGGTAGAAATAATAAGCACGTCGGTATAGAAAAGGTTGAGCGCGGTGCCTTCTATGGCATAAATGATATTCTGTCCGAACATCGCAATGAGGAAGAAATTACGTTCCTTATTGCTGTACTCCCCAATTTCTTTGTCGGCTTTGGGGAAGGACCAAGTGAAAACTTTCCTGAAAAACGCTTTCAAAATCGCACCTGCCTTAGTAAAAAAGTAATAGCACTTGCTTCATTATACACCAGTATCGGGACAATTACAATATGGGTTTTTGAAATAAAAGATAAACCGTAACGACAAAAACGACTTTTTTGTTATCTAAAAAATCAATAAAAAACAAATAATCAGCGAAGGCTGATTATTCCAGAACAAGACAATAAACTGTTGCCGCGACAGCACAATAAGCGCGGCGATTAGGAAAAATTCTTAACTTTACGCGACATGGTAAAGCGCTTTGAATACCAGAATCTTACAGTTTTCCACGCTCTTTCTTGAATTGAGCAATACCGACATAGGCGTTTCACTGTGCTTTGCATATCCTGAAAAGTCGCGGAATTTCAGCATAGCGGGGTCGAAATTCGCAGGATTTAACGCAAGGCATATCCGTAAAGTTTTATGGGTAAAATATAGATTTGCTATCGTCCTGTTTTTTGCGAAAAACTTTACTTTGTTTCTGTAAACCGTATGTTTTATGCCTTGTTTGTCGCAATAAGCGAGAATTTCGCCGAAATACTCCTTTGTCTTTTTACCGGAAGCGTCCAGCCTTTCGGAAAACGACGGAATCTTTTTCTTTTCTGCTTTGAAGGCGTCAGGCTCTTCCTGCCGTATCCTTATCTCGCTGCCGTATGCGTATTGAGGCGGTCGTTGTCCATAGACATTTTGCTGTTTCAATTTTTTGTTGAAATAGAATGTGTTTATGAGTTTTACCAAGGCGCACCCCCTTATGTGGATATTTTATTATCGCGGGCGCTGTTTTATGACTGTTATTATATTGACAACAACCCATAAAATACTTAGTATTTAGTTATGCAAAAGTACAACCTGACTTTTTTCGATACGCTGCCGTCCACAAACACCGCCCTTAAAGAAAAGGCCAAACAAGGCGCTCCCGAAGGTGAAGTAGTGGTCGCGCGAGCTCAGACGATGGGCAAAGGCAGTAAAGGCCGCTCCTTTTTCTCGCCCGAAGGGGGCTTGTATTTCAGCTTACTTTTGCGCCCCGGGCAAAACTTGTGCCGCTACCTTACCCCCCTCGCCGCAGTAGCCGTCAGCCGCGCAATCGAAAATCTGGGATTCCCCGACGTGAAGATTAAATGGGTAAACGACATCTACCTCAACAATAAGAAAGTGTGCGGTATCCTTACCGAAGGCGTCAGCGACAATGAGGGTAATTATTACGCTGTAGTCGGCATCGGTATTAACCTCTCTCCGCCCGCAGGCGGCTTTCCATCCGAAATACGAGACACCGCAACCGCGCTTTTCTCAGAGCCCGTCCCCGAGAGCGTAAAAAACGCCCTTCTTACATCCGTTCTCGACAATATCTCGGCTCTATATCCGACTTTGAGCGAAAAGTCCTTCCTTGCCGAATACCGTGCAAGGTCCTGCCTTATCGGAAAAAGCATAACGATTACAAGCGGAAACCGTGTTTTTGAAGCTGTCGCAGTGGACATTAACGATGATTTTGAGCTTGTCGTAAAAACCGCCGAAACGGGAGATATCGCTCTGAATTCGGGCGATGTTCAAATAAAAATCGCTTGCAAAAACGGTCAGGATAGGCTATACTAAGATAGCAAAAAAACATATATGGAGAGTTGGCAGAGCGGTCGAATGCGGCGGTCTTGAAAACCGTTTTAGCGCAAGCTAACTGGGGTTCGAATCCCTAACTCTCCGCCAAACGCCAATACCCTCTTTTTTACCCGTTTTTACCATATTTTTATAGGTTATCTTGGGTAATTTAGGGGGTATTTCAATTAATTAGTGTGTATTTGTTCCCTAATTTGTTCCCGATTTTAAGCTTCTTTAATGTCCTGCTCATCGGCTTTCTCAATAGGCTTGTCAATGTTATCTTGTATGTTTTTAAGAAGCGTTAATGAGCGGTTAATTCTTGCCGTGTCTTTTGTGTTGCAAGTATTGTACTCTCTAATATATGTATAAAGACAATTGCCGACCACTACCGCAAGGCGGATAAGCGATAGAAGCAATTTATAATATCGGAAGATTTTACGAAGAAAAATTCCCGATAAATGAACAAACATCTAACGGGAATAATTCTTATAAAGCCTCTCGGGGTGATAGCACAAGCAATAATGCCCAAGCAACCACCCAACTGGGCACTATTAGTATACCCAACTCTTCCGAAAATAGCAACACTTTTGAGAAAAAAAGTTTATCAAGTGTAGAAATTTCGGAAGAAATAACAGATAACATTAAATATTCGTTAAGAACAAAGCCTGCACCGAATAAAACAGAGATTGCATATAAATTATTTAATCAGCGTGAAGACGGTAACCTTTATCCGCTCTATATTAACCCCGACAATGATTCCGCTTATGTGAAAATTGGAGAATGGTATGATGCAGACGAAGGCGAATATTCTATTGACACAAAAAACGGTAGAAAGTATGTTAAGGCGCAAGGTGGACTTGAAAAACTTGCATATCGTCCCGGTTGGCACCCCTAACTCGCCGCCAAAAAAAAGACAGCCCGATCAGGCTGTCTTTTTAAATATCAATCAGGTTTTACGTTTTCATTTTAAACCAATGTTTTTATCGTTATTGTCTCTCCATACTCTATCGGGAACCAAGGCGAGATAACGGAAACCGGGGCTTTCCGGCTGTTGATATAGGTAAGTGTCAGGGCGCCGTTGGCATATTCAAACGCGCCGCCCGTGAATTTTGATGTGAAGGGCGCGGCTTTTGTGTAAAGTTGGGTGTCGCTGTGGCAGCTGACAAGCGCCGCGGGGAAATCTGCGCCCATGGTTACTATGTCGGGCTTATCCTGCGCTTTGCTGTTGTAGGCGGTGGAATAATTGTACTCTTCTCCCGCGGCGTAGCCCCCTTCAAGATACATCAGCTTATGGCGGTGACCCGAAATCATGACGTCTAAGTTCATTTGGTTGAGACGCTCGTTATATGCCTTGAACACGTCGGCAAAGGTGCGGTCTGCGCCCGTGAATGCCGTCGTAACGTGAGATATCGCTATGCGATACTGTACGTCCGGTGCGTTAAATTCGGAATCGGCGCGCTCAAGTATACTGTCGAGGTAGGCAAGTTCTTTCTCGCGATAGCTTTCGTAATCGGCCGCGCCGTAATACTCCCAGTTGGCGTCTTCTTTATCCTCTGCCATGTCAAGGACAATGCCCCAAAGCGAGCCAAGTCGGAAGGAATAATAATAATTTGCGCCGTCTGCCCCAACGTAGCGGTGAAGGTCGCCGCTCGCATTGCCGCGCGTTTCGTGATTGCCGCGGGCGTAAATGACGGGACGGGTGCCTTTTGTCACGTCAAAAGCAACTTCGTTGATAAAATCCAGGGCGTATTGGCGCGGAATAAATGATGAAATGTCGCCTGCCACGATCAAAAAGTCGAGCTTGTCGCCGTAATAGCTTGCCGACTTAACCGCCGCCGACTTGTAGTCGTGAATATCGGAAATGGCAAAGAATTGTATACCGTCGCTCTCATCAACGGGACGGAAGGAGTAGGTTTTCGAAACGGTTCTTCCCTGCAACGCGCCGTAGGCGGTACGGACGTCTTTAATTCTATTATAATGCCGACGAGTCTACTTGCGCAATGTGTTTTTATTTGCGGCGCTTATTAATCAACTTCACGCCGAGGGCGAACAGATACGATATCAAGGTAAAGCAGGCGCACAGGATGATTATCCAGAAAACTACGCCCGTCTGTCCTTTTTCGACAGCCCAGCCAAGCTCGAAGTAATTGAGGAAGAAGTACGGCACTCTTTGCCCGCCGCCGAAATTCACGTTGGCAGCAGACAAAATCAAGGCAAAAACAAGATAATATAAAGGCATCGCCAGCCCCGACAGGAATTTCGCTCCCTTGACGTCGACTTTGTTGTCAAAAAGGAAGAAATCGACGACGGCAAGCAGCGGTACCAGCAGATGCACCGAGAAATTATCAAAAGATACGAGATAACTCACAGGCAAAGTCGGCGCGAGAAGGATGAAAAAGACAAGAAAAGTGATTGTTATCGCAACGGTCAAAGAAAATTTCGCGATGAGCCAGCCGTTTGTAATAACTTTTTGCCCGTTTTGTATTCATTGCATTGGAGACCTAAGAAAATCGCCGCAATGATTACCACAAACAAGTTGCTTTGAATTGTATAGTATAAAAAAGCGGTATAGCTCAACATAAAGGAGCCCATATTGACGGTGGCTATTATGCCGCTGATGCCGATTGCTATAATCAATGCCTTAATCGCTATACTGACAATGAATTTGATTTTCATCTTCGATTCCATCTTATAATCTCCTTTCGGACGTGAAAATTACTTTTTTCTTCAAAAATACGCGCCCTTAGAAGCGCGTCTTAGTTGTGTTTATATATTATTATATTAGCATTTAAAATCACTTACTGTCAATCTGCACCTCGTTCAATTGCACTCAAGGAATATCATAATAAATGCCCTGTTGAGGGGCATTTCCTTGGAGGTTATCTCCCGCAAAAAAGTCTCGTGGACATTTTTGCACGATTATTCTTTGCCGCGAGAATGATCAAGCGCAAAAATCACCGATTGTGCCTGTTATGATATTCAGAGTAATTCCAATCAAGCCTTCGGCGATTCTCACTGAGCAAGCGATACCGATGATCGGGATGAGGATTAGAAACTCTATATAGAGTAAAAAGGGGCAATCTGAATCGCCCTTTTCTTTTCTCTAAAACTTTACCCCCTCTTGAAATATCCCTATAAAAGTACTATAATATTATTCAAATCATTAATTTTTTCGAGGTGCTTTATGGCGAACAATGAAATACTGAAGAAAGCGGAATACGCTCAGATTGTTTTCAATGACCTCATTGAGAGATTGGGTATCGACAAGGTTTATCCCACGACGTTTATTGCCGACCCCGCAAAGGAAGAACTGTTCAAGCAGTCCTACCTCAAGGAAAATCCCTTCCCGAGCGTTATTGCGCTTGTGCTGGCAAAGCTCAGAAAGAAAGCGGTTACACGGCTTTTTGAGAAAGAGGATATTCTCCAGACGCCTGTTATTGCGGCGGTGCTTTCGCTATGCTCTTCGCTTGCCACAGATATAGGCGCGCTTCGCGGCGACGACGTTTCGAGGACGAGAATCTTCAGCGATATATCCTTTGCGGGTATGCAGGCAATAAGGCTGTATACCGCCGACCATAAGGAAAAAGCTTTCAAGAAAGCGAGATGCGACTCGGCTATCCGCGTGGACAACGCCATAAACGGCTCATTCTACAAGTATAAGACAAAAGACGGCAGATACGTATCTTTCCACGTCTATTATCAGTCACAGCAGGAAAAGTTGGTTAAGGCTCTGGGACTTAAAAAGGAATCAAAGGACTTCAAACTCCTCTCGGTAAGCGGCGACAGAAAGTATCTTGCCAAGGTTTGCAGCCAACACAACGCCATCGACCTTGAAAACCTTGCATTCGACAGCGAAGCGTGCGCCTGTATGCTACGAGACAGGGAGGAATGGGAAAATTCCGACGTGGGCAAGGCGGTAAAGGCGATGCCCCTCATAAAGTTTGAGGACAAGGGCTTAAAGGAACTTCCCTCTTGGGGAAGACCCGACCCGAGAGGTCCTCTTTCGGGCATTAAGGTGCTGGATATAACCCACATTATCGCGGGTCCCGCCTGCTCGAGAATCCTTGCCGAATACGGCGCCGATGTGTTGCTTGTCAGACGCGGCAAATTCCTCGACCAGGAACAGGCAATGCTCGAACTTGACGGCTGGGCGGGAAAAAACTCCGTTCAGCTTGACCTGAACAATTCCGACGACCTTGCGAAAATGAAAGAGCTTATCAAGCAGGCCGATGTCATTACCTACTCCTATCAGAACGGAAGTTTCGATAAGTTCGGCCTTTCGCCGGATGAGATAAGAAAACTCAATCCCAACGTGATATATTGCGCTCTCAACTGCTTCTCCGACACGGTATGGAAGGAAAGACCGGGCTGGGCGCCGCTCGCCGAGGACATCACCGGCTTGAGCATAAGAAACGGTTCCAAGGAGAACCCTGTAAACCTCAACGGCGTGCCGCTTGACTATATCCCCGGCTTTATCCTCGCGCTCGGCGCGTTGAAAGCTATCAGGCAAAAACTTATTGACGGAACGTCTTATACCGTCATGACCTCTTTGACAAGGGGCGCGCAATACCTGCACGAGTGTACCGACCTATGTAAAGCCGCCGAGAAAAAGTCGTATGACAACTGTGAGATAACAGAGACCGACGACACAGACCGCTTTACCGCTATGAGGACTTACGTCGACGCGACATCGATAGGCAAAGTCGGTTTCCCCTCTCCCGCCACCTATAACACAACATATCCCGACCTTGCGCAAAACATGGGCTTTTACGACGGAAGAAAGGGATTTAAAGAATAAAAAAACGCTCCCGAAACGGGAGCGTTTTTAATTATTGTTTATATTGTCAGACCCTGGCAGAATACCCGCATTTCGGGCAAAGTCCGTCCTGAAGTGCGACTCCGCACAAGGGGCATCTGTCCATACTCATTTTGCGGGGTTCATATTCCTGCGTTGCGCCGTTCACTCCGCTGGTAAAGGTGAGTTTGACGATATTGAGCTTGTCTTTTAGCAAGTCGTAAACGATTTTTATCATACCCTCTACCGTCATTGTCTCTTTGGTTACAACGAGGCGGCACTCGGGATAAGCGGTGGCAAGTTCGGTCTTGAACGCGGGACCTTTTTGCTTGTTGCCGGGCGCGCCGTTGCGAATTCCCTGCGCTTCATACACACCGAGAATGGCGGGAAGAAGAGGGTCGTCCTCGCGAAGAACAAGCGCGTGGTCAAAGTTCTGTAAGACGTCCCAGGCGGTCTTGTAGATTTCGTTGCAGGGGAATACCATATTAACGCCCATATTTACCGTATCCTCAACCTCAATGGTCAATACTCCTGTATGGCCGTGCAGATATTGCGCCTCTCCCCTAAAGCCGTAAAACCTGTGAGCGTATTGCAAGTCGATTTTTGTAAAGCTTCTCATCTTTTATGTCCTCCTTTTTTCTTTTTTTATATACAGCGGGGTTTCTCCATTCGCTATCGGAAAAGAATAAGATTAAGCCCAATAATTCAATATCGGGTTATTGTTAATCTCTTTGGTAATTAAAGATTTCTTTTGTAAAAAAACGAGTTAGAAATTTAAAACTTTTTAAACTTAAAACTTCAATTAATTATCGATACCTTACTTTTATGATAACAGATAACGGAAACAATGTAAACAGCCAAATCAAACGGTCTCTTGCGGCCCGAAAATCTCGCTTGCATTCTCCGCGATTACTATCTCATCGATTTCGGGATGCCTGCTTATCTCATCGAGCAAAAATGTATTTTCTGTCGACCGGGCAAAAGAGATGATTTCTTTAAGAGTTTCAAGATCTTTATCGCTTAAAACATTGTCGCGGCAGTTGTCGACGGCGGCGCGTATCTTAAGCGCGCGGACATAATCGGCGTGCTTTTTCTCGGTGAGGTCGTAAAAGAACAGCGGAATTATGGCGAGAATGCTTCCTATTAAAGACAAAAGAGTCTGATATTTGTAGGCTGAGTTGCGCAAAGTTTCGTTTTGTAACGCTTGCGAAATTTCGTCGGCAAAGCCTATTCCGCCCACGGCGAGAAAGGCGGGAGCGAGCATCCCCGTAAATATTCCGAGGACGGTTGTTATTGTCATGGAATAATTCTGCCAGAAGCCTTCAAGTCTCTTGCCCGTTTTCCACTGCTGATAATCCATAATGTCGGAAACCATTATGGTGGAGATATAGTAAAAACCGCCGAAAATGTTCTGGAAAAGTTGAGCGACCAGTATTAATATCGGGTTTTTGTGAACTAAGAACTGGAAAAGCACCATTACCGCAAACCCGATATTGGAAAATAGCAGCACCTTCTTTTTGCCCGATTTCTTTATTAGGACAGGCCCCAGAGCCATGCCAATGACCAGCATGTTCATAAGAATAGTCGAGCAGATAACCCCCACAATCGCCCTCGCGCTTTCGGTGACAAAGCTGTATTGGGTTATCCATGTGGTAATGTTGCTCAGTATCCTGACGTTATAGAACAGCGTTACAAAAGTGATTATCCAGAAATATTTGTTTTTTGAAAGTTCTTTTATCCCCTGGCGGAAGCTGACTTTGGCGACGTACTTTTTGTTGACGACCACCCTCTCCTTTGTGCCTTTGACGACAAAGACAGCGAGAGCCAATGCGCCCGCGCCGCAGAACGGAAAAATCCACCTGTAAAGTTCGATCGCGTTCCATCCGCCGAGATTGGAAAAGACCTGCGCGGCGATGATGGGCAGAACGATATTGACCAAAGACCCGGGGATATTGCTGATGAGGTTTTTGACGGCGCCGATGTTCGCCCTCTCCTGCGCCACGGTGGAAATAGTCTGCTCCACGCCCGTAAGCACTTGTGTGAGAAGTGTCGAAAATGCCGTACCAAGCTGTAACAGAATGTACATAAGTAATACCGCCAAACTTACGGCAACCCGTGACGGCCCCAATACGCCCATTATGGGCATGGCGGGCAAGGATATCGAAAACAATGAGATGCCGTTCCACGCCTTTGGAAGATAGGGAATAAGGCAGAAGCAAATCGCCGCCGCAAGCGTGGAAATCAATATAAACGGGCGGAATTTTCCTTTGTCGGAATTGCTGTTGTCTATGACAAGTGACAAAATGGGCGAGCGTACAAGAGTTATTGCCGCCGAAACAATGCTGAGGAGCCATATCAGCCCCGTCGGCACTCTGAAATACGAAATCATCATATGAGTGGAAGTTGCGAGAGCAGTCCACTGCACGAGAATGTTAATCAGCGATAAACAGCCACTGCCAAGCGCGAAATTTACTATTTCCTTATAGCTGACGTCGTACCCTCGAGGAGGACTTTTCCAGTATGTCCTGAACTTGCCCAAGATAGTCGCGACTTTTTCTTTCAGTGCCTGTTTGTTCATGTTCTCCTTGAGAGCAATTGTCCTATTATCACCCCGTTAACGGAAAGATTATATCACGCGAAAAGCAAAAAGTAAATATCGCGAAAACTGCAATAAATAGTAAAAAACCGCTTCGGATCAGGCGGTTTCTTCTTCGGAATCAACCGTTATCGTGCCATACGCTCTCAAACACATTGGCAATGCCGCTGTCAATGACAAGGTCGGCGGAAGTGTCGTAACAGGTGGTCGACTTGTTAATAATAACCAGCTTGTCGCCGTTAAAATATCTTACCAGCCCTGCCGCGGGATATACGACAAGGGAAGTCCCGCCGATAATTAGCATGTCGGCGCGGGATATGTAGTCTATCGCCTTTTCGAGAACTTCATTATCGAGGTTTTCCTCATACAACACAACATCGGGCTTTATTATGCCGCCGCACGAGCAACGCGGCACCCCTTTTTTATTCAGGTCGGTTTCGTAATACTTCCCGCACCGCATACAGTAATTGCGCCATACCGAGCCGTGAAGCTCGATGACGTTTTTGCTTCCCGCCGCCTGATGAAGTCCGTCGATGTTCTGGGTAATAACGGCTTTTAGTTTCCCCTGCTCTTCAAGATAAGCAAGGTACCTGTGCGCGGCATTTGGCTTAACGGCGGGCGGAGGCAGCATTTTGTCCCTGTAGAACGCGAAAAACTCCTCGGTGTGCGCCATAAAACAGGTGTGCGAGAGCATATATTCGGGCGGATACTTATATTGCTGACAGTATAGTCCGTCGGCACTCCTGAAATCGGGAATGCCGCTCTCGGTCGAAACTCCCGCCCCGCCGAAGAGTACTATATTGTCGAAAGCGGCTATGTACTCTTTTAATCTTTTGATTTTTTCGTTCATAATTCACCTTCTCATATCCCAATTAGAATTATAGTCCTCTCACAGTGGGCATGTCAAACCACGCTTTACTTATATCGGGGCTTGAGTCCGGGCGGAATATTGTTTATAATATAATCATTAATCAAAAGAGGATATTCTCTTGCTTTTATTTGCGGCTCTTTCCGATGAGGATAAATCCAAAGTTAATACTTATTTAGCACGCATTGCCGATGGCGACGTGAATGCGCTAAGCGAGCTTTACAAACTTGTCGGCGGCAGGCTGCTCGCGGTCGCTCACGGTATTATGCGCAACAGGTTTTCCGCCGAGGATGTGTTGCATGACAGCTTTATCAAGGCGGTTAAATATTCAAAACAGTTTTCGGGCGGCAACGGCTACGCCTGGCTCTGCAAAATCGTTAAGAACACGGCGTTAAACAAGTTGAAAAGCGAAAGAATTCGCCGCGCCGACAATATCGACGACATTTTCGATCTAAGTATCGGTAATGACATGTATTATGATTACGGCGTGTCAAGCGATGTAAAAAAAGCTATGCTCCGCCTGACGCCTCAAGAAAGGCTCGCCGTATGGCTTAAGTATTATAACGACATGACTGTGAGGGAAATAGCGGAAGATATGAATCTCAAAAAAAGCACCGCTCAGGACCTTATTAAGAGCGCCGAGCAAAAACTGCTCCGCATTCTCCGTACAGATAGCGAAGATTGATTGTTATATATATGGATAATTATGAAAAAGAATAAATTTATTGAGAACAAACTTAATGCCTTTGCTGACGGCCTTCACCTCAATCCCGACGTAATCACCGACGCAGGGTACGAAGTTATGCGCCTTAAAAGCAATGTCGAAGAAACCCGCCGACCCCGCAAGAAAGCGTGGATCGCCGCGGTGGCTTGCTGCGCGATTATCGTATTAAGCGTTGTCGCGGCGCTTCTCTTGCGTCAGCCCCAGACCCAAACAATCACTCCTTATTCTTTATCCTCTCTCACAAGTAAAAGCGTCGAGACAGTCGAAAATACTTCCGCTGCGCCTTTTACCTTTGATAATGCGCGTATTCTCCAGAAAGAGTACAAAGCCACAGACGGCGAAACCCGTGTTGTTGCGGCTAATATTATCAGCGTTACCGACCACGGAACCGACAGCATTGTCGTTTATCAGGATTTCGGAAAAGGACTCAGCAACTATAAAACATATAAAGGGTATCCCGAGCGTGAAATCAACGGCGTAAAAGTAAGAGTAAAAACAGATTATAAAAAAGGTGAATATTATTCTTATTGCTTTTTTGAGGGCGAAGACTGCGATTATTATATTACGATTATGTCCCCTTCCGACGGTGCGCTCGAATATTATTTTGGAAAAAACTGATCATTGTCCGTACAAATACCCTGCGACGGTTGTTGTAATAGCAGAACCGCATTCAGGAGGTGGAATTATGAAAAAACTTAAAATCTTATTGACGGTCATATTGATTATCTCGGCAGTAGTGACTTTCGCGGCCTGCGCAGATGAAAAAGACTCTAGCGGCGACCAAGGCAATGCATTCGTTCCTTTGCTCGGAGATTCCGGAATGGGCGAGAATCACAATACTTATCTCGAAATCACAGAAAATCCGTTTGTTGAAGCAAGCAAAACCCCCTCGTCTATGTTTGCCCTATCGGTAAGCACGGCGGCTTATTCCAATCTGCGCTATTGTATCAACAACAATCAATGTATTGTTCCCGACCAGGTCAACATCGAACAGCTGGTCAACTATTTCCGCTACGACTACCCCGACCCGCAGGGAGACGACGCGGTCTCGGTAACGCCTTCTCTCTTCCCCTGCCCGTGGAACCGGGACGCACATCTTCTCAGCGTGGGACTTAAGGCAAAGGATATCGAAATTTTCGATGTCAGAAACAACCTTGTATTTCTTCTTGACGTATCAGGTTCTATGTATGGTTCCAACAGACTTGACCTTGTAAAACAGTCGTTTTTGCTCCTTCTCGAAAACCTCGACGAAAATGACACCGTTTCCATCGTAACCTACGCAGGCAGCGACAAAGTGCTCCTTGACGGCGGAAACGGCTCCGAGAAAGAGCGTATAAGCGCCATAATCGAAGAACTTAGCGCAGGCGGCTCCACCGCAGGCGCCAATGGCATAAAGACCGCGTACGAAATCGCTAATAGGCACTTTATCGAGGGCGGCAATAACAGAGTTATCCTCGCGACCGACGGCGACTTTAACGTGGGTATCAACTCTACCGACGCTCTTAAAGACTTTATCGCAAATAAGAGAAATACCGGTGTGTATTTCTCGGTGCTCGGCTTTGGTTTTGGCAACCTCAGAAGCGATTTAATGGAAACCCTCGCCAATAACGGCAATGGAAGCTTTGCCTATATCGACAGCATAAACGAAGCGCGCAAAGTTCTGGTCGAGGAGATTGGCGGCACGCTCAACATCGTAGCGAAAGACGCCAAGGCGCGCGTGGACTTCAACCCCGAATATGTAGACTACTACAGACTTTTGGGATATGAAAACCTTCACCTCAGCGAGGATGAATGGAACGACTCAAATACCGACGCAGGTGAAATCGGCACAGGCTTTACCGTCACAGCCGTTTACGAAGTGATTTTCCGCGAGGACGCCGATCTTGATGCCGAGGACGCGGATTTCCTCACCGCGTCCGTGCGTTATAAATCTCCCGACGCGTCTGACACAACCCAATACGAAATAACCGCTGATTGCGGAAAAAACAACGTTTTCCAAACTCCCACCCGCGATATGGCGTTTATCTCGGCGATAGTGGAAACGGCGCTTGTCTTGCGCAATTCTCAATACAAGGGAGAAGCGAATATTCAGAGCGTAATTACAAGACTTGACGCTCTCGACTTGTCGGACAATGCCTACATGGAAGAATTCCGCGAACTTGTGAAAAAACTTGCAACGAGATAAAAGTATTCACGGCACAGAAAAAAGCCGCCCGACGGGGCGGCTTTTTCAAAGGGTAAAGGAGGTTTTATGTATGACACACTTTATTTCGTAACTTCGTCGATCCAATGAAGATACTTCTGATGTCCGTCAGTTATCGGGATTTCGATAATCTCGGGCGTTTCGTAGCTGTGTTTTTCGAGTATGGTTTTTTCGACTTCCTTATATAAATCGTGCTTAGTCTTAATGCAGACGAGTACTTCGGCGGAGTTTTCCACCTTTCCTCTCCATGTATAAAAGCTTTCGACTTCCTTTATCTGCACGCACGCGGCAAGTTTCTTTACGAGAAGCTCCTCAATAATCGCTTTTACTTCTTCCTTATTCGCGCACGCGGTCATTATAAGAGAATAGGTCATGTTTTCCTCCGTATCACGCTACCTGCGGAAGCGTCACAACTGTCTTGTTAAGGTCTTTAATGGTTATTGTGAAAGGCATAACAAGCCCCAATCCGTCGGTCTGTATTTCTCCATTCAGAACGCATATTCCGTCTGAAATTTCGAGAGTCAAAGTGTCCGAAACAAGCCCGTCTAAAAATTCCGGATTTACACCTTCTTTAAGAACAAATTTCTTCAAATCTTTCGAATAAGTATAGTTTTCGGAACTAAACAGTTCGGTTATTCCGGGGACAGCCTCTTCTTCCTCTTCGGTTGACAATGTTTTTGTCCACCGCCCGTTAAGATTTTTCTGATAGACATATACCTTTCCATCGACTGTTTCGGTATATTTCTCGTCTTCGTCGAAAGATGCCGAAGAATAGGTTTTGTTTCCTTCTGTCTTATAGGTCATTAAGAATTTGCCGAGGAAAGTCTGCATTTCAATAACCATTGTCGCGCTGTCGGCTTTTTCAAGTTTTTTATAAAAACCGTCTATCTGCTTTGGGCTGTTACATGCCGCAAGGCATGACGCTAAAATAACAATCAGCACCAAAAGCAACGCAATATTTCTTTTTCTCAAAACGATTTCTCCCCCTTTTTCTTTAATTGTATCATTGCGTATAAATTAATCAAGCGCACATTGTCCCGTAATCTGGACAGATGTCTCGACTTATACAGTATTAAAGGGAATAAATAATTATTCTGCTATCGCTGACTTTCGGGAAACAATTCTGTTTACTGTTTCACTCATAACAATCATAAGGACAGCCAAAACAAAGAGATAAACGGGATAAAGTCCGATATTGATGTTATCGGCAATTACGCCGAACAAGAGCGGCATAAAGGTTGTGCCCACATACGCGCTTGCCATCTGAATGCCGATTATCGCCTGGGAATTTTCCTTGCCGAAATTGTTGGGAGTCGCGTGAATGACCGCGGGATAAATAGGCGCGCAGCCCACTCCCACCGTGACAAGCCCCGCGAGCGCGCAGGCGTTTACAGGTATGGCGATAAGAATAATGCCGACAAAGACGACGCTTATTCCTACCCGGATAAGCAGTTTATCCCCTACCTTGTCGGAGATAAAGCCGCATATTGCGCGTCCTGCCGTAATTCCGATAAAGAACAGCGAGGCAAACTGGGCTGCGATATTGGCGTCAATGCCGCGGAATTTCACAAGATAACTGCTTGCCCATATTCCTGTGGTCTGCTCCAAAGAGCAATAGGCAAAAAAGGTGATAAGCAGGGGCGCAACGCCTTTTATCCTCACGGCGTCTTTGATTTTCAGAGGTTTTGCCTTGACTGGGTCTTCCTCTTTGTTCCCGCCTTTCCTTTTCCACATCGGGAGGCTTATAAAGAGCACCGCGCTCAGCGCGATCTGGATGTAGAAGACTATTCTGTAGCCGTTGTTCCAGCCCATGCCGTTTGTCAAGGCATAAGACATAATGTAAGGGCTTATCAGCGCGCCCACGCCCCAGAAACAGTGAAGCCAGTTCATATGGCGGGAAGCGTAATGCAGAGCGACATAATTGTTGAGAGCGGCGTCCACTCCGCCCGCGCCCAATCCGTAAGGTATCGCCCACAAGCAAAGCATCCAGTATTTTGAAGAAAGGGAAAAACCGAGAAGCGCAACTGCCGTCAGACACACGCTTACTGCGGTAACAAGCCCCGCGCCCAGTTTCTTGGTCAGCCTGTCCGACATAAGGCTGGAGATTATCGTTCCCATGGACACAATCATGGTGATTATGCCCGCATACGACATCGGGACGCCCAGTTGCGGCTGCATGACGGGCCACGCCGAACCCAGCAAGGAATCGGGCAGTCCAAGACTGATAAACGCAAGATATATAAGCGCGAGTAACAGTGAATACATGTGGATAATTATAGTATAAAATATATATTTTGTAAACGATAAGGGCATGAAAAAAGGCAGCCCGTCGGCTGCCTTTTGGTGTAATTTTTGTTATTACTGTTTCATCGCCTTGTCGTAGCTGTTTTCTCTGTAGAGAGGCACAACGGCAAACTGGAGCGCGTATTCCGAAGGCTTGACAAGGTATTTTGCGATGGGCAAGCCGTTTTCGGTGTTTCCTATGCCGCTGACAAAGGCGTTTATGTCAATATAGGTGCCGCTCTGGGCGTAATTGTTGTTCCTTTCACAGTAACAGCGCCTTATTTCGGAATCGCTGTATGGTTTCACCCTCAGGTGGAAGGGATTTTTCCTCGCGATTATCATAAGACCATTTTTGTCATTGTCGGTGATGGTGACAAAGTGGACGTTGGTGTGGTTGCCGCTCTCCTGCGCTATGGCATAATCTTCCGCGACCTTATCGACGCTGTCGGAATAGAGTCCCATGGGAGCGTATTCGTACATGTCGATGTAGTTGTCCTTTTCGCCTCTCCCGTAATAGGTGATGTTGCCGAAAGAGTTGGGCATCTTTATCTGTTTACCGAAGCAGTCGATATTGGGCAGATTGCGCTTTAAGGGAGTTATCACGCTGAACACTTCGATCATGCCGTTTGCAATGATGCGATACATATCCTGAATGATAAACGCCTCTTTGTTCTTAAGTTTGTAAATCGTTTCGGCCTGAACTTCAACCGCCACGGGCTTATCACCCTCGGTGACGGTCTTATAGTTGAAGTCCTGAACGTGGACGAAGTATTCGGGACAGGAGTTCATGTTCCTTATGAACGGGCGGTAAATGTTGGTGTTAAAGCAGTTTCCGCCGAGGCGTTTGGGATCGGCCTTAAGTAGCTCCTTGCCCATGACGTTGTACCCGACGATGGTCCCGAGCTCTTTGCTAACGCGCACAAAGCCGCCGTCAAAGCGAACCGTTACGTTATCGCCTACTTCAGTGACAGACAGATGCTTTCCGCCTGCGGGATTGAATTCGGTAAGCTCATAGCTGACGGGAAGCTGCTCGCGACTAATGGCTTCGCCGGTGGTGTTGTCGACGCAAACGACGTTGAGGTACATGTCACCTTCAAGGTGTCCGAGTGCGACGTCGAAAATCCTGCTCTGCCTGGGCTCGATGACCACATCAAGTTTGGTACGTGAGATTTCTCTGCCGTTGCGCTGCATTACAAGATACAGGTCGGTATCGACATTTGACTTGAAATAATTTGTGTTGGTCACTTCAAGCTTATCGCTGCTTATCAAGCGGGAGCGGAGAGGTCTGTAGACGTATTTCACGTTTTCGGCGCCGCTGTAGGGCTTACGATCGACAGTGAAGATTCCGCAGTCGTCGTAGCCTTTGCCAAGGATGTACCTGTCGGTAAATTCGCTGATAAAGCCGCCCATGCAGGAAGGGGCATTTTCTATTATTTCGTCAAGCTCTTTTAGTGTGGCGCAGCCAATGCCGTTGGACCTGGCAAACTCGCTCAAAATTATTGCTTTGTTCTCAATGCTGTTAATGGCGTCGAGAAGTTCGGACACGCCGGGATTGAAAAGGGGCATGGCGGGACTTTCTTCGTCATTATAAATGACGGGGGCTTTTGTCGCCGATTTCACATAGTCGATTGCCGACTCGGTAATCGGGTTGTATCCCTCGCTACCGAAAGTAAACATCGTAAAGCACGCCTTGTTGGAAACAATGCCGATTTCGCTTGCCGCAACGCTCTTTGCCAGTGCTTCGAGGTTTTTGCGGTAAAGCGCTTTTATCTTCTTGTTTTTGCGCGCAAATCCAAGATCGAGTGCAGAGTTTTTAACAAGATAAATGCCGAGTTCGTCGCACATCTCGTAGAAAACGGGATCGACGTTTACGTTGAGCTTAATTGCGTTGAGGTTGTGTTCCTTAATAAGCTTCAAGTCCACCAGAAAGTCGTCGGCGGTGAGCACTTTGCCCAAAGAATTGTACTGGCAGGAATAATTAATGCCCTTTAGTTTGACCTGTTTCCCGTTGTAGGTAAAGGAGCCGTTTATTGCAGGCTCTTTGAAGCCTACTTTCGTTTTTACGCACTCGAGTGTGTAGCCCTCTTCGTCTATCGCCGTGATAAACAAGTCGTAGAGATAGGGCTCTTCGGGGTTGTACAGTTTGAAATCACCCGCAAATTCCACTTCGAGCACGTCTTTTTCGGGCTTTTCGGAAGTTTCGTAAAGCTGTTCGCCGTCCTTTTCGAGAGAGATGCGAATGCTGTCGCATACGCCTTCGAGAAGAAGCGCGAGATTTACTTTAATCTCGTTCTCGGCGCGCTCGAAATTGACCGAATAATCGATAATGCTACCCTTGTTGTGAATATACAGCAAAACGTCGCCCGCAATTCCCGTCATGGAAAATCTTTCCCTTCCGTAGAGGAGATGGGCGTCGCTCCAGCGACGTACAACGACTACAAGCTCATTTCTGCCGATAGTCAGCATGGGAGTAATTTCAAAGTCAGCCTGGGAAATCTTCGAGTAACCTACAAGCGTTCCGTTTACATAGACTTCAAACTCGCCGCACACCTTAAGAAAGGACAGGACGTATTTCTTGTCAAGATCGCTGATTTCGAAAAACCTTCGGTAAATGCCCATGCTTGAAGAAGGCACACCTTTTGACAGTTTGAAGGGATAATCGCTGAGATACCGGAATTCCTCAAACCCCTCGCTTTCCCATGTGGACGGTACAAAAATGGCGTCGAACATGAGATTGTTCGTGTCGATACTGGAAGGAATTTGGTCGGAATAATACTTAAAATCCCAGTTTCCCGACAAAACACGCACCCTGTCACTCAAAAATCTTGCTTTGAATAAGGGCGCATTTTCGGCCGCTCTGCGGCTGGAAAAAGGTACAAAATATGTATGTGGAGCAAGCCTTCCGCTGTCAACGAGGGAAGGGTCGTTGCCGATAGAATTTATGAAGTTATATATCATAAGAGCGTAAATCTCCGTGATTGCATAATTATTTAGTTAAAGTATAACACACTTATTATTATTTCAATAGCAAATTTCTTATATTTTTGCTAAAAAACCACTGAAAAACGTATCAGTGGTTTGACAAATATCGACAATGAACAGACAAAATATGCTTATTTGTATCTATAGATACAGATAAATCCCTTTTACTTGATTTTTATCAGTTTTCTGACAGGGCGTTGTATAATTATGGTCAATATAAAATTCACCGCGAGAATTATACTTTGCTTGGACATTCTGAGGGCAAAAACCGCCTCAAGGGTCTTTCCTTTTGCCCTGAAGTAGAAAAGATACAGCCCGATTGTGTTTAGCGTAAGGCAAATGGCAAACACAAAGACAAAGCTTATCGAGGTCAGCGCAAAATCGTATTTCCGGGTGTCAACTTTGAGTTTTTTTGCAGTGAAAAAGACAAGTCCCGGGATAAGTCCCAAAAGTCCGCTGCTAACAAGGACAATGGGGTTTATGGCCCCTTTTGGCGCAATAAGGCATCCCAGAAGGTCTCCGAGAATTCCCGTCAGAAAGCCTGACAAAGGATTTATAAACGCGCCTGCGATAAACGCAGGGATATAGGTAAATGAAACGACAAGCGCCCCTCCGCCCATTATCACGGTAAAGATGTTTGCAATCGTGCTTAAGGCCGTAAGCGCGGCGGTGTAGCTTATCACCTTTACGCTCATGACCTTGGCTCTTTTGTCCATAAAAATACCCTCCTTACAAATAAGCAGGAGAGTCCATCGAAAAAAAATACTAAAAAATATTTTTTATGCAACGGACGCGGCAAGGCATCGCAGAATCTCGTCCAATTCTTTCGTTCGCAAACGACATCCCATTTTGCGACACTTGACGCACCTTGCCTACTCTGCATTTTGAGTTTATTGTACCAGTAAAAAAGAATTATGTCAAGCATAGCAGAATTTTATCGACATATATTTTATTATGCGAAAATCAGTCGGCGATATCGGGGGCGCAGTCGCCACCGTGGGAATATTCAGCGTATTTACTAAGATACTTAGTTTTATCTTCAAAATATACCTGTCCAGAACTTTAGGCGCGCAGGTGATAGGGCTCTACCAGATCTCCTCCTCGGTTTTCTTTTTGTTCGCCTCGCTCTCTTCCAGCGGTCTTCCGCTGGTGTTAAGCCGCAAAATCGCAGAAGATATCGCTCTGAAAAAGAACAAGGCAAACGCTTTTTTCTCAACAGCTTTCCTGCTTGGCCTTGGGATAACTCTTGTCACCATTTTTGTCCTGTGGATATTCCACGACAAATTGTCCTTCCTGTTCTCCGACCCTAAGGCATATCCCCTCTTCCTTATCATGCTGCCCGCATTGCTTTCTACCTTTATTTACAGCGTGATAAGGGGCTTTTTGTGGGGCAAAAAGGAGTTTACGACCATTTCCATTACCGAAGCGATTGAGGAAGTTTTACGCATCGTTTTTTCGGTTATTTTCATAAGCGGAATCATCAGCACTCTGGCGGGAGCTGAGGCAATTGCCGTAGCGTTTACCGCAAGCGATATAGTCGTGGCAGTCATCCTTGCGGTCCTGTATTTTGTGAAAGGCGGCAAATTCGAAAAACCGACAGATTTTAAGGAAATACTCGTTCCCAGTCTTCCCGTGACTTCCATGAGGATTTTCGCAAGCCTTATCGGCACCCTTATTGCGATAATACTTCCCGCCCGTTTAATCGCCGCAGGAATGACCCTTCCCGAAGCAACGGCGACATACGGGCGCATTACGGGCATGGCGAACCCGTTTTTACTCGCACCAAACGCGATTATAAGCTCTCTTGCTATTGTGCTTATTCCCGAAATGAGCGCGAGCGGCGCAAAGAAAGAGTACTCCCGCCTCAATAAGCACCTGACCAACGGAATAAACTTTTCCTTAATAATAAGCGGTATTTTTATGGTGCCGTTTATCGCGCTGGGCGAGGAAATCACCGTCTTATTGTTCGACGACAGCATAAGCGGCAAGTACCTCGAATATGCGGCGTTTATGATGTTGCCGATGTGCGTAAATCAACTGACGCAATCGGCGCTCAACGCAACGGGAAAAGAATATAAGTCCTTCATTAATTATATCGTTGGCAACGTGCTCATGGTAATCTGCATTTACTTCCTGCCGAAATACCTCGGTTTGTACTCCGTCGCCGTGGCGACAATGGCTTGCCTGCTCGTGACTTCGACAATGAATATCTATACTCTTCGCAGGCATACGGGCTTTGGCTTCTCGTTCTTAAAATACCTGGCTCTTGTACTTGTATTTGTGCTTCTTTCCTCGTTCTTTACCGAAAGCCTTAACAATGTCTTACGCGCTAAATTTGGCATTTTCGCAAACATTCTGTCGGGTTTGCTTGGCGCTTTGATGTATGCCGGACTTTGCCTTGCCACAAGACTTGTCGATGTTAAAGGCTTCTTAAAGCTAAAAAGAGCATAAAATAAGGGCGGCCTGTTCCAGCCGCCCCGATTTTGGTTTTTACTTTTTACCCTTGTTGTTGGGTTTCTTCTTTTTGTTGTTGTGCACTACTCTCTGCACGTACTTGGGCTTGTCGTCGACATATTCATCATCGATTATGAAGTCCTCTTTATCCTTGGACTCGGGCTCAACTACCTTAATCTCCTTTTCGGCCTTAAGAATGTTCTCGCCCTTTACTTCCTTAGGATGTTTCTTCTTCCACCTTCTGATGACGAGTACGACGATAACCACAACGATTACCACAGCGATGACGATACTCGAAATGAGCAGCCACGCGTCGCCTCTCTCCCAGATGCTGGGGGTTTCGGGTTCGGGAGTTTCCTCCTCGTCTTCATCCTCATCCTCGTCCTGCTCCGGATCTTCGGCGTAATCGTAGAACGATACGGCTTTGGCTCTCTTCTGTTCGGGAGTGAGGTTGTCATAGTCAATAGCGGCCTTCGCCTCGTCGTATGCGTCCTTATTTACTTCGACAATGCTCACCTGGTCGATGACCATCATGCCGAGTATGGGTTGCAGGCTGCCTGTCTTGTCGTCGGCTACCGTGTCGGCTCCGAGGACAAAGCTCCAGCTTGAGCTTGCCGATGTGGAGCTGGGATTGTAGATATACATCTCATACTCTACGGCGTCATAGATGTTGCCGGTCTTGCCGTTGGAGTTGATATAAAGGCTTTGATACTTCGATTTGTCGGAGGTGGGCATATACCTGAATTCGGCGTTTGCGCCCTCGATGGTGTAGGTGGGATTTCCGTCGTCGTCGAGTATTGCGTTGCCATTTGCGTCATACGCTTTGGCGGCGATTAAGGTCTTAGCCTTGAAGGAAATCTTATAGTACTTGCCTGCCTCGATGCCGGATGTGTTGTTGGAAGAATAGGTCTGTCCGAACAATTCCTTATTGCTCATGACAAGGGAGTTACTGCCGTCGATTCCGATAAACCTTAAGATGTCGAAGTTGGCGGGGAAGTTGCTTATTCCGCTGAAGGCGTTTACAAGCTCGTCGTCCTCGTTGTTCTTCTTGTAGATCATCTCGAGCTTGGAGAGTTCGTCATTCTGGGAATATACGCCGTATACCCTGTAGTCTTCGGTGGAGCCTGTAAAGGTGTCGCCTTTGGACCAGAGATAGTTGTTGGGGGTATGTCCGAGATTGTGACCGTCCTTGCCCTCTTCGGTGGTATTTTCGGTAAAGCTGTCAAAGCTGTCGACTATGCTCTCAAGTATACGAAGCGCGTACTTGTTGGTGTAAATCTTATAGCTGATCCCCTGATAATCGGGCAGTATGTCGCTTATCTCAAAATCATAGAAGTTGTCTGCGCCGTTTGTAATTTCGGTCTTCTCCGCCGCGGCATTGTATTCATCTTCGCTGATTGTGATGAGCTGAACATTGTCAAAGTAAACCGTGCCTTTGCTCAAGCCTGCGGCGTCGTAGACAGTCGCGTCGGTCTTGACGTTTGTCGACTTCTTGCTCACCTTATTGACATAGGCATCGCCAAGGGAGAGCTGCATTGCGAGCGTGCCCGAATGGCTGCCCATTCTGACATAGAAGGAGTACTGCACCCACTTGCCGTTTGTGTCGACGTTGGTGAAGCCAATATATCTGCCGGTAACGCTCTTTGCGCTCAAGACGTCGCTTACGTCCTTAAGCGTGACGCTTGCCTTGGCTCCGTCAACTGTCCTTACCCAAATACTTGCCTTGTAGTAGGTGTTGGCGTTTAGGGAGGCGTTGCCCGAAGTGAGGGTGTGGGACACAGCGTAGTTGGAGGTTATCTTGAGCATTGTGTCAAAGGGGCTGACATAGCTTCCCGTCTCGGGAGCAAAATCGGTCGCCTTGTCGATGAGCACCGTGCCCGCCTGATACTTAAGTTCGGGGTATGCGGGCTCATTGTCCTCGATATATTCGTCGACTGTGTCGTACTGGCCATCGTTTGTGCCGATGATTTCGCCCGAGTAATTGCTGAACGCGCTTACTATATTATAATAAGGTAAATCTGTGCTGCTCTTTCCGACCGCTCTTATCTTGTAGTTGACGTTGAGTCCTTCCTTGAAGATGTTATTAGCGTCAAAGGAAAGAGTGCCCGTTGCCGAAACGGCGGCGACGTATTTTTCCTGATACTTATTGTCGGCGTCCTTATACCTTACCCATATTTCATAGTAGGAAGGCTCCACTTCGGCATTTCCCGAATAGCTTACACCGTAAAACTTGTCCCAGGTTATGATGTTGGTTGCCATGGAGACAGTAGGCGTGGTGAAGATATTGTTCTTAACAGTGCCCGCAGTCCAGCCGCTGGCAACAGCCGTTCCCGAAATTTTGCCATCAGCGGCAAACTCTTTCTCGTTGGTCGAGGAGAGGTCAATTCCGCTGAAGTTACCGTTAGTAACGCTGTCGGACGGCTTGGTCGTGTTGCTGAAGGTGTATTCCTTAACGGTGTCGCCGCTCTTGGATGTCGAGCTGAATTCGGAATATTTTATCTTTGTTACGTTTATTATTGCGATGTGAACTTCGCCCTTGACATAGCTTGCCGTGTTGAAGCGGGAACCCGTTCCGAGGTGAACTTTAAGGGTGACATAGTTGGTCTTGATCGTGTCGCCGAGCACGTAGAACACTACTTCTTTCCATTCGTCATTGTTGACGCTGCTGACGGTTGCCACGCTGGACGTAAGTTTTGCATTATCGTCTCCGCCGAGCAGGCCTATTGTCGCGCCGAGTCCCTTGGGTATGTCGACGGTCTTAACAAGCATCGCGATACGGTAAGCGGTGTTGGGATTAATGGTGACATACTCTTTGGACGTAAGCAGAGAAGCCGTGGGAACAGAGTTCTTCAACACAAGCTCGGCAAAGCTGGTGATACCTATTGCCGAAAGGTCGGCAAACTGGTCTGCGGGAAGGGTGTTCCTGAAGTAGCTGACGTTTGTCAGGTCGTTAGATGCAACATCGTTGCTCTCAAGCTGAAGACCCCAGAAATTATTCTTGAAGGTCTCCTGGTCCATATCATTGGTCAGTCCGCCGTAAACGAGTTCATCAGCAGACTTGACAGGATTGAGCGCCTGCCATACCTTACCCGAAGGTTCTGCGCCGGGAGCGTATTCGGCTATCTCGATGTTATCAAAGAAGGCAGAACCCATCATAAGGGTGGTGTAATCTGTGGAAGAACCCTCGCCAAACCAGAACTCAATGTTGAGTTTCCTGTCCGAAAGCTGGTTGCCCTGGATGTAGAATTCTATTTTCTCCCACTGTCCGAGCTGGGTGGTCTGCTCCACGATGTCATCGCCTGCGCCCGTGAGTTTGACGTGGGCATAGGGCTTCTGATTGAGCTCGGAGCCGCTGGTCGCGCTGAACCAGGAATTGTACTTCGCCATGTACTCGGCGAGCTTATCGTCATAGTCTTCCCAGTCCTTTTCGAGGGTGGTAAGTCTCTTGTATTCGTTGTTGAGGAAGTTGTTCCTCTCGGTAAGCATCTGGTACTCGAGATAGTTCTGGACAGATTCGTCAACAGGTATGTCGCCCGTGCCGATGGTTATTGTGGCGGCGTCCTTATAGTCGAGCCACAGATAATAGTACTTGAAGGCCTCATAGACTTCTTTCTGATATCCCGAGAAGGTCGCGCCCTCTTCCTTGTGCCTGAAGATAGAATTCTCGGCAGCGATGAGAGCCGAAACGTTGGCGGACTGCTCGGATGGCTTGTAAATGGCGGTGTCGCCCGTTATCCTGGCTTTTTCTTCGTTGGTAAGAGCCACAAAGTAGGATTCGGCTATCTCGTAGTCGACGTCATCGTTATAAGCGTTTCTTATGGCGTCCTGATAAGCCTTCTGAATCTCGGTGTAAGCCGCGGGTGACGTGGGCTTGTTTGTGGTGGGAAGAGCGTTGAGCGGGTTGACATAAACCCATACGCTGATGATGTAATAATTGTTGCTCTTGATTGTTATTGTGGAATTACTCTTGAATCCCGCGCCTGTGAGGTCGCCGTTGGAAATCATGAGGACTTTCTTCTCGTCGAGGGCGGACATCGTTCTGTTGCCGTTGTCGCCGATAAGGTTGTCAAGCCAGTTCTGGTAAGAAACGGTCTTCCATGTCGACGAGTAAGACGTCGTCTTGAGAAGCTCAAGATAGGTGTCGACGGCTTCTTTATCAGGCTCTTTGGTGTAAAGTTTTTCGAGATTTACAATACCCGTATGAGGCGTATTAACGCTGGGCTGTTCGGTGGACGTAAGCCCGCTCTTGCCCTTTATGAGCGTATAATTGCTGACGTTGGACGAGCTGTAAACACCCTCGCGGAAGCTGTAGAAGAAGTTCTTCGCGTTGCTGCTGGTGGGAGTAGCTTCGGTCGTCTGCTCAAACTTTGTGTCGGTGAGGAAGTAGCAGCTCTCATAGCCGTATTTCATGTTGGTGTTGGTAGCGGCGGCGTTTATGAACGAATCATGATTGAAGTCCGCTCCGCTCTTATCCTTGGTCACTTCTTTGCAGATGATGTTGTCAAACAAGGCCGAGCCTTTGACGATGTATTTGTTGGCTGCGCTGTTTACTGTATCCGGACCGTTGCCGAGCCAGAGATATATATCGATGGTCTTTGAAGAATACTTGTTGCTTTCGATGTAGAGGTAATGTGTCTCCCATTGTCCGTTGGTGTTGATTACGCTGTCGTTATAGTAAACCGCGCCCGATACCGTCACCCACGCGCCCTTGAACTGTCTGTCGGCTTCGGTGGATTCGATATTGGTGCAGACCGAGTACTGCAGCATGTAGTACCTGTTGGCTTCAAGGGTAAAGGACGAGCTGTTCTTGTAATAGATGCTTCCCGCCGTCGATACGGTGGAAAGGAGCAGGGCATTTGTGTCCTGAAGCTCGGTGGTGGGGTTGCCGAAATCGTCGGTCTCATAAGGCGTAGCGGGGTCAATGCCGGGATACGCAAAGACCGCGTTGGTCGTGCTGTGAATGTCGCTGTTCGCGTTAAATGCGTTTTGGTCGGCGAGGTCAATTACGCCCATCGTCACGCCGGTCGCAGTCGTCGCAAGGCTGCCTTTGGTGGCAGTCCAGTTCTTTACGTTGTTCTTGACATAGGCGCCTTTGGTGGAAGGGCTGGCGTCATAAAATGTGCCGTTTGTGATGAGCATGGTGCGGGAGATCGTCTCCGTCTCTTCACCGGGCTCTTCTTCTTCCACGTAATCGGTGCATGCTACTATGGAAATGGAAATCACCAAGACCATAATCATCGTAAAAAGCATCAGTAGTTTCTTCTTCATTGTAACCGTCCTGTTCATAATAATAGAATTTAGGCTATACAGTATGATACCATAATCTCTCAATAATTACAACACAAATCATTTATTTGACTACATAAAATTCTATTTTATATGTATACATATAGCCATAACAGATAATATCAATAATTGCTTTATACAGCCTTAAGAAGAAATCGACATTTTAAGCCCTTTCCCGACATTAAAAACGCCTCCCCGTGAAGGAAGGCGCGAAAAAAGCTAACACTGAAAAAATTATCTGTTTCCGTACATTTTTTCGTAATAATTGCGATATTCGCCGCTTATGATATTCTCCCACCACCGGCGGTTTTCCAGATACCATGCAATGGTCTTTTTGATGCCGTCCTCGAATTTTGTCGAGGGCAGCCAGCCGAGTTCATTGTGAATTTTGGCGGGGTCTATTGCGTAGCGCAGGTCGTGCCCTTTCCTGTCGGTTACGTAAGTAATCAAACTTTCGGGCTTGTTAAGCTCTTTAAGTATTATTTTCACTATGTCGATATTGGCCTTTTCGTTGTGCCCTCCCACGTTGTAGACCTCGCCTATTCTGCCTTTGTGGACGATGAGGTCAATGGCGCTGCAGTGGTCTTCAACATACAGCCAGTCCCTTACGTTCTGTCCGTTTCCGTAAACGGGGAGCGACTGGTCGGCAAGCGCGCGCGCAATCATCAGCGGAATGAGTTTTTCGGGGAAGTGATAAGGTCCGTAATTGTTACTGCACCTCGAGATGGTTATGGGCAGATTGTATGTACGGTAGTACGCAAGCACCAATAAGTCGGCCGAGGCCTTGCTTGCGCTATAGGGGCTGGAAGTATGAACGGGCGTCTCCTCGGTGAAGAACAAGTCGGGTCTGTCAAGAGGCAGATCGCCGTAGACTTCGTCGGTGGACACCTGGTGGAAACGGATATTTCCATACTTTCTGCAGGCGTCCAGAAGGGTCTGCGTCCCCAATATATTGGTAATAAGGAAAATCTGCGGATTTTCTATCGAGCGGTCAACGTGACTCTCGGCGGCGAAGTTTATCACAAGGTCGAATTTTTCGGCGGCGAAGAGTTCATCCACAAATCTGTTGTCAGCTATATCGCCCTTTACAAACTTGAAGTTTTTGTTCTTCATCGCGTTTTCAAGGGTGCTCATGTTGCCCGCGTAAGTCAATTTGTCCAGGCAGACAATCTCATATTCGGGGTATTTTGCGAGCATATAATAAATGAAGTTGGAGCCGATAAATCCCGCCCCGCCGGTAACAAGAATTTTCATTGTTTTATTTCCTCCAGATATCTTCTTAAGGCGTCCTGCCAGGAAGGCAGCCTCTCAAATCCCGACTTGTCGAGACAGGTCTTGTCCAGTCTGCTGTTCTTGGGACGCTTGGCAGCGGTGACGTATTGTTCGGACAGAATGGGATTTACCTTAATGTTTACTCCCGCCTGTCTGAAAATCTCTGTGGCAAATTCGTACCAGCTGCAGTAGTTTTCATTTGTGCCGTGGTATACGCCGTACTTGTCGGTGGAAATCATATCTACGATAAGGCGCGCAAGGTCGGGCGTGTAGGTGGGGGAGCCAATCTGGTCGGCAACGATGTTAAGCTCGTCACGCTCCTTGGCAAGGCGAAGCATCGTTTTGACGAAATTGTTTCCGTTTAGTCCAAAAACCCATGATGTGCGTACTATAAAAAGTTTGTCGACATGCTTTGCCGCAGCCTTTTCTCCCGCAAGTTTGGATACGCCGTAGGCGTTGAGCGGTTGCAACGAGCTGTCGGTTGTGTAAGCCTCTTCGCCCTCTCCGCCGTAAACGTAATCGGTGGAAATGTATACCATGGCGGCGTCTATGGCTTTTACCGCTTTTGCTATGTTTTCGGTTCCCGTTTCGTTGATTTTGGTACACCTTTCGACGTCACTTTCGGCATTATCAACCGCCGTGTACGCCGCGCAGTGCACCACCGCGTCGGGGTTGCATTCCGTTATATACTTAAATGCCGCTTCTTCGTCGGTGATATCAAAGTCGTCTATGTCGGCGCCGACTACATTGTAGCCGAGTTCCTTGCAGCGCTTTACCACGTCATAACCGAGCTGACCTTTGACGCCCGTGACCAGCACTTTAAGTGCAAAATTGCAGTCGCTGTCGCAAAGCCTTGAGCTGTTGGAGTCCTTTGCCGAAAGTATGGGGTTTTCGATTCCCCACTCCACGCCGATTGCGGGATCGTCGAAGCGTATGCTTCTGTCGGTCTCCTTATTGTAAAGGCTGTCGACTTTATAAATGACTTCTACGTCGTCGGTCAACGTCACAAAACCGTGCGCGTAGCCCTTCGGGACCATCAGCATTCGTTTGTTTTCGGCGGATAGTTCCACCGCGACATATTTTAAATACGTGCTGCTGCCTTTCTTTATATCAACGGCTACGTCTAAAATTGCGCCCTTGTTGCACCTTACGAGCTTAGCCTGCGCGTGGGGATTGTTCTGGAAGTGAAGCCCTCTCAAAACGCCTTTATATGCCGAAAAGGACTGATTGTCCTGTACGAATCTGTTAAAAATACCGTTGGCGTTGAATTCGCCTTCGTTATAGGTTTCCATAAAATAGCCGCGGTTGTCTCCGAAGACAACGGGATCGACTATGACAACGCCCCTTAGTTGCGTCTTGGTAAATTTCATCTATGCCTCCGTCAGTTGAGGAATTTCCCTTCTGCCACGTTGCGAAGGTGCGCTCCGTAAGGCGACTTGCCATAGCGCGCGGCGGCAGTGAGGAGTTGTTCTTTGGTAATCCAGTTTTTGTTGTAAGCGATTTCTTCCAGCGCCGAGATTATTATGCCCTGGCGTTTGGAAAGGGTCTGAATGAAGTTTGCGCAGTCGACAAGGCTCTCAACCGTGCCGGTATCCAGCCACGCAAAACCGCGTTTAAGAAGCTGCACATCGAGTTCGCCTTTCTCAAGATATACCTTGTTAAGGTCGGTGATTTCAAGCTCTCCCCTCTTGGAAGGCTTAAGGTTCTTTGCGTATTCCACGCACCTGTTGTCGTAAAAGTAAAGTCCCGTTACGGCATAATTTGACTTGGGGAAGGCGGGTTTTTCCTCGATGCTTAGAGCTTTCCCTTCGGCGTCGAATTCAACAATGCCGAACCTTTCCGGGTCGTCGACGTAATACCCGAAAATAGTGGCTCTTTTGTTCTTTTCGGCGTTTTCCACGGCTTCGCCGAGTATTTTCTCAAAACCGCTGCCGTAAAAGATATTGTCGCCCAAAACCATTGCGCAACTGTCGTCGCCGATAAACTCCTCGCCGAGGATAAACGCCTGGGCGAGTCCGTCGGGCGAAGGCTGAACTTTGTAGCTTAAGTTTATTCCGTAATTGCTTCCGTCGCCCAAGAGTTCGACAAATCTCGGTGTATCGGTGGGCGTGGAGATGATGAGAATATCTTTTATTCCCGCCTGCATTAGCACCGACAAGGGGTAATATATCATGGGTTTATCGTAAACGGGCAACAGCTGTTTGCTTGTTACCATTGTCAGCGGATAAAGCCGTGTTCCTGCGCCGCCTGCCAAAACTATTCCTTTCATGAGCGTTTTCTCCTGTGCGTCAAGTAATACTTTTATTTTATTATAACCTCAACTTCTGCTTAAGTCCAATGCTAAACGCACGATTTTGTCCATATCATAATATTTGTATAACCCCAGCCTTCCGCCTATTATGAGGTTTTCCTCTTTTTCGGCAAGCGCTCTGTACTTAGCATATAGCTCGTCGTTTTCCTTATTGTTTACGGGGTAATACGGTTCGTCGCCCTTTTCCCACGTCTTTGGATACTCGCGCGTTATTACGGTTTTTGGGGATACCGCGTTTTCAAAATGCTTGTGCTCGATTATCCTTGTAAACGGCACTTCCCTCTCGGTATAGTTGACGACCGCGTTGCCCTGAAAGTTTTCGGTATCGAGAATCTCTTCCTCAAACCGCAATGAGCGGTACTCGAGGTTCCCTAAGCTGTAACCGAAATATCTGTCAAGTTCGCCCGTGTAGAGCACCTTATCGGCAAGGGAATTGTAAAAATCTCTTTTGGCAATGTAGTCCTCGTTGAGCCAAACTTCTATTCCGTCAAGAAGTTCATCGATAAGCACGTTATATCCGCCTATCGGGATACCCTGAAATCTGCTGTTGAAATAGTTGTTGTCATAGGTAAATCTAAGGGGCAGACGGTTTATAATGAATTCGGGAAGCTCTTTTGCGCTGCAACCCCATTGTTTTTCGGTATACCCCTTGATGAGCTTTTCATAAATATCACGGCCTACCAACGACAAGGCCTTTTCTTCAAGGTTTTTGGGGTTTACGATGTTCTCTTTCGCGACCTGTTCGGCAATGCGATTTTTCGCGTCCTCGGGCGTAATCACTCCCCACATCTGGTAGAAGGTGTTCATGTTGAACGGGAGATTATAAATCTTTCCCTTATAGCAAGCTATGGGGGAGTTGGTATAACGGTTAAATTCTGCAAACCTGTTAACATAATTCCACACTTCCGCGTCATCGGTATGGAAAATGTGCGCGCCGTATTTGTGGACGTTTATGTTTTCGGTGTTCTCGCAGCGCAAGTTCCCGCCCGTGGTGGAGCGTTTGTCAATGACCAGGCATTTTTTGCCCTTATCGGTCATCTCTCTTGCGAAGACGCTGCCGAAGAGTCCCGCGCCTACAATCAAAAAATCATACTGTTTCATCAGAATTCTCCTTGACGGTCTTTTTTCTCAGACGTAGTATATTCAATGTTTCATCAACAATGGGATTTTTCGTCAGTATCGATATAACAATAAACAAGACTGCTGTTATGCCCATATTGATTATGGAATTGAGGAAATATCCGAGGTCCACAAATATATTCATACAGATTAGCACCCCGCCGCAAATTACGGTAAACAAAATGATGAATTTCCAGTTGAGGTCGGAGAAAATGCGCGTTATGTTTTTTCTTAAGATTATCAGCTGATAGGTCAGCACCGTCAATTCAGCGGAAGCTGTGGCAATCGCCGAACCCAGCGCCCCGAGCGGCGGAATAGTGATGATGTTTATAACAAAGTCGACTACCGCCCCCAGAATCACCGATATCATAACATGTTTTTCAAGCCCCAGCGGCAGCATATACTGAATACCTGTCAGATTGCTCAATCCAATAAACAGTATTATGAAAATCGATACCTGCATGGGCACGATGGATTCATAATAGTCGGCGCCGAGGAGCCACAAGATTATATCTTCGGCAAAAATTATGAAATAAAGAATAAGCGGAAGGGCCAGCGTCACGACGATACCTACTGTGCGCGCCATTAGCTTGTTGAATTCTTCCATCTTGTTTTCTTTGAAATACCGGGACATTCTGGGCAGTAAAACCGCGCTTATGGAAGTTATTACGGCGACAAGAATGCGGTTTATCTTTATGCTGGCTCCATATATCCCCACGGTGTAATTGTCGCGCATAAAGCCCAGCATAACAGAGTCGAGATTGGTATAAATGCTACTTGCGACCGACATCGCAAACAGAATGAGCACCGGCTTAAAGTGCCTTGCGATTTTAAGTTTTCTCGTCCTTCGAAAATCAACATATTTTTTGATATAAAAAATATTGGTCATATTGGAAAGGAAAACACCCGCCATACCGATAAGCACATAGAGGAAAAGGTCATCGGGGCTTTTGACAAAAACAAACTCCAATATGACGGCAACTATGGTGATGGAAAGATTTTTTATTGCGATGAATTTATAGTCTTCCATCGCTTGGAGAAGCCATTGAAGATTGAGCACACCGGTTATGTTGCCCAGCCCGATAATAATGGCCAGAAGGTAGAAATTTTTCAGTTCGGGAACGAAAACGATACACAAAGAATAAACAGACAAAGCTATCGCGCTGGTGACGATATTTATTGAATAAAGCTCCTGAACCGTTGCCGAAAGCTCTTCCCTGTTATCTTTTACTTTGGCGCATTCTTTTATTGCGTACGTGGGAATACCGAGATTGGCAAAGAGTACAAAATAGTTCATGAACGAAGTGATGAATGAGTTTGTGCCCATGCCTTCGGGAAGAAGAATGCGGCTGAAATACGGGAATGTAATCATTCCCACCGCGATTCCCGCAAGGGACAAAATCATGTTTAGTACTACGTTCACTCCTATATTCTTTTGTTTTACCATATCATTATTGCCTTCTCAATACCCTGTTCGCCAGGGCATATAATTTCAATCCTCTCAACCCGTTTTTCCAGAGAATGTTTTTAATTCTGCCAAAATTAAACGAATACTCGGGATATTCTTTTTGTATTTTTTTATAAAATCCAGCAGAAGCAGTTACTATATCCTTTTTATTATAACCGAATTTCACGACATTGTTAAAATTATAAAAGACAAGGCTTCTCATAACATTGACCGCATAGTTATATTTAACGCTTTCTTTGTCTGCAAACGCCCTGCAATACTCCAACATGGAAAGCACTACTCTCCTGTGGTCGTTGATGTGTTTCAGAAAGCCTTCGGCGCTTACACTCTGCCCCGCTCTGCCCAGTCTGTACTGATACACGTTGTAATCTTTGCATATACAGGTTTTAAGATATTCAATGGGGAAGATGTTGTACTGGACGTCGACATAGAAGCATTTTTCATACAGCCTGATATTGTTGTCTTTCAATATCGACGTTTTGTAGGTTGTGCAATGCATGGGGATCATTCCGCCGATATTTCCGAATACGTCCTCGACATCAACGATCTTATCTTTTGTAAAATAGTCGGCTATTTTTTGGAGAGCGCTTTCTCCTGTGTCCTCATACCGCTCGGTATAATTTGTAATCACAAAATCAACGTCGACGGTCTTGAGAAATTGGACGTACTTTACGAATTCTTCAGCGTCAACCCAGTCATCGGCGTCTATGACTTTAAAATACTTTCCTGTAGATAGTTCTATGCCCTTGTTAATGGTCGAGCCATGCCCTCCATTTTGTTTATCGACAGCAATAAATACATCGGGATACCTCGCTTCATATTCTTTGGCTATTGCAAGTGTGTTATCCTTGGAACCGTCGTTTACAATCAATACTTCGATATCTTCGAGAATTCTCTTGTCGATAAAAGAATCAAGACAATTAGCAAGATATTTCTCCATATTATAAGAAGGTATGGTCAAAGTCAAAATTTTACTCATTTCTTTCCTCTCAATAGATTAATTTTTCTTAATATCCATGTTCTTAATCTTATAAGGAAGATAAAGACGGAAAAAGAAGGAGATATAAGATAATACCTGATAAACATATTTAAGTTTTCAGGCAGTTTGTTTTTGTCGGCTTTTCTGAGAATCCGTTTATTAAATCTGCCCAGAAAATCGAAATTTTTATTATAAATCTGCAATTGGAATCTATACGGAAAATATATTTTTACCGAAATATCGAACCAGTACGCATAGCATAAAGGCGCAAGGGCGGGATACCTTTCCCTAATAAATTCGTACATACCCTTGCGGGTGTAGTATTGGTCTATTATCTTCGGCGATAATGTGTGAGTGATGCCGCTTGCATTCATTCTGTAGTAGTAAACTTCGACGTCACACAATACGCATTTTCCGGCCATGTCAAAAACTCTGTAGGTGACGTCTTCATCTTCAAAATGGGTCTTTTCGCGGAAGCGGATGTTCTCCCAAAGCGCGGACCTGAACATTTTGTTACATGCCGAAAAGGTGATTTTTGTGTCCACAATGGCAAGTTCTATCAATCTCTGGGACGTTACAGTTTCCAAGGGAATGTCGGGATTTATAGCCGAATCCGAAATATCGTCTTCGTCTTTGAATGTTCTGAACCTGCCCACGGCCAATCCCGCGTCTGAAGTTTTTATGGCGTTATGCAGCGTTTCAAGCATTTGTTTGTGAATGACGTCGTCGCTGTCGACAAAACAGACATATTCGCCGACGATTACATCGAGTCCCGCATTCCTGGCTGACGACAAGCCGCCGTTTTCCTTATGGATTACCTTTATTCTGCTGTCCGTCAGGGCAAGTTCGTCACACATTGTTCCCGATTGGTCTTTGCTCCCGTCATCGACAAGAATTAATTCAAATTCGGTATATGTCTGATTAAGAATGCTCGCCACGCATTCTTTCAGATACTTTGCCGTATTGTAAACGGGCACGATTATGCTTATTTTATCTTTATTCATCGTTATTTAAATACCTCTTATCTTCTTGTCAATGCCTTATTATGCACCCTATAAACGCCCTGAAAGGCTTGTCGGTATATGCATGATGTTCGCCTTTTATCAAAGAGGAAAATGACATAAAAAATCTTGATATAACGTTTTCACCGCACATCCGCAATCTTTTCTCATAATAAGACTTAAAACCGTTAAGAATACCGATGTTTTTTTCATTATTGTGCGCGTCTTCCCGCAATTTGTTTAGGATAATCTCCATCCTTTCTATCGCAATTATCAAATTGGTTTTGTACCCGGCATCGGCTACTTCTTTGACGCCTATCTGCTGCGAAGAGTGTATTCTGTAATTGGTAAGTATTTCGTCAAGCTCAATAATCGTGTTTCTGTTAGCGGCCATTAATGCAAGCCACTCGTCATGAGCAAACTTCAGCGAAAACGGAACAGCATAGTCGATAAGGCTTTTCTTACACACGACCGTTGCCCCCGTAACCACCCAATGATTCAACAAAAATGAGAATCTATTCTTTTGAAATTTTCTTCTCTCTTTTTTGCCGAACCCGACTTTTTCCCATAATGTTTGATCCCCTGTCACTTCGCCGAAAAGTTTTGCATTGGAAAAAATCATTTCGACGTCCTTGTATTCATTGATGGTTTGCGCAAATCTTTCCAGCTTATTGTTTTCCCAATAATCGTCCTGATCGCAAAAAACGACGTATTGATATTGCGCATTGCAGCAAGCCTTTTCGAAATTTTTTACAAATCCCAGATTAGTCTCATTAAGGTATATCCTAACGTCAAAAGGCGCTTTTTCCTTATACTCTTTCAATATCTCAAGCGTAGAATCTTTCGAGCCGTCATCACACACCACAAGTTCTTTGGGAAGATAGGACTGCGTCAGTATACTGCCGAGTTGCTCAGGCAAGTATTTTTCGCCATTGTAGGTACAAAGTACCACGCTGAAATCAATATCATTACTCATACTCTGCCTTATTTATCTTCCATAACTTTCTTTATGGCATTCAAAAACATATACTCGTTTTGGTTGTCAGGCTCAAGGATCATCCCTTCCGCCCATTCGTTCCAAGCATTGAAAAACAAATATTCGATATTCTTGTTTTCGGCGATTTTCTTTAATTCGGAAATGTATTTAATAAATGACCCTTCGGAAGGCGTCTGAATTTTATAACCTCTCTGATTATGTCTGTAGGTATTGTCCCACATAGAGTATGCTCCGAGATAAAAGGGCTTGTCATATTCGAATTGATGAGCAATTTCCAGTGAGTATCTGATGATTTTCTTAGAATTATACTTTTTAATGAAACATTTCCATTTCAAAATATTGTTTATTCTTCTTGCGACAGCGTCATATGCTCTTTCGAAAAATGATTTGTTTAACTGATATTTCTGCAAAGCAAAACTTGGCTCACGCAGGATTATTGCAGAAGACTTAGACGAAACATACTTGAGAAAATCGGCATTGTGAATGCTCTCGACATAATGAATGCCATCAAACCCTATTTCCTTGCATTTTTTATCGAAAAACTCGATAATGCCATCTTTATTTTCATAGTTGGGATTGAATACGACAAATAAGGGTTTGTTGTCCACCTTGATATATCTGTCGTCCATAAAGAAGTCTTTTAGATACTCAAAATGTTCTGCCCAGTCTTTTTCCTCGCCATACTCCTGTTTTTGCAACACTTCTCTTGTGCCGTTCCACGATCTGTTCCAGTCATGATTTGCCCAGCAAAAACAATACTTCTGGTCGATATCTTTCCATGCCAACAGGTTTTCGGCAGGTTTTTCCAATAATTTTTTGCCTTTAAACCAGTAATGATAATAACAAAATCCGTAAATATCGTGCTGCCTGGCAAGTTCTGTCTGCCACTCAACAGTGGATTTGTCCAATAAGTTATAATAATTGTCATCCAATGGCTTTAAGCCATCGCAAAACTTATTGTCTCTTTTTATATTGGTCCATTCGGTAAATCCTTTACCCCACCATTCGTTGTTTTCTTGTATCTCATGGAACTGAGGTAAATACATGGCTAAGATTTTCATACGTTCTCCTTAATACTTAATCCTGAAAGCAAGGGCTAACAATTGAGGCGCAATCATGTACAGAATCAAAGCGATTTTAACGCTTGAAAGCAAATCCTTGAAGGTGGATTTTTTCAATATTTTTCTGTCGAATTTGAGCAAATACTTGTATTTCGCCTTTTCCTTGGGTTTATTGTTGGTGATTTTCACATACATCAATACAGAACAGAACATCCAGTTTACATATACATTGTAAGAGTATTGGGGATAGTTTTCCCTGTAAAATTCGTATATCTGCTTGCGTACATCGTATTCGATAAGATGTCTTTCGCTATATTTCGAATTGAGTGTGCTGTTGGGATTGGTCCTGTAAAAATATAATTCGTCATGAATTATCGCGGCTTTTTCCGTTCCTGCCCATATACGGAACAACAATTCCATATCTTCGAAAATTATTCCTTCGCGGAATCTGAATTCCGAAAATATCTCTTTTTTATAGATCTTTCCGCAGGGAGAAAAATTAACAATATTGTTGTTCACCATCTCTTTCATGATGGTGTCGTTATCGTAAATATCTATTATTTGAGAAATATGATGTGAGGTGATTTCCGATTCATCGGCAAATTTTTTGAGTCTGCACGTCGCTATTTCGGCACCTGTCTCGGTAATTGTTTTCAAAAGCACTTCTATCATGTCTTTATCAACTACGTCGTCTGAATCCACAAAGACTATGTACTTTCCTTGCGCAAAGTCCAGTCCCCTGTTCCTCGCCGAAGATTGTCCCCCGTTCTCCTTATGGATTACCTTTATTCTGCTGTCGTTTTTTGCGAATTCGTCGCAGATGTTTCCCGAATTGTCTTTGCTCCCGTCATTCACCAAGATAAGTTCGAAATCGGTATATGACTGATTAAGAATACTGATAAGACAGTGATTCAGGTATTTTTCGGTATTATAGACAGGCACGATAATGCTTACATTCATAATTTCTTCAATCTCAGGCGTTGATCCAATTCAAAATTTATGGGTTTTGCTTTATTAAAACAAACAATATACATGTAAACATATATGCAATAGCCCGTTGAACCATATAAAAACGGATTGGTGTAAGAGATAATTAAAAAACCGAGATACGCTATCGAGAGCCATCTGTAGTTTGTATCCAAAAGCGCAAACATAGGATACAACAGGAAAAACATAAAAGGTATAAAGCCTATTAAGCCGACCTGGCGCAAGAAGTCCCAATAGGATAATTCGAGAATCGTAACGATTTTGTCGGCGCCTTTACTGAATATCGGACTATTAAATCCCGTACCCCATATAAGCGCAGTCGGTTTTGTCCTGAACAGTTCCATCAAAGATTCCATATGTCCGCTTCTTACAGCGTCAGATGAAGCTTTCCTTTCAAACACTTTTACCAGATATTCGTATATGTCTTTGCCGAAAAATACCAAAACAAGCAGAACGCCGAGGATCGCAACATATTTGACCGGTTTGCTTTTTTCACAAAGAAGAATATACAACACCAGTGCGCCGACAGCGACCAGTGCATTTGCTCTCGTGCCCGAAAAGAATATGCCGACAAATGCAATCAGCGCGATGAGGAGTTTCCTCTTATACAAAGCATATAAAAGTAATATCAGGATAAGAGGCGAGCTTTTTAAGAAAATCAGATAATAGAAGGATGCATTTCCGCCGCGTCCCAGCATCGCATTATCTGTTTTCTGCAAGAATTTTAGAAGAGGATTATTCCAGATAATCAATATATTGAGAAAATCCAATAAAACCGAAACGGCAATAATTATAGCCAATATTCCAATGCATATCAAAAGCATTTTTTCGTAATTAATATTTTGTTTCTGTACAATAAAAAACAGCAAAAGCATGAAGCCGGAATATCCTCGGAGCAATACGTCTATAACCGCCCCTCTTCTGACAAAGATGGACATTACAATCAGAAATATCACATAAGTGAATCCGAAAAATAAAATGTATCTGTTCTTAAGGGTATACCTTATTGCCAGAAACGTGAAAACATTAATTACCATTAAAAGCAAAAATGAAAGCTTTTTTATCTGAAAGTTATCGGTTGGCGTCAAAAGGCTGGACAGCAAAAAAACAAACGTTAAGATATTGCTGGTAACGTTAAGAACGCTTCTTTTCGACAAGCTGACTTTCTTTTCTTTGCGTCTTGTGTCTATCGCAACAACCTTCTCCATCTTATACCTTATTCAATAAGACCAGAATCGCAAATTGAAAATTCGCAATCGGGCTTCCCAAATCGAAATGTTTGTCTTTAAGTAACGTCAATTTATCCTTAAAACTCTTTTTATAATCGGTAAGGTGTTTCAGCACCGTTAGTTTTTCTTCGCTGAGCATATTGCCGAAATTGTCAAGCAAGTTCTGCGCCATTTTGCTTCTCACGCCGGTACTGGTGCCGTTGAGAAATCGCTTCACTCTCGCAAAAAAGAGTTTACAATTGTTTTTTGCGACGCCTATTACGTTGTTTCCGTGCTGGCGATAGAGCATGTGCGGCTCAGGGTCGTAAACAACTTTTCCGAAAGCAGCGACTATTTTATGCGCAACCCAATCGTGAATATCAAGTTCACCTGTGTACATTCTCATAATTTCGCATGCTTTTTTGTTGAAAACAAAAGTGCATCCCGGGGAGAGGCTCTTGATAAGAGAATTTCCGAATCCCGTGTTTTTCATTCCTTTATCGACTTTTTTTATTGCCTTTAACTCCTTGTCAACGGCAATGAAATTTCCCGAATAAAGCAAGGGGATGTTATTGTCTTCCCTTCCCAGCATATTTATCGCGCTTTCGAGCTTATCGTTCATCCAGAAATCATCCTGGTCGCAGAATGCATAATAATCGGCATCGCCGCTGTTAAGCATCAAATCCCAGAAGCTTCTTGCGCAGCGCAAGTTCTCTCCCTTATACCACTTCAGAAGACCTTTTTCCTGATATCTGTCAAGTATATTGTCGGTACTGTCCCTGGAGCCGTCATCGCGCACGAGAATCTCGATATCCGCAGAGCATTTTTGCGCCAGAATACTGTCGAGCTGTTCTTCGATATACTTTTCACCGTTATAAGAAGACAATAGTACTTTAATTAACATTTTCAACCTTTATAAATCTCTTCCATGATAGTCTTTATTACTTTTATATCGAACTTTTTAATCGCTTCTTTATTATGCGCTCCGTATTCTTCCCACAATGAATTGTCATTCGATAATCTCATTATTGCGTCTTTAAATTCTTCGGTACGGAAAGGAGAAACAAGTATTCCGCCTTTGCCTTCTTCAATTAGGTCCACATTGCCGCGGATTTTTGAGGCTATTACAGGTAAGCCGCAGGCCATTGCTTCCATCAACGCAACAGATAATCCCTCCTGAAATGAAGGAAAAACAAAAACATCGGCGCAGGCGCATAATTCCGAAATATCCGTTCTGTAGCCCAACAAATGCACTCTGTCTGCAAGATTGAATTCTTGAATTTTCTTGAGAAGATTCTCTTCCAGTATTCCGCATCCCGCAATGAAATAATGTAATCGCGGATTATCAATGTTTTTCAAAGCATTTATCACAACAATATGATTCTTTCTTTCGATGAGTTCGCCCACGCTCAGAAGCATAATATCATCCTGGGAAATGCCGAGTTCTGTTCTCTTTTTTGCGATATCAATATCGACTGCGGCAAACTTATCGGTATTTATTCCGACACCATTTATTTTATAGAGTTTTCCGCTGTTACGAAGCTTAAACTTTTGTGCAGCTTCATAATCTTCATTGTTGATTGTGATGAGAGCATCTGTGTATTTTGCGCAAAACTTTTCGACAGTATGGAAAATACAGTTCTTTATCGGACTGTTCCCTTTGAAGAAATGAAAACCGTGAGCGGTGTAAATCATCTTCATTTCTTTCTTTTTTCTCGCTGAGAGCCTTGCAAGAAATCCACCTACAGGTGTATGACAATGGATAAGATCGAAATGCTCCTCTTTAAGAAGTCTTTTGAGCTGTTTATAAGCAATGAGGTTACTGAGGCTGAACGGCGAGCGGGAAAAATCAATCTGATGCTGAACAACTCCTATCGCATTTAGTCTGTTATAGGAGTCGGAACGGTTGTTTATGTTGACATTGCTGGCGGAGTGCACTTCGTACCCGAAATCCTGCAATATCCCGATATCGCTTAGTTCAAAGTCTGTAATAAAACTTGTGGTCGTAGCGACTATCAGCGCTTTTTTCATTTATTCCCCTCTGTTTCTTTTACGCTATCTTCCAGGGTTTTGACGGCGTAAGCCCAGTCAAAATGATTGCTCATTCCCTTGTCATAAACGAGAGAACCAAACACTTTGTTGACCGCGCCCGGGAATTTCGAAGCCAGCTTGATTATCAACCCAAAACCCTTAATCAAACGCAGCTTTTTTCCGTTTGCAAATGCTATTGTTTTTACAAGTTTTGGAACATTTGTGTATTCCTTATTCTGCGGAAAGAAAATTCCGTTTGCGTCATTAAGTATGGCAAGCTTAAGAAATTCGCACAGATTGTCGATATAGAGCATGCTTCTCTCGTTATCAAAATAAGGGAAGAAAGGTAGTTTCTTTGCCAGTTTCGCAAGTCTCGGATAATTGCCCTTGCAGCCGTTTCCGTATATCATGGGGGCGCGGACGACAACGACCTTGAAACTGTCGTCGGCAAGAGGCAAAATGCCTTGTTCGGCCTGGAGTTTGCTCTCTCCGTAAAAACCGTTGGGTGACGGGAGAGTATCAGCGGTAATTACTTGTTTTTCAAGTGTTTTGCTTTCGCCGTAAACAATTATACTGCTCATAAAAATGAATTGTTTAACGCTCTTTTCTTTGGCGTATTGTGCAACTTCTATTGCAAGATCTCTGTTTATTTTGAAATACAGCTCTTCCTGATCCTTTTTCGCGTCGACATGGGCAATTCCCGCTACGTGATAAACAACGTCATATTTTGAAAAATCGGCACTTTTCCACGCGCCGCCAAAACTGTCGACAGTGTCAACGTTGAAATCATTTTTCGCGTATTCGGCAAAATACACGCCGATATAGCTTTTCTTGCCTACTATAAGCACGTTTTTCATTGTTGTTCCTCGTTTCCTTTTTCACTCTCGGAAGAATGCGCGCCCTCCTTGACGCCATCGTGCTTAAGCACGCTTATTATCGTCTTGAAAAATATCTTAACATCGTATTTAAAGCTGAGATTCTGCACATATTCGCCGTCAAGCTTGGCTTTTACGGGTATCTCAAGCTCGTCCCTGCCGCTTATCTGCGCAAGTCCGGTCAGTCCCGGTCTTACATCGTTTGCGCCGTACTTGTCCCTCTCCTCAATGAGGTCATACTGATTGTAAAGTGCTGGACGGGGGCCTATAATGGACATAGTGCCTTGCAGAATGTTGATAAGCTGAGGCAGTTCATCGAGGCTGGTTAATCTTAGGATTTTTCCAACCTTTGTTATGTATGCTTTAGGATTGCTAAGTAAATGGGTTGGGACATTGGCGGGGGTTTCAGAATACATTGTGCGGAATTTGTAGCACTTAAATATTATTTTGTCTTTGCCCACTCTGTCCTGAACAAAAAACACTTTACCTTTACTTTCAAACTTTATGGCAAGAGCGATGAAGATAAAAAGCGGACTTAAAAAAAGCAGTCCGAAAAATGACAAAGTAAAATCTAAAAATCTCTTGAAAAACTTCTTATACATATCTCTTCTCCGCACTTAATTCTGCGACTATTTTATATGCGTTTACGATTGTACCCGGCGCGATATGGCAATAATCACCTATTTCGCATCCGTGTTCTACCGCCGCCAGAGTGTTAATGATGCAATGCCTGCCTACCTTGGTCAACGTATTAACGACCGCATTGGCGCAGATGACAGTGCCTTCTCCAATTGTGCTTCGTCTGCTTACGACGGCACTCGGATGTATCAGTGTCGCCCAATGTAAATCACTGTAATTTTCGGCGATTGCTTTGCGTGTTGCATTGTTTCCGACGGCAATTACAAACTCTGTTCCCTGTTCAAGATTTCGGCATAATTCCGTTTTTCCCAAAACCTTGTAACCGGATATTTCCGTTCCGGCGGGTATAGTGTCATCAAGAAAACCTTTTACTGTATATCCCGTCGCTTCAGCTATTTCGGCGACGACAACACCATGTTGTCCGCCGCCGATTATTGCAAGGGTTTTCATTATTGCACTATCGCTTCTGCTTTCTTGGCACGCTTCTTGTTGATGATGACAGTTGCCGCGATGGCCGCGAGGCAGCCTACAAACGCGCACACAACCGCAACGATAATAATAAGCATATAGTTTATCATCTGGGTCTTGACAGCGTTCATGGCAGTCTTCACACCGTTTTCGGTGACGTTTTTGACCGAGTATTGGCCGAGCTCGGCGTTTATGGTGTCGAGTGTGTTGTGAAGAGCGGCATCGAAGGTTCTGAATCTGTTTTCAACGGCAGTCCTCTGCGCTTCGGTGGGTATACCCGCGCCGATAAGCGCGATCTGGTCTTCTATTACCTGGGCCTGGTAGGAAAAGTTGGTCTGATTGGAGCGGTAGTCGTTATACTGCTTGATAAGAGTATCATAGTACTTAGACTCGCTGGTGGTTACCGTTACCACGCCGTCAGAGGTGATGACCTTGGACGTCTGGTTTTCGTAGGTCTTGATTACTTCTTCATAAAGCTTGTCGGCGAGCTCTTTATAGCGTTCGCTGCGGCGCTGAAATTCTGCTTTCCTGGTGTTAAGCGTAGTAGTCAGATCGGCAGACGTGCCTTCCTTTGTGATGTTGTTTGTGAGAATATAATACTCGATAGAGGATAATTCGTTGTTAAGGACGTTTATGTTGGTGTAGAGCTTGTTGTACCTGTCGGAAACATTGGTCTTCAGGGTGCTAAGCTGAGCAAGAAGTTCTTCGATTGCGACCTTGTAGGATATGCAGAGGTCAAAATAATCGCTGGCGGTGCCCAGCGGGTCGTCCGCAACAGACGGGGAAAGAACTTTGCCGTAATTGTAGGCGTCCTTGAAATATTCCTTGTACGAATTGATAAGCTCGTTAAGGAATTGAATATACTGGCTGTCCCTGAAGGGAAGCCTGGCGCTTTCGGTAAGGGTGATTGTATACCTTGTGGGGAAGTAAGTGAGAGAGGCGTTTTTCTCCAGATCCTTTGCCATAGAGGCGGGTATATAGCCGTCTACAGCAAGGTTATCGATAAGAATCTGGCTATAGTTCAACACAACTTCACTTTCGGTAATACCCATGTTCTTAAGGGCGTTGTTTACAACTATTGTCGACTTGATTCTGCTGGTGTCGAGCATGTTGTTATACGGGTCTTTGCCGTTTTCCACACCCGTATAGCTGTATTCGATTATGGCCTTGTATTCTCCCGAATCCTTGGTTGCAATAGTTGCTATCGCGGTAATTCCGCCGCCTAAAACAGCGAGTATCAATGCGTAAATTAGCATTCTGACAAAACTCTTCTTGATGAGCTCGAATACTTTCTGAAAAGTCAATTCGCCCGTGTATTCCTCGTTCATGAATCCTCCGAATTATGTACAAAATTTTTATTACAGTATAACATATATCATAAGATATATCAAGCGAAATTTGTTTTAACCGGTTTTGACGGATTTTTGACATGGTCGGTTTTAAGCCGTTTGACGCATGATTCTAAGAGAGGCAGCCCTCTCTGTTAAGTTTGCGAAAAGCCGGGAGATTTATTTGTCGGAAATTCCGAGATAAGAGTTTATGAATGCCTCATCCTGCATGAGCTGATATGCTCCCCTCAAGTGGGTAAGATAGGGCTTTTCTTCAAGAAAAACGGGTATATTGAGCTTTTTGTATATATATTCTTCCAAGCCAAGAACAGCCGCTCCGCCGCCTGCAAAAAGGACGCCTTTGGTCTCGATATTCTGCACGCACGATGCCGGCGCGACGCTCAAAGCGCCGTCGATAAGTTTTATTATTCTTGTGAAAACGTAGATTATCTGCTCGTAAATTTCCTTTGCCGAAATGACCAGCTTTTTTGGTTTTCCGGTAAGAATATCCCTGCCTGTGAGGCTGAAGGAAGAGGTGTCGCGCGCAAAAAGCGAGCCGATACCGAGTTTTGCCGCCTCACTTTCCCGCCACTTGATGTTGAGCTTATAAAGGTCTTCGATGTGCTCGATGATTTTGCGGTTTATTGCGTTTCCGCCCATATCGAGGGAATAGCCCGAAAGTATCTTTCTGCCGTTTAAAATGGCAAATTCCACGAGGTCGCCGCCTATGACGCAGACCACTTCGGTGCCGTATTCTTCGGCGATGGGCGCAAGCGCGACCACGCTCTCCATAAGATAAATATTCGTGTACCCGCCTGTTACAAACGCCTTTTCTATTTCTCTTTTCTGTGTAATTTCCAGCCCGCAGCTTATGAGGACGCAGATTTCCATGTCCGTGCGTATGCCGAAGACCTTTTTCATGGCTTCTTTGATCAGCAGCCTTATTCCTTCGAAATGCGCGACCGAGCCGTTCTGGATGGGCTTGACGAAAAGCTCTTCCTCGGTGACCTGGCTTTGTCGCTTTAACGCTTCCTCTCCGCAATAGAGGGCTACGGGATTGAGGCTGCGCTTGATTATAACCGCGCTCGGCATACGCAAAAGAAGCTCATTTTCGCTGTAAAGCGAGAAATAAGCCGAGCCGAAATCGCAAACAACCTTAATCCTTGACATCAATGTACTCCCTGAGTATCTCACGTATTCTACCGACAGGCAAACCCACTATGTTATCGTAGTCGCCGCTCCATGAATCCACTATCACGTCGTCTTGTATCCCGTACGAGCCCGCCTTGTCGAGCGGAGAATATTTTTCCACATAATCGTTGATTTTCGCATTGGTAAGTTCTCTCAGTTTTACCTTGCTTTCTTCAATAAACGTAATTTCTTTACCGTTTATTTTTATATAAACTCCGCTAAAAACGCTATGAATTTTCCCGCTGAGTTTTTTGAGCATTTCGCACGCTTTTTGCGCAGTTTTCGGCTTGCCGTAAATTGCGCCGTCAAGCGCAACAAGCGTATCGCACGCGACTATGCAAAAGTGGTCGCCTTTTATCGCTCTTCCCTTCAAAATCGCGTTGTTTTGCGCATTTTCTTCGGGATCACCGATTTCAAGCTCATCCACAACTGGTTCGATAATCTCGAAATTATCGGTTATCTTATGAAAAAGCAACTTCCTCCGCGGAGAGGAAGAAGCTAAGATTATTTTATCTTTTGTCATTATTTATATCTTACAGAATTTCAAGATTTTTCTTGAAAGCGTGCCTGAATTCGGGCACCGCGTTCAGTGCGTCTTTTATCTCAAGCGTGCAGTCTGCGATAGCTTCGGTTTTGAGTATTACGCTGTCGCCGAGGATGTCGCAGGTTATGTTTGTGATAACTCCGCCCATACTGCGGTCAAAGCACTCGGCAATGCGTACGATTACGCCCAGCTTCTTGATTGCTTCAATATCCTCTTCCGAGAGCATAGACAGATACTGCTGAATCTCTATGCCGTCATAGGGGACGGGACCGTGCCTGCTGGCAACCAGCGCTGCGACCACAAGATCTTTCTGCGGTATTCCGTACAAATTGCTGTTGAGAATGAGATAAAAAGAGTGCTTGGGGTGGTCGTAGAACTTGAACGAGCTTCCGATATCATGAAGCTGCGCTGCGACGCGGAGCACCTTTACATAGCTTCTGGGCAGCTTGTGGAGCACCTTAAGCTGTCTGTAAAGCTGGAGCGAGAGGTCGAAGACGTGCTCGGAATGCGGTATATTCATATTGAACACGTGGAGCATGGTGTATATGCTGTGCCCCAGTATGTCGCTTATGGGTTTTTCGATTGTGGAAGGAACGGCATAGCGGAACATCGCGCCTTCCCTCAAGCCAGCGCCCGAAATGATGATTTCGGGGAAGTTGCTGCTTTCCTGAATGGCCTTGAGGCAGCTCATAGCCGCGGGAAGTATGTCGGCGCGCGCGCTGGAAAGTCCCTTTATCCTCGCCGCCTTGTCCATGTCGAGCGGACGAATGGTGTTGTAGATATTCGCAAACTCCGACCAGCTGATGTGATAGTTGTGCGCCATGTCGAGCGGATACTTTTTGAATCTGCGGCTTATCTTGCCTGCGTTGCGCATGGAGCCGCCCACACAGATTAGCTGGGTGTCGGGGTCTATGTTTTTGAACCATTCGAGGTTGTTGAGATTATCTTTTACATAGTCCTCGATCATCTTGCTTCTTTCAATTGGATCGGGGCTTGCTTTTGCGAATTTCTCGGTCAATGTGACCGCGCCGAAAGGCAGGGTCTCCTGAGCGATAAGCACACGGCGGTTGTAGTAAATGACCTTAACCGAGCCGCCGCCTATGTCAATAATAAGTCCTTTGGGAACGTCCATCGAATTGATGACGCCGGTATAAACAAGCCCCGCCTCTTCTTCCTGGCTGAGGACGGTGAGCTTAATGCCGCAGCTTGCGAGAACCTCGTCGACGAAGCTCTTCTGGTTTTTTGCCCTTCTGACCGCGGCCGTGCCGTAAGCAAAGACCTTGCTTACCTTGTGGCTTTCGTAAAGATTTTTGAATGTTTTTAAGGTCTGGACCATCTGCTGAACGCGTACAGGCCTTAAAAACCCGTCGATCTCCATATCCTTGGCAAGTCTTACAGGCTCTTTGAGCTCGTCGATAACATTGAAGTAACCTCCCTCAATGATGTTGACTATAACTATTCTTGCCATGTTGGAGCCGATATCGATGATTGCTATTTTTTCCATTTGCGTGTCCTCCCCCGAGAATGACCCTTTAATATTGTATACTCTTATGTCGAATAATGCAATATCATTTACTATTTATTTACTACGGGTTGATAAATTGTTTATTTTGTCGGTTTATGTCTGCGGCTGTATATATATTTTGTGTAAAACCGCGCTAAACTTCAATTTTTCTTTATAAAAACAAATAAGGCGGACCTTGCCGATCCGCCTTGGTATGTATTTGGGATAAAAAGAACTTATCTCTTGTATCTTGCCAAAATGGAGCTGGCGGTAAGTACCTTTTTGACCTCGGCGACGTATTTGCTTTCCTCGCTGGGAGCGGAAGCGGCGGGAGCCGGAGGAGGCGTGATGATTTTGGGAGTCTTCTTAACGACTTTCTTGGTCGTGGGAGAAGCATAACCTTCGCGTAAGTAAGCCTTGTTTACGGGGATGAAGCCCGTAAAGGCCTCGCTGTAGGCATTGCTTTCAACTGCTATTTCGTAGACGTCCTTGCCCTTAAGTTTAAGATAGGAAACAATGGGGAGAATGTCGCCCTCGCCTGCCGCAAACGCCACAGCGTCGACGGTGGAGTTTTCGCCGAGAAGAGCAGCTTCGATAATCTGCTGAGAATCGAGTTTGTTTCTTCTGCGGGACGCGAAAGCGGTTTCTTTATAATAGCCCTTGGCATCGGTATATTCGTTAAAGTCGCGGTTGCGTTTCGCAACGTATCCGTAAAATTTGACGCCCGAAACCTCAAACTTGACTTCTATCTCCGAAAGCAGCTGCTTAAAGCCCTCGCAGGATATTTTCAGGCTCGCCAAGTCTATAAGCAATACGATTTTTGGTTTGTTCATCTCTGTCCTCCCTCAGTTAATCAATCTTCAAAGACCTGTAATAATAATATAAATATTGTTGCGCGTAACCGCTCAGATTGCCGAATCTCGCAACAAGTTCCTTCTCCATCGTCTTAATGTCGGGCGCGTCTTTCCCGAACAGTCTCGGGTACACCCTCTTTGTCCATGTGTCCAGAGGGAACGCGTCGGTTTTTTTGTATGCGAACAGCAGGATACAATCTGCCACTTTGCCGCCAACGCCGGTAAGCGAAGTAAGTTTCTTCCTCGCGGCGGGGGTGTCCAGCCTGAAAGGCTCTTCAAGGTCAAAGTCTGTGAGCGCCTTGCATGTTTCCGCAATGTATCTTGCCCTGTAGCCTGCTCCTATCGATCTGTAAAAAGTTTCATCGGCGCTTTGCAGTGCCTCGAGTGTGGGAAACGCGTAATAGCCGCCCATATCCCTTCCCAGTTTCTCGCACAGTCTGCTGATTATCAGCTGTATGCGGGGGATATTGTTGTTGGAAGACAAGATAAAAGATATTATCATCTCCAACGGGTCCTGATTTAGCAGCCTTATTCCGCCGCCGAAATCAATCGCTTCGCTTAGTCCCGTAAACTCTCTTAATTCTTCTTTGATTACCTTATAATCTCTCTTTAAATCAAAGTAATTCTCAAAAAAATCAACAAAGTTTGTATTAATTATAACACAGCCATTATTGCTCTGCAATAGGCAATTTGCGTCTTTTGCAAATAAAGTATAACAATCGCCCGTCTTTCGGTACCTGAACACCTGCCCACAGTCGAGAATGTGTCCGATGTTGAATTCCGATGAGTCGGGAATTACTATCTTGCCCGCTGTTTTATAATAATCCATTTAGTATGTAATGGGCAAAGTTTCCTTTGCCCATACCCGTTTGTTATTCAGCTGCGTAAACGCTTACTTTTTTGTATCTCTTGCTTCTCGAGCCGCCTTCCTCAAAACGGACTATTCCGTCTATCTTGGCAAACAGGGTGTCATCGCTTCCTATTCCGACATTTTCGCCGGCGTGGAATCTTGTGCCTCTCTGCCTTACGAGGATATTTCCGGCAAGACACTTTGCTCCGTCGCTCTTCTTAGGTCCAAGCCTTTTCGCAGCACTGTCACGTCCGTTTCTCGAGCTGCCCACACCTTTCTTGTGAGCAAACAATTGAATATTCATAAACATTTTTACCTTACCTCCACTTTGACAAAGGCTTTGTAGCCTTTCTGAATGTCTTTGAGTCCGAGTACCATGGTTTCCAATATCGCCTGCTGCTTAATCCTTTCGGTTTCGCTTTCCGCTTTCGGCGCACAAAACTTTAGGTATCCCGTCTCGTCGTCTTTGACAAAATCAACCTTTTTTGCCGATATTTCCATAAGGCCCATAAGTGCCGTCTGCGCTATCGCGCTCACCGCGCTGCAAACAATATCTTTGCCGTATTTCGCATATCCCGCGTGGCCTTTTATCTCCACACATTCTATGCCCTCGGACCCTTTGGTAACCGTGATGCCAATCATTTATTTAGCCAACGATATCGGTAATCTTGAGCTTTGTGTACGGCTGACGATGACCTTGTCTCTTACGCTCGTTTTTCTTGGCTTTGTACTTGAAAATGTTAATCTTCGGTCCCTTTCCGTTGCAAATAACTTCGGCTTCGGCATAAGAACCGGCGATGGGATTGCCTGTGGAAATCTTGCCGTCCTTATTGAGAAGAATGACGTCAAGCTTAACCTTGCTCCCAGCCTCGGCGGTGAGAAGCTCCACTTTGAGAATGTCGTCCTTCTGAACCTTGTACTGCTTTCCGCCGGTGACAACTACTGCGTACATAAACATAACCTCCTTACGAAGACTCGCTAATTTCGGGTGGTAAAACACACTTAAAAACCCGGATTATGCGGCTGGTATATAATTTATCATATAAAAACACTTTTAGCAAGTATTTTATCGATAAATGTATTCTCTTTTTTTACCGTTTTTATAAAACTTTACTCAAAAATTCGACCAGACGCGGCTGCGTGGGATGATTGAAAATTTCGTCGGGAGTGCCCTGTGCGTCCACTCTTCCTTCGTCCATAAACAGTATCCTTGTACCCACTTCCTTCGCAAATCCCATCTCGTGAGTTACGATAACCATTGTCATACCCGTTTCGGCAACTTCTTTAATGAGATCGAGCACTTCTCCGACCATTTCGGGGTCGAGGGCGCTTGTCGGCTCGTCAAAGAGCATAACCGACGGATTCATAGCGAGCGATCTTACTATCGCGATACGCTGCTTCTGACCGCCCGAAAGCTGATTGGGATAGCTGAATTTCTTCTCCATCAGCCCTACTCTCTTGAGAAATTCGTCGGCCTTCTTTTCGGCTTCTTCTTTGGTCATAAGATTAAGCTTTACGGGAGCGAGAGTAATATTCTCCAGCACTGTAAGGTGAGGAAACAGATTAAACTGCTGGAACACCATACCCATCTTCTGTCTGTGAAGATTGAGGTTCTGCTCCATGCGCTTTGTAAAACCCTTTTCCTCTTTTACCTGTTCGGCGTGCTTAAATTTCAGCTCCTCGATTTTCTTAATGCTCCCGGCGGTTTTTTCGACGTCTTTCTGTTTTTTCGCCTGGCGTAAAGCGTGTTTTTCCGCCTTTATCTCTTCCTTGGTGAAAACCGAGTAGTGCTTGTAAAGGGGCGCGCCCTCAAATTCTACCAGGCCGCTCGTGGGCATTTCGAGAAGATTGAGACAGCGCAAAAACGTACTCTTTCCGCCGCCCGAAGGTCCGATTACTACTACCTTTTCGCCCTCGGTTATATCGATGTCGATATTGTCAAGCACCTTGTTGTCGCCAAAGTATTTGGTTAGATTTCTCGTGGATATCAGTATTTTATTATTTTGCATCGCTCTTCCTCAATCGCTTTTCAAGTTTTTTAAGCAGCATATTCATTATCATTACCGTGATAAAGTACACGAGCGCGGCAAACAAATAGGGAGTGACCACGTTGTAAGTCGTGTTGACTATGCTCTTTATTGTGGTGAAAAATTCGCTTACTCCGATTATCAGCGCAACCGAAGTTTCCTTTACCAGCGCTATCATCTCATTGCCGAGCGCAGGCAATATATTCTTTGCCGATTGCGGCAGGATTATCCGTTTCATGGTTTCGCCGTAGCTTAAGCCCAGCGACCTTCCGGCTTCCATCTGTCCCCTGTCCACGCTCAATATTCCCGCGCGCATTATCTCGGCGACGTACGCGCCGCTGTTTATGCCGAATCCTATTGTCGCGACGAAATATGGCGAAAGGCTGCGGTTAAAGAAGATTACGTTGGAGAATATCGCAAAACATATTATCATCAACTGGACGAGGATAGGAGTACCCCTTATCACGGCAAGATACGCCGTGGCAATCCCGTTGAGGATCTTGTTGAAAATATTGTTCTTGGGCAATACCATGAATACGGCGAGAATGGTACCGATTATTATACCGATTACAAGCGCCATGCATGTGATTGCAAGCGTCCAGCCGTAAGCCTTCGAAAGCAGAAGGAGTGATGCCTTATTAAAAATTATGCTTAAATTCAGTTTCACTATGGGTTCCTTTTCATCAATGAAGATTATGCGCTAAATGGCGCATAATCTTCACGATTGTCTGTTGGATTTTTGATTAGTTCATTATTATTTGCCGAAATATTTCTCGTTGATCTTGTCCATGGTGCCCTCTGCCTGCAATTCGGCGATGGCGGCGTTGAGCCAGTCAACAAGGGCTTTGTTGCCTTCCTTTACGGCAAAGGCATACGTATCTTCAAAGATGGGCTCTTCGACAATCTTTATTCCCGCATAGTTGGCGACAAAGTTTTGCGCGGGGAACTGGTCGATTATGACGGCGTCCACTTTGCCCTGGGTCAAAGCGACAACGGCTTCGGCGCCGGTGGAGAATTTCTGAACGCTTCCGGGAGCGGCAAGGCACACATCGTCGCCTTCACCTGCCCAATCGGGATCCATTTCGGCAAGAAGCTGGCCGACAGTACCCGACTGAACGCCAACAACAACTCCGCCGAGGTCAAAAGGACCTGTAATCGCGCTGTCGTTCTTTACGATAATAACCTGAGTGGAGTCAAAAACGCCCACTGTGAAGTCAAGGTATTCGTCTCTGGACTCGCTGTAGCTGATACCTGCCATGGAGATGTGAGCCTTGTTGGCGCCGGGAGCGAGCAAAACGGATTCGAATTCCATATCTTCCACAACAAGTTCAACACCGAGCTTATCGGCAAGAGCCTGAGCAATCTCGATATCCCATCCGACTATTTTGCCGGCTTCATCCTTATATTCAAAGGGCGGGAAATAAGCGTTGGTTGCGACAACGAGCTTTCCGTATTTCTGGATGCCTTCGGGTGTCGAATCTTTAATTCCTGCACAAGCGGTCATGCTAAGCATACATGCTATAACAACCATAAGACTTAAAACAACTGTAATTGCTTTTTTCATCTTTCTTAATCTCCTGTTTCAAAATTTTAAGTTTATATTATCACTATCCCTTTTCAAACGCAAGCGATTTGAAGCAAAATTTTATTATTATGCAAATAAATTTTATAAATTGTTCGTAAGGCTGCATATTCTTGCTATTTATGCATAGATTCGTGAATATTTCCTTATATATGCAGAGCCTTTTGCATAAAAAGACTTACTTGAGACGGGCGTAAACGCTGACATCCCGTATCTTTCCTTTCTTGATTGCGCTCTTTCTTAAGACTCCTTCAAGTTCAAAACCGCTCTTTTCCAGCACACGACAGGACGCGGGATTGTCGGTAAAAGACATTCCGAAAACTCTTATTATGTCGGTCTTTTCAAATACTGTCTGGCACGCCAGCTTTACCGCCCGGGTCGCGAATCCCTTGCCCCAATGCGCTTCGGCGATAAAATATCCTATTTCTGCCGAAAGGTAATTTATATTGTCTTGCCTTGACACCGTTATGCTGCCCACCACTTCCTCATCGGCGGCTATGGCAAAGGCAAGCACTTTGTCGGGGTCGGCGCGGAGTTGCATATCAATAAACTCTCTTGCGTGCTCCTCGGTATATGGATAAGGTATCCCATCACGGAACCCGGCAAGGATATTCTCATTGTTAAGTATCGCCGCAAGCGACGGCGCGTCGTCAATCGTCCACGCACGTAATGTAATGTTCATCATTCCACCTCATAAAAAAACGCGGTATAAGTATTATACCACGTTTTAATAATTTGTCTGTTTTTACCGAAAAGCTTTTTTACGACACTATGGTAAGACAATCCTCGATAAGTCCGATTGTGATGTCCACAAGAGTGGGCTCATTATCAACATCCCTCTCAACAGTAATTATTATGCTCTCGTTTTTGAAACAGCCCAGAAGAAGGTCGGAGAGTGTAAACAGTCTCGTTATCTCATACTCCTCGCCTTTTATCTGCGCCTTGACAAGTTTGTCGCCTATTCTCAGTCCCGAGTCATAACCCACGCTTACAATGTCGCCGTTTCCGTTTTTGTTAAAATCGAAGACCCTTATTTCCTGAGCTATTCTGACAGTCTGGGTATTGGGGTCGTAGCGCGAACCCGAGGACACGACCTGAACCGTTACGCCGATGACAGGCTTAAGAATTCTCTCGTTTGCCACGCCGTCGCAATTGTGAATTATATTCTCGACGGCGTTAAGAACTATATTTGAAGGAATGGCGTAGCCGATATTTTCGATGTTATCGCTCATTATCTTGGCGTTGACAATGCCGATAAGCTCGCCTTTTGCGTTAAACAGCCCGCCGCCACTGTTGCCGCTGTTGATGGCGGTGTCGATGCGCATGACGCGGAAATTGACGTAAGTTATTTCGTCTGCGGCTTTCATGCTTATGGTCTCAGAGTCAATGCTTACCACTCCCGACGTTGCCGAAATTCCCACGCCCTCGGGGTTACCAACGGCTATAGCGGTAGACCCTACTGCTATATCGTTGCTGTCAGAGGTCATAACGGGAAGGGCGTCGCTGTTTTTGAGGATGTCGTTGCCCGCGACTTTAAGCACAGCGATATCATAGGTCATAGACCCGCCGATATACTGTGCGGAAATGGAATAATTGAGGTCGCCTTCCTTGTATGCCGAATTATAGTCGGGACCGAATTCCTTGCCGTAGATATATACCCTTATTGCGTCGGCTATTCCGTTGGGCTGAATAGAGTTCACATCGTAAACCACGTGATAGTTGGTGATAATATACGCGTCGCCCTCGGTTTTATCAAGTCTGTAAATAACGCCCGAACCTGCCGAAACACCCTGCGTAATCTGTCCCTGCTTTCTCACGTTGAAGGTGCAGAATACGCTGACGCCGCTCCTTATGGCGATATTGGCGGCAAGCTGGGTCGTGTTGTCTACATTAAGATCGAGGTATTGCTGCAAAAACTCCAGCAAGGTGCCTTCAAAGCCCGATTCCACGGCGGCTTCGTAAATATCTTCGAGCGTGGGGCTTGTCGCGTCCTTGCCGTTTCGCCCCGCGGTTCCGTCCACGCCGTCCTTGCCGTCATTGCCGTTTACGCCTTTAAGGCTTGCCAACCATTCGGCCTCAGTGCCGGTAAACCCGTTTTCAACGGCGATTTCGTATGCCGACTTGCCCGAAGTAAGGCTTGCCAGCCACTCCGCTTCGGTACCCACAAATCCGTCCTTTACCGCCTGCTTGTACGCTTGGTCGAGCGCACTGTCGCAGCCTGTAAGCGCAAACAGACAAGCCGCGATTACCAGCATTATTACAATGTATTTCAAAACTTTTTTCATATCAAAGCTCCTGAGTATCCTTTGGTATTTAGCTTATATATAATTATAAGATTCTATCTTAAAAAAATCTTATAAATCAACTTATTGACCCATCTTTCAACCGAATAGGGCATTATTTTTGTGGGTCCCAGTTTCTAGTCTCCGCTTGAAAGGGGTTCTATACCGGGGGCTCCCCCGAAATGCTTGTCATTTTTGGGGCATTATTCTCGGGGGTTCCCCCAAAATGCTTGTCATTTTTTGGGGCATTATTCTCGGGGGTTCCCCCAAAATGCTTGTAATTTTTGGGGCATTATTTTCGGGGGCATTATTTTCGTGTATCTTTTATTATTATAACGTTTTCAATGAGCTATTTGCAATGAGATTTATTTTGCGGTATCATCTTTATATCCGGAGGCGTTAAGATTTTGCCCCTTGAAGGAGAGAATATGAAGTATTGTATAGTCTATTGTCATCCCTACGAAAAAAGCTATTGCAGCGCGGTGCTTAAGTCGGTCACATCGGGTCTTGAAAAAGCGGGTCATGATTATGACGTCATTGACCTTATTAAGGATAATTTCAATCCTGTTATGACTTCTGCCGACCTGCTCGCCTTCCGCAACAGAAAAGCTGTGGACGAACAGGCGATCGGGTACATCGGACGTATAAAGCAAGCCGACCACCTGGTCTTTGTATTTCCCATCTGGTGGGGACTTATGCCCGCAATCATGAAAGGCTTTGTCGACAAGGTTATATTCCCGGGAGAAGCCTATAACTATACCGAGTCGGGCAACGGAATGTATTCTCTCATCGAAAACATAAAGTCCGCCGCCGTCATTACCACAATGAATTCTCCTTGGTGGTATTACGCTCTATTCTACGGCAACGCGATCAAAAGAGCATTTATCAAAGGCACTCTCGCCAAAATCGGCATCAGGAAAGTAAAATGGGTCAAGCTCGATAACGTAAAGGGGCGCGGGGAGGATAAGCGTAAGCAAAAACTTCAAAAAATTGAAAAACTGTTTTCAGCAAAGTAAACAAACGGGCTGCCCGATAACGGCAGCCCCTGTATTTTATTATAAGGTATTTATAAGCATTTATTAAAGAGTTTTAAGCACATCATTGACAAGCTTCATGTCGCACTTGCCCTGATAGTTTATCTTGAAGTGCTTCATTACCGCGGGTACCGAGCGGTCCTCCAGCTTTAAGATTATTTCCTTTATCTCGTCGGCGGTGAGCATCTTGGGCAAATACTGCCTTACTATGCTGAGCTGTTCTTCGAGGTTGGCGACCATTTCGGCTCTTCCCGCCTTAATGTTGCTCTCTTTTTCCTCAAGGAGCTCCTTTTCCACCTTCTGAATTACCGCGAGGGTTTCGCCTTCTGTGATTTCGGCGCCCTGCGCTCTCTTTTCGATTATGACGAGCATAAGTTTGCTGATGATGACCTCGAGAGCCGCCACCGCTGTCTTGTTATGCTCTTTCATCGCGACGATTTTTGCTTTCTTGAAATCCTCTATTTTCATTTTCCTGTCTCCCGAAATTTGGATTTGTAATATATTTATTATATCATAACGCTTTCCGAAAGTTAAATGTCCGCGCGCAGAAAATCAAAATAATTTTGTCGCTTTTTCAATTTACGAAAAAAGAAAATCGGCGCGGCAAAAATTTTTTTCGGAAATTTGTAACGGAAATAGCCGCCGTGATATAATCTTTTCGAAAGAGCATCACTATAATGTGATGCTTTTTTTGAGGAGAAAAACTTATGGCATTTTCACGTGTATATACGGTGCCCGACTATTACGGCGATTTTATCTGCAAAGGTCCGGACTGCCGCCATTCCTGCTGTGTGGGCTGGCCTATCTCCATTTCCATGAAAGAGTATTTTACCCTGCTGGGGATTGAGTGTTCGACCGACCTTAGGACTAAACTCGACCGCTCCTTCCGCCTCGCCAAAAACCCTTGTGAATTCCGTTATGCCCAAATCGCGCCCGACCCTTTCACGTGCGACTGCCATATGCACCTTTCCAACGGCTGGTGCATGCTACATAAAGAACTCGGAGAAGACTCTCTCCCCCTTATCTGCCGCTATTATCCAAGAGGTCCGCGCTCGGAATATGCCTTCGAGTGCTCGATGTCCAACAGCTGCGAAAAGGTACTAGAGCTTCTCCTGCAGAAAAAAGATATGTTGACTTTTTGCGAAAAACGTCTCACCTTTGAAGGGGAAGAATGCGCGGGCGACCACAATGAAGCCGAAAAGTCATTTTACAAAACCTGCCGCAAGGTGTGCATTAATATCTTACAAAAGCGCGCCTATTCTCTCCCCGACCGCCTTATCATATCAGGCTATGCCCTCAAAGAACTCTACGAACTCCAAAACCGCAAAGAATACGACAAAGCGGAACAAGTCGCCGCGAAATACATAAACGCCGACTTTGTATTTGACACATCTTCCTTTAAAGCAGACCTTCCCTACGCGATAAACATTTTGCGCGAGCTTACAGTTAGTATAGCCCTCGACACAATGAGCATGGGCGAATACGCCGCAAAAATTCTTTCCTATTACGGACTTGCAGACGAGCCGACCGAGGAAACTATCAGCATCGCCTGCCGCCTTTACCTTGACGCCGACCGCCATCTAAGGGAAATTATGCCCGAGTGGGAAAGGCATTTCGAGCAGTTGCTCATCAACCACATCTTTTTTGAGCAATTTCCGTTCAGTGACAAGCACGAAAACCTGAAGGACGAATACTTCTCGTTAAGCGCGACCTACGGTTTTTTGCGTTTTGCGACGCTCGGCTATATGGCGGACAAGACCGACATAAACGACTTTATCGACCTTATGGTGGCAGCTTTCCGCCTCATCGACCACTCCTGCTTTGACCGCAATTCGGCAATAATTATGCGCGAGCTGGATTGCTATTCCATTGAGAAAATTCCCCTGCTTGTCAAGGCATAATCTTCGCAAAAAAATCTGAAAACCTGTTTTAAACTCTTGTCCAAGTCAAAAAATAGTGATATAATCTTTTTATCCTTAACGGGGATATGGCTCAGTTGGTAGAGCGATGCGTTCGCAACGCATAGGCCGAGGGTTCGAGTCCCTTTATCTCCACCAGTTACAAAAAGACCACTCTTTTATGGGTGGTCATTTTTTGTATTCTGAAATAAAATTAAGGGACTCGAACGGGTGGAATCAAGGGTCCCCAAAAAACGCGGTTTTTTGGGGCTTGGCAACGACACAGGGCGTCATTGTTATTTATTCTTCCTCACATTCCCAGTCCTAAATACTATACTTCCGTTTATGCGGTCGTTACAAGGGTAGGCTTTGATTGTGGAAAAACGTTTGTTTTGGGGGTATTTGGCGAGGACTTCGTCGCCGATTTCGCAGACTCTTTTGATTAACGCGGGGTCTAAGAGACCGCCTTCGTGCCCCCACCATATCGCGTATTCCGAGGAGAAGTCGCGAATCTTTTTGGCTTCGACAAGCCACTCTTCGACCGAGGTCGCAAAAGGCAGGAAGAGCCAGGGAGACGGACACATATTGTCCCCGACAAACATAAGTTTTGTCGCGCGCTCGAAGAGGATAATGGAGCCGACGGTGTGACCTTGGGAATGAAGAACCTCGATTTTTCTGTCTCCGAGGTCAAAAACATGCCCGTCTTCTACGGGTATGAAATTGAGTTTATATTTGCCCTTGCGGACGGCTTTAAGGGGCACTTTTTCGCTCATATTAATCTTACTGCCCAAAAGCAGAATTTTGCGGACAAAACGGCTGAGCATGAACTTTTTGAGGGTGTCTAAATCGTCACGGTGTATGTAAATTGACTCAAAGTCTCCGTAGCCGCCCAGGTGGTCGGTGTGATTGTGCGTGCACACAACGTCCAGCGGCTTATCGGTGATTTTCCTTATGTCGGCGAGAATATCGTAAAAACCTATTCCGATATCAATTAGGAGAGCGCGCCTGCTGCCCACAATGAGAAAACAGTTGGTATTTCCGTAATCGCTTATTCGGTACGTGTCTTTGGCTATGTTTTCAACCATAAAATCTCCCCCTTGATAATTACAAGATAATTATACTGCACAAATGCAGTCTGCATGAATTGATGTCAAAATCTATTTCCTGAACACCATAACCGCGTCGGAAAGCGTGTCCAATTCCATATCAAGGACGGTGGAAAAGCCTGCTTGGCCGGCGTGGGAACGGAGCCAACTGCGTTTTACGAGATACTCGTTGTCCCTTACGGCGACAAGGCGGCCTGCATCGGTTTCCATTTTGCGGCAGTATTCGGCAACGCTGTGGGCATAAGCGATCGATTTTTCGTCAATTCCCTTAAGGCTGGCCCAGAAGGTAGAGGCATACCCTTCCGCTCCTCTCTTTTCGAAAAGCTCGATTAACGGCGCGGGACCGTCTTCCTCGCGGTAGTCTTCGGGAATAAAGGTTTCACCGATAATAATTACGGCGCCTTCCTTCATATTTTTATAGCAGTCGGCAAGAAACCGTATTTTTCTTTCCAACGGGTCGTCAATATGATGAAAGGCATACAAAAAATATATAGCGTCGAATTTCTTAAGGTCGGTTTTGGCAAAATCGGTCATGTCGGAGGTGATAAAAGTGATGTTTGATACCTTTTTATTGTCGGCAAGCTGTTTTGCGACGGGAATCATCTCGGGGCGTACGTCGATCGCGACAACTTCTGCCTGCGGATTTTGCTGTGCAGTCTTAACCGCCGTGTAGCCAGTGCCAAAGCCCATTTCGAGAACGACTTCCGGCTTCAGTTTTTTTATGATTTTCAAAATTTTGTCCTGGAGTCCGGAATAATAAGAGGTGTAACCGAGGTATTTTCTGAATACTTCCTGATTGTTGTAAAAACTGGGGGTTTTGGAAAAATCGCTCATATCGCTTCCGCCTTTATTTTTGGTTTATTATAGCATAAAGCAGATACTGACAGCAATCCCCAATAAACCAAAAACCGCCCAAAAGATGAGCGGCTTTACGGTATATCAGCGCTTTTCTTTATGTTTACGCTTTTGTAATCTTTCCCGTCTTTAACAACTTTGGCGCGGTTATGGGAAAGAAACTTCGAAATCTGATACATATCTATCCAGATTTCTTTGGGTCCCTGCACCTGACTTTGGTCGAAAATGAGCTGCATACCTATATGGAGATGGGGCTTGCACTTCATATTGACGTTTTCTTTGGTGCTGTAGCCCGTCACGCCGAGATACCCGACAACCTGCCCCGCATAGACGGTATTGCCCTTTTTTAGTCCTTCGACATAAGGATGGCCTTTCTTGAGGTGGGCGTAATAGTAGGAGCGTTTTTGGTCGAAGGAGCGGATACCGATGCGCCACCCGCCGTATTTATTCCAGCCTATGTCGGTGACCGTGCCCCCCTCGACTGCGATAATCGGCGTACCGATTGAGCCCATAATATCGTGCCCGAGATGCCTGCGCTTAAAGCCGTACGATCGGGAAGTGCCAAAATCGTCATAATGGCTGTACCAGTAGTTTGCCGCGATAGGGTGATAGTTTTTCAGTCCGTATTTCGTCTGTCCGTCTGTGTCGATATACTCGCCTATAAATTCGGCAAAAATGGCGTCGTACGCCTCGACGTAATACTTATAGTACTTGTTTTCGCCGTAATAGTCGTCGATTTGCTTGCCGCTTAATAATTCCTTTTTCAGCTCGCAAAGCCTGTTTATATCGGTTGTCGTATTAAACTTGTTGCCGTTTTTTACCGCGAGGTAGGCAAGGCCCTTTACAAAATCGAATTTCACGGCGGAATCGTGGTACTTTACGTCCAGCTCATAAGCTTTGAGCATGACTTCATAGGGGACGTTGCAGTCCACCCATTTAATGAAATCCTTTTCTCCTTCCGCTTTTGTAAAGCCGCACGCGGTAAATGCAATAATTACGATAAAAAAAAGTATTATGAGCTTTCGTCCCATAATACTATTTTTTGTGGTTTGGCGCGATAATATTCGCTTATTCGGTCTTCAATGCGACAACGGGGTCTTTGCGTGACGCGACTATCGCGGGTACAATGCCGGAGACGAGGGTAAGGATTACCGACGCGCCTATAAGGATAAGGGAATTCCACCAGATGGGCGTGATGAGGTTGGAAATGCCGAGCTGCGCCTTAAGAACGGCGTTAATCGGGTATTTTAAGATATAGCTTAGCGCAATTCCTATACAGCCCGAAATAAGCCCGAGACAGACCGTTTCGGTATTGAAAATGGTCATAATGTCGAAGTTCCTCGCGCCCATACTCCTTAAGATTCCGATTTCCTTTGTCCTGTCCTGGACGGAAATGTACATTATTATTCCCACCATGAACAGTGAGACTATTACCGCAAGGCAGGTTATGGCTATGAGGATATAAGTAATTGTGTCTATCATGCCCGTCAATGAGTTCATAATGTCGTTAAGTTCGTTTGTGTACTCTATTGAATTGTCTATGTCGGTTTCGCCGTTTTCAACCGCAAGGCGGGCGGCGGCGTTGTAACTCTCGATAAACTCCACTATCTTGTCCTTTGCTTCGACCGACTTGGGATAGAAAAGTATCTCTTCGGGAGAATCCAAGTCTACCGCGCCGAATCTCTTGAGCATACGCTGATACTCGGCTTCTTCAAGCTTTTCACCTGTCGTCACATCGGTGATTTTTGCGGTCATGGCGGCGGCAAGCAGCATCTTCTGAGGCATAGTCAGGTCTTCCTGCTTTATTTCGCCGTTGGCAAGAGCTTTCTGAAGGGCAAGTACTTCCTCGTTTGTGGTCTTCTGGATATAGTCGGCATAAGCCGCTCTCTGCGCCTGAATAAGTTCGGATTCGTTGGTCTCCTCGATTATTCGCCTCGCTAAACTCTCGGGATATCCGATTACGCCGTTTATACTGCCGCTGGACACATTCTCTTTGGTGCGCAAAATGCCCGAAATCCTTAGGTTTATGCCTTTTTCGGTGAGATTCTGTGTGCTTTGAATGCTGTTTGTAATCTTTTCATAACGCCCGCTGACAGAATTGTACTTGTAAAAGTCCTTTTCCATAAGGAGCTTGAACTCTTTGCCAACAAATTCGTCGAAGTCGAATTCTGTCTGCAAATTAAATTTAATGTCAACTTTAAGGAAATTCTTTATAACGTCGCCAAACATCTGCATAAACTCAATGTATCCGAGAGCGTAGAGCATGTTATCGGTAATCTGATTGTATTTGTCGACAACGAGCGCGATTTCATAATATCCGTCTTCGGCGTCAGGCCTGGGAAGGTGTCCCGCCAGCACGTCGTACTGAGAATTAAGCACTTCTTGATCATTTACCATCATGTCCCAGACGTTAATCGAGTTCATGACAGTCATTATCTGCTCAAGATCGTCGTCGGAGAGCAATTCTGCCGCACTGGTTTTCATAGTCGAAAGCAGTGTGTCGATACTTTCAAGCAACCTTTCCGCATAAGGATTAAGCCTGGTATAGCTTGAAATCTGCCCGTCTTTCTCATTTATCTTATAGACATTGAGATTGAGGTCGTAATCGTATTTGACCGACGCAAGCGAGTAATCGAAGTTGTCGTTTATGTACTTTTTGAAAAGCGCCGTGTCGTTGCCTTTCATGAGGTTTTTGGTGTTGTTTATCATGGCGATAATCTGTTCCTGCAAATACACCTTCTCCTCGTCGGGATAGGGCTTTTTCTCTCCCTCGTCGTCCTTTAACATATCGAGAATCTTGTTCATGTCGATGACCGAGGTGTCAATATTATCGCCCTCGGCTATCTGCTCCATGATTTTGACCAGCTTGGAATCAGACTTGGTTATCGTAATGGGATATTTGGATAGGGAATCCTTCTGGAAAGTGCCTGCATACGCCGAGAAACCTGCATTAAACGCAAGAATAAGCGCGATGCTGACTACGCCGATACATCCCGCCACCGAGGTGAGCGCCGTCCTGCCGAACTTATAATAAAGGTTTTTAAGGCTGATAGAAAACGCCGAACGCATTTTCATCGTGGGTTTTTTGAGCTTTTTCTCTTTGACGGTTATATTTTCGCTTTGAATTATCTCGGGTATATTGCCCTCGTCGGATTCGACTTTGCCGTCCTTCATCTTTATTATTCTGTCGGAGTACCTCTCGGCAAGCTCGCGGTTGTGAGTGACGAGAATGACAAGAGCGGTATCGGAAATATCTTTCAAAAGGGAAAGTATCTGCTCGGAGTTTTCGCTGTCAAGCGCGCCCGTCGGCTCGTCGGCAAGGATGATGTCGGGATTGTTGACGAGCGCTCGGGCTATTGCCACTCTCTGCGCCTGTCCGCCCGAAAGCTGTCTGGGTTTCTTTCTCGCCTGATTTTCCACGCCTACTTTTTTAAGCGCATCCATCGCCCTTTTCTTCTGCTCGCCGCGCGGTATGCCGCTAAGGTCGAGCGCCAGCATGACGTTTTCCAGCACGTTAAGGTGGGGAATGAGATAATAACTCTGAAACACAAAGCCTATATTGTGATTTCTGTACGCGTCCCAGTCGGAATTCTTATATTGTTTGGTGGAAACGCCGTTTATAATAAGATCGCCCGTGGAATACTCGTCCAGTCCGCCGATAATGTTGAGCAAGGTGGTCTTTCCGCAACCGCTGGGCCCGAAAACCGAGGTAAGTCCCTTGTCGCCGAATTCGAGATCGACGTTGTCAAGGGCGGTGATTTTGTTTTCTTCTTCTCCGTATACTTTTGTGATGTTTTCGAGCTTAAGCATTGTATCCCCTGCGTTTCTTCCTGTATATTTATAAGGTAATAATTATATAAATTGTATACGTACGCAACCAAAGTGTCAAGACGCAAAAAAAGGACGCTTTTTGCGTCCGTCTTGCTTAACCTTTTTTCAAAATGTCTTTAACCACTTCGCTTGCAATGATAAGACCCACCACGGGAGGCACAAAGGGCGTACTCCCGGGGGGGATTTTCCTCATGTCCTTAATATCGGCTTCGTCATACGCGGGTTTTAAGGGCTGTTCGGGCGAATAGACGACCTTGAGATGATTTATTCCGCGCGCCTTGAGTTCTCTTCGCATAACCCTTGCAAGCGGGCAGACGCTTGTTTCGCTGATGTCGGCGACTCTAAATGCCGCGGGGTTTGTCTTGTTTCCCGCGCCCATGGCGCAAATTATCGGCGTATTGCTCTTTTCCGCCTGAACGACAAGCTCAATCTTGCCCGATACCGTGTCAATGGCGTCGACGACGTAATCAAATTGCGAAAAATCAAACTGTGAGGACGTTTCGGGCGTGTAAAACACCCTGTAAGGCGTCACCTTGCAGTCGGGATTTATGTCATGAACGCGCGCGGCGGCGACGTCGGCTTTATACTGTCCGACTGTGCTGTGCAGGGCGATAATCTGACGGTTGAGATTAGACGGAGCAATGGTATCCTTATCGACAAGGTCAAGCGCGCCCACTCCCGCCCGTGCCAAAGCTTCCACGACATAACCGCCCACTCCCCCAAGTCCAAATACAGCCACGCGAGAATTATTGAGGCGTTCTATGCCCTCTTTTCCTATCAGCAACTCGGTGCGGGAAAACTGTTCTTCCATATTCTTATTTATCTTCCTCGAGGTAGACCTCTTTCCACCCGGCTATATCTTCGGCGGTAACGCCGTATTCGGCATTCAGAAATTCCTCAATAGTCTTGTACTTATCGAATATGGCGTTTAGCGCAAGGTGGATAAAGCTTTCATGAGCGTATGCGCAGGTGACAAAGTAATCGACAAGGTACTTCTTCCTTACAAAGAGTTTTATGATAAAATGCCTGGTTGCGTTGAAACGCTTGCGGTAAATGTCTGTCTTGATGTACTCTTCGATAACGCTCTCACGGCTGCAGCCGAGAGCAAGCTGAACCATCATGGCGGCGACTCCCGTCCTGTCTTTGCCCGCGGTGCAGTGGAAAGCTATTCTCTTTCCTTCATTCATGATCTTGAAGAGCTTGGTATATGCCTCGACAGAGTACGGCATATAGCTGTAGGTCTCGGCAAACTCCCTCGTCGCTTCCTCAATCTCTTCCTGAATGGCGTTGGTGACATACTCCTTAATATCCCTGGGCACAACGCCCGAATCGGCCTTGTTGAGGAGCACGGGAGCGTTTATATATTGGCACCCCTCAGGGATAAAGTCGGGCTTTTTTTCCACTTCGTAGGGATTTCTGAGGTCGAGTATATAGTCGAGATTGAGCGACAAAAGGTATTTCATCTCTTTCTTGTTGCGCGGATTTATTACGGCGGTGCGGAAGAGCATGCCTTTCTTTATCCTCTTTCCGTCTGTCGTCCTTATTCCGCCCATATCACGAAAGTTAATCATAACCCCTCCCAAAAAAGTCCTGTATTATTTAATTATAACGCTGACAAACCGATTATACAATTAAATAATGTTCTCTTTTTCATTATATAAATCATTGCATCTTGCTACTTTTTGTTACACAAATGTTTCAAAACTATTCTTCAACTATGAAAAGATGTCGAAAATCCTTATAAACGAAAGAAAACCGCCTGAATAAGACGGTTTTTCTTGTGTGGTGCGGATAAAGAGACTTGAACTCCCACGATTGCTCACCAGATCCTAAGTCTGGCGCGTCTGCCAGTTCCGCCATATCCGCACACGGCAAGAAACCTTTTTTGGTGATCCATCGGAGGCTCGAACTCCGGACCCTTTGATTAAAAGTCAAATGCTCTACCGACTGAGCTAATGAATCATTGTTTACGTCAATGGCAGGGGTGGCAAGATTTGAACTTACGAATGCGAGAGTCAAAGTCTCGTGCCTTACCGCTTGGCGACACCCCTATAATAAGTGTACCCTATACTATAATGGGGTGAGTAGTGGGTCTCGAACCCACGACCTCCAGAGCCACAATCTGGCGCTCTTCCAGCTGAGCTATACCCACCTCGGGTGGCGAACCAGGGGGGATTCGAACCTCCGACCTACGGCTTAGAAGGCCGTTGCTCTATCCTACTGAGCTACTGATCCGTATCGGTTTTTAACTTGTCCACGGGAAAGCCCTGCGGCTTCCCGTGAACACTTTTCATTTGTATGGACTACAAAGTAGTCATTGGAGCGGGTGATGGGAATCGGACCCACACAACCAGCTTGGAAGGCTGGGATTCTACCACTGAACTACACCCGCAGATTTCTCAAATGCTTATTAAGTATAATAAAAACGCACGGCTTTGTCAAATAATTTAATGCCTTTTTCTCAAATTTCGCACATCGCTCAACCCATTTTTTCGGCGTCAAGTTTTGCCTTCAGAGCCATAAGCGCCCTTGCCCTGTGGCTTACCCCGTTTTTCTCCTCGGCCGAACTTTCTCCAAAGGATTTCTTAAGGTCGAGGCTGTAAAACAGCGGATCGTAGCCAAAGCCGTTTTCTCCCTGCTTTTCGCGTAAGATCTCCCCTGCCGTTTCCCCTTCCGCCGAAATGACTTGTCCGTCGGGAAAGTAAAGGACAACACAGCTGACAAACCTTGCCCGCCTGTCGTCGGTATCCTCCATGTTTTCAAGGAGAAGTGCGTTGTTGGCGGCGTCGTCGCCGTCTGTTCCCGCATACCTTGCCGAATACACCCCGGGCGCGCCGCCCAAGGCTATTACTTCCAGACCGCTGTCGTCGCTGAGAGCCGCCATGCCTGTTCTTTCGCTGACGGCTTTGGCTTTTATCAGGGCGTTTTCGTAAAACGTCGCGCCCGTCTCCTCTATTTCGATGTCAATTCCGAGATCTTTGAGGGAATACATCCTGTCAAAGAAATTACCCAGAATCTGGGTAATCTCTCTGACCTTATTCTTATTATTGCTTGCAATGACAAGTTCCATAACGGTTATTCGCTGACCTTGTAATTGGGATTGGCGTCCTTTCTCGCGTCTCTGTGGAGAAGACCCGATATTATCATTCCTATTCCGCAGAAAGGACCGCTGTTGCAACGCTTGACAAGCCCGTCGACCACCTTTCTGGACACAATGCCGTTGGTCATCATGAACATATTGCGTAACGGCAGGCTGAGCGCGGCAAGCCTTACCATCTTCTTGAGCGACTCGGGACTGCCTTTGGGCAGAACAAGCGAGCTGAACGTCTGTGTAGCCCAAATGAGGAACTTACCGAGGGAGCACACTCCGAGATCGCCTACCGTCGCGTTGTAGTCGATCTCGCCTTTCTTAAGGGGCGTGTTTTCGGGAAGCTTTCTTCCGAGCAGCTCCTCAAATTCAATCTGGCTGTAATCGGCACTGTGGATAAGGCTGTAATAAACCGGCGCTATCTGCCTATAGTCGGGTACTTCGACTTTTGCCGCTTTTACTTTTACAGTTTCGGTAAGCTTTATGTCGCGTGAGGACGCGCCCACCATTACGGTAAAGTCGCCTGCCTCTACTGTCCAGTCGTTTACGGCGACGTTGTAGAAGGCAAAGCTGCGTTTGTCAAGCGTCACCGAAACCTCTTTGCTTTCGCCTGCTTCAAGTTTAACTTTCACAAAACCTTTAAGAGCCTTATCTTCTTTAAAGATTGTGCTCTCGTTGTCGTGGACGTAGACTTGCGCGGCTTCTTCGCCCGCAATTTTTCCTGTGTTTGTTATCCTGAAAGATACTGTAAGGGTATCCTTTTCTGTCATTTCGGCCTTGTCGAGCTTTATGTCGGAATACTCGAAGGTCGTATAGCTCAGGCCGTATCCGAACGGGAAAAGCACATCTTTTTTTGCGGTGTCAAAGTACCTGTAGCCTACAAAAATGCTCTCTCTGTATTCCACTGTCCTCGGACCCATTCCGTAGTAGAGATAGGCGGGATTGTCGCGAAGTGACAGCGGGAAGGTCTCGGCGAGTTTGCCGCTGGGATTGACTTCCCCGAACAGAAGTTTGTAGCAAGCCTTTCCGCCCGCGCAGCCCGCGAGGTACATATTGAGTACGGCCTTGACGTCGTTAAGCCACGGCAGAGCCATGGGGCTGCCGCCCGAAAGCACTATTATTATGTTCTTGTTTACTTCTTTTATCGCGTCAACAAGGGAGTTGTGGGATGCGGGAAGTTCCATATGCTGGCGGTCAAAGCCCTCGCTCTCATATTCGTCGGTAAGCCCGATAAACACAAGAACCTTGTCGCTGCCTTTGGCAAGTTCCACAGCCTCTTTGAGGAGCGCCTTGTCGATCTTGTCGCTCTTGATATCATAGCCCGCCGCGTAAGCGTAGTCGGCCTTGATCTCGTCGAGATAGTCGGTAAAGCTGGTAAGCTTGTAAGGATTGATGCGCGAGCTTCCGCTGCCCTGATAGCGCATTTCCTTGGCGAGCGCGCCCACAACCGCTATCTTTGAGCCTTTGGCAAGCGGTAAGATGCTATCCTCATTTTTGAGGAGCACCGCGCCTTTGGTCGCAACTTCGCAAGCCGTTTCATAGTGCTTGTCGTAGTCGGCCTTGACGCCTTCGTGCTTTGAGCGGTTTTCGTAGCACTTGTAGATAAACTTGAGCATACGGGTGACCACCTTGTCGAGATCTTCCATGCTCAGTCTGCCTTCCTCTACGGCTTTCTGAATTTCTTTATCGTTTATTCCGTTGGATGAGGGCATTTCGAGGTCAAGTCCGGCGACAATACCCTTCACTCTGTCGTTTATTGCGCCCCAGTCGCTGATAACGATGCCGTCAAAGCCCCACTCGTCGCGGAGTATGTCGGAGAGGATCTTCTTGTTGTCGCTGCCGTGAACCCCGTTTATGAGGTTATAGCAGCACATTAACGTATAGGGCTGGGATTTCTTTACGGTAGTTTCAAAAGCGGTGAGGTAGATTTCGCGTAAGGCTCTTTCGTCAACCTCGCTGCTTATTGTAAGTCTTCTGTATTCCTGATTGTTGACGGCATAGTGCTTAAGGCTGGTGCCCACGTTCATGCTCTGAACCCCTGCGACATATGCCGCGCCCAGTTCGCCCGCAAGATAGGGGTCTTCGCTGAAATACTCAAAGTTTCTTCCGCAAAGGGGATTTCTCTTGATATTGACGCCGGGGCCTAAAACAACGTCGACGTTTTGGTCAATAGCCTCTTCGGCAATTTCCTTTCCCACTCTCTCGGCGAGGGTGACGTCCCAGGTACTGGCAAGGGTTACCGCGGTAGGGAAGCAGGTCGACGGATAGCTACTCTGCATTATGTTTGCAACGTCGGCTTTCTGCACCTCTTTTCTCATTCCGTGAGGGCCGTCGGCGACGAAAACCGAGGGGATGTTCTGACTTTTTATAGGGGTTGTGCGCCAGTTGGTGATGCCCGAACAGAGCGCGGATTTTTCTTCTAGTGTCAATTTGCTGACGATACTTTTGATGTCTGCCATAAATTACCTGCCTTATAAAATATTCTGGCAATTATTATACCATAAAAAGGATACGCGCGCAATACCCGTATGTTGCACAAAAAAAGAGACTGTCCTATCTGAACAGCCTCATTTTGGTGACCCCTAAGAGATTCGAACTCTTGTTACCGCCGTGAGAGGGCGATGTCTTGACCACTTGACCAAGGGGCCTTGGTTTTGTTGCGTTATGATTTTATCATATCATTTCGCGTTTAGCAAGTATTTTTTCGTATTTATTGTATAACTTGAGCGGGGCACCCGGCAAACGCATTTGCTCCGATGCTTGCGATGTCAGCGCCCGAGAGGTTGATTGTCGTAAGGTTGGTAAGGTTGTAGAACGCGTAGTCGGCAATAGTTATCGTCGTGCCGTTCTTGTTTGCCCTTATCGTGACGGTCTTAAGCGCGGCAGGTACCTTTGCGGCATTGTCGTTATAGGCCGCGGCGCCGAAGATGTATCCAAAGTGGGTCGCGTCCGTGCCGAGCAAGTTTTCGCCGACAAAGCCGAGCGTTATGCTTGAGAGGTTATTGCAGCCTTCAAACGCGCCAAGTCCTATTGAAGTAACGCTGTCGCTTATTGCTATGTTTGTCAGTATCGCGCAGTTTCTGAAGGCGTAGTTTCCGATAGAGGTAAGCGCCGACTCTGCGGGGAATACGACGTTCTGGAGCGTGGAGCAACCGTCAAACGCATTGTTTCCTATCGTCTCGAGGTTTCTGTTTATCGTGACGTTTCGCAACAGGGTGCACCCCGCGAAAGCGTAAGCCCCTATTGTCCTCGCGTTGAGATTAAGGCTGAGGGCGGCAAGGCTGGTGCAGCCGTAGAAGGAATAATCCCCGAAGGTCGAAATGTTGCTGTATGTCGGGAAGGTAATACTCGTAAGGCTTGTGTTGCCGTAGAAGGCGTAGTCGCCCACTGTCTGAATGTACGAGGTAAACGCTATGCCTCTTAATCTGTCGTTGCCTTCAAACGCGTGATTTCCTATGGTGATGATATTGTCTGCAAGGGTGAGGTTAATGATCTTAAGTCCGTACATTGCGTAGGCAGCGATATCGGTGTATGCGGGATTTGCCACAAGCGTAAAGGTCTCGAGGGACGCGGTCACATAATTGACCTGGTTTAAAGCGGTAACGCTTCCGTCGCCGAAGATGTATCCGAGGTACCCGTTAATAGTCGCCGAGCCGCCGATAAAGGGCGCCGAGAGCTGAATGAGCCTTGTGCAGTTGTAGAATGCGCCCAGACCTATTTCGGTAACGCTCGCGGGGATATATACAGATGTAATGTCGGTCATATTGGCAAAAGCGTAGGAGCCGATTCTCACAACGGAATTGGGAATAATGAGCTGAGCGATATTGCCGAAGCCTGAGCTGAACACGTTGTCCGCAACTGCCGTTACAAAGGACGGGATGGTTACTGTCGTGCCCTGCGCCTTGCGGTAATAGTAAAGGGTGCTGTATGCTCCTTCCTCGATTTCCATCATATCGATGTTGGCGACGAGCTCTGCCCATCTTGCACCCGTCAGCATATTGTCGGCGGTGAAGTAATACTTGGGGAAGACGAAGGAGATATTCCTGCTGCAGCCCGCGAGGATGTTTTCGCCGATGGTGATTTCGGACGAGGCGCCGCGCCAGTAAATGACATTAAGTCCGCTGCAGTTGTTGAATGCGTAATCGTCGACTAAGACGAGGTTTTCAGCGTTAATGTCGAGGGACACAAGTCCTGTTATTCCGCTGAACGCGTGATCGCAAATTACCGTTATCGCCTTATTTATGACGATGCGTGAAACGGCATCGGTGGCTGCGTTGATGTAGATTGTGTAAATCACATCGCCGTTTTCGCGGCCGATTATCATCTTCTCGTTGTTCTCGTTGACAATTACATTTCCGCCGCCGTCTTTTTCATAGCCCTGTCCGTCGCCTCTCACCTGAACGCCGATGAGAATGGTATCTATCATGACAAGTCCGTTGCTGTTTATAAGCCATGCGGTGTTTTCAAACGCTCCTTTCTTAATTACGCTGAGGACGGAGACGGGATGCTCGGGAGAAGGCACAAAGTGGATGTCTTTCAAAAATCCGCAGTCTTTGAAGGCATTTACGCCGATAATCGTAAGGCTGTTGGGGAGATATACCTCGGCAAGCTTGTTGCATCCCATGAAAGCATAGTCGCCTATTTCCTCTACGTTTTTTCCGATGTTGACCGTGACGAGCGCTCCGGTGCTTCTGAAAGCGTGATCGCCGATGCGGAATATAGGCCTGCCGTCTATTGCATCGGGTATATTGTAAACGGTGTTGACTATCGACTTGCTCGCGTAAGCGATAAGAGTGCCCGCGCGGTATGAGCCAAGCGTCCTGCCGTCTGATAATCCAACATTGTTGAGTTGTGTATAATCAAGATTCTGATAAAGCGCTATATCGGCGTCGGAATAGAGGTAATTTGTATCTCCCGTCTGATAGGAGATGACCCTTAAGCCTGTATATCTGAATACGCCTTCCTCGACAAATTTTATGGTGTTGGGAAGGGATATATCGGTAATTATCGATGCGTTTATGTCAAACGCGCCAGCGACAATTCCTACTACGGTGCAAACTTCGCCCGTTCCCTCCAGTTTATGCTCGGACGGAATCTGAACGGATATTTTCGTGCCAAGGTCTATAGGCATCTTATCCTGGTCGTTAAGGTTGCGGGAATAATTTTCGCCTGTGTACTTGCCCTCGCTTTGAGCCGCGTTGAGGTAGTCGACGACGATAACCATTTTGTCTCCTACTTTTTCGAAAATCAGACCTTCGCTTCCCTTCTTCTTGTCCACCCACTTGGCGTACAGAGTAATGTCTCGGAATACACGCATCGAGAAGAGCATGGGATTTTCGGGATCGGTCGAGATATCGTCGGCTTTCTGGGTGTATTGCGGATCATAGTACCAGCCCGCGAAATAGTAGTCGGTCACGCCCGGGTTTATTCCGTTTAGATGATTAACCGAATCGGAATAGGGATAATAATCCCAATCGTTTTCATATGTCGAGGCTCTCAACAAATCAGCGTCATAATTGCTTATGAGGGTGCGCATTTCCTTAAGGTCGAAAATCTCTTCCCTGAGGGCATTATAAGCGTTGGATATATACCTGTAAGACGTGCCTACGTACTCGCCGTATGTAGTTTTGAGATCATAATTTCCTGTGCCCGAGGCGAAGAACTTGTTGTAATACTCGACATAAGAGGAATACCCGTCAAGATTTATCTGACCGTAATTGTAAGTATTAAGATACCCTAACAACTCGGTATAGGCCCTTATTATCGCCTCTTTCTCGTCAATAAGTCTGTTTATTTCCGCAAGAGCCTCAGTCTTGTTTCCGCCGTAGAAGGTGATGAGAGACTGATAGCGCGGAGTTGTCACGGCGTTGAAGTTCTCGTAGAACGTCTTATTGTTGTAATAGACTTGTCCCGGGGTGTTGGGCGTGCCCTTGTAGAGCATGGACGAATTAAACGTCGTGCCGCTGTATACCTCGTAATAAATGGAGCCGTCGAGAACAGCGAAAGGCGAATCGGCGGGATAACTTTCGCTCTGCGCCTTATCCACTATGCGCACTTCGTATTTTCGGCTGTTGCCATAATGGGCGTAATAGATCTCGTTCTTTGTGCGGGCGTCCTGGTTGATTACCTGTGAGCCGTAATTCTTGGTATTGGGTCCGCTGTACGGGAAGTCGTATAAGCCTAAGTAAGAATACGTCACGCCGTCGTAAGTGATGCTGTCGGTAAGATCGGCGGGCAGTTCCAACGCCTGTTGCTGCTTATAGTCGGTGTACTTCACCTCTTTGGTATACATACCGTTGGCGAAATTGTAGCCGTACCTTATGATTATGTCATAAGTCCGGTTGTCAATATCTCTTGCGTACAATACGGTATTTTCCCTTATCGTGTAGTAGCCGTACGCTTCCGCCTGGTCGTTGTATTCGAAATTCACTTTGTACTCGTTGGCGGTACTGCTGGGGTTGTTGTACCACGCAATATCCCATTTTGCCGTCTGCCAAGTCTCTTCGCCTGCCATTTCATTGGTGAGCCAGTCGGCAACGGTGTTTTTGAGATAACTGTCCTTGACTTCCGTCCAGTCGGAATACCTGCCCTCATATTCCTTGAGGGAAGGATCGTACAAGGCAAAGTCGGTATAATAAGGTACATTGAAGCTTAGCGGGAGTTCCTGGTTATTTCTCGTCAATGTTACCTTGTAAATCTTCTTGGTATATTTGGGCTTAATTGTGATACTGCCCTGAATCTGAGTGATGTTGCCGTTCTGAATTCTTGCAAGGACATTGCCTGCGGCGTCCTTTAATTCATAGTTGCGGGAAGAGGAGTTGCCTATTTCTTCGATGAATTTGCCCGCTTCGTCATTCCAGACAAGGTTATTGGCGTTTCTCCATATCTCCTTGTTGGTTTCGTCATAGGTTATGAAGCACCACTCTACGCTATAGCCTTCATATTGAGTTGCGATAACGTCGTTTCTGCCGTCGGTGATAGCGAGGTTGAAGTTGGAATTGTACTCTCTGCGGAAAATACCGCCGTTGCTATCATAAACCTGGTCGATGATTATATTACCCGCTTTGAGGTTGGACTCCGACTGCGTGGGCAAGCCGTTGTATACCCTTATTTCGTATACGTTTATCTGCCTGTATACCTCAATTCTGAGGTCGTTTTCCACTGTAAATGTCTTGGTTTCTTCATTGTAATTCAGACGCGGGTCGGACAACTCGACCATCTCACTGCTACCGTCGATATAGACGACCCATCTTGTCTGATAACCGTTTTCGGCAGGGGGTACTCTGTCAAAGCGGAATGTGTTGCCATAGTAAACCATTACGGGCGCGTCGCCCTGCACTTCAACCTTGCATTGCAATGTATCGTATTTTGCTCTGACTACAAGGTCGCTTGTAATCATCGATTCGTCGCCTTCCTCTCTTTCCCAGCGGACAAACTGCTTGCCTAATTTGGCGGGCGGAGCGGGATAGCTCTCCATGTCCTCAAGGTTTATGCTGGAGCCGTAAACGACCTCAAATTGATAATAGATTTCGCTAAGGTCATAGAAAGTCACGGTGCAACGGCGGTTGTCTATCCACTTGGCGTAAAAATATGTGTCGGCATTAAGTGTATAAGGCGCGACGACCCTTTCGCCGAGGTACTGCTGATCGGTGTACCAGCCGTCAAAAGTGAAATTATCTCTGTAAGAATCGGGAAAGCTCGTTATTACCTTGGTGTAAATGGTCTTTACCGTCGTACCGCCCTGAGGCATGAAAATGGCGCGGTATACATTTTCTTCCGCCATGGAGCGCACGCTTATGGTAAGGGGCGCGCTGGCCGTCTTATAGTTTATAAATATCGTATGGTCGCCCTTGGTCTCGAATTTGTTTATGTCCTCAAGGGAAAACATGGTGTCGTCAACGGCGATAATCTCCTCGTCTCCGTTGGAATAAGTGACTTTAATTGTGATTTCCGACAAATCCATGTCGTCGATATGGCCGTTGGCATTTAGAAAATAGTGTCCGTCGTGTTTGGTAAGGACGACTATATTGGTAACGGTAATCTGATTTTCATCCGTAGCAACAGTATTGACGCAACCGAAAAGCGTTGCGGCCATCAGCGCAACAAACAATATAAGTATTATGTAAAAGAAAGAACTTCTTCGCGCCATACTGCTCCTATTATAATACTATGTATATAATAGCATATAGATATAGGCATGTCAATATTGATTGCCCCCAAAAATACAGGGCATTTTCGGGGGAACCCCCATGATAAAGCCCCCAAAAATACAGGGCATTTTCGGGGGAACCCCCATGATAAAGCCCCCAAAAATACAGGGCATTTTCGGGGGAACCCCCATGATAAAGCCCCAAAAATACAGGGCATTTTCGAGGAACCCTCTCATTTCATATGGAGGTTCCGAAAAACCAGCCTTTTTGTAGGAAAATAAAAAAACGGCTTTTGCGCCGCTTTTTTGTCAAAACGATTACCCCCTACAGGAAAACCGATTATAAAAAGGTTTTTCTCCGGGGTCCCCGAAAATCAAAGATTTTTGGGGTTAATTTTCTCCCGGGTCCCCGAAAATCAAAGATATTTGGGTTAATTGTTATTTGTTGTTAAGTCCCGAAGCTTCGTTGAGCGCCTCGAGCATGACATCGGGGTCGATGCCGTGAGCGAATGCCGCGTCTTCAATGGTTTCGCCGTGGCTTAACGCGCACCCAAGGCAGTGCATGCCGAAACTGGCAAGCGTCTCCGCCATAGCTTCTATATTTACGCCTTCGGTCTTGAAAGCTTCTATGAGCAACATATCTTTTCTGAACATAATTGCGCCTCCGTTTGTAGGTATGCTTTTAGTATATAACATTATCTCTATTATTTCAATAAAAAATAGCAATTTAGTAAAACTTTATCGCCGCCGCGACATTTTTTCACCCCTTGTAAAAAAAATCCCTGTGTGTTATACTTTTTTTCAGGAATACCTTTCTGAGGAACGTGATGGACAACAGCAACTACAATGCAGTCGTTAAGGAATTAGAGCTTTGCGGAGTTGTTCCGCTTGTTAAAATCGATGATATAAGAGATACTTTACCGCTTACCGGCGCACTCACAAGCGCGGGGCTTAAGGCGGTGGAGATAGTTTTCAGAAGTTCGGCGGCAAAAGAAGCCATAAAACTTATTTCTTCCAAATGTCAGAATATGCTCGTGGGCGCAGGCACGATAATTTCCATCGAACAGGTAAATGAAGCCATCAGCGCCGGAGCAAAATACATAGTTACCCCCTCTTTTAATCCCAAAGTCGTAGACAGATGCATCAAATTGGGCGTGCCCGTTTTTCCGGGCTGCAGCAATCCTTCCGACATCGAACAGGCTTATGAAAGAGGCTTAAGAGTCGTAAAATTTTTCCCCTGCGAACTACTCGGCGGCGTAAATATGTTACAGGCTCTATCGGGACCATATCCATTTATGCGCTTTATTCCGACAGGCGGCATAAACGAAGACAATTTGAACGACTACCTCGCTTTGAGCAACGTCCTCTGCTGCGGAGGAACTTTCCTTGTAGACGAAGAACTGATAAAGCAGGGCAAGTTTGACGAAATCACCAAAAACTCCCGCGAAGCGATAAACAAAATGCTCAACATTCAGCTCGACCACGTGGGCATAAACACCGACGAAATCCAGGGGACAAAGCTCCTCAAGACTTTCTCTCAGCTTAGCGGCAAAAACTATATCGAAGGCGAAGGAAAGTTCTCGGGCATTGAAGCGGTCACCGAAAACCAGTTCGGACGGATAGGACACGTCGCGTTCAGTTCGCCCAATCTCGAAAGGTGCCTCTATTACTTAGCCGAGCGGGGCTTTTCCATTGACCCTGCGTCGGTGGTCAGAAACGGCAACGGAAAGATAATTAAGGTCAACCTCACCGGCGACCACGCAGGTTTTACAATACGCCTCATAAAGAAAAACGGAAATAACGGAAACGGAAACTGATTAAAAAGGCAGCCGATCGGCTGCCTCATTTTTTACCTTCCGTTTTCTATCGCGTCCTTGATTCTGTCAAGGTCGAGTATTTTTATCATATCCATCTTGTAGTCAATGATGCCTTCATCTTTCATATTTGCCATTTCTCTCGACATACTGGGGCGGGAAACGCTGAGCTTCTTTGCCATTTCGTTGCGGTTAAAACCGAGATTGAATTCGAGTTTCTGCTCCCTGAGATAGTTATCGTAAATCAGCTTTGCAATCTTTGTGCGCATGCTCTTTAAGACGATATAGTCAATTCTGTTTTTGAGTTCGGCTATCTCCCCGCTCATCGCAACAATTATATTGTAAATAAGTTTTTGGGTTAGCGCGTCGTTTTTGGAGTAGATACTCGAAAGAGTTATGTACAAAACCGAGCAATCCAGCGCGCTGACGATGCAGTGCCCAAGGAAATCGGGCGTGCGGTACCCGTTTTCGAGAGCGAAAAAATCGCCGTCGATGAGGCTTCTTATCACTTCGCGCTCGCCGTTGGGCTTTACCGTATATTCGATGAGATTGCCGTCAAGGAGAATGCATAGCTCGTTTATCTCGGTATTTTCTTTGGCCACAAGTTGGCCCCTGCTGTATTTTACGATGCGCGCATCCAGATGATCGAAAAGGGTGTTAATTTCGGTGTCGTCAAAGTTTAAAAACAAGGGACACTTCTTAAGTTGCCTGAAAATATTCATATTTGCTCCTCTCTTGCTTTTGTAGCGTCGGCTACAAAAGTATTATATACGTCCGTAGAAAAAGTGTCAAGAGTCGTAAAATGCGTTGAAATAAATAACCATTTTTGTTATAATGTCATTTATAGGAGAAAATGCTCATGGATTATATTTCGGTATTGGACAATGCCGTGCTCGATATGATGAATACCCAGATTATTCTCGCCGACAAAAGCGTGAAAAAAGTGCTGGTCGCCATATCGAAATGCGAGGATTATTGCCGCACCATAAAGGAATGCGCCTCGGGCTTTGACTTTGAAAAGGAATTTACCCGCTGTTTTTCTCCCAAAACAGAACCTCCGAAATCCCCCCGCGCGCTTATCGCGCTCATTGCCGCTGTCCTCTTTAAGATAGACTCGGGCAAACTTAATTTCCTCGACTTTCTGAAGGCGACGTACCCCGACATAGAAACGACCGAAAGCTATCCTAAGTTTATTTCGGAGTACATAATTCCATTTGTCGACGCGCTCAATATGTTGACGTTTGGGCAACCATATGAAGAGGTTTCGGCACCGCAAATGGGTTCTTATGACAAACTTAAGGAGGAAATCACCTGGGCGGTAAACCGCTTGATAAGAGAGCAACTTTCGGTCGGCGACGATGTCAGCGACGAAGTGTTAACCATGCTCAACGGCCTTGCCTACAGCATTTCTACCCGCGATAATATGATAATCAAGATCGCTTATATCGGTTTGGAAAATACCTTATACAGGCACCGTATCAACCTTGGCGACAATCTTGCCGATATAAAGAGCATTCTCACAGTATATGGAGTAATCTGATGCAGTTTTCCCTCACGGCAATAACCGTACTTATGATGCTTGCTTACGCCGTGCCGGGGTATATTCTGGTCAAGGTAAAAGCGATAAAGCCCCACAGCATTTCGGCTTTTGCCGCTGTGCTCCTTTACGTAAATCAGCCTTGCTTATCCTTATACTCCTTTCAAAAGGTAATTTACAGTCCAAAGCTTGCGCTGAATATGCTTGCGTTTTTCGGGCTGAGCGCGCTTATACAGATATTCATGCTCGGAGTGATGTACCTTATACTCCGCAAAAAGTACGACAACCCGAAATACCGCGTCATGACCGTGGCGACGACTTTCGGAAATGTTGGCTTTCTTGGCGTTCCCCTCCTTGAGGCGCTCATCCCGCAATATCCCGAAGCTGTGACCTTCAGCGCGGTCTTTATCGTCAGTATGAACCTTATAAGCTGGACGCTGGGAAGCGCAATGCTTACAGGCGACAAGAAATATATAAGCGTTAAGAAACTTTTTTTAAATCCCCCGATAATAACCTTGTGCGTGGCGCTCCCGCTGTTCTTTACCCGCACCGTGCTGCCCGACCCATTGCTCAACGCAGTGACGCTGCTTGGCAAGATGACCACTCCGATGTGCATGCTGATACTCGGCATGCGCTTTGCGACGGTTTCGCCAAAAGAGGTTTTCACCGACGGAAGCATTTATATAACGTCGGCAATAAAGCTGGTTGTATTCCCCTTCCTCGGGTATCTGCTCACCCACTTTTTACCCATCGATTACAGCATGAAGGCGACGATGTTTATACTCTGCTGCTGTCCGACGGCAAGCGTTGTGCTGAATTTGAGCGAAATTTACAATCAGGGTCAGAAAAACGCCGCCAATATCGTGCTGGCAAGCACTATATTCTCCATGCTGACCATTCCATTGCTATTAATGATTCTCTGAAATGAAAAGAGGACGCAAGCCTATGCTCTGCGGCCTCTTTTTTCATATTTTATCTATCAAAAAGGCATTTATGTCTTTTTATTTGTCGCCGATTGACAAATAGGTGTAGGGACTTACAAGTTCTCCGTTTTCATAGACTTCAAAGTGGAGATGAGGTCCTGCGGAGTATTCGAATCCCGCTCTTCCCATAGTGCCGATAGCCATACCCTTAAGGACGTTCTGACCGGTAGTTACCGAGACCTGTTCGGCAAGAGACATATACACGGTCTTGAGTTTGTCGCTGTGCTTAATCGTCACCACGGTGCCATACAAGGGATTATAATCGATGCTCTCCACTACTCCGCCGTATACGGCATAAACCTTATCCCCTTCATTTCCCGCAAAGTCCAACGCCTGATGCACGGCAAAGTGATTAAGGGTTACATAGTGCACAAGCTGGTCTTCGGTATAGTCCATTACGAGATTTACGTTGTTAACGGGACTTGCAAACACTATGGGCGTTACGACGGGCTTATTGTCGACAGGATCGGGATCGGTGTCAACGGGTTCTTCGATAACGGGATCTGTTATCGCGGGCATGTCGGGCGGATTGATGATATCGTCCTTATCCTTATTTATAAGGGTGAGCGTTATCATTGTGGCGACCGCGATAAGACATACTGCCATTATCAGGTAATACATATTCTTTTTCAAGAAATCTTTGGCTTTAGAGCCGTTTGTTCTGGTTCTCTTTTCCATAAAATACCTCCAAATGCTGAGTTCTCTACGATTATGGCCAGGGCTTTTTCTTTTTATACATCGTCCTTCAATAATTTTTCGCCCGTCCCGATTCTCAGGTGTAAATAATTGTTTCCGACAGAAATAATTTCATACATGAAAAGTTTTATTGCGGTACTCGTAATCTTTTCAAAACTAATTGGGAATTTATCTTATGTTTTAACGCTTTGCGTAAATTTTTTCAATAATGTGCTTGACACGCGTTTTGCCGAGGTATAAAATTATCGTATAAACGACAACAGGAGAAGTTTTGATTATGAATATACCCGAAATTTTCGGTTCGCTGGTCTTTAACGACAGCGTTATGAGAGACAGGCTTCCGAAAGAAACCTATATCGCTCTGAAAAGGACAATCGAGCGCAATGAAACGCTGGACCTGAGCGTTGCCAACATCGTCGCCACAGCCATGAAGGACTGGGCCATCGAGAAAGGCGCGACGCACTACACCCACTGGTTCCAGCCCATGACGGGTATTACCGCCGAAAAGCACGACAGCTTTATATCCCCTCTCTCCGACGGAAAGATAATAATGGAGTTTTCGGGCAAAGAGCTTATAAAGGGCGAGCCAGACGCCAGCAGCTTCCCGTCAGGCGGCTTGCGCAGCACCTTCGAAGCGCGCGGATACACCGCGTGGGACCCGACCAGCTATGCCTTTATTAAGGACGGCACGCTGTGCATACCCACAGTGTTCTGCAGTTTCGGCGGACATATATTGGATAAGAAGACCCCGCTTCTGAGAAGCATGCAGGTAATAAACACCCAGGCGCTCAGAATATTAAAAATCTTCAAAACCAAAGCAAAGCGCGTTATCCCGACCGTGGGCGCCGAGCAGGAATATTTCCTCGTCGACAGAGAGCTTTACAACAGGCGTAAAGACCTCATTTACTGCGGCCGCACGCTGTTCGGTGCAAAACCGCCCAAGGGTCAGGAACTTGAAGACCACTATTTCGGCGCGATAAAAATGCGTGTAGCCGCCTATATGAAAGAGCTTGACGAAACCTTGTGGCGTTACGGTATCCCCGCAAAGACAAAGCACAATGAGGCGGCTCCCGCTCAGCACGAACTTGCTCCCATTTTCGACAACTGCAACCTTGCCACCGACCATAATCAGCTCACCATGGAAATAATGAAAAAGGTCGCCGAAAAGCACGGGCTTGTGTGCCTTCTGCACGAAAAACCCTTTGCCGGCGTAAACGGCAGCGGCAAACACAACAACTGGTCGCTCTCCACCGATACGGGTGCAAATCTCCTTGAGCCGGGCATCAGCCCTAAGGACAACGCGCAGTTTTTACTGTTTTTAAGCGCAGTCATACGCGCGGTGGATATCTATCAGGATATATTAAGAGTTTCGGCTTCGGGCGCAGGCAACGACCACAGACTGGGCGCAAACGAAGCTCCGCCCGCTATAATCAGCATGTTCCTCGGAAACGAGCTTACCTGTATCCTTGACGCAATCGCCACCGGCACGAGCTACAACAAGCACGACATGTCGGAAATGGAAATCGGCGTGCAGTGCCTGCCCCGCCTGCCCAAGGACAATACCGACCGCAACCGCACATCTCCCTTCGCCTTTACGGGCAACAAGTTTGAGTTCCGCATGCTGGGAAGCAGTCAGAGTATCGCCTGCACCAACACTATACTAAACACCATCGTAGCCGAGAGTCTTGACTACTTCGCGACCGAACTGGAAAACTGCTCCGACCTTACCGCGACTTTGAACCGCCTCATCAAGGAAAACTACCTTGAGCACAAGCGTATAATCTTCAACGGCAACAACTATTCTGCCGAGTGGGTGGAAGAAGCAAAAAAAAGAGGTCTGAGCAACTTGTCGAGCACGGCGGCAGCTCTACCCACCTATGGCAGCGAAAAGAGCGTGGCGCTGTTTGAAAAGTATAAGGTATACTCCCGCGAAGAAGTCATCGCGAGAATGGAAATTCTCGAGGAGAATTACGCAAAGACCGTCAACATCGAGGCGCTTACCACGCTCGAAATGGCGAGAAAGCAGATTTCTCCCGCGGTATCGCTCTACTGCAAAGAACTTGCGGAAGCCGCCTATTACAAGCGCGCCGTCGGCATAAACAGCGACGCCGAGACAAAAGTGCTTGAGATACTCAGCAAAGACAACAAAGCGCTTCTTGACAAGGCGGACGAACTTGAAAAACTTCTCGCCGAGGTAAAATTGATTGCAAACCGCACCGAAAGCATTAAATTCTTCAACGACAAGGTCTGCCCCAAGATGAGCGAGATGAGGGTAATAGCCGACGAAATGGAAAACCACACGTCGCGCGCTTACTGGCCCTTCCCGACCTACGGCGACCTTATGTTCAGCATCTGAAAACAAAGGAGGCAGCATGGAAAACAACATATTCGGCATTAACTTAAGGTATTTGCGCAAAGCCCACAAGATGACGCAAAAAGAGCTTGCGACCTATATGCACGTCAACACGGTCACCATCTGCCACTGGGAAAAGGGACAGCAGGAGCCTTGCCTGGACGACATAAGGAGACTGGCGAAGTTTTTCAATGTTACTTGCGACTTCCTGCTGGGGATGTAAACAGTCTGTACACACAAATAAGCGCGGTCATAAGATCGCGCTTTTTTTAATAATATATTCCGATGATAAAACTACGCATTCACCCCGTTTTTTTGCTGCTTTGCGTCTATCTTGCGTGCATAGCAAAACTTGAGCTGCTCGCCATAACTTTAACTTGCGCGCTCATTCACGAAGCTTCCCACGCTTTGGCGGCGAAATTCTTCGGATATCGCCTAAATGTCATAAATCTTATGCCATACGGCGCGGTGATAACGGGCGAGGAAAACCTTCAGTCAAACGACGCATTTTTCATCGCGGTCGCGGGACCTCTTGTCAACTTGCTCCTTGCCGTCATAACAATGGCACTGTGGTGGGCATTCCCCGCGGTTTACCCGTATACAATAACCTTTTTCCGCGTCAATATTTCGCTTGCTTTATTCAATCTTCTCCCCTTTTACCCCCTTGACGGCGGAAGAATAATCCTGAGTTTCTCAAAGAACAAGCTTATTGCCTTAAAGAGGCTGCGCCTTGCGGGGATTGTGGGCAGCGTGATATTTATAGCGCTGTTTGTAGTGAGCGCGTTTTTCAAAATCAATTATTCGTTGGGGATTACTTCGATAATGCTGTTTTTCGGGGCGACAAGCGGCGCCGAAAAGCAAAAATACGTGGAAATCTGCAGTTTTTTATCTGATTTTAAGGACTATAGGCGTCCCGTTGAGCGGCGTGAGATCATTGTTAACAGCAACATCACCCTTCACAGGCTGATAATGTCCCTATCCTCGAAAAAACTGTACACCGTGCAGGTGGTGGACAATTTTATGAATACCCTTTGCATACTGGAAAACGGAGAACTTGACAGGCTGTTGTCCTATCCCGACAAAAAAGAGCGGATAGCAAATATTATTCCCTTTATAAACTGAGGTTATCTCAGACGCATTTCGCGCCTTGCCCTCTCCACTTTACGCTTTAAGGATGATATGTATATCGAAACGCCGACGATGAGCGCAACCCCCGCAATTCCGCCAACGAGCGGCAGATAGCCTTTAATCATATCGAGGATGCCTTTTTGCGTATAGACGGCGACGCCTTTTATGTTGCCCGCCTTGAAGGAGATTGTACCCTCGTTCAAGGTGTAGTCTTCCAGAAGCTTAATGCTTCCGTCGGAGTTTATGATATAGAGCGTCGCGCTTTCGTCAATGGCAGATGCGAGCCTGATTTCGTATTCTGTCGACGAGTCGAGCGTGCCAATGATGTCAAATTTAAGGTATTCCACCATTTCGCTCCTGTTGGGCTTAAGGAAGGAATATCCGTTGGCTTTGTCGATGGTGCTTGCGAGGTTTCCGTATTCAAGGGTGGACGCGTCGAGGTTCTTCGCGGAGACGTTGGCTTCGGGGGGCAGATTGCCTTTTAATTTCACGTTTTCGGCGACAACTTCGGCTTTCCTTATGATAAGCGCGCTACCGTAGTAGACAAAGGTATAGTTCTGCGCGGTCGCGCCCGACGGGGTGAGTGTGTAATATCCTACTTCCCTCGGGACAGTTCCGACAGAAGCGGGCGTTGTGAGCGCGCTCTCGCTTTCGCCTTCCACAAATCCCGCGTATCTGATAACGGGCGTGAAGTTTTCACCCGAAGTAATTTCGCCGCCGTCCACGGTGACGGTGATTATCGCGGGATAAATCTTTAGTATTGCAGGTCTGATTCCTGTGTCAAGTTCGTACACGCCGTTCCAGTCGTTGGTAAGTTCGGGAATTATCTGGTATTCGCCGACGTTTTTCGCCTCGCCCTGAATGACACCCCTTACTGAGGGAGTTGTGCCGCTGATAACATTGTCGAGCCTGAGCGTGTATTCGCCCGCAATAGCCCTTCCGGTATAGGTGTAGTCAAACTTGCCGGCATAGCTTACTCCGAGTTTTCTCTTTTCCACGGGCACCGACACGCCGATTGTCATACTTCTTATATTGGTATCATCGGGCGTGAAAGTCGCCTCCGCCTGGTAGTACATAAGTCCGTCCATTGTGGTGACGGTCTTAATCTGGGTATTGCCGTTTACCCACCTGAACGTGCCGTCAACGGGTCTGCCGCGGTGGGACGCGCTGCCGAAAATCGCTGAAGTGGAAAGGGTTTCTCCCCACTCTATCGGCGTAACCGACATTATGCTGATTGTGGGCACGGCGTAAGTTATTTCGAACCTTGTCTCAATGTCGATTGCGATGATATCGTAATTGTTTCCGCCGCTGTAATCGATAAGGTTGTAGTTATAAAAGCCGATAGATTCGCCCGCCGCCCTTTTAATGTTAACGTAGACGGAATATATATTGTCGCTGCCGACAAAGTAATACCCTTCGCTGACTGCGGGTGTAAACGCAGGGTCCTGCTCGCCGTAATTCTTGCTGTAGTAGGGCATATACAATTTTATCGGCCTTGCGGTAATTTCGTAGACGCCGATTATATTGAAAGAAATGTCGTAGTCTGTATTGTTTGCCGAGCTTATCGTACCCTCGTTTATGGGGTAGAGTCCCGCTCTTTCGCCGCTGGTACGGGCAAGGCTGCCGCTTATCTCAATTGGCATGCCGTTGGGCAATTTGCTGATTATATAGCCGCTGATAAGATCCTTGACCTCATAAGAGATTTCACTGTCGGTATCGCCGTAAATCTTAATGTTGTTGGTGTTTTCGGCAGTGACGATTATTTCAATCGGCCTTGGTATAATGGTGATAAAGTTGGTGCTTGCGGTATAGAAGCGGCAGTTGTCGCTCTGTCCGCCAAGAATCTTTACTTCATAGCTTTCTCCCGCGCTTAAGGTCTGCGCAGGGATGCGGTAAACGGGCGCGACAAAAGCAGAGATAAGCGCAAATTCTTCGGGAGTAAGCACATCATTCTGCTCAATATCTTCGGAATATTGAAATTCCGGCGTAATAACGTCGCCGTAGTACCACGTTCTGTTCTTTATCCCCACGTAGATGGTCTTGGGGTTTATGGTAAGCGTGATCTCTCCGCTTGTACTGTCGGTGTAGTTTCGGCAATTTGTTTCGGTTACGGTAAAGGTAATCGTGCCGTAAGCGGTGGGCATAAGCTCAAAGCTTAATCCGTTTTGCACAAGCTCCACCCTTCCTCTGTGGGCGGGATTAATCTTGTTAACGATGAGTGTGCCGTCTTTTGCGTTGTTGACAGTGAGCGGAATATTCCCCTCGCCTATGCTTATTTCGAGCGCGTTGGGGATAATCTCGAGTTCCGAACTCCTTACCGCCTTGTTGACAGTGAAAACAAGGTTGTTGACCGAGGGCGAAAGGACGTAGTTTATTACTCCTTCGCCTACCGAAGGCACAGCTGTATACTGTCCCGCATCAATTACGGTAAGGCGCGCCACAGACGGCTCGAGGTAGTAATAATATGTAAGTTTGACCACATCGATGCCCGAATACAGCGTAGAATAGGTGCCGGAAATGTTGGGCGCGAGATTGTTTCCGTTGTATGTAAGGTTGTTTTGCCCCGAATAAGAGACGGAGGTAATCACTATGGGATTAATTCTGAGATAGTAGGTCTGGGTAAGCCCGACAACATAGTTTTTATTGGCGGTGGATACCGAAACAAGATACCTTCCCGCGTTCCATGTGTTTAGCCAACCCTCCACAGGGTCGCCCTCTTCGTCCACAAGGGTAAACGAGAAGTCAAGCGTTACCGCGCCCAGACTTCCCGACACCGAGATGTCGGAAATTACGGGTTTCATATTGTTGTAGGTATGGGTGAGATTTGATGAAGCTATGGTCACCGTTACCGACTTGGGACTAATTACGCCCTGTCCGAATCCAAATGTCTCATAGGCGTAAGTTATGCTGTAATTTGCCGCGGCGTTTCCGCCCAAGGTAAAATTGGTCGCCCTGACGTCAAGTCCCTCTCCCGCATCGGCAACACTCCAGTATATCGTGCAGAATACGTAGAGGTTGTTAAGGTCGGAAGTAATTATGCCGTCGATATTGTTGTTGACCGCGACGAGGTTTTTGTAGTTTAAAGCGTCATATTCTTTTGAAGCAATGCCTGCCCAGTTGAAAGGCGTTATTACGGTGAGCGTTTTGGGGCTGACGGTAAAGGTTGTGGAAATAATACCAGCAAAGAAACCGTTTAGTCCCCACTCGTCGTCCACGGTAAGCATGGCTCTTACTTCGTAGCCGCCTGCGTTGGCGGTGTTTTCGGTATAGTTGGTCTGCGGACCGTAATAATACCTCAATGCGATATTATCAAAATACCCGTTCCCGGATCCGTTAACAGTAGCCGTTGCCGCATTGACGTTTCCGCTGTATACGGTATTGGGCGCAGTGAGCGTGACGTATGACGCCGCGTCCATGAGCTGGACATTTACCACTTTGCCCAGGCTCATATCCTCAAAGTCAAACGGCATGGTAAAGGTAATAAGTATCTTTTCGCCGTCGTTTCTCAACGTGTAGTCAAGATATTCGTCCTTTATCTTACTGAGCGCAAAGTCAAAGATATTGACGAAATAGCCGTACTGTATAAAGTCAAGTCTTATCGAAACCGTCTGTCCGCAGTAGTAGTCGCCCGCGCCTTCTGTGCTCACTATTCCTGCGCCGCCAGTGACGTTGACGCTGACGGGAAGAGTGAAGCGCGCGTAAATGGAGTTTAACGAGGTGTTGTTTACCGACGGATAATCGTAATCGCTGCTTAAAACGTTATTGTTGACGTCCATATAGTAGCCGCGGAAGTGCGCGTCGGGAACAAGCGTGAAGACAATAAAACCGCTTATATCGGCGTTGGGGTTTACCGTGACCTGAACGCCGCCGTTGCGGTCGACGAAAAGCGTGGAGTTAAACCCGTTATTGAGATAGCCCGACTGAAGGCTTGTTATGTACCATGTGTTGGTCGTAGTGACGTTGCTCGCCGAGCCAGTCGCCATGCCGACAACGCCGTAAACCACGCTTGAACCTGTGACCGTACCGTTAAAGAGGCAGTTTGTTATGCGGGTATTCTGATAGGTATAGCCCACTATTCCGCCAACGTTGGTCGCGCCCGTCACTTGCGCATAGCTTACGCACCTGTCAATTGAGCCGTTTGTGGATACATTGCGCCCCACAAAGCTGCCCACGTATTTGCCCGTGGTGGTGATGACGCTGTTTGCGTCGATAATGAGGTTCTTGACTGTGCCGTATTCTCCGAGATAGCTGACAAGTCCGACATAATCGACAGTCGAACTTATGGAAAGGTATCTTATGGTAAAGCCCTTGCCGTCCAGCGTGCCGTTGAATGCGCGGTAAGTGTGCGCGTCGGTATAGTTGCCGATAGGATTGAATGCGGCGAGGGTTCCGCCCACTCTCATGTCGATGTCGTTTTGCAGGGCGAAGTAATAATTTCTGTAGTCGTATGTTGCCGAAAGGGCGCTGAGTGAAACAAGCTGAGCTCTTGTCGCAATGAGGTAAGGATTGCTCACACTGCCCCATGCCGCCGTGCTCTCGTCGTCCCAACCGAACAATCTCAGTCTTGCACTGAGTGCAGAATATTTTTCAATATCTGCGTTGCCGCCGGATACAAACACGGTGAGCCTCGGCGCATACCGGCTGTCCTGTCCGGGCGCAAGGCCCAACTGGTACAGCCCGCTCTCCGAAAATCCGTCGATAAAGCTTGTCGCTTCCATTTCGGTTGTCGTCTTGGCGTAAGGCGAGTTTATTGATGTGTCGGAATGGGGAGATAACGCGCACATATCGATATTGTAATAACTGTTGGCAAGATAATTGGTAACGCCCATATTGACTTTGCCCGAGAGCGCGCCCGCTTTTGAGACATTAGAATATAACACTCTCGCTATCGCGTAGCTGTTAACTATCGTTCCTTCGCTCCTTCCCGAAAGACCGCCCACGTAGCCGTCGGAAACGGTCTTAACCGTACCTGAGTTGTAGCAACCCGAAATTGAGCCGCCGGCATTTCTGCCGGTTATGCCGCCTGCCGCCGAGTCGGTGCCGACTACGGTCACCATGCCCATATTAAACGACCGTCTTATCGTGCCCTCGCTGTAACCCGCAATTCCGCCCGCGTAGAGGTTAATCGAACTTACCCTGCCCGCGTTGAAGGAATTTTCTATCGTGCCGCTTGTCAGGTATCCGACAAGTCCGCCGGCATAGCTGTCGCCGTTTGCGGTAATTTCCGCAAGGGAGTAGCTGTCTTTAATGGTCGAATTGAATGCGTATCCCGCAATAGCCCCGAGGTATCCTATGCCTGTGACGCCGCCCGAGATTGCCACTTTCTCAATGTATGCGCCCGAGAGGCTTCCGAAAAGTCCGTAATAGGAGCTTGCGCTGCCCAATACTCTCAGGTCGTTAATCTTATAATAATCGCCGTAATATCTGCCTTCAAAGGGATTTTCCGCATTGCCAATGGGCGCCAATGTCGCGTCCAGAGTTATATGCGCGGCCTGTCTGTAATACAGATTTTCGTATCCTGCGTAATTGTTGTGGAGATAGCTTAAATTGTATAAATGCTGCGCCTTGGTCAAGGTAAAAGGCATGCTCTCTGTACCGTTGCCGAGATTGAAATAATTGTACTTTACGGCATTCTTTATAATCGCGAGAGTCGCCGTATCAAAGCCGCCGCTTACGGGATAATAACCGTATGCGAGGGTTTTCGGCTCGATAATCCAGTATTCGGTTGAAGAAAACACAACCGAATGCGCCGCGCCGTTTACGTCGGTAAGCTGTATGTAATTTGCGCTCTGTCCCTGAAGTTCGGGAATTAGCAGACTGGAGTCCTCTATCCCCTCGGCGTCGATAAGGTCGGAATTATAATACACATTTGTAAGAGTAAGCGAGTACGCGCCGTTATAGGCAATCACGCGGAAAGTTTCGGGCAGAATTGCGCTCCTTGCCATTTTGTGGAAATTGCCCGAGAAGTAGCTGTCGGTTATGGAAACATTAGAGCCGATTGCGCCCGCAAGACCCGATGTGTAGCTCGCGCCCGTGACGCTTAAGACCGCGCCCACTCCGTTAAAACTTCCGCTTGTAAGGTAGCCGACAAGGCCGCCGACATAGGAAAGACCCGAAACGGCGCCGATATTCATGGACCCTTTAATTTCAGCGTTTGCCGCGCTGCCCGCAATACCGCCTGCGTAATTACCCTGGCGCGCGTTGACAACGCCCGAGTTAAGAAGTAACGTGTATGTAATCGTCGATGAGTTTTCTATTCTCGCAAATATTCCGCCGAAATAGCTTTCGGTGTTGAGGCCGCTCTGGGTGACGGTTCCGCTGTTTGTTACCGCACCCGAAGTCTTGGCATTGTACGCATAGCCAGCTATGCCGCCCAGCATGCCGTTGCCTTCCACCGCGCCCGAATTGGAGACGTTGACAAAGCTGTCGGCAAGGTTGGCGTTATAAACCTGTCCCGCAATGCCGCCGACATAAGACGACGCCACTATTCTCGCCGAATTTCTGACATACTGAATACTACCCGAGGACAAGCCCGCCACGCTTCCCGCATAACTTCCGCTTGCCGAGACCCAGCCTGTGAGGTTGAGGTTTTTCACCACGCCGTATGCGCCTATGTAGCGGAACATACCCACAAAGTCACTGCCCGTCAAGGTAAGGCTTATTGTCCTGTTGTTTCCGTCAAATACGCCGTTGAAGTGGTTGTCGGCATTGGAAAGCGGCGTGGACTGCGCTATATCTGTATTTAACCTTACATATACATCCCTGTAGTCGTGTATAAGGGTATTGGTCGCAAACAAATCCCACTGAAGGGAGTTGCTGATAACAAAGGGGTCTGTCTCGGTACCCGAGCCGCTCTCAAAAATGAGCTGTCTTACCGTCTGAGTAATGGCGCTTTCGGTTACAAACGCCGTCAGCATGGGGAAATAGCCGAAGCCTATATCAAATTCCCTCACGCTCATAACGCCTGCATCAAATACAAGCTGCGTTCTGCCGAGGAAATCGTATTTCGTGTAGTTTGTGAAATTTGCGGGAGCCGACATCTGGGCGTTTACGCCGATTACCTTTGTCGCGCTCTTTGCGATGTTGTTGTAGCAGTTTTTGCTGCCCGCGAGATTGGCTTTTGCGCTGAAATAACCGATGAGCGAGCCTTTCTGGTCGCCTGTATGGGTGACAAGTGCGTAGTTGTAGCCGTTTTTGACGATGCCGTCGTTCTGACCCACAAGGCCGCCGATTATGTAAGAGTTGTAGCCTGCATGGTATGTAAGGTCGCCCAGGTTTATTATGCCGTTAAGGATGCTGAGAGAACTTCCCGTGGTGGCGTTGGTTCCCGCGATGCCGCCCACGTACTTGTTGCCGCGGACTGTGCCCATGTTTATACAGTTTTCTATTCTGCCGTAGTTTAAGCCGGCGATGCCGCCGATACCTTCGGCGCTGTAGTCGTTGGCGCTCACTGCCGAATAGTTTATGGAATTTTCGATAAAGCCGTAATTAACGCCCGCGATGCTTCCTGTATTGTTGGCGCCTGTGACAGTGCCCCCCACCCTGAGATTTCTGACGCCGCCGTTTGCGCCGATTGCGCCGAATATGCCATTGTAGGAAGTGGTTTTTGTAATGTTTATGGTGATTGTAAAATCGTCTCCGTCAAAAATGCCTTTGAACTGATTTGAAGGATTGCCGATGGGGTTAAAAGCCGGGTCAAGCACAATGTCGCCCGCAAGGCGGAAATAATTGCCTTCCTGCGAGTTGCCTGCAAGGACCTGGGCGCTCAATTCGTTCATGTCCTCTGCTGTGGCAATAAGATAAGGATTTTGGGGGGAGTTTTCTTCGGAGACATCGTATAGCCCGTATGCGTGCGCGATGTCGGCGGTATTTATACCAAATACCATGACCGCAAAGCAAAAAACTATTAACGCCGCAAATATCAGCTTTCGGGCTTTTGCCATTTAGCCTCCTTAAGTAGTAATATTATAACATATTGACATATACAATTCAATACCGATTTTGGGGATTATCGAGGTATCTCGCGATGACGTTTGCAATTATGCAGGCGTGGTCGAACGCGATACCGTCGTTTTCTGCGAGACGGGTCTCGAATCGGTAGTCAAAACCGCCGAAAACTCTTTTTACAAGCACCTTTGCCGACAGCTTTTCATCGCCGCTTGTCAAGCAAATTTTCATGACGCCGCCCATATATTCCCAGCCGATGTCAAACCACCTTGCTTCCCTCGCGTCGTCGCCCGCCTTTAGCTTGACCATGTCTTTATCCACTTTTGCGACAAAAGCTTCGGTCACTATCCAGTCGCGGGGGTCTCTGCCCGGGTCGGAAAACATACCGATTGAGGATGCGGAGACGTCTTTTACCGAAGTTTCTTCCATAAGTTCGCGCATGGCGGCCTGATATGTGGACTCATTTTCCCCGACAAAGCCGCCGGGTAGAGCAAAACAATTTATAAACGGGTGCCCGCCTCGCCTGACGAGCAGAGCTTGCCATTTGCCGTCGTCAAACGTAATTACCACGACATCGCATGTGAGCGACGGGTGCTTATAGTCGTCGGGATTGTAGGTCTTTAGAAATTCTTCCTCGGTCAGGTTGTTTTTGTCTAAATCAGACTTCTTCACGGACATTCGAATTATCCTCGTCAAATTTGAGATCGATATTGGTTATGGTGTAGCCAACATTTATTTTTCTCCAATACGCGATAAGTCTAAACGCCGTGACAACCGCGGCGACAAGGTATGTCGCAATGGTTTTATCAAGATAGGGGTAAATAACATAATAGAATATTGCGCCGAAAATGCTTATCACAGCATAAAGCTCCTTTCGCATAACAACGGGCTTTCTCGCCGCGAGAAGGTCGCGGAGCACTCCGCCGCCTATCGAGGTAATAAGCCCTGCGAAAATGACAACCATGACGTTGTCGCCGTAACCGTAGTCTATGGCAACCTGACAGCTGGAAACGGTGAACATTCCAAGTCCGACAGCGTCGAAAATGTTTATGTACTTTTTAAGAGTATGGATATTGTGCCTGTTAAGCCTTTTTTCAAACAGTTTGAAGAATACCAGCGCAACCGAAACCGTGATAAGGACGGTTACGGGATAAACGTAATATGTAAGCGCAACGGGGGGTATTCTGCCTATGCAGATATCCCTTATCATTCCGCCGCCCAAAGCCGAACAGAACGATACGGCGTATATGCCGAATACGTCCAGCTCGTACTCTATGCCGACAAGCACACCCACCAGCGTGAAGGCGACAATCCCAGCAACTTCAAGAAATGTTGTTATTCCCATAAGACCTTCCTCTTTTTCGATTGCAATTATATATTATAAAATAATATATTGCAAGTAAATTATGATGTATGGTAGAATTAGTAAAATGAAGGCAGCAAAGAAGGGAAAAATGCTCATCGAAAGCGTAATAGTGCTTAAGGATAAATGCCGGATAGTTGTCGACGGCGCGGAATACAATATCGCGCTCGATACCGCGGTTAAGTATAAGTTAAGCGCGGGAAAACCGCTGGAGAACGACGAGTTTTTTCAAATCCTTGACGAGAGCGAGGAGATTCTTTGCAAAAACTATCTCTATAAATCCATTGCAAAATACTTAAAAACCGAGAAAGGCTACCGCGAAAAACTCTACCGGATAGGGTTCCACAAAAAAGCAGTCGAAAAAGCCATCGAAAGCGCAAAAAACTATGGGTATATCGACGACGAAAAATTCGCCGAAAAGTTCATTTCGGCATATAAAAACAAGAAGGGCGAACACAGAATCCGCGCCGAACTTCGGGCAAAAGGCGTAAGCTCCCGGATAGTCGACAAACTACTCTCTTCCTACGAAACCAATGAAGGCACGTTGGACACTCTTTGCGCCAAATTTCTCAACAAACGCGAAAAATCCCTTGATACAAAGCAGAAATTATACCGTCACCTTTTAAGCAAAGGTTTCGGATATGACGAGGTGTCCAAAGCGGTCGACAAAGCTTTCCGCGGGGAATAAAGGCTTGATATTTCCCATATTCTTACAATATGGGAAAAAAGACGTTCTGTCTCATAGTCATTGTGTTTCTTGTATTCTTCTCCTCGTCCTGCCGTAAAACGCCGGTTGCGGACGACATTAAAGAGGCGTGCGTCGAGATAGCGGTAAATGATCAGATCTTCGCAAGCGGCTTTTGGGTCGATGGCAAAGGACACATATTGACGGCGGCGCATATTTTCAAAGATTTATATGGCAGAACCGACATATCAATCAAGTCGGCATATGACGGAAACACATATGAAGCGGAACTTGATAAAGCCGATTTCGGAAAAGATTTAGCTTTGCTTAAATGCGATGTTTCGGCTCCCGTATATCTCGATTTGGATTGCCATTATCCATTAGTATGCTATTCCGTTTATATCGTCGGCAACGCAAACGGGAAAGGTCTTAAAACGCTTGACGCGAAAATACAAAAGCAAAGCGTGAACATATCTACCGACACAAAAAGATTTACCGGACATATGCCCACAGGGCAAATGGAAATGGGCTGCAGCGGCGCCCCCGTGGTCGCAAAGCGAGGACAATTTGTAGGCATGGCAGTCGGTAAGAACGCAACAAATGACGAAATTTACGCCGTATCGGCGCAGGAAATAAAAGCATTTTTGGAGGAATATTCATGAAAGAATTTCTGCATTACCTTATTCAGTTTACTTGGGCGCTTCCACAGAACATACTCGGGTTTATACTGACGAGAAAATACCGCAAGAATAGAAATGAGAAGTTTTTTACTTCGCGCGTTTATTATCACTCCGAAAACTGGGGCGGCATTTCCCTCGGTATGTTTATCGTGCTCAACGGCGATCGTGACGAGGAATGGGTAAGTACCTCCAAGGTGCACGAATACGGACACACCATACAGTCGCTTTTCCTGGGACCCCTTTACCTGCTTGTCATCGGCCTCCCCTCTCTTGTCTGGTGCAACGCTAAAAAGTACGTAGCTTTGCGCAAAGAAAAAGGCGTGTCGTATTTTGACTTTTACCCCGAAAAATGGGCAAACCGTCTGGGCGAAAAATTTACACATATGCCTGCGCCCACACGCTGAGTTTTGTTATTGATATTGACAATATAATGGATTACTTGTATAATAATTAGAGAACTTTACAAGGAGCTTTATCTATGAAGGAAAATATGGCTGAAAATCAGAAATTGCCCTTCGGTCCCAGTGATGAATTGCAGATCTATTACAATGACGCCTATATGAAGGAAAGAGAGAGATTTAACAATCTCTTCGGCGTAATCGAAGAGGACGCTCTCGCCCCGAGTAAGGTTGAGACGGTGTACGTCGAGCCTTCTCCCGAAAAATACGTGACGGTCGAAGATTACAAAAAGACGAAGAGACTTTCCGGGTTTTTTATCTTCACGACTGTTATTTTTGCGGCGGCGGCTATCGTGCTCGCACTCAAGTTCTTCCAGGTATTTTAATTAAAGCTTACTTAATAAAAACAGCGGCAACCGATTTGGTTGCCGCTGTTTTGTTTTTCTGTTTCACGTATTTTACTCTTTGGGGTATACTATCGCGATGTTCGCCTCTCTGAGTTGTTTCTCGGTGACGCTTGACGGCGCGCCCATCAACAAATCCTGGGCGTTCTTGTTCATGGGGAATGCGATAATTTCCCTGATGTTCGGTTCGTCGGCAAGGAGCATTACCATTCTGTCCACTCCGGGTGCGATACCTGCGTGAGGCGGCGCGCCGAACTTGAATGCGTTATAAAGCGCGCTGAATTTCTCCTGAATTACCTTCTCGTCATATCCCGCTATCTCAAATGCCTTTACCATAATTTCGGGGTCATGGTTACGGACGGCGCCGCTCGACAGTTCCACGCCGTTGCATACGATGTCATACTGATATGCGTAGATATCCAGCGGGTCTTTGGTCATGAGCGCGTCAAGTCCGCCTTGGGGCATGCTGAAGGGGTTGTGGCAGAAGTCAATTGTGTTGGTGTCTTCGTTAAGTTCGTACATCGGGAAATCGACAATCCAGCAAAAGCGGTATGCGTCCTTCTCGACAAGGTCCATGGCCTGTCCGAGTTCCGTTCTGACATACCCTGCGCACTTATTGACCTTGCCCTTTTCTCCCGCAATAAGCGCGACAAAGGTATCGGGCTTTAAGTCAAGTCTTTCCTTAAGGCTGTCAAGTACGGGTGTCAGGAACTTGCTCACGCCGCCAACGAGGTTGCCCTCTCCGTCAAGTTTGAACCAGTAATAGGAACAATTAAGTTCTTTTTCGGCGACATACTCGGCGAGGGAGTCGATATATTTGCGGTTTTTGTTGAAGTTGTCAACAGGCACGGCGTAGACCATTTTCCCTGCGAACAACGGGCTTATTTCGCCCGTAAGGATGTCGGAAACGTTCTTTATGAGCAAGGGGTTGCGCAGGTCGGGCTTGTCGGAGCCGTAATTCTCCATAGCTTCTTTATAGGTTATGCGCTTAAAGGGTCCGCCGTCCACCTTTTTGGTGGTATGCTCGCGGAAAATGCGGGGAATTATGTCCTCAAGCTCTCTGAAAACGTCCTCTTGCCCCGCAAAACTTATCTCTATGTCGAGCTGATAAAATTCTCCGGGGCTGCGGTCGGCTCTGGCGTCCTCGTCCCTGAAGCAGGGAGCGATCTGGAAGTACTTGTCAAAGCCGCTGACCATAAGGAGCTGCTTGTATTGCTGAGGCGCCTGGGGCAAAGCGTAAAACTTGCCGGGATACAATCTGCTGGGCACAATATAGTCCCTCGCGCCCTCGGGTGAGGAACTTGTAAGAATCGGAGTGGTGATTTCCAAAAAGCCTTTGTCGGTCATTACACGCCTTATTGTGCTTATTATTTTGCTGCGAAGGACTATTTTGTCCTTGACAACGGGGTTTCTAAGGTCGAGGAAGCGGAACTTCAGACGGGTGTCCTCTCTGCTCTGGAGAGAGTTTACCACTTCAAACGGCAGATTCTCTACGCATTTTCCGAGAACGGTCACATCATCAGGCACAATTTCAATCTTGCCTGTGGGAAGTTCGGGATTGGGGCTGGATCTCAGAATTACCGTGCCTTCCACCATAATAGTGGATTCGCGCGGAATCTTTCTCACCTTTTCTTTCATGGCCTCGTCGTTAACGGTGACCTGCGTCACTCCGAAAAAATCGCGCACCACAAAGAACAGCACCGCGCCCAAGTCTCTTACGCTATGGAGCCAGCCGGCTATCTGTACTTTCTTGTTTATATCGGATTCTCTCAATTCGTTGCAGTTGTGAGTTCTGTACATAAATACTCCTATTTGATGTCGCCGGCCGTTCTGGGATAAAGGATAACGTCGCGTATGTTGGACATGCCCGTGATATACATTATTATTCTCTCAAGTCCGAGGCCGAATCCGCTGTGGGGCACCGAGCCGAACTTTCTTAAGCTGAGGTAATGCTCATAATCGTCTTCGCAAAGGTCCTTTGTCTTCATTGCGGCAAGAAGTTTTTCAAGGTCTGCTTCCCTCTCGCTTCCACCGATGATTTCGCCCACTCCCGGTACAAGAAGGTCGGTCGCGGCAACGGTCTTGCCGTCGGGATTCTGCTTCATATAGAAGGCCTTGATGTCCTTGGGATAGTTGATTACGAATATGGGCTTGCCGAAATGCACTTCGGTAAGGTATTTCTCGTGCTCGGTCTGAATGTCGCAGCCCCACTCTACGGGGAACTGGAATTTGACATCGGCTTTCTTGAGAATATCGATGGCTTCGGTATATTCCACTATGCCGAATTCGTGGCTTGCAACGCTCTTGAGTTTGGCAATTACGCCGTTTTCTATAAACTTGTCGAAAAATTCCATTTCGCTGGGGCATTTTTCAAGCACGGAATTGATGATATACTTGATAAGTCCTTCGGCTATCTCGATAATGTCGGGAAGCTCGGCAAACGCCACTTCGGGCTCGATGTGCCAGAACTCCGCCGCATGCTTGGGCGTATTGCTGTTTTCGGCTCTGAAGCTGGGTCCGAAGGTATAAATCTTTCCAAACGCCATCGCTGCTACTTCGCCTTCAAGTTGACAGGAAACCGAAAGCCCGGTCTTTTTATGGAAGAAATCGTTTTTATAATATTCTTCTTCGCTTTCGTATTTTGCGTTATAAGGATGCGTGGTTACTCTGAACATCTCGCCCGCCCCCTCGCAGTCGCTGCCCGTAATTATGGGCGTATGGACGTAGACAAAGTGCCTCGCTTGGAAATATTCGTGAATCGCCGCGCTGACGACGTTGCGTACTCTGAAGACCGCGTTAAAGGTGTTTGTCCTCAGTCTTAAGTGGGGCATTCCTCGTAAAAACTCCAGCGTGCATCTCTTTTTCTGGAGGGGATATTCGGGCGGGCAGTCGCCGAGAAGAGTCACTTTTGATGCGTTTACCTCCACGCTGTTTTCCATGAGAAAACTGTTTACAAGCGTGCCTTCCACCTTGACCGAACAGCCGAGCTTAAACTCGTCGGTGTTGTCAACAGTGTTCTTATCCATAACAATCTGAAGATGTTTTAAGGTCGTGCCGTCGTTTATCTCTAAAAACGCCATGTTTTTGCTGTCTCGGGACGTTCTCACCCAACCGCAAACCGTCACCTCTTTATTAACATAGCTCCTGTCGTTAAACAGATCCACTATATCGATATGTTTCATCGGAACTTCTCCTTGCCTAAGCGAAAATTATATTATCAATTATAGTACAAAATGTTTTAGTTTACAAGTTAAATGGACACAAAAAGCGCCCGAGTCACCTCGGGCGCAATGTTTTTTGGGAGGCGCAGGGTTTATGAAATTTTGAGCTGACCGCGCACAAGGTAACTTGCGAGGAAGTCGGCATTCTGTGCGGCCGTTGAGTAACTCGCTTTGTAGTAGCTTCCGTCGACCGCGCACCAGTTCATGCCGATAATTGCCGTCTCGTACCACACAACGGAGTTGATACTGTTGGCGTTGCGTAAGTCTGCGTGCCAAACCATGAGCATACCCGTTTCGGCGTCGGTACGGTAAAGCCTGCCGTCGGGATTTTCGTTCCAACCCACAAATCCGCCTACGGCGACCATCTTCACTCTTTCGGTAAGTGTGTTGACATGGGTATCGGACGGGTCGTCATATCCCCAGTACTTGTCGACGTTTATGTCCAGCGCCTTGAGCGCCGCAAAGTAATAGTATCCCGGTGCAATTGCGACGGTATCGGGGTTTACTTCGGCGTCGGTGATGCTTATAAGACGTTTGTATTTTTGCGAAGAGCTTTCATACATATCGTTCTGGTCACTGCCTACGTTTGCAAGATCGCCTGTGGAGCGAAGATTTGCATTGTTGACCGTGCAGCCGTATGTCCAGCAGAATGAAGCAACCGAATCATTATCGGGAGCTCTGCCGCCCACTACGCCTTTGATGTAAACACCGAGCTGTGTGCCGATCCTGTTGGCGTAAATCTTTTCAAACCAGCCCCATTCCAGGAAAGACGTATAGTAGTAGCCGACGTTTCTGCCGTATTGGTTCTTGCCCTTGTTGCCCGCGCCGTAGGCTGCGATCTTGACATTGAAATCGACGTTGTAGGAATAGCAGTGGTTGACGCTGGACGTTCCCGCAGTCCTGTTGTTAAAGCCGACTACACCGCCCACAACGATATTCTGGGGCATTCCGACAAAGTTGAATTCGTTGCTCATGGGTTCTTCACCGGTATTCTCTTTCGCCTTGTACTCGTTGTTGTCGCACCAGATGTATACGCCTAAGGTGATTTTCGTGTTTCTTACATAACAGCTCTGCACCTTAGTCCTCTGCGCAAGGCTTGCCTTCATGATTTCATCGGTCAAAATGCCGTTATTTTCCTGCCAGTCGAAGTAAATGTACTGGAGCACGGTATAGGTGTTGGGGTGGCTCAGAATTGTTTCTTTGGTCGCGTCGTATGAATCGGGCGTGTTATTGATGGCAAGTTCGTCGGTATCAAAGTTCTGCGCGCCCGCGATGCCTCCCACAAATATGTTCCACTTGTATGACGCGTCGGCAATGGCGTTGTAATACTTGACAAATATCTCTCTGTTGGCGACAAAGCTGTTGTAAATTGCGCCCTTGGTCGCGCCCGCGATTCCGCCGACATACAGATTGCCGATGACGTATGACGCCATACCTGTATCATTGTTGGTATGTGTGTTGTGGTTATAAGTATCGTCGCTTATTGTAAGCTCATATCCTGCTTTCGCGTTCTGGTCATAGACATACAGGTATACGCTGGACGAACCAGCAATGCTTGCATCGCTGTCGCCGAACGAGCAGTCGTCTATCAGCGCGCCCATCTTGTTGTAACCTGCTATACCGCCCTTGGCGCCCGAGGCAATATTTGTCGAGCCTTTCATTATGTAAGGCGCGTAAATCTTGACTCTCGTCGACGTGTTGACGTCGAGTCTGAAGCCCACAATTGCGCCTGTCGTGATAACTATGCTGTTTTGCGGGTTCTGCAGGTCGTTATAGATCATCGTCTGAACGTTGTTGACGCCCGCTATACCGCCCACAATGGGACCGTAGAGGTTGAAGGTGCCGATTATTCCGTTTGTATAAGTGTAGGAATACGGGTTGGACATACCGGGAGCGCGCGTTACGTCGACGTTAATTATAGTGCCCGAGTTGTAGCCGGCGATGCCGCCCACGCCGCCCACTTCGGTAACGAGAAGGGTCGGTTCCGCTGTTTCGGCAATGCGGTAATAGCTGTCGGGATGGCTGACGACGGTTGTGTTCTTCAGCGTGCCCAGTTTTAATCTGCCCACAACGCCGCCCGTGTATGCGGAGTTGGTATTTCCTATCTCGAATACGACGTTGTTGTTGCTCGGGTTGATCTTTGTGCCCACGACAAGAGCATCCTGCGCTTCCATATATCCGATGACACCGCCTGCGTACTTCTGCGTGCCGCTGAGGTTAATAAGTATCTTCGGATTGGAGCTTGCCGCTTTGTCTGTGGACTTGATTACAAGATTTGTTATCACCGAGGAGATATTGCCCTCGTTGTATGCGGGAATGGCATGGTAGTCGTCAATAAGACTTCCGATTAAAGTACCCGCGTTTTCGCCGTTTATGCTGATGTTGGGCGAGGTCGTGGAAACCGAAGCGGTGTAGACGTCAAGGGAGACATCGGTTATGATGCTGTTCTTGACAAGTCCCGCGAGAATTCCTACGCCGTTTGTGCCTGTACCGCCGTTAATATAGATGCGGTAACGTCCGTATCTGCCTATCTCGGTAAATTCGGCAAACGTTATGTCGGTTATCGAAGCGTCTTCCACAACCGCCGCGAGAACGCCTACATTGCCGGGCTTGGCGTCGGCAGCCGCGCCGCCGCTCACCAGACTTGCCACATCGATATAAGCATTGCCTATCTTAAGGTTGCTGACCGTTCCACCCTTGATCAGGCCGAATATTCCGTAACCGTAAGAGTAGTCATATCTGAGGTGGTCGGCTACGTCGCTTGTGGAACTTGTGTTGACAAGGTTTCCGCCCGCTCTGCCGAGAGCAGCAAGACCGTAGACCGTTCTGTCGTTGCCTACAAGCACGCCGTCAAAGCCGTTTGTCGACTCGTCGGCCGCATAGCACAACGGCACCCACGCATCGGTAATGAAGCCGTTTGACAGTTTGAACGGCGCATCGCTCGACTTAACGTTAAGCCCCTGGAGATTTATGTCGGCAAAGAGCTTGAAATAGGTAATCTGCCCGGAGGAGTTTACACAGCTGAACTCGTTGTAGTACCAGAAGAGGTTTATGTTCTTGAGTTGCTGCGCGGTAAATATCCTGTAGGGCGACGCTGACGTTCCCTCGCCCGTATTTGCTGTCGAATAGGCGTCTCCCGAGTAGTTGGGGTCGCCAAAGAGCAGCGTTCCGCCCTCGAGATAGGTGGAAAGGTCAATTTCGATATGGCGGCGATACTGAGGCACGGCGGGGCTGAACAAGGTCTGATTGTTGTTGCCCGTGTTGACATTGTAGATAAGTTTATTGAGCGGTATGCCCTGCCCTTCCTTGTAGCCGAACGGCACATATTTGAATATGCCGTCGTTGTAGAAGTTGGTGTACCTGCCCGGTTCAAGGTCAAAGTATACGTGCACCGTGCCGTCGGGAGTGGATGTGACGGTGTCGCCGTATCCGCTGTAGGCGTTGGTATAATAGTCCCAAACGGTAAGGGCATGAATGTTGCCGTTGGTGATGTAGTCGGAAAGGTTGTACGGCAAAGTTATGCCCGCCTTCCACATCAGCTTCTTGAATACCAGTCTTACCTGTGTGATGTACTGAATGTCAATCTGGAGATGACGGCTTACCGGTATCTCACTGTCTACAGGATTGCCCGCGTTTATTCCCGCAAAGACGTAATTGGCGCTCAACGCCTGTGCGTAGGCATTTTCCTTGCCCGCGTCGCTGCTGAATTTAATCTTGTGCTGCTTATCGTATGCGGGGTCATAGCCGTAGGGGTTTGCATACTGGTTGTTGTTGACGTAATTTGCGACATGGTCTATGTGCGACATGTCGAGGTCAAACGAGTAAACGCAGCCTATATCTATATAGAACTCCAGTTTGTGAGTCTCTTCGGGCCCGCTGACAATTTCGAAATTGTAGTACAATTCGGTGGTTCCCGCACGGCCGTTGCCCGTCTTTGTTGCGTCAAAGGTGGCAAAGGTCACCGCCTGCGTGTTAATCCTTAGTGAGCTCCTGTCGATCGCGGGCGCGTCTTTATAGGCGTACTGTCCGCCGTTGAAGGCGTCTTCATACGTTTCGCCGCCGGCGATGTTGTAGGAGTAAATCTTGTGCTCGTACTGATTGATGTAAACAGCGCGGTACTGGATAGTATCATCTTCGGGCGGCTCTTCTCCGAAGGGGTAAGACATATAGATATGATAGTTCTCGCCCGCTTTGTTGCCCGTGCCGTCATCGTCGAGGACATAGCGGTACCTTGCGGTGCCGTTGACTTCCCAGTTGAGGAACCAGCCCACAAAGCGATAATTCTCCTCTCCGGCGCGGTAGACAGGGTTGCCCTCGCTGTCGATGCTACGGTAGCTTCTTATCTTGATTCTCGCGCCGTAATCGAACTCGGCAAAGGTGCTGTCGTCGGAAATGTACTGGTAAGGCGTGCCCGAGTTGTAGAAGTTGTTGGTCTGAGGAAACACGATGTCCAGTCCGTCGATGGACGGCCCGACCTGAGACGCGAAATCGGTCTCATAATTGCCGCCGAGGTAGTCGACATAACTTAGCTTTGTAAGTTCTACCGATACGACCTTTCTTAAGAACGGACGTATGATAAGGGGACGGATTTCGCCCTGCGCATTGGCTATCGCGCCTTCCATTTCGCCCGAATAGATGTAGCCGAGGTTGAAGACGTATTCGGTATTGGTGCAGTCGATGATTATATCGTTGCCCATGCTGTCGGTAAGTCCCGACGGGTCTTCATAGCTGTAGCCGATGTCCTCATAGGTTCCGTCAATCCAGTTGTAATACTGCCAAGCCTGGAGTCTGACAGTATTGGGAAGTCCTGTGAGCATAAGCTCAATATCCGACGTCTTCCACGTATCGTTTATATAGTCCTCGTCGGTTACGTTCTGATAAAGGACTTTGAAGAACGTGGATGACGAATAGGCGCGTAGCGTGTTTCTGTCAAATCCTGCGGGGACAAGGGACAATGTGTTCCAGTAGGTGTCGTTGCCGGCAGGCGTACCGCTTATGAAGGAGTTTATCTTATTGTAAGTAAGATTAGACGAGCCTATAATCGTGGAGATGATTTCGGCGGTTCTGTTGTTGACATTTTCAATCGATTTTGCCAGCGGCAGGCCTTGCGTGGACACATAGTCATAGTATTGCGTCCTTACCGCGCCCGTCGTCCAGCTGTTCCAGTGCATGGTCGCGGTATCGTAATAATACAGTTCATTAATCAGCGCGACGTTGAGTATGCGCTGATACATAGCAGTTATTACTATATCGTCCAGCTCCACGTTGTTGTAGGTCAGCGACATGCTCGTGCCGTTTATCTCGAAGAGGTTTGTAAACCTGTTCTGGTCGGGATAACGGGTGGAGAGATACTTATAGATGTTGACGCCGTTGACATACCAGCCCACAAACTGATAGAGGTCGGGGTCGGGCTGGGGAGCAATAAGCGTGAAGTAGCTGTTGTAGCTGACTTGTGTTAAGCTGTCGCAGAGGTTGTTGTAAATCCTGTTGTCCTTGAGCGTAATGTTGTCGACGCTTCCCGTATCGGAATACTCCGAAGTATAGGTGACGTTGTATGTCTTGTAGAACACAAAGCTCAGTTCCATATTGCCCGTCATTACTATGGTATATACCATATTGCCTGCCGGGGTGGTGCTCTGTGTTATCCGGAAACCGTTGGAGTCAAGGGAGTCGAAGTTGGCGGGATTATAGGTAAGCCATTCGGCAGAGCCTTGTTTATAGATAATTCTGCCCGCCAGTCGGCTTGCCGCCTGGTCAATCTGCCTGACTTTCAGCGCGTTGAAGATGTAGTTTTCGTACGGCTCGACTACGATTGTCACCGTCTGCGTTACCGCCGCTTCCTTATATACCGGCAAGGGGCTTCCTTCGTTGCTGACGATGTCCCCGCCGTCTAATCCGAAAAGTATTGCGCCGCCTACAGCCTGCGAGCTTGCCGCATTGGTCTCTTTCTGGTAGGTGATGTAGAGCTTGGTCTTGGCTTTCAGGTAGAAGTCCCACCTTGCTCTTATCTCAAAGCCCGTGGTGCGGATTTCGGTGTTCTCGACATATTGATCGTTTACAAGGTAATAGATGCCGAAAGTGTCGGGAGCCGCCACGCCGTTGTCAAAGAAGCTGAGGAGTATGACGCTGCCCACATTTACCTTGTAAATGTAGGTGTCCACGACTTTATTGTCGCCGTTGTCATATAAGTTGGGAATCTCCACTCCGCCGATTTTTGCGACTATTTCGGGATAGTAAATGTAGTTCATGTTGCCGACGGCGGCGTTGCCCGAAACCGTGCCCGCAAAGCGGTAGGGATTAATGACGTTAATAGTAACGGTGGTCTGCTGTCTGAACACCACGCGGAAGGTTCTGTCGCCGAGGTCGTTTACGCCGTATTCAAACGTGTATTCCACGGTGCCGTTGGGTCTTATGACGGAGCTGTAGCTTATACCCCTCACGCCGTCTTTCACGTCGGTCCAGCTGCCCGAGGTGAGCCAGTCGCCCGTCTTGGATGTGCCTGTATACTCCTGCACGGCGTACATTATGTAGCTCTCTTTTGCGTAGGCTACGGCGGTGACGACCGTGAAGTACTCGTGGTTGTAGGCGGTGGTGACCTGGGTACGCACGCCGTTTGTCAATGCACTTACGTTGAGGTTGCCCGCGGGCGAATCAAAGTCGGTCGTGCCCTCGGTTTTGTCCGGCCACATATCTATGGAATACGCATATGCGAATATGTCCACATTGTATCTCTTTATCTCGGTGTTATAGCATATGTACAGCACGAGATTGTCGCTTATTACGTCGACATATTTGAGGTTTGCAAACGTCATCTGCAACGTGTTGCTTATCGAGATGTTGAAGGCATATCCGATATCGGTGAGCACCCCGTTGTTGTAGACAGACATATTCATACTCGTCACTCTGTACCCTTCGTAAATCTCGGGCGCGATGTTGAGCATGTTGTAGTGGTTGGTCGTGTCGGGAGTGACGACCTTTATCGTCCTGCCGTCGGTGAAAGTATTGCGGTTGTCGATATCGGTGCTGTCGTACTCGATGCCGTTTATTATGGCCTTTATTTCATATGTGATAAGTCTTACCGTAAGCTCGACGGTGACATCCGCCATGCCTTCCATCACTACATAGTTGGGGCTGCCCTCGATGAGCGGGTCTTTGACCTTCATATTGACGACATAGCGGTAGAAGGTCGAGGTGGGCGTCGTCACCTTTGTCACCGTAACGGTGAGATAGGAGTCGGTATAGGACGCGGTCCTGAGCATATTTTCGTCCCAGTTAATGCCGTTGACGAAAATGTTGCTGAGCATATAGCCTTCGGGCGCGTCGAATGTATATTCTATATATCCGTGATGCTCGGCGATATAGATTTTGCCGGGGTTGGTGGGCGTGAAGGTCTGATTTACCTGCGGCACGTTGTCCACCCTGACGTTCTGGTTGGCTTGTGTTTTTACCGACATCGTTACCGCGGTTGTGTTGGGCGTCTGCGACGCGCTGGAGGAACGGTTTACCCTGGTTTCAACGGTATAGGTCTTTATCCTCACGGTAAGGTCGATCATCAGGTCGCTCTGCACGGTAAGGTCGGCGATAATCTTGGTCGGCTCGTGGAATGTGAAGCTGACCGTATCGCCCGTAACCTTGGTAAGGGGCAGAATGTAAACTATGTCGTTGCCCGCGTTGTCCTTGAGGTTCTTGTAGCTCAAGGTCGCCTCGTCCCAGTATACCGCGCGGATTGTCAACGAAGTCTGCATTATCTCATAGCCGTTCTTGGGTACGATAATGCCGTCAAGCTCGTCATGATACCTTGCGGGTATGATGTAGGTTGTGTTGTTCCAGCTGCCCGAAACGGCGTTGTTCCTCGGGTATACGGCATTGTACTTGTTGAGTGAGATTACTATGCCCTCGTTTTCAAGGAAGCCTACATTGGTGAAATTGAAGTTGACGGTGTACTGTTTGCGGATAAATTTTGCAGTAACGAGTATATCACTCTTGACCTCTCTCACTACAATTATGTCGCGGGTGCCGTTGGTGACCGAATAGTCGTTTTTGACGTATTTCTGTAAGTCGGTGGCGAGCTGTTCCTCGGTGGGAGTGAGCGTTACGAAAATGGGGGTGCCGTTGCCGCGCTTGACGTAAATCTCGCCCAGCTCATAGCCCTTGCCGCTGGCAACCCGTACCGTCGCGGTGTCGCCCCAAGCGATTGTGCTCGTGCCCTCGTTGATGAGGGTGTTGGCGCTCTCGCCCGTTATGTTTTCGAGGTACTCGATTGCGGTATTGATGCTGTAGCGGGTAATGCGGAAGTTGGCTGTCGCGGTGATATCGCTGTTGAGCATGATGCCTTCCTCGCCGCCGTATATGATAGTATCCCTGACGTCGCCGTCAAAGGTATTTATCTCCCTCTCCTTATAATACATATTATAAAGATAATAGCCCGTCGTATCGAACTTGGGAGTCATGACCAGCCTTATGCGCGTACCGTAGTTGAATACCTTATTAATATAACTGGTGTTAGCTCCGAGTGTATAAGTAATGGGATAATACGGGTCGGTGATGTCAACGATGCTTATAGTCGCGTAATTCAAAATCGCGCTGTCGGGAATTCTGCCCGTCAGGTTCTTGTCGGCGACCTTGAGGCTGAAGTTGACATTAAAGGTCAAAATGACGTATTCCACCGAAATGCTTGTGTTCCTGACTATGTTGACCGAGTAGGAATTGTTGTTGACCGAAGAATTGACGTCGTTGCCGTTAAGGATAAAGTGCGTCCTTCTGTAGCCTGTCGCGGGCGCGGCAGTCACGTTGTAGCGTATGCCGTGCTCAATCTTCAGATTGACGACATTGCCGCCGGCGTCGACATAGTAATATCCTCCGTCGTCGGCGTCGAACGTAAGTTCAAGACCGGCGGGAACGAAAATATTGTTGACCTTTTCGCAAATCCTTGCCTGATCGGGCAGATAGTAGTATATCTTGCCGTTGCTGCCGAAGAGCGCAACGGGATTGGTTGCGCTGTTGGGGTGGGAATAGCTGAGCAGCATTCTGCCGGTATTCTCTTCGCTTTCCTGATGCAAAGCAAGGTCATATGTGTACTTATTGAAGGTGAGCCTTATCAGTTCTATATCCTGCCTTATACCCTCGTTGAAGTCGAGAAGGGTATTAAAGTAAATGGTGCCGCCGCGCGCCGAAATCAGCTTGTTGTCGCCTGCGGGGATAACAAGTTCGGTTCCTCTGTACCTTATCATTATGCTGACAAGGTAATAGCCGTTTAAGGTCGCGGGAACGGCGTTAATGTAGAAGTTGCGGCCGTATTCTATACCCGTAAACTTATTTCCGTCGGCGGCAAGTATGTTGCTCTCGGTGGTAAGTGTGCCCGGTTCTGTGTCATAAAGGGCAAAGTTCTCCGATATGTTGACTATTTCATATGTGAAACTGTACCTGTTTATCTCATAGACCACCCGCACTACAATATTGCTGTTTATCCCTCTGTAGGCGTAGGACGCGTCGACGTTGTTGTTGTCGATGACGCTGGGCAGGTTAAGATCGTTTACTTTTACATTGTTGATGTAAAGGCTCTTGATGTGATAGCCTTCGTTAGCCACCATTTTGATGTTGAGGTTTTCGCCGTATTTTGCCGTCCTTACATCCGGCCTTGCCGTGCCGCTTATCGGGTCCTCGGCAGAAATGGTCGTAGTGCCGTTTATGCTGTTTGCGTCCAAAGTGACGGTATAGACGTTGAGCGAATACTCGAGGTAAACCGAGGTATCTTTGGTCACGGTGAGCGTGTAAATACCGCTTATGTACTCCCTTGTCACGGTGTTTCGGACGAGGTTGGACCAGTTGTTGCTGTCAAAGCTTATTTCGTTGCCGTCGATTCTGAAGGAAGAAATAAAATAATTGGCGATTTCCATTACGTTTATTTCCACTCTTGCGCCGTAATTCTGAAGTTTTACAAAGTCAAGGTCGGGGCCGTTTACGACGGTGGTCACGATATTGTACTGCCTGACATTCGACACAACGAGCACGCTGACCACTTCATCGTCCTCAAAGGTGTTTGCGGGGATGACGAGTTCGGCAGCCACGAGGTCGGCATAGTCTTGGCTTAAGGAATTGCCTCTGCTGCCAGTCAGTATGATCGAGGAGATATAGTACCCTGTGTCGGCGGTGACAATCAGCCTGTTTTCGGCGGTTGTCTCGCTTATCCTGTTCATTAGCGAATAAGTAACGTTCTGGACATTGGCTTCATCGCTCGTAACCGAATATGTCGAAGCGCCCTCGCTGACGTCTGATGTCTTGGGTGCGCATGCTATTTCCACAATGACCGACTCTGTAGCGTCGTTGAATGTGAGCGTGTAGCTTGTAAGGTTGTAGTGCAGAACACCGTTGTTTACAGGCTCGCCGTCTATAGTTACGGACGAGATGCGGTAGTTTGCGTCGTCCAGCGTGATTTCGTAGCTTGCCGAGCCTTTATAATCGATTGTCTTGTCTATTGAGGAGTTGAGAAGCTGTCCGTCGAAATAAACGGGATATTCGGTCGTTGTATTCCTTACCGTGATGAAGACCTGTATCTTTCTGTAGATAAAGGATATCCTCTTGTCTTCCCTTATCCTGTTATCGTTTGCGCCGTCGAGGGTAAACCTTATCGGGCACGCCGAGGTGCGGTCGGGAAGGTTGGCGACGATGACGTCTCCGCCGTTGATCGTGTAGCCGTAAATATAATATCCCGTCTTGGGCGTCGCGATTACGGTCGACGTTCCGTTATAACCCACTGTAGAATTGGAAATTGTCACTCTGCCTGCGCTGCTCTCTTCCACTGTCACTTTGTAGGAGATGGGCGCGAAAGTTATGTCGATGGAGTAGTTCATATCGACGACGAGCAACAAGTCCATCGACGTTATGCGCAAATCTTTGGTGACGACAGTCGAATAAATATCCCTTGCCGCGACGTTGAGTGCAGAATATCCCGCATTTATTATTGCGGTATCTATTATCTTGGCGTAAGACCTGTTGCCGCCCGCAAAGGACACTTCAAACACAGCGGTTTCCACGCTGCCCGAAGAGCCCGTGCCCACGGTCTGGCAATAAGCGTAGGTTTTGCCGCCGTAAGCGAAATCGCCGTAATGGTAGTAGTTTACGCCGTAGACTTCGATGACGGTTATCTGACTGGCGACGCTGTTTACATACCAGTTGTGGTATACAATTCCCGCGCGACCGCTGTTGTAGAGGTCGTACGCGTATCCGTTAATCTTAATGCCCGAAATGTAATAGTCGTTGGCGGGGGCGGTAATGCGGTAGACGTTTTCGGCGCCGTGGACGTACTCGTTCTCGGTGCCGATTATGTCGGTCGTGACGGTGGGATTGTAAATACTGGTAAGTTTTATACTGCCCTGACTTAAGACAGGCGTAATAACCTTGTGGCTGTTGGACTTATAGTTTATTTCTATTTCGGTGTTGTTCCCGATGCCTTCAAGCGTAAGGGTGTACTCGGTAAGTCCCGCGCCCACAAATTCGCCGTTTTCGTATGTGAGGTAAACGCCGTCAACTTTGATTGTGTCAATCGCGTATTCGGTATTGACCGTGCCCACGATGAGGTTTATCGACGCGTTGTATTCCACTTTGAAGGTTATGTAAGAGCCGTTTCCTCTGATGTAGGCGTCGAGGTACTTAATACTGCCCACGCTCTCGTCAATGGTTATGCCCACGTCAAAGCGCTTGTGCTCAAACTCCACGATAATATCGTTGTCGCCAAGGACGTTCAGGTCCACGGTCACGTTGTCTTCATTGTTGGAGTATTCGGTCACGGTCGAGCCGTTTCTGTCGGTCCAGATTACTCTGCTCAAGGCATATCCCGTCGAGGCCTCAAAGGTCACGGTGTATACATAGTCCTCTCTTATCTCGAGGACGCCGTTAATTTCGTTCAGAGTGTATTCGGGCGCGTTGGACGCAGCGCCCTCTTTAATGTTAAGGCTGACCGAACCGGCTCCCGTCACCGCCACCGTCAGCTTGTGCGTTATGGGACGGAAAATGGGAGTCATGACGATTATTCTGTTGGCAAAATCGCCCGTCGGCTTGCCGTTCTGGTCAAGATAAAGGGGATTGACGACGACTTTTGTCTTGTCGTCAATGGGCTCGCCTGTGATAGAATTCTGCCAGCCCACGAAAATATAATGCTCTTTTTGCGGTATTTCGGTCGGTATACCGCTTATGTTTAGCCCGAGCGCGTCGCTTGTACCGCTGGCGAGGGTGTTCTGATACTGGACGTAAATCGTCCTGTCATAGACGTTGCCCGCGGCATCGTCATAATAGAATCTGACGGTGTATGTGCGCTTTTCCCACTTGGCAATGACCGTAGTGGGCTGTTCGAAGGTGCTGTCGGCGGTAACTTCGATATTTGTGCCTTCGGTGTACCAGCCGAGGAACTTCATTCCGATGACTTCGCCAGGACCTTTGTCCACCGTGAAAAAGTCGCTGTCTTCCACCATGGAGCCTATGGGCTTGCCGTAATAGAGCATATAGGACACGTTGCCCGCTTCGCCCTGGTTGTTTACAAACCTTATGCTGCTCTCTTCATAGGCAAAAATGGCTTTAATGCGGACCTTGTTGATATTCTCGCCCGCCATAAAGCTGAGTATGTACTGATTGTTATTGAGTTTGGTAGAAGTGAAGTTGACATCGGACGAAAGGCTTCCCACCGTGAACGTTCCCGTCCCCTCGGCGTCCAGCCTCTGATATTCGCCCGATGAGGTCTGAATGAGCCAGTAAGCAAACTTACGTGAGTTAAAGGGCGTGGCCGTTATCGTAGCCATTTCGCCGTAGGCGTAATAGCCGTATTCGTTCAGGTCGGTCGTACCCATGGAATTTCCGTAAATGTCGGTGGGGATTTCGATTTCGACGTCGGTAGCCGCCTTTTCGTATTCGGGGCGGATAACCATGTCCCTGTCGATGCTGGAGAACTCCGCAGGAATCCAGTTGCTGAACCTGTAGCCGTAAACCTGCATGTTGGGGTCTGCGTCGGGATTGGGCACTCTTGAGGGGGCTTCGCCGTAGGCTACCTGCTCCTCAACAGCCACAGTGCCGTCACTGTAGTAAAAGCGCACCGTATAGGTCGCCTTCTTGAAAATCGCTATGTAAGTCGCGTCCTTGTTGACCGACTTGTCTTTTCTTGTCGCGTAAGGAAAGCCGTCGTTCCACTTTTCGAAAACGTAGCCCGTTTCGGGAATCGCTATAACCGTCGCGCCGTCCGAGCCGTTGGGGATGCTCTGGACGCTTTCACCCTGAATACGCCCGCCCACGCTGGCTTGATACTGCAACGCGCAGTTAACGTCCCTGACCTCTACCGAAACAGTCTGTTCGAATCCGCCGTAGTTAAGAGAAACGTTCTGCGTGCCGGCTACTCTTATGTCCAGACCGTCATGAATCATGTCGGTGAGGACAACTTCGGCGGACGTGCCGTCGGAGTAATGCACTTTGCAGTATATCTTGGAAAGGTTGTCGTTAAGACCCATTTCGGTGGGGCATTCGATGCTGACTACGGTCCTCGGCTCACTAATCGTATCGTCGACGATGGGCAAAAATACAAGGAGAACCATCGCCAGAGCTATCGCTATGGCAATAACCACTCCTATCGTAAAGATATATCCGGAGCTTGTGAGCACCCGCCTTTTGCCTTGATCGTATCTGCCTCTCATCGCAACGCTTTCCTTTCCTACAATGTTTATTATATTATAATATAAATACTTTGTTTTGACAATAGTAATTTATGTTTTTCCCGCGCGCATCGTTACTATAAAAATGAAGCTTAACGGGTCTGTAATTTCCGACAAAAATTCCCGCCGCGTCTCAAATAAATTTACTTGCAAAAACCAAGGCGTTATGCTATATTAAAAATACTTTCAGAGCCGAAATGATGGAATGGCAGACGTGACGGACTCAAAATCCGTTGGTAGCAATACCGTGTGGGTTCAAGTCCCACTTTCGGCACCAAGAACGCGGTGTTTTCGCAAGAGAACACCGCGTTTTTATTTCTCGGAAAAAAGTTGCTTTTTCTTATTTATCTTTTCATTTCTTCCATTATCGGAAATTCTTATTTTGTAATTTGATTTTGCCGCCCGCCGCAACACACTTTTGTCAATATTCGCATAATGATGTAGTAGTAGATTTGAAGGCTACGAAAATCTTAAAGGAGGTATGTTTTATGAACGGATTTGACGGATACGGCATGGGCGGCGGGAAATGCGGCGGCTTCGGCGGTTTCGGTGATTTCTGCAACTGCGGCTGTTTGTTCTGGTTGATACTTATTCTTTGCTGCTGCGGTAATGGGTGCGGAAACTGCATCTGCGAGATATTACCGTTGTTACTTATCTTATGCTGCTGCTGCAACAATAAGCCCATTGATCGTCACTGCTGATAAAAAAAGCTGCCGAAAGGCAGCTTTTTACTTTATTCCTCAAAAATGCAAGCATTTTTGGGGAATTATGCTCTAAAAAACGAGTATTTTGGGGGCATAAATAAAGCCTCGCACTGTCGAGGCTCACCTTCTTATTCGGATCCCGGATAATACCGGTATTTTGGGGCTTTTTCACGGGCGCTCCCCCTCAATTAACCCCAAAAACCAGCATTATCGGGGGGGCCCAAAGCTTACGTTTTTTTTGGGGGGGGTACTAATCAACTAACATTTCGAGAAATGTTTTATACACTTCGGGGGCTTTCTGCGTCCAGGAGTTGCAGATAGTGAGGGCTTTGCCATGGGTCGCCACGTTGAAGTTAAGTTCAAATATCGGCGCGTCGGCCTTGAGTATCTGGCACGTAACCTTATAGCTTCCGTCCTTGTCGCGGGTGCACTTGCTGAAAAACTCCTGCTTCTTCCTGTACTCGAGCTTGGTGCGGTGAATATAGTCGGTGACTTCCTCGCGCACCGAGCAGGGAATATCGTTGAAGAAGTGGCTTAAGCACACTTTTCCGTCTTCGTTTATGCTGATTTTGAAGCCGGAAGGATTGTTTTCGTCGGGTTTACGCAGAACGAAATTGGCTCCCGCAAGCTCGTTTATTACCTGCTTGCAGTAAAAATACGGTATCCAGTTGTTGTCCACGGCGCACATCTGCAGGAGAATGTCCTCGCTTATGGCCATCTCCAGCTTTTCCAATATGAACAAAACAAGAAGTTTGTTATTGATAATTTCGTCGTGTATCATTCAGTCAATTTCCCTTTTTGCGTGAATAACATTTTAGCATAGCAAAATGATAATGTAAACGCATTGCGGAGAAATTTTTTAACGAAAATTTATCAATACAATATATAGTGTTTTGCCCGCAAATTGACCCACAATTTGCGGGTTTCGCGGGCAAAATCATGTTTTTTTGCAAATTTAATCGTTTTTACTTTTCCGTTACTTCGACGTATTTTCATTGTGCGCGTCGCTCAGTTTTGCAGCCTTTTTGAGCATTCCCCTGTCCTCGATGTTGTAGACAAGTTTAAGGAATATCGGCGCCGAAAGAGAACTTATGATAACCAGCATAGCGCCCATAATTATGTACTCGGGCGGCAAAAACCCTGCGGCAATGCCTTTCTGCATAACGATGAGGCAGACCTCGCCCCTCGCTATCATGCCTACGCCGATAATTACGGCTTCTCTGTTGGGCACTTTAAGGGACAGCGAAGCAAGATAGCACCCCAAAAACTTACAGGCTATGGCGACGGCGACAAACGCAAGGCCGAACCAAAGAATGTTGAGGTTTAGCCCCGAAAACGTCGCGTTTATGCCTATCCCCGCAAAGAAGACGGGCGCAAAAATCATGTAGGCGTTGGTCTCAATCTTCTTGTCGACGTACTCTGTCTCCTTAAGCCCGCTCATGGCGATACCCGCCAGATACGCGCCCGTAATATCGGCGACACCGAAAAATCTTTCGCCCACATATGCAAACAGGAAGCACACGACCAAACTGAAAATGGGCACTCTGCGCTTATGAGGAAACTTATTGTCGAGGAACTTAAAGAGGTAATGAATACCTATTCCCACGGCAATCGCAAGCACAAAGAAAACCGCTATTTTGCCGATGGCGAGTGCGGGTTTTACGTCGGGATTCTTGAAGCCGATTATTACGCTCAGGAGCGCAATGCCAAATACGTCGTCTATTATCGCCGCGCTTAAGATGACCGTGCCTGCTCTTGATTTAAGTTTTCCCATCTCGCGCAGGGTTTCCACCGTTATGCTGACGCTGGTCGCGGTCATGATTATGCCGATAAAGACGTATTTAAGGACTTTTTCGACGTCAATCCCCTTAAATCCGCCGTTGAATGCCGCCGCTATGAGGAAACCGCCCGCAAGGGGGAGAATAACGCCCGCCGCAGCCACAAGAGTTGCGACAAGACCCGAGTCTTTTATGTCCTTTATATTGGTCTCAAGTCCTGCGCTGAACATAATGAGGATTACGCCGATTTCGGCGATGACCTTCAGCGTCGTGGACGGCTGAACCCAGCCGAGAACGGGTCCCAATAAAAGACCCGCAATAATAAAGCCTACCACTTGCGGTAAGCCTAATTTGCGTAAAACAATTCCGAAGCCCTTTGTCAGGAACAATATAAGGGCAAGTTCCAGAAGAATTTTGTAATCCATACTTAAATTTTATCGGTGGAGCCGAAACCTCCGTTACGTTTCGTCGTTGCGCAGTCGTCCTCGGTGATTCCGAATTCCGAGAAAACACCTTGGGCAAAAGCGTCGCCTTTTGACAAGCTGAGGGTCTTTCCCTCGCGGCTGTCATTGGTCAGCTTTATCATAATATGCCCTTCGTTGTCGCTGTTGTAATAGTCGCTGTCGATGATGCCGACGGTGTTGTTGAGCTGGAGGCGGAACTTAAAGCCAAGTCCGCTTCTCGGGTAGATCATGAGTACCCATCCGTCAGCAATCTTTGCTCTTATTCCCGTCGGTATGGTGACCATTTCTCCCGGGGCGAGAGTAAAGTCAACGGGCGCATGGAAGTCATAGCCTGCGCTGCCTTCGGTTGCTCTCCTCGGCATTACGACAGTATCGTAAATTTCGTCAGAGTACTCCCTGTCGGCAAGGCACGAAATGAAAGCCTTTTCGAATATATCTCTTGACACCTTTTCAAACCGAGCGATTCTTTTCATCATTCAACATTTCCTTTACATTGTTTTAGAGGCTGAAAATACAGTTGTATTTTGGGTGCTTTGCGGTTATAAATTATATCACTTTTTAAAAAATACACAAATGTTTTAAAGTAATTTTACGCCGGTTATCCGACAATTTGCGACAAAAGTTTTATCCTTTTCTCCGCCGAAGACTTTTTTACAAAAAACGACAATAAAAAGCAGTTTTTATCTTAAAAATTTGTCCATAATTAGAGTATGAAAAAATTCCGCATTTCAAAAAACAGCAACGACAACAACTCAAACAACGAGCGGCTTCTTACTCTTGTCAGCGACCAAGCCAAGAGGATAAGCGAATTAAGGCAGGAAAACGAAAAACTCTCCAAAGAGCTGGAGATATACCGCGCAACGGAAAAGGAGATTTCCGAGACCTTGAGCTACGCCAAGAAGCAGGCAGAGAGCATAATCGCCGAGGCGAAGGTTAAGTACGCTCTCGAATGCGAACGCATAAAAGTCTACCGCCAGAAGTGGACGCTTGCCGCCGCAAACAACAACAAAAGCCGCATACTTGAAAGCTTTGAAAAGACCTTCGAAACGCTCAAAGCCTGCCAGGCCGAAATGGAAGACATGCTCGCGAATGACCTCGGCGACGACATGAAGTCTTACCTTGAGGAAAGGGACAGGCTGCAGACCGAGCCTTGCTTAAACTACAAGGCGATAATCTCGGAAAACGAGCCGAGAACGGAGGAGCTCAACAACAACGAATTGGAGGAACTTTTAAGCCAGCTATGAAAAAGAATACGAAAATCTATAACACCGACCCAAACGGCAGCTACACAGGCCGCCCCGAAAACCCTGACGAAATCCCCGTCCAGGATGCGGACGACTTGTAAAGACTTTCGCCAATGAACGCGAGTGTTTGCTTCATTGGTTGTTTCTGTATCCGTGGATACGGATACTTTATTGTTTTGAGAAATGCGGGTTCCTCAGGACAAATAAAAAGCGACGCGTCAGACGCGCCGCTTTTTCATTAGATAAGTTTGGTTAATTTACACGTTTATGCCCTTTTCGGCAAGCACTTTGCGGACGAAAGGAATATCCTTCACCTTTACTATTATAAGCGCCGCGCCGCCCTTGGCGATATAGGAATAGAGATATTCGATGTCGATATTCTTTTCGTTAAGGATGGCAAGCACCTCATTCAGACGCCCGGGTTTGTCCTCAACTTCTATTCCCAGCACATCGCTCCTTGCCGCGGCAAAGCCCGCGTCCTTAAGGACCTTTTCGGCTTTCTCGTTGTCGTCGGTGATAATACGCACGATGCCGAAGTCGCTGGTATCGGCAATAACCATGGACAAAACGTTTATGCCTGCGGCGGCAACAACCTTGGTCATGTCGCTTACGCGACCTTTGGTGTTTTCAAGAAAAACCGCGATCTGATTTATCAACATATTATATCTTCCCCTTTCTGTAGTCGGTGGTGTGCTTGGCTTTGCCCTCGCTCCTCGGAAGGGTGCGGGGACTTACCAATTTTATTTTAGCATGAACACCTATGGCCGATGCAATATCTGCCGTAAGTTTTTCGCGCAATTGTTCAACAACCTTCGCTTCGTCGCTGAAGAGTTTTTCCGACATCTCGACGTGAATTTCGAGGGTGTCGAGGTTGTTTACTCTGTCGACGTAGATGTGGTAATGCGGCTCCACGCCAACGCACTTCAAGAGCACCGACTCTATCTGCGACGGGAATACGTTTACGCCGCGGATAATGAGCATATCGTCGGTTCTGCCCGAAATCTTGTTGAGCCTGACCAGCGTTCTGCCGCATTCGCATTTTTCTCTCGTTACCGAAGCAAGGTCGTGTGTGCGGTACCTGATAAGCGGTATGCCCTCTTTGGTAAGGGTCGTGAATACAAGCTCGCCTTCTTCGTTGTCTTCGTAGATAGGCTCAAGCGTGTCGGCGTCAAGTATCTCGGGGAAATAGTGATCCTCGTTGATGTGCATGCCTTTTTGCATTTCGCATTCGCACGCAACGCCCGGTCCGCAGATTTCGCTAAGGCCGTATATATCATATGCCTTAATGTGAAGTTTGCTTTCAATCGCCTGCCTCATGGCTTCCGACCACGGCTCGGCGCCGAAAATTCCTGCGCGGAGTTTCAGCGAAGCGGGGTCGACGCCCTCTTCCTTCATGGCTTCGGCAAGATATATGGCGTATGACGGAGTGCAGCAAATAATTTCGGGGCCAAAGTCCTGAAGCAGTTGGAGCTGTTTCTGAGTGTTGCCGCTGGAAACGGGAACCGCCGTCGCGCCAAGTTTTTCAATGCCGTAGTGCATTCCTAAACCGCCCGTAAACAGTCCGTATCCGTATGCCACATGAACAATGGATTCGGGTGTCGCGCCCGTCATGACAAGGCACCTTGCGACCGCTTCCGCCCAGATGTCCAAATCTTTTTTGGTATAGCCCACAACGGTCAGCTTGCCCGTGGTGGCGCTGGACGCGTGCAGTCTTACGATGTCCTTAATGGGCGCCGAAAACATTCCGTATGGATAGCTGTCGCGAAGGTCCTGCTTTTCGGTAAACGGCAGCTTGCTGATGTCTTCTAAACTATTGATATCGGACGGCTTAAGTTTTATCGCGTCCATCTTGGCGCGGTATCTCGGCACCGTCTCGTACACTCTTTTGACGATTTCCTTAAGTCTTTCGCCCTGCAAAACTTCCATTTCGGAGCGGGGCATACATTCGATTTTTCTGTCGTAATAACCTATGTTCCCGTTCATACTGCTTTATATCCTTCCATTAATGCTTTTTTGTTTACTTCCAAGGTCTTTGGCGGAATGCACGCCTCAACCGCTTTTTCCATAACCTCGATGTCAAATGCGAGCATCTTTGCCAGCGCGCCTACCATTACTATGTTGAGCGCCTTGACCGTTCCCGCCTTTATCGCTATGTCGGCGGCGTTTATAAATGCCGTTTTCATCTTTGCAGACAAGTTTTCTTTTATTTCGGTCGGGTATGCCGCCGCGCCTGTGATTACGGGCATGGGATAAATCTCCATGTCGTTTACCACCATAACGCCCCCTTCTTTGAGATAATGCTGATACCTGAAGGCTTCCAGCTTTTCAAAGGCAAGTATGATGTCGGCGCCGCCTTCCCAGATGATCGGAGAATACACTTTCTTTCCGAATCGGACGTGCGTCACCACACTGCCCCCTCTCTGCGCCATGCCGTGCACTTCGCTGAGCTTGCAGTCAAAACCTGCCAGTTCGGCGTATTTACCGAGGACTTTGCTTGTAAGGAGCGTTCCCTGTCCGCCCACGCCTACGATGAGAATGTTCATTGGTTTCCTCCTTTAGCGTCCTTTATGCTGCCGAACGGGCAAACCTTAGCGCACAGCCCGCACCCAACGCACAGCGTCGAGTCAATCCTCACGGCGTTTTCGCCTTTAACAAGGGCGGGACAGCCGAGTTTTAAGCAGCGACCGCAGTTTTTGCAGTTTTCTATTACGCAAAGTGGTTTTACGCCTTTCTTAAGCAGTTCGCAGGGACGGCGGGCGATAATTACGCTCACTTCGCCGCTCTTCATGTCCTCTTTAACAAGTCTTTCGACGTTTACAAGGTCGTATGCGTCGACAACGTCTATCTTGTTTACTCCGCACGCCAGACAAAGTGCGTACAGGTCGAGCTGATGCGTCGCTTCGCCTTTAAGCGTCTTACCCGTCGCGGGGTGATCCTGGTGTCCCGTCATACCCGTTGTGCTGTTGTCAAGAATTATAAGGGTTATCGGCGCCTTGTTGTAGACAGCGTTGATAAGTCCTGTAATTCCGCTGTGGACAAAAGTCGAGTCGCCGATAACGGCAACGTTGTTTGCGTCGGGATTGGCTTTCTTGAACCCGTGCGCCATACCTATGCTCGCGCCCATACATACCACGGTGTCGACCGAGGAAAGGGGTGCCTGCGCGCCCAGTGTATAGCAGCCTATGTCGGCATTGACCACGCATTTTAACTTGTTGAGGATATAGAAAACTCCCCTGTGCGGGCAGCCCGCGCACATAATGGGGGGGCGCATAGGGGCTTTTTCGGCTTTTTTCGGCTCGACGCCGAGAAGTTTTTCGCGAATTGTGGCGACCGTGATTTCACCTTGGAGGGAGAATACGTCCTTGCCGTGCACCTTAACGCCGTTTGCCTTAAGCTGGTTTTCAATAAACGGTTCAAGCTCCTCGATAACGAGACAGTCCTCCACCTCGGACGCGAACTTTCTGAGGCTCTCTATTGGCAAAGGATACACCATGCCGAGTTTGAAAACAGACGCGTCGGGAAGGGCTTCCTCGACGTGCTCGTAAATAGCTCCCGCACAGATTACGCCGAGCTTTTTGTCTTTATAGATTACTTTGTTTATGGGAAGGGTTTCGGCAACTTTTTTTATCTTGTTTTCCCTCTCCTCGACGACAACGTGCCTTATTTTTGCGCTGGAAGGCATCATCGTGTACTTTGTGACGTCCTTTACATAAGGACGTAAAGGTACTTCTTTCCTCTCGCCGATTTCCACAAAGCTCTGGGAGTGAGCGATACGGGTCGTTGTGCGTAAAAGCACGGGGGTATCATATTCTTCGCTGAAACTGAGCGCAAAATCCACAAAATCTTTTGCTTCCCGGCTGTCGGAAGGCTCTACCATGGGAATGTGGGCGCTACGCGCGTAAAATCTCGAGTCCTGCTCGTTCTGGGAAGAGTGCATTCCCGGGTCGTCGGCTACGACAATGACAAGTCCGCCGTTAACTCCCGTGTATGCCGCAGTAAAGAGCGGGTCGGCGGCGACGTTGAGCCCGACGTGCTTCATACACACCATAGCCCTTGCGCCCGCCACACTTGCGCCGATACCCACCTCAAGCGCGACTTTCTCGTTGGGCGCCCATTCGGCGTAAACCTCGGGGTATTTTGCGGCGGCTTCGGTAATCTCGGTACTTGGCGTGCCGGGATATGCGGAAACCACTTTTACTCCGCTCTCATACGCTCCCTGGGCTATTGCCTGATTGGTCAACATTAATTTTTTCATCTTTTCTCCTGTTTATCCGATAAACACGGTACTGAGGCCGCTTACTGTGATATTTAATAAATTTTAACACGTTGGCAAACCTTATAGCAAGTAAAAGTTCAAAAATATATGGTAAAAAACCCTTTATTGGTATAAATAAATTGCCAAGCCGCGCATGCGCATGATATACTTTTCAATAACTACATATTTTTACGGGAGAAAAGGAAAAAAGAATTGAAAAATGAATAAAAATTACATTCTGTATTTCATCATTTTGGCAATCTATTTCGGCATAATGGTCACTATCGCCATTATCAGCCGCAAAAAGAGCAGCTCTCTCAACAGCTTTTTCCTCGCTGACCGCGGCATAGGTCCGTGGATGTCGGCGTTCGCATACGGCACGACGTATTTTTCATCGGTTATAATAATCGGTTATGCGGGAAAGCTGGGCGTCTTGTACGGCATGGGCGCGGTTTGGATCGGCGTAGGAAACGCCATTATCGGAACGCTTCTCGCATGGATTATCCTTGCAAAACGCACCAAAGTTTATACATCCGAGCACAGCATTAAGACCATGCCGCAGTATTTTGAAAAGCGTTATAAAGACAAAAACATCAAGTTTGCGGCGGGACTCGTGGTTGCGCTCTTCCTCATTCCTTATTCGGCATCCGTTTATCAGGGTCTCGGCGCGCTGTTTGCGTCAGTCTTTAGCCTGGGCGGCGAGAGCGTGGAAACCATATTTATAATCTGTGTGCTTGTGCTTGCTTTTGTTACGGCGCTTTACGTATTTTTCGGCGGGTATTTCGCCACGGCGTTGTCCGACTTTATTCAAGGCTTCATTATGCTGTTCGGCATACTTTGCTTTGTCATATTCGTATTCAACAATCAGTACATCCACGGCATCGGCGAAGCATATACAAGGCTTGTCGCCCTCGACAAGTCCCTTGTGCCTTCGGGCGGAAAATCCATATTCGTGCTTATCTGCCTTGTGCTCCTCACTTCGATCGGACCATGGGGACTTCCTCAGACCGTGCATAAGTTTTACGCAATAAAGAGCGAAAACACCATACTTCGCGGCACCATCATTTCCACTGTATTTTGCGGCATAATCGGTACTTGCGCATATCTTGCAGGTACAACGAGCGTACTTTTCGGAGACGTGATTAATTATAACGGGCTTGTCGCGGCAAAGGCTTTCGACGAGATAATCCCCGCCATTATGACCACCGTTCTGCCGCCTGCGTTTATTGCGCTTATGATAGTCCTCGTGCTGTCGGCAAGTATGAGCACCCTTGCATCCTTATCCTTGAGCGGTGCGGGAGCCATTATGATAGACTTATACCAGGGCTACATAAACAAAAACGCTCCCGAAAAGAAGGTAAACATCCTTACGAGACTATCGAGCTTTGCCCTCATCATCTTGTCAGCGCTTATCGCAATCTTCAAGCCGATAGGAATAATCGAGCTTATGAGCTTAAGCTGGGGCACTCTCGCAGGCTGTTTCCTCGGGCCTTATGTACTGGGTCTCTATTTCAAGCGTATGAACAAATACGGCGCGTGGGCGTCCATTATCGGCACCTTAGTCATTACCGTAGTACTTGCCGCGCTCGGCTTTGTCCCTGGACTTGAAAAAACCGTGGTATTCGGCATAAACAATTCTCCCGTTATCGGCGTAATCTGCATGGCTTACAGCGTGATAATCACTCCCGTAGTCAGCCTCATCGCCGAGAAGATAACAGCGAAAAAGAAACCAGAAACCGTGCAAACCGCCGAGGCGTAAGAAAACACATTTTCAACAAAAAACCTCCTGGCTTTTCGGGAGGTTTTTAAAGCAATTTTTATCAGAATTATTGGTTATTTTCTTCCTCATCCTTTTTTGCCCGCTTATCAAGTTCGGCAAGCTGTTTTTTGGTGAGGACGTAGAAATTGTAGCTAAAGATGACGCATAGGTAATTTAACGGAATGACAAACGCCGAGAGTATGATAAATACATCCCTGCCGAATTCACCTTCTCTGAGCACCGCGACAGCTATTGCCAGCGCAAACGACGGTATCATGGATACGGCGCCCGAGATGACGTGGTTTTTTATAAACCTGAGAAAGTGAAAGCGTATGTTGAGCATATTGAGGGCAAGCGAAAGCGTTCCCCAGCCTATTGCCGCGCAGTACAGAATGAGTTGTGTATCCATTTTCTCTCCTTGACCAAATTGCCATCGGCGCGTGCCGATGGCAATTGATTTATTGATTACTTATTTCTTATTATCTTGTCCATGAAGGCGAAGATCTTTTCGTAGCACTGCTTGCTTATCCCCTTATACATATCGAGGTGGAAGCAGTGGTTGTCGAGAAGTTTTTCGGAAGAGAAGGTCTCCACGGGCACGCCTACGTTTTTGAGCTTTTCTTCGAGAAGTTCGCCCTGCCCTTTGCAGAAGATGTCCTGCTTGGAGATTACGAGGAAGGACGGGCACCAGTTTTCGTTTACGAAGTTTATGGGGCTCATATCGTTTATGTACTTGTATTCCTGAACGTTGGAGAAGTCCTTTGTGAGCTTGTAATTGTCGTCGTCAAACATGCAGCGGCCGATATCCCATACAAGGTTGAACGGAAGTTTGGTCAGAGTAATGCTTGCGACAAGGTCGTAAGGTCCGCAGCAGCTGACAAGGCATGCGGGCTTGTACTTGGCTTCGGGGCAGCCAAGCGCTTCTCTCAGTTTTTCGTCATTCGCGACGGCAACAATCATTGCGGCGTAATATGCGCCCGCGCTGTCGCCCGTTACCGTCACTTTGTCGAGGTCAAGGTTGTACTTGTCCTTGACCGTCACAAGGTAGTTAAACGCGTTGATGCTGTCAATAATGCCCGCGGGAAATTTATACTTGGGCGCAAGGCGATAGTTTATGTTGAACACAAAGTAGCCTTTGTCGGCGTAGACAGAGCTTAAGGAAAATCTGTGCTTTTTGTCGCCTTTTACAAATCCGCCGCCGTGAATATTGAGGACAACGGGCATCTTTTCGCCCTTCTTCATCACCTCGGTGTCATAGAAAAATTCTCCGGTGCAATCGGCGGGAAAATTGTCGTCATAAACGACTTCGTCTTCTTTTACCACGTTTTTGAATTTGCGGTAATTTTGAATGCCATGTAAAGCTTTATCGATGGCAACAAACAAAAATTCCGAACGGGTCATCTCAATGCCTCCAAAAAATGTATATTATGGAATAATATATATTATATAACTTATTTCCCGAAAAGTAAAGTTAAAATTCGAGTTTTGCATCAAGTTTTTTGTTAGTTTTCCGCTTGCATTGACACCATTTTCCATAAATCGTATAATTATATTATACTTAATTATGAGCCTTTTGGGCGGAGGAGCTTTTATGAAACGCAAAAAACTGATATCTTCGGCCATTCTTCTTATTTTGATTCTGCTCCTTCTCGCCTCTTGTTCTCTCTTTGATATGGACAAAATAATAAACGGCGTACTTGACAGCGTGGAAGGACAATTCAGCCTTACAAACGCGACAATTACCCTGGAAAGCGGAAGCTATACATACAACGGCAGCGCACATACACCGCGGACCAAAGTCGCTATAGGAACTGTCGAGGTGCCTGCCGAAAACTATACCGTAAGCTACGCAAACAACATAAACGCAGGCACCGCCACAGTGACAATTACAGCCGCGGGAGATGTGTATAAAGGCAGTAAAAGCGTCGAATTTGTGATAAATCCAAAGACTCTTTCCGATGTCACCGCCCTTATGATAGACTCCTACACCTACACGGGCGCGGGCATCACTCCCGACATAAGAGAGCTAAAGTGCGGCGAGGTGCTCCTCACAAGCGCAGACTATGACATTGCTTGTGAAAACAATGTGGACGTGTGCGACGAGGAAGCTCTTTGCGTAATAAATGGAAAAGGCAATTACACAGGGAGCGTGTTTTTCACGTTTTCCATAACTCCTCTCTCTTTAGACGACGCGATAATTACCTTGTCAAGGAATATATATGAATATACGGGAACCGCGTTTGAACCGACCGTTGTTAAAATGACAATTGACGGGAACGACTTTTTCATCCCCGAAGACAATTTCACCATAACCTACTCGGGCAATGTGCAAGTGGGCAGTGCGTCCGCCACCGTCACAGGCAAAAACAACTGCACGGGTCAAGCCGTCGTATTTTTTACGATAACCGACCAAACCGTATACGAAATCGCATTTGAAGACGTGGAAGGTCACGAATTCGACAGCATTTTCGCACTTTCGGGAGAGGAGATTTATAAGCCCTATGACCCCGTTGAGGAGGGCAGAAAATACTACACCGTAAACTGGTACCTTTCTCCCGACTTCGGGATTGAAGACCGCTACTTCTTCGACAAAATGCCCGACGAGAACATTACTCTTTACGGTCGATGGGAGCAGGAAACCGACATGACCTTCTTCGCCTATGAAAACGGCGCGCCCGACACGTCCATTGACAGCTTCAAAGAGCTTGTAGATCTGTTTGAGTATATCAGCTTCAACCAGATTGTTTCGGCTGCCTCACAACCCGAATTCTATACACTGAACTATGAGTACGACAACTTTAATGCCGAACTCGGCAAGGCATGGAACGCCATCATCTATCCCGTCACGACAGGCTACGGACACACTTCTCTCCTCGACAACGGCAAAATGAAGTTCAAAATCTACCTCGCCTTCTCCGAAGACATCTTGTTTGAGCCTACTATCCACGCCGCAAGCGAAGTTGTGCAGTTCAATTCCCTCAACGCCGTTACAATCGAGCCGCAAAGGGAGGAAGACTTCGACGATTTTTATATCGAATCCCTCTCCGAAAGCTACGAAGTGGAAACTTCCAATCAGCTCTATTACCTGCTCGAGCATGGACTGAAACCCGCTCCCAAAGCCGGTTCAAGCGCCGAGTCGCTTTACGAAAATGCGAAGGAAGTTTTGCGTGAAATAATAAACGACGATATGTCCGACTATGAAAAGGTTCTTGCGATATACCAGTGGATGGCTTTTAATGTCGCCTATGACTATGATGTCGACCAATACGAGCAAGATTGGATATATTACACCGGTTTTTATCTTGAGGGTGTATTTATCGACCATGTCGCAGTGTGCGACGGCATCGCCAAAGCCTTTGTCGTAATGTGTCAGATGGAAGGTATCCCCTGCGTAAGGGTAACAGGCGAGGCAAGCGGCACAGGCCACGCCTGGAATAAAGTAAAAATCGGCGGTCAGTGGTACATCATCGACCCCACGTGGGGCAACACCGCGAATGACACTCAAGAGTGGGAATACCTCAGCTTTCAGCATTTTATGATTTCCGACGATGCCAAAACAAGATACGGCTGTGAAGCCTATACATACACAAACGAAGGTGTATACGCCGCGGGATATAAGAGCTATTACCACAACTTCGGCTTTGAGTTTAACGGCCTCGATTACGATTATGTCATAGAATCCCAAACCGAACTCAATGTCCTCATCGCGTATTGCTTCAGTCTGGAGGACATATCGGACAGCACGATGAATTTCCTGGTGGTATTTGACTACGGCACGGAGATAAACGACGAGCTGAGCCTTGCGCTTGAAGGCGTTTCGGGAAGTTCGATGAGTTATATCCGTTCGTACAGCGAGCCGGGAATCATTACCCTCATATTCCGGTGAAAAAATACCTGAATTCTATTGACTTTTTGGCGCAATAAACCTATAATCTATTGTGTTCATTGAAAAACGGACAAACAGATTTTTGCGCCATTAGCTCAATTGGATAGAGCGTTGGTCTACGGAACCAAAGGTTAGGGATTCGAGTTCCTTATGGCGCGCCACAAAAAGAGGCGTAATCCGCCTCTTTTTTGCTGTAAAATTTTCGGTTATTAAGTTTTCGCCTTGACATTTATTACAATATAAATGTATATTTGTATAAGAATATATTTTCCTTGGTGATAAGGGGAGGGTTCTATGTCTTTTCTCGCGGCGGTAATCGTCTTTGCTGTAACTTATGTGCTGCTTCTCATTTTTTCCAAATACAGAGCCTATATAGCTCTTGCCTCCGCGATAATCTTCGTCATCTGGGCAAAATTAAGTTTTGCCGAACTTGTGGACGCTATCGATTTCAACGTCCTCATGATGATAGCGGGCACAATGGGTATAGTTGTGCTTTTCGTCGACTCAAAGATGCCTCAGCTCCTTGCCGACATCCTTGTAAGCAAAGCGCCAAACGCCAAGTGGGCAATAATGCTCCTTGCCCTGTTCGCGGGTATAATTTCGGCGTTTGTGGACAATGTGGCGACCGTACTTATGGTGGCTCCCGTCGCGCTCGCAATCTGCAAAAAGCAAAACCTCTCGCCCGTCCTTCCCATTATCGCAATAGCGGTATCCAGCAACCTGCAGGGCGCGGCAACGCTTGTGGGCGATACCACCTCAATTCTGCTCGGAAACTACGCGGGGATGGACTTTCTCGACTTCTTCTGGTTCCTCGGCAAACCCGGTATTTTCTTTGTCGTGGAAATCGGCGCCGTCCTTTCGGCTTTGACTTTGCTCTTTATATTCCGCAAGGAAAAACAGAAGCTTGAAGTTCAGGAGAAGACGCAGGTTACCGACTACTTCCCTTCCGCTCTTATGATATTGGTAGTGGTATTACTTATTGCCGCTTCCTTCATTCCCAACAAGCCTTCCATAACCAACGGCATAATCTGCATGGGACTTATGGTCGTCGGTATAATTTATAACCTCATAAAAACCAAAAAGCCCGATATGATGGTAAAAATCTTCAAGGAAATGGACTACTTCACTCTCCTGCTCCTTGCGGGACTGTTCGTCATCATCGCCGGGATTACCAAGGCGGGAGTTATCGACAAGCTTGCCCAGCTCTTTATGAACATCGGCGGCAACAGCTTGTTTGTGATGTACACAATAATTGTGTTTATGAGCGTGCTCTTCTCGGCTTTTATAGATAATATCCCCTATGTCGCCACCATGCTCCCCGTCATTCAGAGCATAGCGCTAATGATGGGCATTGCGCCTTACGTACTCTATTTCGGCTTACTGATAGGCGCGACGCTGGGCGGAAATCTCACCCCTATCGGCGCGTCGGCAAACATTACCGGTATTGGAATACTCCGCAAAGAAGGACACGATGTGAAATTCAAAGATTTTTTCAAAATCGGAGTTCCCTTTACCCTCACTGCCGTAGCAACCGGATATATATTTATCTGGATTTTCTACGGAATGTAAAAGAAGTTCCAAAACGCAAGGCGTTTTGGTCATAGTTTCTTCCTCTTGAAAAAATCATCTTATTCACGAAAATTACTAAAAATCATATCATAAATTGCCGCTTCACGCACAAGAAAAAGAACCGAATCGCAAAACGATTCGGTTCTTTCTTATTCTTTTTATTTCAATACAAAGTTTTACGTTCTCGGGAAATGTTCGGGGTCGATTTCCTCATGGTGAACATGCTCTTCATCGGTAGCAATAGGCAGCTCTTCTTCTTCCACAAACTGGTCGGCGGGGACTTCGTTGGCGACGATTATTTCGCTCTTCTCTTCTGCCTTGTCGTCCTCGGTCTTAATCTCTTGGGATGCCACGGGTTCTCTCTCCTCGGGGATTATGCCGTCCTCTGCGGCCGGCTCTTTCTCGGTGATATCATTTACAATTTCAGCGGCCTCTTTGAGTTTTTCCTCAATCTCAGCCTGCTTTGCCATTTCCTCTTCCTTGGCTTTTCTTATCGCCTTCTGTTCGGCAACTTCTTTTTGCGACGTGGCAAAGAGCTTGTCCTTGGGAGGCTCGTAACTGCTCTTAAGTTCCTGCACCTTAAAGTCTATGGAATGGAACTTATAGTCAAGCGTGGTCTCGAACACGTCGTCGAGCAGTTTCTTTATATAAGTCGTGGTCTCTTTGACATCCTTATCTCTCATCTTGACATTAATCTTGAGGTTTACGCCATACTCGGTGAGAATAAGGGTAACGCGGGTGCATTTGACTCCCTCAATGGTCTTTATATATTTTTTGGTAAGTCCTTTGATGACGGGGGCTGTAGCTTTGGTACTGCCAGTTCTGTCTCTGTTTATCGCGATTTCTCTCACGACGTCGCCGTCCGAAAATTCATTTATGAGAGTAAGCGCGGCAACGATAAGGTAAATTACCGACATGGAAACAAAGAGCCATTTTACCAGGGAGTTGTTAAATTCTTCATATTTTATACCGCCGAATATAGTCGCAAGCAGGACTGCGGCAAAGGATACCGCGAGGATGATACCCACTACCGACAATACTCTGTCAAAGATTCTTTTCTTCATAATTCCTCCAGCAATATTAGTTTGTTATATTAATGATATTCTATAAGAGCAAATAAAGTCAAGCAAGAGGGATGTTTTGCGTATTTATTGTTCAATGTCTTGGGCAAACTTTTGCGCAAGGTGCTCTTTATAGTATGGGCTTTCCCCGCTCTCCGGCAGATTTTCCCTGCGGCGGCGAAGATCCTCTGTCACAATTTCCTTTTGTTTCTTGGTGTAATTGATAAAAAGCAGCGGTATTATGTACAAAAGACTGCCTATTGCGGGCGTAAGTATCATAAGGGGCCATATCCATGTATTGAACGCCTGCGACTGAAGCCCCACAAAACTCTCGGCTCTGTCGATGGCAACATAACCCAGCAGGGAGAGCGCAAGCATTGCAAGTCCCTGATTAATTCCGCTGGACGCTTTTGTAAAAAACGTCTGCATAGAAAAGGTAACGCCCTCGGTGCGCATGCCCGTCTTCCACTCCATATAATCAATACTGTCGGCAAATAGCGAGGTCTGTGCGATGCTGGTAGCTCCGCTCGGAAGCCCCGCAACTGTTAAAAATGCTATTGCTATCCACAGTTTTGTCCCCTCGAAGCCCACGAAAAACGCGGCTATTCTGAAAATTATGTTGCACGATTGAATCATGATGAGCACGTTTACATAACTGTTTCCGCACAGCTTTTTCAGTTTGTCGGCAAACAGCATGGAAATAAAGGTGGGCAACCCCGTAATGACCGAATAAAGCGTGGTAAGTCCCAGCGCGCCGATAAAACTTGTGCCGATAAAGTCGGACGGCACCATGTATTTGAAAAAGTATGTGATAAGGGTAGAGCCGAAGCCAACCGCGCTCAACACATTTCCGAGGGAAATCAACAAGAGCATGCGGTTTTTGAACAGCAGTGAAAAACTCTTTCTGAGGCTTTCCTGCTTTTCGGTAAGTGGCACCCTCTCTTTGGCTACATACGCCCGCCTTGAAAGCAGCGCGCCGTTAAGTCCGAATACTATCGCAAAAATAAACGTGCTTATCTGCCAGGTGAGTCCCGTCAGGTTTACGAACATCTCAAGTATCCACGGAATACCCACCGACATTACGCCGAACACGCAGGAGCCTACGGTACGCGCCCATTTTGTCAGGTCTTCGCGCTCGTCGGGCACAGGGGTGCTCATTGCGGTAATTCCCCATATAGCGACGTCCTGAAGGGTGTAGACTATGTCCCAGCACAGATACATTATTACAAAGTACATTACCCTGAGCCACAAAAGTTCTTCGGGCACGGGCAGGACAAAAAACATCAACACGAGGAATATTCCCACAAAAACAGGCGTCCACTTTAAAAGAGGACGGAGTTTCTCGCCCGATTTAAAGGTGCATCTGTCAACGATGGATCCGACCACGGGGTCATTTATACCGTCCCAGATTTTGCCGAGCAACAACAAAACCGAACAGATTTGAGCGGGAATGAGCGAAATTTCGGTAAGAAAATAGGAAAAAAACGAGCCGCCGATAAGGGAGTAAACAATATTCTGCCCCGCAAGGCCGGTAAGAAATCCTATTTTTTCTTTCTTAGTAACGTATTTTTGTTCAAGCGAATATTCTTTGAGAGCCTCTTTTGTTTCTTCCATATCTTACCTCGCGTAAAATGTAAGGAAATTATAGCATATATATCAAAAAAACGCCATAGCCTGTTTTTCGGGTATTTACATCGATATGGCGCAATGATATAATAAATATTGGTATGAACTTTATTAAAAAAATTCAAGATTTAATTAAAAAAGCCGGTTTTCCGAACATTTCCGTCTCCCCATACAATGGAGGTGTGCGTCTGACGGGAGAGCTGGACGATTATGAAGATATTTTAACGTGCGGAAGGCTGGCCGTCTGTAAAGAATCACGCGGAGTCATAAACGATATCCATTTAAAAGGCTACACCGAAAAGCCTATGCGCGTCCCCCCTATTAACGACAACCTTTACGACGGAGTGCATTGCGATGTAGTCATCGTGGGCGGCGGAATTGTGGGATGCGCAATCGCGCGGGAACTTTCCAAATACAATCTTGACGTTATGCTGCTCGAAAAAGAGTACGACGTCGCGACCGCCCAGTCGTCGCGAAACGACGGCATGATACATGCGGGAATCGATTTAAAACCCGGCAGCAACAAAGTAAAATACAATATGCGGGGCAATAAGCTCTATGATAGCTTGAGCAAAGAGCTTGACGTGCCCATTCATAAATGCGGACAGGTGGTCCTCTTCACAAAAAAGATTCAAAAGCTTATTTACCCTATTATCGTTTTGCGCGGCAATAAAAACAATATCCCCTTACAAATGCTTTCTCCCAAGCAAGTTAAAGACTTTGTCGGAAATCCCGGATATAACTGCGGCGCATTTCTGTGCCCCGGCGCAGGGATAGTCAATCCTTTCCTTATGACAATCGCCCTTGCCGAAAACGCGGCGGCAAACGGAGTAAAAATCTGCCTCAATACCGCCGTGCTCAGCATAGAAAACGACGGCGAAAAAGTTAAGTCGGTAAAGACCAACCGCGGGACAATTTATCCCAAGGTCCTTATTAACGCGGCGGGCGTGTTCTCCGATCGTATTGCCGAAATGGCGGGCGACAGATTTTTCACCATTCATCCCCGTAAGGGCGTGGAAGCGGTCATCGACAGCAAAGTAAGTTCCATGACGAAATCGGTCGTGGGGAAGTTCGCCTTAAAGAGCAGCTCAGGCAAAGACCACACAAAAGGCGGCGGCGTGATACTGACCATTGACCGCAATCTGCTTATCGGACCCAACGCGACAGAAGTAATCGACCGCGAGGACGACTCAACCACGCGCGACGAGCTGGAAGAGGTCTACAAAAAGCAGTCACAGTTAACTCCCGATCTTAAGAGAGGCGACATAATCACGTATTTTGCAGGTATCAGGGCGGCGACATATGAAGAAAACTTCATAGTTGAAAAAAGCCCCGTCATAAAGAATCTCGTTCAGGCGGCGGGCATACAGTCTCCCGGCATTACCGCCGCGCCCGCAATCGCCGAAGATATAACGGCATTTACCCTTGACATTCTCGGGCTTGATAAACAAACAGCGATAAAGGGAAATTTCAATCCCTACCGCAAAGGCATTCCGCGCGTAAGCGAACTGCCTGAAGAAGAACGAGAGGCGCTGATCAAGAAAAACCCCGACTACGGTATCGTTATCTGCCGATGTGAACAGGTCTCCAGGGGCGAAATAATCGACGCCATAAACTCCCCTGTTCCCGCGGCGACTATCGACGGCATAAAGCGCAGGGTAAGAGCCGGTATGGGAAGGTGCCAGGGCGGATTCTGTTCCCCTCTTATCACAAGGATAATCGCAGAGCAGACGGGAGAAAACCTGACCGAAGTAAGCAAGAAAGGCGAAAGGAGCGAAATTCTCGTCGGTTTTACCAAAGGAGGCCGCGATGAGATATAAAGCGATAGTAATCGGCGGCGGCCCCGCGGGAATGGCGGCGGCGCTTGCGGTGGACAAACAGGAAAAAGTACTTCTGATCGAGCGCGAAGGACGCTTGGGAGGCATACTCAAGCAATGCGTTCACGACGGTTTCGGCGTGATAAGATTCGGCGAAAAACTTTCGGGACCCGAATACGCGCAAAGATTTATCGACGAGATTGACAAGTCAGATAATATTGACGTCAAACTCTGGAATTTCGTCATCAGTATCAGAAAAGAAAACGATGTTTTTTACATAACGACCACCTCTGCCGACGGCATAACGACGTATGAAGGCGAAAACCTCATACTCGCCAACGGCTGCAGAGAGCGTACTGCCCGACAGGTCAACATTCACGGCACGCGCCCCGCAGGGATAATGACGGCGGGCGTTGCGCAAAACTACGTCAACATTATGGGCGCGCTGCCTACAAAAAAATGCGTTATCCTGGGAAGCGGTGACATCGGGCTCATTATGGCAAGGCGGCTCACCCTCGAAGGAGCCAAAGTCGTGGGCGTTTTCGAGGCAAAATCCACTCCCAGCGGCTTGTCGCGAAACCTTCAGCAATGCTTGTATGACTTTGGCATCCCCCTGCACCTTTCCAAAACCGTAACCCGGGTTTTCGGCGACAAGCGCGTGGAAAAGGTGGAAATAATGTCGGTGGATGAAAAAATGAACCCGATAAAGGGCACCGAAGAGCTTATAGAATGCGACGCGCTTATACTTTCGGTGGGGCTTATCCCCGAAAACGAGCTTGCCGAAAGCCTCAATATCGCCATCGACCCGTGCACAAAAGGTCCGTTTGTCGATCAGAATATGCAGACGCAAGAGGACGGCGTGTACAGTGTGGGCAATGCGCTCCACGTCCACGACCTTGTCGACTATGTCAGCGAGGTAAGCGAAATCGCGGGAAGAAATGTCAGCAATCGGACAAAACGTCAGCTTATTAAAGTGGAAAAAGAAGGCTTTTTGTACGCTGTGCCGCAACTGATTGACGTTAACAACGAAAACAAGTCCTACACTTTCTATTTCCGCTCATCGTGCGACCACGAAAAAGCAATATTCAGAGTCCTTAGCGACGGCAAAGAGGTGTTCTCCAAAAAGTACACCTACCTCAAGCCCCCCGAAATGGAAAAGGTGACCGTGCCGCTTTCGCTAACAAAGGACAGCAAAATAAAACTTGTGCTGGAGGGTAAGGATGACTGAACTTATTTGTATTGTCTGCCCCAACGGCTGCCACCTTCAGGTGGAGAAAAACGGCGATGACATCGTCGTAAAAAATAACAAGTGCAAACGCGGTATAAGCTTTGCGATTGAGGAAACGCTCAATCCTGTGCGCAGTGTGACGAGCACCGTAGCGACGGTTTTCCCCGCTCTGCCCGTCGTGCCCGTCCGTACAAACGGCGAAATACCCAAATCAAAAATAATGGAGCTTATGAAACTCATAAATTCCATAAAACTTGACCGGCCCTACAAAATGGGAGAGGTCGTATACAAAAACGCGCTTGACACAGGCGTTGACATCATAGTGACAACCGACATGACTAAGCTCCTCGGAGGCAACTAATGGACGAACTTATTCTCGCTTTTGACTGCGGGACGCAGAGCACCCGCGCAATGCTCTTCAACGACAAGGGACAGCTAATCGACAAGGAAAAGGTCTGCTTTGAGCCGTACTATTCCTCTCAGGAAGGCTATGCCGAACAGGACCCAAACCTCTACTGGGACGTTTTCTGCGAAGCATCGCAAAAGCTGAAAGCCCGCAATTCCGACAAATGGGCTTCCATAATCGGCGTTACGGTAACCACAATGCGCGATGTCGGGATTTGCGTCGACAAGGATGTAAAGCCCATACGCCCTTGTATGATATGGCTTGACAGGCGCGAAGTTGAGTGCAAAAAGCCCATTCCGTTTTTCTCGAGGCTGCTCTTTGCTGTCGCGGGAATGACCGAGGCGGTCAACAAGAACAGGCGCGACGGCAAAGTAAACTGGATACGCGAAAACGAGCCTCACGTCTGGGAAAAGACCTATAAATATCTCCAGTACAGCACCTTCCTTACCCACAGGCTGTGCGGAAATATAGTGGACAGCGTGGCGTCTATGATAGTCCACCTGCCCTTTGATTACCGCAAAAAACAGTGGATGAGCAAAAACCATTTCCAGAGATGTATATTCGAAGTGGAGCAGGACAAACTCTTCCCCCTTGTTGAACCGGGCGAAGTTTTAGGTTTCATAACCAAAGACGCCGCCGACGCGACAGGCATAACCGAAGGGCTTCCCCTGATCGCCGCAGGCAGCGACAAGGGCTGCGAGACAATCGGCACGGGCGCGATTTACGAAAACGGCGCAAGCATATCCTTCGGCACCACGGCGACTATACAAATTACTACTCCCAAGTACGTGGAGCCCGAGGCATTTCTCCCTGCCTACCCTGCCGTGTATCCCAAGATGTACAACCCCGAAATAATAGTCTTCCGCGGGTACTGGATGCTGACATGGTTTGTCAATGAATTTATCAGAAAAACGGGCGGCAAAAACGCCATGCTCGACGAAAAGAGCTTAGACAAAATGCTCCCATCTATCCCCGCGGGAAGCGAAGGACTTGTTGTACTCCCCTACTGGTCGCCGTCACTAAAGAAGACCGAGGCGCGCGGCGCGATGATAGGCTTTAACGAGCAGCACACCCTTTTCCACATCTACAGGGCGATTATCGAAGGAATAAACTACGCGCTATTGGAGGGCATGCGAAAACTCGAAAAGCGTGCCAAAACAAAAATAGAATACATAAAGGTCTCGGGCGGCGGTGCGCAGAGCGACGAAGTCTGCCAGATAACCGCCGACATGTTCGGCATACCCGTAAGGCGGGTGCAGACTTATGAAACAAGCGGCCTTGGCGCGTCAATCTGCGCCTTTGTGGGCTTAAAGCATTTTGACAGCTATGACGCCGCCATAAAAAACATGGTGCAGGACACCAAGGAGTTCAAGCCCGACAAAACAGTCCATGCCGAATACGAAAAATTGTTTAACGAAATTTACGTAAGAACCTATCCGAGTTTAAAACCTGTCTATTGCAGGATGAGAAAACTAAAATTCAATCAGGAGGATTAAGCCATGTCAAAACCTTACAAAGGGTTCAGACCCGACTGGTATGAGCAGGTCGCGCCGTCCGACTCTTACAGAAGCATATTCAAGTGGGGCGCCCCCGACTACTTCAAAACCCCCAAGGAAAGCCTTTTCAAAATGGTCAAGGAAGCTTTCCACATGTCCGACGAGGAATTTAAGGAGCGCAAGGAAATGGGACTTGAGAAAGTCGATTTCGATATTCCCATTAAGCTCACCGAAGAGCAGATAGCAAAATTTGAGGCGATTGTCGGCAAAGAGAACGTTAGGAGAGACTGTTACGCCCGTCTTTCGGTCGCGTACGGCAAGACCATGCACGACGTCATGAGACTCAGAAAGCACGTCGTCGAAAACGTCCCCGACATCGTCCTCTATCCCGACAACCACGACGAAATAGTAAAAATAGTGGCCGTTTGCGACGAGGAGAAGATACCCGTATACGTATACGGCGGCGGCTCCAGCGTCACAAGGGGCGTGGAATGTATGAAGGGCGGCATTTCCCTCGATATGCGTCCCCGCTTCAATAAGGTGCTTAAGTTCAACGAGATCAATCAGACCATAACCGTACAGGCGGGCATGAGCGGTCCCGATCTTGAAAAAGCGCTCAACGAAGCGCCCGAGCGTTTCGGCGCAAAACGCCGCTACACCTGCGGACACTTCCCCCAGAGCTTTGAATACAGCTCGGTGGGCGGCTGGGTAGTCACGCGCGGCGCGGGACAGAACTCCACCTATTACGGAAAGATCGAGCACATTGTGCTTGCTCAGACATATGTCACTCCCCGCGGCATAATAACGACCGACGACTACGCCGCAAGAGCGACGGGCCCCGACATTAATCAGATAATGATGGGCAGTGAAGGCACCTTCGGCATACTTACCGAAGTTACCCTAAAAGTATTCCGCTATATGCCCGAAAACCACTTCAGATATTCCTTTATTTTCAAGAACTGGGAAGTGGCAAGGGAAGCCGCCAGGGAAATAATGCAGTCGGAAATCGGCAATCCTTCGGTATTCCGCCTCTCCGACCCCGAAGAGACCGAATACATGATGAAACTCTACAACGTCGACGACATTCCCGTCCTCGGACCCATTCTCAAAGCAAAAGGATATCTGTCCATGCAGAGATGTCTCTTCCTCGGCTTTACCGACGGCGAAGAGGGCTTTGCCAAAAACGTGTATAAAAACGTAAAGAAAATATGCAAAAAATACGGCGGCATGAGCCTCACTTCTTTCCCCGTAAAGAGCTGGGAAAAAGGCAGATTCACCGACCCGTACCTGAGAGACCTTCTCCATGACTACGGCATCATTATCGACACGCTTGAATGCACGGTCAACTGGGACAATATGGGCAACGTTCACGAGTTTGTGCGCAAGTACTGCAAGTCCCGTCCCGATACAATCTGTCTTACCCATATGTCGCACGCATACCCGCAGGGCGCCAACCTCTACTTCATCTTCATAACCAAGATGACCGAGCTTGACGACTTCCTCGACTACCACCGCGGCATCCTCGACCATATCCAGGCGTCGGGCGCGGCGATAAGCCATCACCACGGCGTGGGCAAGATGTTCGCTCCCTGGCTGGAAGGCTATATCGGCTCCAACCAAATGGATATCTTCCGCACCCTCAAAAATCACTTCGACCCCAACAACATCATGAACCCGGGCGGAACGCTGGGACTTGACCTTCCCCAGGACAAGCTCCGCTTTATTCGTCCCAAGTGGTAAGATAGTTTTCACAACAAAAAAACCGCCGCAACTTATACGGCGGTTTTCTTTTATCGATATAATACGCTTATTTATAGAGATTGATGAGGAGTTTATCCCACGAGGACAATTCCTTGTCAATAATGCCGAGCGTGAGGTCCTTGCTATAGGTGTTGAAGCGCTGGAACACGTCATAGTGGTCGGCATAGGGCAGAATGTGAATGCGAGATGCGTCTGCGGTACCCGCCGTCGCCGAATACAGAAGAACGGTGCCGTCGCCCTGATCGGTATATTCGTATTTCTCGAGGTGCCGCAGTCCGCTCTCAAGACTGTTGTCGGTCACATAGTAAATCTTGTAGCAGTTTTTGTAGCCCATACCGTTTATATAATGGGTGTTTACAAGGGACGTGGAATGCACTTTGGTGCCGTCTTCAAGCGTAACCATTTGTGCATCGTGGAAATCCAGCCACTGCTCCATCTGGGGACGGAGTTCGCCGTTGGACATTTTTGCCCAAGGACGGCTGCAATAGAACTCCCAGAGTTCTTCGGCGGTTTCGAATATGACGTCCTCTCCGTCGATGTTAATCATCGCTTCGCGGACTTCCTTGGTGGTCATGGGTCCGGGCTTTCCTTCAAAGCCCATTATCTGCTCTTCAAATACATGGTAATACTGCTGGGTCTGAAGAAGCTGATAGGAAGGAAGAAGCTGGTAGACAGGCCAGATGCTCAAGAGGCGTTTGAACTGGTACTCGAACACGTCATTTACGGCTGTGGCGAGGTTGGAAAGAAGGGGTATGCTCCGTAGTGTATCGGACAATCCCGACACCATTCTGTCGACGTTTTCGAGGATGTTTATCGCGGCGAAAGAGCCGTAATAAGGAGCGTCAAAACTCAAGTAAAGCTTGACCTTGTCGCGGTTTTCCTGGCTCCTTCCGAGATAGCATGCCGCCACCGCTCCGCCGTTGCTGTGTGAGACAAGTATTACTTCCTTATATCCCTTCTCGTTTACATACGCTTCGAGTTGCTCTGCGTTGTACCTGTTGTCGAGGCGGAAGTCATAGTTGAAAACCTGTACTTCGTAAGCGTCGCCGTAGGCTTCCTCCAGGGTATGATAAATATCGGTCTGAGCGTTGGCCACGCCGTATCTCAAGCGGCTTTCGCTTTCAAAGGGAACGGGCTTAATTGTCTTTACGACGCTGGTACCGTCCTCGTTCATGGCGACCATATTGAACAGGCTGTCGGCTTCGCCGCGCCTGTTGTTGGCGAGGAGCTTGTTAAGTTCTTCATTGAAGGTCTCATTGTTTATGAGCTGTAAAATCAGCCCGATGGGGAAACCGTTTCTGCCCATAAAGTCGGTAAGCCATACATCCATGCCTTCAAACGGGTCCCAAACGCTCTCTCCCGTCTCGGTATCATAGAGACCGCTGGCGAAAAGTCCGGGAAGAATAATCACCGCTTTTTTGGGATTATTGTGAGTTGCGGCAATGGCTATCCCTGTGCTGCCCAGCGCAAGGACGACCGTCGCGACTAAAACGATGATGACTATTAATAAGTTTTTGACAGATTTCTTCATATTTCCATTCCTTTTCTACCAAAAATTTGTTTTAATTATACCATAATAATTTTGTCGTATTCAATACGTTTATAATAAAAAAGCACCCGAAAATATCGGGTGCCTCAATATTTTTGGAAAAACCGGGATTCAGCTTAATTTTTTCGGGCGCGGCGTTCTGTTGAACCAGAAGAGCACAAATCCCACGCATCCTGCCGCCAGAACTGCCAGCACTCCGATAAGGATACCGAGCACAACCCAGTTGTCCTTTTCGCCGAATGATTTTACCCTCTCCCACATCTCCACAACGCGCTCGTTGTCCTCTTCGCTTATGCGGCTGAAGTCCTGCATCATGCCAAGATTGGCTTCAAAGTCGGCGTAACGCCTTGTATCGCCGAAGAAATCTTCTGTGCAGAAGGCAATCACGCTATCGGCGTCGGGCTCCACTTCGTAGCACTCGAGAAGGGAAATAAGTCCCAGGAGCGCGTAGTAGTTCTCGTCCTCGGCGTATTCCTCGTCGAGAAGCGCGTAGCTCTCTTCCCAGGAGCCGACCGTAACGAGATCGAGGTAGTCCTCGTTGTCGAGAAGTGATGTAAACAATTCGGGCTTAACTGCCGAAGCATAGCCGATAGTCAGCGTGTTATACATGGCGGTGTCGGGTCTGTTAAGGTAGTTCAGGAACAGGTGTGCCGCGCGGTAGTTGGGGGTGTAGTCGTCGTTTGCCTTGGGAATTACCCAGCCGTCAAACCAGATGTTGCTCCCCGATTCGGGCACATAGTAGTCAAGGAAGCTGTTTCCTTCCTCGTCCATGGATTCCTCTATCGCGTAGAACGCGTCTCCGCTCCAGGCAAGGTCTACATAGGCGATTTCGTTTATCATATCGTCTTTTCCGAAGTCGACTTCATAGCCTTTAAGATGTTCTCTCTGCTCCGAAAGCACCTTTTCGGCAAGGTCTATAAGCTCTTTATCGGTGCAGGTAATGAGTTCGTCAATGGTGAGCGCCTGGTACTTCGCGGGCAGCATATCCTGCTCTTTGAGATACATGACGGCGCAGACATATGTGTCACGGATACTGTCTTTTACAAGAATCTTGCCTTCGAGCTCTTTCTTGTTGATGCTGTTCCAGAAGATTCCCCAGCCCGCCTCTTCCACTTCCTCGCGTGTGAGGTAGTTTGTATTGTAAAGCACTCCCAAAGTTCCCCACATATAGGGCACAAAGTAGTCGTTCATATGACCGGTTGTGTCGCCTACGGCTATATCGCTGAACGCCGAATCAATCTTTTCCCTTATTTCGGGCATGATGTTGTCGATATAGAGCGTTTCGCCTTCGTCAAGGACATAGTTCCAGTCAAGTTTCTCCAAACGGTCGTACTTCAACAGTTTCTGAATGGCGTACTCGCTGGGGCAGATGAGGTCGATTTTGCTGTCGCCCTTTATTATCTCGGTCAGCATGGTTTCGTTTGTGTCGAAATTGCTGTAGATTATGTTGAGGCTGTTGCCCGTGAGTTCTTCGTAATAGGCGGCAAACTCTTCGAGCACAGCGGGCTCTATATAGTCTGCCCAGTTGTAGATAATGAGCTCCTCGTCAAACTTTTCGGTTATAAGCGGCGGTATGACAAACGCCAGGATTGTACCCACAAGAATGGCGGCAAGCAGTATGATAGTAACGATTTTGCTGGCTTTTGATTTACTTGACTGCATCTTGTCCCCCTTTGGCGGGAATGGATTGATCCCCCGTTTTTCTTAAGTTCATGAGAAGCACAAGTCCCAATACTACGACGAATATAATGCTGAATATGGCAAACCAGAAGGGGCTTAGACCTTTCAGCCTCGCGTCCTCGTAGATATAGGTGGAAAGCGTGTTTATACCCGTAGCTGCGCCTTTGTTTATCTGCGTGATGATAAAGTCATCCATACTGAGCGTAAAGCTTAACACAAATCCGCTGATAATGCCGGGCACGAGCATGGGAATGAGCACCTTAATCAGCGCCTTTGACGGGCTTGCGCCGAGGTCAAGCGCGGCTTCGTAAATGTTGGGGTCCATCTGCGTGAGCCTTGGCATTACGCTGAGCACAACGTAAGGCGTGCAGAACGTTATGTGTCCGAGGATTATTCTGACATATCCCGCAGGGAACTTGAAGGTGACAAAGAACAGCATAAGGCTGACTGCCATGACTATTTCGCTGTTTATTATCGGGAGCTGGTTTACGCCCTCGATTACCCTTCTTGAGCGTTTTCCGAGGCTGAATATGCCTATGCTCGCTATGCTTCCGAGAATGGTCGCCGCGACGCTGGAAATAATCGCGATGAGGAAGGTGTTTTTTATCGCAAGAAGCAATTCGGGCGTCTTTTCCGATGTGAATATCGATCTGTACGCCTCCAGAGTGAAGCCTTCTTCAAAAGTGAATGTGGCGGAGTTGCTGAAAGAGAAGACGATAATCAGAATTATGGGCGCGTAAAGGAGCGCGAGAACCAACCCGAGGTATCCGCTTTTTAAAATCTTTTTTACCATAAGTTATTCCCTCCTCTCTCCTGCTTGACGCTGACCTTGTTCATGAAGAAGTTGCTGACCAGTACGAATATGAGCATTATTAGGCTCATTACGCTTCCCACGCCGTACAGGTTGTTGTTGAACTTGGTCTGAATGCTGTCGCCGAAAAGGAATATCGTGTAGTCGCTGAGCAGTTGGCTTATCGCTAAAGTGCTTATGGTCGGGATGAACACCATGGTAATTCCGCTGATTATTCCGGGAATGCTCAAGGGGAGCGTCGACTTGATAAACAACGTAAGGCCGTCGGCGCCGAGGTCTCTTGCCGCTTCCTCGTACGACTTGTCGATGTTGGAAAGAACGGTATGCAAAGGAAGTATCATAAAGGGCAGGTAGTTGTACACCATGCCAAAGAGCACCGTGCCCATACCGAGTTCAATATCGAGCGCTATGAAAATAGCTTTTGTCGCGAGCGTCCTGATCAGGAAGTTTACCCACATCGGAAGCACGAACAGAAGTACCAGCGTTTTGCCCGACTTTCTGCGGCTCAGAATATACGCGACGGGATAGCCTATGATAAAGCATATCACCGTGGTGACTACGCCCACAAGAAGGGACGTCAGCAGCACCTTCATGCTCGCTCCGTCTGTGAATATGGTAATGAAGTTTGCAAAGGTCAGGCTGTTTTCGCTGTCAAGGAAGGCGTAAACAAGTACCAACGCCATGGGAATTACCACAAACAAGAGCAAAAAGAGGATATAAGGATAGCTGAAGACCTTCCTCGTCATCCTGAAGTTTTTAATCTTATGCCAGGTGGCAGTAAAAACATTAGTCTTCATTTTCGCTTACTTCCACCTTTTCAATTATGATCTTGTCTTTTGCGACTTTGATGCCCACGCGGTCACCCTTCATCCATTCGTCGTCGGTATCGGCGAAGAAGTCATAATAGTTGTCGGTGCGCAGGACGCACTGGTAGTAGCTGCCCTTGTATATCGTGCTGACTACGGTTGCGCCGATAATTCCGTCTTCCTCGTCGTCGCAAATCTCGATATCGTCAAAGTCAATCTTGACGCGTACTTTGGTGCCCGAGGGAAGGTCGCTGTCGCATTCAAACCTGCCGCCGCATATCTCTACGACGCCTTCGTCCCACATTTCGGTATCGATTTCGTTGATAATGCGTGACTTGTTCATAATATGGATGTCGTCGGGTCTTATAAAGAGTCCCACAACTTCACCGGGGTTGCAATGAATGTTGTCGAAAATGAGTATCTCGTTTTCTTCCTGCTCACCCTTGATTGTGCAAATTATCTGATAGTGGTCGCCCTTGAACACGCAGGAGTTTACGGTGGCGCGCACCATGGCCTTGGCGAGCTTTTCCTCGTCGCCCTTTATTATAAAGATATCTTCGGGGCGGATGATGACGTCGATAGGCTGGTTCTTTTTGAAGCCCGTGTCCACACACTCAAACGTGTGCTCGCAGAAGTTAACGACGCGGTCTTTAATCATGATGCCGCTGAAGATGTTGCTCTCGCCGATAAAGTCTGCTACAAACGCGTTTGCCGGCTCGTCATAGATCTTCTGGGCGGTGCCTATCTGCTGAATTTCGCCGTTGCGCATAACAATTATGGTGTCGCTCATGGTGAGGGCTTCTTCCTGGTCGTGCGTGACGTATATGAAGGTGATGCCGAGGGTCTTATGCATCTTCATAAGCTCCATCTGCATGTCTTTGCGCATCTTGAGGTCGAGTGCTCCCAAAGGCTCGTCAAGGAGCAGAATTTCGGGCTCGTTTACGATAGCTCTTGCTATCGCAACCCTCTGCTGCTGTCCGCCGCTGAGGCTGTTTACGTTACGGTAGCCAAAGTCTTCGAGGTCGACGAGTTTGAGCACTCTGTTCACCTTATCGTTGATTTCGTCCTTGGTGAGCTTGCGCATCTTGTCGTACTTCTCTCCCGTCTTCTTGTCGGTGATTATCTCGCCCGTGGGCACTTCCTTAAGCTTAAGCCCGAAAGCAATGTTGTTGAAAACATTGAGGTGGGGGAAAAGCGCGTATTTCTGGAATACGGTGTTGACGGGGCGCTTATGGGGCGGCAGGTCGGTAATGTCCTGTCCGCTGAGGTAAATTGTCCCGCCGGTCGGCTTTTCAAAGCCGGCGATCATTCTCAGTATGGTGCTTTTTCCGCATCCGCTTGGTCCGAGCAGCGTCACGAACTCTCCCTTTTTAATGGAAAAACTGACGTCGCGAACCGCGGCTTTGCCGTCAAAGTCCTTGCTGAGCTTTTTGATTTCGATTATTTTGTCGTTCGACACCATTTTTTCAAATACCCTCCACTTTTATTATCGTTGGTTAAAAATTGCTTGGCGTCGTCACCCAGATAAGGCGGCTTCTGCCATTGTTTACATTTCTTATTTTGTGCTCATATTTGCCGTCAATATAAAAGGCCTCGCCTTTTTTTGCCTTGTAGAGGTATTTCTCGTTGCCGAGTTCGATTTCGATTTTACCTTCAAGGACATATCCGAATTCTTCCCCCTCGAACGGCATCCTCATTTCGCTCTCTCCGCTCTCGGGCAGGTCGAGAATAATGGGCTCCATTTCGTTTTTCTGGGAGTTGGGAATAAGCCAGATGTTTGTTCCGTCGCCGTTGGCGCTCTGGAAAAAGTCGGTCTTGCCGAAAACAATCTTCTCCTTTTTGGGTTCGGTAAAAAAGTTCTGCAAGCTGACGCCGAGCACGTTGAGTATATCGATAAGCGTGGCGATGGAAGGGGAAGCAAGATCATTTTCCAACTGGCTTATATATCCTTTGGTCAGCTCACAGCGCAAAGCAAGCTCTTCCTGTGTAAGGCCTCTCTGAAGACGTATCGCTTTGATTTTGGCTCCGATGTCCATGGCATCCTCCTTATTTGTTTATATTTGCCAAACTTATATATTACAGTCACTAAACCGCGTTGATTTGTATTATATATACTGCGTTTAGTAATGTCAATGAAATTGATTAATTTTATTAAACTTTTTCCGAGGAATTTTTATGTTTAAAAAAGTGGGTATTTTTTATAGGAAAAATCTTTAAAAAAGCCCTAAAACAAGGCCGATTCCGGTTGAGGTTTTGACACGTATTTTCACGCCTTCAAACCTTGAATATAACAAAAACGGAGCGGAAAATCCGCTCCGTTTTTATACTGTTTTTTGCCGCTGTTTTTACTGCGCGTTTCTCAGCTCAATGTCGGTATCCATGATGAGGATTATGTCATTGGTGTTTGTGGAGTAATTGTACTGTCTCTGGTAAGCGGCACTGCCGAGAACTGTGTTGACACGGCTGTCAATAGTGTCTCCGCCGACCTTGGAGAATATCCAGTTTGTAACAACGACTCTGTTGCTGAACTCGTGACCCTTGTTGACGTAAACGTCCTTACGCTCGTTGAGCGGTACAACAAACTCTTCAACAAGGCTTTCAGCCATCACGTATCTGAATGTAAGCGACGGATACTCGCCCATTCTGTAGATACTGGAGCTGTATGCCGACCACAGGGTCCTGTAGTCATTGTAGACCTTGTCGTTGTTGACTTTCTTGACGTAGATGCGCAGACGGTAGTAAGGAACGGTCATGCCCTTCTCACGCGTAAGAGCGTTGGAAGCGATTGTGGGAGGCGTATCGGCGTAAATGACCAGCTTGGTGAGCTTGACGTCGCCCGAGAAGACGTCTCTGCCGATTTCCCTTATGTTGTAATTGAACTGTATGCCGTAGAGACCCGAGCAGTTTGCAAACGCCTCATCCTCCACTCTTACAAGAGCGTTGGGAAGCACTACTGTGACAAGGTTGACATTGTTTACGTCGGTGACATCGAGGGTGCCGCCCAAGGATACGCAGTTGTAGAACGCCTGCTTACCGATGACTTTTACTTTGCTCTTGTCGGTGTCGAACTTGACGTAGACGAGATTTGTGCAATCCTTGAAGGTGCTTTCTTTGATTTCGGTGATTCCGTCGGGAATGCTTATCGTGGTCAAAGACGTGCAGGATTCAAAGGCGCTTACTCCCAATGACGTGAGCAAGCTCTTTGCGACAATTGTCACTGTCGTGGAGTTGTCGGGATTGACGGTGACTGAAAGCTTGTCAAATGTCACGGTTTCGAGGGCAAAGCAGGTGTCAAACGCGTGATCGCCTATCTTTGTCACCGTATACGGTACAGCAATCGAAGCGAGCATATAGCAGCTTTCAAACGCGCCGTCGCCGATTTCGGTAAGAGCGCTGTTTGCCGCGAAGGTAATGCCGGTAAGCGCAGTACAGTTCTTGAACGCCTCGTTGCCTATCCTCGTTACCGTCGCGGGTATCGTGACGGTCTTAAGCTGTGTGCTGGAGTAGAACGCCATATCGGAAATATTGACAAGCGAACCGGGCAATGTAACCGAAACAAGCTGGGAGCCTTGGAAGGCTTTGCTGGCAATTGTGGTAATAGCCTTGTGCTTTGCATCGGTGTTAAGGTCCAGTGTGGAAGCCGTGCCTCTGTACAGGAGCAGCACCTTGCCGAGTATGATCAGGTTGTCGTTGCCCGAAGGAGCTCTGTAATAATCGGTTTCGCTGAACACGTCGTCCGCTATGTCAACAAGTGTATTGGCAGCGGCCGCACCGTCAAAGTCCAGCGCGTTTATGTTGGCAAACGCCGCGGCATTGATTTTCCTCAGGCTCGCGGGGAGCACAATCTTCGAGAAAGGCGTAGTACGCGCAATACCCGAATCAGGTACATACAGATTGCTCGCAAGCACCGTAATGTTAATTCCGTTTACGGCATTGGGTAAGTTAAGAATATTTACCTCGCTAACCTCGTGATAGGTAAGAAGGATGTTGCCCAAGGCGTAGAAATAGCCTGCTGTACCGCCGTTGTAGGTATAAGCCAAGGCGCCGACGCCGTTCTCATACCATGCGGTATTCTCAACGGACTCTCTGGTCGCATCGGTGATATACACCGCGGGAGGATTGGTTTGCGTGGCGTAGAAAGTAATCGATGCAGTATCTTCGCCAAACGCATACTCGCCGATAGTCTTGATGCTGACTGTGGGAAGCTCTACAGATGTGAGGCCGCCGTTTACAAAAGCATAGGGCAGTATGGTTGTGACCCCTTCAGGCACTCTGAAGCTTGTTTTCACGTTGCCGTTCGGGTCTCTTTGGATGAAGTAAGCTATAAGCTCTTTTCCGTCAATTGAGTACATGGCGCCGTTCTGCACCTTGTAGACGACATTATTTGTGCCGCTGTCAAGGAGTTCCACCGATTCGAGGTTTGTGAACACTCTGAAAATGTTGGTGGTAATGCCGAACAAGTTGCTCGCCTGGGTAAATACTATCTTCTTGACGCCGTCGGCTGAGCCGGGTACGAGGTCAAAGCCCACAACAGGCAAGGAGTTTACTTTGTTGGGCACGTACACGGTTTCGTTGCCCGAAGCAATTCCCGTAATCCTGTAGGATATGAAGTTGCCCTGACCGTCCATATTGGGCGCGTAGTCGAGGATGTCGCCCGCCTCATTGTCCGACCTGCTGTTCTTGTACCAGACAGCGGTAATCGTAGTGTCCTTCTTGACGTGATACGGGAATACCATGGGACCTTCCTCGCCGTCCACCTGCCAATACATGAATGTATGGTCGGTTCTGAGCGGGGTGGGAAGGCTCTCAATCAGCTCGGTATTGAAGCCGGGCATAATATAGCCGTTGCCGTCAAATTCCACCTTGGGCAGATTGCCCGTTATGACAAAATCAAAGCTGGGTCTGGTCTTCCAGATATTTACGTAGGCGCTGTCGGAGTTGATTACGCTGAACGCCGCGGCGGGAACATAAAGTCTTATCTTAAGACTGCTTCCCGAGCGGGTGAATATACCGTCGACAAATTCTGCATCCAGTCCGTATTCGAAGTCTTCTGCCGCATCATATATGTCGCGGAGCTGCTTGACTACCTCAACGCCGCTGACGGTGATAGTCTCAAGTTCCCATTCTGCCTTGTAGAGGTCGTCGTTTTCGCTGAAGGCACCCTCTCCTATATAGATAAGTCCTTTTCCGAGGACGAGCGTCTCAAGTCCCGCGTTTTCAAAGGCATGGCCTTTTATTATGGTCACCGAGTCGGGTATGCTTACCGACTTCAACGCCGCGCCTTCAAATGCGTATTCGCCGATTTCGATAAGACCTTGCGGCAGAATGACATCGGTAAGGTTGGATGCGCCTCTGAATGCGTTGTCGCCAATTTCGACGAGCTTAGAAGCGCCGGCAAAGACCACCTGGATAAGCGAGGAGCAGTCAAAGAACGCGTTGGCTTCGATTACCGTCACCGAGGCGGGTATCGTTACCTTTCCTATATTGCTGATGTTTGCAAAGGCAAGCTGGGAAATGATGGACACGTTGTTGGGAATTGTTACTTCCACAAGACCCTGATTATTGAGAACAGGAGACGCCCCCATCTTATACTTAAGGTAAACCTTGCCGAGGATGATGTGGAGATCGTCGTTGCCCGGGTCTCTCTTGTACCACGCCGTGGTGCTGAGACCGCTCTGTAATGGGTCTACGCTTGTTTCGATTCCGTCGGCGGTAAGGTTAAGGAGCGCAACGCAGTTGTTGAGGCTGTTGTTGCCGAGAGCTTTTGAGTCAGTTCCCAAAGTGAGCGTTCTGAGCGACGTGCATCCCTGGAATGTCTCATCCGGAAGCGCGGGCACTTTTGCACCGGAAAGGTTGGCTGTAAGAAGGTCAAGGCAGTTCTTGAACACGCCCTTGCCCATCTGTTTAATCGATGCGGGCAGCGTTATGCTCGTAAGCTTGCTTCCTTCAAAGGCGTTGTCGCCGATATTCTCCACTTTGTTACCCGCGAAGGTCACGGTCTTAATCTGGGCGTTCTTGAACGCGTTGCGATAGATTGTGACGATATGAGCGGGGATGGAGTAGTTGTCTACAGCGTAAAGTCCGTTGTACTTAAGGAACATCGTGCCGATGACAAGCTGGTTCTGGTTGGTGTACCACTTGGTGCCGATAAAGTAGTCGGGATTGACCGACGCTACGGCAGAGTTTGCGGCGACCGACTCGTAGTTTATGGTGGCGAGGTTGGTCGCGTTACGGAACGCGTTGTTACCGATAATTCTGAGGTTATCGTTAAGAGTAACGGTGGTGATAGCCGTATTGTCCTTGAACAGCTCGTCGGCAAGCATGATTACCTGGCCGGGTATGACGACGGTTTTGTCGGCGTCGGTACCTGCGGCGACATACTTGATCGCCATTCTGCCCGCTACGACAAAGCGGTTGTTGTAGCCTCTTGCCGCGGCAAGCTGTGCCTCGTTGTACCACTTGGTGCCGAGGAATGCGCTGGCTTTGGCGTCGGTAAGATTACTGCCCGAAGCCCATACTATGTCGAGCTGGCTGTTGCCGGCAAAGGCGTCAGCCGCGGTGATGGTCTCCACCGAGCTTGCTATCCTTATACTTGTAATGTTGGTGTTGCCGAGTTTTCCGTTAAGGACGAGCACACCTTCGGGTATTACGAGAGAAGTGATGGGCTTGCCGTTGAATGCCGCAAGGTTAATCGCGACTATTCTGCGAGCTATGCCGTCATTTCCGATATATGTAGACGGAATATAGGATGTATCGTCGTTAGACGCGTAGCTCGAAAGCTGATATCCGTCGCCGTACTGGGTGAGATCTGTTCCACTTACCGAACCTCTGGAAGTGGAATAGTATTTCGCTTTGAGGACGGTGTCGGCGTAGAACGTTCTCGGGAATGCAGCCTTAACGCCGTCGACAAACCAGTCTACGAACACATATCCTTCAAACGTGGGCGCGACGGGAGCCGTGGCCATGTACGAGGTCGAAACGGGAACCATTCCGAGCTGATTGGTGCCGATTTCAAATCCTTCCAACACCGAGAAGCTGATTCTCGGCTCGATGGTTCTGTAATAGGAGTAGTTGGCGAGGACGTCCCCGATGGTTTCGGCGTCAAGGTTGGCGTCGATGTAGAACATTACATCTTCGGGGAAGACATCGGGATTGATGGCGACCTTCTTTGCGAAGATGCCGCCCGTACCCTTAATCCTTACGCTCTGGAGAGCGGGAGGATTCTGGTTGAACGCCTCGTCGCCGAGGGTCTCCACATTACCTAATACTATATAGGATAAACTGTCGCAGCCGTAGAATGCTTGCGCTCTTATCTCGGTAATGGTAGAAATGCTGATGTCGAATGACTCTATCGCGTCGCAGTCATAGAACGCTTTGCCGTAAATTATGCCTGTAAATCTCGCAAGGAAACTTACGTCCTTGAGGCTGTCGCAGTCGTAGAACGCCATGGAGTCGCCGTTTGCGTCGGCAAGGAAGCCGTTTACGTTGGGCATATTTACGGTGGTGAGTGCCGAGCAGCCGTAGAAGATGCCTACAGGCAGTTTGCCCGAGCCTACTTGCGCGCTCTGAGCGTTTATCGCCTTGGGAATATCCACTGTCTCGAGGCTTGTGCAACCCCTGAACGCGTATCTGCCCACCGAGGCTACGTTGTTGAGATTGATATAGGTAAGGCTTGTGCAGTTCTCAAAGGCGTTGTCCATGACGGCGGTTACCGTGGAAGGCAGTTCAATCGCCGTGAGGTTTGCACAGTCCTTGAAGAAACGTAACGGTATAACCGTCGCGCCCGAAAGGTCGGCGGCGGTGACCACGGTAACGGTCTCCTCGCTGCCGCCCTCCAACGTTCTCTTATAATTTGCGTTGTACGCAACGGGAACGCCCGCAAGCACAATGACCACTCTCTGTTTATAGAGCTTGGTGTCATTGAAAAGGTTGTAGTTTATGTTGTTTCTTTCGGTAAGTCCGGCGAGGGTCACCGAGGAGAGGCTTACACAGCCTGCGAAGATGTCGGTGCCCGAAAGGTTGGCAAGCGTCGCGTTTATGGTCAGCGTCTCAAGGTATGCGTATCCGCTGAACGCGCCGTTGCCGAGGCGTGCAACCGTATATCCGTTTATTGTCGCGGGTATGGTTATCGCAGAAGCCGTTCTGTCGCCGCCGATAATCGTGGCGATGTTGTTTTTGTCAAAGGTGTAGAGAAGTTTGCTCGTTGCGTCATAGTGGGTCGGAACGGCTGACGCGTCCTTAATAAAGCGTCTGCTTTCGTCGGCGACGAGTATGTCGACTTCGGTCTTCTCCCCTGCTTCAAGGGCGTCAAAGTTGTTGATGTAATAGGTCGCGCCCGCTTTGAACACTGCGTCGAGTGCGGCGAGAATATCGGTCGCCGTCATTTCGCCCAATGCCGCGCCCATTATTGTCTCCATAACGGAGAGCGGCATAGCAACGACGTTGAGCATGGCGGCGTTGGTCGCGTTGACTGTCGCGATTCCGGCATGGAGCGTCAGCTTGTTGAGGTTTGCGGAAACAAGCGCGTTCTCGGCGATTTCGGTAATCGTTGCGGGAACGGTATAGTCGCCGTACACGCAAGGCGGATAGTAAATGAGCGCGTCGCCTTGGAATAATGCGAAGTTCTGCACAGAGTACGCACTGCCTGCCTCGACCGTGATTGTCTTCATCAGCGGGAAGAGATTAAACGCGGCGACATCGATTGCTATGTCTTTCGCAAAGTTAATCGTGTTGAGTCTGGAAGCGGCGTATACAGCGGCGGCGTTGAGCGCACCTGTGTAGCCGTATTTTGCGCTTATTGTGTTGGTTATATCCGTCACGCCTTTTCCGAGAGTGAGGGAAGTAACCGAACTGCCCATGATGTTTGCAAAGTCAAAGGTGATGTTTTCGGACTCGTTGCCCGTGCCTATGCTCAAGGTGGCAAGCTTTGTCGTCAGAGCGAATACCATGTTGCCCAAAGTTGATACGTTGGGAAGGAATACGCTGACAAGCGCCGTGCCTGCGAAGGCATAGTCGCCTACCGAGCCTACTGTGTTGAGGTTGCCGATATCGTTAAGCGCCGAGCAGCCTTCAAATGCCGCCTCGCCTATGGTCTGAACGTCGGCAAGGTTGATCTTGGTGAGGTTTGCGCATCCTGCGAAAGCACTGTCGCCGATGATGTTGACGTTGCGCGGCAGGACGACTTCTTTAAGTCCCGCGAAATTTTTAAACGCGCTTTCGGGTATCTCGTTGATGCTCGTGGGCACGCTTGCGCGGAATATTACCTTAATGTTTTCGCCGCTTGCGTTGAGGAAGGCCTCTTTACCCATCTCGACAAGAGAGCCGGGTATGGATACGTCACTTGAGAACGTAACGCCCTCAAACGCGTTTTCTCCGATAAAGAGGAGTCCGTCGGGCAGAGATATACTCATAGTGAGGCTGACGCCCTGTACGTCCGCGCCGAACACGTCGTCGGCAATGCCGATAACGGGGAGTCCGTCGTAAGTTTCGGGGATAATGACGTTGAGCGCGGATTCGCTGTCGGTGGGTGTGTAGCCCGTGATGACATAACCGTTGCGGACCGAGTCAAGCGTGAAGCTAAGTCCGGGGCTGCCCATGCTGACGTCAACGCAGGTGATTTCAAAGACATGGTTGTCGCCGATGCCAATCTTCTGACCGTTGCCGGTGACGGTGGAGCCGAAGTACTTTATGATGTCGATATCATAGTCGTACACCTCGGTATGGCTTCTCTTGAGCTGGTCGAGAAGTCCGGCAATATAGTCGCGCCTTATTACGTCGTCGTAATAGACGTTTCTGTCAAGCTGATAAGTGAGAACCTCAGACTCATCTTCGGGGTCGGCAAGTCCGACAAAGCTGAAAATGAACTGAGCATTCTTGACCTCGGGGGTATAAACGGGGGTAAGTGCGAGATTGCCGTTAATGACATAGGACTGACCCGCATTGTAAATGTTTCCTTGCGCGTCTTTCCACTTGAGGTCGAATGAATAACCGGGCTTAGCGGTGTAATTTGTGGGCATGGTATAGCTGATGCCCGAACGCACCGAGGCGGTTTCGTTGGAGCCGTCGGTAAAGCTTACGGTGTAATTGGTGGATTGAACAAGCGCGAAGAGGATGTTGGAGGTGTTGGTCCTCACTGCGTCCATATTGACCCAGCTTACAAACTGCTTGCCCTGCTGAGCAAGTTCGGCCTTTGCCGCGTTGAGCTGAGTGTCGGTGGGAACGGAACCGATTCTTACCGTCGCGCTGGTCGTGAGCGGGAATTGAGTCTCGTTGTTTATGTCGGTCGAATATACATACTTGAAAGCAATTGTACGTGACTTGTATGTAACCGTCATGTTGATGTTGGTGTTTTGTGTTACTCTGTCTGTGGAGAAGTTCCAGTTCCACTGCCAGGACTCTATGTCGGCGGGCTTTTCCCAGCCGGGCGCCGTATATCCGTTTTCAATAATAGTGCTGTTGTAAGCGATGTCGGTGTATATAGCAATGACTTGATTTGTGTAATCGCGGAAGGTAACTGTATATTTTGCTGCGTTTTCGGTATAGCTTGCGTAAACGATAAGGTCTGACGTTATGTTGGTAAAGCTTGCTTCCTGGCTGTTGTTCTTATTGCGCCAGCAGTCGAATACCATGCCGGCAATGGAGGGAGCCTGGGGAGCTTCTATGCTGCCGTTTGCGACAGTGTGCTTCTTTGCAATCTGGGTAAAGTCCCTCGCGAGGAAGGTTACGCTTACGGTCTGGGTGCCCTCTTCCACCAGGAAGATGTTAAAGGTGGTGGCGCAGCCTTTGTAAAAAACGTTTATGTTCTTTTCGCCGGGCTCTTTCAGGCTATTGCGGGAATCGGTGTCAAGCATCGACAAGGTGACCGCTATTTCCTGGGTATTTCCGGTCTCATCGGTGATCCTGAGCTTAAGCTGCGACAGGTCAAAACTGCCTATTGTAGCGACATCGGGCACGCTATCTTCCACAACCTCAATGGCTACGGCGTTGGGCCCCTGTTCGCATCCGGCAAGCGTAAGTAAAGTGCACAATACCACAAGTACCGTCAGAATACTCAGGATGTGCTTGACGCTTACTCTTTTGAATTTCATTGCCATACCTCCACTATCAGCGTTCACGCTGTACAGAATAACAGTTATAATAAATATAACATACTCATAAGCAAATTGCAATAGCCAAACCGCAACTTTGTGGGTAAAAGAACAGTCAAAAATAATGGTAAATTTCGGCTGAAAATCATGGGAAAAATGTGTGTTTTTCGACCAAAAAAACACATAAAACAGAGCACAGATTTCGCCGCGGATAGACAAAAAAAACGGCGAAAAACAAAGTCCGCCGTTTTTGTTAAAAGTAACGCAAATTTAAAGCTATTTAGAGGCAATTATCCCAGTTTGATTTTGTCCTTTTTGGGATATTTTCTGATGGTTCTTTTCAGCCTGAACTTTTCGGGTTTTACGTATTCTTGCAAAAATCCCTTAAGCTCGTCCAAGGTGTTTTCCTTCATGCTTTGAGCCGTTACGTAATAGAAGAGCGCCACTCCCGCATAGATGTAAATGCGGTCTTTTCGCAAGGCGATAGCCTCGATTTTGTCGTAAGAGTGCTCTTCGCCGTGAACGGGCTCGCCCACCTTGTTCAGGCTTGCCGCGATAAATCTGTCGGGGTAAAATTCCAGCTGGTGGTACTCAATATCGGTCTTTTCAAAATCGTGCTTATATCCCCAGATGCCCGTCACGAGAAAAAGGACAACGGCAAGCAAAATCAAAGCAATCGTAACTCCCAGAAAAATAAGCGCGATGAAAATTTCGTACGCAACGTACAGCCACACAGCCAAAATAGAAAGCAGTGACACAAGTACAATTTCGCGTACTCCGACAAACCTTTTCAGGTAGTACATACTGCAAAGAAAATAGCCGTTTTTGTTCAGCTTCTGGACGACCTTTATATAATCCATCAAAACACTTCCTCTCCCCTTAGGCGCATGTACGACCACTTGTTTTCGGCAAAGTCGTCGTCCACGCCGATATCGGCGGTATTGTTGTAAATATACAGCACGCAGGGATAAAAGTCAAATCTTAACAGGCTTGCAAGCCTTGCGACCTGGTCGAGCGCCGCTATGTCAAAGCGGGCTATTCTCGGGTCTTCGACCTCTATTATCGACGTGTTTTCAAACATCGCTCCCGCCGTGACCATCCCGAGATGGATATAGTCCTTGCCGTCTTTTTCAAGCCTTATGGAGTTGTACATTTCCTTCTTGATCTCGTTGCCCAACACGTCGTTGAGGAGTTTCTTAACCGCTGTGTCGAAAGCGGGATTGTCGGGGAATATCGTCCTGTCAAGCATCTTTGCGCTGGTGACGTTCTGCCAGTTGTAGATGTCGAGGAAGCCCGTGCTGTAGAGGTTGCTCTGAAGTCTCAGAGTGCTTCCGTCCGCCATGTTGTTCTGGGTCGCGACGCCGATTGCCGTAGCGATTATGTTGCTCATAACAACGTTGTGCAAATAGAGATTGCTGTAGTCGCACTTATCGGCGAGCAAGGGATTGCGGTCGCTGGGCAGGAATATACCGAAGTTGCTGGTATTTCTTATGATACAGCCCGTCAAGCGGACGTCGCTGTTGTGCATTGCGAGCCCGTAGTACGCGTCGCCGAGTATGCAGTACTCCACCTTGATATTCTCAAACCTTGCAGGCTGTTCCTTTTCTCCTATCATGAGGGCGCAACCACGGCAGCCGTTGGATTGGTTCATCCTCACCACGTCGTCGCAGGCTATCCTTACGTTGCTTACGGTCACGTTGTCGGCAATGACCGTGACGAGCGGCTCTTCGGAAGCGAGTTCTTTATTTATCGCGTCGAGAGTATGTCCGTTGCCGTACAAGCTGCCTTTAATCCTTAACGTATTGTCGGTTGACTTAAGGCTGATGTCGTTGAGCATGCAGATGCCCAGTCCTGCCTCGCCTGCCGCGTACATTGCCGCATAGTCGGAGCAGTTTACGCCGTTTATTACCGTAAGCGTTCTCCTTGCCGTGACGTCCACGCTCTTATACGCCGAATACTTGGCTTTTACCGTGATGACGAGCTTCTTCTCGCCGTCGATGTCCGGACGGAACACAATGCGGTGTCCGTCGACGTAGGCGATACTTTCGTCGCTGACCGCTATGTCAAAGTCCTGCCAGTCGGCGTCCTGCGGATAGTTTATGGCAAGGTCAATTACATAAGGCACGAAACCGTCAACGTAAGAGAGGTTGCCGTAAACGCTTGCGTCGGCAATACCCTTTTTGTCCTGACTGTCAACGGTATTAAGCCTTATATATTTTATCTCCTGTATAACTTCCATATTTATAGACGTGGCTTTGCCGTGGGCGTTTGCGGTAAACTGCACCGTTCCTCTGCCCGCGGGTGTTATCTTGCCGTCTACGCCTATAGTCGCGGCTAGCTCGTTGTTTGTGGCGAGCGTGGCGGGCACAGCCGAGGTATTGAACACGTCTGTATAGACGACATTGAGATATACGGGCGCGCCGTTAAGTTTAACCCGTCTGTCTTTCAGTATGCCGAAATGCTCAAATTGTATATCGTTGGGGTCGCACTTTGTCACTGTGACAAGTGTTCCGCCCACGTCCAGCACGGCGACGTCGGAAGTGAAAGTAAACCTCTCTCCTGCGATTGTCCCGCCTGAGACTACAGCTACAGCGCCGCCCGGCAAAATCTCCGAAAGGTCAAAGTCGCGCGACGCGGCAAAGTTTGCGCCGAATTTAGTGACGCCTTTCTTTACCGAAAACGCCCTTGTCGCTTTAATTGTGTCTGTAACAAAAACGGTAATATCGGCGATGCCTTCGGACACGCCCGTTATTATGCCGTTTCTGTCCACCTTTATTACGCTCGGGTTGCTGCTGGTCCAGACCAGATTTTCCACCTGTCCGTCAATGGGGCTGAACGTCGGCTCGATCAGCCTGCTTTCGCCCGTCGTTATCTCGTAGCTGTCGGCGATTATCGTGACGCTCTCCACCTTTCCGCTCTCAACTATGACGTTGCAGCGGTCGGACTTGTAGCCTTCCTCGGTGGTCACCACCACGTCAAAGGCGCAGTAGGTGCCGAATCTGACAAGTCCCGACCGGTCGATTGTCACGGCGTTGTCCACGTCGTCGCCGAAGCATTCGTAGTTTTCTATTTCGTAATAGACGTTTTTATTTCTCGCCGCCGTGGGGTATACTGTCGCCTTAAACTGAAACTCCCCGTCCGACAGGGGCAGTACCAACATATCGTCGACATTAAGCTCCACTCTTTGGACTGCTATGTATACGTTAATGCTTATGATGTTCGCGCTTAAAAGCACGGTTGTCACAATTATGAGGGGAAGCATAAGCAGCATAGCGATTACTATCTTTTTCATACTTTACCTCCTTACGGCACAATCCTGTTGTACTTATTTTCGGCTTTGAGGAACAAGACAAGCACGCTTATTCCGGCCATTATGAAACTGAGCGCGTTGAGAATGATATATACGCCGTTTATTCCGGCTTTCCACGAGCCCATCGGGATATAGGTGAACAGCATCGCGAACAAGCCGTAAAGCACGCTAATGAAAATGCCTATCACCATGGAGTTGGTGACGTTTTTGTTGGCTTGGACGAGATCGCCGTCGCTGTTTGTGTCAAATACGGGCGAGCGCATATCGCTGAGTATGGCAATAGCCGTAAGGGCAATTATGATAAAGAACGATATTCCGAAAATCCCCAGCGCGTCGGTAATCTTGATGTAATTTCCGTATTTCGCCCCGCCGAAGATTACCCAGGTGGAAATGCAGGTAATCAGATTGCTCCCGCCGGCGACTATCATGTACAGCACCATTTTTACAAGGAGCTGATACCTGTAGCTTACGGGAATGACCTTGGTCATGTAGAAGTTGTCTCCTGTGCGGCTTATGGTCGTGGAAGCAAAGCTGACGATAATTGTATCGAATATGAGAATTACCAGAATGGTAAGACCGGGGATGATCGCCCCTCCTACCGAACTGTCGCCCACCGCCACTGCGAGGTTGTTGCAGAAGTACACCATAAAGGGCGCGGCTATCGCCATGGCGAGGTACTGGAAGCTGTAGTTAAAGGAGCGGAATATCGTCAACAGCTCGGTGTGAAGTATTGTGCCGAAAATGCTTCTCGGTCTGTTCTTTGTCTTCTTGTGGAAAGCTTCCCTTCCTTTTTCGATGCTCTTTAAGAGCACAAGGTAATAGCTGTGGGAGCCAAGGTACATGCTGACTAACCCGAGGACAGCCGTCACCAGGAATATCATAAGAATGCTCTGCCACACCATTTCGCCGTATAGAACGTTGGCAAACAGGCTGGCGGGCACAAGGCCTTTGGCTATTGTCTTCATGATGATCAGGGTCTGCTCTGTAAAAAGCGTGTCGGCTTCCTGGGTCTGGTAATACTCGAGTATGCCCCGTAACAGCATCATGTACGCCGAAAAGCCGATGACTATAAGGACTATGATAAACGCAAGCTTCAGCCCGAACTTATTCCTTATGAGATTGTTGAGGTGCATGACGGGCACCGAAATGAGGTTGGCAAGGAAAAACGGGATAAGGCTTATCAGAAGCGTCGTCGTCACGCCGTGAATGTAGAAAAGCGCTCCCATGTGGTTGAAAATGCCGTAAAAGATATAGAACGGCAGAGTCACAAGGATGCTGATAATCAGCGTATTGATATAGACAAATACGGCTTTTGCGAGAAACAGTTCTATTCCCTCGAGGGGGAAGCGGATCAGAAGCTCGTTGTCGGTGTCGAAGTACAAGACCTTGACAAGCTGCCCCGTCGCGCTGATAAACTGCACCAGCATGCTGACAAAGGTCGCTATCGCAAGGTATTCGTAATTCATGGGCATGCTGCCCTGAAGTATCATCTTGCAGACAAAGTATATTCCGACAACCACTACGGCATAGATTATCGCCGAAAAGGTCATGTTGAGAGCGAACAGCCCCCAAGCCTTACGGTTTGGATCTTTACCGAGGTTGAATATACTTCTGAACTCCATTTTGAGAGTTATCAGAAAGTTATTCATCTTTTGCCTCCGCTTTGTCGTCCTTCGCGTCTTCCTTATGTTTCAGTGTAAAGACGTTGTCGCGGGTGTCCTCGAGCTGGAGAATGGAGAGTATCTTTTCCCTGTCCATGCCCGTAGCTGTGTAGAAGGTCTCGTCCAGCCTGTCCTGACTGGCCTTGTTGTTGACAAGGTCCATGACCTCGATGAGCTTGCCGTCGTTGATTATCGCGACGCGGTGGCAAAGCTTCTTTACGAGGTCGAGGTTGTGAGAAGAGAAGAATACCGAGTTGCCCTTTGCGGCGTGCGCCTGCATCTGAAGCACTATCTCTGCCATGGACTGGGGGTCAAGTCCCAGCATGGGCTCGTCCAATACCCAGAGCTTGGGCTGGTGGATGAGCGCGGCAATAAGGCAGATTTTCTGCTTCATACCGTGGGAATAGCTCTTAATCTGCTTGTCAACTGCAAAATGCAGGCTGAACACGTCAAGATAGTAATCCATCATATCCTCGCGCGCTTTCTGGTCGACCTTGTAGATATCGGCGACGTAGTTGACATACTCCCTGCCCGTGAGCTTCTCGAGCACCGAGTGATTGTCGGGGACGTAACCCATATGGAGCTTTGCCTTAATAGGCTCCTTCTTGAGGTCGTAGCCGCAGATATTTATTTCGCCTTCGTCATAGGGTAAGATACCCGCAAGGCACTTTATGGTAGTGGATTTTCCTGCGCCGTTTTTGCCTAAAAATCCGAATATTTCTCCTTCCTTGACTTCCAAAGACAATCCGTCAACCGAGTACCTGTCGGAATTTGGATATTTTTTTCTTAAATTCTTTATAGTAAGCATTTTTTAGTCACTCCTGAATCAACACATTTTCAAAAAAGCCCTGCGCCGCAAGGCAATACCGTATATTTCTTTGACGGCAGGTGGGGAATCCCCAAAAAACTTGATTTTTCGGGGCAAAACTTTCTATTGAAGCATGGCGAGGTTGGGTTTGCGGAATACAGATATACTGCTCTTAATCCGCTCGACGACCGCTTCGACTTTTGCCGTCTTACTCTCCTCAACCTGAGTATGCTTTACAAAGAAATACCTGAAGAAAAGAACGATAATCTCGGCAAATTCGAGGCACACGGCACTGACCGCCGGAAAAACATGATTGACCTGATATTCGCTGAGAAAGAAAGAGCCTTCTTTGGCGTATACAAATGCAACGATGAAAATGAAGGAAAAAACCATTGCTATTGACGAGCAGATTCCGTTAAAAGTGCCCGCAACAAAAAACGCAAACTTTTTCCACAAATTGAGAATAAATCTGCGGAATATCACTACGCCCTGGATTGTCACAAAAAGCATCCAGTTCATAACGATTGCGCCGATAATCTGAGTCAGAATTTCGTTTAACACGACTAATTTTCCCTTTCCTTCGCCATTTGTTAATATTATATAGCTTTATAAAATATATGTCAAACAGTTTGAGGATAGTGAAAATCGACTGAAAATTTCATTTTAACAGCAAAATTGCCTATTGCATATCATACCCCTAATCGTTATAATTGAATCAGGAGAAACTATGAGAAATCCCGCAAAAGCACGGCTGATATTTTCGGGGCTGACTGACCTTGTTGTGGCAATATTTTTCGGAATATTGATTGTTTTTACGCTGTTTTTTATAATAAGCCCATTTTTTAATCACGTCACCCCTTTTTCACCCGAAAGCAATCTCTTCAAATACGACGCCATGGTCGCAGAGTTTTTCGGCGGGATGTCGGTATTTGTAGCGACGCTGTTCTTGACGGTGGGGGGCATATTCCTTTTGGGGTTTATATTTTCCTTTTCTTACGTAAAATTGTGCTTTGTCATTGCAAAAATGAATATAGACGACGCGTCAAAAAAGACTTCGCCCCTTATCGCCTACGGCGTTATGCAGGTAATTGTGGGCGCTGTGGCGCTCGCCGCATCGCTTTTCATACTCATACGAATGCAATTTACTTCTTCTACTCAGATCGTAATAATACTAAATGCCGCTTCCTGCGTCGCTTTCGTAACCAGCGCCGCGTTGAAATTATCTTCGGCAAAGATGATAAAGGACGAAGCTATTCGTCGGCACGACCTGAGATACGTCAACCGACCGCCTAATGTTTACCGGTATTATTGAAATACAAAAAGGCGGGAATTTCCCGCCTTTTTGTATCTGGGGCTACGAGTAAGCCCCGTTGATATAGCTTAATTAAAATAGCGTTTGAGAAGACCTGCGAAAGCCGATCCGTGCCTTGCCTCGTCCTTTGCCATTTCGTGAACGGTGTCATGGATGGCGTCGTAGTTAAGCTGTTTTGCGCGCTTGGCAAGTTCGAATTTGCCCATGCAGGCGCCGCTCTCGGCATCGACTCTCATCTGGAGGTTTTTCTTGGTAGAGTCGGTGACGACTTCTCCGAGCAGCTCCGCGAATTTGGCGGCGTGTTCGGCCTCTTCAAAAGCTATTCTCTTATAAGCCTCGGCTATTTCGGGATATCCTTCCCTGTCTGCTACCCTGCTCATGGCAAGATACATACCTACTTCACAGCACTCGCCGTTAAAGTTGGCTCTGAGTTCCATTATGACATCCTCTTCGGCGCCCTTGGCTTCGCCAACCTTATGTACGGTGGCAAACTTCAGCTCTTCGTCGCTTACCGCGTTGAATTTCTCGGCGGGAGCAGTGCATACGGGGCATTTCTCAGGTAAAGTGTCGGAAGTGTAACCGCAAACAGAACAAACGTATTTCATAGTGCAAAAATCTCCTTTTTTTGTTGTTATTTTATTTATTTTTTACAACCCGAACAAAGGGTGTTGTAATCAAGACTGAAATTTTCTCCGCCGATTTCTTTCAGTACTTCGAGCTGGTCACCGGTCAGGAATATATCCTCTACCTTCCCGCATTCGGGGCACTTGAGGTGGGCGTGCGGCTCTGTGTGGCCGTCGTACCTGTCCCTGTCGCCTTCCACATGGAGTACAAACACTTTTTTGTTGGCGACAAGCTCATTGAGGTTGCGATACACAGTGCCCAGGCTTATATTGGGTATAACTTCCCTTACGCTGTTGTATATTTCTTCGGCGGTGGGATGGGTGTATACGCTTTCGAGATAACTTATTATCGCCTCTCTCTGCCTGGAATAGTTTTTCATCGTTGCCTCAAATCAGGAATCATTACTGATATTATATGCCATAAAAACCCTTGTGTCAAGGGTTTTACAAAGAAATTAATAATGATTATTGATTTTTCTCTTTGTGGGTGATAAGAAAGTGGTTTGTGTCAAGAACAGACACGGTTTTGTTTGTGTAAATGTCGTAATATGGCTTATCAAGAGCTTTCCTCTCCCCTACGTTGACAATAAGCATAAGCCCGTCCCGGTCAATGCAAATCATATTGTCGAGTGTGGTAATCTCTATCCCGCCCAAAAACTTGTCGCGGTATTCTTTGCGTAACGATCCGAGAAAACGGTAATGAGCGAGAAGTTCGTAGTCGATGTTGTCCCAGGGGAAGGGGCGGCGGTTTATGGGGTCTTCAAAGCCTTCCATGCCCACTTCGTCCCCATAGTAGAGGCTGGGCACGCCCGGCAAGAAGTACTGTATCGCGCTGGCGACCTTGAGCCGCGCCTTGCCTTTGTTGTATTGGTACTTGAAGAGGTGGAACCTGAGCCTGTCCTCTTTGTTGAGGTTGCTTACATCTATCTCGGCGAGGGCGTTTATCGCGCGGAAGGTGTCGTGACTGTCCACAAGGGTCAGCGACACATCGAGGGACGGCTTGGGATAGTTCTCAACTATTGCCATAATCTTGTTTATGAACGTAGTCGCGTCGTTTTTGAGTATATACTCGAGTATCGCGTCCTTAAACACATAGTTCATTACGCCGTCAAGCTCTTTGCCGCGGAAGTATTTTCTCTCCTCGCCGTAAGAGTACTTGGTGCTGGCGTCTTCCCACACTTCGCCGATAACCACGGCGTCGGGATCGTTTTCTTTGACGCGGGAGTAAATTTGTTCCACAAACTCGCTGGACAATTCGTCCACGACGTCCAGTCTCCAGCCCTTTACGCCCATGCTCTGCCATTTGTCAATAATGCCGTTTTTGCCCGCGATAAACTCGTGATAGCCCTTTGCCGTCCTGCTGACCGTGGGCACAACGGTAATTCCCCACCAACAGACGTATTTTTCGGGAAATTCAATAAAGGTATACCAGTCGTAATAGGGGCTCTGAGGCGTTTTATACGCGCCGATTGAGTCATAGTGGCCGAACTTGTTGAAGTATATGCTGTCGGCTCCCGTATGATTGAAAACGCCGTCCAATATTATTATTATTCCCTTCTCTTTCGCGCTCTCGATAAGGTCTTTGAAGTCTTCTTCGCTGCCGAGAAGATGATCGATTTTTGTGTAGTCGCCTGTGTCGTAACGGTGATTGCTGCTGCTCTCGAAAATGGGCGAAAGGTACATGCAGGTAACGCCCAGATCTTTAAGGTAATCGAGCTTACTCTTTATCCCCTTGAAGTTTCCGCCGTAAAAATCGTTTGCACGGTAAACGCCGTCGGGGTCTTTGATTGTCACTTCTTCATGCCATTTTTTCTTTACGCCGAAACGCGGAGCCGGCATCGCGCCCACTCTGCAGAACCTGTCGACGAAGATGTGGTAGACTATACCGCCCTTTATGGTTTCGGGCGTCTTGTACTCTGCGTCATAGACTGTAAGCTGCCACTCGGGCATCCAGTCGCGGATTATTGCCTGATTGTTTGTGTCTTTACCCACAAAAAGGGTATGAAAATCTCTGGTTATTTCAAAACGGTAAAAATATGTCCCCGCGTCTTCCAGCGCAAAGTGACACTCGAAATAATCGTAGTCGTTTATGGTGTTTACGCGCTCAAGTTCCAGACGAAGGAAAAAGGAAGAGTTGTTCCTTATAATAATAAATACCTTTTCCGCCCTAACGTCGCACTTTACGGGGAAAACAATATCCACCCTCCGGCAGGTAGGCACCGCGCCGAAGGGTGTTTTGTATACTGAAAACAGGGGGTTGTAGAGAAGGGTATCGTTATACCTTTGTAAGGTTCCAAATGCGCGTTGCATACTCCTCCACGCTTCTGTCCGACGAGAAAAATCCTGCCTTGGCGATGTTTACCATGCTCATCTTGCCCCAGCGGTATTTATCCGTGTACGCGTCATTGACCCGCCCTTGAGCGTCGACATAGGAAGCAAAGTCGGCGAGCGCCATATACGGGTCGCCCATTCGGCCCTTTCCGATGGTGAGGTTGTCGGCGAGCTCGGTGAAGTGCTCGTCGCCCACTCCGCACCTCAACATGTCGATTATCCTCTTAATGCGGCAGTCCTGCGTATAGTATGTGGTAGGATGGTAGCCTTCTTCATACAGCTTTTCCACTTCGTCGGCTAGCAGACCGAAAATGAAAATGTTTTCGTCGCCCACTCTCTCGTGTATCTCAACGTTTGCGCCGTCCATCGTGCCGACGGTAACCGCGCCGTTTATCATGAATTTCATGTTGCCCGTTCCGCTCGCTTCCTTGCCTGCGATGCTTATCTGCTCGCTGACGTCGCTTGCCGGCATAATCAGCTCTGCAAGGGACACGCAATAGTTCTCGAGGAACACGACTTTCATCTTCTCGTTTACGTCCTTATCGTTGTTGATAAGGTCGCCGAGCGCGCAAATAAGCCTAATTATCTGTTTAGCCATATAATAGCTGCTGGCGGCTTTTGCTCCGAAAATGAAGGTGCGGGGCACTATGTCGAGGCAGGGATTTTCCTTGAGCCTGAAATAGAGGTCCATTATGTGCATGCAGTTTAAGTGCTGGCGTTTGTACTCATGCAGCCTCTTCACCTGCACGTCGAAAATACTGTCGGGATTTACGTCGACATGGTTGTGGTCCTTTATATATTTCGCGAGCCTTATCTTATTGGCCTTCTTTATCGCGAACAACTCGTCGACAGCCTGCTTGTTGTTTTGGAATGCAAGCAGCTTTTCAAGTTGGGACGCGTCCTTTATCCAGCCGTCGCCTATCTTGTCGTTGAGGAAGCTCGCAAGGAGAGGGTTAGCTTCGCCGATCCACCTGCGGTGGGTGATACCGTTGGTGACATTGGTAAACTTATCGGGCGCAACGCGATAATAGTCGGAAAACAGGCTGTTCTTCAGAATATTACTGTGCAGCATGCTGACGCCGTTTATCGTATGGCTTGCCGCAAGGCAGAGGTTGGCCATTCTGATATGGCCGTCGCTCATAATCGCGTTTTGCGCTATCTTGTTCCATTGGTTGGGATATACATTCCAAAGGTCGGCGCAGAAACGCTGGTTGATCTCGTTGACAATCTGATAAATACGCGGCAAGAGCGACTTGAAGAGGTCCTGCGGCCAGGTCTCAAGCGCTTCCTGCATAACGGTGTGGTTGGTGTAGGAAATGGTCTCGGTAATGACCTTCCACGCTCTGTCCCAATCATAGCCGTACTCGTCGAGCAGTATTCTCATAAGCTCGGGTATGCACAGCGTCGGATGGGTGTCGTTGATATGAATGGCGACCTTTTCACTGAAATTTTCGAGAGAAGGATTGTATTTTAAGTGCTTCTTAATTATGCTCTGCATGCTTGCGCTTACAAAGAAATACTGTTGGCGCAGGCGCAGAGATTTGCCCTCATAATGGTTGTCGGCAGGATACAGCACCTTGCTGATCGCCTCGGCCATTGCTTTTGCTTCAATCGCCTTGACATATTCTCCCCTCGAGAAGAGATTCATGTCAAAACCCATCGGCGCCCTTGCGCTCCAAAGCCTCAAAGTGTTTACGGCATTGCTGTCATAGCCCGTGACGTTCATGTCATAGGGCACGGCGATAATTGTCGTGGCGTTTTTGTGGTCGATACGGAGTTTCCCGTCCGACCAGTTTTCTTCGACGTTTCCGCCGAATTTAACCTCAAAGCTGTCCTCCTCGCGGGGATTGAGCCAAACGTCGCCGTTGGCGAGCCAATCGTCGGGCAGTTCCATCTGCCAGCCGTCGACTATCTTCTGCTTGAAAATGCCGTAATCGTAGCGGATACTGAAGCCGCCTGCGGCATAGCCCAATGAGGTAAGACTGTCCATATATGCGGCTGCAAGTCTGCCTAAGCCGCCGTTTCCGAGGCCTGCGTCAGGTTCAAGCTCCATAAGCTGCCCGATGTCAAAGCCCATCTGCTTAATAACGTCTGTTGCGGTGTCAAGTATGCCGCAATTGTAGAGGTGGTTTCTCAAAGACCTTCCGAGCAGGAATTCCATGGACATATAGTAAACCTGCTTAACACCGTCGGCCCTCACTTTCTTTTTGAAGGTCACTCTCTTTTCGGTTATTAGGTCCTTAACTACCAGGCATAACGCCCTGTACATTACCTGTTTGCTTGCTTCCTCATAATTAACCCCGAACATCTGAGCCAGTTTTTGTTCCACCAGCTCTCTGAATTCTTGGTTCGTTACATTCATATTTTTCTCCTTGGTTTAGCGTCAGATTATGCTTTTGTATAAATCGATATATTCTTTGGCGCTGACTTTCCAGCTGTAGTCGCCGCCCATGGCGTTTGTGACGAGTTTGTTCCATTCTTCCTTGTTGTGGTATGTCCCGACCGCACGTCTTATGGCGTCGAGCATGTCGTAAGCGTTGTAGGTCTTGAAGGTAAAACCTGTGCCTGTGCCCTCGACGGGATTGAACGCGGGCACGGTGTCCTTAAGACCGCCGGTTTCTCTCACTATAGGCACGCTTCCGTACCTCATTGCGATTATCTGGCTGAGTCCGCAGGGCTCAAACTTGCTGGGCATGAGGAACATGTCGCTTCCGCCGTAAATCTTGCTCGCGATGTCCTTGCTGAAGTTTATGATGACGGCGAGCTTGTTGGAATAGCGTTTTGACATCTCCTGCAACGCGACTTCATACTTCCAGTCGCCCGTGCCGAGTACCACCATCTGGAGATCCATGTTGAGGATTTCCTCAAGCACTTCCATAATAAGGTCGAGACCTTTCTGGTTGGTAAGGCGGGTCACCATGCCGATAAGGGGCTTGTCGGCGACGGGAAGGTTGACCATTTCCTGCAATCCATGCTTGTTGGGCGGTTTCTTTTCAAAGACCGTCTTGGCAGAGAAATTGCAAAAGAGCGCGGGGTCTTTTAACGGATTGTAGAGATTTGTGTCAATTCCGTTTACTATGCCGCTTATCTTGTAGCTTCTCTTGGTGAGAATGCCTTCAAGTCCGTATGCGTAAAACGGATTGAGAATCTCATGCGCGTAAGTCTTAGACACCGTGGTTACGACGTTTGCCGCCTCGATGCCTGCTTTGAGCATATTGGCGCTGTTGCCGTATTCCACAATGCTTCTGTGACTCTCTGGTATTCCGAACACGTCGGAAATGCACACCTTGTCCATACTGCCCTGGAATTCTATATTGTGAATGGTCATGACGGTCTTTATGGTACGGTAGCCGTCGGTTTCACGGTAGAAGCAGTCGAGCATAACGGGTATTAGACCGGTCTGCCAGTCGTTGCAGTGGATAACGTCGGGATAAAAGTCGATTATCGGCAGTATCTCAAGCACCGCGCGGGAGAAGAATGAGAACCTTTCTCCGTCGTCATAGTGCCCGTACACGCCGAATCTCTTGAAGTAGTACTCGTTGTCAATAAAGTAGTATGTGACATCGTTGTACTCGCAGGAGAAAACGCCCGCGTACTGCTGTCTCCAGCCCAGCGTCACCGTAGTGCTTCCGAGAAAGCGCATGGTCTGACGATAGGTGTCCTTTATGGCGTCATAAAGGGGCATGATTATCCTGACGTCCTGTTTCTGCTTGTTGAGAGCAAGCGGAAGAGCCGCGCTCACGTCGCCTAAGCCTCCGGTTCTCAGAAAAGGACCGGCTTCGCTTGTGGCAAATAAAATTTTCATAACAACCTCCTTAATAATCCGATAGTAAAAGCTAATTTATTCTATCAGATCAAAGAACTCAAAATTACGACTATCTTGTTGAAAAATGTACAAAGTTTTATTACTTATTACACTTTCTTTCCCTTGACTATCACGATGGGATAGGTGATAAATCCGCTTATGTTGCGTCCCTCGGTAATCGTGACGTCCTTGTCGGTTATGGCATACTGCAAACTGCTGTTTTTGCCCACGATGCCGTTTTCCATTACAATGGAGTTTTTGACCACCGCGCCTTCCTCAATCTTGACCTTACGGAAGAGTATGGAGTTTTCCACAAGTCCGTTGATTATGCAGCCGTCGGCTATGAGGGAGTTGGTGATCTTCGCATTGTCCTTGTAGACGGTGGGCACGCTGTCTTTAACTTTGGTGTAAATCTTGCTCTCCGCGCCCTTGAAGAGATCACGCCTTACTTCGGACTTAAGAAGGTTCATACTCTCGGCGTAATAGGATTTGACGTCGTCGACTATCGCGGCGTATCCGCCGGCCTCGAACGCGCAAACCTTGCCTTCCTGCACGAGCTTGAAGAGGATATCCTTTTCAAAGTCGACAAGACCTCTTGCGTATGCCTTCTGTACAAGGCCGATGAGGATGTCTTTCCTGATAAGATAGATGTTAAGGCTTATCATATTCTCGTCGCTGCCGGCAAACTCGGTCTCGTATATATCGGTAACCGCGTCGTTTTCGCCGACGTTGATGACTATGCGCCTCGATGTGGTCGTGTAGTTTTTGTAGTAAAGCATGGAAAGTACGGCGCCAGACTTGAGGTGCTTTTCGTACATCTCGTCAAAGTCGATGTTTGCGGCGACGTTACAGTTGCTTATCAGCACATAGTCCTCTCTCGACTTTGTGAGGAAGTCCATGATACTGTAAAGCGCTTCGATTTTGCCTTTATATACTTCTCTCGAGGAGTTGTAAACAAAGGGCGGAAATACGCTTATACCGCCGTTTTTCCTGTTGAGGTCCCAGTCTCTGCCCTGTCTGATATGGTCCATAAGAGACTGATAGTTGCTTCTTGTCACGATACCTATCTGGGTGATTCCGGAGTTAACAAGATTGCTCAACGTAAAGTCTATGAGACGGTATCTGCCGCCAAAGGGAAGACTTGCCGTGGTTCTGTGCAGGGTAAGCTCGTTTAATTTGCTCTCGCTGCCCGACGCGAATAATACGCTCATCATATCGTTCATTGTTTGTTACCTCCTATCATTTCGCCCTCTTTGACAACGCTGTTTTTGGGCAGATCCATTTCGGGCCCTACTACGGCAATATTCCATTCGCCGTTTACGGGAGCGACTTGCGGTGCGCCTATTACGCAGTTCTCGCCGATTGTCGAGCTCCACCCCACCATGGCATGGCAGATGCGCGCGTTGGCTCCGATAGTCGAGTTGGGCATTATTATGCTGTCTCTTATTTCTGCGCCTTTTGCGATCGTGCAGCCGTGAGAAATTATCGAATTAGTTACTTTTCCGTCAATGTCGCAGCCTTCGCTGACGATAGAGTTGCTGATGACGCCGTTTTCGCCCACAAACTGCGGAGGCTCGGCGGTATTACGCGCGTAAATCTTCCAGTTGCGGTCGTTGAGGTTTATTCCGCTGCCTGTGTTAAGAAGGTCCATGTTGGCTTCCCAAAGGCTGGAAATGGTCCCTACGTCCTTCCAGTAGCCCTTGAACTCGAAGGCAAACATTCTCTGCTTGTCTTTTAGCATCATAGGTATGATGTTCTTGCCGAAGTCATTGCTACTATCCTTGTTTTCCTCGTCTCTGATGAGGTAGTCGCGCAGCTTTTCCCATGTGAATATGTAAATTCCCATGCTGGCCTTGGTCGACTTGGGCTTCTTGGGCTTTTCCTCGAATTCGAAAATCTCGTTGTTGTCGTAGGTGTTCATGATTCCGAAGCGGGAAGCCTCTTCCAATCTTACGTTAAGCACAGAGATGGTGCAGTCGGCATTGTTGGCCTTGTGCGCATCCAGCATTTCGCTGTAGTCCATCTTGTAAATGTGGTCGCCGCTCAGGATGAGAACGTAATCGGGATTATATCTGTCGATGAAGTTGATGTTCTGGTATATGGCGTTGGCTGTGCCCTTATACCACTCGCCCACCTTGCCTCTCTGGTAAGGGGGAAGAACAAAGGCGCCGCCGTTGAGCCTGTCAAGGTCCCAGGGCTGGCCGTTGCCGATGTATTGGTTGAGTTCAAAAGGCTGGTACTGCGTCAGAATCCCTATCGTTTCGATTCCGCTGTTGATGGTGTTGCTTAACGGAAAGTCGATTATGCGGTACTTTCCGCCGAACGGCACTGCAGGCTTGGCTACATCCTGGGTAAGTACTCCCAGTCGTGTGCCCTGACCGCCTGCAAGCAGCATTGCTACGCATTCTTTTTTTGTGCTTAACATTTTCTTTCTCTCTCCTTATACTTTTTTAAGAAAAATGGCAGAATTTCCTTTGATTGTCATACTTAATGTGTAATCGCGGTTATGGCTGTGTTTCTTAACCGTCTTGTACTTCAGTCCATACTCGGTGGTGCCGCCGTACTTAGTGCAGTCGGAATTTAGCACTTCCATATACTCGCCTTCCTCGTCCACGCCGAACTCGTAACTTTCACGGGTCTGCGGGGAGAAGTTCATAATGCAGATAACCTCGTTTTTCTCCTTGTCGAAACGGCTGAATACAATGATATTCTGTACTCTGTCGTCCACGACAATCCACTTGAAACCTTCGTATGAGGAGTCAAGTTCGTACATCGGCTTATTGTTGATATAGAAGGAGTTGAGGTCCTTGACGTAATTGCGTAAAAGTCTGTGGCTGGGATAGTCGAGGAGCAGCCAGTCAAGCTGTTTGCGGTAATCCCACTCGATAAACTGGCCGAATTCGTTGCCCATAAAGTTGAGCTTTTTGCCGGGGTGCGCCATTTGATAGCTTAATACGGTCTTTAGCCCGCCGAATTTCTCCTCGTAGCTTCCCGGTATTTTGCCTATCATGCTGGCTTTGCCGTGCACGACTTCGTCATGGCTGAAAGGCAGAATGTAGTTTTCGTTAAAGGCGTAAGTTATGCCAAATGTCAGTTTGTCGTGGCTGCCCTTGCGGAAGAACGGGTCGATTTTTATGTAGCTCAGGGTGTCGTTCATCCAGCCCATGTTCCACTTGTAGTTAAAGCCCAGTCCGCCGATATCGGGAGGCATGGTGACCATGGGGAACGCCGTGCTCTCTTCGGCAATCATAATCGCGTCGGGGTGACGCGTCAATATGGTCTTGTTAAGGGTCTGCAAGAAGTATATCGCTTCGAGGTTGTACTCTCCGCCAAACTCGTTGGGACGCCATTCGCTGTCGGTTCTGTCATAGTTAAGGTACAGCATGCTTGCCACAGCGTCAAGCCTCATCCCGTCGATATGGTAATACTGCATCCAGAAGTCGACTGCGCTTATCAAAAAGCTTCTTACCTGGGGCTTATTGTAGTCAAACACCCTTGTACCCCAGCCTTTGTGCTCCTGCTTGTAGCAATCGTTGTATTCGTAAAGGCAGGTGCCGTCGAATTCGTAAAGTCCGTAAGCGTCTTTGGGAAAATGGCTGACGACAAAGTCCATAATTACGCCGATGCCCATTTCGTGGCATTTGTCGACGAAAAACATAAAATCGTGGGGGGGGCCGTATCTCGAAGTGGGAGCAAAAAGCCCCGTTGCCTGATAGCCCCAGCTTCCGTCAAAGGGATGCTCGGTAAGGGGCAGGATTTCCACGTGGGTGTAGCCCATTTCCTTAAGGTATGTGACAAGGCTTATGGCAAGGTCGCGGTAGGAATAGAAATTACCGTCGTCGTGGACGCGCCAGGAGCCGAAATGTATTTCGTATATGTTCATGGGCTGCTGGTAATGGTTTTTGCCCTTTCTGCTTTCCATATACTCGGCGTCATGCCATTTGTAGCCCGAAATGTCGTATAATTTGGAGCCGTTTGCGGGGGCTGTTTCGGTATGCGTGGCATAGGGGTCGGATTTATACCTTATCTGGTGGTCGTGGCACTCGATGCAGTACTTATAGACGTCGTACCTCTTTGCACCCTTGACATAGCCTTCCCAAACGCCGGACGCCGATATCTTCTGCATGGGGTTGGCTTCCTTGTCCCAATTGTTGAAGTCACCCACAATAGATACGCTGAGCGCGTTGGGCGCCCATACCCTGAACCGCCAAACCCTTTTTCCGTCCTTTACCACATAGGCGGGGCTGAAAAAGTCATAGGCCTCATAATTTGTTCCCTCATTAAACAGGTAAATAGGGTAATCAGATGTGTTTCTCGCCATTCCCTTACTCCTTTAGCTTATAAAAAACTGCGATTTTGGCTGTTTTTTAATAAGTTTCTTCAGTTTGTTCTCAAATTCCGTTTTATCGTACTCTATGCCGAAAACGCCGCTTCCGCTCCCTGTCATACAAGGCTGAAAGCCGCATTCCTTTAGCAGAGTTATTGCCCCCGATATATTTTCGTTCAATTCTTCGCCCGCTCTTTGCAGCGCGTTTGAAAAATTTGCGCGGTTTTCATTGATTTCGATAAGGAATTTGCCGATATCCGCGTTTTCTCCCCCGAGGATATCATACAGCTCAAAGCACTTTCGGGTATCAACGCCCCCTTCGGCGACTATGAGCACTTTATAGGTATTGGGCAAAACGACGTTTTCGACGATTTCGCCCTTGCCTCTTATCCTCTTGTCTCCGCCCCTGTACATATACGGAACGTCGCTTCCCACCTTGAGCAGAAGATGTGCGGGGATTTCGTCAAGAGAAAACAAAACTTGCATTCCTCTTGCCACGGCCCCTGCGTCGGCGCTTGAACCGCCCACTCCCGCTTTCATGGGGATTTTCTTTGTTATTTCTATGTCGACGCCGCCCGTTTTATACTCTTGACGTATTATTTCGGCCATTTTCCGCGCGGTGTCGTTTTCGATGGGAGGACCATTGGTATATCTGACCCTTATTTCCCCGTCCCCTCTTTTTTCCATATTGACTTCGTCAAAAATATTAAACGGAGTCACTACGGTGTCGATCAGGTGCAAGCCGTCAGACGTTCCTTCGATGTTGAGCACAAGGTTGATTTTGGCATACGCTCTGAGGCTGACACTTTGAGTATTCATATACATACATTATACACTAACGCTCAATACGAGGTCAACAGTAAAACCCCAATATAAAAGATGTGAAAAGACTTCTAACCGACAGAAAAGCCGAAACTTGGCAAAGTTTCGGCTTTTTCGGCGTTATTTCTTACTTAGTCCGGAATGGTTACCGTTCCGTCCTCGTCTATCCGTATCCTGTCGCCCGTTTTGACGGCCTCAAGGAATTCGGCTCCCAGCTTGTCAATCGCAATGACGTTGCTGTTCTCCCACACCTTGGCAAGCACTATTCCGCTTGCCGCCAGGCTGTCGATATGCTCGCTGAACAAAAACGCGGCGGGGTTTATCTGCATTGAGCAGACCGTCTGTATTATCAGTCCGCCCGTCGTCGAGCCTATCGTAATGGGCAGGCAAAGCGCCTTGCCGGTGATGTTTTTTCCGAATAAGTCGGGATTGTTCTGGTCGGCGGCGATGACTTCCTTTGCGTTGCTAAGCGCGCTCTTCTGGAATGTCGCCAGGGTGTTTACGCCCTGTCTGCTTACCACCGCTTCTCCTTCCCAGTTTCCTTTTGCGAGAACCCTGCCTTTAAAGGTTTTCATTTATTTGCCCTCCTTTCCCGTAAGGATATCGAGGATCTTGTCATCCTTGTAATACCTCGCCACCGAATAGGTCCTCAGCTTATTGCTGTTGGTCATTATCGCCTTGGACTTGGTCAGCGGATTGTTGGTATACATTAGGGGACAGATGCTTGTCAGCTTGACGCCCATCGAAATAAGGGTGTTGTAGTTTTCCGTCTTTTTAAACTTCGCCACTACATCGGGGCTGGACGTCATTACCGTCCTTACCGCCACTTTCTTGCGGCCTGTTTCGGCAAGACCTTTTTTGATCTTGTCGGTCCAGGAATTGAGCTGGTCAATGGTTAGGTGGGGACAGCCGATGAAACAGAGCTTGGGTTTGGCGTCCTTGTCTTTCCACATGACCGGATAGCTGTTGTACACCCTTTCGAGTTCGGCGTCGTCGATTATGTACTCTTTCGCGTTTTCGGCAATGAGCGCCTCGCCCTGCTTTTTGGCCTCGGGCGTCAGCTTGTCGATGTGATAGAGTCCCACCGCGCCGTTGCTCGCCGTCGCCGCGCCGAAATCCTTGAGGTAGGAAACAACGTCGGGCGTCATTTCCTCTCCGAGGAACTTGTCAAGACCCATTACATAAGGCACGTCTTCCATGACCTTAATTCCTATCGCGCTGCCGAGAACCTGGGCTTCGGGGAGTCTGGACGTTTTGACGACTACTTTCCATGTCGCCCTTCTGCCTTCGTCGGTCAGAAGTCCGAAGTACGGCACGTATCCGATTATCGAGCCGAAAAGGTCGAGCACGCCGCTGTTGCGGTTGCACCTTGCGCCGAGCACCGAGTTTGCGAAATTGACCGCGCTGCTCTCCGCCCAGCTCAGTACATCTCCCTCTTTGGGCGTGTTGCCCACTTCGGGAAGATAGCAGGTGCAGGTAAAAGCGTTTTCGTCCTTCAAGCCTACGGCTTTGAGCTGATTTTCGTATCTCTCCTGCTGGGAGTACATGATTTTTTCAAACACAAGTTTCTCGAGCAGGTTGCACTTTACGTTTTTGAAATCCATGGGGCGCGGATCGACGGTAAATCTGCCTTTGGTCTTTACCCCGGCCTCGATAAGCTGGTCCATGATGGAAAACATCGGCTTCATAAGACCTATGCCGAAGCTAGTAACGAGGTGTCCGTCGTCGTGGGTGACTTTGACGAGCTTTTCGGCGCCGAATATGTCGCCAAACATCACCAGAGTCTCCATTATCTTGGCTTTTACCTCGCCTTCCTTGCCTTCCAGTATGGCCTTTTGCTCATCAGTGAGCTTCATTTTGTATTCGTACATACTTTACGGCCCTCCTTATAATAAGTCCGGATTAAATATTTCTTGCCTTCCTGTAAGCGGACTTGACCGCCTCGAATATCTTCGCCGCCTTGAAGCTGTCGCCCACGTTATAGATTTCGGGAGCGGCGTTTTGCTTCACGAGGTCAAAGTATATGCCGTTTTCGCTCGCAACGCCCGCGGCAACCACGACCAGGTCTGCGTCAAGCTCTATGGTCTTGGGTACGTACTTAAGGGGTTTAAGTTTGTCGAGCGGGTTGAGCACGTTTTCGGGAAGAATGGGCGACCAGGTAAGATACGGATCGGGCACGCGCTTGTGGGTGTTCTTCTCGATGACGACCTTGTTGTCCTTTATCGCGGTGACCTTAGCGCAATTGTAGAGTTTTACTCCTCCCTCTTCGAGGTAGTGGATGATGTGTCCGCGGTTTGCCGTGCAGGTGTGGTTCATGAAGTACTTATCCATTTCCACTACCGACACTTCCTTGTCCATTTCGTATCTGAGGAAGTAAGCGGTCTCCGCGCCTACCACGCCGCCGCCGACCACAACTATCTTCTTGGCGTCTTTGGCGAGGTCTCTGTTGTTGAGAACGTCCACCGCATGGACTACGTTCTTGTTCGTGATGCCGTCAATGGGCGGGAGCATCTGCCTGCTGCCCGAAGCTACGACTATGGCGTCATAGCCTTTAGCCTTGAGGTCTTCCGCGGTGGCAAGGGTGTTAAAGAAGATATTGAAGTTTTTGTTGCTCTTAAGTTTTTCCACCACTCTTTCAAGGTATCTGAGGTAGTTGTTAATCTCGTACTTGATCTTGGGATTGCTTCCCGGTACGACATTGCCGCCCAGTTTGTCGGTTTTTTCGTAGAGGTCGACCTTGTGTCCGCGCGCAATGAGCGTTTCGGCAGCGGTGATACCCGCGGGGCCTCCGCCGATTACGGCGACTTTCTTTATTACTTCCGCTTTGGGTATCTCGGCGGAATATTCGTCCTCAAATGCCGTTCTGGGATTGACGGCGCACTGGGGATGTCCGCCCTCGACAAACTCGTTTATGCAAGCTTCCTGGCAGCCTATGCAGGGACGGATTTCGTCCACTTTGCCCGCGTAGGCCTTGTTGCACCACTCGGCGTCGGCGAGAAGGGGTCTGCCAAGCATAACCATGTCGCACTTGTCGTCTCTGAGAGCCTGTTCTGCAAGGTCGGGATAGCCGAGCTTACCTACCGCCACCACGGGAACATCAAGACCCTTGTTGGACTTAATGTTGTTTTCGGCAAAGTACTTCTTGACGATGTCGCTTATCTCAAGATAGCAGCCGCTTGGCATGCTTGCCGGGGGATGGGGGAGCCACCAGTTGTCATAGGAGCCGAGGTCTACGTCGAAAATATCAACGCCCGCCTCAACGAGCTTCTTCATATATTCGAGGGTTTCCTCGATGGTCCTTTCGTCCTTGAATTTCTTTAAGGGGTTAACCGTATTCATCTTGTCCTTATAGGTCGCGTTGAGCGCGAGGGACAAGTCTATTCTGTACATAATGGGGAAGTCGGCTCCGCAGCGCGCCCTTATCTCCTTTATCATGTCGATACCGAAGAGTTCGGGGTCGGCATACCTTCCGAAGATACGGCGGTTATAAGCGGAGTTTGTGACCTGCTCGAGCAGATAACCTTCGTGGCCGTGCAGATACACGCCGTCGATGTTGCAGGCCTTGGCGTCGGCCGAGCCCTGTCCTATTCTCTTTATTATCTTCTTGAGACTTCTGTCGCTGAGCCTTAAGCAGGGCACGTCTTTCATATACCAGTTGGGGTTGTTGGACGCGCTCCTGGGGAACTCCAGCCTGTTTACGAGACACTGGGGATTACCCACTCTTCCAAGACCCGGGGTAAGCTGGATGAAGAAATGGCTTCCGTGAGCGTGGCACATGGAAACAAGATCTCTCCAAGCCGCAAAAACTGTACGGCTGCGGTCTATTCTCGGGAAATATGTAAGGTCGCCCATTTCGATAAGAGACTTGTCGATGCCGTAGGATACGGGGATAAGTCCCGACGTGATGAGTCCCACGCCGCCTTTTGCCCTTTCCTCAAAGTACTTGAGCATCTTAATGTTGGGACGGCCGGTCTCTTCGCACATGCTTATGTTGCCCATCGGCGCCATTACAAGCCTGTTTTTGATAGTAAGTTTGTTTACTCTTATCGGGCTGAACATCTTCTCATAGGGATAGAGGTTTTTGGTATACGCGGGCACGTCAAAGCCCTTGTTCCACCAATCGCCGAAGCTGTCCGACAGTCTTTTCAAAACGTCTTCATAACTCATATAATATATATTGCCTCCTGAAAATTATTTTCGTTATATCAATTTTACCACTTAGAAGATATATTTTCAATATGTAATTTTTTTGAATAATAAACACTACCTCTCCGACAATATATTGACCTATCCCGTTTTTATATGTATAATGGTAATGATACAGAAAAATGTTGTCACAGCTTGATTTTTATGTGAATAATATGCAAAAAAACCAAATTTTCGTATCAAGGGGAGAAACACTAAAATGACCTTTTTCGTTCAATTCGGCCTTCTGTTCAGCAACATGCGTTGGTTTGTTATAGTTTGCTTAATTGTAGGACTTGTGGCCCTCTTTGTGGAGATTTTCGAGCCCGGGTTCGGCGTTTTCGGCATAACGGGCGTGGTACTGCTTGTATTTTCGGTCATTTTCCGCGCCATATTCCACGAGGAAGAAGACAATGTGCTCCTGCAGGTATTTCAGCTTATCCTGTTTATCTTCATTCTGGTGGGCGGGGCTTTCGGGCTTTTCCTTATCGGCAATAAGAAAAACTGGTGGAAGCGCACATCTCTGTACCAATTCAACACCGCGGTAAACGTCCATTACAGCGACGCGACCGCCGATTACTCCCGCCTCGTCGGAAAAGATGGCGTCACGATTACCGACCTTCGCCCCGTCGGCAAAGCCGAAATAGACGGGCACACTTACGACGTCGTCGCCGACAGAACTTTCATTGAGCGTGGGAAGACCGTTACGGTGGTATCCACCGAGGGAATAAAAATAGTCGTAAAAAGCGTAAACTGATTATATATATTAGATAAATTATCGGAGGAAAAAAATGTTTAGTTTATTAAGCGCAAATGCAGCACTGATCGCGGTGGGAATAGTTCTCATCATACTCGCGGTTGCGGTATTCTTCATACTCGTACCCGTATCTATATGGTTCCGCGCGCTGGTTTCGGGCGCAACCGTATCCATGGGCAAACTCATCGGTATGAGACTGAGAAAGATTAAGATAGCGATGATCGTGGACGCTTATATCACTGCGATAAAAGCGGGTCTTACCATTGACATAAACGAGCTGGAGACTCACTACATGGCAAAAGGCGACGTGATAAAGGTAGTAAACGCCCTAATCTCCGCCCACAGCGCCAATATCGACCTTTCCACAAAGACCGCCATGGCGATTGACCTCGCGGGACGCGACGTGCTCAACGCCGTCAAAGTCAGCGTTAACCCCAAAGTAATTGAGACGCCTCTCATCGCCGCCATAGCAAAAGACGGTATCGAGCTCCGCTGCAAGACCAAAATAACTGTCCGCGCCAATATAGCAAGATTGGTGGGCGGCGCAGGCGAAGAGACGATAATCGCCCGTGTAGGCGAAGGCATTGTTACGACGGTGGGCAGCGCGTTAAGTCATAAGGACGTGCTCGAAAACCCCGACAGAATAAGCAAAAAAGTGCTCGAAAAGGGTCTTGACACCGGCACGGCGTTTGAGATACTCAGTATCGATATTGCCGACGTGGACGTAGGCAGAAACATCGGCGCGCAGCTCCAGATGGACCAGGCCGAGGCAGACAAGCGCATAGCTCAGGCAAAAGCCGAAGAAAGAAGGGCTATGGCTATCGCTCAGGAACAGGAAATGAGAGCCAAGACCCAGGAAATGAAAGCGGTTGTCATCGAGGCCGAGGCAGAAGTGCCCAAGGCTATGGCGGAAGCTCTCAGAAAGGGCAATCTCGGAGTTATGGACTACTACAAACTGCAGAACGTAAAAGCCGACACCGACATGCGCAACGCAATCAGCAGCAAGGAAAACCCCAAGCAGCCCAAGCATGAATAATAGGAAATAAAATGGAAGACATTTTTGACGAATTCGGCCACGTGCCCGTAAAACCTGTGCCCAAACCAGAAAACAAGGCGGAGAAGCCAAAAACTTCTTCCGCCGTTGTTTCTTCTGCGGCAAAGCCCAAAAAGGAAGAAGTTCATCCTTCCAGAAAGGTTCCGTACAGACTTGAAAAAACGCAGTTTTCGGGGAGCGCAGAGGGTATTGCCACCGAAGGGTGTCCCGAGCACAACAACGAGCGCGCAGTCGCCCTTAAAACCGAAACTTTTGGCGAAGAAAGCTCCTTCCTCGATGAAATGCTGAAGGGCGATCTTGAAAAGTATATCATAATGAGCGAAATACTAAAGCCCAAATTCTGAAGGTGAATTATGGAAAGGAAAAGCGGCGTACTGCTAAACATCAGTTCTCTCCCCGGCCGTTTCGGTATCGGGGGTTTTTCTATGGAAGCCGAAAATTTCATTGAAGAAATCGCGTCCATGGGTTTCGGAATATGGCAGACCCTGCCCATCACCACAATCGGCATGGGCAATTCGCCTTACAGCGGAATCTCCTCTTTTGCAGGCAACTACCTCTACATAGACCCAACCCGCATCGGGGACGGACTTGTAACGGGCGAGGAAATAAACAACGCCGTATACCATGGAGACATCTATCTTACCGACTATGACTTTGTCAAGTATGCAAAGACCAATCTGCTAAAAACAGCATACAGCCGTATAACAAGCGACGTTCAGACCGAAATAGATAAATTCCGCGCCAAAAACGCTTACTGGCTGGACGACTATGCGGTCTTTATGTGCCTTCAGCAGAAATTCGAGGGCAAGCCATGGATCGAGTGGGAAGAAAAGTACAGACATTACTCAAAGAAGCTTATTGCGGAATATCTGAAAGACAATTTTGCCGAAGTAAATTATTACTTCTTCGAGCAGTACCTTTTCTTTTCCCAGTGGGCGCGCATAAAGGAATACGCGAAGAGCCGCAACATACAGATTTTCGGCGATCTGCCGATATATGTATCCTACGACAGCGTCGACGTATGGTCAAACACACGCGTTTTCCAGCTTGACGAGGACTTAAAGCCCAAAAAAGTCGCGGGCGTTCCCCCCGATTATTTTGCCGAAAACGGGCAAAAATGGGGCAATCCCCTCTACGACTATGCCGAGATGGAAAAGGACGGCTACAAGTGGTGGGTAAACCGGATTTCCCACGCGCTTAAACTCTACGACATTTTAAGAATAGACCACTTCCGCGGTCTTTATAAATACTGGTCGGTGAACGCCGACGCTCCCAACGCCAAAGAAGGCGAATGGGAAGACGGCCCCAAACTTAAACTGTTTGACGCGGTCAGAAAGGTGATCCCCGAGCCGAATATCGTCGCCGAGGACCTCGGACTTATCGACAAAGACGTGGAAGAATTCCTCACCCTGTCGGGCTATCCCGGCATGAGGGTATTTCAGTTCGGGTTTGACGGAGATGTTAATAACAAGCACCTACCTCACAACTATCATCCCGAATGCGTCGCGTACACGGGCACCCATGACAATGACACCTCGCTAGGCTGGTTACTCTCCCTTGACCACTACACAAGAGAACACGTCTTCAACTATGTAAACTGCGAAAGCGGGCAAGGCTGGGCAAGCGGCGCGGGAAGCTGTCGCGCGACCAAAGCGCTGCTAAGGTGCGTACTGTCAAGCTGTGCCCAAGTCGCCATTATCCCCATGCAGGACCTTTGCGGATACGGTAGCGATACGAGAATGAACGTCCCGGGTCAAGCCGAAGGATGCTGGAGATACCGCACAAACTACTCGGCGATAAGTTCTGTTGACAAAGATTTTATCAAGAATATGAACAAGATTTACGGAAGATGCTTATAGTTTTTACCGACAAAGAAATTCAATCAGACGCCCTTATAAGCCGCGCCGTAAAGGAATATTGCGAATTTTACGGCGTTGATAATTTTGACTTTATTATCGAGCGCGCCGAAGGTAAAAAGCCGCGGCTTAATCCGGAAAAACTCTTTTTTAACGTATCCCACAGCAATAGTCGTACGGTCTGCGCGGTGAGCGACAAGAACGTCGGCATTGACATTCAGTACAACGATTCGAAAATCGATTTTGAGGCGATAAGCGAAAAATACCTCGGCGAGAAAATTATCGACATAAAGACGTTTTACGAGTATTACGCCAAAGCCGAAGCCACTGCCAAACTGGAAGACTCCGAACTTGTAAAAAAGCTTAAAATCGCCGACAACGGCGGACAGATCATTAAGGCATTCAAGGACTACACGCTAGCGGTAAACAGCATAGATACTAGCGTTTACCTCATGGAGCTGTATGACTGAAAATTACTCCAAAGAGCTGGAAAAGATTACAAAAAATCTAAACGGAAAACCCGCCCTTCTTCTTCACAGCTGCTGCGCGCCATGCTCGAGTTATTGTCTGGAATACCTTTCAAAGTCTTTTGAAATTACCGTTCTTTACTATAATCCAAACATCGACAGCGAAGAAGAATTTTTTCTGCGCTCCGCCGAACAGCAAAGGCTGATTGACGAAATGCATTTTGAAAATGCCGTAAAATTAATTGTAGAGCCGTATAATGCCCGCGAGTATTATTCGGTAGTAAAAGGTCTTGAAAACGAAAGAGAAGGCGGCGTGCGGTGCGCAAAATGTTTTAAACTTCGGCTGGAAAAGACGGCAAAAAAAGCAAAAGAACTCAGCTTTGACTATTTCACGACCACACTTACCATTTCCCCTCTTAAAAACGCCGAACTTATTAACGACATCGGGTTCGCCGCCGCGAAAAAGCACGGTGTCAACTGGCTCCCGTCCGATTTCAAGAAGAAAAACGGATATTTAAGGAGCATAGAACTCAGCAAAGAATTCGGCCTTTACCGTCAGAATTACTGCGGATGTGTATTCAGTAAAAACGAGAAAACACCCAAAAACTAAGTTATTTTTTTCTTACTAAAAACAAAAAAGGCATCGGAAATTCCGATGCCTTTTTAATTTGTAATCAGTGATTACTCGATAACGGAGGCAACAACGCCGCTGCCTACGGTTCTGCCGCCTTCACGGATAGCGAAGCGGAGACCCTGCTCTATAGCTATGGGAGTAATAAGCTTAATGTCCATGCTGATGTTGTCGCCGGGCATAACCATTTCAACGCCCTGGGGAAGAGTGATGGTACCGGTAACGTCGGTTGTTCTGAAATAGAACTGGGGACGATAACCGTTGAAGAACGGGGTGTGTCTTCCGCCCTCTTCCTTCTTCAGAACGTACACGCTGCCGCTGAAGTGGGTGTGGGGATGAATGCTGCCGGGCTTAGCAAGAACCTGTCCGCGCTCGATATCTTTTCTGTCGATACCTCTGAGAAGTGTTCCTACGTTGTCGCCGGCCTGAGCAAAGTCAAGGAGCTTACGGAACATTTCAACGCCGGTAACAACGGTTTCCTTGGGCTTATCCATAAGACCAACGATTTCAACCTTGTCGCCAACTTTGATGGTACCACGCTCAACTCTGCCGGTAGCAACCGTGCCGCGGCCGGTGATGGTGAAGACGTCTTCAACAGGCATAAGGAAGGGCTTGTCGGTGTCTCTTTCGGGAGCGGGAATATAGCTGTCGATAGCATCGAGAAGTTCCTGGATGCAAGCGCAGTCGGGGCTGTCGGGATTGCCTGCGGCGCAAGCTTCCATAGCCTTGAGAGCCGAACCCTTGATGATGGGGGTGGTGTCTCCCGGGAATTCGTACTCACTGAGAAGGTCTCTGATTTCCATCTCGACGAGTTCGAGCAATTCGGGATCGTCAACCTGGTCGACTTTGTTCATGAAAACGACGATGTAAGGAACGCCAACCTGACGGGCGAGAAGAATGTGCTCGCGGGTCTGGGGCATGGGACCGTCGGTAGAAGCAACTACGAGGATAGCGCCGTCCATCTGAGCAGCGCCGGTAATCATGTTCTTGACGTAGTCGGCGTGTCCGGGGCAGTCAACGTGAGCATAGTGACGGGTAGGTGTCTGATACTCAACGTGAGATGTGTTTATCGTTATACCTCTGGCCTTCTCTTCGGGTGCCTTGTCAATCTGATCATATTTCATCGCCTCGGCATAACCCTTGGCAGCAGAGTACATGGTTATCGCGGCCGTCAAAGTGGTCTTACCGTGGTCGACGTGACCGATGGTGCCTACGTTTACGTGGGTCTTCGTTCTTTCAAATTTAGCTTTAGCCATTTACAAATATCCTCCCAAAAAATTTTGAATATTATTTTTTTGATTTTTACAGTTTCATTTATTATATACTAAAAATTACTGCTTGTCACGTGTTTTTTGAAATTTTGTTATTTTTTTAATAACAGCTCAATTATTTGCTTTTTCCTTCCAAAAGACGCTTTCTTTCGCTCTGCGGCACCTCTGTGTAGCACTTAAGCTGCATGGTATAGTTGCCTCTTCCTTGCGTTGCGCTGCGCAAAACCGTCGCATATCCGAACATTTCGCTGAGCGGAATATCGGCGTCGATGACCTTGAGTCCCGGTCTGTCCGACATTTCTCTTATCATGCCGCGCCTCGAGCTTATTGTGCCGAAAACGTCGCCGATATAGACTTCGGGCACGGTAATTTCTACCGACATCATAGGCTCCAGGAGCATGGGATCGGCCTTGTTTGCAGCGTCCTTAAACGCCATGCTTCCCGCGATCTTGAACGCCATTTCCGAAGAGTCTACTTCGTGATAGCTTCCGTCCTTGACTCTTACGATGAAGTCCACCATCTCGTAGCCGATGAGAACGCCGCCTTTTGCGGCCTCTCTGATACCTTCCTCGATGGGCTTGATGTACTCTTTGGGTATGCAGCCGCCCACGGTCTCGTCATAGAATTCGATGCCCTTGCCGGGTTCGTTGGGCTCAAGCTCGATAAGGCAGTGTCCGTACTGTCCCTTACCGCCAGTCTGGCGAACATATTTTCCTTCGCCTTTGGCAGCACGTCTGATAGCTTCCCTGTACGCAACCTGCGGTTTACCGATGTTGGCTTCTACCTTGAATTCTCTGAGGAGTCTGTCGACTATGATTTCCAGATGCAGTTCTCCCATACCCGCAATTATCGTCTGACCTGTCTCGGAGTCGGTATATGTGCGGAATGTAGGGTCTTCTTCGGCGAGTTTTACAAGCGCGAGAGCCATCTTTTCCTGACCTATCTTGGTCTTGGGCTCGATTGCGAGGCGCACAACGGGCTCGGGGAATTTCATGGAGTCGAGCACGATCGGATGGCTGGGATCGCAAAGCGTCTCGCCCGTGGTCGTCTCTTTAAGGCCGATTATCGCCACTATATCGCCGGCATACGCTTCTTCGATGTCGGTACGGTTGTTGGCGTGCATTCTGATAAGACGGCTGATTTTTTCCTTCTTCTGCTTGTTGCTGTTGTAAAGGGTCATGCCGGACTTAAGAACGCCGCTGTAAATACGGAAGAACGTCAGCTTTCCGACAAACGGGTCAACAGCTATCTTGAACGCAAGTCCCGAGAGGGGCGCGTCGTCGCTGGTGGGACGGGTGATTTCTCTGCCCTTTTCGTCAAGTCCCTGTACGTCGTCGATGTCGATAGGCGCGGGAAGGAAGTCCACTACCGCGTCAAGCAGTCTCTGAACGCCCTTGTTCCTGTACGAGCTTCCGCAAAGCACGGGAGTGATTTCCATAGCCAACGTGCCTTTACGAATGGCTTTTAATATGAGGTCTTCGGGCACATCCTCGCCTTCGAGTACTTTTTCCATAATTACGTCGTCATAGTCGGCGCAAACTTCGAGAAGCTTTTCGCGGTACTCGGCGACGATATCCTTCATGTCTTCGGGAACGTCGATATAGGTATAGTCCTTGCCCGTCTTGTCGTTGAATACGATTTCTTTCTGAACGATAAGGTCGATAATTCCGGAGAAACCGTCCTCTTTGCCCATAGGCAGGATAATCGGGACGGGTTTTGTATGAAGGCGGGTCTTCATCATGTCGACGACACGATAAAAGTCGGCGCCCAGGATATCCATTTTGTTTACAAATGCGATTCTCGGCACTTTGTACTTGTTGGCCTGGCGCCATACGGTTTCGCTCTGGGGCTCAACGCCGCCTTTTGCGCAGAATACGGCGACGGCGCCGTCAAGTACGCGAAGGCTTCTCTCTACTTCAACGGTAAAGTCCACGTGTCCGGGGGTATCGATTACGTTGATACCATGTCCCTTCCATGTGATAAATGTCGCGGCGCTGGTAATGGTAATACCTCTTTCCTGCTCCTGCACCATCCAGTCCATTGTCGCCATACCTTCGTGCACTTCGCCGAGGCGGTGAACCTTGTCGGCATAGAACAGTATTCTTTCGGTAGTTGTGGTTTTACCGGCATCGATGTGGGCCATGATACCGATATTTCTCATTTTTTCTAATGCAAATTCTCTTGGCATTTATTATCTCCTGACAAATCTCACTTCTTTAGTTTGGTCATTTCTAAACATAAAAACGGCATACTCTATTGAAACTCAATGGATTATGCCGTAAGTTTTTTATGATTATAATCAAATATTTCGATTATATACTTAAAAACGGTAGTGCGAGTATGCTTTGTTGGCTTCGGCCATGCGGTGAGTATCTTCTTTCTTTTTGTAAGCGCCGCCTGCGTTGTTGTAAGCGTCCATAAGCTCGCCGGCGAGTCTTTCCTTCATGGTCTTTTCGCCTCTCTTCCTGGCATAGAGCACCAACCATCTGATTCCTAAGGTCTGGCGTCTTTCGGGACGTATCTCAAGGGGTACCTGGTAGTTGCTTCCGCCTACTCTCCTCGCCTTGACCTCAAGAACCGGCATAACGTTCTCTAAAGCTTTTGTAAATACGTCATTGGGATTAATTCCCAATTTTCCTTCAATAATACCGAATGCCGAATATACGATGGATTGGGCTACCCCTCTCTCTCCTTTCTGCATGACCTGGTTTATAAGCTTGGTCACAACTTTGGAATTATATATCGGATCGGGCAGCACATCGCGCTTCGGTACTCCACCTCTTCTGGGCATACTGATAATCCTCCTGTGATATTTCTCGTTCTGGGTTATTCATCTACAGCAGATGAACTATTTCGGCCTCTTGGCGCCGTATTTCGACCTGGCCTGTTTGCGCTTGGCAACGCCCGCAGTATCCAACGTGCCGCGGATGATGTGATACCTTACGCCGGGAAGGTCCTTAACCCTGCCGCCTTTGATAAGAACTACACTATGCTCCTGCAGGCTGTGTCCGACACCGGGAATGTACACGGTACCTTCAAGGCCGTTTACAAGACGCACTCTTGCAATCTTTCTTACAGCGGAATTAGGCTTTTTGGGCGTCGTCGTGGTAACGGAAAGGCAAACGCCTCTCTTCTGAGGATTGCCTTCGAGAAGAGGCGACTGGCTCTTCTTGACCTGACGTTCTCTGCCCTGCCTTATCAGTTGGTTAATTGTTGGCATTTAGTTCCTCCTTCTTTATCAGGATGAGTTCCCATAGTTTTCTTTTTTCGGGATACTCAGTTATTATCTTCGGTTTCGCCGTATACCGCGCACGCCACGTCGAGACCCAGCATTTTGCCTGTTTCGGCTCGAGTGTCTCCCATGCGACAGGGCACGTTTTTGTCACGGCAAAGAGCGATAAGCTCTTCTTTCATCCCGCTGTCGGTGTCACTCGCAATCACCACATACTTTAAGCGACCGCCCGTCAATCCTCTTACCACCTGACGATAACCTGCGAGCAGGTTGTTACGGGATAGTTGTGTTTTTGTATCCATTCTTTTACTCCGTCAATGCACTTAAAACGAGCATACTACGCAAGCTTTATAAGTATAGCAATAACAATTTTGCTTGTCAATCGATTAATAACGCTTTTTACGTGAATATCACAAAAATTTTTACATTTTATCGGCCGAAATATACCTTATGTCAAGTAAGATAAACGCGGCAAACAAAAATCGGTTTTATCGTGATACGCCGAAAAATACCTTCCCGTCACGGGAAGAATCGAAAGCGGTCTGGGCTATGGTCATGTTTGCCTCGGTATTGGCAAATTCTACTTTCGCACCGCCCTGAAGTGACCAGAACGCCTCCGCCGCAACACTTGTAAAGCTTTGTGGAAAATAGACTTCCCCGAGGAAACGTCCGAAAGCAAGATACGGCACGGTAGCTATTGTACAGCCTTGGGCAAAAATCACTTTCGCGGAGCTGGTATGGAACGCGCCTTCCTCAAGCGCGGTGATGTGCGAAGGTATTACTATTTTTGACCCCTTGTAGTTTGAAAAAGCGTATTTCCCTATTTTGTCTATGTTGGCAGCCGAAATATCTACTTCGCTCTGGCAGTTGCTGAAAGCATGCTCTCCGATTTTTGTAACGGACGCGGGGAGCGTAACCTTTGCGCCTTTATAACCGTCAAACGAGCCGAGACCCAGTTCGGCAATGCCCGCGTTTGCGGCAAAGATAAGCGTCCCCTGGAAATTGTTAAGACCGTATTGATTGATTGCGGTGATATTGCTGCCGATTGTCAGTGCGCCCTTAAAACCGTAAAAATCGTTTCTGTCGATAGCTGTATAAGCAGAGCCCTGCTCAAAAGTAATGGAAAACGTGCAGCCGAAAAACGCGCCTTCGCGGATTTTGTCTACTTTTTTGGGTATGACAAACGCCGAATTGGGCGCCGCCATGCCTACCTGCAGAATGGAATCCTTGTCGCGGTTCATCAGAATGCCGTTTTCGCTTTCGAAATAGTCGCTGCCCGCAACGGTAAAGCTCCTCAGATTTACGCAATTTTCAAAAACGCCCTCTGCTATGGTCTGAAGGACGCTGCTTATAGTTACCGTTTCGATAGTTGAATTGTTGCGGAAAGCGTAGGGCTTTATGCCGATAACGTTGCGTAAATTATATGTAGCGGGAATGGTTATGTCCTTATTTGTGCCGTGGTAGCCGACTATGTAATAGTTATTGTCGACCTGCTCGTAAGAAAAACCGCCGCTCTCCACGAGGATGGGATCGTCGGGCGGCTCGAGAGAAGACTGCCTCTGCCATTTGGCGTAAAGGGTTATGTCGGTGGTGATGCCGTCTTCGACGTTAAAACGCCTTGTAAGCGCCTCGTCATAAAACCACCCCACAAAAATAAACCCCGCCCTTACAGGATCGTCGGGCATATACTGATCGCTCTTGCCGTCAAGGACAATAGGCTCGATAGTTATATTTTCCACATTTGTGACAAAGGTAATGGTGACCGGACCAAGTTGTTTTGTCCTGTCACTGCAGGCGGCAAGGGACGCCGCGAGCACAATTATCAGCAATAGTGCCGTAATTACCTTTGTTTTTTTCAATGTATTACCTCTAATAATGTTTTACATATAAAGTATAAGGTAAAAGGGCGCCGTTGTCAAGGTAACGGCAGTCCCGTTAAAGTCCCAAAATGCGGGAAAATCAGTAAATTTATGTTAAAAACTTATCTGTAATAGGACTGTGTCGCCCTGGGATAGCTTATCCACTTGTCCTCGATGTGGTTGGCGTCGTCGGCGGCAAGAAGATAGTCGTGGGTCAATATTTCGGTGCGGCCGTTGTCCTTTCTGACATTGCCCCAGGTTGCGTCCACCAGATACCACGAGCCTTCCAGGTATACCTTGTTCCACGCGTGAGCCACTCCGCCGCTTGCTCCCGACACCTTTATTGTCGGTATTCCCTCGATTACGCACATGCACAGGACGGCTTTCGCTATGCCGTCGCAGATAGCCACGCACTGCTCATTGTCAAATTTCTTGTCGTTGGTAAAACCGAAAACGCCTTCCATGTACAGACACTTGTAGAGAAAAAATTCGGAGTCGTCGTTCTGCCTGTTCTTGAGCACCCTGTCGGTGAATTCGTAGTCGTACAGGACGGTATCTACTATATAGTCGTAGATATAGTGCACCTTGACGTCGTCCGGCGTTATGTCGGAATTTATCCGCGACAGAATTACGCGCATATAGTTATAAATAAACTCGGCGTTGCTGCCCGTTTCGCACACCGGCCGGTAGCCGCGCTTGAGCGCAAAATACAATTGGTCTGTGGTCTTTACGCTGACTGTCTTTTGCACATGGTCTATTGCAAAATTCCTCTCCCTTATAGGTCCGAGATAATAGTGGGGAGACTCGGCGTCCAGGCCGAAATTGCTTCGACCGTAGTTCTTTGCCGTATCCGTGGTGTAAACGGGATAGCTTTCGTAACTGAACCTTAAGTAAATCGTGCACTCCTTGTTGTTGTCCTCAAGGTAGTGGCTGTAATTGTACCCTGCGCTGTCGTCAAACGCACTTATTGCCGAAGATATTTCGGTGGTATAGGCGTCGCGGATATTGGTCCCTTGGGGATAAATGGAGAGATAGTCATACGCGAGAAACAGCGTTATCTCGGAGCGGTAAAAAGTCTGTCCGTCCTTTGTCTCCACGCTCTTGTCGGGCTGGAAAAGAATGATGTAGTTGAATATCTCAAAAAGTTCGTACCTTGTCGCTATATACCTGTCGAGGTCGTCCCAGCCCCCCGCAACATTTTGGGTGTAAGCGTTGTACTGACCGCTTGAAAGTCCTGTATAAGAGTATGTCGCAAGCAGTCCGCTCTCATTTTCTCCGCTTGTTCCGTAAAGGGAAAGATTGAGGTCGTCGGCATAGGAATAACCGTAAGTTACCAGATCCAGACTGCAATCCTCGGCGGTTTCGTAAGACGCCTTATTTCCGCCCTTTTCCACATCGAGACGGTAGGTATAATCGCCGTAATCGTCCCAAAAAGCCACCATATTACCGTTGTCGAAGCCCACGGCGAGATAGTTTCGAGAGCCGTAGACGGCGTTGTCGGGCTCGGAAGTGTCAAAGTAACTTGCGATGAAGTTGTAAAGGGTGTCGGTGGCGCTGTTAATGATAAGACCGGCAAGGTTATAAAGGAGCGTACAAGCCCCTAAAGACAAAGCGAGGACTGTCGATAATACAATCAGTCCAATCCTCTTAAATGCCGTTCCTTTTCCTTTCATTTTACCTCTATAAGCAAGTATTTTCTATCAGCCTCACAAAGAATTGCGTCGCCGTAATCAGGCTCTTTATGCTGCATCTTTCGTTAAGCGCGTGTATCCTCGACTGGTCTTCCGCCGTAACCTCAAAGGGCGTAAATCGGAACACGTTGTCGCATACCTTATAATAATGTTTGGCGTCGGTCGCCGCGATAAAGGGATAGGGCGCGGGTATAAAGTCGGGGAAGACCTCGGTAATTGTCTTCTTAATGAGTTTATACGGTTCGCTCGTTATGTCGCTGACGGGCGACGGGTCGTATCCGTCGGTGAGCTTTCCTATCTCGATGTTCTTGCCCACTACCTTTCTCATATGCTTTTCCACGTCGGCTTGTGTCTGTCCGATGTTTATGCGGCAGTTTACCACGGCCTTTGCAGACGGGGGTATCACGTTGGGCGCGTTGCTCCCCTCAATCTGGGTGAAGGCAAACGTCGTGCGTAAAAAGCTGTTTCCGATGGGATGAATTATCACCAGCAACAGCTTCAGAAGCGGGCTTAATATATCCCTGTTTACGAACACAAACTTAAACAGCGGCTTCATATGGGGCGCAATGCTCTTAAACATGTCCTTGGCGGGCTGTGACCAATATGCCTTCATGGGTACGCTTCTAAGTAGATATATAGCCTCTGCAAGGGTGTCTACCGCGCTCTTCTTTGCGGGAGCCGAGGCGTGTCCGCCGGGAATGCTCGACGCGAGCGTGTAGTCCACGTAGCCTTTTTCACAGGTTCCTATAAGGGCGAGTTTGCCGTTTAGTCCGAACATCTTTCCGTCGAGAACGGTGCCGCCCTCGTCGAAAACGCATTCGAACCTTATGTTGTTTTCATACAAATAGTTGACGATGTTTCTCGCGCCGTCTTTTCCGGTATATTCCTCGTCGTGACCAAAACAGAAATAGACTGTGCGGCGTAATTTCTTACCTTGAGATAAGATACTCTCCATTGCCTCGAGATTGGCTATCATCTGCCCTTTCATGTCCTGGCTTCCTCTGCCGTGGACAAACCCGCCCTCGATCTCTCCGCCGAACGGCTCATGCTCCCAACCCTCTTTGGGCGCGGGAACGACGTCCTGGTGGGCAAGAAACGCAAAAGGCAAAAGGGTCTTGTCCTCGCCCTCCAGCTTTATTACCAGGCTATAGCCGTTAATGACGGTTACTTCGGCGTTTTTGAATATATTGGGATAGGTTTCTTCAAGAAATTTTTTGTACTCGACAAAAGGTTCGAAACTCTGGGATGGTGATATTACCGTAATCGTGGGGATTTTCACCGCTTCGCTCAAGTGTTTCGTTATCGCTTCGGTGTCAAGCTGGGGCGGCGTAAAGGCCTCGGCCTCTATTACCTCTTTTTTTGTAAGAGCGGTGCGTATTATCATAAAAATAATGAGAGCCGCCAAAGCTCCGAATACGCATATTAGCACTATTTCCCCGGCCGTCAACATTACTAACCCTCCAAAAACCTTCTTGTATTATTTAATTATATATTAGGATAAGGCATAAGTCAATTCTCTTTTGCTCCGAGGCAATCCCGCTTAAGTCCACAAAAGCGGCTGAAAAAGCAATTATTTACATCATTTTCTTTATCCGCCGCCCAAAAAAGGGTTTACGGACAGACTTGATTACGGTATAATAAAGTCACGGTATGAGAAACAAAATTGTTTTGTTTATCTTAATAGTAATTGTTCTCGTCCTCGGACTTACGGCATGCTCCAAGGTCGATTTTGACGACCTCACAATTATCGCCGAAAGCGTGGAAAACGTGGAAGACGGCGAGTACACCCTCGATTATTCCATTAAAGATCTGGAAAAGTTTGAAAAACAATACAAACTTTCCCTTTCCGTCAAGGTCTTTGACGACAATTACCGCGCAATCGAAGTGGAAAACAACCGCACCTTCATAGCGGAGACCGACAATGTCTACTACGTCACCGTGTACGTTAAAGCCATGATAAACGGCAGGCAGGAGACAAAGAGCAAGAGTTTTACAATAACCACCGTAAAGACCGACCCGAAACTCATTCTTAAGCTCATCGTTCTCGACAACGTCCTTGACCACAGGGTAATTAACCTTACATACGGCCAGACCTATAATATAGGCGACCTGCCCGAAATTCCCGACGCAAATCCCGTCGAGGAAGGTTACATATATTCTATAGACGATAAATATTGGGTGATAAGAAATTCTCTCGGCGAGGAAACGCCCTTAACGCAAGAGCACCTGAACAATATCACAAAGACCCTGACGATTTACGCCCATTACGACTTCAGAAAGCTGCCCGCAATCTGCACTCTGACCTTTGACTCAAAAGGCGGCACCGAAGTCACTTCCATAACCCAGCCCTTTAACAGTTCGGTCACACGACCCGTCGATCCTACAAGGACGGGGTATTATTTCTTAGGCTGGTACAACGACCCCGAGTATAAGAGCGCATTCTCGTGGATAAATCCGACAATGCCCTCTACACGCACGCTGTACGCAAAGTGGCTTGAGGACAACAGTCCTACGCCCCACTCGTACTTTGAATTTGTGCTCAAGTCCGACAATCAGTATGGATACGAGTATTACGAGATAAGCGTCAATTCCTACCCCGACATTGTCCTACCCGCCGACTTGGTCATTCCCAACGGCTACGACAACAAGCCGGTTAAAGTCATCGATGAAAACGGCTTCAGCGGTCATACCGAAATTCAAACGGTAATTATCCCTGATACGATAATCGCTCTACGCCCCGGCGCGTTCAGCGGGTGCGCCTCGCTTATTGAGGTAAATTTGCCCAATACAATCGACACGCTCCACCCGAATACCTTTGAAAACTGCTCAAGCCTTACGAGCATTTCCATACCGGACAGCGTAAGAGAAATCAAGGATGAGGCGTTCGCAGGCTGTGAAAGTCTTGCTTCGGTTTCCTTCACTAAGATGAGCTCACTTGTCGGACTTACCGCAAACACCTTTATCTCCACCGCGATAACTCAGCTCACCCTGCCCCACAGGATGCGAAATCGCACTCCCAATATGAAAAACCGCTTCAATAACACAATCGCGGTAGACTATTTCGAAGAGCCGCCCGAAGAAGAGGAAGAGGAATAAACAAAAAGAAGGAGCAAAATACTCCTTCTTTTTTTAAGTTGGTCTTGTTTCCTGTTCTTTAATAAAGATATATCGTATTTCCGTAGCTTTCGCCTGTGAATGGATTAATTGTGCTGATGACCTTCTTTTTGTCGGTGGTAAAGCGCACTTCAAGGGAGTTTGTGTCGGTCTTGTACCAAAACGCCGTGCCCGTGTAGGTTTTGCCCAAGGGGTGTTCTTTTACTTTGCGGCTCTGGGCGTTGCTCCTTCTGGCGCAGACTATGGTGTCATACATCGCGCCTGTGGAATAGAACTTCCTCTCGGTGGGCGTGTATTCGGAAAGGGCAATCATAGCTTCTCCCGCGACAGTGCCTTTGGGCGCGAGGAAAACTTCGTGCAGGTGTCCGTTTATCATTACATCGAGGTTCATCTGGTTGAGGCGGGTGTTGAAGTCAATCAGCTCGTCGAACATGAAAAACTCGGTTCCGCCCACAAAAGCGACGGGCGCGTGACTAATGGCTATCCTGTGCCTAACGTCGGGCGCGTCGTAGGTGTTGTTTTTGTCGGCAATAAGCTCATCGAGGAAATTTAATTGAGCCGCCCGGTAAGGTTTAAAATTGGCGGTGCCGAAAAACTCCTTCCAGTCGTCATCGTGATCCTCGCCCATATCGAGCACAACGCCCCATATGCTGCCTAAGCGGAATGAATAATAATATTCGTTCTGCGCGTTTGCGCCCACGTATTTATAGAGGATTTCGGCGCCCTCGCCTTTAAGTTCGTGATTGCCTCTTGCGTAAATGACGGGGATATTGCCGCCCGAAACGCCGTGGGCAAGTTTTAATAGCCTCTCAAGTTCGGGCTTTCCGTAAACATAGGAAACGGCGTCGCCCGCGATGACTATAAAGTCTGTCGCTTGTCCGAAATAGGACGTGACGGCGTAAGCCTTGCTGTTGTTGCCGTGGAGATCGCTCACGGCGTAATACTGTATTCCGTCGCTTTCGTCAACGGGACGGAAAGTATAAGTCTTTTTAAAAGTGCGTCCGAGAAGTGCCGAAAAAGCTTCCTCATTTATCATAGTCTTGGAATATATTGTGTACTCTTTGGCTCTGTCGAGCGCGCTCTGGGGCACAGTTACCTTATGTACTGTTTCGGTACTCTTTAAGCTCCCCGCGATTTCGTCATAGTACTTTTCGCCGCCGACTTCCACCCAGGCGGTGGCCTTTGCGCGGGTTGTCCAGACTATCTGATATTCGTCTTCCACGGCATAAACAGCCGCGCCTGTCGTAATGAAGTTGATTTTGAGATTGCCTACATCGGTAAAGCCGAAAACTATACCCGCCACCAGAACGGAGCAGACTATCGTCGCCACGGTCTTTGTATAAATTTTCGATTTGGGAAAGTAAAAAATAAGGTAGACTATCAATGCTATCGCCGCGTAGACAAGGATAAGTTTTGCCATTTCGACAAGGAACATCTTATAGTTTTCCCTGCACCCTACGAAAAACGCGATGTCGAAAATGAGGAAAACACAGTCAAGCACAAACAGCGCAATTAACAGCTTTTTGTTGTGCTTTTCCAGCAGTTCGAAAAAGCTCAGCACAACCATCGCGGCGAGTATTACGCCCATTATGTAAGGAGCCGCAGCAAAATGCAGTGCGTACCCGACAAACCCGAGCATACTCCGCATGGAAAGGAAAAGGAGCAAATTCAGCGCGGAAACCACGCTTACGACTATGGATGTCGCTTTTTTGTCAAACATGTCTTTTCTCCTCAGTCGATTTTTATTTTGACGGGCTTCTGCCGGCGGTATACCGTCCAGTACTTAAAGCCCGCGCTTAAAGCGAGTTCTTTCCCCGCCTGATAGTTCTCACAGATGCGAGTTGTTATGTGCGCGTCGCTGGCAAAGGCGATGTTTTCCCCGCCGAGTTCTCTATACCTCTTGACGATGTCGGCGTCGGGCATAAAGCCGTGGCCTTTGGTGTGGGAATTGAGTTCGAGGCACTTGTCAAGCTCGATTATCCGCTTTAATATATCGTCGATTATGTCGGAAAAGTCCTCGTAATGCAAGGCTTTATCCTCAAACGGCGCGTTTTTACTCACGTAGCCGATGTGCGAAACACCGTTATAAGGGTACGGCACTTCAAGGCTTTCCCTTATGGTCTTCAGGTATCTCTCATAGCAGTCCTTTTTGGTTCTGTCCTTGAAAAATGGCGCAAAATAGCAGTCCCTGCCGCCCACGGTATGGGTGGAATTGAGAATATAGTCGAATTTTTCAAACGGAACTTTGCTTAAATAGTCGCCGATAGCCTGCCCGCTGTAGCCGCATTCGAGCCCAAGCGCGACAAAAGGATACTTCTCCTTTATTTTTGTGACGGTTTTTATATACTTGTCGAGGTCGATTCTCTTAATGAGAAAATATTCGGGTATATAGTTGTAGTCCATGTCGCAGTGGTCGGTAATGGCATAATACTCCACGCCGAGCCTAGCCGCCTTCGTAACCATTTCGTTGAGAGCGGACTTGCCGTCAAAGGAAAAATGGGTATGTGTATGGGTGTCTATCATATTACATCTTTTCGGGCGCGCTTATGCCAAGCAGACGAAGCCCTTCCTCAATTACTGTGTGGACGCACTTTGTAAGCATGGCGCGGGCGATTCTTGCGCCTTGCGTTTCGGCGTTGACTATCCTGTGGGCAAGATAGAACTTGTTATACGACTGGCACAAGTTTACAAGGTATCTCGAAACGTAGCAAGGCTCAAACTTTTCCGTCGCGTCGAAAAGCACCTGCCCAAAGCTCTCCAAAGCCGCCACCACGGCGTTTCCTTCATCGTTGTTAATCGCGTCGAAATCGGCTTGTGCAAAATCGACATCTCCCACCTTTTCGAGGACGCTGTTGCATCTCGCGTTGGTGTACTGGACATAGGGTCCCGTTTCTCCGTCGAAGTTGAGCACCTTGTCATAGCTGAATACTATGTCCTTGATGCGATTGTTGTAGAGCGTGCTGAATATGACCGCGCCCACGCCCACCTTTTCGGCGACGTCTTCCTTGTTCTCAAGTCCCGGGTTTTTCTCTTCGATAATCTTCAGGCTCTTTTCGACTGCCTTGTTAAGAACATCCTCTAAGAGCACAACCTTTCCTTTGCGGGTGCTCATCGCGCCGTCCTCAAGGCTGACCATGCCGAACGGCACGTGAATCAGGGAGCTGTGCCACGGCTCTCCGAGCAGTTCTATTACCTTTATCCACTGTCTGAAGTGGAGATTTTGCTGATATGCGACAACATACAGACATTTGTAAAAATCATAAGTCTCTTTGCGATAATACGCCGCCGCGAGGTCACGGGTTGCGTACAGCGTCGCGCCGTCTGCCTTAACTATGAGGCAGGGCGGCATACCGTAGGCCGAGAGGTCGACTATCCTTGCTCCGTCGCTCTCGACAAGCAGCTTCTTTTCTTCGAGCTTATCGATAACGGGTTGCATTTTGTCGTTGTAGAATGATTCCCCGTTATAGCTGTCAAAGTTGATTTTGAGGCGCTTATATGTCTTCTGGACTTCATTAATCGTGATATCCTTGAACATATTGAAAAAGCGCATGGCTTCACCGTCGTTTTCTTCGATTTTTCTGAACCACTCGCGCGCCTTGTCGTCAAGGGACGGGTCTTTTTCGCTCTCCTCGTGGTATTTAACGTAAATCTCGGTGAGCACCTTCATACCCTTTTCTTTTAGTTCTTCTTCCGAACTCCACATTTTGAAAGCGACAATAAGCTTGCCAAACTGGGTTCCCCAGTCGCCGAGGTGGTTAATACCCACGCAATTATATCCGAGTTTTTTGTATATCTTGTAGAGGCTGCCGCCGATTACGGTTGTGCAGAGGTGTCCGATATGGAAGGGTTTTGCTATGTTAATGGAAGAATAGTCTATGCAGATTGTCTTGCCTTTTCCGAAGTCGCTGTCGGCGTAATTGCCGCCATTTTCAAGAATTTCGCCCACTACCTTTTTGGCGGTGTAAAGTTTGTCAGTGACGAAATTGACATACCCGTTTACCGCCGTCACGCTGACTATCGGACTTTGTAGTGTCACAGACTCCGCGATTTCGTTTGCGATAACCGCGGGATTTTTTCTCAAAACTTTGGCAAATTTAAAGCAAGGCAGGCAGTAATCGCCCATCTTCGGGTCGTTCGGCACGGTGAGCGTGTCAAGTATCTCCTGCTCGCTTACTCCTTCGATTCTGACCGCTTTTGCGATCGCAAGTGTCTTCTCGTTAACCATTTGCTACATCCTCTACTTCTTTTATGCTTCTGTCGCTTATATGAAACGCCCTGTAATCGGTAATCCCTCCCACCGAAAAATCGGTGCAGGTGACCAGGGTCTGAATCTTTTGAATGCGCTCAAACAAGGCTTTTCGCCTCGCCTCGTCAAGTTCGCTCATGACGTCGTCCAGTATAAGTATGGGCTGTTCGCCCGTTCTCAGTAAAAACAAACTTTGTTCGGCAAGTTTTATGCTTAAAACCGCCGTCTTCTGCTGTCCTTGGGAGCCGAACCGCCTTATGTCGGTGCCGTTTGCGATTATCTCAATGTCGTCTCTGTGGATGCCGACTGTCGTATATTCGAGTTTAATGTCCTTCTCGAGGGACTGGTCATACAGCTTTTTGAGGCTGCCTTTGACGTTGTCAAGGTCAATCTCCTCAGTTCTGTACACAAGATTGAGACTCTCTTTTCCGCTCGTAAGGTACTCGTGTTCCTCTTTGGCAAGCGGAGCAAGGCTATCCAAAAACTCCCTGCGCTTTAAGAGTATGTACTCCTCTGCTTCAAGCATGCTCCATGTCACAAGGTCGAGCATTTCCTTCAGGTCTGAGGCGTTCTTATGAACTTTCAGCACCTTGTTCCGCTGAGCAAGCAACCTGTTGTATTTTGTCAGGTTGTAAAAGTACAGCTTGTTCTGCTGGCTTAAGCTTATGTCGAGAAATCTTCTCCTGTCGGCGGGGCTGTCCTTTACGAGTCCCAGTTCGTCGGGACTGAAAAAAACCATGTTAATAACGCCGATAAGCTCGCCGATTTTCGATATCGGGATATTGTCTATCATTATCCGCTTTTTTCCCGCCTCGTCGATGTGAATGTCGATGGTGTGGGCGGAATACTTCTTCTCCAGCAGTATCTTTATCCGAGCGCCGCCTTTGGTATTATTCCAATTGATTAGCTCCTTGTCCTTAAGGTTGCGCGCGGACTTCCCGAGCGACGCAAAGTAGACGCTCTCGACAAGATTGGTCTTGCCGGCGGCGTTTTTGCCCACAATCACGTTGAGGGTGTCGGAAAACTCCGCATACTGCTTTGTGTAGCTCAGAAAGTTTTCGAGATACAGCTTCTTAATTATCACTTTTTCTCCCGATGTCGTAGGGTGTGACCTGATACAGATAGTAGTTGAGCCAGTTGTAGAACAACAGATTGCCCGTCGATCTCCACGTCACTTTGATTTTGTCGAGGTCGTCGCCCACAAAGTAGTTTACGGGTTTTTCAATGGGCAGACCCTTCTCGAGGTCCCTGACATACTCGGCTTTCAGCGTCTCTCTGTCGTACTCGGCATGCCCGAAGAAGAAAAACTTGCGGTTGTCGATGCACTTTGCGATGCTTATGCCGCATTCCTTGCCCTCTGCGAGCACAACGAGCCTGTTGTCTTCGCGCAGACTTTGCTCGTCCACTTCGGTGTGGCGGGAGTGCGGAATGAAAAAGGTATCGTCAAGCCCTTTGAGTAGCGGGTCGTTCTGCATTAAGCTACGGTTTTCGAACACGCCGAAGAGTTTCTTGGGCATGAGCCTTTTTCCGATGCCATAATAGTAATTGAGCGCAGCTTGAGCACCCCAGCAGATGAACACCGAGCTTGTTACATGCCTTTCGGCAAACTCGAAGATTTTGCACAGTTCTTCCCAGTATTTGACCTCGTTGAACTCCAGGGTTTCAACGGGCGCGCCGGTAATTATCATGCCGTCGAAATTGAGGTCCTTTATGTCGTCAAAGGTCTTATAAAACTTGTCCATGTGAGTCTTGCTGACGTTGGTGGGCTGATAGGAAACCGTCTGCATCAAGGTGATATTGACCTGCAGCGGGCTGTTTGATAAAAGCCTCATCAACTGGGTCTCGGTGGTCACCTTTGTGGGCATGAGGTTAAGAATAAGTATTTCCAGAGGGCGGATGTCCTGAGTCGCCGCCCTCGTGGAGTGCATGCAGAAAATATTCTCTCTCGTGAGTACATTAAACGCAGGAATATCTTTCGGGATTACTATCGGCATAAATTATTCTCCTTCAGTTCTTCTGTGAGGCATTAAGGGCATTCTCAATATCGGCGAGAATGTCCCGTGCGCCTTCTACTCCTATCGACAGCCTGATGAGGTTGTCGCTTATTCCGCACGCGGCAAGGTCGGCGTCCGACAGCTGCCTGTGGGTGGTGCTTGCAGGGTGAAGCACACAGCTTCTCACGTCCGCAATATGCGTGACGATTCTGATAAGTTTCAGCGCCTTCTGGAACTTGGCCGCCGCTTCTCTTCCGCCCTTTATTCCGAACGTCACCATTCCGCTTGCCATGGAGTTGTTGAAATACTTTTTGACAAGGGGGTAATTCGGATCGCTCTCAAGTCCCGCGTACTTGACCCATTCCACATAGGGGCTGGCTTCAAGCAGACGCGCAACGGCGAGGGCGTTGGAAGAATGTCTTTCCATTCTCAGGTGCAGCGTATCCATACCCATATGGGTAAGGAAGGCGTTTTGCGGGCTCATAATGGCGCCGATATCCCTCATACACTGAACGCGCGTCTTAACGATAAAGGCGTTCTTTCCGCAGTCCCTTGCGTAGACCATGCCGTGATAGCTCTCGTCGGGGGTGTTAAAGTCCTCGTAGCGGGGATTATCGGCATAGTCGAAGTTGCCGCAGTCCACGATTATCCCGCCCAGCGCGCAGGCGTGCCCGTCAAGGTACTTGGTGCTGGAATAAATGATGATGTTTGCGCCGTACTCTATCGGCCTGCAGATGACAGGCGTCGCGAGCGTGTTGTCTACGACCAGTAAGAGCTTGTGCTTGTGGCAGATTTTTGCGAGCAAATCAAAGTTTGCGACGTTCATCGCGGGGTTTGCGATCGTCTCGCAGAAAATCAGCTTTGTATCCTCGTCAATCAGCGCCTCTATCTCCTTTTCGGACGCGTCGGGGCTGACGAAATTACACATAATACCAAGCTTAGGCAACGTGGTTCCGAACAAGTTATAAGTTCCGCCGTATATGGTGCTGAGGGAAATAATTTTGTCTCCCGCGCGGCAAAGCGTGAGTACGGTAAGGGTGGTTGCCGCCATTCCGCTGCTGCAGCCGAGTGCTCCCGTCGCGCCGTTAAGGTCGGCTATCTTCCTCTCCATGGCGTCGACCGTGGGATTTCCGATGCGGGAATAGAAAAATCCCTCTTTCTTAAGGTCAAACAAGTCGCCCATTTCTTCGGGCGTGTCGTAACTGAAGGTTGTGCTCTGATAAACGGGCAAAACCCTGGGCTCACCGTTTTTGGGGCTGTACCCCGATTGAACGCATTTTGTTTCGATTCCGAACATATCTTTTCTCCTTTATCTCATCTGTACTCGTTTATTGCTCTCTGAGCCTCACGGTCCAGTTGCTTTTCTTTTATTGCGGCGCGCTTGTCGTGAAGTTCCTTGCCCCGCGCCAACGCAAGTTCCACCTTTACCAATGCTTGCTTAAAGTACATTCGGGTGACCACCAGCGTGTACCCCTTCCGCTCTACCTTTCCGCGGAGTTTGTTTATCTCCTGTTTATGAAGAAGAAGCCTTCTCGTTCTCCTCGGTTCGGGATTGAAGTGACTTCCTTTCTCATATGGGGAAATATGGACATTGTAAAGTAAAACCTCGTCATTCTTTATCAGCGCAAAGCTGTCTTTGAGGTTTACGTTACCAAGTCTTATGCTCTTTACCTCGCTTCCCACAAGCTGAATTCCCGCCTCGATCTTGTCCTCGATGAAATAATCGTGGTAGGCTTTCTTGTTGGTTGCGACCGTTACTTCCTTATCCATTCTGTGCTCCGTTTTACTCTATATATTAACATATAATTTATTTTTATAGCAAGTTATAAAGCCATTTTCGACTAAAAAATAAAGCCTGTCGAGTTCTCAACAGGCTTCTTTATGCTATTTCTTTTTTCCGTATTAGTCCAAGGTTTTCTTGAGTATCTGGATTACAAAGAACAAAATGGATGTTACCAGGATGCCGATTGCCAGATATATTGTCAGACGTTTTAACTTTGCGTCCATGCTCTTTGCCTTGTTTTTGCCGAAAAAGCTTTCCGAACTGCCTGTTATGGCTCCGATGTTGTCATTATTTCCTTCCTGCATGACAACAATTATGGTGAGCGCGATGCTTAACAGCACCATCAGCACCATGAATATTATCGACAATACCGTATAAAAAGTATAAAAACTGAACATTATCGACTCCTCAAGCCTTAGTGTTTCATTATTTTAGCATACCGCTTATAAATTTACAAGCGTTTTAATGATATTTATTGCCCAAAATTCCGCTAAATATTAACTTTCGCGAAATATTTCGGAATCATCTCGCAGGGGTGCAGGCTGGTTTTTGCCGTCCTTAAACCCAGGTCGCCGAGATCCTCTTCTCTGTTTACGTACTTTATGCCCTCTCTCCTGCAGTACTCGAGAAACTTCTGATTTATCGCCGCGTAAATGCCGTTATAGTCGCGCGATGCTTTCTCGAAATGAACGTAAAGGGTATCCCCGACCGCCTCGCCGAAAGCCATCGCCGCAATCTTTCCGTTTATCTTAATGACAAGTCCTTCCTGGTCGATTATGGGATAGTACCTGAACAACTTGTTTTCCAGAATGTACCTCTCGTCTCTCAGCCACTGATTGTCTTTCCCGAGCGTGGCGTAATACTCGTCGAGAAAAGCGACAGCCTCTTTCGTCATCGACACGTCAAACGGGAGCATTTCGAAATCGGGATATTCTTTCAAAAACCTGTTTATGTGATTTTTCTGCCCGTGGTATTTCTTGCCCCTCAAATACAGCAAATCATCGTAATAATAAAGATAATCGTCCCAGTCTCTTTCGTATTCAAGTTCTATCCTATCCCCGTAAATGCCTTTTAAAAACTCGGCCTGAGACGAAGAAACAAAGGAAAACCGAAATTCGAGGTTATTCTCTTTGCAGTAGTTTTCCAGCTTACGTATGTCTTTCTCTGCGACATTTCCCACGGGAAAATAAAAATCGGCGTTCGTTTGGTCAATAACGCCGAAATACAAAACGTCGTCCTCCACGCAAAAACAGTACTCGTCATGGACGCTCCAAATATACATTGTGCCGAAGGTGTATTCGCATATCCGTCCGGGATTGCCGTTTAAGCATTTGTTTATCGTATCTTTATCTTCAGGTTTTATCGTTACAAACTCCATATAGTTTATAGTATCACATTCCGGGCACAAAGTAAACTTTAATTCTCCGTGAATAAACCGCCGGTTCTCTGTCGATAATCCCAACATGATGAAAAAAGCGGCGATTTTCTTCCTTATGTGCCTGTTGCTTGTCTGCGCGATAGCCTGTTCAAATACCGGGAACAGCGACTATTTCTTTGTGGAAATAGAAGCATACGACGACAATAAGGAAAATCTCGCCCTTGCAAAAGAAATAAAGGAAAAAGTGTATTCATACCTTGCTGTATCGCTTGAGGAGTGCGAAAGCGCTGCCGACACCGAAAGCGCGGTAAAAAAACACCTCGACGACATTGAGTACATAGTGAACGGGATACTTGATAAGCAAGATGTTTCTTATGATGGATGCGCCAAAGTCGAAACCGTCAGGCGGGATAAACGACAGGTGGGAAACGTCGTCATAGGACGGGGCAGCTACAAGACTCTCGTAATCACTTTGGGCGAAGGGGTCGGCAAGACCGATTTTGCGCTTCTTTACCCCTCGCTCACATACGTCGAAGGAGAAGACGAAATAATTCTCGCCTCGAAGCTTTATGAACTGATAAAGGAGAGTAAAGACAAATGGAAAGAAAAGACAACATGAAAGTTTTTAATATCGTGATGTGCTGCGTCATGGTGCTTATCACCGTCGCCACGGGCGTACTGATGTTCACCGACATAATGAAGTCGGCAGACGACGCCGAGGCGGCAACGGTCTACAAGCAGGGCAGCACGGGTCAGATGGTCAAGACCATACAGACCAAGCTAAAAAACTGGGGCTACTACACAGGCTCGATCGACGGCATTTTCGGCTCAAAGACAACCGCCGCCGTCAAGTACTTCCAGCGCGTCAACGGTCTTACCGCCGACGGGATAGTTGGCAAACAGACCGCCGCGGCGATGGGCATAACCCTTGCGGGCAGTTCGTCGTCGACGTCCAGAAACCTCTATCTACTCGCCCGACTTGTTTACGGCGAAGCGCGGGGCGAGCCGTACGTGGGACAGGTTGCGGTTGCCGCAGTCGTTCTTAACCGCGTAAGGAGCAGCTCCTTCCCCAACACAATCAGCGGCGTCATCTATCAGCCGGGCGCGTTTACCGTGGTTTCCGACGGGCAGATTAACCTCGCCCCCAACGACACCGCGATGAGAGCTGCAAAGGACGCCATGAACGGCTGGGACCCCACTTACGGCTGCTTGTTCTACTACAATCCCAACACCGCCACCAGCGCGTGGATACGCTCCAAGACCATCAAGCTGACTATCGGCGAACACGTCTTCTGCGTGTAGGAGGTATATTATGGAAAAAGTAAGCAGAACAAGAAAAATAATAATTGCCGTGGGCGTTATCCTTCTCGCCGCGGTCATAGCCCTTAGCGTGTCGCTTGGGATAACTGAGCACAGGCGCAAGAAAGCCAGCCTGCAACTCAACAACCTATACGAAAAGTCGTATATCGAAACGATGACCAGCCTTGACAACATCTCCACCAAGCTCGCCAAGGTCAGCGTCCTTCCGGGCAAGTCGGCATTAAGACAGCAGCTCCTCAACGATATATGGCGGGAGTGCGGCGTCGCGAGCACAAACCTCTCTCAGCTTGCCGAAGGCAGTGACAATATGCTGGAAGCTATGAAGGTCCTCAACCAAATCGGAGACTACTGCCAGTATCTCGCAAAGAAAGCCACAAAAGAGGCACTTTCGGAACCCGAAATAAATAATCTGGAATCCTTTTCGAACACAATTAAGTATCTGAACGATTCGCTTGCCGGCGTTCAGGAGAACCTTGTCAAAGGCGACAAAATCGACAGCCGCATCCTTGCCGACCTTTCGGCGATGACCGCGTCGATTGGTCAGATTGATTATTCCTCGGTAGACTATCCCGAGCTTATTTACGACGGCCCGTTCAGCGAAGGCTTAAGCGACAAGGCGACAAAATTTCTGGACGGCAAGGAAGAAATCACCCTTGAGCGCGGCATTGAGCTTATCGGTCAGTACTTCCACGGCAGCAGCGAAGTAACAAGCATCGGCGAAACGTCGCGTGACATACCAAGCTATATCTATTCCTTCAAGTACAACGGCATTGACAGCACGGCGTATATTTCCAAGACGGGCGGGTATGTAGTTCAGTCCGATTCCTACAGCGAAATCACCGACCCGACCCTTACCGATGAGGAATGTCTGCAAAAAGCCGTGGGATATATGGAACAATTGGGATACACAAATATGAAGCCTGTCTGGATAAGCAACAACAACAGCACCGTCTATATAAATTTCGCATATGAAGAAAACGGCGTTGTATACTATCCCGACCTTATTAAGATAAAGGTACGGAGCGACAACGGAAACCTTATGGGCGTTGAGGCGCAGAACTTCATTTACAACCACACTGCGCGCAATATCACCTTGCCCGAAAATTACGACCACATTTCCGTTCCCGCCGATCTTACGGAAAAGAGCAGAATCCCCTGCCTTATCCCCACCGACTGGAACACCGAGATACTCTGCCTTGAGGTAGTGGCGGAAAAGAACGGACAGACATACTATATCTACTACGACCTTGCCGACGGCGAGGAAGAGCGCGTGCTCCTTGTCATTGACCAGGACGGACAGCTGCTGATATAAAAAACCAACGGCAAAGCATCATTCAAAATACCCCGACAATTGCTCGGGGTATTTTTCACGTTTCCAAAACCTATAACATATTATAAATCGCGAGATATTATGAGGAGTTTATGGATACGAACAATTTAGAACAAATGGCAAGAGAGTACAGGGACGCGCTGGTGTCGTCCGAAAGGAGAGTGGACAGCGCAACTTACCTCGAACAGATTATCAACCTTAACGAACTTCAGCTTGACTGCATATGCGAGCTGAAAAGGTGCGCGCGGACGCCTCTCGCCTGCAAGATGGTCAACTATCTTCGCCACCTCATCTGGCGGAGCCTGACGGTTGCAACGCGACTTCTTGACGGCAGCACATATCTTCCCACCTTCCGCAACACAGGCTGCCGCCCCTGCACAAATCCCCTTCAACGGATGATAAACGCGCAGATAGACATCTTTATCCTTCTGGACAAGCTGTCGCCGCTGCGCAATGACCTTGCGGAGCTAATTTACATAGAAAACCGCAAGATGTCCATTCTTGCCGCCCTGAACAATTAACCCGCCCCTAAGAGTAATAATCTCTTGACTTTTCCATAATTCTGCAATAAAATAATCTACGCCCAACCTTATTTCGGGCGTAGGTTTTTGTGTTGAAGAAATTGACGTTTTCCACGAATTTTTCTCCTGAAAAACCTAAAAAAACAAAATACTGTGTTTCCGTAGCTCAGTAGGATAGAGCGAGCGCCTCCTAAGCGCTAGGCCGTGGGTTCGACTCCCGCCGGGAACGCCACTTTAATGTAAAAGCCACCCTGTTATAGGTGGCTTTCTTATTAAAATTGTCCGACATCTCTTTTGTCAGGTTATGATAACTTAATCTGTAACGCGGGCACCACAACGTAAGCGGCAGGGGCGACAGAATTCGCC
>ERZ795047.17-NODE-17-length-212243-cov-24.557388_pt1 | contig 212243 bp, 188 predicted proteins | sample MGYA00375131_ERZ795047 | MGnify/ENA primary metagenome ERZ795047 (study PRJEB30176, sample SAMN05720228) | activated sludge metagenome | isolation source: Anaerobic digester | place: Japan | collected 2015-05-20 ... | reverse complement strand
ACACCCCGAATGCCCAGAGGGCACAGAAGAGCAACAACCTGACGGGTGCCTTCATAGGACTCCCTCGCGGACGTTTTTTCGGATCTGGTTTGCCCTCTTTACGCGCCCCCGTGCCGTGTCTGACACCTTCTATACAGCCTGCCTCATCACCCGTCAACGGTGATGTCGTCGCAACGGCGGGGGAGGGACTTGGCAAAGGGAGGCGGCAAGGTCGGCCTGTGAAAATCAGTCATGACGGGGGAGACCGGAAACCGGCGACCCACATTGGACCTTGATTGTTTATTAGGATTATGCTTTTGGAACTTCGATATGTGTATGGCCGCGGACGGGCGTAGTCATGAAGGGACTCAGGGATAAGGAAAGGGGCGGATCAACGGACCGGCCCCGGACAGGGGACGAAGAGCGGCCGGCGGCGCCCGGTGATCATGGCCCAGGCCGCTGGGACGAGGAGAGGGAGCTGCTCGTGAAGGCCGCGACGATGGCCAGGGTGGGGTTCTGGGAGAAGAACCTCCTGACGGGCGACGATACGTGGTCCCAGGTGACGAGGGAGATCCACGAGGTGGGACCCGACTTCCGGCCCGACATGGCCGCGGGGATCGCCTTCTACAAGGAGGGGGAGGACCGACGACGGATCGAGGAGGCCGTCTCCCGGGCCATCGAGGGGGGCGAACCTTTCGATTTGGAACTCAGGATCGTGACGGCGAAGGGAAACGAGCGCTGGGTGCGCGCCATCGGCGAGGCCGAGCACCGGGAGGGGAAGTGCCTCCGTCTCTTCGGGACCTTTCAGGACATCGACGCCTTCAAGAGGGCCGAGGAGGCCCTCAGGGAGAGCGAGAGGCGTTACCGGGAACTGACGGAGAGCATCGCTGATCTCTTTTTCGGCCTCGATGGGGATCTGCGGGTCCGCTACTGGAACAGGGTGTGCGAGGAGTTGACGGGAAAGGAGGCCGCCGCGGCCCTGGGTGCAGAGGTCGGCGAGGTCTTCCCTGCGGGGGCCGTCTCGGAGGCGGTGAGATCGGCGCTGACCGAGGCCCTCGCTGCGGGGGAACGCCGCTGGATCCCCTGGGAATGGGAGACCCGCAAGGGTCGTCTGCTCTTCGAGGTGACCCTCTATCCCACGCCGGACGGCCTGTCCGTCCTGGGGAGGGACGTCACGTTGCGGCGGCAAATCGAAGAGACCCTCATGGAGAGCGAGGCGAGGTTCCGCGACCTCGTGAACAACGCCCGTGAGAGCATCTTCGTCATCCAGGACGGCCGCATCGCCTTCGTCAACGCCGCGACCTTCGAGGCGGCCACCTATACACCCTCGGAACTGTACGGGAAGCCTTTTCTGTCCTTCATCCATCCCGAGGACCGGGAGCTGGTGAAGGAACGTTACGAGCGGCGTCTCAGGGGTGAGGAGGTCCCCTCCCGCTACACCATTCGCCTCCTCAGGAGGGACGGCGCAGTCCGCTGGATGGCCCTCAACGCCGCCGTGAGCCGCTGGCGTGGGAGGCCCGCCACCCTTTGCTTCATGACGGACATCACAAGGCAGAGGGAAAGGGAAGAGGCCCTCAGGGCGAGCGAGGAGCGTTACCGCCAGCTCTTCGAGAACGTTCAGGAGGGGATACTCGTGGCCACGAGTGAGACGATGGATTTCGCCAATCCCGCCCTGGCCAATCTCTTGGGCTATCCCATAGAAGAACTGACTTCGCGGCCCTTTGTCTCCTTCATCCACCCCGAGGACAGGGCGATGGTCCTGGAACGCCATTTAGCCCGTCTCAGGGGGGAGATGACGACCACGGGTTACGAGTTTCGGATCGTCAGGCCCGACGGCGAGATCCGCTGGGTCTTCATCACCTCCCGTCTCGTCAACTGGGGGGGCAGGCCGGCGACCCTCGCCTTCGTCAGCGACATCACGGAACGAAAGAAGGCCGAGGAGGAGAAAGAGGAACTGGAGAGACGCCTGGAGAGGGCCCAGCGTCTCGAGGCCATCGGGACCCTCGCGGGCGGCGTCGCCCATAACTTCAACAATCTCCTCATGGGGATCCAGGGCTACGCCTCCTTGATGCTCCTCGATCTCGCGCCTACCCATCCCCATTACGAACGCCTCAAAAAGATCGAGGGGCTCGTGAAAAGCGGCGCCGACCTGACGGGTCAGCTCCTCGGCTTCGCCCGGGGCGGCCGCTACGAGGTGAGGGTCATGGATATCGGGGAACTCGTCGCGGAAACGGCCCGCCTCTTCACCCGGACGCGGCGTCAGATCGTCATCGACGTGGAGCGCCCCGCCGATCTTTGGGCCATCAAGGCCGATCGGACCCAGATGGAGCAGGTCTTCATGAACCTCTTCGTCAATGCCTATCAGGCCATGCCGGCGGGTGGGACGATCAGGGTCGCCATGGGAAACGAGAACTTGGCGTCGCCGGAGGCCGAACTCCTCGAGGTGGAGGAGGGGGATTTCGTGCGCATCACCGTCTCCGACACCGGCGTCGGCATGGACGAGAAGACGAAGGAGCGGATCTTCGAGCCCTTCTTCACGACCAAGGCCCGGGGCAGGGGGACGGGCCTGGGCCTGGCGTCCGTCTACGGCATCGTCAAGGGTCACGGCGGGTCCATCGAGGTGGAGAGCAGCCCCGGCGAGGGGACGACCTTCACCATCCTCCTCCCCGCGACGAGGGACCCGGAAAATCGGGGGACCTGATACCCAAATCCCGCCCACCCCGCCGTCACCGAACCATCTTCGGCGAAAACGGCGCATATCGTGTCGGACGATCGCATCAATACGGAACGTACCGAGGGAAACGAGTCACCCGGCGGCGCCGATGACGGTTTACGGACCCGTTCGGAGGGGTATCGGAGTTCCGATACAGGTTAGCTTTATGATATCATTGATGAATCAGCGACTTTAAAAAATTCCTGTCGTGGTGAGGCATCCCGGTTCTTGAGGGCCCGAAAGCCCAGCCGGACAAGGGTTTGCGGATCGCACCCCGGCGGATTCTTGGCCGAAAGGGTGAGAAATGCCCGGACACGATGACCCTTTTGCGCCGAAAATATTCTCAATGAAAACGACGCATTACGAATTAAGTATGGTGTCCCCCAATTAGGCGTAACGGGCGATGAGGAAAACGCCGCCGATCATGATGAGGGAACCGACGAGACGCTCGCCGATCTCCTCCTCCCGAAATAGCCAGGCGCCGTAGAGGACCCCGAAGAGGATGCTCATCCTCTTGACGGCGATCATGTGGGCCACGTTCGTCAGCGCGACGGCCTGGAAATGACAGAGGGCCGAGAGAAAGACGCAGAGACCCAGGGCCTCGCCCGCCGGGAAGCTGCGCCAATTGAGGGTCTTGAAGGTCCTCTTCCCGTCCGTCAAGGGGGCGAGGAGGATCAAGAGGACCGCGAGGATCGTGAAATAGACGGCCCCGAAGAAAAGGGGGTCGGAGTTGATGATGGCGAGCTTGCCCAGGGGGGCCGTGACGGCGTAGATGAGGGAGACGAGGATCATCAGCAAAGAACCCCGCTCCCGGATGACGGCCCGGAACGGCTCGAGGATCCCCTGGCGGCCCTTGGAGAAATGGAGGGTCCAGGTCCCGATGACGATGCAGACGATGCCGGCGGCGGCGCCCCCGCTGACCCTCTCGCCCAGGAAGAGCCAGCCCGTGAAGACGATGAAGACGGGGGTGAAGGAGAGGAAGGGCAGGGTCAGGGAGAGGGGCGAGATCTTGATGGCCCGCATGTAGAGGATGAAGGCGCCCACCTCCAGGGGGAGGGCGCAGGCGACGGCGACCCAGAAGGTCGGGGTAGGGACGGTCAGGGGAATGAAGAGGAAAGAGGCGAGAAACCACGGCAGGGCGTAACCGAGGCGGACCAGGCCCATGACGTAGGCGGGATACTGAGAGAAGAACCTTTTGGTCAAGGCGTCGGCCGTCGCCAGGAAAAAGGCGGAGAGGACGGAGAGGACCAGCCACAACAAGGTCACACCCCCCAGGGATCAGCCGCGGCCACCTTCTCCGGGCAGGGTTTGACAGGCCCAAAGGAAACCGCGACCGCCGTGGCCATCATCCCCGTAAAGCCCCCCCGCCGTGTCGGCCCCTCCTGGAGGATGGATCGCGGGACCTGCACGGTAAAAAACGCCAGGGGAGAAAAACGCCCCCTCACGGGAGGGCGCCTGCGCCGCCCGGGGCGGCGGGTCGGAAAAGGACGGGTTCTCACCTCAGGCACCGGCGTAGCAGGGGGGCGGTGAGGTGCAAAAGGACGATGTTCATGGGGCCAATCTAGCGGCGCCGTGGGGCCGTGTCAAGGCCTTCGGCCCTTTGTATCCAAAATGTTTGACATTTAAGACCCCCTGTGAGAGAGGAAAGTCATATCATCATTTGAAGGGGGACTTATGGAGAAGGGAAAAGACGGCAGCCGTTCCTCCATGTACCAAACCGTCCTGGCCATGGCGAAGAAGGAGATGGACGAGGACGCCGTCGAGATCAGGCGGCTCAAGGAGAGGCTGGCCTATCTCGAGCGCCGCATCGAGAAGGCCAAGGCCGTCTTCGAGGCCGTTGTGGCCCGCCTCGATCTGGAGGAAGGCGCGGGCGAGGAACCGCCCGAGGTGGAGACCAAGGTGGCGCCGCGCATCGTCTTCACGGCCCCGGACACTGGGACGAAGGCGCCTGCGGAGGCGGGGGCCGAGGAGAAACCCAAGGCCTCCGACGGCGATATCACCTTCGAAGAGTACCGCCGCATGATCCAGGAGCATCTCCGCAAACGGATGGAGAAGGAAAAGAGCCAGACCTGAGAAGACCTAAGCGACTGGGATCTCACGGGGCCCCCTGATGGACATCCAGACGAGGGCGTACGGGTACGCCTTACTGTCCGTGGCGCTGTGGTCCACCGTGGCCTCGGCCTTCAAGATCACCCTCCGCCGTCTCCCCTTCGACGTGATGCTCCTCTTCGCCGCCTTCTTTTCGTCCCTTCTGCTCTTTGCCGTCCTGAATCTCCAGGGGAAACTCCCCCTCCTGGTGAAGATGGGCCGCCGGGAATGGCTCAGGTCCTCCCTCCTCGGGTTTCTCAACCCTTTCCTCTACTATCTGATCCTCTTCAAGGCCTACGATCTCCTTCCCGCCCAGGAGGCCCAGGCCCTCAACTATACCTGGCCCATCACGGTGGTCATCCTGTCATCTTTCATCCTGGGGCAGAGGCTGACGGGGCGAAAACTCGCGGGGATCATCGTCGGTTTCGGCGGCGTCCTGACGGTGGCCACCCACGGCGACCCCCTCTCCCTCACCTTTTCCAACATCCCCGGGGCGGCCCTGGCGGTGGGGAGTTCCGTCGTTTGGGCCCTGTTCTGGCTCTACAACGTGAAGGACCCCCGGGACGAGGTCCTCAAGCTCTTCGTCAACTTCTGTTTCGGGACGGTCTTCGTCGGCCTCTTCGCGTTGGTCGGGGGCGCCGAGATCACCCTGGACGCCGTGGGCCTCCTCGGCGCTCTGTACATCGGCGCCTTCGAGATGGGGATCACCTATGTCTTCTGGCTCAAGGCCCTGAGCCTCTCGCGCTCGACGGCCCAGGTGAGCAACCTCGTCTTCCTCTCCCCCTTCCTCTCCCTTTTCTTCATCAGCCGCATCGTCGGGGAGGTCATCCGGCCCTCCACCCTCCTGGGCCTCGCCCTCATCGTGGCGGGGATCCTGATCCAGGGGAGACAAAAAGTCGTTGACTAAAGACGGGTCCTATATTACGAGATCCACTTCGCCCTTCCGGGGCGGGCGATTTTGGGCCATGGCGAAAGGGATCTACATCCATACCTTCGGCTGCCAGATGAACGTCCAGGACTCGGAGAAGATGACGTTCCTCATGGGCGCGGAGGGGTATGAGCCCGTCATTTCGCCCCGGGAGGCGGATCTCGTCATCCTGAACACGTGCAGCATCCGTCAGAAGGCCGTCCAGAAGATCATGAGCCGCCTGGGACGCCTGAGGGACCTCAAGAGGCGGAAACCCACGATGATCATCGCCGTCGGCGGGTGCCTCGCCCAGCAGTGGGGAAAGGAATTTTTAGAAAAGGCGGACCATCTGGACATCGTCTTCGGGACCCACAACATCCACCGGCTCCCCGAAATGGTGAGGAAGGTGAGGGAAGGGGGAGGGAGAGTTTCGGATATCTCCTTTCACGGCTCCGTTCCCTCCCTGAAGATCCAGGCCTCTCCCGAAGAGGGAAAGGTAGGCGCCTACGTGACCATCATGCAGGGTTGCGACAACTTTTGCACCTACTGCGTCGTCCCCCTCCTGAGGGGGCCGGAGGAGAGCCGTCCCCTCGACGAGATCCTGGCGGAGATCCGCTGTCTCGCCGACCGGGGGATAAGGGAGGTCACCCTTTTGGGCCAGAACGTCAATTCCTACGGCCGCAACCTCCCCGGCGGGGCGTCCTTCGCCCGTCTTTTGAGGGAGATCGACGACCTCGGGGTCATGGAGAGGGTCCGTTTCACCACCTCCCACCCGCGGGACCTCTCCGACGAAGTCATAGGGCTCTTCGGCAGGCTCCGCTCCCTCTGCGAGCATATCCACCTCCCCGTCCAATCGGGTTCCGACGCCGTCCTGACCATGATGAACCGGGGTTACACAAGGGACGATTATCTGCGTAAGGTCGAGAAACTGAGGGACGTCTGCCCCGACATCGCCGTCTCTTCGGACATGATCGTGGGTTTCCCCGGGGAGACGGAGAAAGATTTCCTCCAGACCTTGGATCTGATGGAAAAAATCCGGTTTGACAACCTATTTTCCTTCAAGTATTCAGAGCGCGAAGGCACGGTGGCCGTGGGGCTTCCGGGAAAGGTGCCCGAAGAGGAGAAGGCGCGGCGCCTCACGATCCTCCAGGGACTTCAGGACCGTCACGCCCTCGAGCGGAACCGGTCCTGGGAGGGAAGGGAGGTGGAGGTCCTCGTCGAGGGGCCGAGCAAGGGCGACCCCCGGGAGATGACGGGAAGAACCAGGGGCAACAAGATCGTGAATTTCCCCGGCCGGGGGGAGATGAAGGGGCGGCTCGTGAAGACGAGGATCGTCCGGGCCTTTCTCCATTCCCTCCGGGGGGAGCCAGTGGCCGAGGAGTAGGCTATGCTCATCGAGATGAACATCGCGGGGATCACCATCGATCCCATCACCAACACGCCCATCGTGATCCTGAAGGACAAGGAGGAACGGAAGGCCCTCCCCATCTGGATCGGCATCTTCGAGGCCAGCGCCATCGCCTCGCAGCTGGAGAAGATCACCTACGCCCGCCCCATGACCCACGACCTCCTCTACGAGGTCCTGAAGACGACGGAGGTCGTCGTGGAGAAGATCGAGATCAACGACCTGAGGAACAACACCTTCTTCGCGAACATCTATCTCTCCCGGGAAGGCGCCTCTTTCGTCGTCGACGCCCGGCCGAGCGATGCCATCGCCCTGGCCCTGAGGGCGGAGGCCCCCATCTTCGTGGACGAGGCGGTGATCGAGAAGTCCCGGACCGTGGATTTCGGGGAGAAGTCGGAGGACATGGAGAAGCTCAAGGAAGAGAAGCTCAAGGAACTCCTCGAGAGCCTCTCGCCGGAGGATTTCGGCAAGTACAAGATGTGAGGGGACGAAGGGCCTTGGATCTCCTGGCGGAATTCGACGAACACCTTAAAATCGGCAAGGACGCCTCGGCGCACACGCGCCGGGGTTACGGCTCCGACGTGGGGCAGTTTTTGGCCTTTCTCAGGGAAAGGGGCCTTCTGGGGGCCGGCGGGGACGAGGAGGAGGCCGTCAAAGGGGTGGATGTGGCCGTTATCCGGTCTTTCCTGGCGTCCCTGTACCGCCGGGGCGTCAAGAAGACCTCCATCGGCCGTAAACTGGCGGCCCTGAGGGCCTTTTTCAAGTTTCTCCACGACCGGGGACTGGTGGAGGCCGACCCGGCCCGGGCCGTTTCGGGGCCCCGGCAGCAGCCTCATTTGCCGAATCTCCTGTCCGTGGACGAGATCTTCAACGTCCTGGATCTCCCCTTCGCCGACGATCAGAAGGGGAAGCGGGACCGGGCCGTCCTGGAGGTCCTCTACTCGACGGGGATGAGGCTCCATGAGCTGACGGGGATGAACGTCGGGGACGTCCTGTTTTCCGAGGGGATGGTCAGGGTGAGGGGCAAGGGGAGGAAGGAACGCCTGGTCCCCATCGGCGAGGCCGCCCTGAGGGCCCTCTCGCAGTACCTGGAGGCGAGGGGCGTGACGGCGGGTCCCGGGGCCGACGACAACCCCGTCTTTGCGGGTCCCCGGGGGGGCAGGATAAGCGAGAGGACCGTCCAGAGGATCGTCGACCGCCACGCCGCGGCGGGGGGCCTGACGAGGAAGGTCAGCCCCCATGCCCTGCGCCACTCCTTCGCCACCCACCTCCTCGACATGGGGGCGGATCTGAGGAGCATCCAGGAGATGCTCGGTCACGAGAGTCTCAACACGACCCAGCGTTACACCTCCGTGAGCGTGGAGCATCTCCTGACGGTCTACGACCGGGCCCATCCGAGGGCGGGGAAAGGAGACAAGGGGAAATGATGAAGATCCACGGCACCACCATCCTGGCCGTGCGTCACCGGGGCAAGGTCACGGTGGCCGGGGACGGCCAGGTGACCTTCGACGTGACGGTGATGAAACACGGGGCGAGGAAGGTGAGGCGCCTCTACCACAACCAGGTGATCGTGGGTTTCGCGGGGACCACGGCCGACGCCTTCACCCTCTTCGACCGTTTCGACGCCAAACTGGAACAGTACAACGGCAACCTCCTGAGGGCGGCCGTGGAACTGACGAAGGACTGGCGGACGGACAGGGTCCTGCGTCACCTCGAGGCCCTGATGATCGCCGTCAGCAAGGACTACTTCCTCCTCATCTCGGGCAACGGCGACGTCATCGAGTCGGACGACGAGGTCCTCGCCATCGGTTCCGGGGCCCCCTACGCCCTGGCCGCCGCCCGGGCCCTGGTGCGTCACTCCGACCTCTCGGCGTCGGAGATCGCAAGGGAGGCCGTGAAGATCGCTTCCGAGATCTGCATCTACACCAACGACAGGATCGTCGTGGAGGAGCTGGATATCTGAAATGTCTGCCGATTCGTTGACGCCGCGCATGATCGTCGAGAGGCTCGACAAGTACATCATCGGCCAGGACGAGGCGAAGCGGGCCGTCGCCATCGCCCTGCGCAACCGCTGGCGCCGCCAGAACGTCTCCCAGGAACTGGGGGAGGAGATCGCCCCCAAGAACATCATCATGATCGGGCCGACGGGGGTGGGGAAGACGGAGATCGCCAGGCGCCTGGCAAAACTGGACAACTCCCCCTTCCTGAAGGTCGAGGCCTCCAAGTTCACCGAGGTGGGTTACGTGGGCCGCGACGTGGAGTCCATGATCCGCGACCTCGTGGAACTGTCCGTGAACATGGTCAAGGCGGAGGAGCAGGAGAAGGTGAAGGCCAAGGCGGCGGAGCTGGCGGAGGAGAGGCTCCTGGACATCCTCTTGCCGCCGAAGCCCCTGGAGCGGACCGTCGGCGACCTCATGGCGGACCAGAAAACGGTGGACGCCAACGAGGAGGCGACCCTGAGGTCCCACGACACGACCCGGGAGAAGCTGCGCCGCTTCCTCAAGGAAGGTAAACTCGACCACCGGCAGGTGGAGATCGAGGTGGCGGAATCGCGGCCGACGCCCATGATCGAGATCTTCTCCACGGCGGGCGTGGAGGACATGGGGCTCAACATCAAGGAACTCTTCGGCAACATCTTCCCCCATAAGAAGAAGAGGACCAAGGTGAAGGTGCCCGAGGCCCTCGAGATCCTGACCCAGGAGGAGGCCCAGCGCCTCGTGGACATGGACAAGGTGACGAAGACGGCCGTCGCCAGGGTGGAGCAGTCGGGGATCATCTTCCTCGACGAGATCGACAAGATCGTGGGGTCCGACTCGCCCCACGGTCCCGACGTCTCCCGGGAGGGGGTCCAGAGGGACCTTTTGCCCATCGTCGAGGGCTCCACGGTCAACACCCGCTACGGCATGGTGAAGACGGATCACATCCTCTTCATCGCCGCCGGGGCCTTCAGCTTCACCAAGCCCTCGGATCTCATCCCGGAGCTTCAGGGCCGTTTCCCCATCCGGGTGGAGCTGAATTCCCTGGGGAAGGAGGAGTTCATCAGGATCCTCACGGAGCCCCGCAACGCCCTGGTGAAACAGTATATCGAGATGATGGCCACGGAAGGCGTCCGCCTCGTCTTCACCGACGACGCCATCGCCGAGATCGCCGAGATCGCCGCCCTCGTCAACGAGAGGACGGAGAACATCGGCGCCCGCCGCCTCTACACCGTCATGGAGACCCTCCTGGAGGACATCTCCTTCGACGCCCCGGACATGGAGGAGAAGGAGATCACCATCGACGCGGCGTACGTCCGGGAGAAGCTCATGGACATCATCGAGGACGAGGACTTGAGCCGCTACATCCTCTGACGGGAGGCAGGCATGAACGACAATGACGACATGGTAAAGACGTCCGTGGAGAGGGCGGGGATCCTCCTGGAGGCCCTCCCCTACATCAGGAGGTTCTACAACCGCACCATCGTGATCAAATACGGCGGCCACGCCATGGTGGACGACGAGCTGAAGGACATGTTCGCCCGTGACCTGGTGCTGATGAAGTATATCGGCATCAACCCCGTCGTCGTCCACGGCGGGGGGCCCCAGATCGGCGTGACCTTGAAGCGTCTCGGGAAGGAATCGCGTTTCATCCAGGGCATGAGGGTGACGGACGAGGAGACGATGGACATCGTGGAGATGGTCCTGGTGGGCAAGGTCAACAAGGAGATCGTGGGCCTCATCAACCACCACGGCGGCAAGGCCGTGGGCCTCAGCGGCAAGGACGGCGACCTCATCCGGGCGGAGAAGTACTACCTCAGCGAGGAAAAGGCCAAGGACACGCCCCCCGAGATCATCGACATCGGCCTGGTGGGTAAGGTCAAGGCCATCAACGCCAACCTGATCGTTTCCCTCGTCCAGGACGGTTTCATCCCCGTCATCGCCCCCACGGGGGTGGGAGAGCGGGGCGAGACGTATAACATCAACGCCGACGTGGTGGCCGGGGAGGTGGCCGCGGCCCTCGGGGCCGAGAAACTGGTCCTCCTGACGGACGTTCAAGGCGTGTTGGACGACGGCAAGAACCTCATCAACACCATGGACGGCAGGCGGGCCCAGGAACTCATCGAAGGCGGGATCATCGCCGGGGGCATGTTCCCCAAGGTGAAGTGCTGCCTCAAGGCCTTGAGGGGCGGGGTCAACAAGACCCACATCATCGACGGGCGCCTCAAGCATGCCATATTGCTCGAGATGTTCACCGACCGGGGCATAGGCACGGAGATCGTCCTGTGATTGGGGAAAGGGGGACAGGCGGATGACGACGCAAGAGCTCATGGCCCTCGGGGAGAGGGTGATCATGGGGACCTACAGGCGTTTCCCCGTGGTCCTGGCCAGGGGCGAGGGATCGAGGGTCTGGGACACGGAGGGGAAGGAGTATCTCGACTTCGTGGGGGGTATCGCCGTCTGCGCCCTGGGCCACTGTCACCCCGCCGTCGCGGAGGCCGTCTCCCGCCAGGTCTCCCTCCTCTGCCACGTCTCGAACCTCTATCACATCGAGAACCAGATCCTCTACGCCGCCATGCTGATAAAGAGGTCCTTCGCCGATCAGGTGTTTTTCTGCAACAGCGGCGCCGAGGCCAACGAGGCCGCCATCAAACTGGCGCGGAAATACGGGAACGAACGTTTGGGGGGCAGGCACGAGATCATCACCATGAAAGGATCGTTCCACGGCCGTACCCTCGCGACCGTGGCCGCCACGGGTCAGGAGAAGTTCCACAAGGGTTTCCAGCCCCTCCCGGCGGGGTTCCGCTACGTGCCCTTCAACGATCTCGACGCCCTAAAGGAGGCGGTGAACGACAAGACCTGCGCCGTCATGGTGGAACCGATCCAGGCCGAGGGGGGGGTGAACGTGCCCGACGGGGGCTACCTCGCCGGCGTCCGGGCCCTCTGCGACGAGCAGGGGATCCTCATGATCCTGGACGAGGTCCAGACGGGCATGGGGAGGACGGGGACCATGTTCGCCCACGAGTATGAAGGCGTGACCCCCCATATCATGACCCTCGCCAAGGCCCTGGGAAACGGTTTCCCCCTGGGGGCCATGCTGGCCACATCCGACGTGGCCTCGGCCTTCGAGCCGGGCAGCCACGCCTCCACCTTCGGCGGGAATCCCCTGGCCATGGCGGCGGCCCGGGCCACCCTGGAGATCATCGCCGCGGAGGGCTTCCTGGAGGGTGTCAGGGAGAGAAGTTCTTACTTTCTTGAGGGGCTCAGGGAACTGCAGAGGCGCCTCCCCGTCGTCAAAGAGGTCCGGGGCCGGGGGATGCTCCTGGGGGTGGAATTGAACGCCGAGGGGGCCGAGATCATCGATCGCTGCCGGGAGAAGGGACTCCTCATCGCCTCGGCGGGACCGCGGGTCCTGAGGTTCGTGCCCCCCCTGATCGTCACCCGGGGCGAGATGGACCGGGCCCTGGAGATCCTCGGGGAGGTGTTGGCGGCGACATGAAAAGGGACCTGTTGAGCGAATACGACCTGAAGGTCGAGGAGATCGACGGCCTCTTCGCGAGGGCGAAGGAACTCAAGGCCTGGCTGCGGGAGGGCCGCCCTTACCGACCCCTGGCGGGGAAGACCCTCGGCATGATCTTCGAGAAGGCATCGACTCGGACCCGCCTGTCCTTCGAGGTCGGGATGATCCAACTAGGCGGTAACGCCGTGTTTCTTAACCCCCGGGACACGCAGCTCGGGAGGGGAGAGACGGTGGCGGACACGGCCAGGATCATGTCCCGCTATTTGGATATCGTCATGATCAGGACCTTCGCCCAACAGACCGTCGAGGAATTCGCCCGCCACGCCACGATCCCCGTCATCAACGGCCTGACGGATCTCCTCCATCCCTGCCAGATCCTGAGCGACATCTACACCATCTTGGAGCACCGCGGCGATTACCGGGGCCTGAAGATCGCCTACGTGGGCGACGGGAACAACGTGGCCAACTCCTGGATCAACGCGGCGGCCCGTCTCCCCTTCCACCTGACCCTGGCCTGCCCCGAGGGTTACGACCCGGATGCCTTCATCCTCGAACGGGCCTACCGGGAGGCCCCCTGCGGCGTCACCCTCCACCGGGACCCCGCCGAGGCGGTGAAGGGGGCCGATGTCGTCTATACGGACGTCTGGGCCAGCATGGGGAAAGAGGACGAACAGGAGAAACGCGCCCGGGCCTTCCGGGACTACCAGGTCAACGCCGGCCTCGTTGCCCTGGCGTCATCACGGGTGCTGATCATGCACTGCCTGCCCGCCCATCGGGGGGAGGAGATAACCTCGGAGGTCATGGACGGCCCGCGTTCCATCGTGTGGGACCAGGCGGAGAACCGACTCCACGTGCAAAAGGCCATACTCGAGATGCTATTGAAGGAGGATTGAGAGAGATGAAGGGCAAGAAGAAGATGAAGGTCGTCCTCGCCTATTCCGGGGGTCTGGACACGTCGGTCATCGTCAGGTGGCTCATCGAGGCTTACGATTGCGAGGTCATCGCCTTCGCCGCCGACGTGGGCCAGAAGGAAGAGCTGGAGGGACTGAGGGAGCGGGCCCTGGCGACGGGGGCGAGCAAGGTTTACATCGAGGACCTCCGGGAGGAGTTCGCCCGTGATTTCATCTTCCCCGCCCTCAGGGCCAACGCCGTTTACGAGGGCGTTTACCTCATGGGGACTTCCCTGGCCCGCCCCCTTATCGCCAAGAAACAGGTCGAGATCGCCAGGGCCGAGGGGGCCGACGCCGTCTGTCATGGGGCGACGGGCAAAGGAAACGACCAGGTGCGTTTCGAGCTCACCTACATGGCCCTCGATCCCCAGATACGCATCATCTCCGCCTGGAAGGACCCGAAGTGGACCTTCAATTCCCGCCAGTCCATGCTCGATTACGCGGCGAAGCACCGGATACCCGTACCCCTCGTCACGAAGGAGAAACCCTACAGCAGCGACCGCAACTCCCTCCACATCTCCCACGAGGGCGGCATCCTGGAGGACCCCTGGGCGGAGCCGCCGGAGGACATGTTCGTGCTGACCGTGTCGCCCGAGAAGGCGCCGAACAAGCCCACCTACGTGGAGATCGACTTCGAGAGGGGCAACCCCGTGGCCGTCAACGGCCGGAGGATGTCACCGGCGGAGCTCATGGAAGTCATGAACGAGATCGCCGGCAAGAACGGTGTGGGAAGGGTGGATATGGTGGAGAACCGTTTCGTGGGCATGAAGTCCCGGGGCGTTTACGAGACGCCGGGAGGGACGGTCCTGTGGGCGGCCCACCGGGCCGTCGAGTCCATAACCATGGACCGGGAGGTGATGCTCATGAGGGACACCATGATCCCGAAATACGCCCAGCTCGTCTACAACGGGTTCTGGTACTCCCCGGAGATGAAGGCCCTCCAGTGCTTCATCGACGCGACCCAGGAAAACGTCACCGGCACGGCCCGGGTCAAGCTCTACAAGGGCAACTGCATCGTCGTCGGGAGAAAGTCGCCCCAGTCCCTCTACCGGGAGGAATTCGCCACCTTCGAGAAGGACGAGGTCTACAACCAGATGGACGCCACGGGCTTCATCCGCCTCAACGCCCTGCGCCTGAGGATCCAGGCCCTCAGCAGGATGGAGAGGGAGGCGGGGGCCGCCGAGGCCACACCGGAGGGGCCGCGGCCCAAGAGACCGGGTTGCCGCAGGCGCAAGGCTTGAGAAGGGGGTCCTAGGTGGCGAAGGGCAGGAAACTCTGGGCCGGAAGGTTCCGCCAGGAGACGGATGCCATGGTCGAGGCCTTCACCTCGTCCCTGGCCTTCGACCGCCGCCTCTTCCGCCACGATATCAGGGGCAGCATCGCCCACGCGAAGATGCTGGGGCGCTGCGGGATCATCGACGCGAAGGCCCGGAGGGCCATCATCAAGGGTCTCGAGGGGATCCTCAACGACATGGAGGAGGGCCGTTTTGTCTTCCGGCCCGAGGACGAGGACATCCACATGGCCGTCGAGAAGGCCCTCATCGAGCGCATCGGCTCCGACGGGGCCCGCCTGCACACGGGGAGGAGCCGGAACGACCAGGTGGCCCTGGACCTCCGCCTCTACCTCCGGGAGGAGATTGACGAGATCATCGGCCTCCTGAGGGCCCTGCGGGGGACCCTCGTCGAGGTGGCCGGACGGGAGGCGGGGACCGTCATGCCCGGTTACACCCACCTCCAGAGGGCCCAGCCGGTTTTGTTCTCCCATTACCTCCTGGCCTACCACGCCATGTTCGAGAGGGACGAGGGCCGTCTGGCCGACGCCCGGAAGCGGGTCGATGTCATGCCTCTCGGTTCGGGGGCCTTGGCGGGCTCCGGTCTGCCCCTGGACCGCCGGTACACGGCAAGGCTCCTGGGTTTTTCCGCCGTGGCGGACAACAGCATGGACGCCGTCTCCGACCGGGACTTCGTGGCGGAGTTCATCTTTGCCTCCGCCCTCGTCATGGCCCATCTGAGCCGCTTCTGTGAGGACCTGATCCTCTACTCCACGGCGGAGTTCGATTTCATCGAGATCTCCGACGCCTTCACCACCGGCAGCAGCATGATGCCCCAGAAGAAGAACCCCGATGTGGCGGAGCTGATCAGGGGCAAGACGGGACGGGTCTACGGGAACCTCGCGGCCATCCTGACGGTCCTCAAGGGCCTGCCCATGACCTATAACCGGGACCTCCAGGAGGACAAGGAGGCCCTCTTCGACACCGTGGACACCCTCAAGGCCTCTCTGGCCGTCTTCGGGGCGATGATGTCCCACGTCCGGGTGAAGGGCGAGAAGATGGCCGCGGCGGCCGCCGGCGGCTTCTCCGCGGCGACGGACATCGCCGAGTATCTCGTGTCCAAGGGGGTGCCCTTTCGGGAGGCCCACGGGATCGTGGGCAGGATCGTCGCCTACTGCATCGATGAGGGGAAGTCCTTCCCCGACCTCCGTCTCGAGGATTTTCGGCGTTTTCACGATGGCTTCGACGAGGAGGTCCTCTCTCTCCTCACGCCGGAGGCCTCCGTGGCGAGAAAGAGGACCCAGGGTTCCACGGCCCCGTCGGAGGTGGCGAGGCGTATCGAGGACCTCGGGCGAAGGGACAAATGAGGCGTCTGTTCTTTCTCTTCTTAGCTTTAACATTTCTCTGCGGCGCCTTGGCGTGTCTTGCCGCCTGCGGGAAGAAGGGCGATCCCGAACCAAGGTCACGAGAGCCCCTGCGCGGCAACCCCAGCCTCACCCTTCAGAGGAGCCCCGAGGGGATCGTCCTCACCTGGCCGGTCCGGGCGTCGGCGGAGAGGGGGGTCTTCAGGATCGAGAGACGGGAGATCCCCACCGGTGAGGGGGCCTGTGGACGTTGTGTGGATGAGGCGGCCCTGATAGGCGAGATCGCCCCCACGGACAGGCGCTTCTGTTCCGACGGGGCCCTCTGTGTCATGACGGACCGGAAGGTGAGAAGGGGAGGGCGCTACGCCTACAAGGTCCGGTGGTGCCGGGCGGCAGGCGAATGCGAGGACTACACAGCTGAATTACAAAAGGATTACTGAAATTTAGGAAGAGTTATTCATGCATCACTTTAATTATGTCAAGGGGGAACTGTACTGCGAAGAGGTCCCCGTCAGGGAGGTCGCCGAGGCGGTTGGGACACCCTTCTATCTCTACAGCCGCCGGACCCTGACCCACCACTTCCGGGTCTTCGACGGGGCCTTCGCCTCCGTGCCCCATCTCACCTGTTTCGCCGTGAAGGCCAACTCCAACATCGCCATCCTCGCCCTCTTCGCGGCGGAGGGGGGAGGCGCCGACATCGTCTCGGGGGGAGAGCTTTTCCGGGCCCTGAAGGCCGGCGTCGATCCCGCCAAGATCGTCTATTCGGGCGTGGGCAAGAAGGTGGAAGAGATCGATTATGCCCTGTCGGAAGGGATCCTCATGTTCAACATCGAGTCCTTCCAGGAACTCGAGGTCGTCAACGAGCGGGCGGCGAGGCTGGGGAAGAAGGCGGGGATCGCCCTGAGGGTCAACCCCGACGTGGACCCCGAGACCCACCCCTACATCTCCACGGGCCTGAAGGAGAACAAGTTCGGCGTGGATATCGACGCCGCCATAGAGGCGTACAGCAGGGCCGCCCGACTGAAGAATCTCGATATCCGGGGGGTGAGTTGTCACATCGGCTCCCAGCTGACCAAGCTCTCCCCTTTCCTCGACGCCCTGGACCGTCTCAAGATCCTCCTGGGCCGCTTGGAAATGGAGGGGATCGACATCCGTTACCTCGACCTGGGGGGCGGGCTGGGGATCACCTACCGGGACGAGGAGCCTCCCCACCCGTCCCGTTACGCCGAGGCCATCGTGGACGCCGCCCAGGAGTTGCCCGTCACCTTCGTCTTCGAGCCGGGGCGGGTGATCGTGGGAAACGCCGGTATCCTTGTCACCAAGGTCCTGTACACGAAACAGAACGAGGGGAAGAATTTCCTCATCGTCGACGCGGGTATGAACGACCTGGTACGCCCCAGCCTCTATAAGGCCTATCATGCCATTCAGCCCCTGACCCGCCGGAGGAGGAGGACCATCGTGGCCGACGTGGTGGGACCCATCTGCGAGTCCGGGGACTACCTGGCCAAGGAGAGGGAGGTTCCCGATTTCCAGCCGGGAGAGATGCTGGCGGTTATGAGCGCCGGCGCCTACGGTTTCACCATGGCCTCGAACTACAACAGTCGCCCCCGGGTGGCGGAGGTCATGGCCGATGGGAAGGAGTGGTTCGTGATCCGCCGGAGGGAGACCATGAACGATCTCGTGCGGGGGGAGGTCGTGCCGAGGAGCTTGAAAAAGAAAAAAGAATAGTAAATAAGGACGAAAAACCATTGTGGAGGAGGAAGCCATGATCAAGGGAGCCATTGTTGCCATCGTCACCCCCTTCAAAAACGGGCAGATCGACGAGGAGGCGTTGAGGGAGTTGATCGAGTTCCAGATCGCAAACGGCACGGACGGCATCGTCCCCTGCGGGACCACGGGGGAATCGCCCGTCTTGTCCCATGAGGAGCATGACCGGGTGATCGAGATCACCGTGGACGCCGTGAAGAAGAGGGTCCCCGTGATCGCCGGTACGGGTTCCAACAGCACGGAAGAGGCCCTGCGTCTCACGAGGCACGCCTACGAGGTCGGCGCCGATGCCGCCCTCATGGTCTGTCCCTATTACAACCGCCCGACCCAGGAGGGACTCTATCAGCATTACAAGTTCATCGCCGAGAATGTCCCTTTGCCCATCATCATTTACAACATCCCCGGTCGGACGGGTGTGAACCTCCTCCCGGAGACCCTGGCCCGCCTGGCCGAGATACCCAATATCGTGGGCACGAAGGAGGCCTCGGGTTCCCTGAAACAGATGCACGACGTCATCGCCAAATGCGGTCCCGATTTCTCCGTCCTCTCGGGTGACGATTTCTTCACCTACCCCCTCATGTGTCTCGGCGGTCACGGCATCATCTCCGTCATCTCCAACGTGGCCCCGGCGGACATGGCGGCCATGGTGGACGCCTTCGAGGCGGGGGACTATCAGAAGGCCAAAGAGCTCCACTTCAAGATGGTCCCCCTGGTGGACATGCTGTTCATTGAGACCAACCCCGTGCCCGTCAAGGCGGCCCTGGCGATGATGGGCAAGATCGAGTACGAGGTCCGCCTGCCCCTGTGCAAGCTCTCGGCGGGCAACTACGAGAAACTGAAAAAGGCCATGACGGACTACGGCCTCATCAAATAGGCATAAGGGGGTTTTCCTATGATCGGAGCGATAGTCATGGGGGCCGGCGGTCGCATGGGGGGCAGGATCGCGTCGCTGATTTACGCCTCCCAGGACATGACCGTGGCGGCGGCGGTGGAGAAGAAAGGGCACCCGGCCGTCGGGCGGGACCTCGGCGAAGTCCTCGGCCTGGGGAAGAAGGGCGTGACGGTGACGGACGACCTCTCGGCCGTCATCGGCGCCGGTGACGTGATCATCGATTTCACCCACCACGAGGCGTCGGTGGGACATATCCGGGCGGCGGCCGCGGCGGGAAAGCCCATCGTCGTGGGCACGACGGGTTTCACGGCCCAGGAGCAGGAGGAGATCAGGAGGCTGGCCGAGGGCATGCCCTGCGTCGTGGCCCCCAACATGAGCGTGGGGGTGAACCTCCTCTTCAAGGTCCTAGACGACGTGGCGGGGATCCTGGGTGACGACTACGACGTCGAGATCATCGAGGCCCACCACAACCTCAAGAAGGATGCCCCCAGCGGCACGGCCATGAAGATGGCCCAGATAATCGCCGCCCGTCTGAAACGGGACCTCGAGAAGGAGGGCATCTATACCCGGAAGGGCATGATCGGCGAGCGGACGAAGACGGAGATCGGCATCCAGACCATCCGCGGCGGGGACATCGTGGGGGAACACAACGTCATGTTCATCACCAACGGTGAACGCCTCGAGTTCATCCACCGGGCCCACAGCCGGGACAATTTCGCCCGCGGCGCCCTGAGGGCCGCCCGCTGGATTATCGGGAAGGAGAAGGGCCTTTACGACATGCAGGACGTCCTGGGGCTCAGGGGATGATGATCGTCTATCTCGGGATCGGCGCCAACGTCGGCGATCCCCTCGCAGCGTGTGAAAGGGCCGTGGGGGCCATGAGGGAGATACCTCTCATGGAGGTCGTCTCCGTCTCCTCCTGGTACCGCACCTCGCCCGTGGGTGACGAGGGCCAGCCCGATTTCGTCAACGGCGCCGCCGAGATCAAAACGGGTCTCTCTCCCCGGGGTCTCCTGACGATCCTGAAAAACCTGGAGGCCGAGCTGGGCAGGAAGCCCTCTCGGCGTTGGGGCCCCAGGGAGATCGACCTCGACATCCTCCTCTACGGTCAGGAGGTGATCCGGGAAGAGGGCCTGACCATCCCCCACCCGGAGATGCACAGACGCCGCTTCGTTCTGGTGCCCCTGTGCGAAATCGCCCCCTACGTCATCCATCCCGCCTTCGGGGTCTCCGTGAGGGGCCTGCTGGACCGCCTGGATGCGGAGGGTCGGGTGGAAAGAATAGCAAGGGGTGTCAGATGCTGATCCGGGCCATCGTCGCCGCCGTCATCTTCTATATCCTCTACCGGCTGGCCCGTCTCCTCTTCTCCGATTCCGGCCGGGTGACGAGACCACTTTCGGGGGGCAACCCGGCCAGTCTCCAGGGCGAGGACCTGGTGGAGGATCCCCAGTGTCACACCTATATCCCCTTGAGCGCGGCCCACAGCCTCGAGGTGGATGGAAGGACCCTTTACTTCTGCAGCAGGAAGTGTCTGGACGACTATCGGAGGCAAAAAAGATCGAGCCAGGAGGCACCATGAGATTCTTTATCGATACGGCCAGCATCGACGAGATCAAGGAAGGTCTCAAACTGGGCCTGGTGGATGGGGTGACCACCAACCCCACCCTCGTGGCGCGGGAAAAGAGGTCCTTCATGGAGGTGGTGAAAGAGATCCTGAAGCTCGTGGACGGACCCGTGAGCCTGGAGGTCGTCAGCCTCACCGCCGAAGAGATGTTCAAGGAAGGGAAGAGGCTTGCCCGTCTGGGGAAACAGGTGGTCGTTAAGGTCCCCATGACGATGGAGGGCCTGGAGGCGACGCGCCGTCTTTCCGCCGCCGGGATCGCCGTCAACCAGACCCTCGTCTTTTCGCCCCTCCAGGCCCTCCTGGCGGCCAAGGCCGGCGCCGCGTACGTCAGCCCCTTCGTGGGCCGCCTCGACGACGTCGGTCACGACGGCATGGATCTGGTGGAGCAGATCCTCGAGATCTACGAGCGCTACGGTTTCAGCACCGAGGTGATCGTGGCCAGCGTGCGCCATCCCTCCCACGTCCTCAGGGCGGCCCTCATGGGCGCCCACATCGCCACGATCCCCTTCAAGGTCTTGACCCAACTGGTCCGTCACCCCCTCACGGACCAGGGCGTGGCCGCGTTCCTTGCCGATTGGGAGAAGGTGCCGAAGAAGTAATGGCTCTATGATAGAGATCCTGAAGCGGTACTTCGACACCCTTCCCCTCGACCAGGCCCAACGGAGGGTCTTCAACCTCCCCAACGTCATCACCCTGGCGAGGTTGAGCATCATTCCCGTTCTATTCTTTCTTCTCGCGGCGCCCGGTCAGACCTGGAGCCTCGTCATCGCCGTCACCTTCATCCTCGTCTCCTTCACGGACCTCCTCGACGGTTACGTGGCCCGGCGCTACCGGATCGTCACCACCATGGGGAAGTTCCTGGACCCCATCGCGGACAAGCTCGTCCTCAACACCGCCATGATCCTCATGATCCCCATCGGCCGCATCCAGGCCTGGGTCGTGGCCCTGATCGTCATCAGGGATTTTGTCGTGGACGGGATCCGCAGCATCGCCCAGGCGGAGGGTTTTACCATTCCCGCCAGCCGTTTGGGCAAGCAGAAGACCCTCTGCCAGGTGTTCGCCATCTCGGCCCTCATCATCCACTACCCCATCTTCGGGGCCGACGCCCATGCCGTGGGAACGGTGATTCTCTACCTGGCCCTGTTTCTCAGCATCTATTCAGGTATCGACTACCTGGCCAAATTCTACCGCATCATCGTCAGAAAGGAGTCCTAGAGACCGTCCAGATGAGTTGTGACCATGACTACACCCCTTACGACCACCCCGAGATCCTGGGGCGCCTCTTCTACCCTCGTCCCGAGTGGAATCTCCCCCTGACCAACGGCAAGGTCATCCCCCTGAGTATACCGGTGGAGGGAGACGTGAGGCTCGGGGCCTACTTCCACCCCTCGGCCCTTCACCGCCCGACGATCCTCTTCTTTCACGGGAACGGTGAAATCGCCTCGGAGTATCACGACCTGGCCCCCTTTTTCATGGACCGGGGACTCAATTTCCTCCCCGTGGATTACCGGGGTTACGGGCGTTCGGGGGGGAGACCCACCGTCTCGGCGATGATGGCCGATTGCGGCCCCATTCTTGACTTCTGCCGGGAGTGGCTCGCCACGGAAGGCTATACGGGGCCCTTGATAGTCATGGGCAGATCCCTGGGGTCGGCGCCGGCCCTGGAGATCGTTCACCGTTTTCCCGCCTACTGTGACGCCCTTATCATCGAGAGCGGCTTCGCCCACGTGGGACCCCTCTTCTCCCTGTTGGGGATCGACAGCCGCGGTCTTTCCCTGCCCGATGAGGATCTGTTTCGTCACCCTGAGAAGATCCGTTCCTTCAAGAAGCCGACCTTGATCATCCACGCCCAGTTCGACCACATCATCGCCTGTTCCGAGGGGGCGGCCCTCTACGAGGCGAGCGGCGCCGAGGAGAAGCGCTTCCTCAAGATCAAGGGGGCGAACCACAACAACATCTTCGCCCTCGGCATGACCCAGTACATGGACGCCGTCGTGGAACTGGCGGGACTCATCGCCGGCGGTAGCCAAGGCTGAATTGCGACTTTTTTCTATTGACAAAAACGCCCGCATATTATAGTCACGGCCTGACCGAGCAAAAGCGGGCGTAACTCAGCGGTAGAGTGCCACCTTGCCAAGGTGGACGTCGACGGTTCAAATCCGTTCGCCCGCTCCAGGAAGAAACGGCGGCATAGCCAAGTGGCTAAGGCAGCGGTCTGCAAAACCGTTATTCACCGGTTCGAATCCGGTTGCCGCCTCCATCATAAAGAAGCGAGAAGGATTATCCCCCCGGGGAATAATCCTTTTTTTTCATCCGAGGTGCCGACCATGAAGATCTCAGTTTCTCGGGGCTCAAGCGTCGAAACGCAGGCGGACGCCCTGATCTTACCCATTTACGAGGACGAGAAGGAACTTAGGGGCGCCGCCGGGATCCTCGACGAGGCAACGTCGGGGGCCGTCGGGGCCGTCCTGAAGGCGGGGGATTTCAGGGGCAAACGGGGCAAGACGGCGGTCCTCTATCCGGATGTAGGCCTCCGTAGCCGACGTCTCATCCTGACAGGTTTGGGCAAGCGGGGAGAACAGGAGGCGGAGGCCGTCCGGGGCGCCTTCGCCGCGGCGGCCCGGGAGGCCCGGAACCTGCGTCTCTCGACCGTGGCGTGGGAGGCCGAGGAGGGTTTCTTTGACGCCCCCCTGGCGGAGGCGGCAGGGGCGGCCGTCGAAGGGGTGCGTCTGGGCCTCTATACCTTTGACCGTTTCAAGACCCAAAACAAAGAGGAACGGCACGACCTGGAAGGCTTCACCATCACGACGGGCGCGAAGAACCCGCCCAAGGAACTGGTCTCGGCGGTGGAACGGGCCGACGTGATCTGCGACGCCGTTGTCTTCGCCCGCGATCTCGTCTCGACCCCCGCCAATCACCTGACGCCGAGGGACCTCGCCGCGGCGGCAGTCGGCCTCGCCAAGGGCAGGAAGGGCCTCGGCGTCCAGGTCATGGATGAGAAGGAGATGGCGAAACGGGGCATGAACGCCCTTTTGGGGGTAGCCAAGGGAAGCGCCCAACCACCGCGCTTCATCATCCTCAAGTATACAGGCGGAAAGAGGAAGGATCCGCCTGTGGTCCTCGTGGGTAAGGGCCTGACCTTCGACAGCGGCGGTATCTCCCTGAAACCGGCGGAGAAGATGGACGAGATGAAGTCGGACATGGCCGGGGCCGCCGCCGTCATGGGGACTCTCCGGGCCGCCGCCGACCTGTCTTTGCCCCTGAATATCGTGGGTCTCTGCCCGACCACGGAGAACCTCCCGGGCGGAAACGCCCTCAAACCGGGTGACGTCCTCACCTCTCTGGCGGGCAAGACCATCGAGGTCGTTAACACGGACGCCGAGGGCCGTCTCATCCTCGCCGACGCCCTGGCCTATGCCCAGACCCTGAAACCGGCGGCCGTCGTCGACATCGCCACCCTGACGGGGGCCTGTATCGTGGCCCTGGGGGATATCGCCATCGGCATGATGGGCACGGACGAGGGTCTCAAGGGAAAGATGCGGGCGGCCTCCGAGAGGACGGGCGAGAGGGTCTGGGAACTCCCCCTCTGGAGGGAATACGAGGAGCTGATAAAGAGCGACGTCGCCGATGTGAAGAACTCCGCCGGTCGCTACGGGGGGGCCATAACCGCCGCGGCCTTCCTCAAGCAGTTCGTGGGGGACTATCCTTGGGTCCACCTCGACATCGCCGGCCCGGCCTGGCTGACCAAGGACCGACCCTACATCCCCAAGGGGGCCTCGGGCATCGGCGTTCGTCTCTTGGTGGAATTTCTCGCCCTTTTCTCACCCTGAGGTCTCCCCATGGTCCCCCTCCTGACGATCCGCAATCTCAGGACCTGTTTCGAGACGACATGGGGTACCGTCTGGGCCTTGGCAGGCATCGATCTCGAGGTGGAAAAGGGAGAGACCCTGGGGGTGGTGGGTGAGTCGGGGTGCGGCAAGACCGTTTTAGCCCTGTCCATTCTCCGCCTCGTCCCGCGGCCGGCGGGCCGGATCGTCGCGGGGGAGATCGTCTTCGACGGCGTCGATCTCCTGGGCCTCGACGAGGAGGCCATGAGGACCCTCCGGGGCAGGGAGATCTCCATGATCTTCCAGGAACCCATGAACTCCCTGAACCCCGTTTTCACCGTCGGGGACCAGATCGCCGAGGTCTTGACCCTCCACCGGCGGATGGGGGCCAGGGAGGCCGGGGAAATGACCGTGGAACTCTTGGCCCGCGTGGGGATACCCGACGCCCGGAAGCGTGTCCGGGACTACCCCCACCAGCTCAGCGGCGGACAGCGCCAGCGGGTCATGATCGCCATGGCCCTCGCCTGTAGGCCCCGCCTTCTTCTGGCGGACGAGCCGACGACGGCCCTGGATGTGACCGTCCAGGCCCAGATCCTCGCCCTATTGGAGAACCTCCAAGAGGAGACGGGAACGGCCGTCGTCCTCATCACCCACGACCTGGGCGTCGTCGCCCAGACGGCCCGGCGGGTCGCGGTCATGTACGCGGGACAGATCGTCGAGGAAGGGCCCGTGGAGGCCATCTTCTCCCGACCGATGCACCCCTACACGATCGGCCTTTTGTCCTCCATCCCCCCCGTCGACCGCCTCCCGGGAAAAGACGAACGTCTCAAAGGCATCGGGGGTACGGTACCCACTTATTTCTCCGCTGACCTGAAGGGGTGCCGTTTTCTGGAGCGTTGCCCCTGGGCCGACGAAGGCTGCCGCGATTTTCCCCTGGCCCTTTCCCCCTGTGGGGACGGTCATTACGTCCGTTGCCGGAGGGCCCCATAGGTCATGGAGGCATCATCTCTTTTGGAGGTGAGAGACCTGGAGAAGGTCTTCACCGTGACCTCGAACCCCTTCGCGGCGAAAAAGGTCGTCATACGGGCCCTCGACGGCGTGACCATGGAGGTGGCGGAGGGGGAGACGGTGGGCGTCGTGGGTGAGAGCGGCTGTGGAAAAACGACCCTGGGAAGGATCGTGGCCCGTCTGGAAGAGCCCACGGCCGGGGAGGTCCTCTTTCGGGGCCGTGACATCTTCTCCTTCACCAAGGAGGAACTGAAGGCCTATCGGAGGGAGGTGCAGATCGTCTTCCAGGACCCCTTCGCCTCCCTTAACCCACGGAGGACGACGGGCGGGACCATCGAGGAACCCTTGATCGTCCACGGCGTGAAGGACCGGGCCGAGCGGCGGCGGCGGGTCATGGAGGTCATGGACGCCGTGGGCCTGCCGAGAGACGTCCTGGACCGGTATCCCCACGAATTCAGCGGCGGCCAGCGCCAGCGCATCTGCATCGCCCGGGCATTGGTCCTCCAACCTTCCCTCATCGTGGCCGACGAGCCCGTCTCCGCCCTCGATGTCTCCATCCAGGCCCAGATCCTCAACCTCATGAAGGATCTCCAGCGCGCCTTCTCCCTGGCCTATCTCTTCATTTCCCACGATATAGGCGTCGTGCGTTTCATGAGTGACCGGGTCGTGGTCATGTACCTGGGGAAGGTCGTGGAGGCGGCTTCGAACGAAGAGCTCTTTGCCCGGCCCTGCCATCCCTACACGCGGCTCCTCCTCGAGGCGGTGCCCGTCCCTGACCCCCGGAAGCGGAAAAAGACACCCATGGCCGATACTTATCCATCATCGGAACCTTTGCCCGGCGCCGACACGCCCTGTCGTTTCCTCAGCCGCTGCCCCCTGAGGATGGATATCTGCCGGCGTGACGAACCGACCATGAACGAGGTGACACCGGGACATTTCGTTGCCTGTCACCGCGTTCCTTCGTGAAGAAAAAAACTTGATTCGACTTCAGGTATGTGTTAATCGCCTTCGAAAATGGATATCGCCCGTTGCCGTGATACTTTTGGGGAACGGGTCGGAAGCGGCGGTTGCACCTTTTTGCGATGATATTTTGACCATGGCGGTTGGCCCGGGGGGGTCGAGCGGTCATGGTTTTTTTATTATCCTGAAAGGAGGGAAGGAGAATTGGCGGAAGGCAAGGTGAAGTGGTTCAACGAAAAGAAGGGTTTCGGCTTCATCGAGAGTGATGAGGGGGGCGACGTTTTTGTCCATTACACGGCCATCCAGGGGCAGGGCTTCAGGACCCTCGTCCAGGGACAGCGGATCAGTTTCGAGATCGAGGAGGGCAAGAAGGGACCGGCGGCGGCCAAAGTACGTCCCCTCTGATCACGGGCAATCATCTTTGCGAGGCCCCGCACCCCCCCGGGTAGCGGGGCCTCGTGCATTTCACGGGGCCCTTTCCCGCGTCATGGTCCTCATTTCCCTCTCGGCCCAATAACGGATGAGGAAGAAGGCCAGGAGGGTGGAAAAGGGCTGGGCCATCCAGACCCCCGTGAGGCCGAAGAGGCCCTTGAAGAGATAGAGGGCGGGGACGAGAAAAAAAAGGTCTCTTACAAGCATCAGCCACATGGAGGCGACTCCCTTGCCCAGGCCGATGAAGAGGTTGATCCACACCACAGTAGGGCCCACAAGGACGAGGAGGGCCACGTAGAGGCGTAGGGCAGAAACGCCGATCTCTCTCAGGGAGGTATCATCGGTGAACAGGGCGAGGATGGGAACGGCGAAGACCACGATGGCGAGTGAGCTGACACCGGCGAAGACGGCGGAGATGCGGACGGCTACATGGATCGTCTCCTTGAGACGGTCGTATTGGCGGGCCCCGTAATTGAATCCCACCAGGGGCATCACGCCGTGACCGATACCGAAGATGACCATGAGGGCGAGGCCGTTGATCCGAAAACAGATCCCCAGGGCGGCCAGGGCCAGGTGGCCGAACTCGGAGAGGATCATCGTGTAGACCATGATGACCACGCTGACGATGAGGTTCATGAGGACGGAGGGAAAGCCCGTCTGATAGATGGACCGGATGATGTCCGTTTTGGGGATGAGATGGCGCGGCTCGAGGGCGTAACGTGAGGCCCTCTGGAGGATGAAATACGCCGAGAGGAGGCAGGCCGAGACCTGACCGACAATGGCCGAACAGGCGGCACCCACGATCCCCATCCGGGGAAAGGGGCCGATGCCGAAGATCAGCAGGGGGTCCAGGATAAGGCCGGAGACGGCGAAGGTCAAAATGGCGTACATGGAGAGGTTGGGTCTACCTTCCGCCCGGAGGAGGTTGTTGCTCATCATCATGAACATGAGGAAGGGGGCCCCCAAGACGACGACGGACAGATAGGTCGAGGCCAGGGCGAGGGACTCCCCCCGGGCCCCGAAGAGGCGCAACAAATCCCCCCCGGCCGCCGCAACGAGCAAGATCATGGCCAGGCCGCTCGAGGCGGAGAGAAAGACGACTTGGCCCGCCGTTTCCCTGGCCTTGTCCGTCTCTTGGGCGCCGAACATACGCGCGGCGAAGGAACCGGCCCCGACCCCCGTCCCGATCCCGATGGCCGCCATGATCATCTGGATGGGGAAGGTCACGGTGAAGGCGGCGATGGCGTGGGGGCTGACACGGGAGAGCCACAGGGTGTCCATGAGATTGTAGACGGCCATGGAAAGCATGGCGGCCATGGAGGGCCAGCTCATCTTCAGAAGGAGGGGAAGGATCGGCCCCTCTCCGAGATCGAGGTGGGTCTTAGGCATGAACTATGGCTAACACGTTCCTCAAAGGGGGGGCAACGCCTTTTTAGGCGTTGACGGGGGAGTGTCTTTGTGTTGATAGAAACCGGCGGCTTTTCTTGAGGGCCCCGAGGTGGAAAGGATGATACGGATTATGGGCATTTGGAAGGGATGGGCGGTTTTGGCCGTTTTGGCCTTGCTGTACGCCTGCGGTTCTTCCTCGGAGGAGCCCGTCAGGATCAAGGGGGTGGAGACGCCCCCCGTCCAGGGCGCGCCTCCGGGACCGTCAGCGACCCCTCCTGCACCCCTCAAACCCGGGGATATCGTGGCCTCCGTCGACGGGACCAACCTCACCAAGGAGGCCCTGGACCGCGAATGGTCCCAGAAGATGAAGGAGATCCAGGCGAAGGTCCCGAAGGACAAGATAAATCAGGTCTCCGCCAACCTCAGGCGCTCTTTGGTGGACGATTTCATCGTCAGGACCCTGTTGACCAACGAGGTCAACCGGCGGCGGATCACCGTCACGGAGGAGGAGGTGAACGCGGCCATGGAAAGGGTCAAGGAAGGCCTTCCCCGGGGTATGACCATGGAGGAGATGATGAGGAAGGCGGGCCTCACGCCGGCGAAACTGAGGGAAGAGATCGTCCTCGGGATCAAGGTGAACAAGATGGTCGCCGCGGAGGGGAGCCGCAAGCCTGCGCCCACCCCCAAGGAGATCGCCGAGTTCTACCGCAAGAACAAGGAACGGTTCAAGATCTCGGAGACGGTGCGGGTCCGCCATATCCTCGTGGGGGTGGAAAAGGGGGACAATGCCGAGGTGAAGGCCCAAAAGAGGCAGAAGGCGGAAAACATCCGCCGTCAGCTCCTGGAGGGGGCCGATTTCGACAAGCTGGCCCGTCTCTACTCGGACTGTCCGAGCAAGGCCGACGGGGGGGACCTGGGTTACTTCAGCCGGGGTCAGATGGTCAAACCATTCGAGGACGCCGCCTTCCGCCAGGCCAAGAGGGAGATAGGCCCCGTGGTGGAGACGCCGTACGGCTATCACATCATCCAGGTTCTCGAGAAGAAACCCCCCCGGACCCATCCCCTCGACGACGAGGCGAAGGCGAGGATCACGGCCTTCCTCAAGGAACAAAAGCGTTACGAGACCTTCGAGGAGATCATGGACCGCCTGAAGGCCAAAGCCCGCATCACCGTCGCCGACAGGCTCGAATAGGCAAGAAGAACCGCTCGGTATGCCTTTCGCGTCGCTGCTCAGGTGCGGGAGGGCGGGTTATAGCCCCTGAGGGCCGCAAAGACCCGTCTCTCCTCTTCCCTCATCCGCGCCGCGGCAGCCCTGTTCTTACCCTCGTGATCGTATCCCAGGAGATGGAGGAGACCGTGGATAAGGAGGAAGGCGAGCTCATCCTCCCAGGGCGCACCGCATGAGGCGGCATCCCTCGCCGCCGTCTCCACCGACACGACGATGTCGCCCAGGACCTCCGGGTTGAGACCGGAGAATTCCCCCTCGTTCAGGGCGAAGGAAATGACGTTGGTGGCCCGGTCGCGGTTCAGATAGAGGCGGTTAATCTCCCTGATGCCCTCGTCGTCCGTGAGGACGACGCTGATCTCTTTTCCCTTCAGTCCGAGGATCCCCATGATGCGGCCCACGAGGCCCCGGACGCGACGCCCGTCCAGGGGGAGGATCCGCTGTCGGTTCTCTATCCTGATCCTGTTTCTTAAGGGCCCCACGGTCACTTCCGGCGGGAGCGGTCGAGATGGTTGTAGGCCTTGATGACCTCCTGGACGAGGGGGTGTCTCACCACGTCTATCTCGCTGAAATAGACGAATCTAATGCCCCGGGTGTGGCGCAGGATCCCTTCCGCCTCCACGAGTCCCGACTGTTTGTCCGTAGGGAGGTCGATCTGGGTCACGTCCCCCGTGATGACGGCCTTGGATCCGAAACCGAGGCGGGTGAGAAACATCTTCATCTGCTCGGAGGTGGTGTTTTGGGCCTCGTCGAGGATGACGAAGGAGTCGTTCAGGGTGCGGCCCCTCATGAAGGCCAGGGGGGCCACTTCGATGACGCCCTTGGCGATGAGGGCCTGGGCCTTGTCGAAGTCCATCATATCGAAGAGGGCGTCATAGAGGGGGCGGAGATAGGGATTGACCTTCTCGGCCAGGTCGCCGGGGAGAAAACCCAGCCTTTCACCCGCCTCGACGGCCGGCCTCGCCAGGACGATCCTGTTCACCCTCTTCTCCGTGAGGGCCGCGACGGCCATGGCCATGGCCAAATAGGTCTTGCCCGTCCCCGCCGGCCCGATGCCGAAGACCATGTCGGACGATCGGATGGCCTCGATATATTCCTTCTGGGCCACGCTCTTGGGGGTGATGATCCTTTTCTTGGACGAGATGAAGACCTTGTCCAGGAACAGGCTCTCGAGGGCCAACGACCTGTTTTCGCTCAACATCCGATGGGCGTAGTCCACGTCCTGGTGGTAGAGGGGATAGCCCCGGGCGACGATGTCGTAAAGCTGCTCGAGGATGTCCTTGACGAGGCGCACCGCCGGGGCTTCGCCGCTGATGGAGAGGACGTTCCCGCGGACCCCGATCTGGACGCTGTTGAGCTTCTCCAAGAGTCGGAGATTCCGGTCGTGTTCGCCGTATAGGACACGCAGGGGCGAATGGTCGGCGAAGGTGATCTTCTCGGTGCAGGGGCCTTCCGCTTTGTCTTTCAAGGGCTCCGATCCTCGAGGCCGTTGAGGAAAAGGTGGGCAAAGACCTTGGCGTTACCGACCATGTTGTCGATGACGCAGTACTCGTTAGGTTGGTGGGCCGTGTTGTCCGAGCGGGACCAGACGGCGACGGGGTAGGCGCGTCTTCTCAGATAGGCCGCCACGGTCCCGGCGCCGATCCCCCCCGCCCTGGCCTCGAGGCCGTAAACCTCCCGGACGGCCTCCTTGAGGGCCCTTACGACGGGGGCGTCGGCGGCCGTGGGGGGAGGGGCCTGGACCCTCTGGACATGCTCCACCTTGATCGTCACGCCCCATTCCCCCTCGATCCGGTCCGCCTCCCGACGGACGAAGTTCATGACCTCCTCGAGGTCGTACCGGGGGAGGATGCGGCAATCCATGTAGAAGACGTCGTCACCGGGGATGGTATTGACGTTGGGGACATTGGCGTCCTTGCGGGTCGGCTGGAAGGTGCTCCGGGGCGGGTCGAAGAGGGGGTCCTCGACGGGATAACGTCCGTGGAGGCCCCGGTCGAGGGAAACGACGAGGTGGGAGGCGGCGAGGAAGGCGTTGCGCCCCTCGTCGGGCCTGCTCCCGTGGCACTGTTTGCCCTTGGTCTGGAAACGGAGCCAGAGGATGCTCTTTTCGGCGATCTCGATGAGGGTCCCCTCTGGGTTTCCCGAGTCGGGCACGACGATGAGGTCGTCGCGTCCAAAGGGGTTCTCCTTTTGATTCAGGATATAGTCCAGACCGTAGGAGCTGGCCGTCTCCTCATCGGCGACGAAGACGAGGCCGAAGGCCCGCTTCGGTTCCCCTCCCTCGGCCAGGAGGGCCTTCGCGGCGAAGAGGGAAGCGACGAGGTCCTGCTGGTTGTCCTCCACGCCGCGGCCGTATATGCGCCCGTCCCGGACGCGGATTTGGTAAGGGTCGCCTTCCCAGAGGGAAAGCTCCCCGGGGGGGACGATGTCCATGTGGGTGACGATCCAGGTCGTCGGCCCGTCCTTGGGGCCCCGGCGGCAGACGAGGTTTGGTCGCACCCCGCCCTCGGCGCGATCGTCGGGGGCGTCGATGGAAAGGACGGCGTCGAAGGCCATGGTATCCAAGATGCCCTTCAGGACGCGGGCCTTGGCGTATTCCCCCCGGCCGCCGTTATCGGGGGAAATGGCGGGGACGGCCGTCAATTCCCCCTGAAGGGCGATCATCTCCTCGCGGTAGGAATCGATCCTCTCCGCCACTCTCTCGTAGGACTCTCTATCAACCATGTACGTCGGATATCGCGGCGGGAGGGGTTTTGTCAAGAGTCCCTCATCTCGAGGCGTCGCACTTCGCCGAAGGCGTTCCTCAACGAGGGGAGGATCCGTTCGGGGCCGACGACGAGGACGACCATGCCCCGCGGGTTGACCACGGAGGCCGTGGCGGCGGCGATATCTTTCTTGGTCAGGGCCTCGATGCGGCGGCAGTAGAGGTGAAAAAAATCCCTCTCCAGGCCGTTGAATTCGAGGGCCATCTGCCTGTTGACGATCCGGGAAGGGGAGGGGAAGAGGAAGACGAAGCTGTTGACGAGGGCCTTTTTCGCCCACACGATCTCTTCGTCGCGAAAGGATGAAGCACGGGTCTTCTCGAGGATCCCCAGGATCTCCCCGAGGGTCTCCGCCGCCTTATCGGCGGCCGTGAAGGCATAGACGCCGAAGATCCCGTAGTCCCGCCTCGGCCGGTAGTAGCTCCCCGTCGAGTAGGCCAGGCCGCGGTTGGTCCTGATCTCCTGGAAGATCCGGGAACGGAAGCCCCCGCTGCCGATGATGTGGTCGGCCAGCTCGAAGGGGTACGAGGCCCCGTCTCCGCGCGGCGGGGCGTGTTGGGCGGCGATGATCACGGCCTGGGGGCTCTCCTTGACGATGAAATAGAGGGCCGGTTCCGCGGGCCTGGGCGGCGGCGGGGAGGTGACGACTATCCCTTGTGAACCGGGGGCGAGGAGGGATTCGAAGACCTTGATCGCTTCCTCGGTCCCGATGTCCCCCGCGACGGCGATCATCATGTTTTGGGGGAAGAAGAATCGCCGGTGGAAGGCGACGAGATCCTCTCTCTCGACGGCCTTGACGGAGGCCGGGGAGGGCCTTCTGCCCCGGGGATCGGACCCGTACACGAGGCGGTGGAATTCCCAGAAGGCCAGACGCTGCTGGTCGTCCCTTAAACGACGCAGATCTTCCGTCTTGAGGTCCTTGAAGAGACGGAGCCTCTCATCTTCGAATCGCGGTTGCGTCAGGACGGCCCCCAGGATGGCGAAGGATCGCTCCCTATGCTCCCTGAGGGTGGAGAGGGAAAAGACGAAATTGTCCTCCCCCGCCGAGGAATCGAGGATGGTGGCCGTGTTTTCGAGGGCCCTGTCGATCTCCGCGCCCGTCATGGCGGCCGCTCCCCCCGACCGCATGACGCCGGCTAAGATCTCGGCGAGGCCTTCCTTGCCGGGGGGGTCCCACTGGGTCCCGCCCCGGACAAGGACCTGGACCTCGATGAGGGGCAGACGGCGGTCTTCGAGATGATAGAGGACCGCCCCGTTCTTGAGGACCCAACGCCCTGCCCGGGGCACCTCGAAGGGGAGGGGGGGGTAGACGAGATGGTCGGGGTGGGGAAATGCCTTAGCCTTTGAGGCCGCGGGACAGGCCGGGGGAGGGGTGAGGAGGGTAACGATGAGAAGGATGAGGACTACCAACAGACGACGGGGGTTCATCGTTTCTCCCGTTTTTTGATACCGACGGCCACGGTCCTGTTGGCCGCCGTGAGATAGGTCCGGGCCACCCGCATGATGTCCTCAGGTGTCACCTCTTCGATCTTCCCCTCGTAAGCATCCAGGTAGCGATAGTCGCCGATCAGGGCCTCGTAGTAGGAAAGAAGGGAGGCGAGACCCTCATTGGAGGTTTGACGGCGGATGAGGTCGGCCCGGATGTTCGTCTTGACCTTCTTCAGTTCCTCTTCGCCCACGGGTTCCGTTTTGAGACGGTCGAGGACCTCGTAGAGGGCCCGCTCCACCTCCTCGACACCGTGGGGGTGCCGGGGTTGGGCGCCGCAGACGAACAGGTTCGGGTAACGGGACCCGGGCAGACCGTTGACGGCCTCCACCGTGCGGGCCAGGCCGCTCCTCTCCACGAGGTCCCGAAAGAAGCGGGAGGTGCGGCCCTGGGAGAGGAGGGCCTCGATGACGTCGAAGACGTAGTCGTCGGCGTGGGGCACGTTGGGCTTGTGGAAGCCGACGAGCAGATAGGGCTCCGAGTCGATGGGGATCGTCACGCGGCGTTCCACCGTCTGGGGCGGTTCTCGCAGGGCGGAGGCGGTAGGGGGAGGTCTATGCGGCAGGCTCCCGAAATAGGCGGTGACGGTTTTCTTCAGGGCCTCGGGGTCGAAGGAACCGACGACGGCGATGACGGTGTTGGCCGGCGTGTGGGTCCTCAAAAAGAAGTCCCTCACGTCTCTGATGGACAGGGAAGCGATGTCCTCGGCCAGGCCGATGACGGGGCGCCCGTAGGGGTGAAGGGTAAAGGCGGCGCGGTAAAAGGCCTCGTTCAGGAGCGCCTCGGGTTTGGCATCGACCCGCTGGCGTCTCTCTTCGAGAACCACGTCCCGTTCCTGGCGGAACTCCCTGAAGACGGGACGATACATGCGGTCGGACTCGATGCGCGCCCAAAGCTCGAGTCGGTTTTTGGGGAGGCTGACGTGATAGGTCGTCAGGTCCTGGCCCGTCGTGGCGTTGAGGTTTTCCGCACCGTTTTCCTGATAGATCCTGTCGATCTCGTTGGAGACAAAGAGGCGCCGGTGGGCGGCCTCGAGCCTTTTCAGGCGTCCCTCGTAATCGGCGATCCTCTTGGGGTCGGCGTGTCCCCCCTTTGCCCTTTCCTTGTCCAAGGCCTCCAGGGAGGCCTCGATAGCCTTCAGGATGCGTTTCTCCCTCTTGTAGTCCCGCGTGCCGATGGAGGTCGTCCCCTTGAAAAGGAGGTGCTCCAGGAGGTGGGCCGTACCCGTCTTGCCCCGTTCCTCGTCCGCCGCCCCCACGCGGTGACGGATATAGAAGGCGACGGTGGGGGAGGTGTGACGCTCCAGCATGAGGACCCTCAGACCGTTGGGGAGGTCGAAGGCCCGTACCTCCGCCGTGATGCCCCCACCCGCCGTTTCACCAGGGCAGGGGAAGGGGAGGAGGAACGTCGCAAAGAGGAGCCACAGGCCCCAAAGCCAACGAGGGAAAAAGGAAGTTATTGTCCTGCGTTTCTTTCCGCCCATCAGGACTGTTTACCCGCCGCCTCGGCCCGGCGCGCCTTCAAGAGGGCCAAGATCTGAAAGATGGGGCAGGCGATGCCGACGAGGCTGATGAGGATGACGAAGGAAGATGAGAAGAAATGGAGGAGGAACAACTGGGGGTGGTTGAGGGCGTAGGCGGCCAGGAGCTGGTTGATCCCGAGGAACAGAAAGTACAGGGACAAGGCACCGACCGCCGCCATTTTGAGCCACCAGAGGGGCGAACCCATCGAAGACCGACCTCATCGACGTTGATACGACCCTTTACCATCCTTCGGGGAAAGAGACAACGTCCTGATGAGTCCCTTCTCAGGGAGTCTTCGTTATCCCCGCCAAACGCTCCGCCGCCCGGCGTTTACCCGCGAAATCCGTCAGGAGGCGGAAATTCAGGCGCTGCGTCGCCGGGGGACCCGCGGCGATGACGGAGAGGATGGTCGTCGGCGCACTGAGGCCCGAGAGGGTCTCGGCGAGGCGCGCCATCTTGAGACGGTCCTCCACGTCCACCCCCTCTCTGCCCTGGTGATACTTCGCCAGGAGTTCGCCCACCTTGGGGATCTTCAGGTCCCGGGAGCTGGGCCTCGTGACGAGGATGCCGCCGCCGACGTCGGCGAGGCGCTGCCCCGCCTTCAGGATGGCCTCGTTCATGAATAGCTTGGCGGCGTTCACCGTCAGGGAGTCGGGGAGGTAGACGCCGGAGGGCGTGGGGGACGCCAGGGCGGCGGAACCCGCCACCAGGCCCTGAAGGGTTTCGGCGTCGATGCTCATGTCGATAAGCTTGTCCTGGATGTGGGATTTGCCGGCCACGCCGTTGTAGTCCGCCATCGCCGCGGCCGTGCCCATGCAGAGGTCGATATAGCCGCAACGGCAGGCCGAGGAGGCGAAACGCTGAAAGTCGGAAAATCGGTGGACCAAGTCCCTCGTGGCCTGCCACTCGCCGCAGAGGAAGACCCTATCCCAGGGGACGAAGACGTGGTCGAAGATGACGTGGGCGCTCTGGTGCATGCCGTAGGTAACGTTGCCGATGTCTTGGGGTTCCATGGCGGTGAACTTGGCGTTACTGCAAGCCGAATCGTTGACGTGAATCACCCCCTCGGCGTCGCCCGGGACGGCGAAGGCCACGGCGTAGTCCTCGTCCCGGGGACCCAGGGCGGTCGTAGGGACCACGAGGCGTTCGTGGGCCATGGGGGCGCCGGACTGCTGGAGCTTGGCGCCGTTAACAACGATCCCGTCCCGGCGGCGCTCCACGACGCGTAAGAAGAGATCCGGGTCGGCCTGGGCGTGGGGAGGTCGCGAACGGTCTCCCTTGGCGTCGGTGATGTTGCCCGAGACGGCCAGGTCCCTCTCCTGGCACATTTTCATGTAATCGGCGAAGCGGCGGTGGTACTCCGTTCGCCCCCCCGAGGCCCGGTCCACCTCGTAGGTGACGGACCACAGGGCGTTGATCACCGCCCCGGCGACGCACCGGCCGCCGAAGCAACCGCCCGTGTAGCGCATCATGGCCCGCTGGAGCCTCATGCGGGCTAAAAGATCCTCTCGGGAGAGGACGATGTGGAGGAAACGATTGATCTTCCCGCCCGTAAGGTGACTATCTGAGAGGATGAGGTCATGGATCTCTTTGTCGAGGTCCGGCCGGGCGGCCAGGTCGTAAGTCGCCGCCAGGGCGTTCACCGCCGGTCTCAGGGCGGGGTGGTCCCAGTAATCGACGACGGTTTCGCCGTCGATGTAGACGATAGTCTTCATCCGGCCCAGGGACTCTACATAACCCCTTCCGTCCATTGTCACTTCCTCCTCTGTTTACCCCTTCGCCGCTACGTTTCGAGACGACGGCATCGGCGGTTTATCAGGGACCAATATGTGCAGAAAAGATGCCAACCTCTTTGTCGAATATCTCCGCCCCTCTTGCCCCGGCGATTGATCGCCTTGACGATGTTATAAGGACGAATGTCGATATTTCGACTCTACGGCTGCCCGGGGTTTCAGGTCTCGCAGGCGGCGTCGCGCTGGACGGAGATCCCCAGGCGTTTCATGCGGTGGATGAGAGTCGTCCGCTTGAGGCCGAGGAGGGCCGAGGCCCCCGCGGGTCCCCCGATCTTGCCCCGCGTCAACCTCAGGGTATTGAGGATGTGCCTCTTCTCGAGCTCCTTCAGGGGGAGGGGCGTCGTCTCTGCGACGAAGGAGACGGCCTCGGCGAGGTTGTCGGGGAGGCGGATGTCGGGGTCGCCCATGATGACGGCCCTCTCGATGACGTTGGCGAGTTCCCGCACATTGCCCGGCCAGGCGTAGGAGACGAGCCTCTCCATCACCGCCGGCGGTATAACCATGCGGGGACTCTGGTACTGGGCGCAGAAGTGTTCGAGGAAATGACCCGCCAAAAGGGGTATGTCCTCTCTCCTCTCCCTGAGGGGAGGGACACGGAGGGGGAAGACGTTGAGGCGGAAATAGAGGTCGGCCCGGTAGCGCCCCGCGGCTATCTCCCCCTCGAGGTCCTTGTTGGTGGCGGCGATGAGGCGGAAATCGGAATAGAGGGTCTTCGTCCCGCCGACACGCTGGAACTCCTTCTCCTGGAGGATCCTCAACAGGCGGCTCTGTGTCGCCGGGGGCAGTTCCGAGACCTCGTCGAGGAAGATGGTACCCTTGTCGGCCAGCTCGAACCGACCCGGTTTCGTACGCACGGCCCCCGTGAAGGAACCCTTCTCGTGTCCGAAGAGCTCGCTGTCGATGAGGGTCTCGGGGAGGGCCGCGCAGTTCACCCTTATGAAAGGACCGTTCCGGCGGGCGCTTTCGCGGTGGATGGCCCGGGCGATGAGCTCTTTACCCACCCCCGTCTCGCCCTTGATGAGGACCGTGGACCTCGTGGGCGCCACCTTGTGGATGAGATTCTTGAGATCGATCATGGCCTCGCTGGCGCCTATGATCTCGCCCAGGGGGCCGGGATCTTCGTTAACCTCCCGCGGGGGTCGGTATTCCGAAAGGAGACGGGCGTTGAGACCGGCGATCTCTTCGTAGGCCTGGGCCCGGTCGAGGGAGACGGTGATGAGGGAGGCGAGGGCGGAGAGGAGGCGGAGACGGTCCGGGGCCAGATCGATGGTGAAAAAACGGCTGTCCTGGTAGAGGATGCCCGTGACGCGCCGCCCCAAGACAAGGGGGGTGACGATGATCCTCCTCGTCTCCCCGTCGGCGGTCTTGTCCAACTCCCGTTGGACGATCTTGCTCTCCCCTTCCGTCACGGCGAGACGGATGATCTCCCGGATATCCCGGAACTCCGGGTCCGTCAGGTGGTCCCGGGGGAAGTTGCGCGAGGCGGCGATGCGGAAGTCGGGGGAGCGTTTGTCCCGGATGAAGATGGCCGCCCGCTCGGCGCCCGTGAGGCGGGAGATGGAGGTGATGATGTTGGTGAGCATGTGCTCCGTGTTCTTCTGTGATATGAGGGCCTCCCCCATCTCGATGACGACCTCGTATAGCCGGTCTTCCGCCCGGCCCTCCTCACCGTCGATGAGGGATTTCAGATCGGGTGGGAAGGCCGCCTTGGCCGTCCTCTTGAGGAACTCCCAGGCCTTCCCGGCGGCCTCCTCCGCCAAGGACCACTGGTTCGTCTGGAGGTAGAGCCTGGCCAGGTCGATCCTCGCCTTGGCCAGCTCGAGGCGGGCCCCCGTCTTTTCCAGGGACGCCTCGATGGTTTTGAGCTCCTTAATCTTGTCCGCCGGTTTCACATTCTCCTCGAGGTAGCGGATCTTCAGACGCCGGATGATCCCGTAGACGAGGGGATTGAGCTGTTCTTCCCTGAACTCGCTCAGGAAGCGGATCACCGAGTCGAGTTCCACGGGGGAGACGCCCTGGCGGTGGAGGATGAAGCCGGGCTCGAAGATGTGGCAGGCATTTAGGGTATGGTACCAGCTCGACTTGCGGATCCGGTAGAGGACCTGGAAGTGTTTTGCCGCCCGGTCGTAGCGCCCCTCCAGGCATTCGATGTTCGCCAGGCCCACGCCCGCGATGATCTCGGCCATTGGCGTGGCCTCTTTCCGACAGATCTCCATGGCCGCCTCGAAGTAGGCCCGGCTCTCCTTCAAGTGCATCATCTCGATGAGGATGAGACCGGAATTGGCCAGGGAGAAGCAGACGAGGGGCCAGTTCTCGTTTTTCTTGGCCTGGTGGTAGATGCTCTCCGAGATACCCAGGGCCCGCTGGGGCATGCCGAGCTGGGTATAGCACTGGGAGAGATGGAGGGCCGTGATCATGGAAAAGTCGTCGTCGTCCCGTTCTTCCAATTCCCCCAGGGATTCCTCGTAGACCTGAACGGCCCGGGAGAGATCGCCCCGTATGAGGTAGGAGAGACCCCGCAGCTGGAGGGCCCGTCGGCGCAACTCCGGGTCGTCGACGGTGTCCATCATCCGCCAGGCCGTCTCGAAGTGGGTGACGGCCCGTTCGTACTGGAAGCTCATCCAACAGTTCTGGCCGAGGAGGAGTTCCAAGGAAACCTCCGCCCGGACGTCCCCCAGGTGCGAGGCCGTCTTTTGGGCCGCCGTGAGCCAGGGGTGGATCCGTTTCAGATCGGGGTGGAGGAGGGAGAGGGCGGCGCGCCGCTCGAGGGCCGTCATCCAAGTGCCGAAGGTCTCGGGTGAAGGCGTCTCCTCGTCCCGGCTCACGAGTTTCTCCATGAAGGCCAACAGGTGGTCGTAGAGCCTAATGGCCGAGGCGATGCGGTGATTGGCCTCCTCCCTGAGGGCCGCCTTCAGGATGACCTCCCGGTCCGACTCGTCGATCCCCGCCAGGATACAGGTGTGGGCGATCATGAGGAGATTCTCGTCCGTCTCCGGGAGGTGCCTCTGGAGGATCTCCGCGGCCCGGCGATAATAGGCCGTCATCTCCGCCGGCGGCACGAGGGAGACCACCTCCTCCCGGGGAAAGGCCCTCGTCCAGCGATAATGGCCGTCTGCCTCCTTGACCGGCGCGACCCAGCGATGACGCTCGAGGAAGGAAATGACACAGACCAGCTGGGAGGGCTTCACCTCCCTTAAGTCGGCGAACCAATCGATGGAGAATGTGTCCTGGAAAGCGGCGAAACGAAAGAGGGTCGAGCGTTCCGCCGACGAAAGACGCTGGAGATTGGCCGTTTTGACCGCCATCCCATACCTCCTCCCAAAAGATAGGCCCCCCTCGGATACCACCCTCCCCCAGGGGAGTCAAGGAAAAGTGTCGATATATTAACACAAAGACCCTCACAACTGCCCGGGCGGGAAAGGCTTCTTTAGTAAGAAATGTATTCATATCAATGGATTGCCACCTCGGATCCACCTTTTGGGGGTTGGCACCGAAATTGCGCGTTACAAATGGGAGAAGTCAGCACGTCCGGCACCGACCGGGAAAGGGAGGAGGACGGAGATGGATTTTCAACTGAGCGAGGAACACAGGATCTTCAAGGAGACCGTCGCCGCTTTCGCGGCGAAGGAGATCGCCCCCATCGCCGAGGAGATCGACAAAAGAGACGAATGGCCCGAGGGACTCTGGGAGAAACTGGCCTCCCTCGGGATCATGGGGATCACGGTGGATCAGGAGTACGGCGGTGCCGGGGCCGACATCTTGTCGGCGTCCCTCGCCTGCGAGGAGCTGGCCAAGGCCTCGGCGGCCGTGGCCCTCTCGTGGGGGGCCCACGCCAATCTCTGCTGCAACAACCTCAACAGCCACGCCAGTCACGAGCAGAAGAAGAAATATCTACCCCCCCTCTGCTCGGGCGAGCACATCGGAGCCCTCGGTCTCACGGAGCCCGGCGCCGGTTCGGACGCCGTCAGCATCCAGACGACGGCCAGGAGGGAAGGGGACCACTACGTCGTCAATGGCCGGAAGACCTTTATCACCAACGGTCCCATCGCCGACACCATCGTCCTTTACGCCAAGACGGACAAGAACCTGGGTCCCCGGGGGATCACGGCCTTCATCCTCGACACGATGTTCCCGGGGTTTTCCGTCTCCCGGAAGCTGGAGAAGGTGGGTAACCGTGGCTCCATGACGGGCGAGCTCGTCCTGGAGGACTGCATCATCCCGGCGGAGAACGTCATCGGCAAGGAGAACGGCGGGATCGCCGTGATGATGGGCGGCCTCGACGTGGAGAGGGCCTTTTTCGCCACCTACGCCCTCGGCATCGCCGAGGCCGCCTTCGAGGCCTCGGTGAAATACGCCCGGGAGAGGGTCCAATTCGGTAAACCCATCGCCGCCTTCCAGCTCATCCAGCAGAAGGTCGCCGACATGTATACCCTCATCGAGGCCTCGCGCCTCATGTGCTACAAAGCCGCCGTGCTGGCCGAGAGGGCGAAGGGCGGCGGCAAGGGGACGGAGGTCCACAAGATCGCCGCCTCGGCCATCCTCTTCGCGGCGGAGGCGGCCTGTCGCATCTGCGACGAGGCGGTGCAGATCCACGGCGGTTACGGCTACTGCCTCGAGTATCCCGTCCAGCGTTATTGGCGGGACGCGAGGTTGGGGACCATCGGCGCCGGGACATCCGAGATGCGCCGCCTGATCGTGGCCAGGGAGATCTTCAAGATATAGGGGGGTGATCATGGAGAAGAACTATTTCGAGGATTACGGCGTGGGCGAGGTCTTCGTCTCCCCGGGCAGGACCATCACGGAGACGGATATCGTGCTCTTTTCCGCCTTCACGGGCGACTGGCACCAGTTGCACACGAACATCGAGTACGCCGCCAAGACGCCTTTCAAGGAGCGGATCGCCCACGGGATGCTGGGTCTTACCGTGGGGATGGCCCTCCTCTTCAGGCTGGGGCCCCACGTCGTCCTCCCCAAGAGCTTCATCGCCTTCTACGGCATGGAGGGTGTCCGCTTCACGGCCCCCGTGAAGATCGGCGACACCATCCACTGCGAGATGACGATCTGCGGCCTGGAGGAGAAGGACGGCGGGAGGGGTATCATCGAGGCGCACAACGCCGTCAAGAATCAGCGGGGGGAGACGGTGATCGTCTTCACGACGAAGATCATCGCCGGTCGCAGACCCGCCTGATCAAAGGGAAAAGGAGAGGTTCTATGTCAAGAAAAGTCGCAATCGTATCCGTCGCTCAGAGCGCGGGCGCCGAGTCGAAGGACAACTTCTTCGACCAGGCCTACCGGGTCACGAAGGAGGTCCTCGACAAGGCGGGGATAACGAGGGACGAGCTGGGGAGCGTCGTCAGCGCCTCCTCGGACGTCTACCACGGGGGCATCTCCTGCGCCAACGCCTACTATTGGGATCCGACGGGGGCCTTCCTCAAGAACGCCTCCCGCCAGGACGGGGAGTCCCTCTTCGCCCTCATGTACGGGGCCATGCGGATCATGACGGGCCATTTCGACACCGTCCTCGTCATCGGACTGTGCAAGGGGTCGGAAAACCCCGACAACGAAACGTGCACCCTCATGTATTCCGATCCCTTCTATTTGCGGCCCCTCGGTCTGACGGAGACCATGGCCGCCGCCTTCCAGATGAAACAGTACCTGGAGAGATACGGGATCGAAAAGGAGCAGTGCGCCAAGGTCGCCGTCAAGAACCTCGGCAACGCCCTCCTCAACCCCTACGCCCACCGCCGGGGACGCTACAGCGTGGAGGAGGTCCTAAGGTCCGATCTCGTCGTGGATCCCCTCACGGCCCTCCAGTGCGCCCCCAAGTCGGAGGGGATGGTGGCCATGCTCCTCGCCTCGGAGGAGAAGGCCACGAAGATGACGAAAAAACCGGTGTGGATAAAGGGTTTCGCCTCCGCCCTCGACGCCTACATGATCGGTGACCGGGATCTCCTCGACAGCCGCCTCCCCGCGGCCGCCAAGAAGGCCTACGACATGGCGGGGATCAAGGACCCCGCCCGGGAGATCGACCTGGCGGAGATCACGGAACCCTACGCCTTTCAGGAGCTTCTCTGGTACGAGAACCTCGGTTTCTGCGGCGAGGGCGAGGGGGGAAAGCTGATCGACAGGGGTTTCACGGACCGGGACGGGGAGCTGCCCGTCAATCCCTCGGGCGGAGTCCTGGCGAACAACCCCTACGTCTCGAGGGGTCTCCAGCGGGCCGTGGAGGCGTTCCTCCAGATCCGGGGCGAGGCGGGGGAGCACCAGGTCCCGAAACAGGTCAAGACCGCTCTGGCCCACGGAGTCCACGGTTTTGCCGGCCAGTGCCACGCCGTTGCGATCTTGGGAAGTTAGGAGGTGGATTATGGGTAGAGCAGTGGCAATAATCGGCGTCGGTCAGACGCATCACGGCAGGAGGATGGACGTTTCCTACCCCGATCTCGTCCGGGAGGCCGTCGTCCGCGTATTTGAAGACACGGGGCTTTCCCCGGAGGATATCGACGGGGTCGTCTCGGGGACCATGCCCTCCATGATGGAGGGGATCGCCCTGACACACTTCTATTTCGCCGAGGCCATGCAGGCCGTGGGCAAACCCATCCTGAAGACGGAGACGTGCGGTTCCACGGGGGTTTCCATCGCCCACACGGCCTTCTACTGGGTCTCTTCGGGCCTGGCCGACATCGTCCTCGCCGTCGGTCACGAGAAGATGAACGAGGGGAACAGTCAGGCGACCATGACCACCGTCGCCGAACCTTTCTATCAGCGTTATTTCATCTCCGGCGCCCCCGGCGTCTTTTCCATGCAGTCCCAGATGTGGACGGCACGTTACGGTATCTCCGAGGAGAAGATCCGCGACGCGGCGGCCTTTGTTTCCGTCACCCACCACGACGACGCCTTCGACAACCCATACGCCCACGTGAAGGTGAAGGTCTCCATGGACGACGTGAAAAACGCCCGGGTCATCACCTATCCCATCCGTCTCCTGGACGTCTGCCCCAATTCCGACGGCGCCTGCGCCGTCATCTTCGCCTCCGAGGAGGCGGCCAAGAGGATCGGCCGCAAGGCGGCCTGGGTAAAGGGCGTCGGATACCGGGGCGAGGAGTACTTCTTCGGGGACAGCGACAAGGTAGTCTGGGAAAGCGCCATCCAGGCCGCCCGCCAGGCCTACGACCAGGCGGGCATCAAGGACCCCAGGAAGGAGCTCGATGTGGCCGAGGTCTACAACCCCTTCACCTACCAGGAGATGCTCTTCTACGAGTGCTTCGGGTTCTGCGATTTCGGCACCTCCCCGGACCTCGTCTTGAAAGGCACCTTCACCCGCCGGGGCGAGCTCCCCTGCGACCCCTCCGGCGGCGTCCTCTGCACGAACCCCATCGGCGCCACGGGCCTTATCCGGGTGGCCGAGGCGGCGATGCAGGTGACGGGCAGGGCGGGTGACCACCAGATCCCGGGGGCCAAGCTGGCCCTCGCCCACGCCATGGGGGGGGTGGACCAGTTCAACGGGATCATGATCCTGGGATCCAATCTCTAAAGAAACGAGGAGGAATGACCATGTCGAAAGAATACAGAACCCTGAAAACGGAGATTCATCTTCCCTACGAGCTGGCCTACGGTGCCACGTGGACCCGCTTCTTCGAGGGGCTCAAGGAGAAGAAGATATACGGAACCCGCTGCCCCAAGTGCTCCCGGGTCCTCGTGCCCGCCCGGAGCTTCTGCCCCCGCTGCTTCGTCGACACGGACGAGTGGGTCGAGGTAAAGGGGGAGGGGACCCTCGTCGCCTGGTGCTACACCAATTACCGCTACTTCGGGATGCCCACGGAGCCGCCCTTCATCGGGGCCCTCATCCGCCTCGACGGGACGGACGTCAATTTCCTGCACCTCATCGGCGGCTTCGACATCCGGGACTTCGACACCGCCGTGAAGACCGTCAAGAACGGCATGCGCCTGAAGGCCGTCTGGAGCGACGACCGACGGGGCCATATCATGGATATCCGGTACTTCGCTCCGCTGTGAAACTGTCGCGGGCCCCGGGGCGGCCGTGATGCCGTCCTGGGCCCGTACTAAACATCAAGGAGGTGATCGATCAAGAAAAACTATGATAAGGCCGCGTTTCGGACTGAAGTGACTTCAGAACCCAAAGATGAATAGGGGGGACCTGAGCTGGAAAGATATCTACAAGGCGAAGCTCGTTTCGGCGGAAGGGGCGGCGGCGATTGTCAAGTCGGGAGACAGATTTTGGACTCCCCTGTGCCTTGGCCAACCTTCCATGCTGATCATGGATGCCATTGCCGCCAGGAAGGACGAACTGAAGGACGTGGAGTACAACTTTGCCCTCCTCCTTCGGCCGTACAAGATCCTGCAGCCGGAATACAGGGATGTATTCAACCTCGTGCCGGCCTTTTATTCGGCCTTGCCCCATCAGCAGGCCCTGGCGGACAGCGAGTGGGCCAATTTCTGGCCCTGCCAGAGTTCCGACGTCGGGATCAAGATGCCCCACAGGCATCGCCTGTATCCGCGCCGGATGGGTCTGATAACGCAATGCACGCCTCCAGACGAGCACGGTTTCGTCAACCTCGGCCTGGATACCTTCTATACCTACACCCTGATGCAACAGGCCGATTACATCATCTGCGAGGTCAACGACCAGATGCCGAGGACTTACGGGGAAACCAACTTCCACGTATCCATGTTCGATGCCTTCGTGGAGAACTCGAACCCCATACCGGCCCTCCCGACTCCCCAGGCCTCGGAGGTGGAGATCAAGATGGCCGAAAACGTCGTCAGCCTCATCAGGGACCGCGACTGCATCCAGGTGGGTATCGGGGCCGTGCCGGCCATGATCAGCAAGCTACTGGAAAACTCCAATCTCAAGGATCTGGGGATCCATACGGAAATGGCCCCCGCCGGGACCCACAGGCTCGTGGAGAAGGGGATTGTGACCTGTAAGTACAAGAAGGTCAACCCCGGCAAGATCGTTCTCACCTTCACGATGGGGGACAAGGAACTCTACGAGTGGCTGGGTAACAACCCCATGTGCGAGTGGCGCCAGACCTTCTACGCCAACAACATTTCCGTTATCGCCCAGGAAGAGAGGGTCGTGGCCATCAACGGTTCCGTAGAGGTGGATCTCTTCGGACAGATTAATTCCGAGTCCTACGGGATCCGCATGAGAAGCGGCACGGGCGGTCAGCTCGATTTCGTCATCGGCGCCTTCTGGTCCCCCGGCGGCCGCGCCATCAACCTGTTACCCTCGACGGCCATGAAGGGGACGCGCTCGAGGATCGTCCCGACCCTGAGTAACGGGGCCCGCGTGACGGTGCCGCGCCACTATGCGGGCTACGTGGTGACGGAGTACGGTATCGCCGATCTTTACGGGCGCACGGAGCCCGAGCGTGCCGAGGCCCTCATCAAGATCGCCCACCCGAACTTCCGGGAGGATCTGGAGAAGGCCGCCCGGGAGATGGGTTTGATCAAGAAGAAGATCTTTTAGAAAAAAACGCATGGGGTGCCCCTGATGGGGGGCGCCCCATTTTTGGGGTGAGGGACCATGTGGATGGAATTCACGGACGAGCAGCGGATGCTGAGGGAGACGATCCGTCAATTGGCCGAGAAGGAAGTGGCCCCCCTGGCCTACGAGATCGACCGGGACGAGCGTTTCCCCGTGGAGAGTTTCAACAAGCTCAGGGACATGGGCCTGCTGGGGATCACGGTCCCCGCCGATTACGGCGGGGCCGGCGCGGGCTACACGGAGATGTGCATCGTGACGGAGGAGCTTTCCGCCGTCTGCCTCTCCACGGCGGCCGCCTGGGGGACCCACGCCTGTCTCTGCATCGACAACATCCGCCGCAACGGCAACGAGGCCCAACTGGCCAAATACCTGCCCCCCCTCTGCCGGGGGGAGTGGATCGGGGGGTTGGCCATGACGGAACCCTCCGCCGGTTCGGACGTCATGTCCATGCGCCTGAGGGCGGAGCGCCGCGGGGATGCCTACGTCCTCAACGGCACCAAGATCTTCATCTCCAACGGTCCCGTGGGGGACGTCTTCGTCGTCTACGCCAAGACGGCGCCCGAACGGGGGGCCCACGGCGTGACGGCCTTCATCGTCGAGAACGCCTTCCCGGGTTTTCAAAGGGGGAAGAAGTTCGAGAAGATGGGCTGGCGGGGGTCGCCGACGGGCGAGCTCATCTTCGAGGACTGCGTCGTCCCCGCCGAGAACGTCCTGGGCGGGGAAAACCGCGGCGCCCTCGTCCTGATGAGCGGCCTGAACACGGAGCGGGTCTGTCTCGGTGCCATGTCCCTCGGCCTCGCCCGGGGGGCTTACGAATGCGCCCTGAAATACGCCAAGGAGCGCGTCCAGTTCGGGAAGCCCATCGCCTCATTCCAGCTCATCCAGGCCAAGCTCGCCGAGATGGCCATGCTCATCGAGCTTTCGCGCCTCATCACCTACAAGGGGGCGAAGATGGCCGACATGGGTCTCCACAGGGAGATGAACCTCACGGCCTCCTACGCCAAGCTGTTCACCGCCCGGGCCGCCATGAAGATCACCACCGAGGCGGTCCAGGTCCTAGGCGGCTACGGTTACATGAAGGAGTTCCCCGTGGAGCGGATGATGCGCGACGCCAAGCTCCAGCAGATCGGCGGCGGCACCGACGAGGTCCAGATCATGATCATCGCCCGGGAGATCCTGGCCCTCAAGGACCAGGTCTGAAAGGGCTACAGCGACCCGGCAGGGGGTGAAGAAGATGTTCGACGCGACGAAATGCGATTTCTGCGGCGAGTGCCTCGAGAGGTGTCTCTATCTCGATTTTGACCGCGAAGGGGGCGCCGATGCCTTCGAGACCCTCTACCGCCGGGGCGAGGGGGACTGGGTGAAGAAGTGCGTCACCTGTTTCGCCTGCAACGAGTTCTGCGCCAAGGGCGCCCGCCCCTTCGACCTCATCCTCGCCCACCTCCAGAGACGGGGGGATTTCGTTCCCCCTAAGATCGTCTCCCTCCTTTTGGAACGCTTCACCCCCCGGGACGCCTTCCAGGCCCCCCCTATCGATGGCCCGGTCCTGTCCCTGTGCACCATCGAGGGCAATCTGCCCCGCAAGATCGGCGGTGCCCTCTTCGAGGGGATGACGGTCGTCAAGGGTAGACACTTCTTCTGTAACGTCATCTTCCCCCATCTCGGGGACGAAAGGCCCATGCGGGAGGGGCTTGGCCCCCTCGTGGAGCGCTACGCCTCCCTGGGCCGGGACGAGATCGTTTTTCTCCACGACGACTGCTACGCCCTCATGGCGGGGATCGCGCCCCAGTACGGCGTCGAGCTCCCCTTCCGGCCCGTCCACATCTTCGAACACCTGAGGGACCGCCTGGGGGAGTTGAGGGACCGGATCCGGCCCCTGGACATGGCCGTCGCTTACCAGCGGCCCTGTGCCTCCCGCCTCACGCCATGGAAAGAACCCTTCCTCGACGAGATCTTCCGCCTCCTGGGGGTGACGAGGGTCAAGAGGACCTACGACGGGGAAAACGCCCTGTGCTGCGGTCAGGACCTGAAGGGACTCGCCCGGCGGGGTGACAAATTCCCCGCCTACCAGGAGGAGAACGTCCGCGACGCCGCGGCGGCGGGGGCCGAGGCCATGGTCTTCCTCTGCCCCATGTGTCTTGACGCCATCGGCGGGAGGTGTCAGGAGGCGGGCCTCAAGACCTACATGATCACCGACCTCTGCCGTCTGGCCCTGGGAGAGGGATGATCTATCTGGACCACTGCGCCACCACGCCCCTGCGTCCTGAGGTCTGGGAGGCCATGGTCCCCTACCTCCGGGATCGCTTCGGAAACCCCTCGAGCGCCCACGCCTGGGGACGTGCCGCCCGGGAGGCCGTCGAGGCGGCGCGGGAAAAGGTAGCCGCCCTCATCGGCGCCGCCCCGGACGAGATCGTCTTCACGAGCGGCGGAACGGAGGCGGACAACCTGGCGATCCGCGGCACCGTCGCCGCCCGGGGCTCGAGGGGGGGACATGTCGTGACCACCGCCATCGAGCACCACGCCGTTCTCAATACCCTAAGGGGCCTCGAGAAGACCGGTCTGGCCGTTACCTATCTCCCCGTGGACGCCCGTGGTTCCGTCTCCGCCGCCAGTGTCGTCGCGGCCCTGAGGGATGACACCGTCCTGGTCAGCGTCATGCACGGCAACAACGAGATCGGGACGGTCCAGCCCGTGGCGGAGATCGGGGCGGTCCTCCGGGGGCGGGGGATCCTCTTCCACACCGACGCCGTGCAGACGGCCGGCAAGGTCGTCGTCGACGTCGGCGCCCTCAACGTGGACCTCCTGTCCCTCTCGGCCCACAAGATCAACGGCCCGAAGGGCGTGGGGGCCCTCTATATACGCCGGGGGGTGGAGATCTCACCCCTCATCACGGGCGGTCACCAGGAGGGTGGGGTCCGTGGCGGGACGGAGAACGTGGCGGCCATCGTCGGCTTCGGGCGGGCCTGTGACCTGGCGCGGCAAGAGCTGGCGCAGCGCTCAGGGGAGCTGAGGGCCCTGCGGGATCACCTCCTGAGACGGGTCCGCGAGGAATACGCGGGTGTCTCCGTCAACGGCGATCCCGTCGGGGGTCTCCCCCACGTCCTGAGCCTGTCCTTCGGCGGTCTCAAGGCCCAGGAGATCGTCTCCGCCCTCGATCAAGAGGGGATCGCCGTCTCGGCGGGGTCGGCGTGCACGTCGGGCCGGACGGAGATCTCCCATGTCCTGGCGGCCCTCGGGATACCCTCCCGAGACGCTATGGGGACGATCCGCCTCAGTGTCGGCTGGGGGAACACGGGGGAGGAGATGGACAAGGCGGCCCGCGTCCTGGCGGGGGTGATCAAGAAGCTCGAGGTCCTCAGGGACCTGGAGGCGGCCGCCGGCGGCCGCGGGTGTTTCTGACGAAAAGGCAGCGGGGAGAGAGATGAAGACAAGGATCACGGAAATCTTCGGTATCGAGTATCCCATCATCTGCTCGGGGATGAGCTGGATCAGCGTGCCCAGGATGGTGGCGGCCGTCTCCGAGGCGGGGGGGTTGGGGATCCTGGCCACGGGTCCCCTGAGCGTACAGGAGACCAGGGCGGCCGTGAGGGAGGTGCGGGCCTTGACGGACAAGCCCTTCGGGGCCAACTGCGCCCTCATGTTCCCCGGGGCGCGGGAGAACGCCGAGGTCCTCCTCCAGGAGCGGGTCCCCGTCATCAACTTCGCCCTGGGGAAGGGGGACTGGATCGTCAAGAGGGCCCACGAGTACGGCGGCAAGGTCATCGCCACGGTCGTCAACGCCCGCCACGCCCGAAGGGCCCAGGATTACGGTTGCGACGCCGTCATCGCCACGGGCAACGAGGCGGCGGGACACGGCGATGCCGTGACGACCATGGTCCTTATCCCCAGCCTTCGGGATATCCTTTCGATCCCCGTGATCGCCGCCGGCGGTATCGCCGACGGCCGTGGCCTGGCGGCGGCCCTCGCCCTGGGGGCGGACGGGGTGGCCATGGGTACCCGTTTCATGACCACCCGGGAAAGCCCCCTCCACGAGAACTACAAGCGGCTCTCCCTGGAGAAGGACGTGACGGACACGATTTTTTCCCGCCGTTTCGACGGGATATGGTGTCGGGTCATGAAGACGGAGGCGGCCGAGCGGGCCATCAGGCGCGGCCTCGACATACCGGCGGCCTTCTTCAACTCCCGGGAGATCACCAGACAACTCAACCTGCCATTTTTCAAAGTCTTTTTTGCCATTCTGGCCTCGGGGGCCCAGACGGCCGTCCGGATGGCCTATCTGGCCAACGCCTTCAAAAAGATCCGGATGGCGACGGAGAGGGGCGACACGGAGACGGGGGTCCTGCCCGTCGGCCAGTCCATGGGGCTGATCCGCGACGTGCCGACGGTAAAGGAGGTCATGGAGCGGATCGTCGCCGAGGCGAGGCTGGTCCAGGAAGACCTGGCCGGGAAGCTCGCCTGACGATGACGGCGGCCCCTCCTGTCATAGGCGCCGCCTCAGGGATGATCCTTTCCGCGGGACATGGATGGATAAAAAATAGACATCCGGTCTCGATCGCTCGGATATTTTTTATCCCTTTCCCGGTGCCCTCTGGCCCAACCCCCTCTCTATCCTTATTAAATACGCCATGAACATCGGTGGCCCGACCCTTGCAATTCCGAGGGGAAAAGGGGGTGATAGTCATGGTGTCATCGCTGCCGACAACGATGGGGCATTTTTCTTCCCCGGCGGCCCGGGCCTTGGGCCTTGTCCTCGTCGTCGCGTTGTTGGCCTTGCTCTTCCTCGCAGAGGTCCTGTGGTCCTTGCCGGGGTTGGAGTGGGCGGGATTCGTGCGTCTGTTCGCATGGTGTCTTCAAGGTAAAGGGGCCTTGGCGGGGCTGGGAGATGTGGCCTGTCTCGGCGGCATCTTTTCCTGGCCACCCTTGTCCGCCGTCCCGGCAGCCCCCCAGGAGGTGAAAGATCGCCGAGGATTCAAAAAAATGTCGATAGGGGTCTTCGATAACGGTCAAGAGATTCGTTTTCGACCCGTATAGGGCGGCAGGAGATCGGGACCGCCGAAGAAGATGATCCCGTCGGAGTTTTTTACTATCTCGGCGAATTCGGAACTCCAGGCATGGGGGCGGAAGAGGGATTTTTCGTCGACAGGGGCCGTGACGGGGTGAAAGGTAAACCAAGGGATGCCTTTTTCGGCCACGTATCGTTTGGCCGCCTCGTAGTCTGGTACATCCCCGTGACACGCAGGCCCGCGGCGGGGAAAAACCCCTTGTCCCTCAAGGTCTCCAGGGTGCGGATCAAAAACAGGAATATCGCCGGGACAAGACGCAACCTGAATCTCATTTTTCAACCTCCCGCACGCGGTTTCACCCCTCGAGAAATCACCGTCCGACAGGCGACCGCCCGGGGGCACGCCCGAGGTCGTTATCAAATTTTGTGGACGTTCGCCACGTGGTCCGTCCTTTTGTCTCTTTCCTCCGCCCCTGGGCCAGCGGCGGCTCGTGGTTTCTTGGAGGCCGGAAACGCCGTTCCGGCGATTCAATAACAGGTAAACCTGAAGGTATTTTCCAACCTGCCGGCAGGAAGAGGAGAAAATTTCGAGGGGTAAAATTTTTTGTCGATCGCTGAATTCTCAATGATATCAAATGCTTTACCTATGCCGGAGCTCCGGCATACCCCCCTCGGTCGCCTCAGGCATAAGACCGTCCGGGACATCGTTTTGTCAGGTATACCTATAAAGGCACCGATCCGGCTTGACGCGCCTACGCCCCGACGGGATGACGGGATTGACGGGCCCGTCTCTTGAGTTCGGCGTAGGTTTCGTCCGTGAGGTCCGGACCGCGGCAGGGGAGGAGGGTGTTGTTCTGGAAGAGGGGTTCCTCGGCCAGGGGATAGGGCGAGGCGGCGAGGGCCTCTTCCCAGAGGGTCGTCCCGGGGATGGGAGAGTATTCGGCCACGATGGGCCTCGCTCCCAGGGAACGGACGAGATCAATCGTTTCCCTCACCTCCGCCGCCGATTGTCCCGGGAGACCGCAGAGGCAGTAAACACCGATCTCATTACCGTCGTAACCCGCTTCCCTGAGATAGGCCACGGCCCGGGCGAGGTCCTCGGAAGAGGCCTTGCCCCCCGTGTCTCTCTGGCGGCGGCGGTCGGCCGTCTCGAAACCGAGGCGCAGGGTCGCAAAGTTCGCCTCCCGGAGGGCCCGGGCGATCTGCGGCGTTATCTCACGGAGATGGAGGCCGTTGGGGCAATGGAAGAAAAGCCCATCGGGGAGGTTTTTGATCTCTTCCAGGAGGGGGAGGGCCGTCGTCTCGGGGGCGACGAGAAAGGCGTCGTCGTAGACGGAGAAGTGACGGACCTTGAGTCTCTCGGCCCAGTGGCGGATCTCTTTTAAGACCCCCGCCGGATTTCTCCTCCGAAAGAAGGGATAGAGGTGCCGCGAGGCGCAGTAGGTGCAGCCGTAGGGACAGCCCCGGGAGGTGAGGAGGGGGAGCTGGTCGGGATACCCCAAAAGATCCCAGGCGGGGTAGGGGAGGGCGTCGAGATCGGCGGGGTCGAAGGGGAGGCAAACTTGTAAATCGAGGACCTCTCCCAGCAGGAGGTCCAGGTGGTCCTCCACCGGTCCCGGCAGGACGAGATCGGCACCGCAGGTACGGGCGTGGACAGGGCAGAGGGTCGCGTAGACGCCGCCGAGGACGACGGGGACGCCGCCGAAATGGGCCCGGATCTCACTGATGGCCTCCCGGACCCCCGGGTACCAGTAGGTCATGGAAGAGGTGACGAAAACGGCATCGGGTCTCGGTACCCGCCGCAAGAGCTCACGAAAGAAGAGGGGGCTGATCCCGTAACGGGCATAGGGGCGGCCGAGACCCCTAAGAGGTGAGGGGGCGGCCACGGGTGTCCTCGGGAACTTCCCGTGTCCCCCCCACCTCCTGGGGGGGACCTTGACGAAGGGGTCCTTAAGACCCGCCTGGGGCCGGGGGTTGAGACAATCGACGAGTGTCACCTCCACCCCCAGGGCCCTGAGGATCCCCCCCAGCTGGAGGAGTCCCAGGGGCTTCAGCCAGTAATCGTAGGCCGCGAAATCGTGGATCCAGGGATTGACGAGGAGACAACGACGGGTCATGAAGGGGCGATACCAGATCCGGCGCCTTTTGTTAAGTCATCAAACGATACTTTAGCTTATACTGTATAACAACTTGTAATCTAAAAAAATGTAGACAGTATAAAGACCATTGACATATACAGTATAAAAAGTTATCCTCCCTCCCCAGAAAGAGACGGGGGTGAAATGTGGTCGAAGGGGAGATCAGCAGCGTCGAGATTTTAAGGCAAACGGGCCTGTCCCGCGCCACCCTCAACAATTACATCAAGAGGGGTTTCCTCCCCCCGCCCCGGGTGGGGCGCCCGGCGCCGGGGGAGAAAATCAGGGCGACGAAGGTGGGGTATTTCCCCGCCTGGGTCTTGGACCGCCTCGGAGAGATCAAGGCCCTCAAAGGGGCGGGTCTGACGATGGAGGAGATCGCCGCCCACCTGGCGAGTACCGTGCCGACCCCTGCAGTCAGGCGGGAAAAGACGGTAGGGGAGCTGGGCACCGAGGAGGGATGCTCGCGGGAGGGTCCGATACCCGTCTGTGTCCTGGCGGCACGCCTCCAGGAGGGGGAACGGGTCCGCGCGGCCCTCCCGGCGGAGGAGATCATCGCCCTCACGCACGATCTGGAGGGAATCCTCGCGGGGTCCTTCGCCCGCCACGAAGGTACCTGTCTCTACCTGACCACCACCGGGGCGGCGGCCCTGTTCACGGAGGCGCAGAGGGGAAATTATATTGAAAGAACAATTAATTGTGCCTTGGAAATAAAGGAAAGGATGAAGGATCTGGACGGGTTTTGGCGGACCCGTAAGGCCTGGGGCCTGACCCTGGCCCTGAATATGGGTGTCGAGGCGGGGGAGGAGTGGTGCCGAAGGCCCGCCGTCCCCGGGGCGATGCCGACCCTCGCCCCGGGGGAGACCCTCACGCGGGCCGAAGGGATCGCCGCCTGCGGCAAGGACGGGCGGATCCTCGCCACTCGGGGTGTCATCGGCCGCCTGCCGAGACATCTGAGGGATCGCCTCCCCTACGGCCTCAAGACGCCGGGACCGGGAGGGGAGGTCTTCGTGGCGCGTTACTTCTGCCGGGTCATGGACATGGACCTACCGGAGGGGACAAGGGAGCGGGTCCCCACGGAGATCCTCTCCGTGTCCCTGACGGAGCTTTTAAGCCTGGAGGCCCAATAGAAAAGACTTGAACGGCCCGGCGTTTGTTGGTAGCATGCCGCCTCCTGAACGGGGAGGGTTCGGGCCTTATGAGGGCCGTCGTACAGAGGATCCACAGGGCAAAGGTCGAGGTGGCCGGGCGTCTCGTCTCGGAGACGGGAAGGGGCGTCGTCGTCTTTCTCGGCGTCGAGAGGGGAGACTCCGAGGCGGAGGCGGACTACCTCCTCGACAAGATCGTCAACCTCCGGATCTTCGAGGACGAGGCGGGCAAGATGAACCTCTCCCTCGTCGACACGGGTGGGGAGATGATGGTCATCTCCCAGTTCACCCTCCTGGGGGACTGCCGCAAGGGGCGCCGCCCCTCATTCTACCAGGCGGAGGAACCCGGGGTCGCCAAGGGTCTCTATGAGTATTTCATCGCCAGGGCCGCCGAGAGGGTCCGCGGCGTCGCCGCGGGGGAGTTCCAGGCGATGATGACCATCGAGGTGATGAACGACGGCCCCGTCACGATCCTCCTGGACAGCAAGAGGAATTTCTAACGATATGGCGAAGATAGACGTACCGACAAGCGACATCAGGATCGACAAGGACGGGGTCTGGTATTACCGAGGGGCGGAGATGCACCGCCGGGAGATCGTCAACTTCTTCTACGATCATCTGAAGATGGATCCCCAGGGCCGTTATCTCATCGAGCTCCCCGAGGACCGCTGTTATATCCAGGTCGAGGATACGGCCTACGTCGTCCACAGGGTCATGGACGGGCAAGGGGGGGAGAAGGGGCGGTTACGTATCCTCCTTTCCGACGGTTCCGTGGAGCCCCTCGACCCCAAGACCCTCGAGATGAACGAAAAGAACGTCCTCTACTGCCGGGTCCGCAACGGGGCCTTCCCCGCCCGCTTCTCCCGTCCGGCCTATTACCAGCTCGCCGACCACCTCTCCTACGACGACAAGGAGGGGCGTTTCTATCTCGATGACTCCGGGGAGAGACACTACATCAAGAGGAAGAATTGAGGAGGGTTACGATGAACGACGAGATCCGTGACGCCCTGACCTTCGACGACCTGCTCCTGGTGCCGGCCGAGTCCGCCATCCTCCCGCGGGACGTGGACACGACGACGAAGCTCACCAACCGGATCAGCCTGAGCATCCCCATCCTGAGCGCCGCCATGGACACGGTGACGGAATCGACGACGGCCATCTGCATGGCCCGGGAGGGTGGCATAGGCGTCATCCATAGGAACATGAGCATCGAGCGCCAGGCGATCGAGGTGGACAAGGTGAAGAAGTCCGAGAGCGGCATGATCGTCGATCCCATCACCATCGAGCCGGAACAGAAGGTCCGGGACGCCCTCCAGCTCATGACGGAGTACCGTATCTCGGGCGTCCCCGTCGTCAAGGGGAGGCGCCTCGTGGGCATCCTCACCAACCGGGACCTCCGCTTCGAGACCAACCTCGACCAACCCGTCGCCAACGTGATGACGAAGGAGAACCTCATCACCGTCAGCTCCTCCATCACCCTCGAGGAGTCGAAGGCCCTCCTCCATAAGCACCGCATCGAGAAGCTCCTGGTGGTGGACGACGAGTATAACCTCAAGGGCCTGATCACGATCAAGGACATCGAAAAGATCAAGAAATACCCCAACGCCTGCAAGGATTCCCTCGGGAGGCTCCGGGTGGGGGCCGCCGTCGGGATCCTGGACCGGGAAGAGCGGATCCAGGCCCTCCTCAACGCCGGGGTGGACGTGATCGTCATCGACACCTCCCACGGCCACTCCCGGGGGGTCCTCGACGCCATCAGGGACACGAAGCTCAATTTCCCCGCCTGCGAGGTCATCGCCGGCAACGTGGCGACGGCGGAGGGGGCGGAGGCCCTCATCAAGGCCGGGGCCGACGCCGTCAAGGTGGGGGTGGGCCCCGGATCCATCTGCACGACCCGCGTCGTGGCCGGCGTCGGCGTGCCACAGATGACGGCCATCCGCGACGCCTTCCGCGTCGGCCGGAAGTACGACATCCCCGTCATCGCCGACGGGGGCATCAAGTTTTCCGGGGACATCACCAAGGCCCTGGCGGCGGGGGCCCACACGGTCATGATCGGGGGACTCTTCGCCGGTACGGAGGAGAGCCCCGGCGAGACGGTCCTCTACCAGGGGAGGAGCTACAAGGTCTACCGGGGCATGGGTTCCCTCGAGGCCATGAAGATGGGCAGCCGGGACCGTTACTATCAGGACGACATGGAGAGCAGCCTGAAACTCGTGCCGGAGGGCATCGAGGGGCGGGTCCCCTTCCGGGGTTCCCTCTCGGCGAGCATCCACCAGCTTGTCGGCGGTCTGAAGGCGGGGATGGGCTACCTCGGCTGCCGGACCATCGAGGAGATGCACGAGAAGGCCCGCTTCGTCCGGATCACGCCCGCCGGCCTCAGGGAGAGCCATGTCCACGACGTGATCATCACCAAGGAGGCCCCGAACTACTGGCTCGACTGATGAAGCACGCCGACTTCGTCCATCTCCACCTCCACACCCAGTACAGCCTCCTGGACGGCATGATCCGCCTCCAGGACCTCTTCAAGAAGGCGAAGCAGTACCGGATGCCCGCCCTGGCCGTCACGGACCACGGGAACATCTACGGGGCCGTGGACTTTTACCAGCAGGCCCTCAAGGCGGGTATCAAACCCATCATCGGTTGCGAGCTCTACGTCGCCCCGGGGAAGCGGACGGAGAGGAACGGCGCGGCCATCGGCGAGGCGGCGCGCCACCTCGTCGTCCTCGCCAGGAACCAGGAGGGTTACAGGAACCTCATGCGTCTCACGACGGTCGGTTTCCTGGAAGGCTTCTACTACCGGCCCCGGGTAGACCGGGAGATCCTCGGCCAATGCGCCGGGGGCCTCATCGGCATGAGCGCCTGCCTCCACGGCGAGATCCCCGACCTGATCCTCAAGGGTGAAAAAGAGGCCGCCTTGGCCTGCGCCCTTTCCTACCGCGAGATCTTCGGGGCGGACAACTTCTTCCTCGAGATCATGGAAAACGACCTCCCCGAGCAGAAGACGGTCAACGAGGCCCTCATCGAGATCAGCCGCCGCACGGGCATCCCCCTCGTCGCGACCAACGACTGCCACTATCTCGGCCCCGGCGACGCCGAGGCCCACGAGATCCTCCTGTGCATCCAGACGAGCAAGACCGTCAACGACGGCGACCGGATGCGTTTCACGACGGACCAGTTCTACCTCCGCTCCCCCCAGGAGATGGAGGAGCGCTTCTCCTACTGCCCCGAGGCCCTGAGGAACACCGTTCACATCGCCGAGCGGTGCAACCTCACCATGGAATTCGGCCATTACTACCTACCCCACTTCCGGTTGGAAAACGGCAAGACCCTCGACGAGGAGCTGGAGACAAAGGCCCGGGAGGGGCTGGCGCGCCTCCTGCCCGCCATCGAGGCGGCCCGGGGGCCGAAGGTGAGGGAGCGCTACGAGAAGAGGCTCGAGGAGGAGTTGAGGATCATCAAGGAGATGGGGTTCTCGGGGTACTTCCTCATCGTCGCCGATTTCGTCAACTACGCCAAGGGCAGGGGGATACCCGTCGGACCCGGGAGGGGATCGGCGGCGGGGAGCATCGTCGCCTACGCCACGGGGATCACGAATATCGACCCCATCAGATACGGCCTCTTCTTCGAGCGCTTCCTCAACCCGGATCGGGTCAGCATGCCCGATATCGACATCGACTTCTGCCAGGAAGGGCGGGAGGAGGTGATCCGTTACGTCACCGACAAATACGGAACGGATCGTGTGGCCCAGATCATCACCTTCGGTAAGATGCAGGCCCGGGCCGTCATCAGGGACGTGGGGCGGGCCATGGGACTGCCGTACAACGAGGTGGACGCCATCGCCAAGCTGGTGCCCAACAAGCTCGACATCAAGATCGACGAGGCCCTGGAGGCGGAACCGCGCCTGCGGGAAGAGGCGGCGAAGAACGAGAAGATCGCCAAACTCATCGGTTACTCACGGGCCCTGGAAGGTCTCAACCGTCACTCCTCCACCCACGCGGCGGGCGTCGTCATCTCCGACGTCCCCCTCGTCGAGAGGGTCCCCCTGTGCAAGAGCCCCAAGGGCGACGTCGTGACCCAGTTCTCCATGAACGACCTCCAGACGGTGGGTCTGACGAAATTCGACTTCCTCGGCCTCAAGACCCTGACGGTCATCAACAAGACCCTCAGGTTCCTGCGTGAGGAACGGGGGATCAACATCGACATGGACACCCTCCCCCTGGACGACAAGAAGACCTACGAGCTCCTCCAGCGGGGGGAGACGGACGGGGTCTTCCAGCTCGAGAGCTCGGGGATGAAGGATATCCTCGTGGGCATGAAGCCCGACTGCATCGGGGACCTCATCGCCCTCATCGCCCTCTACCGGCCCGGCCCCATGAAGATGGTCCCCGACTTCATCGCCCGCAAGGCGGGCAAGACGCCGATCCACTACGAGATCCCGGAGCTGGAGGAGATCCTGAAGGAGACTTATGGCGTCATCCTGTACCAGGAACAGGTCATGCAGATCGCCGGCCTCGTCGGCGACTACTCCATGGCCGAGGCGGACACCCTCCGGAAGGTGATGAGCAAGAAGAAGACGGAGGAGATGGAGCGGGAGAAACCGAAGTTCCTGGCGGGGGCGAGGAAGAAACGCGTCCCCGAGGCGACGGCCCTCAAGATCTGGGAACAGATGGAGACCTTCGCCGAATATGGTTTCAACAAGTCCCACAGCACGGCCTACGCCATGATCTCCTATCAGACGGCCTACCTGAAGGCCCATTACCCCGTGGAATTCATGGCGGCCCTCCTGACGAGCGAAAAGGACAACCGCGACAAGTTCATCCGCCACATCAGCTCCTGCCGGGACATGGGCATCAAGGTCCTGCCGCCGGACATCAACCTGTCCCAAAGCGACTTTTCCGTGAGCGGGGGGGCGATCCGCTTCGGTCTGGCCGCCGTGAAAAACGTGGGGGAAGGGGCGGTGGAACAGATCATCGCCGTGAGAAGGGAAGGGGGGCCGTTCAAGAGTTTCGAGGACTTCTGCCGCCGTGTCGATCTCCGCAAGGTTAACAAGCGGGTCCTGGAGAGTCTCATCAAGTGCGGGGCCTTCGACTCCCTGGGCTACACGCGCCGCTCCCTCATGGCGGTCTACGAGAAGTTCCTCGACTCCTCGCCCCGACGGCGGGCGGAGAGGATGAGTCTCCAGGCCTCCATCTTCGACGATCTCGGGGGCATTGAGGGGGGCGTCAACGGCGCCGGTGACATCCCCCCCCTGACGGAGTGGGAGCACGGGGAACTTTTGTCCTTCGAGAAGGAAACCATCAGATTCTACATCACCAGCCATCCCCTGCAGCGTTGGCTGGACGTCCTGCCCTTCATCACGACGACCGACACCTCCCGGGTGGGGGAACTGATGGCGGACAAGGAGACCCTGGTGATCGCCGGCGTCGTCGGCGAGATCCTGGAGAAGACCACGAAGAAGAAGGAGACGATGGCCCACGTGGCCCTTGAGGACCTCCATGGATCCGTGGAGATGATCTTCTTGCCCGAGATCTACCGACGGTACTACGACCTCCTCCACGGCGAGGAACCCCTGGTGGTGAAGGGCACCGTCGAGGTCTCCGAGGACGTCGACATCGAGAAGAGCGTGAGGAGGAAGGTGCGGGTCAAGGCCAATGAGGTGCAGCTCCTCGCCGCCTACGTGAGAAACGGGACCCACGGGGCCGTCCGCTTCTACCTCGAATCAGGGGATGTCACCGATGAATTGCTAAATTATATTAAGGAATTATCCGACTCTTCCGAAGGACTACTTGAAGGTTACATCCATCTCCTCAACGGGACAACCGAGACCATCATCCACCTCGGCGCCGATGTCCGCTTCCCTCACGATGTCGTGGAGAGGCACCTCGCGGCGGGGCGCTTCGGACGTCTCACGGCCCGTCTCGATGGACCTCAGCGCTGACTACAAAGAGCGGACCTACCGGCGCCTGACGGCCCCCGAGGGCCTCTTCACCTTCGAGACCCGGGTCAAAGAAACGGACCTCTTCGTCGCCGCCTCCCGGGACCTGAGGCAGAGGGCCCTCGACGCGATCCTCTTCCACCGGCGGCACCTGGAATCCTATATCGCCCTTCACAGAGATTTCCTGACCTCCTTTACCCCTGTGCCCTTCGACCCCCTGGCGCCGGAGATCGCAAGGGTGATGATGAAGGCGGCCGCCGCCGCCGGTGTCGGGCCCATGGCGTCCGTGGCGGGGGCCGTGGCCGAGTTTGTCGGCCGGGACCTCCGTATGGAGGCGGAGGAGGTCATCGTGGAGAACGGGGGAGATATCTATATCGACTGCCGCCGCGGCGTCACGGTGGGGATCTTCGCCGGTAAATCCCCCCTGAGCGGCAGGGTGGCCATCGACATCGAACCCGATCGGATGCCCCTCGGGGTCTGCACATCCTCGGCCACCGTCGGGCCGTCCGTCAGCTTCGGGAAGGCCGACGCCGTCTGCATCCTATCGCCGTCGGCGGCCCTGGCGGACGCCGCCGCCTCGGCCGTGGGCAACGTCGTCCAATCACCCCGGGATGTCAGGGGGGCCCTGGGGCTGGCTCAGGGGATAAAGGGCGTGACGGGGGCCGTGATTGTCATCGGAGAGACCCTGGGGGTCTGGGGAGACGTGGTCCTCCGTCAATAAGTTTACATAACATATCTTATGCGACAATTATTGAGGGGCCTCAGAGGCCTTCCTCTTGGAGCTGGCGGATGAGCTTCGCCTGACGCTCCGTGAGGCGCCGGGGGACCTCCACGTTGATCCGGACGTACTGGTCCCCTTTGAGCTGGCCCTTCAAGGCGGGGACGCCGTAGCCCTTCATCCTGATCTTCGTCCCGTTCTGGGTCCCCGGGGGGACCTTGATCCTCTTCACGGAACCGTCGATGGTGGGCACGTCGATGACGGTCCCCAGGGCGGCCTGACTGAAGGTGATGGTCTTCTCCACATAGATGTCGTTCCCGTCCCGGGCGAAGATGGGATGGGGGACGATGTTGATGTTGAGATAGAGGTCCCCAGGAGGACCGCCGTCGATGCCCGGGGCCCCCTTGCCCGAGAGGCGCAGCTTCTTCCCGGAGCTGATGCCGGGCGGGATCTTGACGCTGATCTCGTCCACCCGGTCCTCCTTCTGGAGGGCGATCTTCTTCTCCGCCCCGAAGACGGACTCCTCCAGGGTTATGGAGAGGTTGTAGTGGAGGTCGTGGCCGGGCCGGGGCGCGGGACCGTAGGCCCCTTCGGGGCCGCCGAAGAGATCGGCGAAGGGATCGAAGGAATACTGCTGCCCACCCCTGGTCTTGCCCCCCATGGTAAAGACCCGGGAGCCCCCCCGACCGCCGAAGGAGAAGCCGAAACTCTTCAGGAGTTCGTTGAGATCGAAGTTGCGGAAGATCTCTTCCTGGGTGTAGGCCCGGCGGAACTGGTCCGTCGAGCCGAAGCGGTCATACTGCTCCCGCTTCTCGGGATCGCTCAGGACGGCGTAGGCCTCGCTGATCTTCTTGAACATCTCCTCCGCCTGGGCCTTGTTGTCCGGGTTGCGGTCGGGATGCCACTTCAAGGCCAGTTTCCGGTAGGCCTTCTTGATATCCTCCGCCGAGGCCTTCTTGTCGACACCGAGTAATTTATAGTAATCATCTGTCATGATTTTCTTTCAGCACCTCCAAAGGTCTTCCTCGGAAGGTAACTTACCCATCAATCACCCGTTGTCAAGACTTCAGATAAAGGAATTCTCTTAAATAACCTATAGTTACGGTTCAATAGAGATTGATGAAGGGGTCTCAGGCCTCCCGGCCCAGGTGGAAGGCCCGGAGGTTCACCTCGGCGGCCTGGGGGGGGAAGGCCTCCTTGATGACCCGCTCCCAGACGGGGATCTCGATGTCGAGCCATCGGGAGAGGGTCCCCAACAGGACGGTGTTCTCCGCCCGGGCATTGCCCGCCTGGCGGGCGAGTTCGAAGGCCTTGACGATCTTCACCTCCGGGAAGGTGGCGGTGAAGAAGGAAAGGATGTCCTTCGGATAGGCCATCTCCCCCAGGTTGACGGCCGGCGGGTTCAGGGCCAGGTCGTTGATGACCACCTTCGCGTCCCTCTTCAGATAGTCGAGGTACCGCAGGGCCTCGAGGCGTTCGAAGGCCAGGAGGATATCCACATTGCCCCGGCGGTCGATGGGGGAATAGACCTTCGCCCCGTAGCGGACATGGCTGGTGACGCACCCGCCCCGCTGGGCCATGCCGTGGACCTCGCTCTTCTTGACGTCGAGACCCGAGGCCATGAAGGCGTGGGACAGGATATCGCTGGCCCTCAGGATACCCTGGCCGCCGACGCCCGCCATGAGGATCCCCCTGACGGGTTGTTGAAGTTCCTGACCGCTATTTTTCTTCTTCCTTTCGGCCATTTCCTAATCCACCTCCACGATGGCGCCCGCCTTGCATACCTGTCGGCACAGGGTGCAACCCGTGCACAACTCAGGGTCGATATAGGCATTCCCGTCCTGTTTCTTCGTGTTCCGGACCACCTCCTCCGGCGGCAGGTCCTGGAAGCTCCGCCAGGAGATGGGAGGGCAGCCCAGGGCGAGGCAGTTCCTGCAACCCGTGCACTTGTTCACGTCCACCCGCAGGGGCTTGAGGACCTCCCGGGGGCGGCGTTTGAAGAGGACGCAGGCGCGGCGGGAGATGACGACGGACGAACCGGGCCTGGCCAGTTCCTCCCTCAAAACCTCTCGGGTGTTCTTGATGTCGTAGGGATCGATTGTCCGGACGCTGTCGATACCGAGGGTGCGGGCCAGGGCGGCCAGGTCGAGCTCCTTGGTCTTTTCGCCCTGGAGGGTGAAGCCGGTGGCGGGGTGCTCCTGCATGCCCGTCATGGCCGTCGTCCGGTTGTCGCAGATGACGATGACGGCCTCCCCCTTGTTGTAGGCCATGTCCAACAGGGGGGTGATGCCGGAGTGGACGAAGGTGGAGTCACCGATGACGCCCACCACCTTCCCCCTGCCCTTCTCGCCCGCGGCCTTGCTCATCCCGTGGGCCATGCCGATGCTCGCCCCCATGCAGATGCAGGAGTGGAGACCGGAGAGGGGCTTCATGAAGGAGAGGGTGTAACAGCCTATGTCACCCGTGACGAAGACCTTCATCCTCCCCAGGACGTAGAAGAGACCGCGGTGGGGACAACCTGGGCAGAGGTTGGGCGGTCGGGGGGGGATGGCGACGGCGGGCGGCGCGATGGTTTCCGCGTCCCGGCCCGTCAGGGCGAGGGCGATGATACCGGGGTCGAACTCGTTGGTGAAGGGGAAGAGCTCCTTCCCCGTGACCTCGATCCCCAGGGCCCGGATCTGTTCCTCCAGGAAGGGGTCGAGCTCCTCCACCACGTAGAGCTTCTTCACCCGCCGGGCGAATTCCCTGATCAGACCTGCCGGCAGGGGATAGACCATGCCGAGCTTCAGGTACGAATAGTCGGGGAAGACATCCTTGGTGTAATTGTAAGGCATGCCCGCCGTGATAATGCCCACATCCGTGTCGTTGATCTCCATGCGATTCTCGGGAAAGGTCTCGGAGAAGGCCCTCAGCTCCCCCATCCTCCGCTCCACCTCGAGGCGGCGCAGGCGGGCCATGGCGGGGACCATGACGTACTTACGGGGGTCGGGGGCCTTCACCTCCGCCTCCGGCGGGGGGACGGGCTCGTTGAGGGTGACGACGGACTTGGAATGGGAGACCCTCGTCGTCATCCGCAGGAAGACGGGGGTGTCGAAACGCTCGCTGATCTCGAAGGCCGCCTTGACGAAGGCCTTGGCCTCGGCGCTGTCGGACGGCTCGAGCATGGGGATCTTGGCGGACCGGGCGTAGTGGCGGTTGTCCTGCTCGTTCTGGGAACTGTGGAGGGAGGGGTCGTCGGCGGTGACGATGACCAGGGCCCCGTTGGTCCCCGTGTAGCTCACCGTGAAGAGGGGATCGGCGGCGACGTTTACCCCCACGTGTTTCATCGTCACCAGGACGCGGGCGCCCGCCAGGGCGGCGCCGATACCCACCTCCAAGGCGACCTTTTCGTTGGGCGACCACTCGGCATAGACGCCGGGGTAGCGGGAAAACTCCTCGAGGATCTCCGTGCTGGGTGTGCCGGGGTAACCGGCCCCGAAACGGGCACCCGCCTCGTAGGCCCCCCGGGCCACGGCTTCATTGCCGGAAAGAAGGGATCTATCCACTCCTGACTCTCCTTGCTTTTTCCTTTCCCCCTCAGGCGAGGCTCGCTATCTTTCGCTGGAGGAATTCCTTCATGTTGGGGTCGACGACCCTCTCGAGGGCCTTGCGGTAGTATTCCAGGGCCTTTGGCCGGTCTTTCATCAGCTCGTGGAGGCGGCCCATGTTGCTAAAGCCGATCCCCTCGAAGGCCTTGCCCGCCCGGAGGCGGAGGGCCTTTTCCTGTTCCTCGAGGGCCGCCTTGTAGTCCTTCTTCATCTCCAGGCAATAGACCAGACCCGTATGGACGAGGAAGGTGATCTCGTCGTCCCCCGCGGAAGACTGGAGATAGGACCTGTAAGCGGCCATGGCCTTGTCGGTCTCCCCCGCCTCGAGGTAGAGGTTGCCGAGGCGGTAGCGGGCCAGGGCGGCGGCATGGGTGCCCGGGTGTTTCTTGACGACCTCCTCGAAGGCGCCGATGTGGGCCTTCGTTTCCTGACCCATGACACGGGCCCTCATCAGCTTGCCGACCGCCCCGTTGTACAGGGCCGTGGCCTGCCCTTCCTCGTAGTGCCGATAGAAAAACCAGGCCGTCACGGCGATGACGACGACGAGGAAGGCCGTGGCGCCGATGATGAACTCTCGGCGTCGCTCCTTAACGAAGTCGAGGGTCTTGAGGAAGAGGACCTGCAGTTTGTCCGGCTCTTTCAGTTCCTGTTTGGGTATTTTGGCCATGGAGACGAAACCTCTCTAAAGGGATCGGATCCCGTTCTTCCAGTCGCCCACGAAGAGCTCCATGAGACGCCACCCCGGGGAGACGACGATGCCCGATTCCCGGCCGGCCTTTTCGCCGTAAGTGAGGCCCTGGGCCATGTTCTCCCCGGCAACGGTGGAAAAAACGGCAAAGGGGCTCGCCTCACCTGTGTGGGTACGGACGCTGATGGGCGTGGGATGGTCGCTGAGGACCATCAGACGGGCGGGACCCAGGGTTGGCAGGGCCCTGAGGACGGTCCCCACCACCTTCTCGTCGAAGTCCTCGATGGCCTTGATCTTGCCTTCCAGGTTCCCCTCGTGGCCCATCTCGTCCGGGGCCTCCACGTGGACGAAGACGAGATCCACCTCCTTGAGGGCGGCCAAGGCCCCTTCGGCCTTGCCGACATAGTTCGTGTCGATGTACCCCGTGGCGCCGGGGACGCGGATAGGGCTTAGACCGGCGTAGACGCCGATGCCGTTGAGGAGATCGACGGCGGAGATCACGGCCCCCTTGAGGCCGAACCGCTCTTCGATGGTCTTCATCCTCGGCGCCCTTCCCTGCCCCCACAACCAGATGGCGTTGGCGGGCCTTTTGCCTTTCTCCAGGCGGGCCAGATTCACGGGGTGAGCCCTCAGGTGACCCTTCGCCTCCTCCATCACCCGGAGGATGAAGCCCGCCCCGTCCCCCCGGGGCAGATAGGCCTTGGTGGGGCGACCGGTGATATCGTGGGGCGGCGTGGCCTCCATGCCTTCGCGACCGTCCCGCCACACGAAGAGATGGCGGTAGCTCACGCCGGGGTAGAACTGATAAACTTCGTTACCCATGGCCTTCTGGAGATCCTCCACGATGAGACGGGCCTCGCCGGTGGTGATGTGGCCGGCCGTGAAGTCTTCCATGACCGGGTCCTCACCGTCGCCCAAGGTGACGAGGTTGCAACGGAAGGCCACGTCCCCGGGCCCCAGGCTCACCCCCATGTTGGCCGCCTCGAGGGGACCCCGACCGGTGTAACATGAGGCGGGATCGTACCCGAGGACGGTCAGGTTGGCCACGTCGCTCCCCGGCTTGAAACCCGCCGGGATGGTGTCGACGAGGCCGACGGTCCCCTCGGCGGCGATACGATCCATGTTGGGTGTCCGCGCCGCCTCGAGGGGGGTCCGCCCCCCGAGGGCCTCGAGGGGGTAATCCGCCATGCCGTCTCCAAGAAGGATGATGTATTTCATGGCCTAAAGCCTCTCGTCTTCGATGCGGATAAGGATCGTCTTGGCCTGGACCACATCCAGACGGTCGATCTCCGTCAAGGCCTCCCGGACGGCCCTCTCCTTGGCCTTGTGGGTCGTCATGACGACGGGTACGGCCCCCATCTTTTTCCTCCCCTTCTGGATGACGGCGGCGATACTGATGTTCTTGTCCCCCAGGATCCCGGAGATCTTGGAGAGGACGCCCGCCCGGTCCGCGGCCATGAAGCGGAAATAGTAATTGGTCTCGACGTCTTCGAAGGGAACGAGATCGATGTCACCGAGTTCGTCCTCCCCCAGGGAGCGGTACGGCACCCTCCCCGTGACGCCCTTCAGGATCTCCCTGGCGATGTCCACGATGTCGCTCACTACGGCGCTGGCCGTGGGTATGGATCCCGCCCCCTGACCGTAGAGGAAGACAGGCCCCGAGGCGCTGCCCGTAATGTGGAAGGCGTTGAAGTTGCTATCGACGTTGGCCAGGAGGTGATCGCGGGGGATCATGGTGGGGTGGATGCGTGCCTCCACCCTGTCGCCCCTCTTGAAGGCCAGGGCCAGGAGCTTGATCCGGTAGCCGAACTCCCCGGCAAACTCGATGTCCTGTTGGCTGATGCCGGCGATCCCCTCCCGGTAGACGTCGTCGATCCGCACCCTTTTCCCGTAGGCGAGGGAGAGGGTGATGGCCAGCTTGTGGGCCGTGTCGATCCCCTCGATGTCGAAGGTCGGGTCCGCCTCGGCGAAACCGAGACGCTGGGCCTCCTTCAGGACCGTTTCGAAGGGCTTGCCCTCGTCGGTCATCTTCGTCAGGATGTAGTTGCACGTCCCGTTCATGATGGCCATGATCGAGTTTATCTCGTTGGCCACCAAGGCCTCCTTGAGGGTCTTGATGATGGGGATGGTCCCACCGACGCTCGCCTCGAAACCGACATCTACCCGCGACTCTTGGGCCGCCCGGAAGATCTCGTCCCCGTAGGTGGCCAGGAGGGCCTTGTTGGCCGTCACCACGTGCTTGCCCCGGCCGATGGCCTCGAGGATGAAGGAACGGGCCGGTTCGTAACCGCCCACCAGTTCGATGACGATATCGATGTCCGGGTCGTTCATGATCGCCGAGACGTCGGACGTCAGAATCCCCGGCGGGACCCGTACGGGTCTTTTTCTCTTCGTGTCCGCATCGGCGATCCTCTTCAAGACCAGGGGGGCGCCGAGGCGTTTCTCGATGAGGGTACCGTATTCCTTCAGGAGGCGCACCACCCCCGTCCCCACCGTTCCGAAACCGATCAAGCCCAGTCCTATGGTCCTCATAAGCCACCTCGCCTCATCCACTCAGGGACGCCGAGTCCGTCTATAACAGAAGATCCCCTTTGTCAAAGCAAAAACCGCCCGTTAACCCACCTTCGCCAGGGCCAGGCGGCCCGACCACCGATGGAGGAGTATCTCCCGCAAGGCCCGATGCTGTGCCTTGTCCAGTCCCGGGTCCTCCCGGGCCAGGGCGAAGGCGTCCTCCCGGGCCGCGTGGAAGACCGCGGCGTCCCTGATCAAGTCGGCGACACGGAAATCGGGCATCCCCCACTGTTTGGTCCCCATGAACTCCCCCGGCCCCCGGATGGCCAGGTCCTCCTCGGCGATACGGAAGCCGTCGTTCGTCTCCGCCATGACCCGAAGGCGGCGGCGCGCCTCCGGGGTGGCCTTCCCGTGGGCGAGGAGGACGCAGGTGGAGGAGATCTCCCCCCGCCCTACCCTGCCCCGGAGCTGGTGCAGCTGGGAGAGGCCGAAACGTTCCGCGTGTTCGATCACCATGAGAGACGCCCGGGGGATGTCGATGCCCACCTCGATCACCGTCGTCGCCACGAGGATGTCCAGGTTCCCTTCCCGAAAGGCCGCCATGGCCTCCTCCTTTTGGCGGCTCTTCATCCGCCCGTGGACGAGGCCGACTCTGGCCCGGGGGAAGACGTCGCGGGCGAGATGCTCGGCCATGCGGGTGGCGTCTTTGAGATCGAGGATTTCCGACTCCTCCACGAGGGGATAGACGATGAAGGCTTGGTGTCCCTTGGCCAGTTCCGAGGCGATGATGTCATAGACCTTCCCCCTCTGGGCCTCGAAGAAGACCATGGTCTTGACGGGCTTCTTGCCGGGGGGCATCTCGTCGATCACGGAGAGGTCCAGATCCCCGTAGACCGTCAGGGCCATGGTGCGGGGGATAGGCGTCGCCGTCATGACGAGGATGTCGGGAGAGTAACCCTTGGCGCGGAGGGAGGCGCGCTGGAGGACCCCGAAACGGTGTTGCTCGTCTATGACCGCCAGGCCGAGGCGTCGGAAGCGGACATCCTCCTGGATCAGGGCGTGGGTGCCGACGGTGATGAGGATCTCCCCCCCCTCGATGCCTGTAAGGACGGCCTTTCTCTGCCGGCCCTTGACGCTGCCCGTGAGGAGGGCGATGGGGATGGACAGGGCCTCGGACCAGGCCAGGAGGTTGCGGTAGTGTTGCTGGGCCAGGATCTCCGTGGGGGCCATAAAGGCCGCCTGGTAACCCCCGTCGCAGGCCGCCACCGCCGCCGCCATGGCGACGATGGTCTTGCCGCTCCCCACGTCGCCCTGGAGGAGACGGTTCATCGGGAAGGGGCTGGCCATGTCCCTGTCGATTTCCCCGATGACCCGTCTCTGGGCCGCCGTGAGGGTGAAGGGGAGGATGTCGAGAAAGGCCCGGCGCAGGGGGCCGTCTGTGGGAAAGACTATGCCCTCCTCGAGGCGGTTGCGGCTCCTCTTGAGGGCCAGGCCCAGGCTGAAATAGAAGAACTCTTCGTAGCAGAGCCGACGGTGCCACTTGGACTTACGGGCCATAAGGGTCATGGGGTCCTCTTCGGGACCTGGGAAGTGGCATGACCTGACGCTTTCGACGAGGGGCGCAAGGCCCCTTTTTTTCGTCAATGACGGCGGTAACGCGTCGGGGATAAGGGGGGCGTAGTCCTCCACCGCGCGGTGCATGATCCGCCGCAGGTTTTTCTGGTGAAGGCCTCCCGCCTCCGTGTAGATGGGGACGATCCGCTGGAAGTGGAGGGAGGCGTCCTCCTCCCTTTCGTCCACGGTCTCGAAATCGGGGTGCACCATACCCGGCCGGCCGAGATGGTAGCGGACCTCACCCGTCAGGATCACGCGGGACCCTTCCTTCAAGGACTTGGCGAGGTAGAGGGGGTTGCCCTGGAACCAGACGGCCTTAAGATATCCGGAGGCATCGCGGACCACCGCCTCGAAACAGCGGCGAATACCGTAACGCTGCAAACCCGAGCGGACGACCTCCCCCATCACCGTCTCCCGCCGCCCCCCTTCCGTCCGGGCGATCGGGCTTATTTTTCTTCGGTCTTCGTAGGTTCGAGGCAGGAAATAGAGGAGGTCCTCCACAGTATGGATGCCCTGACGGGCGAGGATGCCGGCGATCCTGGGCCCTATGCCCTTAACGAACTGGGCCGGGACCTTGAGCCTCTCCAAGCGAGCCCTGGCGGCCGCCGACCCGTCGGCGGAGATGTTCGCCCCCCGCAAGGCCCCCCGGAGGGAGGAAAGAAGGGAAAGGGCCTTCTGTATCCTCACCTTTTTCTCCTCCAGTCCGAGACCGTCCAGGCTGCTGACGGTCTTTCTCAGATCGGCCAGAATCTCTGCGGCCTCGAGGGCGGGAGCACCTTTTTCCCCCAGGGCCTCACCGAGGCCGTTAACGAGGGCCCCTAAGGCCGGTTCGAGATGGGAGACGGCTTTGAGGAAACGAAAATTCTCCTTGGAAGAAAAGAGGAGGGGTTTCTCCAATTTATTTATGATATCGTCTATTTTCTGCATCCCGTCCTGGGTTAACAGAAAAGAAAGGCGCTGACAATGTCATATTTGACTTTTCGAGGAGTTTCTTCTAAAAATTCCTCATCACACGGCATAAAAATGGGGGGATCCTTGGAAAAGACGACTTACCGGCTAGCGGGCGTCGATATCGACCGGGCCAACCTCTTCGTGGAGAAGATAAAACCCCTCGTGAAATTGACGGCCCGCAAGGAGGTCATGGGGACCATCGGCGGTTTCGGAGGCCTGTTTCACCTCGATCTCAAGAAAACGCCCGCCCCCGTTCTGGTGGCCTCGACGGACGGCGTGGGGACCAAGCTCATGATCGCCCGCATGATGAATCGTCACGACACGGTGGGAATCGATCTGGTGGCGATGAACGTCAACGACGTGGTGGTCCAGGGGGCGGAACCCCTTTTCTTCCTCGATTACATAGCGACGGGCAGGATCGGTCTGGAAACGAGCATCCAACTCATAGAAGGGATCGTCAAAGGGTGTCAGGAGGCGGGATGCGCCCTCCTGGGGGGGGAATTGGCGGAGATGCCCGGTTTTTACGACGATGAGGAATACGACCTCGCCGGTTTTTGCGTGGGCGTCGTCGACTATCACCGCCTCGTGGACGGTTCCGAGATCCGCGTCGGCGACCGGATCGTGGGTCTCGCCTCCAGCGGCCTCCACAGCAACGGTTTTTCCCTGGCCCGCAAGGTCTTTTTCGAGATCGGGGGTTTCACCGTGTCCGATTATATGGAAGATCTCGGGACGACCCTGGGCGAGGCCCTTTTGACCCCGACACGGATCTACGTCCGTTCCATGCTCAATATCCTCAAGAATTTCAACGTGAAAGGCATCGTGCACATCACCGGCGGGGGGTTTCTGGACAACATCCCCCGGATCGTCCCGGAACCGTGCCAGGCCTTGATAGAAAAGGGAAGCTGGCCCGTGCCCCCCATTTTCGACCTGATCCGCCGCCTCGGTCCCGTCGATGAGGGGGAAATGATGAGGGTTTTCAACATGGGCGTCGGCATGATGGCCGTCGTCCCGAAGGAGGAGGCCCAAGAGGTGGTGGCGAGGCTCGAGAAGATGGGCGAGAGGGCCTTCTGCATCGGTTCGATCGTCAAGAGGGAGACCGGGGAGCCGGTCGTCAAGTTCGTGTGAATCATGACAGCGAAGATCGACATCGGGGTCCTGGTCTCGGGCAGCGGTTCCAACCTTCAATCCATCATCGACAATATCGAGAAGGGCCGCCTCGACGCCCGGATCAGGATCGTCATCAGCAACAACCCCGAGGCCTACGCCCTCACGAGGTGCCGCAACCACGGCATCGAGGCGGTGGTCATCAGGCAGGAGGATCACCCCGATCGGGAATCGTGCGATCGGGCCATGGTGGAGGTCCTCAAGGGCAAGGGGGTGGAACTGGTGGTCATGGCGGGTTTCATGAGACTTCTGAGTCCCTTTTTCCTGAAGGCCTACCCCATGAGGATCATGAACATCCACCCCGCCCTTCTGCCCGCCTTCCCGGGCCTGCACGTTCAGAAAAAGGCCGTGGAATACGGGGCCAAGTTCTCGGGGTGCACGGTCCATTTCGCCGACGAGGGCGTGGACACGGGACCCGTCATCATCCAGGCCGTGGTGCCCATCCTGCCCGATGACACGGAGGACACCCTCGCCGCGCGGATACTCAGGGAGGAACACAAGATCTACCCCCAGGCCATACAGTGGTTCGCCGAGGGGCGCATCGAGGTGCGGGGGAGACAGGTCCGTATCCGTGGTGTCGAACAGCCTAAGCCCGTCGTCCTTTTCAACCCTCCCTTGGAAGAGAGGTGAAATGATGGACCTCGAGGCCGACGATTTGAGGATCCTGAGTCTCGGGGAACCGACGATCCCCTCCCCCGTCACGGTCAGCTCCTTCGTTTCCGACAGCGAACGGATCCTCTTCAACAACGATGTCAAGCATTTCGACGATGTCTGCGGCGCCGACGGCCGTCCCCTGTCCATAGAGCTGGCGGGGCCGCGGCGGATGATCTTCTTCGACCCGTACAAGACCAAGGCCGCCATCGTCACCTGCGGAGGTCTCTGCCCGGGGATCAACGACGTGATCAGGGCCATCGTGATGGAGCTTTATCACCGCTACGGCGTGACCAACATCGTCGGCATCCGCTACGGGTTTAGGGGGCTCATACCCAAGTACCGCCATGAGGTCGTGGAACTGACCCCGGAATTGGTGAAGGATATACACACCGTGGGCGGGAGCGTTCTCTCCAGTTCCCGGGGCAGGCAGGACGTCAAGGAGATGGTGGACGTCCTGAAACGGATGAATATCGATATCTTCTTCTGTATAGGCGGCGACGGGACCATGCGGGCCGCCGAGGCCATCACGGAGGAGATCACGGCGAGGAAACTCAACATCAGCGTCATCGGCATCCCCAAGACCATCGACAACGACCTGAACCTCGTTGATAAAACCTTCGGTTTCGACACGGCCATCTCCGAGGCCGTCAAGGCCCTTCAGTGCGCCCATGTCGAGGCCAAGGGGGCGCCCATGGGGATCGGGCTGGTCAAGCTCATGGGTCGCCAATCGGGCCATATCGCCGTTCACGCCGCCTTGGCCCAGAACGACGCCAATTTCGTCCTCATCCCCGAGGTGCCCTTCGACCTGGAGGGGGAGAATGGTTTCCTGAGGGCCTTGGAAAAGCGACTCCGGGAAAGGCAGCACTGTGTGATCCTCGTGGCCGAGGGGGCGGGCCAGGAATTCTTCCACCGCCGTGACGAGGTCATCGAGACGGACGCCTCGGGCAACCTGAAACTGATGGACATCGGCCTCTACCTCCGGGACGCCATCGAGAACTATTTCCGCCGCGTCGGCATCGAGATCAATCTGAAGTACGTCGACCCCAGCTACATGATACGCAGTGTCCCGGCCACGGCGAGCGACAGCATATATTGCGGCGCCCTGGGTCAATATGCCGTCCACGCGGGCATGGCCGGCAAGACGGGGATGCTTGTGGGGCTCTTCAAGGGCGAGTACGTCCACCTCCCTCTGCGCCTCGTCACCTCGGGCAAACCGGTGGATCCCCAGGGCAACATCTGGATGCGGGTGATCGAGGCGACGGGCCAACCCCTTTCCATGAAGAACTGAAGCCCCCCGCGCAGAAAAAAAGCTTGCAATCACGGCGGGCATGATGTAGCAAGGCCACCATTCTCAAGGAGGCGAAGAGAAGATGTCAAGGGTATGCGAGATATGCGGCAAGAAACCGGTGGTGGGTCACAACGTGAGCCACGCCAACAACAAGACCAAAAGGGTCTGGTACCCCAATCTGCAACGGGTGCGTTCCATCAACGAGAAGACGGGCGCCGTCAAGAGGATCAAGGTCTGTACACGCTGTCTGCGGTCCGGGATGGTAAAGAAGGCCGTTTAGGTCAAAAGGTCGGAGCAAAACCGGCCCTCCGTATCTCGCGGAGGGTCGGGTCGAGAAAATCCCCGTAGTCCTTCACCAGATCCATCCCCCGCAACATAATGCCCCTTAAGCCGTCATAGGCCGTCGTTCGTGACGACTCGAGGCCGAACTTGTCGGCGAAGAGGGTGATGCGACCCGGCAGGCTCATGAAACGGTTGATGCGGTCCAGGGTGTACCTTTCGGCACAGAGGAGCACGGCCTCTCTCACCGCCTCGGGTTCCACGCCGTAAAACCAACCCACCGTCTCCCCGAATTCTTCCAGCGCCGCCCCCGACATCTCCTGGAGGGAACGGCACATGATAAGGACCAGCCTCTCGCTCTCTTCTTTCAGGGCCTGGTAGAGGGAGAGGTCGAAGGTCATCTCGATGACCATGTGGGAACGGTAAACGGCCCGGGGATAATCCAGGGACTGACCGTGGGCGCTGTATAGATCCATGAGGGGTTCCACGAGGGACCTGCCCTTGAGGTAGCTGTACCCCTCCGACTCGGGATTGAAATCCGTGACGGGGGCCTTCTCGATCCGGCCGTGATGGGAGAGGTCGTCCACCATGAGGTGAAAGACGATGAAGGCCGCCTTCCGGTATTGCCGGGGGATGGCGCGGAAGCGGGAGACGCCGTGGGTCATGGACGAGTTGAAGCTCTGGGAGATGGGCAGAAAATCGGGGCAGATATTGTAGGCGACGAGATCGAGGTGGTCTTCCAGGGGCCGCTCGGGGCCGAGGAAGGCCTTGAGTATCCATGTGTGGGTCAGCATCAGCATGGGAAGGGTCCCGCCTCTTGTAACTAATGGAGCAATTTCATCTTCTTGACATCGGAAAGGCGGATCTGGAAGGTCCCGTAAGGCGTCCGGCCGTAGGCGCGATGGGTCTTGTTGAGGACGATCTCCACCGTGTTGCCGTCCCTCAGCTTGATATTACCCCACAATCTGCCGTCTCTCATCAGGGGCGTCATCTCGCTCATTTTGTCGAAGGCGACGGTGACGGTACCCTCCCCCACCTTGCCCTCCACGAACACGCCCCCCTCGATGGTCACGTCCCGAACCTCCGTGGTCACATCCATCTGATCGATGAAAACGGCCTTGAAGGATTTGGCCGGTTTGGGGATCGTGTCCGGGGAGGACCCCGTGAGGGAACTCATGGCCATCAGGAGGGGAAGAACAAGAACGATCCCATATACAGTTACTTTCGGTGTTTTTCCCATAGACGCTCCTCCTTCCTGTCCCCTTACTATCCCCAAGAGAGTCAAAAAATCAAGGCGCAACTCGGATCGACCTCCGGGTTCCAGCCGGCGGCGGCAGAATTCCCCTTGACTTTGCCTTCCTTATGAATAAGATCGGAGAGCCGACAAACAAGAGGTCTCAGTCTTATAACCATGATGGAGCAGTTGTGCCTGCCCGTTACGCGATGGCATTTCCCCAGTCGCAACGGTACCATAGAAGATGAACTGAGCCGGGAACTGGGCCTGTTGCCCGTTGTCTCCCGGATCTTGGGCGGGCGCGGCATTACCAACGTCGACGAGGCCAAACAGTTTCTCCACCCTTCATTGAAAAACCTCCACAACCCCTTTCTCATGAAAGACATGGACAAGGGGGTGGCCCGTCTGATCAAGGCCGTCATCAACAAGGAGAGGATCACCATCTACGGGGACTATGACGCCGACGGGATCACGGCCGTCGTTGTTCTGCTCCGGTTTCTGAGACCTCTGACGGACAGGTGCGATTACTACATCCCCGACCGCTGCGCCGAGGGATACGGTCTCAACCGTCCCGCCATCGACCGCCTGAGGGAGGAAGGGGTATCCCTCATCGTCACCGTCGACTGCGGCATCTCCGATGCCGAACTGGTCGCCTACGCCCGGTCGCAGGGGATGGATGTCATCATCCTCGACCATCACGAGGTGCCCGATACCATCCCCGAGGCTGCGGCGGTCATCAACCCCAACCGGCCCGATTGCCGTTACCCCTTCCGTTATCTGGCGGGCGTGGGCATCGCCTTCAACTTTATCATCGCCCTCCGGGAACGCCTGCGCCGGGAAGGTTTCTGGTCCCGCTACCCCTACCCCAACCTCAGGGAATACCTGGACCTGGTGGCCCTGGGGACCATCGGGGACATCTCTCCCCTCATCGGCGAAAACCGTATTTTCGCCAAGATCGGCCTCGATCTCATCACGGAGGATCGGCGGGTCGGTCTTTCCGCCCTCAAGGAGATAAGCGGGATACACAGCCAGGTCATCGACTCGTCTAAGGCCTCCTTCTGCCTCATCCCCCGCATCAACGCCGCCGGGAGGGTCGGTTCACCCCGGGAGGCCGTGGAGCTCCTGTTGACGGATGACCGGGAAGAGGCCCTGGATCTGGCCCGGCGTCTGGACGCATACAACCGTAAACGCCAGACCATCGAGAGGTCCATCCTCCAGGAGATCCTGGAAAAGATCGGATCCGACATGGACGCCGCCAAGACGAGATCCCTCGTTTTCGCCTCCCGGGACTGGCACCCCGGGGTTATCGGTATCGTGGCCTCCCGCCTCGTGGATCGTTTCTGTCGTCCCGCCATCCTCATCAGCCTGAGGGACGGCATCGGAAAGGGTTCGGGGAGGTCAATTGCGACCTTCAATATCTACGAAGGTTTGAGAAAGTGCGATTCCTTCCTCCTCTCTTATGGCGGTCATCAATTCGCCGCGGGCATATCGATCAGGGAGGAGGACATCAGGGAATTCGCCAAGCAGCTCGAGGAGGTCATCGAGGCGGATATCGACATGGATGCCATGGTCTCCCAGACCATCATCGACACCTACTGCGATTTGCGGGAAGTCAACTACGATCTCCTCTCCCAGCTCTCCCTCCTGGCCCCCTTCGGGAGCCGAAACCAGGAACCGGTCCTGTGCGCCCGAAACGTCAGCATCACGTCAAGCAGCGTCGTGGGGAACAATCACCTGCGGATGCGGGTGGTCGGCGACGGCGTCACCTGCAATTCCATCTGGTTCAGCCGCGGCCAGTTTGTTTCCTACGTCCGGAGCGCCACCTCCGACATCGCCTTCACCCCCCAGATCAATAACTGGAACGGCGCCTCGGAGATCCAGTTGAAGGTCAGGGACCTCGCCCTGCGGGACGCGATCGGCTAGCTCCTCCCCCTATCCCCCGTCTAGACATACTTTTTCTTCCCATCCAGGTCCGTGTGTTTCGTCTCTCGTCCACCCCGCCGCCGGGGGGATGGGACGAGAAACGAAAGAAAGGGACAGAAGGGATTGCTCCGGCGCCTTGAGGTCCTGGGACCCTTTCCGGGCGTCGACTATGGGGCCTATTTTCAGGTTCCGGTCTATTACCCGCAGCCGTAACCGGCTGCCCTTTCAAATTTATGAAGGATAAGCGGGGCGGCGGTCCGAGAGCTGAAGCCCGAAGATCACCGTGTACGGATCATGTGAAATCCGGCAAAATCGGATGCCCCGCCGTTTACAGCCAGCGTTTTCTCCGCCGGTAGGACTTCACGTCCCGGTAACTCTTCAGGGCCCCTGCGGCGGAAACGCCGAGATAGAATTCCTTGATATCGGGATTCTCCCTCAGCTCTTCCGCCGGTCCCTCCATGACGATCTTGCCGTTCTCCATGACGTAGCCGTAATGGGCGATCTGAAGGGCCATGTTGGCGTTCTGCTCCACCAGGACGATCGTCGTCCCCTGCTCCTCGTTGATCCTCTTGATGATCCCGAAGATCTCGCGGACCACCAGGGGGGCCAGGCCCAACGAAGGTTCGTCGAGGAGGAGCAAACGCGGGTGGGCCATGAGGGCGCGGCCCATGACGAGCATCTGCAGTTCCCCGCCGCTGCAGTAACCGGCCTTCATCTTCCGGCGGTTGAGGAGGGCGGGGAAGTAGGAATAAACCAGCTTAAGATCTTCCTGGTAGGGTTTCCCGAAACGGATGGCCGTCCCCACCCGGAGATTCTCCTCGACCGTCAGGTACTTGAAGGGCTGGCGGCCCTCCAGGACCTGGATGATGCCCTTCCTGGTGATCTCTTCCGGGCTGAGATTGTGGATGGGGGAGCCGGCGAAGATGATCTCGCCGTCCGTGACCCGCCCGTTTTCCGGTTTCAACAGACCCGAGACGGCCTTGAGGGTCGTCGTCTTGCCGGCGCCGTTCCCCCCCAGGAGGGAGACGATTTGCCCCTCTTCCACCCTCAGGGACACCCCCTTGAGGACCTGGATCACGTCGGAGTAGACGACGGAAATATTGTTGATCGTCAATAACATATCGCGCACCTAATAGGAGAAGGGCCACAGGCGGAAACTCGAGCGCCAGATACGCCACACCTCCGCCAGGCCCCGGGGCTCGAAGATGATGAAAATAACGATGGCGAGACCGAAAACGAACTCTCTCAGGGGTGCCATGTTCAAGCCCATGGATCCGAAGATCCCCATATTCATCATCATGTCGGTGCCCCACCTCAGGATCTCGTTCAAGACCGTTATGAAGACGGCCCCGAACACGGCCCCCGCCATGTTGCCCATGCCCCCGATGATGACCATGGCGATATATTCCACGGACAGGGCGAGATTGAAGGGTTCCGTGGTGATGCTGACGGTGTAATAGGCGAAGAGGGCGCCGGCCACCCCGGCGTAGAAGGAGCTGATGGCGAAGGAGAGGAGCTTGTAAGGGAAGATGGCGATACCCATCCCCTCCGCGGCCCGGTCGTTGTCCCTGATGGCGACGAAGGCCCGGCCGTATTTCGTGCGCATCAGGTTCACGGCCATCCAGAGCATGAGGATGAAGACGGGAAAGATCAGATAGAAGAAACCCACGTCCCCCCTGATCTCCCATCCCCACAGGGAAGGGGGCGGGAGGGTGATGCCCATGGTCCCCATGGTCACCGTGTCCCAGTGGACGAGGACGTATTCGATGATGAATTGCCCCGCCAGGGTGGCGATGGTCAGGTAGAGGCCCTTGAGGCGGCTGGACGGCAGGCCGAAGACCATGCCCACCAGGGCGGTGATCAGGCCCGCCGCGGGAACGGCGGCCGCGAGGGGCCAATCCCAGCGCGTGGCCAGGACGGCGGCCCCGTAGGCCCCGACGCCGAAGAAGGCGCCGTGGCCGAGGGAGATCTGGCCGGTGTAGCCGATGAGGATGTTGAGCCCGACGGCGGCGATGGCCACGATGCCGATGGTGTTTATCACGTAAAGGGTGTAGGGCGATGCGACGAAGGGCACGAGGGCGAAGAGGGCCACAATTCCCAAAGTCGTCCAGAGACGGCCGAAGTCGGTCTCGAAGACCGTCAGTTCCTGCTCGTACCTTTCCCGAAAGTTGCCGCAGGGGTGGAATCTCAGTTTCTTCATTTACACCCTCTCAATCTCCACCTGACCGAAGAGGCCGTAGGGCTTCACCATGAGGATGAAGACAAGGACGATGTATGGGATGACGTCCTTGAGAGACGGGGAGATGTAACCCCCCGTCAGCGCCTCGAGGACACCGATGATGATGCCCCCGATTATGGCACCGCCGATACTGTCGAGACCACCGAGGATGACGACGGGAAACACCTTCAGACCGATGCCGCTGAGATCATGGACGTTCACGCCGTTGATGATCCCGAGGACGATGCCGCTCATGCCCGCCACGAGGGCCGCTATGGCCCACGAGAGGGCGAAGACCCTCTTGACGTGCACGCCCAGGGAAAGGGCGGCCCGCTGGTTGTCCGCCACGGACCTCATGTAGATGCCCTGGGAGGAGAACTTGAAAAAGAGTCCGAAGAGGATCAAAAAGGCCGTGCCGATGATGAGGGTGACGGTGTACACGGGCTGGAGGGAGACGCTCCCCCACGTCAAACCGAGCCAGGGAGGGAGGAAATCGGGATAGGTATGGAGATTGCCGCCGAAGACCAAGAGGATCGATCCCTTGAACATGGCCGCGAGGCCCACGGTGAGCATGATGACGAAGATGAGGGGCTCACCGATGAGGGGGCGCAGGAAGACCCTCTCCACGGCGAACCCCAGGAGGAAACAACCCGCCAGGGTGAGAAGGAAGGACAGGGGCAATGACAGCTGGGCCCATGAGCAGAGGACCAAAAAGAGATAGGCGCCGAAGGCGATGAGCTCCCCGTGGGCGAAGTTCAACACGCTCGAGGATTTGAAGATCATGACGAACCCCATGGCCGAAAGGCCGTAGAGGAAACCGATACTGAGGCCGTTCACGAGCAGTTGCAGGAAGAAGTCCATTCTCTTTCCTCGTTAAAATACTGAATCGCTTTAGGCGGTCGCGTCGTCCTGGGGGACCTCGATGACCTTGACGCGGGTGCTGATCTCACCCACCCTGCCGTCGCGGTACCGGATCTTCCCCGTCACGTCCAATTCCTTGAGATTGCGGTACATGGCCTCGATGAGCTTGATGTACACGCCGTAGACAAAGCGGCGCCTTACCTTTCCCGTTCTGGTCAATTCCTCGTCGTCGGCGTCGAGGAGCTTGTATAGGAGGATGAACTTCCTCACCCGCATCACCGGCGGCAGCTGTTTGTTGACCGTCCGCACCTCCGACAGGATCAACTCCTCCACCGCGCTCTGCTGGGAGAGGTCCGTGTAGGTGGTGTAAGGTATCAGGCGTTCCTCCGCCCAGCTGCCGACGTTTTCCATGTCGATGTTGATCAGAGCGGTGATGTACGGTCTTCCCTCTCCGAAGACCACGGCCTCCTTGATGAAGGGGCTGAACTTCAGACGCGTCTCGATGAAATCGGGCGAAAAGGCGTTCCCCTTCTTGTCCCTGATGATGTCCTCTTTCCGGCCGATGATGATGAGGTGACCGTCGTCGTCGATATAGCCGGCGTCTCCCGTCTTGAGCCAGCCGTCGGCGGTGAAGGCGGCCTCCGTGGCGGCGTAGTCTCGCCAGTAGCCGACAAAGAGGGTCTCGCTCTTCACCAGGACCTCCTGCTCTTCCGACAGGCGAACCTGCACCCCCGGCAGGGACCTGCCGACGGTCTCCAGCTTCACCTCGTCATCCGGTTGGACCTGGAAGATGCCTCCCCCCTCCGTCAGGCCGTAACACTGCTTGAGGTTGAGACCGACGGCGCGGAAGAAGAGAATCACGTCGGGACTGATGGGATGCCCGCCCGTGAGGGCCGCCCGGAGACCCGAGCACCCCACGCGATCCAAGAGGGGCCGGTAAACGATCCTGTCCGCCGCCTTGTGGAGCAACTCCAGGGCAAGGGACACCTCTTGTCCGGCGAAGCGCTTCCCCATCACCTTCCGCCCCACGCTCTCTCCCCACCGGAACAAGGTCTTTTTGACGAAACCCGCGTCGGCGATGCGGACGCGGATACGGGAGGCCATGTCCTCCCAGAACCGAGAGGAGGTGATGACGATGGAGGGTCCGATCTCGCGGAAATCCTCCAGGATCGTCTCGGGTGTCTCCGGGAAGTTCATGGTCATGCCCGTCACGACGGCCACGCCCATCCCCCACATCTGGTCCACGATCCACGCCGGGGGGGACATGGAGAGCCAGTTTTCACCCGGCTTGATGGCCAGGAGCTCTTTCCACTTCCGTCCCATGGCGAGGATCCCGCCGTGGGTCAACATGGCCTGTTTGGACACCCCCGTCGTGCCCGAGGTCTGGATCATGACGGCCGTGTCGCCCCCCTTTCCCCTTTTCACCATCTCCATGAAGAGGTCGGGGTTTTCCCTCTCCTTCGCCTCGCCCAGGTCGAGGAGGCGCCGGAAGGGCATGATCCAGGGATCGTCCCAGTATCCCCTCATCCCCGTGGGGTCCAGGGCCACGACGGCACGGACGTGGGGGATCTTCTCCCGGATCTCGAGGAGCTTGTCCACCTGTTCCTGGTCCTGGGCGATGACGACGGCGGCCCCGATCCTGTTGAGGGCGAATCGTAACTCCTCGGGGATGGAAGAGGTGAAGAGATTGATGGTGGGACACCCCAAGGCCTGGGCGCCGATCTCGGAAAAGAGCCACTCGGGGTTGTTGTCCGTGATCATGGCGAGGATCTCGCCCCTCCTCAATCCGATCTCGAACAGACCCAGGGACGTTTTACGCACGTAGCGGAGATAGTCGGCCCATGAATAGGTCTGCCAGATGCCGTAGGCCTTCTCCCGGATGGCGCAGACCCCGTCTCCCAGCACCTCGGCCTGTTTGACGAGAACCTGCGGTATCGTCGACAACGGGTTATCCCAGGTAGGCACGGATGACCTCCGGGTCGTTGATGATGTCCTCGGGGACCCCCTCGGCCAATTTCTGGCCGAAATTCAGGACCACCACCCGGGTGGAGATGCTCATGACGATGGACATGTCGTGTTCCACCAGGATCATGGTCTGCCCCCAGGCCTCGTTCAGCTCCCTGATGAAACGAACCATGTCCTCCTTCTCCTCCAGGGTCATGCCGGCGAAGGGCTCGTCCAGGACCAACAGGCGCGGTTCCAGGGCCATGGCCCGGCCGAGCTCCACCCGCTTCATCAGTCCGTAGGGCAAGGAGGCCACGGTCTTCTTCCTGATCGCCTGCAGTTCCAAGAAGTCGATGATCTCCTCCAGGACCCGGCGGTGGCGAACCTCCTCCCTGCGGACGCGGGGCAGGAACAAAACCGCCCCGAGAAAGGGGTAGCGGCAGTGAACATGGCGCGCCAGGAGCATGTTCGACAAGACGGTCATGCCGGGGAACAACTCGATGTTTTGAAAGGTCCGGCCGATGCCGACCTTGACGAGCTCATGGGGCTTCAGGCGGGTGATGTCGCGGCCGTTGAAGACGATACTGCCTCTCTGGGGGCGGTAGAAACCGGTGATACAGTTCATGAGGCTCGTCTTGCCGGCACCGTTGGGTCCGATGACGGCGAGGATCTCCCCCGTATTTACCTGGAGACTCACGTCCTGGAGGGCCTTGACGCCCCCGAAAGACAGGGAGACATCAGTGACGGTAAGTTCAGCCTGCCTTTCCCGGTGGTCCCGGTCGCGGAAGATGGACGGTTCGCCGCGGAACGACTTCATCGGGCCTTCACGAAACGGATCTTCTCCTTCCCCGGCGTGAAGAAGGCGGTGAGGGGGGTATAGGACCCGTTCTCATGAACCTGAACGATCCGGGCCTTGAAGGACGCCGAGTGGTTCGTGGGGGTGTAGGTCACGTCCGGGAAGAGACCGCCGAAACTTTCGTTGCGGAATCCCTCCAGGGCCTTGTTGATGGTCTCCCTGTCGACGGTGCCGTACTTTTCATGAGCCCTGACGAAGGCCCGCTCCATGATCATGGCGATCACCACACCCTCCCAGTAGGAGGCGTCGAAACGATCGACGGTCTTGTAGCGTCGCCACAGTTCCGTCAGGATCTTGACCCCCGGTGTGTTGTCCGACGGCAGGCCGCCGGGGAATTGCATCACCAGGCGGTCTTTGATGAGGCCGCGCCCCAGCTTGAAGAAATCGGGGTCCGTAGATGTCCAGGTGCCCAGGAACACGGGGTGATAGTTGATCCGGTCGGCGCTCTTGAAGGTGGTGATGATGGCCGAAGGCAGCATCTGCATGAAGACGTATTCCGCCCCGCTCTTTTGCAGCCGCAGGAGCTCCGTCGTCAAGTCGACGGATTTAGGGGGGAATTCCTCGACGGCGACGATGTCCACCCCTATTTTGCGGGCGTATTCCATGCTCGGTTTGTGAATTGAACGACCATAGGCGTTGTTGAAGGTCAGGAGGCCTACCTTCGGCTTTTCCCTGCCGCGGTGAACGGCCTTGATGTAGTCGAGAATGGCCATACAGTCCATCTTATAACTGCCGAAGGGGAGATACATGTAATTGATGGGCTTCTCCAGGATCTCCCAGCTCGTGGAGTAGTTTATCGTCGGAATTCGGTATTGCTGGATAATCGGCTTGGCGGCCAGACCCTCACCGGCACCCCAGGTGGCGATCATGTCCACCTTATCCTGGACGGCGAATTTCCTCACCGCCGCCACCGCCTCGGGCACCTTGTAGGCCGTGTCCACGAGGATCATCTCGATCTTGCGTCCCCCGACGCCCCCCTTCACCTCGTTGACGTAGCGGAAATAATCCTGCTGTCCCTTCGCGTGGTACTGACCCCAGGTCGAGGCGGGTCCGGTCGTGTTGATGGCGGCCCCCACCTTGATGGGCTTTGCCGCGGCCCCGGCATCGGGTGCCATTGCCCAGAGGCATACGGCCAAAACCACTACGATGATCCCAATTTTTCTCATCATTTTTTCTCCCTCCTAAAAAAAAGGCCGGGATCTTCTCCACGGCCTGGACATAAAAAAAGCCGTGGGAGGACTTTGGGTCCGCCCACGGCCCGTTACCCCTTGTTAGGTTCACGAGCCCATAAGGCAGACCCCGCCCCTAAAGCTAAAGAAGTAAAACCTTTGCGAACGGATAATCATCCTTCCCCTCTCAACTCGAGAGATCTGCCTTACGGTAGGTCTCCCTATACGAAACGGTAAGGCAAGTCAAGACATTTTTTGCGTGATACCGAGTTTCTCCATGCGATAGTAGAGGGAGTCCGCCGAAATGCCGAGCATTTTCGCCGCCTTTGCCCGGGATCCCCCCGTTTTTCCCAGGGCGTCCTCGATCAGTACCCGCTCGTAGCGTGCCAGCTCCGCGTTGAGGTCGAGGCCTCCCTCGGGGACGCCGTCGAGGATCGTCCCTGACGGGGGTGCCACGCTGAGGTTTTCCGGGAGGATGATGTTGGTCTCCTCCAAGGCCACCCCCCTCTCGACGATGTTTTCCAATTCCCTGACGTTTCCCGGGAAGTCGTACCTCATCAAAAGATCCATGGTGTAAGCCGAGAGGGTCTTTGGTTCCTTCCCGAAGGCGCGGCAGTACCTCTCGATGAAATAAGAAGTCAGAACGGGGATGTCTTCCCGACGCTCCCGCAAGGGGGGCAGATGGATGGGAATGACGTTGAGGCGGAAGTATAGATCTTCGCGAAACGTCCCCTCCTGCACCCTCCTCCGGAGGTCCTGGTTGGTGGCGGAGATGATCCGCACATCCACCTTTATGTCCTCCGACCCCCCGATGCGACGGAAGGTCTTGTCCTGGACAACCCTTAAAAGCTTTACTTGAAGAAAAGGGGATAATTCTCCGATTTCATCCAGGAATATCGTACCACCATCGGCGATTTCAAAGAGACCGGCCCGGTCGTTGAAGGCACCGGTGAAGGCCCCCTTCGTATAACCGAAAAATTCCGATTCGAGGAGATTCTCGGGGACGCCGCCGCAGTTGATGACGACGAAAGGCATCTTGCTTCTCTTGCTCTTTTCGTGGATCGCCCGGGCCACCAGCTCCTTGCCCGTCCCGCTTTCCCCGAGGATCAGGACGTTGGTGGTCGTCTCGGCAACCTTCATGATCGTCTGGAAGACGGAGATCATCTTCCTGCTTTTGCTGATCATCCCCCCGAAATGAACCACCTCGCCGCCGTCCCGGGCGAAGGTCTCCTCCCTCTTGATCCCCTTTTTCTCCAGGGCCTGACGGATGGTGTTTTTGAGCTCTTCTACGTCGAAGTTCTTTTCTATGTAGTCGTAGGCCCCCTCCTTCATGGCGGCGAGGGCCGTATCCGGAGAGGCGAAGGCCGTCAGCAGGATCACCGTCTGGTCCGGGTCGAGTTCCTTGACCTGCCTCAGAAACTGGATGCCGTCCATTCCCGGCATGCGCAGGTCCGTGATGATGAGGTCGTACCTCTCCCGCCGCAGGCGTCTGAGGGCCCGTTCGGGGTTGGAGACGCTGCCGACCTCGTAACCGTCCCGCTCGAGCATGATCTCGAGGACCTCCCTCATGCCCTGATCGTCATCGACCACCAGTATCTTCGCCATCGGTCCTTCCGTCCTGGGATGCAGACAGGGGCAGCTCCACGGTCACGGCGAGCCCCCGGGGACTTAGATCGGCCAGGTCCATGCGACCGTCGTAGGCGCTCACGATGCGGTTGACGATCGCCAATCCCAAGCCGGTCCCACCATCCTTGGTAGTATAGAAGGGTTCCAGGAACATGTCCAGATCCCTGCCGCCCGACCCTTCGCCCTCATCGGCGACGCGGATCAAGAGGACATCCGCCTCTTCCCGTTTTACGCGGCCTATGGTAACGCCGACCCTCCCTCCCCTCGGCATCGCCTGCACGGCGTTCAGGATCAGGTTCCAGAGGATCTGTCTCACATCGGAGCGGGATAGCCAGAATGGCCCTTCGTCTTCCACGTCGAGGCCGAAGGTGATGGATTCCCGCCAGTCCTCCGTGGCCCGGACGGCCTCTATGACCTCCTCCAGGACCTCCCGGGGGAATACCTTCTCCTTCAGCATGGGTGAAATTCGGCTAAGCTGCAGGAAATCTTTTATAAAACCCTCGATCTGGTCCTTCCCCCTGAGGATGATGCCCATGAGACGGGCGTCCATCTCGCTCAAGGTCAGGTCCTTCTTCAACAGCTGGATGGAGCTGCTGATGGAGGCCAGGGGGTTTCTCAGCTCGTGGGCCAGGGTGGCGGCCATCTCTCCCAGCAAGGCCAGGCGGCGGTTCCTCTCTATGGTCTCCTCCATCTTTCTCACCTTCGTCAGGTCCTGAAAGATGACGATCGTTCCTATCCTCTCTCCCCTTTCGTCGAAGAGGGGTGACATGGAGAGACCGAGGATCTTACGTTCCCCGTCCCTGCTTCGGAAAGCGATATCCCTGCGGCCCGTGCGGCCGATGGGCGACGGGGCCTCGCCGAGGTCGGGAAACAAGGCGGAAAGGGGCATATCTTCCACTTCCCTGGCCGTGAAACCGGTGATGTTCTCCCCTCCCCTGTTGAGGCTCTTTATCCTCCCCTGGTGATCAATGGTCAGGATGCCCGCCTCCACGGACTCCACGATGCTCCGGTAGAGTCGATCAAGGCGATTGAAGGCCGACTCCTTTTCCCTGAGCATCTCCCGCGTCTTCGTCTCCCGCTCCGTGATGAAGGCCGCGAGGAAGGCGATAAGGTAGAAAGAGAGGATATGGACGCTGATGCGTAGGAACACGTAAGGGGCGCTGAAGGGATAGTCCATGAAGTAATAGACGCCCGGCGAAGGTATGAGGCGGTAGTATTCCAGATCGACGAGGAGGCCGTAGGCGATGGCGGCCCCCGAGGCGGCGAGGACACCGCCCTCCCGCCCCTGGATGATGACGGCATAGATGATGACCAGGGGATAGAAGACGGCGTAATTGCTGCGGATACCTCCTGTCACGTACACGAGGGCGGTAATGAGGATGATGTCGCTGAGGGCCTGGATGTAAAGGTGAACCCTCGTCCCGCCGGTCCGTCCCAGGAGATAGAGAAAGAAGAAAGACAACAGGAGGCTCAGGACAAGGACGGCGTAAAAATGGGGCAGGACGATGTCGAGGTATCGGGCGCCGCCTCCGAGATGTAGGGAGACCATCACCCCCATCAGGAGACCGGCGATGGCGATGCGGAAGATGGCGATGGCGCGGAATCGCCTGTAGGTCGTCTCTTCCGTGTATAGGGACGTCACTTTTCCCTGGCGACGACGGCGGCCCCGATGGCGCCCATGCACTGGGCGTAGGGCGAGATCTCGATGGGGCAGCCCAACTGCCTCTCCAGGGCCGCGACGACACCTTTGTTCTTGGCCACGCCGCCCGTCATCATGATCGGCTCTTTGTAGCCGAGACGGTTAATCATGGCAAAGACCCTGCTGCCTATGGCCTCGTGGATCCCGGCGATGATGTTCTCCCGCTCCTCGCCGGCGGCGATGAGGGAAATGACCTCGGATTCGGCGAAGACGGTACAGAGGTTGCTGATGCGGGCCGCCCTCTCGGCGCGCTGCGACAATTCGCCGAAGCTGTCGAGATCCACCTCGAGGGCCCGGGCCATGACCTCAAGGAAGCGTCCCGTCCCGGCGGCGCACTTGTCGTTCATGACGAAGTTCTTCACCTTCCCGTCGTCGCCCATGAGGATGGCCTTGCTGTCCTGGCCCCCGATGTCCACGAGGGTGCGGATCCGGGGGTGAAGAAGATGGACGCCCGCGGCATGGCACGTGATCTCCGTGACAATCGTGCCGGCCACGGGCAGGCTCCGGCGGCCGTAGCCCGTCGCCGCGACGGCGTCCACCCCTTCCATGGCCACGCCCGCCTCAGCCAAGGCCTCCGCCAGGACCTTCATTCCGGCCTGGGCGGCGTTGTAGCCCGTGAAGCCGACGCTGACGGCAAGGACCTCCCCCTCCTTCAGCACCGCCGCCTTGGCGGTGATGGAGCCGATATCGACGCCCGCCGTGATCACGCCGACCCCTTCGCCGCCATCATCTCCATGAAGGCATCGATCCTGCCCTCGATCTGGGCCTCGGCGAAGTTGCGCTCGTCGCACATATCGGCCTCGATGATGAGGGTCGGGACGCCCCTCTCCCTCTCCACGATGCTTCTGATATCGTACTGTCCCAGGGAATAGGGCTTGCAGCTCCGGTTGGAATGCATGACCAGGCCGTCGGCGCCGTACTTGTCGATCATGGCGATAACCGTGCGGGCCATTTCGTCCACGCCGATGTTCAGGTAGATCCTCGTGTAACCCTCGGCCATGGATTCCAAGAAGTCGTCCTCGTTCATATACTTGAGGGAGCTGCACCAGGCGGAGGTGTAGGTGTCGGCCACCAGACAGGCCCCGTGGGCGGCGAACTTGTCCGAGAGCCATTTCGTGCGGTACCAGATGGGCAGGTTGTCCCAGAGGAGGCGGTATTTTTCCTCATCGACGGCCCCGACGCCTTCCCTTACCCGTTCGTTCATCTCGTCGAGGAGAAGGCGGTAGTAGTCGACGGCCTGCTGAGTCCCCCGGAGGGTGACGATGAGGGCCAGATGGAAGAAGGCGTCGAAGGCCGTCATCGGGGCCGGCCGGTTGATCGTCGTGTCCAGGACGGCCTGCCACAGCCTCTGACCCTCGATGGAGAGGCGCCCCACCTCGGCCATACGATCGCGGTCGAAGGGTTTCTTGCAAACCTCTTCGAGGAAGGTGATGTATTCATCGATCTGACGCCTGACGTATCTCTTGGCCTCGGCGGAAAAGGAGGTGTGACAGAAAGGGGTGTCGAGGATGAAGAGGGGGCAGTTGAAATACCGCGCCTGGATCTCGTACCACTTGAGGACGGTGCCGCAGATGTTGTTACAGCACACGAGCATGTCCGGTCGGGGGAGGCCCCCGATGGGCCCGCCGTTGACGGTGGCGCAGGCGATATCGGAACGGGCGTAGGAGCAGAGATCTCCTGAGTACCCCATGGCCTCCGCCTTTTCGCACAGCTCCACCCCCATCTTGGCCGCCCCGATCATGGCCCCGTGATTTTCGGGATAGACGGGGATGACGTCCATGGCGATCAGGGGTTCCACCGGTCCCCCGCTGGTGATCCATGCCACCTTCTTACCTGTCTCGGACGCCGTCTTGGCGTCTATGTAGTAGAAGGTCATGATCTCCTTCATTTTTTTGACGGCCTTGATCTTTTTTCTCTCTTTTTCGTCCGTACGAGCGTTCATGCTTTTCTCCTCAATCCAGCATCTCCAAAAAGGCCTCGAGGCGCGTCCTGATCTGCGCCCCCGGGGGCAGGGGGTCCTCAACCTCCAGAAGCAGGGACGCAATGCCCGCCTTCTCCAGTTCGGCCTTGAGATAGGGGAAGTCGAAGGCGTGGGGATCGCAGTATTTCAGATGGACGAACACGACGCCCCCGGCCCCCCTTTCCGTGGCCAAGGCCTTCAGGTGGTTCGCCCGATCGGTGAGACCGCGGTGCTTGCAGGGACAGACGACGCGGCTCAGGAAGCGGTCCGCGACGGCCGCAAGGGGATCACCGTCGAGGCGCAGGGGTTCCAGGAACATCCGCCCGCCGTTGCAGAAGTCGTCCCAGACGACCCTGCCGCCCGCTTCCGCGATGAGGTTGAATATGTCGGGGGTGCTGCACATCCCCCCGGCCAGGAGGATGTTCTTGTTCCCTTTGGTCGTCTCCCGGGCGCCGTCGGCGCCGAGGTCAGCCACGGCCTCCCTCAAGGTCTCGACGATCAGGTTTCGGTCGGCGATCCCGACGGCCCGGTTCAGCAAATGGAGATCGGCGCCCGCAAGGAGCTCCGGGCGTCTCCACCGGATCATATACAGTTCGTGCAAGAGACGGCGGATCTCGTTCGTCAAGAGGCACGAGGCCCTCAAATCCGCCTCCGACACCTCGACGCCGAGGGCCCTCTCCAGGTCCGAGAGAAACCTCTTCAGGACATCCACGAGGTAATCCCGGGCGCTGTCGGTGTCGAGTTTCACGGGCAGGACGAGATCCAGGTGAAAACCCCCCTTCACGTTGAGCCGCCAGATATCGGAGAGACGCTGGATCGAATCGCAGGTGTGGGGAAAGACGACTCCGTCGAGAACGGCGCCGCGGCCCGAAAGGCCGTCCTCCAGTATCCCCCTCACGAGGGAACAGCAGTAGGATTGGAGATGACCGTCGGCGAGACGTATGCCTTCCCTCGTCCCCGTGAGGCGCGCGGGATGGGCCCCCGCCGCGATGATCAGTTCCTCGGGGACATAGGAGCAGGCGTAACCGACGACCTTTTTGCCCCTCTCCTTCATTTCCCCTAGGGTGCCCCAGGGGTCTTCGACGATCTCCTTGAGCCTGTCAAACTTCATCCTTCATTCTCCCGTGTATTTGCCCTCGGCTCGGAGCCGGGCGATCTCCTCCTGCTCCAAGACGTTGAACGCCACCTTGCCCACCAAGGTCAAAGGCAGGCTTTCACGGAACTCCACCTCCCGCGGACAGCTCCACTTGATGAGGTGCCCGCGGCAGTATTCGATGAGCTCCCGCTCCATCTCCGGCGAGGCCTTCGCCGGGTCCTTCAAGACGACGAAGGCCTTGACCCGCTGGACTTGGGCCTCGTCGGGGACGCCGATGACACAGGCCTTAAGGACATCGGGATGGCGGTACAGGACCTCCTCCACCTGGGCGGGATAGACGTTCATCCCCGAGGACTTGATCATCCTTTTCAATCTCAGCTTGAAATAAAAGAAACCGTCCTCGTCCATGGAGGCCACATCCCCCGTGTGGAGCCAGAGACGGCCGTCCTCATGGGTTCTGAGGGTCTGGGCCGTCTCCTCGGGCTGGTCGAGGTATCCCAGCATCACCGCCGGCCCGCTGACGCAGAGTTCCCCCTCCTCCCCCACGGGCGCCTCCTGGGTCGTACCGATAGTGACGACCTTCGCCATCATGTCGGGGAAGGGGATGCCGATACTGCCCTCGCGGTACTCATGGAGGGGCGTCGCCATGATGGCCGTCACCGCTTCCGTGAGACCGTAACCCTCCAAGAGTTTGACGTTCCCTCCCCGGCGGGCCACGATCTCTTCGAATCGTTCCTTCACCGATCGCGGCAGCGTGTCCGCGCCGCTGAAGGTGCCTTTAAGGCAGCTCAGGTCCGCCCTCCGGAAATCCTCGTTTCTGCAGAGGGCCTCGAAGAGGGTGGGCACCCCGACCACGAAGGTCGGTCTCTTTTTCCTGATGAGTTTCGCCACGATCTCCGGGGTGAACTGGGGGACGAGGATGCTCTTGCCGCCCCCCATGAAGGCGGCGTTTATGCACACCCCCAAGCCGAAACCGTGAAAGATGGGGAGAATGGCCAGGATGGAGGCGTTTTCCGTCAGGTTGCCGAAGGCCGATACCTGCATGCCCTCGCTGATGAAGTTGTAGTTCGACAGCATGATCCCCTTGGGCGTCCCCGTGGTGCCCCCGCTGTAGAGGATCACCGCCATTTCGTCGACGTCCATGGGGGCGGCCTGGACCGGGTTATGGGAGCGGGACATGAGGTCGTGCCACAGGCGCACCATGGGATCGACAGGGACGGGGGGTATCTTGCGGCCTTTTGTCAGGTTGAAGGCGATCCTCTTGACAAAGGGGAGATAATCACCGATGCGCGCCAGGATGAGGGTTTCAAGGGGCGTGCCCTCCCGGGCCTCGCGGAATTTTCCGTAAAAGGCGTCGAGGGTGAGGGCGAAGCGGCTCTTGCTCAAGTTGAGGTAGAAGGCGATCTCCTTGGGCGTGGAGAGGGGATGGATCATGCTCGACACGGCGCCGAGCTTGTTGGCGGCGTAGAAGCAGATGATCCCCTGGGGTGAGGTCGGCATGGAGATGGTGATGCGATCCCCCTTTTTCATGCCGAGGGAGGCCAGGGCGGCGGCGCATTGATCGATCTGCCGGGCGAACTGGGCGTAAGTGGCCTCGTAACCCATGAAGTCATAGGCCACCGCGTCGGGTCGCCGGGCGACGGTCCTCATCAGGGCCTCGTACATCGTCACCCGGGGATAGTCGATTGTCTCGGGAATATCGCCATAGAATTTCAGCCACGGCTTCTTCTCGTACATCTCCTCGTCCTCCCCTTTCATGGGTATTGTGGGAACCGCAAGGTCCCTGGGTCCAGGGAGCTTGACTTATTACCCGTTTTCTTTTTCTATGCAAGGAAAACCTATATATCCCGCCCATGAAAAGACCCTTGACATGGCCCCTCCTGTCCCTATCGGGCGGGATCGTCTGCGCCGCTTACCTTCAGATCCCCGACGAGGTCCCCCTTTTCGTCATGGCCGTCGCCCTGATCTTACTCCTCCCCACGATCAGGCAGGAAAGGCACCTCGGGGCCCTGTTCCTGATAAATGTCATCTTTTTCTGGACGGGGGCTCTGGACATGAACACCTATCTGCACAAGGAGCCCCCACCCGATCACATCAGCCGCCACTTGACGGGGGACAGGATGACCGTCGAGGGGCTCATCGACGAACCCCCCCTTTACGGCAATCAGCGGGTCGAACTCAGGGTGGCCGTCTTCCGTGTCTTGGAGGGAGAAAGATCCCTCCCCGTCCGCGGTGAGGTCCTCGTCTCGGCGCCGCGGTCCGTCTCCGTCCGTTACGGTGACGTGGTCCGTCTCCAAAGCCGGCTCAGGAAACCCCGGAACTTCCAAAACCCCGGGGGGTTCGATTACGTCTCCTTCCTGCGGTATCGCGGGATCCTGGCCCGGGGCTCCATAGAGAGGGAGGCGGATCTGGTCGTCATACGCTCCGGTGCCGGCCATCCCCTCCGACAGGCGCTGGAAGAATACCGCCGTAAGATCAAAGGCCTGATTCGCCACGTCCTCCCCTCCCCCGCGGCCGAGATCCTTCAGGCCTCCCTCCTGGGAGATGCCAGGGAGATCCCGCGGGAGATAATGGATCGTTTCAACACGACGGGCACCTCCCATATCATCGCCATCTCCGGTTTCAATATCGGCATGGTCGCCCTCTTTTCCGTCCTCGTCGTCCGTCTCGTCCTGAGACTCTTCCCCCGCCTCCTCCTGCGCTACGACGGGAGAAAGGCGGCCCTCGTCCACGCCGTGATCCCCGTGATCATCTACACGGCCGTAGCCGGGGCCGGTGTGTCCGTGGTCCGGGCGGCGATCATGATGGTACTTTTCATCATGGCCGTCACGGCGGGCAAGATGAGGGACCTGTACAACACCCTGGCCGGGGCGGCCCTGGCGATCCTCCTCGTCTCCCCCCACGCCCTGTGGGATCTCTCCTTCCAGCTGTCCTTCGCCGCCGTGTGGTCCATTCTGTTCTTCACCCCCCGCCTCTTGAAGATCCTCCCTTCGGTCCCGGCATCCTGCCTGACACCCTTCTGGGCCAGGCTGGCGGGGATGTTTAGAGAGTTCGTGGCCGTTACCCTTGCCGCCGCCGTCGGTACCATGCCCATCATCGTCTTCTCCTTCAATCGCATCGCCGTCGTCACCCTCTTCTCCAATCTCCTGGTCGTCCCCCTCCTCGGTATCCTCGCCATCCCCCTGGGTATGGGCGTCCTCTTCACCGCCCCCCTTTCCGAGACCATCGCCTCCCTCTTTCTCCTCCCGGCGGGATGGCTCGTGGAAAGGTCCGTGGAGCTCGTCACCTTCTTCTCTTCCCTCCCCTACGGATCCCTGTGGGTCTCCACACCCCGCCTGTGGGAGGTGGCCGTTCTGTACCTCTTTCTGTACGCGGCGGCCATGGTCATGGACGCCAAGGGCAAGAGGGCCTCCTTCAACTTTTATATCCATGTCGGCCTGGCCGTTTTGACATTCTGTACCCTCGCGGTCCATTCCCTCTACATCCGCTTCTCAGACCCGGGGGCCGTCACGGTGACGGCCGTCGACGTGGGCCAGGGGACGGCGGTCCTCGTCCGGGGACCCACGGGGGAGGCCCTCCTCGTCGACGGCGGCGGATTCTATGACGATCGTTTCGACGTGGGGCGCTATGTCCTCTCCCCCTACCTCCGTCATGAGCGTGTCCGGTCCCTCGGGGCCGTCGCCCTCTCCCATCCCCATCCCGACCACGTCGGCGGCCTCCCCTATATCATCGAGAACTTCGAGGTCCGGGAGGTCTGGACCAACGGGGCGGTCTCCGATGCCGAGGCCTTCGTTCGTTTTCTTGACGCCACGACAAGGAAGGCCCTTGTCCCGCGGCGCCTGAACACGGATACGCCGCCCTTTTCCTTCGACGGCATGGCCGTGCGCGTCCTCAACCCCCCGCCTCGAGACATGGAAGACGACAACGACAAAAGCCTCGTTCTCCATCTTTCGTGGAGGGGCAAGGGCATCCTGATTCCCGGCGACATCTCCCGAGGCGTGGAAGAACAGATCTGCCTTCAAAACCCGGCTCTGCGCGCCGACGTCCTCGTCGTCAGCCATCACGGCAGCCGTTATGCCACCTCGGAGAGATTGCTGGATCAAGTCAAACCTGCCGTCGCCTTGATCAGCGCGGGGAAGGAAAACCTCTTCGGCCTCCCCCACCGAGAGACCCTGGAGCGGCTAAGCAAAAGGGGCGTCAAGATCTACCGGACGGACCGCGACGGGGCCATAACCGTCTCCCTGGGCAGGGAGAGACCGGTGGTCTCCACCTTTCGCCCTTGACGGATCTTTCTGTTGCCATCGTGAACCCGATATGCTAAGGAATGCGCCCATTTTAAGAGGGGAACGGTCATGGAGGCGATAGGGGCGGTCAAGGGCTTCAAAGACATCCTGCCGGATGAGACACCGAGGTGGCGGCAAGTCGAAGAAAGGGCGCGGCGCGTGTTTTCATCCTTCGGTTTCCGGGAGATCCGCGTCCCCCTCCTGGAGCGGACGGAGCTCTTCCGGCGGGGAATCGGCGAGGCCACGGACATCGTGGAGAAGGAGATGTACACCTTCCTGGACCGGGGGGACGAGTACCTGACCCTCCGCCCCGAGGCCACGGCCTCGATCATGAGGGCCTACATCGAACATCACCTCTACGCCGCCGACCCCGTCGCCAAGCTCTACACCATCGGCCCCATGTTCCGGCGTGAGCGGCCCCAGAAGGGCCGTTTCCGCCAGTTCCACCAGATAGACGTCGAGATCCTCGGTCTCGACGACCCCCGGGTCGATGCCGAGCTCATCCTCATGCTGGCCCATTTTCTGAGGGAGGTCCGGATCGAGGACTACGAGATCGAGGTCAATTCCCTCGGCTGCCCCCGGTGCCGCCCCTCCTTCCGGGCGGCCGTCGTGGCTCATCTCAAGGGGAGGGAGGGCGACCTCTGCCCGGACTGCCGCCGCCGTCTCGATACGAACCCCCTGCGTACCTTTGATTGCAAGGTCCCCGGCTGTGGAGAGATCGTCGCCGACGCGCCCCTCATCCCCGATTACCTCTGCCCCGACTGTAAGCGCCATTTCGACGATTTTTGCCGTTATCTCGAGCTTTTCTCCCTGCGGCACCGCCTGAACCCCAAAATGGTGCGGGGCCTTGACTACTACACGAAGACGGCCTTCGAGGTCACCACGACCCTCTTGGGGGCCCAGAACGCCGTGGCGGGCGGGGGGCGCTACGACGGCCTCATCCGGACCTTGGGCGGTCCCGACGTGCCGGGGATCGGGTTCGCCGTCGGCATGGAGAGGCTCTTGTCCCTCATGCCGCCAGACGGTGCCGGGGAGGAGCCCTTCGTCTTCCTCGCCGCCCTGGGGGAACGGGCCCAGGAGACGGCCTATCTGATCTGTAACCGCCTGCGCCTGAGGGGCGTCTGGGCGGAGACCGATTACTCGGGCAAAGGCCTCAAGGCCCAGCTGAAGAGGGCGGACAAACTCGGCTGTCCCTTTGCCGTCATCCTGGGAGACCGGGAACTCGACGAGGGCCGGGCCATCTGGCGGGACATGGAGGGGGGAGACCAGAGGCAGATCGATTTGAAGACCCTGGATGATTTCATCTTCGCCACTTATACGGAGAGGTCAAAGTGAGAAAAAGGACTCATTACTGTGGAGAGGTTTCCCTCGCGGAAGCGGGCAAAGAGGTGGTCCTCATGGGCTGGGTTCATCGGCGCCGCGACCATGGCGGCGTCATCTTCGTGGACCTGAGGGACAGGACCGGCCTGGTCCAGGTGGTATTCAACCCCGAGGTCAGTTCGGAGGCCCATCGGGAGGCCCACCGGATCCGGAGCGAGTACGTCCTGGCCTGCCGCGGTCTGGTGAGGAAACGCCCCGAGGGGATGGAGAACCCGAACATGAAGACGGGGGACCTCGAGGTGATGGTGGAAGAGCTGGCGATCCTGAACGAGGCCAAAACGCCCCCCTTCATGATCGAGGGCGGTACGGAGGTCGCGGAAAACGTCCGCCTCAGATACCGCTATCTCGATCTGAGAAGGCCGGAGCTGCAGAGGAATCTCTTTCTCCGCAGTCGGGCGGCGGCGGCCACGAGGGAGTACTTCCATCGCGAGGGCTTCATCGAGGTCGAGACCCCCTTCCTGACCAAGAGCACCCCCGAGGGCGCCCGGGACTACCTGGTGCCGAGCCGCATCAACCCGGGGACGTTTTACGCCCTGCCCCAGTCACCCCAGATCTTCAAGCAGCTCCTCATGGTGGCCGGTTTCGACCGGTACTACCAGATCGTCAAGTGCTTCCGCGACGAGGACCTCCGGGCCGACAGGCAGCCCGAGTTCACCCAGGTGGATATCGAGATGTCCTTCATCGACGAGGACGACATCATCCGCACCATGGAAGGTTACATGGCCCATCTCTTCTCGGCGTGCCTCGGCGTCGAACTGAAGACGCCCTTTCCCCGTCTCCCCTACCGGGAGGCCCTCGCCCGGTACGGCAAGGACAATCCCGACACCCGTTTCGGGATGGAAATGGTCGACGTAACCGACCTGTTCCGGGAAACGGCCTTCCAGCTCTTCCGCGAGACCGTCGAGGGGGGCGGGATCATCAAGGCCATGAGGATAGAGGACGACCGCCGTCTGTCCCGGAAGGACCTCGACGGCCTGCGGGATTACGTGAGCGAATACGGGGCCAAGGGCCTGGCCTGGGCGCGGATCCAGAAGGAAGGCTGGACCTCTCCCATCGCGAAATTCCTCAACGAAGGGGAGACGAAAGGGGTGGAGGAGAAGACCGCCGCCCGGGAGGGGGACCTGATCGTCTTCGTCGCCGATATCCCCGCCGTGGTTCACGAATCCCTGGGGAACCTGCGCCTCCACGTCGCCAGGAAGCTGGACCTGATCAGGAAGGACGATTTCGCCTTCACCTGGATCACCGAGTTTCCCCTCTTCGAGTACAGCGAGACGGAGAAACGTTTCGTCTCCACCCATCATCCCTTCACCTCGCCCTATTACGAAGACTTGCCCTATCTCGAGACCGATCCGGGACGGGTGCGGGCCCGGGCCTACGACCTCGTCCTCAACGGCTCGGAGATAGGCGGCGGCAGCATCCGGATCCACGACCGCAAGGTGCAGGCCCGGATCTTCGACGCCCTCGGCCTGTCCCAGGAGGAGACGAGGGTGAAGTTCGGCTTCCTCCTCGACGCCCTGGAGTACGGCACCCCTCCCCACGGCGGCATCGCCTTCGGCTTCGACCGTCTGGTCATGCTCATGACGGGCGCCGATTCCATTCGGGACGTCATCGCCTTCCCCAAGACCCAGAAGGCCGCCTGTCTCCTCACCGACGCGCCGTCGCGGGTTTCCGTCGAACAGCTCCTGGAGCTGTCCCTGAAAATCGTTACCTGAAGGGAAGAATTCTTGTTGACAAGGCACTGAGGTAAAGATATTTAGGGTCCCGTATGAGAGTAGAACTGCCTCTTATAATCCCGACGGAGAACCCCGCGGAACGGCGCCCGGAACATGGACAGGAGAAGGCGTTGAACCAGCGCCTCTTGCCTATCCAGGCGACCTCCAGTACCTGAAGCCGAAAGACGAGATCTTTCGGGGGGCGCCTGGGGCAACCGGGCGCCCCCCTTTTTTTGAAGAAGGAGCAGACAGAAATGGCAAGATGGAACCCCTCGAAAAGGGTCTTGGACCATGAACACACCAAGTTCTGGCGTCATGAACTCAAGGATGTGGCGGAACCCAACCTGCAGAAGGAGGTGTTCCCCTACGACGAGGTCTCCCGGATAGACTTCGATCACCGTATCATCGCCATCAGCCCGGCGGAGGATTTCTTCATTACCGACACGACCTTCCGCGACGGCCAGCAGGCCCGGCCCCCGTACACGGTGAAGCAGATCGTCGATCTCTACACCTTCATGCACCACCTGGGGGGCGAGAAGGGGGTGATCCGTCAGACCGAGTTCTTCCTCTACAGCAAGAAGGACCGGGAGGCCGTGGCCCAGTGCCAGGCCAGGGGATTCACCTATCCCGAGATCACGGGCTGGATCAGGGCCAGCCGGGAGGACATCCCCCTGGTGAAGGAGGCGGGCCTCAAAGAGACGGGGATCCTGACGTCCGTGTCGGACTACCACATCTTCCTGAAGATGAACAAGACGCGGCGGCAGGCCATGGAGGAATACCTGGATATCGTCCGGGCCATCATCGAGGCCGGCATCGTCCCGCGCTGCCACTTCGAGGACATCACGAGGGCCGACATCTACGGTTTCTGCATCCCCTTCGCCCTGGAACTGATGAAAATCCGCGAGTCATCGGGGATAGACGTCAAGATACGCCTCTGCGACACCATGGGCTACGGCGTCACCTATCCCGGCGCCTCCCTGCCCCGGAGCGTGGACAAGCTCGTGCGGGCCTTCATCGAGGAGGCGGGCGTGCCCGGCCATCTCCTCGAGTGGCACGGTCACAACGACTTCCACAAGGCCCTGATCAACGCCACGACGGCCTGGCTGTACGGTTGCGCCGCCGCCAACGGCACCCTCCTGGGTCTCGGAGAGAGGACGGGCAACCCCCCCCTCGAGGGCCTGATCATGGAGTACATAGGCCTCAAGGGCAGCCACGACGGGATAGACACGACGGTGATCACCGACATCGCCAGGTACTTCGAGAAGGAGATCGGTTACAAGATACCCGCCAACTACCCCTTCGTCGGGGCCGATTTCAACGTGACCAGGGCGGGCATCCACGTCGACGGCCTGATCAAGAACGAGGAGATCTACAACATCTTCGACACGACCAAGATCCTCAAGCGCCCCATCGTCCCCATGGTCACGGACAAGTCGGGCAAGGCGGGCATCGCCTTCTGGATCAACTCCCACCTCGGCCTCACGGGGGAAAACGCCGTCGACAAGCGCCACCCCGGCATCTCGAAGATCCACAAGTGGATAATGGAGCAGTACGAACAGGGGCGCGTGACGAGCATCTCCAACGAAGAGATGGAAAGGCGGGTCCGCAAGTACCTGCCCGAGCTTTTCATGTCCGACCTGGACAAGATCAAGCACCGTGCCGCCGAGGCGGCCGTCTCCGTCGTCAAGCAGGTGATCGAACACCCCGTGATGAAGACCATGAAGCCCGAGCTTCAGGAACCCATCATGCAGCAGTGTATCGAGGAGAACCCCTCCATCCAGTTCGCCTACGTCGTGGACATGAACGGTCGGAAGATCACGAGGAACATCACCAACATCGCCGACCGGGCCAAGTACGAGAATTACGGGGTGGGCACCGACCAGTCGGACCGGGAGTGGTTCATCAAGCCCCTCCAGACGGGGAAGATCCACGTCACGAACTTCTACATCTCCAAGATGACGGGCGCCTTGTGTATCACCGTCTCGGCCCCCATCATGGACGAGCGGGACGAGATGGTGGGGATCTTCGGCGTGGATATCAAATTCGAGGACTGGGTCAAACGGGTGGAGGACATCGCCGAGGCGACCCAGATCGCCTTGAGGGAGGAGTACGAACAGAGGCAGAGGTCGGAGCGCTGGATCTGACGTCTCTTTGCTATTCGACCCGCCACACCTCGTAAGGGGCGTCCCGGTCATAGGGCGAGGGGGCAACCTCCGCAAGGAAGCGGGAGAGGCGCGTCTGTTCGTGTCCGATGCCCCGTCGGTAGGACACGACGGGCCGGCAGAGGTACAACTCCTCCTTCGCCCGGGTGACGGCCACGTAGAAGAGGCGCCTCTCCTCCTCTTCCCCCGCCGGTTCCTGGAGGGAGCGGGCCAGGGGCAACATGCCGTCGACGCACCACAGGATCACGACGATCCGCCACTCCAGGCCTTTTGCCTGGTGGATGGTGCTCAGGACGACCTTCCCTTCCCTTCCCGTCTCCCCGTCTTCCCCGACCTCGGCGCGGCTCGTCTGCAGGGCCACCTCGCCTAGGAACTCCGTCAGGGACGAGAAACGATCGGCGAAGGCCGCCAGCTGGGCCAGGTCGTCGAGGCGGGACAGGGCGTCGGCGTAACTCTCCTGCAGGTAGGTCTCGTAACCGTCCTTGAGAACGGCGTCGATCAACACGGCCGGCCTGCCCTCCGGGGAGGCCCTCAGGGCGGCGTCAAGGGTGCGGCGGCAGGACGATATACCCCCCCTCGCCCCCCTCGGAACCACGCGGAGGATCTCGTCGCCGAGAAAGTAACCCAGGGGCGAGGGCGCTTCGGAAAGATAACGCCAGATTTTCTCCGCCGTCACCCGCCCCACCCCTCCGTACTGCAACAGGACCCTCTTCCAGGACAACTCGTCCCGGCCGTTGTCCAGGATCCGCAGATAGGCCACCATGTCCTTGACGTGGGCCTGTTCGAAGAACCTCAAACCGGATCGCAGCTCGTAGGCCACCCCGCGGTGGTTGAGGGTCAGCTGGACCTCCAGGGCCTGGTAGTGGGCTCGATAGAGGACGGCGATCTGATTGGGCTCGACGCCGGAGGAGATCTTCTCCGCGATCAATTGCGCCGCGAACTGGGCCTGATCCTCGGCGTTGCGCAGGGAAACGAGGACCGGCTTCAGCCCCGGCGCCCGGACGGGCCGCAGGACCTTGGGGAATTGCCGCACGTTTTTCTCGATGCTGAGATTGGCCAGGCGAAGGATCTCCGGGGTGCTGCGGTAATTGGTCTCGAGGCGGAAGATCCGGCAATCGGGGTATCGCCGGGGAAAACTGAGGATGTTTTCGTAATTCGCCCCCCGAAAGGCATAGATGCTCTGGGCGTCGTCGCCCACGACCATGAGGTTGCGATGACCTTTGCCGAGAAGGTCCGTCAGCTCCCCCTGAAGGGCGTTGGTGTCCTGGTACTCGTCGACGAGGATGTGGAGGAACCGCCGGCGGTACTCATCGCCGATGTCGGGGTACTCGAGAAAGAGGCGCCGCCAGTTGAGGAGGAGATCGTCGAAATCCATGACGTTCTGCTCCCGCTTCCGGCGCCCGTAGAGTTCCGCCACGGCCCTGATGTCGTCCAGGTAGGTCAGGAAATAGGGATACCGGGAGTTGATCACCTCTTCCAGGGGCGTCCCGGTATTCACGGCCAGGCTCATGATCCCCAGAAGGACGTCCTTCTTGGGGAACCGCGTCTGCTTATGGGCGATCACCTCGGAGATACAGGCCCCGACGAAGGACACCGCGTCCTCCGCGTCGAGGATGGTGAAATTCTGCTCGTACCCCAGCCTCTGGCAGTGACGCCTGAGGATGCGGTGCCCGAGGTGGTGGAAGGTACCGCCCCAGAGGCTCCCCGCCTCGTGGGGGACGAGCTGCGCCACCCGGGTGAGCATGGCTCGGGCCGCCTTGTTGGTGAAGGTGGCCAGGACGATGCGCCAGGGAGGTATACCCGTCTCGATGAGCCTCGCCACCCGGTAGATGAGGGTCCGGGTCTTGCCGCTGCCGGCGCCGGCCAGGACCAGGAGGGGACCCTCCCCCTCCAGGACGACACAGAGCTGCTCCTCGTTGAGCTCCCGCTCGTAGGGGATCACGGCTCCCCTCACGGACGGAGGGCCAGATCCCTCCTGACGGCCTCGACGGTCTCGGCGCTGCTTACGGACCTGTAGTTCTTCAGGAGGCCCTTTCGGGCATAGTAATCGATGAGGGGCGCCGTCTTGGCCTGGTAGGTCGCCAGGCGGTTGGCGATGGCCTCTTCCGTCTCGTCCTCCCGCTGGACCGTGGGGCTGCCGCACTTGCGACAGGTGCCGTCCGGCAGGGGGGGATTGCTCTTGACGTTGTAGATCTCCTGGCAGTCGGGGTTGGAGCACGTCCGCCTCGTCGTCAGGCGGTCGATGATGACCTCCCTCTCCACCTCGAGATTGGCCACGAAATCGAGTTCCTTGCCCAGACGCTTCAAGAGCCCCTCCAGGGCCTCGGCCTGGGGTATCGTCCGGGGGAACCCGTCGAGGATGAAACCCTTGTCGGTGTCGGGCCGGCGCAGCCGGTCCTCCATCATGAGCATGACGAGCTCATCGGGGACGAGATCCCCCCTCTCCATGTACGCCTTGGCCTTCATGCCCAGCTCGGTGCCTTCCTCGATGGCCGCCCGCAGGATGTCCCCCGTCGAAATATGCACAGAGCCGTCGATCTGGCTGAGCAACTTCGCCACCGTCCCCTTGCCGGCCCCCGGGGCGCCCAACAGAATGATTCTCATATAAAACCTCCCTTTTGTTCTTTTCCGTCAGGCCGGCGACTATAGGTCATATGCCCCTTGACGGTCAAGAAAGAACCGCAATGACCTTGACAGGTCCCTAACGTTCATATATGAACTATTATCAGAGGCTCATTATCAATGATCGAAGGGGAAAGGCATTTCGGCCCCGTCTGGTTCATCCCGGGAAACAGGGGAGGCAGATACCCATATTGTCACAGCCTCTTCCTTGAAGGGCCCGGGATAATCATCGACCCGGCGAGCAATTTTGAACGTCTGCGTGAGATCCGGAACACCGAGGAGGTGAAGGCCGTCTGGCTCAGCCACTGGCACGAGGACCACTTCACCTATCTCGAGCTCTTCGATGATTTGCCCCTCTTCATCGCCCCGGAGGATCAACCGCCCTTCACCGACATCGAGGTCCTGCTGGACTGGTACGGTCTGGAGGGCGATCACCGGGACTACTGGCGGCGGGCCATCGTAGAGACGTTCCATTACCGGCCCCGCCCCGTGGCGGGTTTCCTCCAGGCCGGCCCCTCTCTCCTCCCCGGCGGTCTTGGGGTGGAAATCATCCCCACGCCCGGCCACACGCCGGGCCACCTGGCCTTCCACTTCCCCGAGCTGGGGGTGGTCTTCATGGGGGACTACGACCTTACCCCCTTCGGGCCCTGGTACGGCGACCGGCACTCCTCCATCTCCCAGACCCTGGAGAGTCTGGATAAACTCGCCTCCATGGAGGCCCGCGTCTTTCTCACGGGCCACGAGCGGGGGGTCTTCGCGCCCCCGGAACCTGAGGACTGGCAACGCTACCGCCGGGTGATCTTCACCCGGGAGGAAAAGCTCCTGGAGTTCCTGAAAACCCCGCACTCCCTGGAAGACATCGTCCTGGCCGGGATCGTCTACGGGAAGGCGCGGGAACCCAAGGCCTTCTTCGAGTTCGGAGAGAGGGCCATCATGAAGAAGCACCTCGAGGCGCTCCAGGGGCGTGGCGAGGTCTTCGTCAACGAAGACGGCCTCTTCGAACGGAGGCGGTGAGATGAGGGGTGACGCGTCGTGGCTCGAGAACGTCATCGCGGAATTCATCGCCTCCTCCCCGGAAAACTCCCTCCGGAACGAAGAAAACGAAAGGGCCTGGGATCAGCCCCTCGTGGGCTTTTCCCGGGGCGACGACCCCCTGTACGCCTTTTTCAAGGAGGACATCGGGCCCTTCTACTGGACACCTGAGGAGATCATGTCCCTCACCTTCCCCGGCGTCGCCTTGGCCCCGGGGAGGCTTACGGTGATCAGCTGGGTCCTGCCCCATACGGCGGCCACGCGGTCGGACAACGCCGCGCAGAAGAATCTCCCCGCGGAGCGCTGGTCCCGGGCGCGGAACTTCGGCGAGGACTGTAATCACGCCCTGGCGAGACACGTCGTCTCCCTCCTCGCCGCGCGGGGCATCATGGCCGTCGCGCCGACCCTCTCCCCTCTCTGGGCGTGGCAGGAGGCCGAGAAATACGGTTTCGCCTCCAACTGGTCGGAACGGCACGCCGCCCATGTCTCCGGCCTGGGCACCTTCGGCCTCTGTGACGGTCTCATCACCCGCCGGGGCAAGGCCATGCGCTGCGGCTCCGTCGTCGCCGCCCTCGCCGTCGAGCCGACGCCGCGCCCCTACACCTCCTGCCGCCAGTACTGTCTCTTTTACAGCGGGGGGAAGTGCCGGAAGTGCGCCGCGCGCTGCCCCGTCGGCGCCGTCACGGACGACGGTCACGACAAGGAAAAGTGCCGTCGGTATCTCTTCGAGACGGCGGCCCCCCATGCGGAGGCTCGTTATGGTTTCGCCAGCTACGGCTGCGGTCTCTGCCAGACCGGGGTCCCCTGCGAGGCGGGCATCCCGGCGCCGGGGGACTGACATGGAGAAACCCCTCGATTTCCCCCGGGCCTGGGAACTCCTCGGCAAGGACCTTTTCGCCCGTTTCGTCGGCGTCGAGCTCCTCGAGATCGGGCCGGGGCGGGCCAGGACCCGCCTCGTCGTCGAGGAGAGGCACCGCAACGGCGTGGGCATCATCCACGGCGGCGCCATCTTCACCCTGGCCGACATCGCCTTCGCCGCGGCGGCTAACTCCCACGGCCGGACCGCCGTGGCCCTCAACGCCTCCGTTTCTTTCGTCACGGCGTCGCGCGGCGCGGTTCTCCTCGCCGAGGCCGTCGAAACCTCCCGGGGGCGCAGGACCGCCACGTACCATGTGGAGGTCCGGGACGACCTCGGCGAGAAGGTGGCCCTCTTCCAGGGCCTGGCCTACATCAAGGAAAGACCGACGTTGAAGGAGGGACGAAACGATGAAGAATGAGAAGACGAACAGCGGCCACCGCTGGAAGTTCTTCCGGGCGGGCGGCTTCGACCAGGTGAGGATCGCCTCGGGGGAGGACCTGCTGCATCTGCCCCTCCTCGACCAGAAGCTCTGGGTGGCCCTCAGCTGTCCCGTGACGGGTATCGAGTTCGATCCCAAGACGGCCTCCCTCATCGATACGGACGGGGACGGCCGCATACGGGTTCCCGAAATCCTCGCGGCGGTGCGGTGGGCCTGCGAGCTCCTCAAGGACCCCGACGAGCTGACCAAGGGCAACGACGCCCTTCCCCTGGCGGCCATCAACGAGGAGCACCCCGAGGGCCCCTTGATCTTGAACGCCGCCCGGCGGATCCTCGAAAACCGGGGCCGGGGGGGAGAGGCCTTCATCAGCGTCGCCGACACGTCCGACGCGGAGGCGGTCCTCTCCCAGGAGCCCTTCAACGGTGACGGGATCATTACGGAAGAGGCCTGCGACGGGCCTCAGATGAAGGCCGTCGTCGGGGACATCATCGCCGCCGTGGGCGGCGAGACGGACCGGAGCGGCAAACCGGGCATCTCGGGGGAAAAGCTCGACCTGTTCTTCGCCGAGGCCGCCGCCTATCTCGCCTGGCTCCAGGAAGGGGAAGAGAAGGCCGCGGACTTGCTGACCCTGGGCGATGACACGGCCGCGGCGGCCGCCGCCCTTGCCGCGGTGGAGGAGAAGATCGACGACTTTTTCGCCCGCTGTCGCCTGGCGGCCTTCGATAGTCGGGCCCTGGAGATCCTCAAGGGGCAGGAACAGGAATACCTCAGCCTGGCCGACAAGAACCTCTCGGTGTCCCTCCCGGAGGCCGCCTCCCTGCCCCTGGCCGCCGTAAACCCCGACGGTCTTTTGCCCCTCGACGCCTCCCTCAACCCGGCCTGGCGCGATGCCATGGAGAACTTCCGGCAGAAGGCGGTCCGGCCCCTCCTCGGCGACGCCAAGGTCTTGGGGGAAGGAGACTGGCGCCTTCTGAAGGACAAGCTCGGTCCCTACCGCGACTGGCTCTCCCGCAAGGGGGGCGCCCTCGTCGAGCCCCTCGGCAAGGAGCGACTGCAGCAGATCGCCGTCGAGGAGAACAGGTCTTACCTCGCATCCCTCATCGCAAGGGACCAAGAGCGGGCCGGGGAATTCGACGCCCTCGTCCTTTTGGACCGCCTCGCCCGCTATCACCGCGACCTCCTGACGCTCCTGAACAACTTCGTCTCCTTCAGCGACTTCTACACCCGCAAGAAAAAAGCCGTCTTCCAGGCCGGGACCCTCTACCTCGACGGCCGCGGCTGCGAACTGTGCGTCAAGGTCGAGGACATGGCCGCCCACGGCACCCTGGCCGCCCTGAGCCGCATCTACCTCGCCTACTGCGAATGCAAGCGCCGGGGGGGAGAGGAGCGGATGACCATCGCCGCCGCCTTCACGGCCGGAGATTCCGACTACCTCATGGTAGGGAGGAACGGCGTCTTCTACGACCGCGAGGGAAAGGACTGGGACGCGACGATCGTCAAGATCATCGAGCACCCCATCAGTATCCGGCAGGCCTTCTGGAGCCCCTACAAGCGCCTGACGAAGATGATCCAGGAAATGATCGCCAAGAGGGCGGCCGCCCGGGACCGGGCCGTCATGGAACAGGCCGCCCAGAAGGTCGAGGCGGCGCCGAAGATGGAGGCGGCCAAGCCCCCTGCCGCGCCTCCCTTCGACATCGCCAAGTTCGCCGGCGTCTTCGCCGCCATCGGCCTCGCCTTCGGAGCCATCGGCACGGCCGTCACCTCCGTCGTCACGGGGTTCTTCCGCCTCAGCTGGTGGCAGATGCCCCTGGCCCTCGCCGCCGTCGTGCTCCTCATCTCCGGGCCGGCCATGGTCATGGCCTGGCTCAAGCTGCGCCAGCGCAACCTCGGCCCCATCCTCGACGCCTGCGGCTGGGCCATCAACTCCCGCGTGAAGATCAACGTCACCTTCGGGGCCTCCCTCACCAAGACCGCCTCCCTCCCCAAGGGCTCCCTGACCTCCCTGGAGGACCCCTTCGCGGACAAGAAGATCCCCTGGCTCAAGATCCTGCTCTTCGTGGTCCTTTTGATCTTGGCGATCCTGTTCGTCATCCGTCGCTGGGGTCTTTGGTCATGAAGCTCATCGTCATCGGCGGGGGCGTGGCGGGGTACGCGGCGGCCCTCCGGGCGGCCCGCCTGGGGGGCCAGGTGACCCTCATCGAAAAGGACGCCCTGGGGGGGACCTGTCTGAACAGGGGCTGCATACCCACCAAGTGTCTCCTCCGGACGGCGGAGGCCGTCAGGGAGATAAGACGCGCCGGGACCTTCGGGATCAAGGCCTCCTTCGAGGGGATCGACCTGGGGGCCGTCATGAGGCGCAAGGACGATGTCGTCAAACGCCTCGCCAGGGGTCTGGGGGCCCTCGTCAAGGCCGGCGGCGTCAAGCTCGTCGGGGGTACGGCAACCCTCCGGGACGAGCGGTCCGTCGAAATCGTCGAGACGGGTGAAATCATCTGTGGGGAGCGGATCGTCATCGCGACGGGGTCCGTCCCGGGCCGCCTTCCCACCCCGGGCTCCATAGGGGGCGCCGTCATGGACAGCGACGCGGCCCTGGCCCTGGACCGTCTCCCCCAAAGCGTCATCGTCATCGGCGGCGGCGTCGTCGGCGTCGAGTTCGCCCAGTTCTTCCACGGTCTCGGCGTGGAGACGACGATCATCGAGGGGCTGCCCAGCCTCCTGGCGGGACTGGATAGCGATCTATCGTCCCTCTTCCAGAGGTGCCTCGTCCGCGACGGCATGAGGGTCGTGACGGGGGCGATGGTGAAGGAGGTCGGGGAGCGGGCCGGTCGGCCCGTTGTCCGCTACGAAAGGGACAAGGAGGGGGAGGTCGCCGTCACGGCCGAGAAGGTCCTCATCGCCGTGGGGCGCAGGCCGGCACACGAGGGTCTGGGGATCGAAAGACTCTTTTTGCCCACGAGGGACGGGGCCATCGTCGTGGACGAACGGATGGAGACGCCCGTCAGGGGTGTCTATGCCGCCGGTGACGTTACGGGCCCCCCCATGCTGGCCCACGCCGGCCTGGCTCAGGGGGCGTGCGCCGCCGCAAACGCCCTGGGCGGCGACGAGGCCATGACGGGGAGGGCCGTTCCCCTCTGCGTCTACACAAACCCGGAGATCGCCTCCGTGGGCCTGTCGGAAGAGGCGGCAAAGGAACGTCACGGCCATGTCCGGACGGCCCGCTTTCCCCTGCGGGCCAACGGCAAGGCCCTGATCTTGAACGAGACGGAAGGTTTCGTGAAGGTCGTCGCCGAGGGGGAAGGGGGGCGGATCGTGGGTGTTCACATCCTGGGACCCCACGCCACGGAACTCGCCGCCGCCGCTTCGATGGTCGTGACCCTCAAGTTGACGGCGAGGGAAGCCGCGTCGGTCGTCCATCCCCACCCCACCCTGTCGGAGGCCTTCTGGGAGGCGGCGGCGGCTTTGTGCGGCGAGGCCGTCCACGTCCTTTGAAGGAGGGGTTGGTGACTGTGAAGGACCGTTACCGGGGGATCATCTTTCCGGCGTTGCTTTTCCTCTCCCTCACCCTCGCGCCTTGCCCGGGGTTGGCCGAGGGGGAGAAAGTCCCCGCGGGGGATCTTACCAAGATGCCCCTCGAGGAACTCCTCAGGCTGGAGGTGGAAACGGTCACGACGGCCTCCCGCTTCCGGCAGCCCGTCTTCGAGGCCCCCTCCTCCGTGTCCGTCGTCACCTCCGCCGACATCCGGGCCTTCGGATACAGAACCCTGGCGGATATCCTCGCGGGGGTGCGAGACTTCTACGTCAGTTACGACCGCAACTACTCCTACCTGGGGGGCCGGGGCTTTTCACGGCCGGGGGATTACAACACCCGCTATCTCCTCATGGTGGACGGCCACCGTATCAACGACGCCGTTTACGACCAGGCCAGCATCGGCACCGATTTCCCCGTCGATGTCGATCTCATCGACCGCATAGAGGTGATCCGCGGCCCCGGTTCCTCCCTCTACGGGACGAACGCCTTCCTCGGCGTCATCAACGTCAAGACCAAGAGGGCGACGGAAGTCGGCAGGTTCGAGGTCTCGGGGGAGGCGGGCACCGAAGATACCTTCAAGGGCCGCCTGACAACGGGGATACCCATCGGCGAAGGGTCGGAAATCGTCGTCTCGGCCTCCAAATACCGCCGCCGCGGCAAGGACGAACTGTACTTCCCCGAGTTCGACAACCAGGCGAACAATCACGGCGTCGTCCGGGGAAACGACGCCGACGCCAGCGGCCAGATCTTCGTCAACGCCGCCTGGGGCCCCTTCAACCTCCAGGGGGCCATGGCGAGGCGGGAAAAAGACATCCCCACGGCGCCGTGGGACACCGTCTTCGGGGCACCCGGCACGAAGAGCGCCGACGAGCGTGGTTACGTCGATCTGCGCTTCGCCCGCGACCTGGGTGCGGCGAATCTCACCACCCGCCTCTGGTACGATCACTACCGCTACGAGGGGGACTACGTGTTTTCGGGCTACACGAACCGCGATCTCTCCGTGGGCGAATGGTGGGGAGCCGAGGCCCAATTGACGGGCAAGGTCATGAACAGGCACGAGTGGGTGGCCGGCATGGAGTACAACGGCTACATCCGCCAGGACCAGTACAACTGGGACGACAATCCCTATCAGAGCAACCTCGACGATATCCGAAGGACCTACCAGTGGGCCGCCTATCTGTCGGGAAATATCAGGCCCTTCCGGGATCTGATCCTCTCTCTGGGGGCCCGTTTCGATCGCTACGGGACCTTCGGCAACACCTTCAACCCCCGCCTCGGTCTCGTCTATTCCTTCCTCAAGGACACCTCCTTGAAGATCCTCTACGGAACCGCCTTTCGGGCGCCGAACGTCTACGAGCTGTATTACAACGACGGGGGTAAGACGACCAAGGCCAGTCCCGATCTCAAGGCGGAGAAGATAAGCACCTACGAGGCGGTCCTGGAACACTCGTTCCCTCACCATCTCAGGGTCGCGGCCTCGGTGTTCCACAACGCCATCGACGACCTGATCGTCCTCATCGAAGACGAAAGGGACGGTCTCCTCGTCTTCAGGAACGTCGAGAAACAAGAGACGACGGGCGCCTCCGCCGAGGTCGAAAAGCGTTGGGGAAAGACCCTCCGCGCCCGTCTGGCCTACACCTACCAGGAATCTAAGGACAAGACGTCCGAAAAGACCGTCGTGGCCTCGCCCCGGCACCTCGTGAAGTTCCACCTTCAGGTCCCCCTTTTCCGGGACGCTTTACAATTCTCCCTCGAAGAACTCTACGTCGACAGTCGTCTCAACGGACGCGACCGGGACGCGGCGGCCTATTTCGTCACCAATCTCACCCTCCTTTGCCTCAACTGGGCGCCGCGCCTCGAGGCCTCGTTGAGCCTCTACGACGCCTTCAACAGGCGATACGAGGACCCCGCCTCGGCGGAGCATCGCCAGGAAACCATCGCCCAGGACGGCCGCACGTTAAGACTAAAGCTCACGTGGCGATACTGATGGGGGCGGGTAAATCAATGGTCGACTTCCGAAGGTCTCTCAAGATATCGCTGGTCATCGCCTTCATCCTGGCGTCGGTCCCGGCGGTCCGCGGTGAGGACAGAAGGGTCCCCGAGTATCGACTCAAGGCCGCCGTGATCTACAACATCTTGAAGTTCGTCAGTCTGCCCCCGGACAAGAGACCGGGGAACGAGCTGGTCTTGGCCGTTTTGGGGAGAGACCCCTTCGGCGAAGACCTGGAGGTCTTGCGGGGAAAGACCGTCGGCGGTCGGACGATCAAGATCGTACGGTCAGGAAATCTCAAGGATCTCAGAGACGGCCACGTCCTCTTCATCGCCCCCTCGGAGGCCTGGCAGATCACGGACATCCTCCATTCCCCCCTGGTGAGGGGAAAGCTGACCATGGGGGACACGGAGGGTTTCGCCGAAAAAGGGGTTATGATAAACCTCGTCGTGAGGGAGCGAAAGATCCGCTTTCAAATCAACAATAAGGCCGCCAAGAGGGAGGGCGTGAACATCAGCTCCCAGCTCCTGAGACTGGGGGAGATCGTGGCAAGGTAGGCAAGGGGGTGAGGCGTTGAACCTCGTCAGGCGCATAAAGTCCCAGCCCATCGGCCGGAAGCTCATCGTCCTGGGCTTTCTTATTCTGACCTTCGGGGTGGGTTTCATGTCCACCTTTCTCTTCACGGTCGAATTCTTCATCTTCCGTGACGTCTATCTCCACCAGCTCCAGGCCCAGAGCGCCCTGATCGGCTATTCCGCCCGGGCCGCCCTGACGTTCGAATCGGCCCAGGACGCCCGAGAAACCCTCTCGCTCCTCAAGACCGACAAAAACGTCATGGCCGCCGTCCTGTACGACCGCAGCGGCAGGGTCTTTTCCCGTTTCGGTCCCACCGAGGGGATACCGGACCGCGTCTCGAAGGAACGGGCGGGCGATTTCCACTGGCTCGAGGGCTACGCCGAGGTGGTGGAACCCGTGAGGGTGAGGGAAGAGACCGTCGGCTATCTCTTGATCCGCGGGACCCTTATACCTTTCTACAGGCGTATCGGCCTCTTGGCCCTCACGATCACCATGGCCACCCTCCTGACCATGGCCGTCGGGTTGTTCCTCGTGTGGTGGATGCGGAACATCTTCGCCGGCCCCATCCTCCGTCTCACCCAGAACGTAAAGAAGGTCGGCGGGGAGATGGGCCTCTTACTCCCCGGGGGGGTTAAGGAAGGGGATGAGGTCGATATCCTGTCCTCCACCTTCGACGAGCTCCTCGACCGTCTCCGGCAGCGGGACGATGAACTGGCCGCCCACCGCCGCCGCCTCGAGGATCTCGTCCGGGAACGGACGGCGGCCCTCGAGGAGACCAACATCAAGTTGACGGCGGAACTGGATCGCCGGCAACGGGCGGAAGAGGAGCAACTCCGCCTCATCGCCGCCATCCAGCAATCGGCGGAAGGCATCTTCGTGACCGATCCGTCCTGGACGATCCTCTTCTGCAACCGGGCCTTCGAGGAGATGCTCGGTTACGGCCCCGGGGAACTCCTGGGCCGCCACACGCGGGAGTTGAAAAGCGGCGTCCACGACCAGGAGTTTTACCGAACGATAAGAAAAACCGTCAACGCCGGCAAGGTCTGGAAGGGTCGGGCCGTGAACAGGAGAAAGGACGGCGCCTTGATCCAGGTGGACGTCACCGTCTCGCCCGTCCAAGACGACAGGGGGCGTTTCGTCAGCTTCGTGTGGATCCACAGAGACATCACGGAGCAGATCCGGGCGGAAGAGGAACGGAGGGCCCTGGAGGAGAGACTCCAGCGGGCGGAGAAGATGGAGGCCCTGGGCACCCTGGCGGGCGGCGTCGCCCATGACCTCAACAACGTCCTGGGGGTGTTGGTCGGATACTCGGAACTCCTCATGATGAACAGCCCCGAGGGCAGCCCGACGAGGAAGCACGCCGCCAAGATCCTCGAGGGCGGTCAACGGGCCGCGGCCATCATCCAGGACCTCCTGACCCTGGCCCGCCGGGGTGTGCCCGTGGCGGAGGTTTTGAACCTCAACGACCTCGTCAACGAATTCCTCAAGTCCATGGAGATGGAGAAGATCCGCTCCCTCCACACCGGCGTCCGTTTCGATACCCGTCTCGACGAGGGCCTCCTGAACATCAAGGGCTCGAAGATCCACCTCACCAAGACCCTCATGAACCTCCTCCTCAATGCCGCCGAATCCATCACCGGGGCCGGTACGGTGACGGTGGGGACGTCCAACTGTTACCTCGACAGGCCCCTGCCCGGGTACGACGAGATCAAGGAAGGCGAATACACCCTCCTCACCGTGGCCGACACGGGCACGGGGATCGGGCGCGAGGACCTGGACAGGATCTTCGAACCCTTCTACACGAAGAAAGTCATGGGCAGGAGCGGTACGGGCCTCGGGCTGGCCGTGGTGTGGGGGACCGTGAAAGATCATAACGGTTACATCCACGTGGAGAGCGAGGAAGGAAAGGGGACCGTTTTTTCCCTCTATTTCCCCCTGTGCAGGGAAGACCTCCCCGAAAGGACCCAGCGTCCTCCCCAGGACGCCTACCGGGGCAAAGGCGAAAGGATCCTCGTGGTGGACGACGTGGAGGAACAGCGCCACCTGGCCCGTTCGATCCTGGGGAATCTCGGTTATCGGGTGGAGGCCGTGGGTCGGGGCGAGGACGCCGTGGCTTATCTTCGTGCAAACGAGGTAGATCTCGTTATCCTGGACATGATCATGGAGCCGGGGTGCTGGGACGGTCTCGATACCTACCGGGAGATCCTCAGGGTCAGGCCCGGTCAGAGGGCCGTCATCGTCAGCGGCTTCGCCCTCACGGACCGGGTCCGGGAGGCCCAGCGCCTCGGTGCCGGTCCCTATGTCCGCAAACCCTACGTCATGGAACAACTCGGCATGGCCGTCCGGCGCGAGCTGGATCGCTGAAACAGACAAAGGAGGGAATCACGATGAAACGGCGGTATCTGCTTTACGAAGAGAGGGGCTCCATCGGTCGGATAACCCTGAACAACCCCCAGCGGCGCAACGCCCTGTCCTTCGCCGCCCTCAAGGAGCTCTGCGCCCTCCAGGAGGAGATCTCCGCCAGGGAGGCGGTGAGGGTGGTCGTCATCGAGGGGGCGGGCAAGGTCTTCTCCGCCGGCCACGACATCAACGAGCTCACGGGCGGCGCCAGGAAGGATTACGCGGCCCTCTTCGAGACGTGCGCCTCCTTCATGCTCGGGTTACAGAAGATGCCCCAGGTCGTCATCGCCAAGGTCCACGGCGTCGCCACGGCGGCTGGTTGCCAGTTGGTGGCGGCCTGCGACCTCGCCGTCGCCGAGGAGGGGGCCACCTTTCAGACCCCCGGGGTGCTCCTCGGCCTCTTCTGCTCCACCCCCGCCATCCCCCTGGTGAGGGCCGTCGGCAGGAAAAGGGCCCTGGAGATGCTCCTCACGGGACGATTTATCACCGCCAGGGAGGCCCTCGAGTTCGGCCTGGTCAACAGGGTCGTCCCCCCGGAGCGCCTCGAGGCGGAGACGATGGAGCTGGCCGAGAAGATAGCCGCCGCCAGCGGCGTCACCCTCGCCGTGGGGAAGAGGGCCTTCTACCAACAGGTCCAGATGGGCGACCCCGCCGCCTACGCCTACGCCGGGGAGGTCATGGTGAGCAACCTCTATGCCGAGGACGCCCAGGAGGGGATCCGGGCCTTCTTGGAGAAGCGCCGGCCCGTGTGGAAGGGGCGGTGAGGGCCTCAAAAATACCTTTTGTTGTGATAACCGAAGGTGGTTAATCCCGTTTTGGCACCAAGTCACAGAGGTAGCCGGCTGACATGTCAAAGATACACGAGCCACGGTTATTATAACGAAACTCCGGTTCTCTCAAATACAAAGGGAACTGCTCCTTGGAGAAATCTTACGGACAGAAACCTCCTATTCAAAGAGCTTGATCAGGGACAGCCACTGTCTGCAGGTCAATCGCCCCTGGTTGATCCACCTTCCGGAAAACTCGTGGAAGGTATAGGCACAACGAGAGCAACAATGTACTGACCCCCTCAAGTCAAGACATTTTTATACCCTGAAGTTGTAGAGGTAATACGGCTTATGTTTGTCCTGTGGTTTCTGTTTCGACGTGTTTCCGATGATGATCGATCGACTCAAAACCTTATACCAAAATGACGGTTAAACCGTCCGCGAAATCGGTTATGAGTTTTCCTTATTTTTTCAAGACGGCCATTACATCGTCGGGATTTCCCATGATCACCGGCTGCTGGTCCAGGCCCTTGAGTTTCCTTGCCATATACGGAACATTTTCCTTGAGAAATTCTGAAAGCTCACCCACCGTGATTTTCCCATTCTTGTTTTGATCCGCCTCGCCCTGCAGCCCCTTGAGAAAATAGTAGGTGAAAAGGGAGTGGCGTTTTTCCGGATACCAGGCCGACACCTGGTCCGCGGAAGCGCTCGTAATCACCACCGCTCCCGCCGGACCCCGGTATTCTTTTTTGACCTTTACCATCGCCGGGCTGATGCCCTTGAAAAGCATTCCTTTATCCGTATTGCCGGAGAAGCAGGCATCCAGCACCACCGTAATCTTCTTTGCCGGCAGCTTGGAAAGGTTGTCATAGAAGGTCTGAAGGCGGTAGCCGCTGGCGCGGATATACTCCGGATTGCCATCCACCGGGACAAAGAAGGCGTCTCCGGACTCGAGATCCGGCGCACCGTGGCCCACATAGTAAACAAATACATGGGAGCGGTTCGGCCTGATGTAATTAAACAGCCTGCCCTTCGGCGCCCGTTCCGTTCCGAAAATTTCATTGAGCTTGGAAAGCGTCGCGTTTTCGGCATAGATGATGTTTCCTTCGTCAAATCCCATGGTCCGGACAAGGTATTCCTTCATGATACGGGCGTCGCGCTCGGCATAGGCGACTTCCGGAATGCCCTGTCCGTAAATCCTGTTGCCGATAACGACGGCAACATCATATTTGCCTGCCTTCTGTCCCACGGGAATATTGGTGTCCACATCCACGCTTAAACCGCCGACAATGGCGATGTCTTCCCCCTTTTGCGAATCCTGCCCGGCAACCTGAACCACCTCGATTTTCTTCTGCGGCGCATTCATCACCAGCGCCAGCTGACTTTCTTTGTTGAAGCGGGGACGCGCTTCCGTCAGGGCGACGGCGATTGGTATCGTTTCCCCGTTGGCGATGCGGGTGTTGGTGTAAAACATGAACTTGAAGTCCTTGAACCTGCCGGAAGGCAGCGCGCCCAGTTCGAAGTGCGTCTGCGCGTCGCCGCCTATGAATACATTGCTCCCCGTCTTCACGTCTGCAACCACGCCGCGCGCGTCGCCCTGGCCGATGTTTTGAACCCTTACGGTCAGCTCCACCATCTCCATCGGCTCAATGCGTCCGTTGCCGCTGGCATCGTTGATTCCTATATCCGCCACAACCAACTTCGGCTCTGCAAACGCTTTGGTATGGAAAACCAGCTTGACGGGCGCCGGATCAAACCCGTTGGCTTCTTTGACCGTAATGGTAAAGGCGGCCTGGTCCGTCGCCATCTCTTCATCCGCCTTCAAATCAATCTCTTTGACGATCGTTTCACCCGCGGGAATCGTGCCCAGAAATACTTCCCTTTCGAACCTTAAACCCCTGATCCTTTTTGCCGTATCAACGAGGGCCCTGCAGTCGAATGCGTCACCCTTGCCGCTGTTGGTGACAGTGATGACGAGCTTTCCCGTTTCATCGGCATCCAGGATGTTGTTTCCCGACGGCTCGACAAACTTGACGGACGTCGTCAGCGCCGGAGGAACCGGAGAGACGGCAATATTCACGCGGCCCTTCCCCGCCTGCGCGGCGGAGGGAAAAAGCAGCAAACATCCAAAAACAACGACATATGCCATTCTTTTATGCATACACAAACCTCCCTTCTCAAGCCGGATAACGGGGACTACATCGGACAGCCCACACCTCCTTTCAAGCATACATCCCAAACGGTAAGACACCTCTCATTTCAGGCAACCTGCTTTTGTGGCCATTTCCCCTATTATTTGCGGCACGTCCTGACACAAGACCGGCATATTTTCCAAATCCCCGCCGAAGCTTTTGAACCGCCCATCCGGATGGACTACCGGCCGCGGCGGGGCCCGACGCTTTTTGCCCCTTTGCCGGGGACAGGATTTTGTCCGGGTCAGCCGGCGGGCATCCGCTCCGCCTTCTGAGCTGGGGGCAGGGCAAGCCGGAAACCCAGGTTGTTGTTGCGGTTGTCCGGGTTGTTCCTGTTGCGATTCGCCGCGCGCGTGTTGGCGGCATTGTTGTTCCAACTGCCGCCGCGATTGACGCGGTTGGAACCGGAAGACGGCCCCTCAGGACAAAACCCCAAAACGGGAAATAACATTCCTTCGAAAACCATCGCTATCGGCAAAACGCGTGAATTCAAGCAAAGAATCCATATGCCGGACAAGTTCATCCACGGACCATTCGCCATTCATTTGTTTGCCTTCATAAAGTCTGAACTTATTGACAAATCTTCTTTTACTGCGTGGTGACAGCAGAATCTTTTGCGGAAACACTCTGTATCCAAGAAAGGGAATTCCCCTGGCACAGCGGTTCATCTGAATATCCGGTTTAACCGTAAGCGACAGACGCGCTTGCAGGAAATCCTTGATTGCCGGCAATTCCACATGCATCAATTTGTCCCGGTCATCATCGAAAATCAGAAAATCATCCATGTACCGGACATAGCCGCGGACCTTTCGCTCTTCCTTAATCCAGTGATCGAAAACGGACAGGTAAAAATTGGCCAAATGCTGCGAAATCAGATTGCCGATGGGCAATCCTTTGCCCGTTTCAACTTCATAGGAGGACATAATCTTCTCGAAAAGCAAAAGAATGTCTTTTTCACGGAAGCGACGCGCCAGCGCCCCAAGCAAAATCGCGTGATCAATGGAATCAAAATACTTCCGGACATCCAGTTTGAGAAACCAATCGAAACGCCCGGCAAATTCCTGCGCTCGCAGAATAGCTTTCTGTCCGCCCTTTCCTTTCCGGCAGGCATAGGAATCGTAAATGGCATAGGATTCCAGAACCGGCTCGCAGATATTCATGATCGCGTGATGGAGAACTCGCTCGGGAAAGGAAGCCGCGCAAATCAGCCTTTTCTTGGGATCATAAACCTGAAAATAGCGGTAATGTCCGATATCAGGATTTCTGTCTTCCAGCTGGCCGTGAATCTTCTCGATGTTTTCCTCAAAGTTTTTCCTGAAATCGATCACATCGCGGCGCGCCTGTTTCCCCCGGGCGGCCTTGAGAAAGGCCAGTCGGATATTATCCCGATCCGCTATTTGACGGTAGAGATCACCCGCGCTCATCATGCCTGCGCCCCTGTGTCGGCGTTCTTCTCCATGCCGACGATTTTAAGAATCGCATCGCCGTATTTACCGGCGCGGCTTTCACCCACGCCGTCGATGGTTTTGAGATCGGCAAGCGTGGCGATTCGCTTTTGGGCAATAGCCGCCAGTTGTTCGTTGGTGAGAATGGTGTAGACGGGAACTGCTTCCAGCGTGGCGGCCTGCTTGCGCCAATCGCGCAGTTTGACGAAAAGCGCAAAATCTTCCGGGGACAGGATTTCACGGTAATCGGTCTTGTTGCGGTTTTCGCCCTTCTTGAATTCCTTTTCGCCCGCCTGCGGCAGATATTCGACGGCCAGACACCACAGGGAATTTTCACCCTGATTGACGAATTCTTTATGAATCGTCAGCGCCCGCACCGATCTTAGAAACGTGTTTAACGCCGTTTCCGCCTCATCGCAGTGCGCTATGGGAATCTGAAAAAACTTGAATTGAACGGCCATAATAAAAAATCCAGTGATTGTTTCCGCTCAACATTAATAAACAGTGCGTGCCTTTAGGCTCGCTGAATTAAGCCGTCTGCCCGCAGCATCTCTGCCGAATCAGGCCGGCTCCGCTGCGGCCTGCTTGCGACAGAGATGCTGAACCTGCCCGGCTCACTGACCTGGGGGCAGGGCAAGCCGGAAACCCAGGTTGTTGTTGCGGGCGTCCGGGGCGTCCCCGCCGCGATTCGCCGCGCGCGTGATGGCGGCATTGATGCCCCAACCGCCGCCGCGAAGGACGCGGTAGGAACCGGAAGACGGCCCCCCAGGATTATCCCTGCCGCTGCTACTGTAATAATTCCTACCATACCAATCCTGACACCATTCCCAGACATTGCCGCTCATATCGTGCAGTCCCAGACCATTCGGCCGCTTCTGCCCCACGGGGTGCGTCTGTCCACCGGAATTGGCATCATACCAGGCATAATCGCCCAAAGATGATCCATCGCTCGTCCCGGACCACTTCTCCCTCTTGCCGCCGCTTCTTGCCGCATACTCCCACTCGGCCTCCGTGGGCAGGCGATACCGCTTTCCGCTCTGATTGTTGAGTTTCCGTATGAATTCCTGAACATCACGCCAGGAAACATTTTCCACCGGGCAGTTGTCGCCGCAACTGCTGAAATGGGATGGATTGCTTCCCATGATTCTTTGCCACTGTCCCTGCGTGACTTCGTATTTGCCGATGTAGAAATCATCCACGCAGACTTCATGAACCGGCTTTTCGTCCCTATCACCACCCCCGAAGGTGTCGCCCATCTGATAACAGCCGCCTTTGACGAAGACAAACGACATGCCGGTCGTAACATCGGTAAAAGCGTCCCCGCCCGTCGTCAGTTCCCAATCCACCGCGCCGCGAAAACCGCGAGGGAAATCCTGCAGGATGTTCCAGCTTATGCGTTTGCCGCGCCCCGTCCGGACCTTGCCCACGTCGCCCTCGACGTGCAGGTCGGAGGATTTGTAGGTTTTGCCTTCCACGGTAATGGTCAGGTTGACGTCCGCCTCCCGCTCCTTCCCCTCCAGATCGTAGCTGATCACCAGGCGGTTCCCCTCCTGCCGCGCCCGCTCGTTTTTGAGTTCCGCCGCAAAAATGGTGGCGGGAACGAAAAAGACAATCAAAAACATTAGAATAAACGGTCGTTTCATCGGTTTCCTCATTCTTTTCCGGGCCTGAAAGCCCGGACCGCGTTTTCTATCGCGCGACGACTTCATAGGGCAGAATGACATCTTCACACTGGTCAATGATTTCCGAGAGCCTTGCGAAAAATTCGCTCACGGGGACGGCCTCACCCGGCGTAAAGCGTTTCAGGACATCGATTTTCGACGCTTCATCCCATGCGACAACCAAAACAGCCTCGGCATCTCTTGGGTGGCCGGGCAGCGTCTGCATCTCCAGCTCCACTTTGGCGTCTCTTGCGGGAAAGACAAGGGTCTTCCCCGGGGCAAGATGGTTTTCCTTCTCGTAGGCATTGGGAAACAGGAGCGCCGCGGTGTCATCGGCCATGATGTTGAACAGCGCGACTCCGGCCGCGCTTTTTGTTTTGACCGTTGCTTTTGCCTTCTCGCCGGCGCGGAAAACGGCATTGTTGAGATGGGCGGCGAGCCCCAGGGTTTTTGCTTTCCGTTTGGGAATATAGACGTCCGCGACGATTTTGACCCGATATTCCGGGATGGGCGCTGTGGATGGGTCCTTCTGATACTGCCCCAGGGGCAGCCAGGTGACTTTCTCGGCGATGACAAAGCCGCGTGAATACGTTTTGATGAAATCGGCGGCAAGGGTGAAATTGGTCACCAGCGTGGCGGCGGTTACGGAAACACCCGCCGCCTGCTCGATGGCCGCCGCCCTTGCCCGCTGCAGGGCCGTCAGTTGCGACTGCTCGGCGCTCATGCCGACGATGGCGCAGGCGCCTTCGGCCTCAATGCCTTTTTTGATCTCGCCGCTGCGTTCGGGGTTTTGCCCGGCGACGACCAAAACGGGCGTGACCAGCATCGCCGTCAGGATCAGAAAAAATATGAAGCGCCTGTTTTCCCTCATTTTCAACCTCAATATTTTCAACCTCCATCCGTCTCGTGAACCCTGCATAGCTTTGACGGACGTAAAAAAGCGTCGCCGCCGTCACCCTGAGCCCGTCGAAGGGTGAACGTAAATATTCGATATCACGCCATGCTTCGACGGGTTCCCCATGACGGAGGGACGATTTCCGCTCATGGCTGCCTGACGCACTGCCGCATCCCGTCGATCATTTCCACGGTCGCGAGGTTATGGATGAACTTTTCCGTTTGATAAGGCATTTCCCTGACGGTTTTGAGTATAGGGTGGCCGTTTTCTCAAGTCAAGAGAGATTTCCGTGCCTGTTTGCGGCATGCGATATACTGACCCCCTCAAGTCAAGACATTTTTATACCCTGAAGTTGTAGAGGTCATGCGGCTTCTGTTTGTCTGTGGTTTCTGTTTCGACGTGTTTCTGAAACAATGACCCAAGTCAGGGATCAATTACGCTGCGGGCGCTGATCTGATCGGGGTCAGGAATGCGATTCACCGGGCTACACTGAGGGGTTTCTGGTGGGAACGTTTCGCCCTTGCGACGGTGACGCCGACCCCGGTTTTGGGACCCGCCTGGAGAGGAATATCGGATTTCCGATACAGGTTAGCTATCTGATATCGTTGAGAAATCGGCGACGTTGAAAAAATATTTTATCGTGGCGGACCTCCGGGATTTTGGGAGCCCGAAAACCGCGTCGGGCAAGGGTTTGCCGACCGCCGCCTTCCGGGATTCCGTGTGTTTCCGCTTAAGGTCTTGAGGGAGGGCCGAAGACCCTTATGCGCCCCTTTTCACGGGCTCCATTGCGCCCATGACCCCCTGGTCCCATGGCGGCGAACACGGCACGGTTCTATGGGGCCGATCATGGATATCAGCGACAAGGGTGGGACCGGTTGTGAGGTCACGGCGGCGGCAGGTATGCCGGAGCTCCGGCATAGGTAAAATACTTGATATTATTGAGCAATTGACGACGCACGAAAAATTTTGCCCCCCTTTTTCCGCCCCCGCCGAGGGGCCCCGCTGCTCTCCCGGAGGTCTCCCCGGGCCGCGATGAAGGCGGTCTTCTCCCCTTTGACCGGCGCCATTACACCGTTGACCCCCTGTCCCATTGGGGCGGTCGGGAAGGGGCCTCATGGCGGCGATCACAGCATGGTTCTGTAGGGCCGATCATTGACAGTTATCACAGATGGCCAATTTAGGTTGACAGTTCCAGACCTCGCCACATTGTTAGTCAATACTGATAATATTGGTCGATGGGGCCGCAAAAGGGGTCGCAAGGGTCAGGAAATCGAATCATCAACATTATCCGTAGGTTAGAAAATCCTCAATCGCTGCCTAAGCGTAGCTTTTCGCTCAATGATATCATGGACTTAAACCTTATGCTACGCGCATAATTTTGGTCCCCATCCCCTTTGGAGGGCCCGGGAAAGCAAAAATAATATGAGTATTTTCCCGAAAACAAAAGGGGTCGCGGCATGTCCGTAACCCCTCTAATTTACTGGTCGGGGCGGAGGGATTTGAACCCCCGACATCTTGCTCCCAAAGCAAGCGCGCTACCAGACTGCGCCACGCCCCGCCGAGACCAGGCCGAGACCTTGTGGAAAATTAAGGGTCAGGATCGAGAGATTGCAAGTACTTTCTCAATCGGCCCACCGCCTGGGAGCGGTGGCTCAGGCGGTTCTTCTCCTCCGGAGTCAGTTGGGCCACCGTGAGGCCCCGCTCGGGCAGATAGAAGAGGGGGTCGTAGCCGAAGCCCTCCGTACCCGCCGGTGAAGAGGCGATCACCCCCCGCCACGTCCCCTCGAAGGTGACGTAGTCGCCCCGGGGGTGGTAGAGGACGAGGACGCAGCGGAACGCGGCGCCCCGTTGCCCCTCGGGGACGTCGCTCATGACCCTGAGGAGCTGGTCGTTGTTCTCGTCGTCCGAGGCCCCCTCGCCGGCGTAACGGGCCGAGCGGACACCGGGCTCCCCCCCGAGGGCGTCGACCTCCAGACCCGAATCGTCGGCCAGGACGACCTCGGACGTGTGGCGGGAGACGGTGCGGGCCTTGATGAGGGCGTTGGCGAGAAAGGTCTCCCCCGTCTCGGCCGGCTCGGGGCAGTCGGGATAGTCGTAAAGGGATTTGATCTCCCAGGGGAGACCACGGAGCATCTCCTCGATCTCCCTGATCTTCCCACGATTCTTCGACGCGAGGACCAGGGTCTTCATCGCAGGTCGCCCAGGATCTCCCGCTGGAGCCCCGTGAGGCGGCCGATGCCCTCGGCGGCGGCCGCCAGCATGGCCTGGAGGACCGGCGCGGCGAAGGGGGAACGTTCCGCCGTCCCCTGGACCTCGACGAACCTCCCGCCCCCCGTCATGACGACGTTCATGTCCACCTCGGCGCGGGAGTCCTCCGCGTAGTCGAGATCGAGGAGGATCTCGCCGTCCACGACGCCGACGCTCACGGCGGAGACGTAATCGGCCACGGGAAACACGTCCCCTCCCCGCCCCTCCCTCCTGAGGAGATCCACCAGGGCGACGAAGGCGCCCGTAATGGCCGCCGTCCGCGTCCCCCCGTCGGCCTGGATGACGTCGCAGTCGATATGGATCGTCCGCTCCCCGAAGCCCCCGAGGTCCGTGACGGCCCTAAGGGATCTCCCGATAAGGCGCTGGATCTCGTGGGTCCGCCCCCCGACGCGGCCCCGGAGGGATTCCCGGGGCGAACGGACCGCCGTGGCGGCGGGGAGCATGGCGTATTCCCCCGTCAGCCATCCCCGGCCGGTCCCCTTCAGGAAGGGAGGCGCCTCGTCCACGACGGTGGCGCTGCAGATGACCCTCGTGTCCCCCATCTCGATGAGGGCGGAACCGCCGGGGTATTTCAGGAAATCCCTCACGATCCGCACCTCCCTCAATTCCCCCGGTCCGCGGCCGTCACGCCTCATGGGCCCTTCACCTCTCCGCCAGCCCCTCTTTGATGCCCCGGGCGAGGGCGCGGGCGACCTCCAGGCGGGACGCCTCGTTCTTCAATTTGTTCCGGTCCTTCGTGTTGGTCACGAAACCCACCTCCACGACCACGGCGGGCACGGTGAGGCTCGTGAGGAGGGGCACGGGGGCCTCCCGCAACCCCCGGCCCTCCTTGGGGAACACCTTCTCGAGGTTCCTCTGGAGGCCCTGGGCCAGGCGCACGCTGTCGTTGAGGTGTTTCGTCTTGGTCATGTCCCCGATGATGGCCGACGACTCGTCCCGCCCCTGGCCGGGGGCGCGCAGTCCGGAGAAATAGACCTCGTAACCCCTCGCTTCCTTATAGAACCCGCCGTTGGCGTGGATGCTGACGACGGCGGCGGCGCCGGCGGCGGTGATCCTCTTGACCCGCTCCTCGACGGAGAGGTCCGTGTCGCCGGCGCGCGTCAGGACCACCCTCAACCCCGGCGTCCCCTGGAGCTCCCTTTGGACCAGCAAGGCCAAAGCCAGATTGAGATCCTTCTCCGCCGTCCCGTCGGCGGAGAGTACCCCCGCGTCGCGGCCGCCGTGGGCGGCGTCCAGGACCACGACCTTCACCCCCTGACCCGCCGCCCCGGAGGGGAGCATCGTCAGGGAGAGAAGGAAAAGCAACAAAGCGATGAGACTCGACCGTTTCATATATAAATCAGCCGCCCTTAAGCAGGCGGCTTCATAGCCCAACCTTCTTGGCCTTGTCAATGACCATCGTCTTTCCTAACCCCGGCGCAGTCTCTCCACCGTCATGACGCTCTTGAGTTTCCTTATGGAGGCCATGAGGTGGTTGAGCTGCTCCAGGTCGTTGACGTCGAGCTGGAAATCGCAGATGGCCCTCAGATCGGGGGTGGTCTCCACCTCGGCGTGGGAGATGTTGATGTCCATGGCGGAGATGGCGGAACTGACCTCGGCGAGGACCCCCTTCTTGTCCCGGCAGACGACCCTCATGTGGACGGGGTAGGTCTCCTTCCCCTTGACGTTCCAGTTGACCTCGAGGATCCGCTCGGGATCCAGTTCCGCCAGGTTGGGGCACTGGGTGGTGTGGATCGTGATCCCCCTCCCCCGGGAGATGTAACCCACGATCTCGTCCCCCGGTATGGGGGCGCAGCACTTGGCGAACTTGACGAGGACGTCGTCGATCCCCGTCAGGCTGATCCCCATGGGGGAGGGAGGCGTGACCTTCGCCTTGGGTTTCTCCACCTTCTCCTCGGGCTTGACGAGGTCCTCGGGGAGGAAGCGGTTGACGACGTGACGGGCGGAGATCCGGCCGTACCCCACGTGGGCCATCAGGTCGTCGATATCCCCCACGCCGTTGTCCTCGCAGACCTTTTTCATCTGTTCGGACTTGACGAATTGGGAGAGCTTCAGGTTGTGCTTCTTGAACTCCCTCTCGAGGATGTCCCGGCCCAGCTCGATGCTCTTCTTCCGTTCCTCCGTCTTGATCCAGTTCTTGATCTTCGAGCGGGCCCGGGAGGTGACGGCCCATTTCAACCAGTCCTTGCCGGGGTGGTGACCCGCCTGGGTGATGATCTCGACGGTGTCGCCGTTCTGGAGCTCGTACTTCAGGGGGACGATGTTGCGGTTCACCTTGGCGCCGATGCAGGAGTGGCCCACGTCGGTGTGGATGCTGTAGGCGAAGTCGATGGGCGTGGCCCCCTTGGGGAAGGCCTTCACGTCGCCGTTGGGGGTGAAGACGTAAACCTCGTCGGGGAAGAGGGCCATCTTCAGGTTGGACATGAACTCCCTGGGCGAGCCCGAGTCCTGCTGGACCTCCAGGAGCTCCCGGAGCCTCATGATCTGCTCGTCCTCCGCCCCGAGCTTCGAACGCTTCTCCTTGTACCGCCAGTGGGCCGCGATGCCCTCCTCGGCCCACTCGTGCATCTCCCGGGTGCGGATCTGGATCTCCACCCTCTCCCCGTAGGGGCCGATCACCGTCGTGTGGAGGGACCGGTAACCGTTGGCCTTGGGCATGGCGATCCGGTCCTTGAAACGGCCGGGGACGGGCTTCCAGAGGGCGTGGACGACGCTGAGGGCCTCGTAGCACGACTTGTCCTGGTCGCTGTCGAGGATGATCCGGAAGGCGATGAGGTCGTAAACCTCGTCGAAATCGATGCCCTGGCTCTTCATCTTGTTGTAGATGCTGAAGAAGTGCTTGGCCCGGCCTTCCACCTCGCCCTTGAGGCCGAACTTGGCGATCTCCTGGCTGATGATGCCCTTGACCTCTTCCGTGTAGGCGAGGCGCTGCTCCTTCTTCTTGTCCACCCGGCGCCTGATCTCCTGATAGGCCTCCGGGTAGAGATAGAGGAAGGCCAGGTCCTCGAGCTCCACCTTGATCCAGTTGATCCCGAGGCGGTTGGCGAGGGGGGCGTAGAGCTCCAGGGTCTCCCGGGCGATGAACTGCTGCTTCTCCGGGGGGTGGTACTGGAGGGTGCGCATGTTGTGGACCCGGTCGGCCAGCCTCACCAAAAGGACCCGGATGTCCGTGGACATGGCGAGGATCATCTTGCGGAAGTTCTCCGCCTGGCGTTCCTCCTGGCTCCCGAAGGTGATGCGGCTGATCTTGGTCAGGCCGTCGACGAGCTGGGCCACGTCGGCCCCGAAGTTATCGCTCACCTGCTCGAGGGTGGTCAGGGTGTCCTCGACGGTGTCGTGGAGGAGACCCGTGACGATGGTCGCGGCGTCCATCTTCATGTCCGCCAGGATCCCCGCCACCTCCATGGGGTGGGTGAGGTAGGGCTCCCCCGAGAGGCGCAACTGCCCCTGGTGGACCGTGGCGGAAAAGACGTAGGCCTTCTCTATCTTCTCCAGATCTTCCTGGTTCAGGTAGGATTGGGTCTTCTCGAGGATGTCGGTGATACGAAGCATTACGTGACGGGCATCGCCTCGTTGATCATCCTTGCAAGTTCGTCCGCGGCCTTGTCGATTTCGACGACGGTGACCGCGCCGGTTCTGCGCTCGCGGATCTCCACCTTGCCCTCCGCCAGGCGCTTGGGACCGACGGTGACCCTAAGGGGGATGCCGATGAGATCGGCGTCCTTGAACTTGACCCCCGCCCGCTCGTCCCGGTCGTCGAGGATGGCCTCCACACCCCTTTCGGCGAGGGCCTCGTAGACCTTCTCCGCCGCCTCCCTCAGGGGGGCCTCGTTGACGTTGACGGGCGTGACGATGACCTGGTAGGGGGCGATGGACATGGGCCAGATAATGCCGTCCCGGTCGTGGTTCTGTTCGATGCAGGCGGCCACCGTCCTCCCCACGCCGATACCGTAGCACCCCATGACCATGGGCCGCTCCTTGCCGTCCCGGTCGAGGAAGTGGGCCTTCATGGGGGCGCTGTACTTCGTCCCGAGCTTGAAGACGTGACCCACCTCGATCCCCCGGGCGAAACGGATCTCCTTCCCGCACCGGGGACAGGAGTCGCCTTCCCTCACGGCCCTGAGATCGGCGAAGACGGGTTTGGGGAAGTCCCTCCCGAAGTTCACGTTCTTGACGTGGTAATCCTCCCGGTTGGCCCCCGCCACCATGTTGAGGCGGTTCATGACGGAATAGTCGGCATAGACGGGGCACGAGATCCCGATGGGTCCGACGAAACCCCGGGGGGAACCCGCCACCTGGACGATCATGTCGTCCATGGCCATCTCGAGGACGTCGCAGCCCAGGAAGTTCTTCACCTTGATCTCGTTCACCTCCTCGTCGCCCCGGATCAGCACGGCCACCGGTTTGCCGTCGGCGCTGAAGACGAGGGTCTTGATCACGTCCTGGGGGCGGACGGAAAGGAAGGCGCACACCTCCTCGATGGTCCGCACCTCGGGGGTGTGGACCTCCTCCAGGGGCAGAAAGGCCCCCTCGTCCAGGGGCGTCTCCTCCGGGCGGGCGATCTCGGCCTTTTCCAGGTTCGCCGCGTAACCGCACCGCTCGCAGAAGACCATGGCGTCCTCCCCGGAATCGGCGATGACGAGGAACTCGTGGGAGAAGCTGCCGCCGATGCTTCCCGAATCGGCCTCCACGGCCCTGAACCTCAGGCCGCAGCGCGTGAAGATCCTCTCGTAGGCCTCGAACATCTTCCGGTAACTCGCCTCGGCGCCCTCCTCGTCGGCGTCGAAGCTGTAGGCGTCCTTCATGGCGAACTCGCGGCACCTCATGACGCCGAACCGGGGCCTGATCTCGTCCCGGAACTTGATCTGGATCTGGTAGAGATTCAGGGGGAGCTGACGGTAGGATTTCACCTCGTTGCGGACGATGTCCGTGATGACCTCCTCGTGGGTGGGGCCGAGACAGCACTCGCTGTCCCTCCGGTCCCGGAAGCGGAGGAGTTCCTTTCCGTAGAGGGACCACCGGCCCGACTCGCGCCAGAGGTCCGCCGGCTGGACCATGGGCATGAAGAGCTCCTGGGCCCCGGCGCGGTTCATCTCTTCCCTGATGATCTGCTCCACCTTTCTGACGACCCTGTAGCCCAGGGGAAGGTAATTGTAGATGCCGCTCGTCAGTTTCCTGATCATGCCCGCCCTGATCATGAGCTGGTGGCTCACCACCTCGGCGTCCGACGGCACCTCGCGTCCCGTAGGGAGAAACATCCGTGAATACCGCATGTTATGGTCATACCTCCTTGTCTTTAACCGTCAACCCCTCGATTTCGTTCATCAGGGCCTCGACGAGATCCCCTTCCCTCACCTTGGCCACGACCCGGCCCTTCTTGAAGACCAGGCCCATCCCCCGCCCGCCGGCGATACCCACGTCGGCCTCGGCGGCCTCCCCGGGGCCGTTCACCACGCAGCCCATGATGGCCACCTTCAGGGGGGTCTTGACGCCTCTGAGAAGTTTTTCCACCCGGCGGCACAGACGGACGAGGTCGATCTCGCACCGGCCGCAGGTCGGGCAGGAGATGATGTCCACCCCGACCTTCCTTATATTTAAGGCACGAAGGATGGCGTACGCAAGGGGAATTTCCGAGACGGGGTCGCCCGTCACGGAGACCCGGATGGTGTCGCCGATACCCTCCATCAGGAGCGTCCCTATCCCCAGGGCGGACTTGACGGCGGCCGGGACGACGGTCCCCGCCTCCGTCACCCCCAGGTGCAGGGGATAATCGCAGGCCCCGCTCAAGAGGCGGTAGGCCTTGATCGTCGTCGGGACGTCGGAGGACTTGACGGAGATCTTGACGGCGTCGAAGCCGTGGTCCTCCAGGAGACGCACGTGGTTCAGGGCGCTCTCGGCCAGGGCCTCCGCCCGGGGCCCCCCGTGGCGCCTCAGGAGTTCCTTTTCCAGGGAGCCGGCGTTGACGCCGACGCGGATGACGGCCTTCCTGTCCGCCGCGGCGCGGCAGATCTCCCCTATGTCGCGCCGGGGCATGTTCCCCGGGTTGATCCGGATCCCGGCGACGCCGGCCTCCAGGGCGAGAAGGGCCAGGGCGGGCCGGAAGTGGATGTCGGCGATGACGGGGATGGGGGCCCCTTTCACGATGCGTCCCAGGGCGGCGGCGGCCTCCTCGTCGGGGACGGCCACGCGGACGATCTCGCAGCCCGCCGCCGTGAGCCTCCGGATCTGCCTCAGGGTGCGCCCCGCGTCCCGGGTGTCCGTGGAGGTCATGGACTGGACGACGACGGGGGCGCCGCCGCCGATCCGCACCTTTCCCACCATGACGGGGCGGGTCTTTTTCCTCGACGGCGCCTCTTCCATCGCGGGGGGTTTCAGGTGAGCCTGAGGACGGCCTCGCGGATCCTCTTCGTCCCCTCCACGATGTCTTCCATGGACGTGGCGTAGGAGAGGCGGATGTAGGCGTCGTTGCCGAAATCGGCGCCGGGCACCACGGCCACCCCCGCCTCGTCGAGGAGGTAGGAGGCGAAATCCGAAGACGAGTTGATGACCGTCTCGCCCGCCCGCCGGCCGAAGAGGCCGTCACACCGCGGGAAGACGTAGAAGGCCCCCTGGGGGCAAAGACAGCTCAGGCCGGGGATGTCGTTGAGGGCCTTGACGATCACGTCGCGGCGCTCGGCGAAACGGCGCACCATCTCGGCCACCGGTCCCTGGTCCCCCCTCAGGGCCTCCACGGAGGCCTGCTGGGAGATGGAGGTCGGGTTCGAGGTGTTCTGGCTCTGGAGCTTCGTGACGGCGGCGATGATCTCCTCGGGCCCGGCGGCGTAACCGATGCGCCATCCCGTCATGGCGTAGGCCTTGGACACGCCGTTGACGACGACGGTTTTCGCCTTCAGCTCCTCGCCGACGGAGGCGATGCTGAAAAAGCTCAGGCCGTCGTAGATGATCTTCTCGTAGATATCGTCGGAGATCACCAGGACGTCCCGCCGGGCGACGACCTCCGCCAAGGCCTCGATCTCCCGCCGCGTGTAGGCCGCCCCGGTGGGATTGGAGGGGCTGTTGAGGATGACGGCCCTCGTCCTGTCCGTCAAGGCCTCCTGGAGCTGTGACGGCGTCATCTTGAAACCGTTCTCCTCCGACGTCGGGACGACGACGGGCCTGGCCCCCGTCAGGACGACGATATCCAGGTAAGAGACCCAGTAGGGGGCGGGGATGACGACCTCGTCGCCCTCCTCGAAGAGGACCTGGGCGAGGTTGTAGAGGGTGTGCTTGGCGCCGCAAGAGGCGACGACCTCCGACCGCTTGTAGGACAGGCCGTGGTCCCGCCGCAGCTTCTCGATGACGGCGTCCTTGAGCTCGTCCGTCCCCCCCACGGGGGTGTACTTGGTGAAACCGGCCCTGATGGCCCTGACGGCCGCCTCCTTGATGTGGTCCGGCGTGTCGAAATCCGGCTCTCCCGCCCCGAAGCCGATGATGGATCTGCCCTGGGCCTTCAGGGCATTGGCCTTCATGGTGATGGCCAGGGTGGGGGACGGCTTGATCTTCGTGATCCGCTGCGACAATTTCATCGTGTTTACCTCGTTCGGAATTTTTCCTCCAATCTTTCCAGGACCACGTCGGGGACCAGGCCCTTTACGGAGCCCCCCAGGCCGGCCGCTTCCTTGATGAGATTGGAGCTCGTGTAGAACCATTGATACCCCGTCATCAGAAAGACCGTCTCCACGTCCCGGTTGAGGCGGCGGTTGATGAGGGCCATCTGGAACTCGTACTCGAAATCGGACACGGCCCGCAATCCCCTCAGGATGACGTTGGCCCCCTGGCTCTTGGCGTAGTCCACCAAGAGGCCCGGGCTGCAGTCCACCCGCAGCCTCCCGTCGAGATCCTGCGTCACGAGGCGGATGAGGTCCATCCTCTCCTCGACGGAAAAGAGGGACGACTTGTTCGGATTGTAGGCCACCAGGACGATCAACTCGTCGAACATCCTCAGGCCCCGGACGATGATGTCCAGATGCCCGTTGGTGATGGGGTCGAAGGACCCGGGATAGACAGCGATCTTTTTCGTTTTCATTCTTTATCTCTCCTGTGTCTGGACCTCGAGAAAGGTAACGACGGTGTCGCCGTACCGCCTCGCCTCGATGGACACCCCCTGATCCGCCAGGAGCGACCGATCGTATTCCTCATGGATGGAGTGCTGTATGACCAGGACGCCCCCCGGTCCCAACAGCCCCCCCCGGAGGCAGAGGTCGCAGCAATACCCCACGTAGCCCTCCTCATAGGGGGGGTCGGCAAAGACGACGTCGAAGGTCTCCCCCTTCTCCCGCAGGGCGGCCACGGCCCTGCTCACGGGCAGGGCCAGGACCTTTCCCCTCCCGCTCCAGCCGAACTCCTCGAGGGAGCGGCGAATGGCCTCGGCGCTCCTGCGGTTCCTCTCCACGAAAACGACCTTCACGGCGCCGCGGCTCAGGGCCTCGATACCGACAGCCCCCGTCCCGGCGAAGAGATCGAGGAAGCTTAGCCCGGTCATTTCCGGCAGGATGTCGAACAGGGCTTTCCTGACCAACTCCGGGGTGGGCCTGAGGCGGTTGTCCCCGGAGGGCGGGATCTTCCTCCCCCGCGCCTTCCCGCCGGTGATTCTCATGCCCTTCGGTCTGTTACAGGTAGTCCTTAACGAGGATCTCCGCGATCTGGACGGCGTTGAGGGCCGCTCCCTTCCTGAGGTTGTCGGCCACCACCCAGAGATTGATCCCGTTGGGTATGGATTCGTCCTCCCTGATGCGACCCACGAAGGTCTCGTCCTTGCCCGCGGCGTTGATCGCCAGGGGGTAGAGACGGTTCTTCGGGTCGTCGATGACGACGACACCCGGGGCCTTCGACAGGAGGTCCCGCACCTCGTCGGCCGTGATCTTCCTTTTCGTCTCCACGTTCACGGACTCGGAATGGGCGTAGAAGACGGGGACCCTCACCGTCGTGGCCGTGACGGCGATATCCGGGTCGCCCATGATCTTCTTGGTCTCGTTGACCATCTTCATCTCTTCCTTCGTGTAGCCGTTGTCGAGGAAGACGTCGATCTGGGGGAGACAGTTGAAGGCGATCTGATGGGGATAGACCTTCACGACGGGGTCCTGGAAGGACAGGAGGGCCCGCGTCTGCTGCTCCAGCTCGTCGATGGCCTTCTTGCCCGTCCCCGACACGGACTGGTATGTGGAGACGACGATCCGCTTGATCCCCGCGGCGTCGTATATGGGCTTCAGGGCCACCACCATCTGGATGGTGGAGCAGTTGGGGTTGGCGATGATGTTCTTGTTCCTGTATTCGGCGATGGCCTGGGGGTTCACCTCCGGCACGACGAGGGGGACCTGGGGATCCATGCGGAAGGCGCTGGTGTTGTCGATGACGACACACCCCTCCCGGGCGGCGATGGGGGCGAAGCGCTCGCTGACGCTCCCGCCCGCCGAGAACAGGCCGATCTCCATCCCCTTGAAGGAGTCTTCCCCAAGGACCTCCACGGGGATCTCCTTGCCCCGGAACTCCAGATACTTGCCCAAGGACCGCTCCGAGGCCAGGAGCCTCAGGTTGCCGACGGGGAAATCCCTCTGTTCCAGGACCCTGATCATCTCGTTGCCGACGGCGCCCGTGGCGCCGACGACGGCTACATTGAAGGTTCGCATACAAAACTCCTCACCACGATTATTAAAGGGGCGACCCCTTCGGATCGTTCACCCTCCCTTTTCTTCGTCGTCAGACGACGGGGCAATTGGCCCCTTTCTTCCTCTCCTCCCACTGCTGCATCCTCTTGCGGTAGATCTTCTGGACGGCCCAGATGGGCCCCGAGACGCTGTAGCCCGCCGTGAAGGTGAAGAGCATGATCTGGGGTTCCGCGGCGATCAGGACGAGGACGAGGATGATGAGGATGAAGGACATGAAGGGCTTGCGGGCGAAGAAGTTGAGGTCCTTGAAGCTGTAGTACTTGATGCTGCTCACCATGAAGAGGGACAGGACGAACACGCTGAGCAAGACCCCCACGTGATGGAACTGACCGTGACCGCCCAGCTTGTAGTAGAGGAGGACCCCCGTCGCCACGATCGCGGCGGCCCCGGGGATGGGCAGCCCGTTGAAGACCCGGCTCTCGATGATGCCGATCTGGATGTTGAAGCGGGCCAGCCTCAAGGCGCCGCAGGTGACGAAGAGGAAGGAGACGAGCCAGCCCCATTTACCGAACTCCGCCAGGGACCAGGTATAGGCCAGGATGGCCGGCGCCACGCCGAAGGCCACGAGATCCGAGAGGGAGTCGTACTCGGCCCCGAACTTGCTCGTCGTGTTCGTCATGCGGGCGATCCGCCCGTCCAGGGCGTCGAGGACGGCGGCGATCAAGACGGCCACGGCGGCCACCTCGAAGTGACCCTTCATGGAGGCGACGATGGAATAGAAGCCGGAAAAAAGGCTCGCCGTCGTGAAGAGGTTCGGCAGGACATAGATCCCCTTTTTCACGTTGTCTTTGCGAAAGGGCCTTCGTCTTTTCATGGCAGCTCTCCTATGGGTGTCTCGCCCGCCCGGACCTTGGCGCCCGTCTTCACCAGGATCCGCGTCTCGGGGGGCATGTAAACGTCCAGGCGGGACCCGAAACGGATCATCCCGAACCTCTCCCCTTTCTCCACCTCCATCCCCTTGGAGATCCAGCACACGATCCGCCTCGCGATGAGGCCCGCGACCTGGATCGTCAGGATCCTCCGCCCGTCTTTCCGCTCCAGGAGGACGGCGTTCCGTTCGTTCTCCGCCGAGGCCTTGTCCAGGTTGGCGGAGAGGAACCGCCCGGGGTAGTACCTTATCTCCTCCACCCGGCCCGCGCAGGGGGCCCTGTTGACGTGGACGTTGAAGACGTTCATGAAGATGCTCACCTTCTTCGCGGGGGCCGCAAGGAGCTCGTGGGCGGCGTTCTCCTCGACGACGATCACCTTTCCGTCCGCCGGGGAGATGATGTAGGCGGGCTCCTGGGGTGTTACCCGATCGGGGTTGCGGAAGAACCAGACGACGAAGAAGGTGATGAGGAAAAGGACGAAGGCGGAGAAACGATAACCGAGGGCGGCGGCGCTCAAGGTGAAGACGGCGGGGGGCAGGATGAAGGGCAGCCCCTCACGGGCGATGATGCCCCGATGATTTCTCTCCATGACCTTGTCCTTCAATTTTGTTTGTCATTCTATCTTAGGCCCTTGGTCTTGTCAACGTCCGCGCGGCCTTTTTCTCCTCCGCCTCCGAGAGGCGCCGATAACGGGGCGCGAAGGTCAAAGGGTCCTCGGCCCCTTCCTCGAGGTAGTCGCGGTAGGCGAGGAGACCCACCTGGGCCGCCCGCACCGTCCGCGGCGGACCCTCCTCGATCCGGGCCAGGTCCCCGAGGATTCGGCGTATGATGGTCCCGTAGGTCTCGAGGCCTTCACCGACGAAGAGGGTTTTTTCCTCAATACGCCCCGCGAGGGCCTCGATGTCCGACACGCCGTCGGGGACAAGATTCCTCGGCCTGCCGCCCTCGTTCATGTACAGGCCCCAGTAGACCTGTCCCCGCCGGGCGTCCAGGAGGGGGCAGACCAGCAACCCCTCCGTCGCGGCGGCACCGAGGGCGAGGGCCGCCAGGGTGGAGACGCCCCGGACGGGCTTACCCATGGCCATGGCCAGGCCCTTGACGGTGGCCGCGCCGATGCGGAGCCCCGTGAAGGAACCGGGACCCACGGTGCATGCGAAGAGGTCCACCTCCCGCAGGGGCACGCGGGTCAGGGCGGTCAGGGCCTCGACGGCGGGGAGGAGGGTCTCCGAGTGGTGACGGCCGGAGGCGAGGGTGATCTCGCCCAGGAGCCGTTCGTCGTCGTGGAGGGCCGCCGAGAGGGTCCGTCCCGAGGTGTCGATGGAGAGGGTCTTCATTTCGTGAAGAACTTCGTCACCTCGTTGACGGCCTTGATGTCCAGGCGGTCGATGTCCATGGCGAAGACGAAGATCATCAAAAGCACCAGGATGACGAAACCCACCTGCTGGGCCCGCTCCCGCCACCGGAGGCTCACGGGCCGGCCGCGGAGGGCCTCGACGGCGTAGAAGAACAGATGCCCCCCGTCCAGGATGGGGATGGGCAGGAGGTTGAGGACCCCCAAATTGATGCTCAAGACGGCCATGAAGAGGATGAAGGGGATGATCCCTTCCTTGACCTGGGCCCCCGCCATCTGGGCGATGAGGATGGGGCCGCCCAGGTTCCGGGGGGAAAGGACCCCCTCCAGGATCTTGACGATGCTCATGACGGTGAGTTTCGTGATGACCCACGTCTGCTTCACGGCGCCGTAGGCCGCCTGGGCGGGGTTTTGCCTGACGACGACGGTTTTGGGGGAGGGACCGATGCCGATCTTGTAAACCTTGACCTCCTCGCCGAAGATGTTGCGGCCCGAAACCGGCCTCGGCGTCACGGCCAGCTCCACCCGCTTGTCCGCCCTCAGGACGGTGAGCCTGAGGGTCTTGCCCTCGCTTCGGGCGATCCGTTCGGCCATCTCATCCCACCGGCTCACGTTGACGCCGTCCACGGCCTCGATGACATCCCCGGCGACGAGCCCCGCCTCCTGGGCCGCCGATCCCGGCATGACCGTCCCGACGACGTTGGAGAGGACGGGGACACCGACCATGTTCACGATAAAGAAGACGATCAGGGCCAGGAGGAAATTGAAGGCCGGCCCGGCGGCGACGATGGCCATCCTCCGCCAGACGGACTGTTCCATGAAGGACCGACGTCTCTCCTCGGCGGAGAGTTCCTCCGTCTCCGACTCCCCCAGGAGTTTCACGTACCCCCCCAGGGGTATGAGGGAGATCAGGTATTCCGTCTCCCCCACCTTCCGGCCCACGAGTTTCCTGCCGAAGCCGAGGGAGAATTTCAGGACCCCGACCCGGAAGTACTTGGCCATGAGAAAATGGCCCAGCTCGTGGGCGAAGATGAGGATGCCCAGGAGGATGATAACGGAAACGATATTGACGCCGATCATGACGAAATTCCCCTGATGATCTTCTCCGCGATTTCCCGGGCCCGCCCGTCGGCCCACAGGAGATCCTCCACCGTCGGTCGGGCGTTCTCCTCCACGGTCTCCAGGGTCCTCTCGATGACCCGCGGGATGGCCTTGAAGGGGATGCGGCGGGACAGAAAGGCCTCCACGGCCTTTTCGTTGGCGGCGTTCATCACCGCCGGCCTGTTTCCCCCCGCCCGGCCCGCCTCGTAGGCCAGACGCAGACAGGGGAACCTCTCCCCGTCCGTCCTTTCGAAGGTCAAGGAAGACAGGGCCGTGAGGTCCAGGGAGGGAACGCCCGCCGTGATCCGGTCGGGGTAGGCCAGGGCGTAGGCGATGGGGACGCGCATGTCCGGCAGGCCCAGCTGGGCCAGGAAGGAGCCGTCCTCGTACTCCACGAGGGAGTGGACGATGCTCTGGGGATGGATCACCACCTCGATCCCGTCGTAGGGCCTGCCGAAGAGCCAGTGGGCCTCGATGACCTCGAGACCCTTGTTCATCATCGTCGCCGAATCGATGGTGATCTTCTTCCCCATCCGCCAGTTGGGGTGACACAGGGCCTCCTCCGGCGTCACCTTCTCCAGCTCCGCCGCGGAGAGGCGGCGAAAGGGCCCTCCCGAGGCCGTGAGGACGATGCGCCGCACCCGGTCCCGCCGCTGGCCCTCGAGGCATTGGAACACGGCGCTGTGCTCGCTGTCGACGGGGATGACCCTGACACCCCTCTCCCTGACCGCCGCCGTGAGGTGTTCCCCCGCCACGACGAGGGACTCCTTGTTGGCCAGGGCGACGTCCTTCCCCGCCTCCACGGCGGCCAGGGTGGGGATGAGGCCCGCCGCCCCGACCATGGCGCTGAGGACCGTCTGGGCCTCCGTCTCGGCGGCGACGGCCCGATACCCCTCCTGACCGTGGAGGATCTCCGTTTTCACGCCCCCGTGAAGGAGGGCCTGGAGGGCCGAGGCCGCCTCAGCGTCGAGGACCGCCGCCACCCGGGGCCGGAAGCGCTCGATCTGCTCTTTCAGGAGACCCACGTTGCGCCCCGCCGCCAGGGCCGTCACTGCGAAGCGGTCCCGGTGGAGGTCGATGACCTTCAGGGCGTTGACGCCGATGGAGCCCGTCGAGCCGAGGATGGCGATCCGTTTCATCCCGCCACCCAGAGACGGTAGTAATAGACGTAGGGGGAGATGAACAAAAGGCAGTCCAACCGGTCGAGGACGCCCCCGTGGCCCGGCAGGAGGGTCCCGGAGTCCTTGACGCCCGCCGATCTCTTGAGGAGGGACTCGCAGAGGTCCCCCAACTGCCCCGTGACGCTGCCGCTGAGGCCCAGCCAGGCCGCGTGGAGGACGGGCAGGCCCGGCAGGAAGAGTTCCCGGTAGATCAGGGCCGCGACGGTGCTGGCGACGACGAGGGCCACGGTCCCCGCCACGCTCTTGCCCTGGCTCACGGCGGGGCAGAGCCTGGTCCTGCCGAAGCGCCGGCCCACGTAGTAGGCCGCCACGTCCCCGGAAAAGGCGATGACGACGACGAAGAAGACCCAAAAGACGCCGTCCGGGCCGCCTCGGAGCCATATCAAATGGGAGAGTAGGAGGGGGATGTAGAGGACGCCGAAGACGGCCTTCGCCGCCCCTTCCCAAGCTATCGCCTCGCCCCTGAGGGTGGCGAGGTGGAGGATGAAGAGGGCGGGCACGGCCAGGGTCACGATCCCGAGGACGACGGCCCCCTCCCGGAGGTAGAAGGCCACGGGAACGACGACGGAAAAGACCAGGACCCCGATCTTCCGGATTCCCTGTCCCTCCCCGAAGGCCATGCCGTTGTACTCCCAGACGCCCGCCAGCATGAAGAAGGCGACGAAGAGGGTGAAGACGAGCTGGGACCCCCAGGCGACGACGGCAAAGAGCAGCGGCACCAACACCAGGGCCGTCAGCCATCGCTGGAGGTGCGACCTCTCCATCACCCCTCCGCCTGCCCGCTGACGCGGCCGAAACGACGTTCCCGCCGCTGGAAATCCCTGATGGCCGCCAGGAGCTCCTCTTTCGTGAAATCGGGCCAGAGGGTGTCGGTGAAGTAGAATTCCGTGTAGGCGCACTGCCAGAGGAGGAAGTTGCTGATCCGGTACTCCCCGCTGGTCCGGATCAACAGATCGGGATCGGGGAGGTCGGCCGTGTAGAGATACCGGGCGAAGGTCTCGCCGTCGATGGCCTCTTTCGTCAGGACGCCCCTGACGACGTCCTCGGCGATCGATCGGGCCGCCCGGACGATCTCGTCCCGGCCGCCGTAACTCAGGGCCAGGGAAAGGACCATGCCCCGGTTGGCGGCCGTCTTGGCCATGGCGTCCCTGAGGATCCCGACGATGGGCTCCCCCAGGGCCTCCAGATCGCCGATGACGTTGAAGCGGATGTCGTTCTCCAGCATCCGCTTCAATTCCGAGCTTATGTAGTCCCTCAGGATGCCCATGAGACCCGCCACCTCCTGGGGCGGCCGGTACCAGTTCTCCGAGGAGAAGGCGTAGAGGGTCAGGCAGGGGATGCCGATCTCGCGGCAGGCCTCAACGATGACGCGCACCGCCTCGGCGCCCTTGCGGTGGCCGGCCAGGCGGCCGAGGGTGTGACGGCGGGCCCAGCGGCCGTTGCCGTCCATGATGATGGCGATGTGTCGAGGCAGTCGGTTCGGGTCGATCTCTTCCATGGGCTGGGCTGTAACACAAGGGACATAGGTAATCAAGACGCCTTTCATGGTCGGCCGCTTCCCCGTGTCTCGTCCCGGCGTCTCCCCCCCGGCAACGGCGGACGGGGATTTCGTAACGAGAAAAGGCCCCGCCTCTCCTCTCTCCGGCGGGGCCCCTTCGGCGCCGATACGGGAAAGGGCGGATCAGATCTCCATGATCTCTTTCTCCTTGGCCGCCAGGATGGCGTCGACCTTCTCGATGTAGCGGTCCATCTTCTTCTTGACCTCCTCCTGATAGGTGAACATCTCGTCCTCCGAGATCTTGTTCTCCTTCTTGAGGGCCTTGAAGTGCTCGTTGGCGTCCCGGCGGGCGTTGCGGAGTTTCACCTTGCACTCCTCCGCCCCTTTTCTCACGACCTTCACCAGCTCCTTGCGCCGCTCCTCCGTCAGGGGCGGGATGACGAGGCGGACGACCTTCCCGTCATTGGACGGCATGAGACCGAGCTCCGACCTCTGGAGGGCCTTTTCGATGGACCCGATGACGCCCGTGTCCCAGGGGGCGATGACGATCATGCGGCTCTCGGGGATGGAGAGGTTGGCCACCTGGTTCAGGGGTGTCGGGACGCCGTAGTAATCGACCTTGATGCCGTCCAAGAGGGCCAGGGAGGCCCGGCCTGTCCTCACCTTGCTGAAGGATTTCTCCAGGGCCATGACGGCCTTGTCCATATTATCCATCAATTCCTTGAATATCTCGTCTTTCATAAGTCATCCCTCCAATATGGTGCCGACGGGTTCCCCGCAGACGGCCCGCAAGATGTTGCCCTTCTTCATCAGGTTGAAAACGACGACGGGAAGGCGGTTTTCCCGGCAAATGGCCACGGCGGCGGCGTCTATCACCCTCAGGTCCCTCGTGAGGACGTCGGTGTAGGTGATGCGGTCGAAATGGACCGCCTCGGGGTGGCCGACGGGGTCCCGGTCGAAGACCCCGTCCACCTTCGTGGCCTTCAGGAGGGCCTCGGCCCCGATCTCCACGGCCCGCAGGGCCGCCGCCGTGTCGGTGGAGAAAAAGGGATTCCCCGTCCCCCCGCCGAAGATGACCACCCTGCCCTTCTCGAGGTGCCTCAGGGCCCGGCGGGGGATATAGGCCTCGCCGATCTCCTTCACCTCGATGGCCGACTGGACCCTCGTCTCGAGGCCCCTCTTCTCCAGGACGCTCTGGAGGGCCAGACAGTTGATCAGGGTGGCGATCATGCCGGCGTAGTCCGCCGTCGTCCTGTCCATGCCCACCCGGTGGGCCTCCCGGCCCCGCCAGAAATTCCCGGCCCCGATGACGACACCGATGCGGACACCGATCCTGACGACCTCCTCGATCTCCGCGGCGATCTCGTTGAGGACGGAGAAATCGATCCCCCCGGCCTGACGGCCCTGGAAGGCCTCTCCGCTCAGCTTCAAGAGGACCCGTCGGTATCGGGGCCCGCCGTCTTGGCCGCCCTTCAACCCTTCGTTTCCTCTCCGAGCTGGAACCGGGCGAAACGGCGCAGGACGATGTTCTCACCCGTCTTGGCGATCATGTTGTTGATCAGGGTCTCGACGGTGATGTCCGTGTTCTTTATGAATTTCTGGTTGAGGAGACAGACCTCCTCGTAGAATTTCTTCAGTTTCCCCTCGATGATCCGGTCCCAGATCTTCTCGGGTTTCTTTTCCGCCGCCAGTTGTTCCTTGTAGATGTTCTTCTCCCGCTCCAGGGCCTCCGGTGGTATGTCCTCGGGACGGACGTAGAGGGGGTTGGAGGCGGCGACGTGCATGGCGAGGTCCCTGGCCAGTTCCTTGAAGTCGTCGGTCTTGGCCACGAAATCGGTCTCGCAGTTGAGCTCCACCAACACGCCGATCTTTCCCCCCATGTGTATGTAGGCGGCGATGGTGCCGTCCTTGGCGGCCTTGGACGACCTCTTGGTAGCCGCCGACATGCCCTTCTTACGCAGGTAATCGACGGCCTTGTCGAAATCGCCGTCGGAGGCCTTGAGGGCCTCCTTGCAGTCCATCATCCCGGCACCGGTCTTGACCCGTAGTTGTTTCACCATCTCCGATGTTATATCCACTTTCGCATCCTCCTTGAGATTTTCCTTAGTCGTAGGTCTCTTCGTAGGGGCTGTCTTCCTCGGCCATCGCCACGCTCTCCGGGACGTCCGCCTCGTCGTCCTCCCTCACGGGGACCTCCACGGACGTGACCTCTTTGTCACCTTCGGCCTGGAGACGCTCCTCGAGGCGCCTCTTGCCCTCGATGACGGCGTCGGCCATGCGGGACGTGAAGAGCTTGATGGCCCGGATGGCGTCGTCGTTGCCCGGGATGATGTAATCCACCTCGTCGGGGTTGCAGTTCGTGTCCACCATGGCCACGATGGGGATCTTCATCTTCCGCGCCTCTTTGACGGCGATGTCCTCCCGCTTGGGATCGACGATGAACAGGGCGCCCGGGTAGCCCTTGATGTTCCTGATCCCCCCGAGGACCTTCTCCAGGCGGACCCTCTCCTTCTGGAGGGACAGGACCTCCTTCTTGGGGAAGGAACGGACCGAGTCGTCGGCGAACATGGCGTCGAGCTTGTTCAGGCGGTCGATGCTCTTCTTGATGGTCACGAAATTGGTGAGCATCCCCCCGAGCCAGCGCTGGTTCACGTAGGGCATGCCGCACCTCTCCGCCTCCTCCCTGATGGATTCCTGGGCCTGTTTCTTCGTGCCCACGAAGAGGAGCTCTCCGCCCCCCGCCACCATCTCCACGACGAAGTCGTAGGCCTTCTGGAACAGGACCACCGTCTGCTGCAGGTCGATGATGTAGATCCCGTTCCTCGCCCCGAAGATGTAGGGCTTCATCTTGGGGTTCCACTTGTTGGTCTGGTGACCGAAGTGGACCCCCGCTTCCAAGAGCAGTTTCATGGAAATACCGGCCATAAGTCACTCCTTGTTCTGGTTTTTTCCGCCACGCCGGTCTCCTGGAAGGGCAACCCCCGTCGTCGCGGGGGCAACCGGCCGTCCCATCCCGGCGTGTGAGAAATTCGCGGAGATTTAGCACGGAAGTTTCATCGCATCAAGATAAAAATCAATCCTCCCCCAGATCGGCCATGATGGCGGCACGGAGGAGTTTTTTCGTTCTCGCGACGATCTTCTCGTACTGGAGACAGTTGCGCTGCACGTAGAGGCCGATGTCGGCGAAGCGGTTCTTCGGCACCCTTTCCGAGAGAAAGGCGACGAGGGCCGTCGTGGATTGAAAACGCCGTAGGAACAGCTCCCCCCGGTTGTTCGAGAAGAGGAGGCAGAACTTGTTCAGGGCCTTGCGGTCATGGGCCTCCTCGAAGCTGACGATGACCAGGAGCCTCTCCAGGGTCTCGTCACGGCGGAAATTCTCGAAATCCACGGCGCTGACGTCCATCTTTCCGAAGAGACCCTCGATGACCTTCGCCAGGTTCACGATCTCCTGCAGGGTCACGGAGGTGGCGTTGGGGATCATCCGCAGGTGCCCGGGCCGGTAGAGGTCGTTCCAGATGAGGTAGGCGAGGCAGTAGATGACGTCGCCGCTCTCCACGATCCTCACGGCAGGGTCGTAGTCGGGCGAGACGATCCACCTGCCGCCCTCGTAGGAGAGGGTCAGGGCCGGGAGGTTCAGGTTCTCCAGGGGCTTGTGGATGATGGGGATCTTGTGGGGCCTCTTCTTGAGGCAGGAGAAGAGCTTCTGCCCGATGACCTCCATGTCGTCCATCTTGGCGGCCGTGGGCGTCTCCCGCCACTCGTCGCGGATCCGGCGGTAACTCTCCATCATGACGCCCAGGATCCGGGAGCCCAGCTCGATCTGCCGATGGAGGGGCCAGGAGGCGAAGCCGTTGAGGTCGTCCACGACGGACATCCCCAGGGGGTGTTCTTTCAGGACACCGGCTAGGAGCTCCTCCTTGACGCCCGCCTTCTTCGTGTAGAGCTTGAGGTCGCAGCGGAGGTAGTAACACTGCTTGACGAACTCGAGGGTCTCTTCCCCCCGGTTTTCCTTGAGGTAGTCGAGGAGGGCCTTCATGGTGAACGTGCCGGGGTCTTGAAAGGCACCCCCCTTCCCCGCCCCGAGGACGCGGTCGCGAAAACGGCGGCAGAGGGGTTCATGGCGGGGGGAGAGGATCAGCATCTCCAGGGTGAGCATCTTGATGATGGACTTCAGGGGGTGGACGAGGGCCTTGTTGAACTGCCAGACGGCGGCCCCGAAGAACTCCTCCCGCTCCACGGCGGTCAGGTCGCCGAGGTCGTTGAAGTCGTAATCGCCCAGCTCGCCGCTCTTGAAGACCGCAAGGAGGCGGCCGTAGTCCGCCCGGCCGTCCTCGTCCCGGCACACCCACCACAGGGGGATCTTCCCCGCCACGACGATCATGGTCCGGTAGAACTCCTCCTTGAGGATACCCCGCTGGAGGCTCCCCGACCCCTCGTAGTCCACGGCCCCGAAGGCGCAATCCCGGATGCCCTCCCGGTCGTTGATGAAGAAATAGACCTGCATCCGCAAAAACGCGTCGAGCCAGTCCTTGACGAGGTTCACCTTCTTCACGAGATCGTTCCGGCAGTGGCCGTCGAAGGTCTTGGCGTCGATGCACAGCCACAGGTCACAATCGGAGACGGCCGTCTGGTGGACCGTGCCGAGGCTGCCCATGGTGTAGAGACCCTCGATGACACAGACCCGGGGCCCGAAGGCGAAGGCCCCGCTCCCCTCCCCGAGGCCGAAGCGGTTCCGAAAGACGGGGATCCTTTTCTTGATCTCCGGGTCGGACTCGATGCCGTGGACCTTGAAGGGTCTCTTGAGACCCGGCAGGTAGCCCGGCACGGCCGGTTCGTTGACGGAAAGGAGCCAGGGGACGAGATAGAGGATCACCTCCGCCTCGCGGGGCGAGAGCTTAGAGAGGATCCGTTTGCGAAAGTGGTTGTACGCCAGGAAGGTCTGCTTGTTCTGCTGGAATGTCTTGAGATGCAAAGGCCCCGGTTTCTTTCATGTGGAGTATTGGGCGTTGATGCGCACGTAATCGAAGGTCAAGTCGGAGGCCCAGACCCGCCACGACCGCCGTCCCATGCCGAGCCTCAGGGTCACGGCGATCTCCGGCCGGGCCATGATCTCCCTCAGGGTCGGCTCGGGGGCCCCTACCCCCCGCCCCCCCGCGAAGAGGAGGACGTCCTCGAGGTAGAGACGCACGGCCTTCTCGGGGAGACCGAGGCCCAGGGAACCGGCCGCCGAGATGATCCTCCCCCAGTTGGGATCGCCGCCGAAAAAGGCCGCCTTCACCAGATTGGCGTTCGCCACGGCCTTGGCCACGGCCTTGGCCTCCCTCGTCGTCGCCGCCTCCTCCACCCTGATCTCGATGACCTTGGTGGCCCCCTCACCGTCCCGCACCATGGCCCTGGCCAGGTCCCCGAGGCAGGCGCAGAGGCCGTCCCTCAAGGCGCCGTAGGCCGCCGTCCCCGACCGGACGGGCCTGTTTCCCGCCCTCCCCGAGGCCATGAGGAGGGCCGTGTCGTTGGTGCTCATGCAGCCGTCCACGGTGACGGCGTTGAAGGTCCGATCCACGGCGTGGCGGAAGACCCTCCCCATGGCCTCCCTCTCCACGGCCGCGTCGGTCATGACGAAGGAGAGCATGGTGGCCATGGAAGGCTCGATCATCCCCGCCCCCTTGGCGAGGCCGCCGATCCGAACGGTCTTCCCGCCGAGCGTCACCTCGCGGAAAGAGGTCTTGGGGAAGCGGTCCGTCGTCATGATGGCCTCCTCGGCCTCCATGAAGCCGTCGGCCCGGAGTCTGGCCACCAGCTCCGGTATCTTGGCCGTGATCCGGCCGACGGGGAGGCGGTGGCCGATGATCCCCGTCGAGGCCGCCAGGACCTCCGCCTCGGGGATCCCCAACTCCTTCGCCACGGCGGCGGTCACGGCCCGGGCGTCGGCGTGGCCCTCTTCCCCCGTGGCGGCGTTGGCGTTGCCGCTGTTGACGACGACGGCCCTGGCCGTGCCGGCGGCGAGCCTCTCCCGGGTCAGGACGACGGGGGCCGCCTTGAAGTCGTTGCCCGTGAAGACCCCCACCGCCGGGACCGGTTCGTCGGCGCAGATCAGGGCCAGGTCCATGCCCCCCGAGGGCTTGACGCCGGAGGCCGCTCCCGCGGCCCGGAAACCCCCGATGACGAAAGTCTTCCTTTCCGTCGACATCTGATCACCTACCGCAGCACTTCTTGTACTTCTTCCCGCTGCCGCAGGGGCAGGGGTCGTTGCGGCCCACCTTGGCCTTCTCCCTCCGGACGGGGGCGTTTTCCGGGACGTCCTCGCCCCGGTTCATGATGTACTCCTGGCGGGCCTCCTCGCGCATCTCCTCCACGTCTTGCTGGGAGTAGATCTGGACCATACAGAGCTTCTCGACGACGTCCTCCTTGATCCGGGCCGTCATGTCCATGAACATGTCGTACCCTTCCTTCTGGTACTCCCGGATGGGGTCCTTCTGGCCGTACCCCCTCAGGCCGATGCCCTCCTTGAGGTGGTCCATGGCCAGGAGATGATCCTTCCAGTGGTTGTCGATGGACTGGAGCATGATCATCTTCACGAGGTAATCCATCAGTTCCTTGCCGTACTGTTCCTCCTTCCTGCGGAGGTGTTCCTTGACGGCCCCAATGATTTCGGGGGCGACCTCGGCGGGCCTGATCCCGTCGGCCCGGCCGGCGAAGTTCAGCTTCAGGGTGAAGAGCTTCTGGACCATGTCGTCGAGGCCCTTGAGGTTCCATTCCTCGGGGTGGGCCTTCTCGTCGATGTATTCGGGGACGAGGCCCTCGACGATCTCCTCGACCATCCCCTCCAGGTCCTCCCACAGCCCCTCGCCCTTGAGGACCTTGCGGCGCTGCTCGTAGATGACCTGGCGCTGCTTGTTCATGACGTCGTCGAACTCGAGGAGGTGCTTGCGGATGTCGAAGTTCTGCCCCTCGACCCGCCGCTGGGCGTTCTCGATGGCCCGGGAGACCAGACGATGCTCGATGGGCTGATCCTCCTCGAGACCCACCCGGTCCATGATGGCGGCGATCTTCTCGGCGCCGAAGATCCTCAGGAGATCGTCCTGGAGGGACAGGTAGAAGCGGGAAGAGCCCTGGTCCCCCTGGCGCCCCGCCCGCCCCCTTAGCTGGTTGTCGATGCGCCGGCTCTCGTGGCGTTCCGTCCCCAGGATGTGGAGGCCCCCCAGGGCCGCCACCCCCTCCCCGAGCTTGATGTCCGTGCCGCGGCCCGCCATGTTCGTCGCGATGGTCACCATGCCCCGCTGGCCCGCCTGGGCCACGATCTCGGCCTCCCGCTCGTGGTGTTTGGCGTTGAGGACGGAGTGCTTGATCCCCAGCCTGGTGAGGTGCCTGCTCAAGAGTTCCGATTTCTCTATGGAGATGGTCCCCACCAAAACGGGCCGCCCCTGGGCGTTCAGTTCCTGGATCTCCCTGATGACGGCCTTGATCTTCTCCTCCTCCGTCTTGTAGATGACGTCGGGGTGATCGACGCGGATCATGGGCATGTTGGTGGGGATCACGACCACGTCGAGGTTGTAGATCTTCTTGAACTCCTCCGCCTCCGTGTCCGCCGTCCCCGTCATGCCCGCCAGTTTCTCGTACATCCGGAAGTAGTTCTGGAAGGTGATGGCGGCCAGGGTCTGGTTCTCCCGCTCGATCTTGACGTGTTCCTTCGCCTCGAGGGCCTGGTGGAGGCCGTCGCTGTACCTCCGGCCGGGCATGATCCGTCCCGTGAACTCGTCGACGATGATCACCTGGCCGTCCTTGACCACGTAATCCACGTCCCTCTTGAAGAGGGTGTGGGCCTTGAGGGCCTGGTTGACGTGGTGGAGGAGCTCCATGTTCCGGGGCTCGTAGAGGTTGGACACCTTCAGGTATTTCTCCACCCTCCCGACGCCCTCCTCCGTGAGGACGACGGTGCGGCTCTTCTCGTCGATGGTGTAGTCCCGGTCCCGGACGAGGCGGGGGATGATCTGGTTGATCCGGTAGTACTTGTCCGTGGACTCTTCCGAAGGGCCCGAGATGATGAGGGGGGTCCGGGCCTCGTCGATGAGGATGCTGTCCACCTCGTCGACGATGGCGTAGTGGAATTCCCGCTGGACGTAGTCCTCCAGGGCGAACTTCATGTTGTCCCTGAGGTAGTCGAAACCGAACTCGTTGTTCGTCCCGTAGGTGACGTCGGCGGCGTAGGCGGCCCGCCGCTCGTCGTCTTCCATGCCGTGGACGATGACGCCGACGGTGAGACCCAAAAAGTTGTAGATGGGCCCCATCCAGGCCGCGTCCCTCCTGGCCAGGTAGTCGTTGACCGTCACGAGGTGGCAGCCCCGTCCCGTCAGGGCGTTGAGATAGAGGGGCATGACGGCCGCCAGGGTCTTCCCCTCGCCCGTCTTCATCTCGGCGATCTTGCCCTGGTGGAGGACGATCCCGCCGATGACCTGGACGTCGAAGGGCCGCATGAAGAGGGTCCGGCGGGCGGCCTCGCGGACGACGGCGAAGGCTTCCGGAAGGATATCGTCGAGTTCCTCGCCGTTTCTCAAGCGTTCCTTGAAGACGTCCGTCATGGCCCTCAACTCGGCGTCGCTCTTGGCGACCATCGACGCCTCGAGGGCGTTGATCTCGTCCAGGATGAGAGAGATCTCCTTCAGGACCCGGTCGTTCTTCGTCCCGATGACCTTTTGCAGCAAGGCGGCGAGCATGGCCTATTCTATTCTTTCGTCACGAAAAGGAGCTTGTCGCCCACCGTGACCTTGTCGCCGGGGGAGACGGAGATCTCCGAGACCTTGCCGCTGACCTCGGAGACGATGTTGTTGAGCATCTTCATGGCCTCTAGGACCACCAGGACCTGACCGACGGAGACCTCCTCGCCCATCTCGACGGCCACCTCGTTCACCGTCCCCGTCACGTGGGCCCGGATGTCGCCCATCTTCCAGGCGGCCTCGATCTCCTTGGGAGACATCAGCTTCTTTTTCGCCGCCTTTTCCTCACCCTCTTCCTCTTCCGTGACGATCGGCTCGGGGTGGTGGTCGATGATCAGATAGGTCACCGTTTCACCCCCGCGGGTCTTGCGCTGGGGCCCGATCTCGATGGAGTGGAGACGGCCGTAGGCGTCGGGGATCTCGAACTTCTCCCCGAGGTTGAAGCCGCCCCGGCGGAACCAGATCTTCGGGGGCAGGACCCAGGTCTTGCCGTATTTGGCCTCGAACTTGAAGAAATCGACGGCGTCGTTGGGGTGCTGGAGGTAGAGGACCAGTTCTTCCTCCGTGGCGGGCCTGCCGATGCGGTGTTCCAGGACCTTCTTCTCCACCTCCAGGTCCACGTCCTCGATCTTCTGGTAGCACGTGTCGCACTCGACGATCCGCTTCCAGTCGTCGCCGAAGACGGCGTGGTAGATCTCGTCGGCGGGGCGGTAGAAGGGGAACTCCCCGTAACGACCCAGCATGAGATTTTTGAGGTCGTCGTTGGCGTCCTTGTAACGCTGCCCCTTCAGGACGTTGTTGACCGCCGTGGTCCAGAGGATCTGGGAACCGGGCGTGACGCTCCACCAGTTGCCCAGCTCCACCTGGACCCGGGGCAGCTCCCTCTGGAGGATCTCGGGCATCCGATGGAGGAACCCGCCCTTGACGGCCTGCTCGAAACTGGAGCCCGTGGCGCCGCCGGGGAGCTTGTGGATCTGGACGCTCGGGTCGAACCCCAGGAACTGGGACTCGAAATCACGGTAGTATTCCCGCTCGGGCCTCAGCTTGTTGGAGGTGTCGATGACGGCCTGGCGGTTTATCCCGACGGCCTTGTAGCCGTAATCCTCGAGGACGTCGATGGCCGTCAGGAGGGGCGGTGGCCCGTAGAACCCCGTGAAGGCGTGATCGCTGGCGTCGACGATCTTCGCCCCGTTGCGGACCGCCTCGACGATCCTCCCCAGGTCCGCCCCGTCCGTGTTATGGCCGTGGTAGTGGATGATGAGGTCGGGATACTTGGCGAGGATGGCCCGCACGAGGTCGCCGATCCTCTTCGGCGTCCCGAGGCCGCCGTGGTTCTTGATGCAGAGGATGATGTCCGGGCCCGTGACGTCCAGGATCTCCCCCACCTTGCGGACGTAGAACTCGTCCGTGTGCTCCGGTCCCGTGGAGAAGCAGATGGAAGGCTCCAGGATGCAGCCCGCCGCCTTGACCTCCTCGAAGACGGGGACCATGTTGGGGATGTAGTTCAAGAAGTCGAAGACCCTCCAGACGTGGACGTAACGGGCGAAGGCCCGGACGGTCAGCCGGATGACGTTCTCCGGGTAGGGACGGTACCCGAAGAGATTGATGCCCCGGCAGAGGGTCTGAAAGAGGGTGTCGGGCATCCTCTCCTGGAGGACCTGGAGCTTTTCCAGGGGGTTGATCTGCTTTCGGAGCATGTCCACGTGGACCGACGCCCCCCCCGAGATCTCGAGGGAGAAGTAGCCCGCGTCGTTCCTCTCCTGGGCCACCAGGAGCTGGGTGTGGGGCATGATGCGGTTCTTGAAGTCGGACTGGGAGAGGTCCCTCTCCGTGTTGGTCAGATAGTAGCCGTCCTGGCGCCTTACCTTCTCCAGTATATAGGCGACCCCCTTTTCCGTCAGTTCCCGGGGGGTGATTCTTCCTTCATGTATCGTCATCTCAACGCGTTCTCCTTTTTGTCAAGAATTGTCAAAAGGCATATTTGTTTACCTTGTGGGCGTGGATCTCGGCGATGAGCCTCGCCAGCTTGGCGATCTCGCGCTCCGGCTCGGGGTAGTCGAAGATCTGGGGATGGGTCTCGATATAGCTCGTGTCGAAGCGACCCGCCCGGAAGTCCGGCTCGTCACAGATGGCCAGATAGAAGGGAATGGTCGTTTTGGGTCCGACGATGACGAAGCCGTTGAGGGCCCGCTTCAGGCGCTGGAGGGTCTGTTCCCAGTTGTAGCCGCGGACGGTCATCTTCACGAGGAGGGAATCGTAATCCGTCGGGATCTTGTAGCCCTGATAAACGGCCCCGTCGAGGCGCACCCCGGGCCCGCCCGGCGACTGGTACACCTCCACCCGCTTGCCCCCCTCGGGCATGAAGTTGTTCTTCGGGTCTTCGGCGTTGATCCGGACCTGTACGGCCTTGCCGAAGAGGCGTACCCTCTCCCTCGGTATCTCCAGGACACCGCCCTCGGCGATCCGGATCTGCTCCCGGACGATGTCCACCCCCGTCAGCTCCTCCGTGACGGTGTGTTCCACCTGGAGGCGGGTGTTCATCTCCATGAACCAGAACTCGTTGGTCCGGGAATCGACGAGGAACTCCACCGTGCCGGCGTTGATGTAGTTCGCTTCCTTCGCGGCGCGGATGGCGCAGTCGTACATGTTCTCGAGGACCTCCTCGGGCAGGTCCGCCGGGGCGATCTCCAGGAGCTTCTGATGGCGCCTCTGGATGGAGCAGTCCCGGGAGCCCAGGTGCATGACGTTGCCGTGGCTGTCGGCGAGGATCTGGATCTCCACGTGGCGGGGCGACTCGATGCACTTCTCCATGTAGACGTTCTCGTCCTTGAAGGCCGCCAGGGCCTCCGCGCGCGCCAGGGGCAGCTGGACCATGAGGTCCGTCTCGTCCGTCACCTTCCTGATGCCGCGGCCGCCCCCGCCGGAGGAGGCCTTGAGCATGACGGGATAACCGCAGGTGCGGGCGAAGGCGAAGGCCTCCCTGATCCCCTCGCTCCCCGCGGGCAGGTCGCAGGTCCCCGGTATGAAGGGTATGCCCGCCTTCTCCATGATCTGCCGGGCCACGACCTTGTTACCGAGGTTGCGGATCACGTCCGGGGGAGGCCCGATGAAGATGATCCCCTCTTTTTCGCAGGCCGCCGAAAAATCGGGGTTTTCCGCGAGGAAGCCGTAACCCGGATGGATGGCGTCGGCCCCCGTCTTCTTGGCCGCCCAGATGATCCTGTCTATGTCGAGATAGTCCTTTCTCGGTCCCTCGCCGATGAGAATGGCGTGATCGGCCAGACGGACGTAATAGGCCTCCGAGTCGGGACGCTCGTAGATAACGACGGCGTCGAGGGAGAGCTCCTGCACCGTCCGCATGATCCGCAGGGCGATCTCTCCCCGGTTCGCTATGAGGACTCTTTTGATCTTTCTCTTCTTTTCCACCATATCCACCTTCAATATCTCTTTTTTTTCCTTTTACCAAAAGGGATTCCGGGTCCACCGACCCCAAGGTAAAAGGGCTAAATACATACGTCCACAACCCTTGTCAATCTGAATTGTCGTCCCCCGGGAGCCAAAATTATCTTGACTTCAAAAAGACGATTACGGTAAGCAAACCCCTCATTATTACACCCTATCGCGCAAAAAGGAGTCCCCATGGCAAAGTATGACACCAAGGCCCTCAGAAACATCGCCGTCGTCGGGCATGGAGGGACGGGCAAGACCACCCTGTGCGAGGCCCTGTTGTTCATGGCCGGCAGGAACGACCGCCTCCTCCGCGTGGACGACGGCTCCTCCTGCATGGACTACGAGCCGGAAGAGCAGAAGCGTCACATCTCCATCAGCGCCGCGACGAATTACTTCGAGTGGAACAAGTGCAAGGTCAATATCATCGACACCCCCGGGGATTCCAATTTCGCCTATGACACCATGAGTTGTCTCAGGATCGCCGACGGCGCGGTGGTGGTCATAGACGCCGTCAGCGGCGTCGAGTTCCAGACCCAGAAGGTGTGGGAGTACGCCGACCTCTACAACCTCCCCAGGATGGTCTTCATCAACCGCCTGGACCGGGAGCGGGCCGACTTCCCGAAGGCCCTCGCCAGCATCGCCGAGAAGCTCAAGGCCAAGGTGACGCCCCTTATCCTCCCCATGGGCAAGGAGGACTCCTTCCGGGGGGTGGTGGACCTCGTGGCCATGAAGGCCCTCGTCTTCAACGACCCCAAGGGGGGGTACGAACAGATTGAAATCCCCGCCGAGATGATGGAAGAGGCCGAAAAGTACCGGGAAACGATGGTGGAGGACATCGCCGAGACGGACGAGACCCTCATGGAGAAGTACCTCGAGGGGGGCGAGCTCTCCCCCGAGGAGCTGGCGGCGGGTCTCCGCCGGGCCGTCAACGCCGGGGCCGTCGTCCCCGTGGCCTGCGGGGCCGCCCTGAAGGTCATGGGCGTCTCCGTCCTGGCGGACATGATCACCTCCTACATGCCCTCGCCCGCCGACCGCGGTCCCGCCAAGGGCAGGTCCTTAAGCGGCGAGGGCGAAGAGGAACGGGAGCCCTCGGAGACCGCCCCCTTCTCCGCGTTGGTCTTCAAGACCATCGCCGACCCCTACGCGGGTCGCCTCACCCTCTTCCGCGTCTACTCGGGTAAGCTCTCCTCGGACGCCAACGTCTACAACGCCACCCGTAAGATCAGCGAACGTTTCGGCAGCATCTTCTTCCTGGAGGGCAAGGCCCAGAAGGCCACGGACGCCGTCATCGCCGGCGATATCGCCGCCATGGCCAAGCTCAAGGAGACCACGACGGGCGACACCCTCTGCGACGAGAAGGCCCCCCTCCTCTACGAGGGGGTGACGCCGCCCCCCACGATCATGTCCTTCGCCATCGAGCCCAAGAGCCGGGGCGACGAGGAGAAGATCACCTCCGCCCTGAGCCGCCTCCTCGAGGAGGACCCGACCATGAGGTTCTACCGGGACGACCAGACGAAGGAGATGATCCTCTCCGGCATGGGCCAGATCCACATCGAGGTGGCCGTGGAGAAGATGAAACGCAAATTCGGCGTGGAGGTGAACCTCAAGACCCCCAAGGTGCCCTACAAGGAGACCATCAAGGGGAAGACGAACGTCCAGGGCAAGTACAAGAAACAGTCGGGCGGCCGCGGCCAGTATGGCGACTGCTGGCTCGATATCGAGCCCCTCCCCCGGGGGGCGGGCTTCGAGTTCGTCGACAAGATCGTCGGCGGCGTCATCCCCCAGCAGTACCGTCCCGCCGTGGAGAAGGGCATCCTCGAGGCCATGGAGGAAGGCGTCCTGGCGGGCTACCCCGTCGTGGACGTCAAGGTCTCCCTCGTCGACGGCACCTACCACACCGTGGACTCCTCGGAGATGGCCTTCAAGATCGCCGGTTCCCTCGGCTTCAAGAAGGGGGTCCTGGCCTGCCAGCCCACCCTCCTGGAGCCCATCGTCAACATCGACATCGAGATCCCCGACGAGTACATGGGGGATGTCATCGGCGACCTGAACAGCCGCCGGGGCAAGGTCCTGGGCATGGACACGAAGGGGGCCAACCAGGTGATCAAGGGCCAGGTCCCCCTGGCGGAGATCCTGAAGTACGCCCCCGATCTCAGGTCCATGACGAGCGGCCGCGGCACCTTCACCTACACCTTCTCCCACTACGAGGAGGTCCCGCCCTTCATCGCCGAGAAGATCATCGCCGAGGCGAAGAAGAGGAAAGAGGAGGAGGGGGAGAAGTAGGGCCATGGCCCATCCGCCGTCTTTGAGGGCGGCCGTCGTCACCGTCAGTGACCGGGGCGCGAGGGGACAGCGGGAAGACCTCTCGGGACCCGCCGTCGCCGCCGTCCTCGAGGATCACTCCTTCGCCGTCGTCCGTTACCTCGTCGTCCCCGACGAGCGGGACCTCATCGCCGCCGCCATCGTCGCCGCCGCCGACGAGGACGCCTGCGACCTCGTCGTCACCACGGGGGGCACGGGGGTCTCCCCGCGGGACGTCACCCCCGACGCCACCCGGGACGTCATCGACCGGGAGATACCCGGCATGGCCCAGGCCATGATCGCCGCGAGCCTGCAGAAGACCCCCCACGCCATGATCTCCCGAGCCGTCGCCGGCATCCGGGGGAGGTGTCTCGTCGTCAACCTCCCCGGGAGCCCCCGGGGGGCGACGGAGAATCTCGCCGTCATCCTCCCCGCCCTCGGCCACGCCATCGCCAAGATCCAGGGCGACGAGGGCGAGTGCGCCTCACCCCTCTAAGCCGAAAAAAGCAGGGCCGTGAGGCCCACCGCACCCCCGGCGCGGGGCATCGCCCGGGTGGGTCCGCCCTGACCCGGTCTGCGAAGAAACCTCCCTAACTTCGCGGCGCGAACAAGACCACCCGGTTGCGCCCCTGCCTCTTGGCCTCGTACATGGCCCCGTCGGCGGCATAGATGACCTCGTCGGCCTTACCGCCGTCTTCGGGATAGGCGGCGACGCCCATGGAGACCGTCGCCCGGAGGGTGAGGCCGTTGTGCTCGATCTCCAAGGCGGCGAATTCCCGGCGCCATCCCTGTGCCCTCTTGGCCGCCTGCTCCTTCGACGCGTGGGGGAGGACGAGGAGGAACTCCTCCCCCCCGAAGCGACAGGCCACGTCGCCCGTCCTGATCCCGGAGAGGAGAAGGGCGGCCAGTCTCTGGAGGACCACGTCGCCGATGTTGTGCCCGTAGGTGTCGTTTATCTCCTTGAAACGGTCGATATCGACCATGACGAAACTCACGGGGTACCCCCCCCGTTTCGCCCGGGCCAGCTCCCTTTCCATGGTCTCATCCAGGTAGCGGCGGTTGTAGAGACCCGTCAGGGGATCGCGGATCGCCTGTTCCCTGAGCTCGTCCTTGAGTTTTTGGATCTCGAGGTAGTTTTTCTGCAAGAGGAGGTGGGCCTTCTGCAGTTCGATCTCGCTGCGCTTTCGATCGGTGATGTCGTGGAGGGCCGTCAGGACACCGGCCTGGGACCGGAAGACGAAGGGTATGGGGGAGGAAACGACGGTGACGGTACTGCCGTCGAGGCAGGACATGTTGAGCTCCAGGGGCGGGACGTTGATCTTCTCCTGCTCCATCAGCCTCGCCCTCTCCAGGACCAGATCGAACAACTCGGGGGGCACCACCTCGACGATCCGCCTGCCGATGACGTCTTCCGGGGCGGAGGCCTTCAGGAGCCTCACCAGGGCCGGGTTGGCAAAGACGATCCGGCCCCTGACATGGATGAAGATGGGGGCGGGCAGGCTCTCGATGAGGCGGGAGAGATCCTCCTCCCGGCGGCGCAGCTCCTCCTGGGCCTCCCTGAGGGTCGTGATGTCCTTCAGGGAGATCCAGATCCTCACCAGGCGGCCCCCTTCCACCTGGCCGTACATGTTGTTGAGGAAGTACACCACCCCCCCGCCCCGCGAGACGGCCTTGATCTCCATCCCCACGAGGCGGCAGCCGTTTTCGAGGAAGGCCTGGAACTGTTCGACGTTCTGCCTCGACAGGCGGGGATAGACCTGTCCCAGGCGGAGGCCCGTCATCTCCCGGGGATCGTCGTACCCGAAGCCCCGGGCGTAGACGCCGTTGCACTCGCCGATCACGGCCCGCTCGTAGAGGTCGTCGAGCTGCTTTTCCAGGGGCGCCGAGAGGTCCAGGGGCTCTCCCGAGATCTCCAGGCGACAGATGGCGTCGAAGCTGTTCTCCACATAGACCCGGTAACGATCCCTGCCCTGGCGCAGTTCCTCTTCCGCCCTGCGGCGTTCCCCCTCCTTCTCCTCCAGGGCTGCGGCCATGGCGTCGAAGGAACGGGCCAGCTCGGCCACCTCGTCCCCCCCGTCGGCCATGCCCGTCCGGACGGACAGATCCCCCTTCCCCAGGCGGGCGGCGGCCTCGGCCAGGCCCCCGATCCTCCTCAGGACCAGGACGTCGGCGAAGATCCACGCCGCCAGTAAGGACAGGAGGAGCGCCCCCCCCAACAGGGCCGTGTCGCGGAGGAAGTGCCGCCTCGCCCCCGCCAGGGCCCAATCCTCCGGCACACCCACCCGCAGGTATAGATAGGGGGTTTCGTCGCCGGGGAGGAGAAACCGCCGGTAGGCGAAGATGCGCTTGACGCCGTCCACCCCCTCGGCGGTGAAGACCCCCTCCGCCTGTCCCGACGAGAGGTTTTTCAACATGGCGGGCAGATCCACCTTGCCCGCGTGGAGCTCGTTGTCGGGATAGCGGTAGAGACGCACGAAGCGGCGGTCGAGGAGGTTGAGGGTCGAGCGGGGGGGAAAGGCCTTCAAGGCCGCGAAGCGGCGGCCGTATTTCTCCAGGTCGATGTACGCCGCCGTCACCCCCCTGATCCGTCCGGCGTTATCCCGGATGGGATATGAGATGGGGAGGATAGGACGCCCCGTCAAACGACCGATCAGGTACTCACCGGCCGTCAAGGATCCCCTCTTGAGGGTTTGGAGGAAGTAAGACCTATCCTTGATCGACGGCTCTCTCACCGGCAGGGCGCTCAAATAGACCCTGCCCTTCTCGTCGGCGGCGATGACATTCGTCAAAAACGGGTAATCTTTGAGGATGTTTCTCAAGAAAAGGCCGGCGTCGGAGTGGCGACCCCTCAGGGCCGCCAGGCCAGACACCGTCTGGAGGAGCCTTCCTAAGGCCTCAATGTCGTTTTCGTGCTCGATCCCCAGGCTTTGGACCATCAAGAGGGCGTCGGCCCTGGCCCGTTCGATGTCCGCCTGCCGCCGCTCGTAATTCGCATACAGGACGACGGCGAGGCCGGGCAGAACCGACACCAGGATGAGAACGAGGAGCTTGGCCCGCAGGGATTTCATCGGCACAGGACCCTTTTCCTATGAATGCTTCATGCCACGACTTCCCCGGCTCCTGATTCCGAGCCCTTCTCCTGCCTATTCATCGTCGGCCCACGAGAACCCGGTCGATACTCATCTACTATAAGACGATTGTTTTCCCGTCAAGACGATTCATGGGCCGGGCAGGGAGAGCGGCCGGTGGAGGGGGCCTTTTTGAGACGTCAACTCCGCCAAGTATTGCAGCCGACCCGGGGGCGCCGGTGTGGTGCATCAATATCAACTGACCATGAGGGTCTTCTTCCCCCGCCCCCGGGGCGGGGAGGAAAATTTCGAGGGGGAAAATTTTTTGTCGATCGCCGATTATTCAATGATTTCAAGTAGTCTACCTACGTCGGCGCGCCGACATACCCCCTCTGCAGGCCGTTTTTGATCTAATATAGACCCCATACTCTGATAATAAATTTTGTCGAAATCGGCCCCGAAAACGGCCTCTTTTGACCTGTTTTTTCGCGGCGGAAGATTTTTGGGGCAAAATGGCCCGTTTTTCAAAAAGGACTTTGACGGGGTCGATGGGGAATCGTAAAAATGAGCCCTTTTCCCGTCGAGCCCCCCGAACCCCGTTGCAAAACGGGCAAAAATAGTCCGGGGTGGTGACAAACGGGGCGAAACGGGCCGTTTTTCACGTTTAATCCCCCCGGACCCGCCCCGGAAACGGGCCCGAAATTCCGGGCCCGGCGACGGGGGATCCGAGGCTTTTTCGGGTCACCCCCCGTACGGGCGAAGGGGAAAAGCCGCCTTTATGTCCGCAACGCCGCGGGCGCCGAGACCGCGACAGGCAGGGAGGTCGGAAACCCTACTCTTCACAGGAAGGACATGAGGCCCTTGCGGATCATCATGATGGCGATGGCCGCCAGGAGGAGATTCCCGATCTTGGAGACGATGCCCGCCCCCGTCTGACCGAGGAAGCGGTTGAGGCCCGAGGCGAAGGTGAAGACCACCCCGGCGATGAGGATGTTGGCCAGGATCGCCCCGGCGGTGGGGAGGATGCCGTACTCGTTCACCAGGACGATGGAGGTGGTCATGACGGCCGGGCCCGTGATGAGGGGGACGCCGAGGGGGACGGCTCCCATGCTCTCCCGGTCGATATGGAGGGCCGCCTTCTCGGCCGACAGGAGGTCGGCAAGGGAGACGGCGAAGAGGACCACCCCGCCGGCGATCATGAAATCGGCGATGGCGACGCCGAGCATCCTCAACAGGGAGGTCCCCGCCACGGCAAAGACGAGGGCCACGACGGCGGCCGTGGCGACGGACTCCCAGATGACGCGCCTCAGGCGCCGGGCCTCCATGCCCTGGGTCAAACCGAAAAAGACGGGCAGGAGGCCGAAGGCGTCCACGGCGACGAAGAGGGGCACGAAACACAACAGGAAGGAACCCATGACACCCGGCCCTCTAAGATAAAGAGTACTTACATTATGTCACGACCGCGGTCCTCTGCCAAGCCCCGGAGTCGGGTCTATCTACGCGTGGGCATCCGCGGCAGAGGCGGGGCGGTTAAGGTCCCCTGGCCACTTTTGTTTTGACGGACGGCGGCGATTCGCTGTAAAGGCAGGCATCGAGAAAGGGAGATCGACCTTGAAGGATCACGGCGTGCAGCAACCCTCACCGGCGGCGGGCGGGACGACGTCTTTGAAGGGGCGCTTCCCCTTCCGCCTGGCCACGACCTCCTACATCATCCCCGCCCCCATCGTCCCCAACGTGGCCTTCCTGGCCCCCCTCGTGGACGAGGTGGAGCTCGTCCTCTTCGAGAGCGGCCGCGACGGCAATCTCCCCACCCCCGAGGAGATCACCGTCCTGGGGGAAATGGCGGACCGTCACGGCCTGACCTACAACGTCCATCTCCCCACGGACGTCCGCCTCGGCCACCCCGACGAGGTCGTCCGCCGCCGGGCCTGCGGGACGATCCTGCGTTTCCTGGAGCGGACGGCCCCCCTGAAGCCGACCCTCTACTGCCTCCACCTGGAGAAGAACGGCCCGGGGGACATGGACCGCGACGAGGTCTCAGACTGGCTGTGGAACCTCCTCCGCTCCCTGGAGGAACTCCTCGGGGCGGGTCTCGACACGGCCCGCACGGCCGTGGAGAACCTCGACTACACCTTCACGTGGGTCTACCCCCTCCTGCGCGACCTGGGCCTGCCCGTCTGCCTGGACGTGGGGCACCTCCTCGCCCAGGGGGAGGATGTCCCCCAGGCCCTGGACCTCTACGGCCCCGAGACGGTGATGGTCCACCTCCACGGCCTGGAAGGCGGGAAGGATCACCGCTCCCTCGCGGGGATACCCGACGGCGCCTGGGGGGCCGTATCGACGTTTCTCAGGGATTTCCGCGGCTCCGCGTCCATCGAGGTCTTTTCGTGGGACGATCTCGAGCCTTCCCTGAGGCGCCTGGAGGGGCTCCTGTGAAGGCCCGGGTCTTTCTCGTCACGGGCGGCGCCAGGAGCGGCAAGAGCACCTTCGCCCAGGGGCTCGCCGAGTCTCTGTCCCGGGAGAGGACCTACATCGCCACCTGCCCCGTCCTCGACGAGGAGCTGGCCGCCCGGGTCGCGATCCACCGCCGGGCGCGGGAAGGCCGGTCGTGGCGCACCCTGGAGGAGGAAAGGGACCTGGCGGGAGCCCTGGGCCTCGCCCCCGAGGGGGTCGTCCTCGTGGACTGCCTGACCCTGTGGGTGAACAACCTCATGTACGACGCCGACTCGCGGGGTCTCTCCCTGACGGAGGGGGACATGGCCGCCCTCGCCGGCGGGGTCGTGCAGGCGGCGCGGGCCCGGAGGGGCGACACCGTCTTGGTGACCAACGAGGTGGGCATGGGCATCGTCCCCGACAATTACGCCTCCCGCCTCTTCCGCGACCTGGCGGGGAGGTGCAACCAGATCGTCGCCGCGGCGGCCGACGCCGTCGTCTTCATGGTCAGCGGCATCCCCCTGTGGATAAAGGGCGACCAGGCCGTCGGATGACCCGTCTGCGACCCCCAAGAGGCCGTCTCCCCGCCGCCGGGGCCGCGGCGCTGGTCCTGATCCTGCTCCTGGCGGCGGCCGCCCCCCCGGAGGCCTTCTCCCTCTCCCCGCCGCGGCGAATCGTCTCCCTGGCCCCCAACATCACGGAGATCCTCTTCGCCCTGGGCCTTAAGGAGCGCGTCGTAGGGGTCACGACCTTCTGCGACCACCCCCCCGCGGTGTTGAGGAAAAAGAAGGTCGGGGGCTTTTCCAACCCCTCTCTCGAGGCCGTCATCGCCGCCGGGCCCGACGCCGTCATCGTCACCGAGGACGGCAACCCCCCGGAGATCGCCGCCCGCCTGAAGAGGGCGGGCATTGCCGTTTACGTCTTTCGGGCCCGCAAGATCGCCGAGCTCCCCGGCGCCGTCCGGGACATGGGGCGGTTCCTGGGCGTGGAGGGGGAGGCCCGGCGCCTGGCGGCCTCCCTGGAGAGGAGCCTGAGGGACTTCGCCGCCTCCGCCGCCCCTCGGCGCCGCGCGGGCGGAGCGCCCGCCCTCTTCGTCATCCAGCCCGAACCCCTCATCGTGGCCGGGAAACGCACCATCATGGACGACGCCATGAGCATCCTGGGCCTCACGAACATAGCCGCCGACGCCCCGGGCTTCTACCCCAAGTACTCCCTCGAAGAGACGATCCGCCGCCAGCCCCGCATCGTCTTCATCGGCCAGACCAAGGGCATGGACGAGGACGTGCGGCGCCTCCTCAAGAGGCTCGCAACCCTCCCGGCCGTCCGGGAAGGGAGGATCTTCACGGTCCGGGAGACCCTCTTCCGCCTGGGACCCCGCATCGTCGAGGGCCTCGAGGAAATGAAGAGGGCCGTGGAGAAGAGCGGCCTGTAGGGTGCCTCCCCGTCTTGACACCCCTCTTGACAAAAAGGACTTGAGGGGTGTAACCACCTGATCGGACATGCCGAAGCGGATGGGTGTGTGGAAGAGGGGTGTGAAGCCCCCGCTGCCCCGCAGCCGTAACGGGAACGAAAGCCACGGAAGCCACTGACCCCCGGGGGTCGGGAAGGCGGCGAGTAGGGCGCCCGGAGCCGGAAGACCGGCCCATCCGTAGAACCTCGCGGGAGGGGGGCTTGGGCGCCTACACATCCAGAGACACCTTCACGAACGTCACGCCGGGCCGGATAGGGAGGCTCTGTCTCCTCATGGGTCTCCTCCTCGCCGCGGCCTCGTTCGCCTCCCTCTTCGCCGGCACGGCCGAGATCTCCGTCACCGCCGTCGTCCATAGGTACTTCCCCGCCCTCCCCTTCCTCACGGGGGACCTCACCGAGGCGGAGGCCGCCATCATCACCACCGTCCGCCTGCCCCGCGTGGTCCTCGCCGCCGTCGTCGGGGCCTCCCTCTCCGTGGCGGGCGTGGTCTTCCAGGCCCTCCTGCGCAATCCCCTGGCGGACCCCTACATCCTGGGGATCTCCTCCGGTTCGGCCGTGGGGGCCGTTTTGGGCATCATCACGGGGGCCGGCGCCTGGTCCGTGGGCATCCCCGGCCTGGCCTTCCTCGGCGCCCTGGCGGCGGTCCTCGTCGTCTTCGGCATCGCCGGGCGGGACCGGCGCCTCGAGGTCAACACCCTCCTCCTGACGGGGGTGATGGTCAACGCCTTCTTTTCCGCCGTCATCCTCTTCATCTTTTCCATCAGCGACCACCTCCACCTCCAGCGGGCCCTCCACTGGATCATGGGGGACCTGAGCCTGGCCGATCAGGGGGGGCTCTCCTACACCTCTCTGATCCTCGTTTTGGGGACCGTCTTCCTCTACCTCTTCAGCCGCCCCCTGAACCTCCTCGTCATGGGGGAGGAGACGGCCCGGCAACTGGGCCTGGCCGTGGAGAGGACCAAGCTCGCCCTCCTGGCGGCGGCGGCCCTCATCACGGCGGCGGCCGTGTCGGCGAGCGGGACCATCGGTTTCGTGGGCCTCATCATCCCCCACATCCTCCGTCTGGCCCTCGGTCCCGATCACCGCCTCCTCCTGCCCGCGGCCTTCTTCCTCGGGGCGGCCTTCCTCGTCACCGCCGACACCCTGGCCCGCTGTCTCGCCGCCCCGACGGAGCTCCCCGTGGGGGTCATCACGGCCCTCTGCGGCGCCCCCTACTTCCTCTTCCTCCTCCGTCGCCGTCTGAGGTCGTCGCCGTGAACCTGATGGAGATCGAGGATCTGGGATTCGCCTACGACGGGACGTGGGTCCTCAGGGGCGTGACCTTCCGGGTGGCCCAGGGGGAGTTCATGGGCATCCTCGGCCCCAACGGGGCGGGGAAATCGACCCTGCTGCGCCTCATGGACGGCCTTTTGACACCCCGGGAGGGGAGGGTCCTCCTCGAGGGCCGACCCGTCCACACGATGAAAAGGCGGGAGGTGGCACGGCATATCGCCGTCGTCCCCCAGGGCCAGGCGGTCGACTTCGCCTTTCGGGTCGCCGAGATCGTCCTCATGGGCCGCTCGCCCCACCTCAGGACCTGGTCCTTCGAGGGGGAGAAGGACCTGGCCGTCGTCCGACGCGTCATGGAGCAGACGGACACCCTCGCCCTCGCCGAGCGGACCCTCGACCGCCTCAGCGGGGGGGAGAGGCAGCGGGTCCTCATCGCCCGGGCCCTCGCCCAGGAACCCCGGATCCTCCTCCTCGACGAGCCGACGGCCTACCTGGACATCCGCCACCAGGTGGAGATCCTGAACCTTCTAAAAAAGCTGAACAATATCAATGGGTTAACCGTTGTGGCCGTCACCCATGACATCAACCTCGCCTCCCTCTACTGCGATCGGATCGTCATCCTCGACCGGGGGGGCATCCGCGCCGACGGTAGGCCCGGGGAGATCTTGACGACCCAGAACATCGAGGCCGTCTACGGCGTCGCCGTCACGGCCTCCCGCCACGAGACGACGGGGCGCCCCGTCGTGACGCCGCGGGTCGGGGCGTGAGGAAAGGGATTTGTCGGGGCCTGGGGGCCCCTTCCGACAATTTGGCATGAGAGGGTCCGTCGGGGGAGGAAGCCGGTGGGAATCCGGCGCTGCCCCGCAACTGTGAGGGGAACGAAAGCCGTATAAGGCCACGGGCCGCCAAGGCCGGGAAGGCGCGGCGATTAGGAGGAAGCCCCGAGCCAGGAGACTCGCCGGACGGACGAAAAAATCTTTTCTCCCGCGGGGGAAGAAGGAGGAACTATGAAAAGGTATCAGGTCTGTCTCGTCTTGTCGTTGGTCCTGGCCGCGGCCGCCCTGGCGCGCCCCGGCCTCCCCGGGGCCGAGCCCTATCTGCTCGCCCAGGCCTCGCCGCCGGCGACGGTTCCCGAGAAACCGGCCGCCCGCCTGGAGGAGGTCGTCGTCACGGCGACCCGGGACCGGGAGGAGGTCAGGAAGGTGGCCGCCTCAGTCTCCGTCATCACGGAGGCCGACATCGAGCGCTCGGGGGCGACGACCCTCGTGGAGGTCCTCGAGAAGCTCGAGGGGCTCCAGGTCCGTTCCTACAGCGGCCAATCCCCCCAGGCCATGGTCGATCTCCGGGGTTTCGGGGGCGACAACCCCTTCGGCAAGACCCTCGTCCTCGTCGACGGGCGGCGCCAAAACCGCCCCGACATGAGCCCCAACAACTGGTTCCAGATACCCCTGGCGAACATCGAGCGGGTGGAGATCGTCCGGGGGGCCAGCACGGTCCTCTACGGCGACAACGCCATCGGCGGGGTGATCAACGTCATCACCAAGAAGGGCAAGGAGGGGTTCGCCGCCTCCGTCTCCGCCGCGGCGGGGAGCCACGGCCTCCACAACGAGCGCCTCTCCGCCTCCGGCCGCCAGGGGAGGCTCTCCTGGGCCGCCAACGGCGAGACCTTCTTCTCCTGGGGTTACCGGGACCGGTCCAAGCTGGCCTCCCAGGCGGCGGGGGTCGATTTCGCCTATGACCTCAGCGACCGCCTCCAGCTCTCCCTGGGCCTCTTCGGCAGCCGGAGCGACTACGACCTCCCCGGCGCCCTCACGAAGGCCCAGATGGACAGGGACCGCCGTCAGTATCAGCCGGCGACGCCGGAGAACTGGGCCAACGCCGCCCCCGACGACGACGGCCGGGACCGGACGGGCCGTGTCACCCTGGGCGCCCAGTTCGTCCACGAGCGCCTCGGCCGCCTCGACCTCCCCTTCGGCTACGCCAAGAGTTTCTTCGACTACAACATGCCCTCCTGGAACTCCAACCAGTACACGAACACCGACATGGAGTCGATGAGCTTCACGCCCAAGTACACCCTCGAGAGGGGGTTTTTCGGCTTCGGCAACAAGGTGACGGCAGGGTTCGACTACTACAACGAACCCTATCGGAAGGCCGCCTGGGACAGCCGGGAGCGGCAGGTCAAGAACAGTTGGGCGGAACTCCGCCGCCGGACCTTGGAGTACTACGTCCGCGACGAGTTCATGCCCCTCAAGAACCTCATCCTGGCCGCCGGTTACCGGGGGGGCGAGACGACCCTCGGGGGCGACCACACGGACGTGAACACCCCCAAGAACAGCTTCTCCAACCAGGAGAAGAAGCACCCCGCCGAGGCCTGGGAGGTCTCGACGACGGTCCTGATGGGTAAAAACTCGAACCTCTACGGGAAGTACTCCCGGATCTACCGCATCCCCTTCCTGGACGAACAGGCCTCCTACAACGGTTTCGGCGGCGGCTTCTACACGGACCTCGACCGGGAGCGGGGACAGAGCATGGAGGTCGGCACGCTGTTGAGGCCCCTGGACAGCCTGAAGGTGTCCCTCGCGGTCTTCCGCATCGACATGGAGGACGAGATCGCCTGGAACAACGCCACGAACCGCAACGAGAACCTCGATAAGACCCGTCACCAGGGCCTGGAGGCCTCTGTCTCCTACGACCTCTTGAAGTACGTGACCCTCAGCGGCCAGTTCACCTACCACGAGGCGACCTTCGAGGACGGGCGGTACAACAAGAAGGAGCTCCCCCTCGTCCCGAACCGGATCATCGGGGGAAGCGCCGATATCCGCCTCCCCTTCGGCCTCAGCCTTCGCCCCGAGGTCCGCTACGTCGGCGATTCCTACCTCTCCGGCGACTACGACAACAACGCGGAGAAGCTTTCATCTTATATCCTCTACAACCTCTACCTCTTCTTCGATCGCAAATTCACCCTCGCCGGGCGGGCCGTGGCCATCCGCGCCTTCTTGGCCGTCGAGAACCTGAACAACGAAAAGTACGCGGGCTTCGGAACGGACAACGAATCCTGGGGCGGTCTGAACACCTACTACCCCATGCCGGAGAGGCTCTTCAAGGGGGGCCTGACGATCACCTTCTGAGGAGGACCGTGAGGGAGGAACGGGTAGCAGAGACGAGGACACGGGGGGAGACGATCCTCCCCCGGGGGGTCCTCCTGTCCCTGGGGGTCCATGCCGTGGCGGCGGTCCTCCTCTTCACCGAGGTGGCCTCCATGACGGCCGGACCCGTCGCGGCGACCCCCACGGCCCTGAGGGTCCACCTCGTCTCCCTCCCCCCGGCGCCGACGGACGCACCCCCCGTTCGCGAGAAAAAGCCCTCGGCCGCGCCAAAGGCCCCCGTGACTGTTCGCGAGACCGCCGCCGGGAAGGCCGGGGAGGAGGAGAAACACCCCTCCCCCGTCTTCCTGGCCTCCCTGGCCCCCGTCCCCGTCGTCACGGACGCGGGAGGTCCGGCGGGCGGGGCAGGGAACGCCTCAAACGGCAAGGGAGCGGCGGACGCGGCAAAGGCGGGCGGGGGCGAAGCCCCCCAGACCGTGGCCGTACCCCGTTACCACGTCAATCCCCAGCCCTCCTATCCCCCCCTGGCCCGTCTCAAGGGCCAGGAGGGGGTCGTCCTCTTGTCGGTGGAGGTCCTCCCCGACGGCCGTGTCGGGCGCCTTACCGTCAAGACGTCCTCCGGCTACCCCCTCCTCGACCGCTCGGCCCTCGACGGGGTCAAGGGGTGGTCCTTCGAACCGGGGCGCCGCCGGGGGATCCCCGTCACCATGTGGGTGGACGTCCCCGTCCGCTTCCGCCTCCAGTGACTATCACCCGATCGTCCCCGTCCCGCCCGGGGGACGGCGTTGACTTATTGGGGCTTGGTGCGGTCCTCGTCCAGGACGGGGGGAGGCTCGGCGGAACGGATCTCCCGGCGGAGTTCCCGGATCGTCCTGTTGAGTTGGTTGATGGTCCGGCTCATGCGGAATCTCTCCACGATGCCCATGAAGCCCGTGAAGACGACCCCGGCGAGGAAGCAGATGAAGATGAGGAGATAGACGGGCACCGTGACGTCGATGAGGTCGAGATACTGGAGGCGCACGGGGAAGGTGTTGGCCAGGGAGAAGGTGATGACGAAAAGGATGAGCAAGACGACGACGATGGTATAGACGATCTTCATGGAATTGCCTCCCGACGCGTGAAGGTCTCGATCACCGATATGCCTCTATCACTCTTTCCCGAAATAGGGTAGCAGTTTCTCCCATGTCGCCGACACCGCCTCGGGGATGACCCGGACCTCTCCCACGACGCTGACGAAGTTCGTATCACCCGTCCAGCGGGGGACGACATGGATATGGAGGTGATCCTCGATCCCGGCCCCCGCCGCCTTCCCGAGGTTCATACCGATGTTGAACCCCTCGGGTCCCATGGCCTCCCTCAGGGCCGAGACGGCCAGGGCGGTGAGATCGAAGAGCTCGAGGCGCTCCTCCGGCGTGAGCTGGGACGGATCGGAGAGGTGACGGTAGGGGATGATCATGACGTGCCCCGCCGTGTAGGGGTAACGGTTCATCATGACGAAGGCCCTCCGGCCCCGCTTCAGGACGAAATCCCCCGCCTGCTCCCCGTCGAGGCAAAAGACGCATCCCTCGGGTTTTTCCGCCTTTATGTATTCCATGCGCCACGGAGCCGATATGGCCTTCATCCCTTTTTCCCCCCTCGCCACGGCCTCGGCCGCCGCCCGGGCGGCCCTATGTCGGGTGCTTATATAACCCGCGGCGGGAAAAGACAAGACCATTGTTGACAATTCCTTCCCCCTTTGTCTAATAGACCGGCATGATCGAAGATACCCTGGAGAGACTGGCCGAGAGGATCCTGAGCCTCGATGAGGCCTCCCTCACGTCCCTGTGGGAAAAGTACCGGCGCAGGATGGAGAATTTCACGGTCAGCCGGGAGTGGGAGAGGTCCGTCATCATCTTCTTCATCATCAACGCCGTCCGGGCCAAGAACCAGATCTTCAACGAACGGATCATGATGATGCACGGCAAGGAACCGCCTCCCCCCCGCCCGTCCCGTAAGGGCAAGCCCGTCCTGCGCCTGGTGAAACCGGAGAAAGAGACGTGACGACGGACGACCGGACACCCGCGGAGATCGCCGGCCGCATCGCCGAGCTGAGGGAGGCCATCGCCTACCACAACCGCCGTTACTACCAGCTCGACGACCCGGAGATCTCCGACGCCGAGTACGACCGCCTCCTGGCGGAGCTGATCCGCCTCGAGGAGGCCTACCCCCACCTGAAGACGCCGGATTCCCCCAGCCAGCGGGTGGGGGCCGCGCCGCTGGAGAAATTCTCCCCCTTCACCCACCTGACGCCCATGCTCAGCCTCGCCAACGCCTTTTCGGAGGAGGAGATCAGGGAGTTCGACGACCGTCTCCGCCGCCTCGTCGCCGTCGAGGGGCCCATCACCTACGTGGCCGAGCCCAAGCTCGACGGCTTGGCCGTCAATCTCCTCTACGAGGGGGGTGTCCTGACGGCCGCCGCCACGCGGGGGGACGGAACCGTGGGCGAGGAGATCACCCAGAACGTCCGGACGGTCCCCTCCGTCCCCCTGAGGCTTAAGGACGCGGACGCGGCGTCCCGCAAACCGCCGGACAGGGTGGAGGTCCGGGGGGAGATCATCATGGAGCTTGCGGCCTTCAAGGGCCTCAACCAGCGCCGTCTCCGGGACGGCGAGCCCCCCTTCGCCAACCCCCGCAACGCCGCCGCCGGTTCCCTCCGCCAGCTCGATCCCCGGATCACCGCCCGGCGGCCCCTGACGTTCTTCGCCTACGCCGTGGGTTTCTGCGCCCCCGACACCTTCGCCACCCACTGGGAGGTCCTGTCGCGGCTCTCCGCCTGGGGCTTTTCCGTCCACCCCCTCGCCGAGCGGGTCGAGGGGATCGAGGGGTGCGTCGCCTACTACCGCCGGGTGATGGAGCGGCGGGCGGAGTTGGAGCACGAGATCGACGGCGTCGTCCTCAAGGTGGACCGCCTCGATCTCCAGGAGGCCCTGGGCGCCGTCTCCCGGAGCCCCCGCTGGGCCGTGGCGTGCAAGTTCCCGGCGAGCCAGGAGACGACCGTCATCGAGGACATCAGGATCCAGGTGGGAAGGACGGGGACCCTGACCCCCGTGGCCGTCATGAGGCCCGTGCGGGTGGGCGGGGTCACCGTCAGCCGGGCCTCCCTCCATAACCAGGACGAGATCGACCGCAAGGACATCCGCATCGGCGACACCGTCATCGTCCAGCGGGCGGGGGACGTCATCCCCGAGGTGGTCAAGGTCGTCACGGCGCGCCGCACGGGCGCCGAGAGGCCCTTTCGCATGCCCGACCACTGCCCCGAGTGCGGCTCCACCGTCGTCCGCCTCCCCGGCGAGGCGGCCCATCGCTGCATCAATCTTACCTGCCCCGCCCAGGTCAAGGAACGGATCCTCCACTTCGCCTCCCGGGGAGGGATGGACATCGAGGGCCTGGGGGACAAACTCGTCTCCCAGCTCGTGGACAAGGGCCTCGTCAAGGACCTCGCCGATCTCTACCGCCTCACCCACCCCCAGCTGGCCTCCCTGGAAAGGATGGCGGACAAGTCGGCCGCCAACCTCCTGGCCGCCCTCGAGGCCTCCCGGAGAAGGCCCTTCGAGAAATTCATCTACGCCCTGGGTATCCGTCACGTCGGGGAGACGACGGCCCGGGCCCTGGCGGCGGCCTTCCCCAGCCTGGAGGCCCTGGCGGCGGCCAAGGAGGAGGAACTGACGGCCCTCAGGGACATCGGACCGGAGGTGGCGGGCAGCATCGTGGGCTTCTTCTCCGAGCCGGCCAACCTCAGGACCCTCGCCGCCCTCAAGGACGCGGGCGTGGAGCCCCTCTACACGGCCCCCTCCCCCGACCGCGGCGCCGGGTCCCTGGCGGGACGGTCCTTCGTCTTCACGGGCACCCTGGCCTCCATGACCAGGAGCGAGGCCCGCCGGGCCGTGACGGAAAGGGGCGGCACCTGGTCCGAGACGGTGACGAAGAACACGGACTACGTCGTCGCCGGCGAGGCCCCGGGGTCGAAGCTGAAAAAGGCCAAAGACCTGGGGATCCCCGTTCTCACGGAGGAGGATTTCCTCGCCCTCGTCAAATAACCCGTTGCGCCGTGCGCAGGGGATATGCTATTGGCGACATCCATGGCACGCATCGATCTCAACTGCGACATGGGAGAATCCTTCGGGCCCTACCGGATCGGCGACGACGAGACGGTCATCGCCTCCATCACCTCCGCCAACATCGCCTGCGGCTTCCACGCCTCCGATCCCACCGTCATGGACCGGACGGTGCGCCTATGCAAGAAGTACGGCGTCATGGCCGGGGCCCATCCCGGCTATCCCGACCGGGTCGGTTTCGGGCGCCGTTACCTGGCCGTGGACCGGGAGGACCTCCTCAACGACATCGTCTACCAGGTGGGGGCCCTCCAGGGGTTCCTGGCCCGCCATTCCCTCACCCTCCAGCACGTCAAGCTCCACGGGGCCCTCTACAACCACCTGGCGGGGGACGAGGAGCTCCTCCTCGCCGTGGCCCGCACCGTTCGCACCGCTTTCGACAACCCCATCTTCCTGACCCTGGGGACGGGCAGGACGGACGCCTTCCTCGAACGGTGCCGGCGGGAGGGGATACGCCTGGCCCTCGAGGCCTTCCCGGACCGCATGTACACGGACGAAGGCTTTCTTCTCCCCCGCAATCGACCCGGCGCCGTTCTCGAGGACCCGGAGGAGATCGCCCGGCGGGCCGTTTCCATGGCCCGGGACGGCATCGTCACCACCGTCGGGGGCAGGCCTCTGTCCATGTCGATCCACACCCTGTGTCTCCACGGCGACAACCCCCAGAGCGTCGCCGCCGCCGCGCGGGTAAGGGGGGCCCTCGCGGAGGCGGGGATCGACGTCGTACCCCTGTCCCGATTCCTATGACGGTCAAACCCTACGGAGAGGAGGGGATCAGGGTGTCCTTCGGCAACGAGATCACCCTCGAGACCCATGACCAGGTCAGGAGGTGTTATTTCCATCTTTCCCGGGTGAAGCGGCCCTTTATCCGGGACATCATCCCCTCTTTCACCTGCGTCCTGGTGGTCTTCGACGACACCCTCGTCTCGCGCCGGAAGGCGACGGCGGCCCTGGAAGAGGACCTGAGCCGCCTGGGGGAAAGCGATCCGCCCCCCCCGGCCTTCCACGAGATCCCCGTCCGCTACGGCGGCGAAGACGGTCCCGATTGTCCCTTCGTCTGCCGCCACACGGGTCTCACCCTGGAGGAACTGATCGAGATCCACACCTCCGTAACCTACACCGTCTTCACCGTCGGTTTCACCCCGGGCTTCCCGTACCTGGGGATCCTCGATGAACGCATCCGGGTCCCGAGACTGGAGACGCCCCGCATCCGGGTGCCCGCCGGATCCGTGGGCCTCGCCCAGGGCCAGACGGGGATCTACCCCTGCGAATCCCCCGGGGGATGGCAGATCATCGGCCGGACGGAGACGGAACTATTCAACCCCCGGCGGGAGCCCTTCAGCCTCATGGCGATCGGGGACAAGGTCCGTTTCGTGCGCCTATGATCGAGGTCATAAACCCCGGCCTCTTCTCCCTCATCGTCGACGGCGGCCGTCAGGGCCGCGGCGCCCTGGGCGTCCCGTTGTCATCCGCCCTGGACGGCTACGCCTACCGGGCCCTCACCATGCTCCTCAAGAACGACCGACTGGCCGCCATCGAGGCCATGGGACCCAACTTCGCCGTCCGTTTCTCCGCCCCCCTCGTCTGCGCCCTCACGGGCGCCAGGGTCCGGGCCTTCCTCGACGACGACCCCGTGGCCGACTGGTCGTCCTTTCCCGTCCGGACGGGACAGACCCTGAGGGTCCGCCAGATCCTCCAGGGGGCCCGGTATTACCTCGCCTTCTCCCGCCCCCTGGTCCTGGATGAGTTCATGGCCAGCTTCTCCACCAACCTCGACGCCCGTTTCGGGGGCTACCAGGGCCGTCCCTTGGCGAAGGGCGACATCATCGAGACGGGGGAGGACCGGGACGTCCCCCCGGCCTTCGTCGTCCCCTCCTCCATCCCCGACCTGACGCCTCCCCATCGCCTGCGGGTCCTCGTCGGCCCCGAGGCGGATCACTTTTCCGAGGAGGACCTGGCGGGCTTTTTCAGTGCCGACGGCCCCTTCCGCTACCGCGTTTCCCGGTCGGCCAACCGCGTCGGCATCCGCCTCGAGGGGGGTCCCCCGTTGACCTTCCGGGACGGTGTCCCCAGGAGTATCGTCTCCGAACCCCTCCTCCCCGGGACCGTCCAGGTCCCCGGCGACGGCTTGCCCATCATCGTCCTCTACGAGCGGACCATCGGCGGTTACGCCCGCGCCGCCGTCGTCTGCCGGGCCGATCTGCCCCTGCTGGCCCATCTGCGCCCCGGCGACGCCGTATCCTTCATGAAGATCTCCGAGGAAGAGGCCCGCCTCGATCACGAAGAGGCCGTCGGGGCCTTGAAGATACAAGAGATCGAGGGTGCGGACCATTGAAACGCCTCCACTGCTGGATAGAAGGGCGCGTCCAGGGGGTGGCCTTCAGGGCCTACACCCAATACCAGGCCCACCTCCTCGGCGTCTCGGGCTGGGTGAGGAACCTCCCCGACGGCCGCGTCGAGGCCGTCTTCGAGGGGGACGACGCAGCCGTGGAGGCCATGGTGAAGTGGTGCCGCCAGGGGCCGCCGGCGGCCCGCGTCACCGCCGTCGAGGTCGTGGAGGAGGAGCCGGGGCGGACGGCGGAAGGTTTCGTCATCCGTTATCGGTGAGAAGCGAGACGGGTTTAGCTTGACACGGAGGGGCGGAAACACTATAGAGACACATTGTTTGACCGTGGTCACCAAAATTTATCAAGGGGGTATAAAAATGGGAAAGAAGATTATCGCCGTTTTTTCCGCCGTACTGCTGCTGGCCGCCTTCGGTGTGACGGCGGTTTCGGCCAAGACGACCTGGAACGCCAACTCCGTCTGGCCGCCCAAGAACCAGCACAGCATCGGCCTTGAGGAGTTCGCCAAGAAGGTGAAGGCCTACACGGGCGGCGAACTCGAGCTGGTCGTCCACAGTGGGGGGTCCCTCGGCTACAAGGGGCCGGAGCTCCTCAAGGTAGTCCGCGACGGCCTGGTCCCCGTCTCCGACATGCTCATCAGCGGCGTGGCGGGGGACGAGAAGCTCCTGCAGATCGTCACCCTCCCCTTCCTCGTCCGCAACTTCGACGAACTCAAGACCCTCATCGACATCTCCCGCCCCTACTTCGACAAGGTGGCCCAGAAGTGGAACCAGAAGATCCTCTACATCGCCCCCTGGCCCGGCGCCGGATTGTGGACCAAGAAGGAGGTCAAGACCCTCGCCGACCTGAAGGGCCTCAAGACCCGCACCTATGACAAGAACGGGGCCCTCGTCATGGAGGCCGTGGGCGCCACCCCCCTGGCCCTCCCCTTCAGCGAGGTCTACACCTCCCTCCAGACGGGTGTCATCGACTCCGTCATGACCTCCTCGCCGACGGCCGTGGACGCCAAGTTCTGGGAGGTCCTGAAGTATTTCGAGCCCCTCAACATCACCATCGCCACCAACATGGTCACGGTCAACCTCAAGGCCTTCGAGAAACTCCCCAAGGCCCAGCAGGACGCCCTGGTCAAGGCGGGCAAGGAGATGGAGGCCGCCATGTGGAAGGGCGTGAAGAAATGGGACGCCGACATGGTCAATATCAGCAAGAAGAACGGGATCAAGGTGGTGGCCCCCTCCAAGAAGCTCATCTCCGATCTGGAGAAGATCACGGAGAACATCCGGGCCGAGTGGCTCAAGGGCGCCCCCCCGGAGGCGAAGCAGATCTACGCCGAGTTCAAGAAGAAGGTGAAACGTTAAGGGGATAGCTCATCCGTCCCCGTGGGGGGTACGGGCGGGTCGGTCAAAAAAATGGATTGTGAGACCCAGGGGCCCCGTTGACGGGCCCCTTTCCATTGTCTTTCATGAAACACGTCATCCGGTTCATCGACGCCCTTTCCGGACTGGGGGGGTGGACGGCCGCCGTCATGACCGTGGCGGCCCTGCTCCTCACCGTGACGGAGATTGTCTACCGGAGCGTCTTCTCCAGGACGATCTACGTCAGCGACGAGTACACGGGCTATCTCATGGCCATGCTGACCTTCTGCGGCCTCGCCTACACCCTCAGGGAGAGGGGACACATCAGGATGATGCTCCTGCCCCACCACCTGAAGGGAAACAAGAGGACCGTCTTCAACATGGTCTGCCATATCGTCGGCCTCCTGTTCGGGATCGCCCTCACTTACTACACCTTCGACTTCTTCTGGGACTCCTACGTCAACCAGTCTCGGTCCATGCAGGTCTCCGAGACCTATCTGGCCATCCCCCAGGTCTTTATGCCCTTCGGTTCGGCCCTCCTGACCCTGCAGTTCCTGGGGGAGTTTCTCAAGGGCATCGCCGTCCTCAGGGGAGACACGGCGGGTCTCAGGATCATGGAGGAGGCCGATGACCTGGGACGCTGAACTAACGAGGAGGCGTAGCTAGAACTTGGAACTGGGTCATCTCTCCGCCGTCATCCTCGGCCTCCTCATCGTCCTCCTCGGGGGCTCGATCTGGATCGGCATCTCCCTCTTCCTCGTGGGGATGGGGGGGTTTTTCTTCTTCAGCGACGTGTCCTTCGGCTCCATCCTCGCCAACGTGGCCTGGAACAACACCAGCGGCTCGGCCATGATGGCCCTTCCCTTCTTCATCTGGATGGGGGAGATCCTCTTCCGGAGCAAGATCTCCGAGAACCTCTTCCGGGGCCTCTCGCCGTGGATGGACTCCATCCCGGGCCGCCTCCTCCACGTCAACGTCCTGGCCTGCACCTTTTTCGCCGCCGTGAGCGGCTCCTCGGCGGCCACGACGGCCACGGTGGGAAAGATAACGGTCCCCGAGCTCAGGGCGAGGAACTACGATTACAAGCTCTCCATCGGTTCCCTGGCGGGGGCGGGGACGTTGGGTTTCATGATCCCCCCGAGCATGATGATGCTCGTCTACGGGATCATCGGCGACGTGAGCATCGGCAAGCTCTTCATCGCCGGATTCCTCCCCGGGATCATGATCGCCTCTCTCTTCAGCGGCTACATCTTCCTGAAGTGCCTCCTCGACCCGGCCCTGGCCCCCCCGGGCAGCGAAACCCACACCTGGTCCGACCGCCTGCGGGCCGTCCCGGCCATCGCCCCCGTCGTGATCCTCGTCTTCCTCGTCCTGGGGAGCATCTACCTCGGCTGGGCGACGCCGACGGAGGCGGGGGCCGTGGGGGTCGTGGGGTCCCTCTTCTTCGCCGCCTTGTCCCGCAGCCTCACCTGGTCGGTCTTCAAGGTGAGCCTCATCAACTCCGTCCGGACGAGCTGCATGATCATGCTCATCGTCATGGGGGCGTCCTATCTCTCCAACGCCCTTGGGTTTCTGGGGATCACCAGGGGACTGACCCAGTTCGTCGTGGGTTTGAGCCTCTCACCCTACGCCCTGATCTTCATCCTCACGATCCTCTATCTCATCCTGGGCTGTCTGATCGACGGCTTCTCCATGATCGTCATGACGGCCCCCCTCGTCCTGCCCCTCATCGAGGCGGCGGGATTCGACACCGTCTGGTTCGGGATCTACCTGGTCCTCATGATCGAGCTGGCGCAGGTCACGCCCCCCGTGGGTTTCAACCTCTTCGTCATCAGCGGCCTGAACAACGACCCCATCGGAACCATCGCCAAGGCGGCCTTTCCCTTCTTCCTCCTCATGCTCACGGCGACGGTGATCTTGACGGCCTTCCCCCAGATCGCCCTGTTCCTCCCGGGGATGATGAAATGAAACGGGTCCGACGTCCCCTTAGAGGAACTCTCTGAGGGTGGCGGCGAAACCGTCCAGGGACCTCTCGATGACGGCATCGTCCACGCAGTAGGCGATTCTTATATAACCCTCGCCCATGAAGCCCCTCCCCGGCACGGTCAGGATCCGCCGCTTCTGGAGGGCCCGGACGTAGGCCACGTCGTCCCCGCCGGGGACCCTCTGGAAGAGGTAGAAGGCCCCCTCGGGCCTCCTCACCTCGTAGCCCGCCGCCGCGAGGCCGTCGCAGAGGAGATCCCGCTTCCTCCTGTAGACCTCCACGTCCACCTTCACCCCCTGGAGACGGCTGACGACGCGCTGCATCAGGGCCGGGGCGTTGACGAAGCCGAGGATCCGGTTGCAGAGGGTCAGGCCGGCGATGAGTTTCCCCACCTCCGCCGCGGCGGGGTGGACGGCGATGTATCCGATCCGTTCCCCCGCCAGGGACAGGGATTTGGAATAAGAAGAGGCCACGATCGTCTCGGGGTAAAGGGCCATGATCCCCGGGACCTCCATGCCGTCATAGACGATGTCCCGATAGGGCTCGTCGGCGACGAGGTAGATCTCCCTCCCGTAGGTCCGGGAGCCGTCCGCCAGGACACCGGCCAGGTCACGGAGGGATTTTTCGTCGTAGACCTTGCCCGTGGGGTTGTTGGGGGAATTGATGAGGACGGCCTTCGTCCTCTGGTTCATGGCCGCGGCGACGGCCGATACGTCGAGGGAGAAGTCCTCCCGCGTGGGCACGAAACGAACGACCCCTCCCGCGTTGTCCACATAGAACCCGTATTCCACGAAGCACGGCGCCGGCACGATGACCTCGTCCCCGGGGTCGAGGATGGTCTTGAAGATGACGTTGAGGGCCCCTCCCGCCCCCGCCGTCATGATGACATGATCCGGGCCGAGGTCCACCCCCTGCTGAGGGGACAAATAGGAGGCCAGGGACTCCCTCACCCAGGGATAGCCCGCGTTGGGCATGTAGTTGTGCTTGTTCGGTATCTCGGCCGCCGCCGCCGCCGTCAGCTCCCTCTGGAACGCCGCCGGCGGGGGGACGTCGGGGTTCCCGAGGCTGAAATCGTAGACGTTTTCGGCCCCGTGGAGCCGTTTCAACTCCGCCCCCTCCTCGAACATCCTCCTTATCCAGGAGGCCTTACCGATGAAATCCTCGATCTTTCTCGCGATGGCCATAAAATCCCCCTCTCCGACTTTTTTCCCTGACCTACGGCTTTGCGGCGCGACTATAGGAGATAAGCGCCCGTGTGTCAACGGCGCCTTGACAAGGCCGGGCGGGGTATATAAATTCTGCCCGCATCACTCATTAAAGGGAGACAAAGGAGCCATGCCCATCTACGAATACCGGTGCGAAAAGTGCAAAGCGGAGTTCGAGAAGATCGTCTTCTCTTCGGGGAAGGACGAACCCGTCATCTGCCCCCGCTGCAAATCGAAAAAGACCCGCAAGCTCATGTCGGCCTTCGCCGGCGGCAAGTCCGGCTGCTCGACCTGCGCCGCCACGACCTGCTCCTCCACCTGAGGCGGCTGAACCATTGGGGCCGGGAGCCCCAAAATACCCATTGCCAAATCGGCGTCAATTCATTATAGGGTGGCGCCAGACCAAACTCGCGAGAAAGGAGATCATCGCATGAACATCCTCATCTTCGGACCCAACGGGAGCGGCAAGGGAACCCAAGGCGCCGTCGTCCAGAAAAAATTCGGTGTCCCCCACATCGAGACGGGGGTCATCTTCCGCCAGAACATCAAGGGAGGCACGGAGTTGGGAAAGAAGGCCAAGGCCTACATAGACAAGGGCGAACTGGTCCCCGACGAGATCACGGTCCCCATGATCCTGGATCGCCTCCAGCAGGAAGACTGCAAGGGCGGATGGCTCCTCGACGGCTTCCCCCGGAACCTCGCCCAGGCCGAGGCCCTCTGGCAGGCCCTCGAGAAGGCGGGGATGAAGCTGGACTACGTCATCGAGATCGTCCTGGCGAGGGACATCGCCAAGAAGCGCATCATGGGCCGGAGGCTCTGCGCCAACGACAACAACCACCCGAACAACATCTACATCGACGCCATCAAGCCGGCCGAGAAAGACGGCAAGCTCGTCTGCCGCGTCTGCGGTTGCGAGACCCTGACCACCCGCGCCGATGACCAGGACGAGGAGGCCATCGACAAGCGCCACGCCATTTATTACGACACGAAGACGGGGACCCTGGCGGCGGTCAACTACTTCAAGGAACGCGTCAAGGTGATCGAGGTCGACGGGACCCCCGGGGTCAAGGAGGTCTCCGAGGAGCTCCTCAAGAAGCTCGGTTGATAAGAGAAGTTTTAAGAAAGAGAGAAGGCCCCCCGGCGTTTCGAGGGGCCTTTTCTATAGGTCGGGTCATGCACGACGTCGGTCTGATCAGAAATTTCAGCATCATCGCCCACATCGATCACGGCAAGTCCACCCTCGCCGATCGTCTCATCCAGCTGGCGGGGATCGTGGACGAGCGGACCTTCCAGGACCAGATCCTGGACAACATGGAGATCGAGAGGGAAAGGGGTATCACCATCAAGAGCCAGGCCGTCGCCCTCCCCTACGTGGCCGCCGACGGCCGCTCCTACACCCTCAACCTCATCGACACGCCGGGGCACGTGGACTTCTCGTACGAGGTCTCGAGGGCCCTGGCCTCCTGCGAGGGGGTCCTCCTCGTCATCGACGCCGCCCAGGGCGTGCAGGCCCAGACCGTGGCCAATCTCTACCTCGCCCTGGAGCACGACCTCACCATCATCCCCGTCATCAACAAGATCGATCTGCCCGCCGCGGACATCCCCAAGGTGAAGGGTCAGATCGCCGCGGAACTGGGCCTCGACCCCGAGGAGGCCCTCCTCTGTTCGGCCAAGGAGGGGACGGGGGTGGAGGCCGTCATGGAGGAGATCGTCAGGCGCATCCCCCCGCCCGGGGGCGACGAAAACAAACCCCTGGCCGCCCTCATCTTCGACGCCCAGTACGATTCCTACCGGGGCACGGTCATCCACGTGCGCCTCTTCGACGGCACCGTGGCGGCGGGGGACGTCATCCGCCTCTTCTCCACGGGGGCGACCTACCGGGTGGAGGAGGTGGGGCATTTCCTCCTCCACCGTCAAAAGAGGGAGGCCCTGCGCGCCGGCGAGGTGGGATACGTCATCGCCGGCATCAAGACCATCGCGGACGTCCGGACGGGGGACACGATCACCCACGACGAGCGCCCCTGTCCCAGGCCCCTGGCGGGTTTCCGGGAGAGCAAGCCCGTCGTCTTCGCCTCCATCTACCCCATCGCCGCGGACGACTACGAGGACCTCGCGGCGGCCCTGGAGAAGTACAAGCTCAACGACGCCTCCTTCGTTTACGAGAAGGACTCCTCCGCCGCCCTCGGCCACGGGTTCCGCTGCGGCTTCCTGGGCCTCCTCCACCTGGAGGTCGTCCAGGAACGCCTCGAGCGGGAGTACGACCTGGGTATCATTCTGACCCCCCCCAGCGTCCGCTACCGTTTCCTCCTCAAGAGCGGGGAGGTCGTGGAGGTGGACAACCCCGCCCGCTATCCCGACCCCGCCGCCATCGATCACGCCGAGGAGCCGTACATACGGGCCGTCATGATCCTTCCCGACCGGTACCTCGGGGCCGTCATGAAACTGTGTCGAGACAAGAGGGGGGAAAATCCCCATCTCCATTACCCGTCACCGGGGAGGGTGGAGATGACCTTCGAGATGCCCCTGGCCGAGGTGATCTACGACTTCTACGACCGTTTCAAGTCCGTGACCCAGGGCTACGGTTCCTTCGATTACGAGCTCATCGACTACCGCCCAAGCCGCCTGGTCCTTCTGGATATCCTCGTCAACGGCGAGCGGGTGGACGCCCTCTCCCAGATCGTCCACCGTGACCAGGCCCGCCCCCGGGGGCTTACGGCCTGCGAACGCCTCCAGGAGGAGATACCGCGCCAGATGTTCAAGATCGCCATCCAGGCGGCGATCGGTTCCGAGATCATCGCCCGCACCACCATCTCCCCCTTCCGGAAGGACGTCACGGCCAAATGCTACGGCGGGGACATCACGAGAAAACGCAAACTCCTGGAGAAGCAGAAGAAGGGGAAAAAGCGCATGAAGATGATCGGTTCCGTCAGCATCCCCCAGAGCGCCTTCCTGGCCGTCCTGAAATCGGACTCGCCGTGACGGGGATCACCGAATCACCGCCGACGGGAGGGCTCTACATCCACTTCCCCTTCTGCAGGGCCAAATGCCCGTACTGCCATTTCTATTCCATAAACAATCTCGATTACTTGGATGAATTTATTGAAGGAGTTTCTAAGGAAATGGGGCGCCGGGCCCGCCTCTTCTCCGCCCTCGACACCGTCTATATCGGGGGCGGGAGCCCTTCCCTCATGACCCTCTCCCACCTCGAGAAGATCCTGGGGGCCGTGGGCCGCCACTGGCGGGTCGTCGAAGAGGCCGAGATCACCGTCGAGGTCACGCCCGAAGGATTAGACTACAAGTGGCTCACCGGCGCCGGGGAGTTGGGCGTCAACCGCCTGAGCCTGGGGATCCAGTCCCTCCAGGCCGGCATACTGTCCTTCCTCCGCCGGCGCCACGACGCCGCCGACGCCCTGAAGGCCCTCGAGGCCGTCGCCGCGGCGGGTTTCGTCAACGTCTCCGTGGACCTCCTCTACGGGGTGCCGGGACAAGACCTCGAGGAATGGCTCCGCGACCTGGAGAAGATCCTCGAGACGTCGCCGGCCCACCTCTCCCTCTACGAGCTCACCCTCGAGAGGGGGACGGAACTTTGGGAGGAACACCGGCGAGGACTCTTCGCCATGCCCGGCGAGGAGACGGCGGCCCTCTTCTTCAGAGAGACCTCGCGCCTCCTGACCCGGGCGGGATACGAACATTACGAGGTCTCTTCCTACGCCCGGGGGACTTCCCGGCGCTGCCGCCACAACCTCCGGTACTGGCGGCACGAGCCGTACCTGGGTCTGGGACCCTCCGCCCATTCCTTCCTGCCGCCAGGGGGACGAGACGCCTCACCCGCCGTGGGCCGGCGCTGGTGGAACGTCTCCGACGTGGATGAATACCTCGGACGCCTCCGGTCGGGAAACTTTCCCGTTGAGGAGACGGAGGAGCTCAACCACCGTTCCTTGGCCTTCGAGGCCCTGTTTCTCGCCCTGCGGACCTCCGACGGCCTGGACCTGGAAGGGTGGCGAAGACGGTACGGGGAGGAGAACTGTCTCTTAAACGACCGGGTCCTGGAGGCCGCCTGCGGCGAGGGATTGCTGCGCCGGGAAGGGGAGAGGATCCTCCCCACGACCATGGGCCTCGCCCTGGCCGACCGCCTGGCCGTCGAGCTGTGGGGAGGGACCGCTTAGGCGCCTTTGCAGATTGGGGTTCTGTGATCCGGTCCCGAGACCCTCTCAGAAATTGACCCCATCGGGGCCCTTGAGACCGAGCATCAGGCGCGCCTCGGCGGGTGTGGCGGGTTCCCGTCCCAGTTCCCTGGCGATGCGGACCATCTTCTCCACCTGTTCGGCGTTGCTCTTGGCCAGCCTGCCCCTCTCGAGGTAGAGATTGTCCTCCAGCCCCACCCGGACGTGACCTCCCAAGAGGAGAGACTGGGTCCCCAGGGGGAACTGGGACCGCCCGGCGACGCAGACGGAGAAATGGAACTCCCCGAGCTGCCTCCGGGCGTAGTTCACCAAGAAGACCAGATTTTTGACGTGGGCCCCGATGCCGCCCAGGATCCCCATGACGAACTGGATGAGGACGGGGCCGCGGGTGTGACCGTTTTGGATCAAAAAGGCGATGTTGTTCACCATCCCGGCGTCGTAGGCCTCGAATTCCGGCTTCGTGTCCGTCGACCGGAAGGCCTCGAGGTATTCCCCCATGGATTTGAAGGTGTTGGGGAAGATGAAATCCTCCGTCATGGCCAGGTAGGCCTTTTCCCAGTCGTACTTGAAATCCCGGTACCTCTCGAGGGCGTGAAAGAGGGCGAAGTTCATGGAACCGGCGTTGAGGGAGGCGAGCTCGGGGCGAAACAAGATCACGGGCTGGAGACGTTCGGCGATGGTCATGCCGAGGCTCCCCCCCGTGGAGATGTTGATGACGACATCACACCGGTTCTTGATCTTCGTCACCGTCTCCTTGATGAGGTTGAGATCCGGCGACGGCCGGCCCGTTTCCGGGTTGCGGACGTGGATGTGACAGACGGCCGCCCCGGCCTCCCAGGCCCTGACGGCCTCGTCGGCGATCTCCTGGGGTGTTATGGGGAGATAGGGAGACATGCCGGGGGTGTGGATGGAGCCGGTGATGGCCGCCGTGATTATGACCTTTTCATCCATGGTACGTGACACTCCTCGTGCCCCTCCGGGGGGGCGCGCCGCTCCATGCCACAGATCCGCTCCCTTGTCCATCTTTTTCAGCCACCCCTCACCTCCGACCTTCCAGGAGGGCCCGGATGAGAGGGACGGCCTCCGCGGCCGCCTTTTCACCGGCGAGGATGGCCTCGTGACGTTTCGAGAGATCGCTGCCGGCGATATGCCCCACCTGGGGCCTTATCAGGACGTCCGCCCGGGCGTGCTGGGAGGTCGCGATGCGGTTGTACATGATGTCGATGGACTTCAGGATGGTGTCGAAGATGTTCTGGGGGTCCGTCTTGCCGACGCCGCCGGAGATGTCCACGGCTATCACCACGTCCGCCCCGTAGTCCCGCGCCACGCCCACGGCCAGGGGATCGACGACCCCCCCGTCCACGTAGGCGGCGGCGCCGAACCGCGGCGGCTGAAAGACACCGGGAACGGAGCAGCTCGCCCGCACGGCCATGCCCGTGTTTCCCTGACCGAAGACCACGCGCTCGCCCGTGATGATGTTCGTCGCCACGGCGTAGAAGGGCAGTCTCAACTTCTCGATGGGCGTCCCCTTCACGGCCCGGTTCACGTAGGACTCGAGCTTCTCCCCCTTGAGAAACCCGTTGTCGGGGAGGGAGAGATCGGCGATGTCGTCCCTCGTCAGGGCCATGGCCATGGCCTGGAGCCGGTAGGCGTCATAACCGTAGGCGTAGAGGCTCCCGACGAAACTCCCGGCACTCGTGCCGACGACCATGTGGATTGGGATACGGTTCATCTCGAGGACCTTTATGACCCCGATGTGGGCGAATCCCTTCGCGGCCCCCGCCCCGAGAACGAGGGCCACCTTCGCCGGCCTCGTCGGCGGCACCTCCTTGGGGAGGCAGCCCGCCGTCACCAGGCACAGGAGGGAGAGAAGCAAAAGGACCCCTAAGGGACCCCTCCGCGAGTGATGACTCGCCCCTTGACGCCGCCCCTCACCTAGTTCCTCCCCCGACATGGACCGTCACCCCTTCTTCTTCGATTTCATGATGATGTTCGCCCCGACGACGATGAGCAGCACGGGCAGGAGATACTTCCCCAGTTCGTACATCTTGATCCCGAAACCCTCCGTGAGGAGAAAGACCGTCCCCACCGTCAGGATGATCCAGCCGCCGATGTCCTTCACCCGCTGGATGAGGGTCCCGATGGCGATGACGATGAGCAGCACGGGCCAGCTCCGCCCGAATTCGTAGATCCCCGTGTTGCTAAGGATGATCAGGACCCCCAGGGTGATCAGGATCAGGCCCCCGATAATGATCTGCATCTTCTGTCTCTTCTCCATTATTTCTCACCTCCTTCCGACCGCACGGCCATCCGGAACAGGTCCAGGGGGATGGGGAGGATGGTCGTGGCGTTGTTGCCCGTGGAGATCTGGCTCAGGGTCTGGAGGTAACGGAGTTGGAGGGCGATGGGTTGACGGGAGATGACCGAGGCGGCCTCCATGAGCTTTTCCGCCGCCTGGAACTCCCCTTCGGCATTGATGACCTTGGCGCGCCGTTCCCTCTCCGCCTCGGCCTGCTTGGCCATGGCCCGTTTCATCTCCTCGGGCAGGTCGATATGCTTCACCTCCACGAGGGTCACCTTGATGCCCCAGGGATCGGTGCTGCGATCGAGGATCTCCTGGAGGTTGATGTTGATCTTTTCCCGTTCCGACAGGATCTCGTCCAGTTCCACCTGGCCGCAGACGCTTCTCAGGGTCGTCTGGGCCAGCTGGGACGTGGCGTAGAGGAAGTTCTCCACCTCCGTTACGGCGGAGTTGGCGTCCATGACCCTGAAATAGACCACGGCGTTGACCTTGATGGAGACGTTGTCCCTGGTGATGACGTCCTGCGGTGGGACGTCCATGGTGATGGTCCGCATGTCGACCTTCACCATCTTGTCGATGACGGGGATGAGGATGATGAGACCCGGCCCCTTGGTATCGATGATCCGCCCCAGACGAAAGATGACCGCCCGTTCATATTCGTTGAGGACCCGGATGGCCGACGCCAGGAACATGATCGCCAGAAAAACAAGAATCGTGATGGTGTAAAACATAAGTCGCCTCCTTTCGTTAACCCCTGTCTCTCTCTCGGGCCTCGACCTGAAGCCGCAGCCCGTCCACGGAAATCACGCGTACCGGCATCCCCGCCTTGATGGGCCTGACGCTCGTCGCCTGCCAGTATTCCCCCTTGACCAGGACCTTGCCCACGGGATCGACATCGGTGACGGCCACCCCCTCGGCGTCCACCATCCCCTCCCGACCGGTCCTCTTTCGCCTCAGCTGGGCCCGGACGACCAGGACGATCACCGCCACGAAAAACAGGGTGATGATCACGAGGCTCGGGATCATGACGTCCAGGGAGACGCGCAGGGCCGGGTCGGGGGACTCGAAGAGCATCAGGGACCCCACGACGAGGGAGATGATGCCCCCGACGGTGAGGATGCCGTGGCTGACCACCTTCATCTCGGCGATGAAGAGAATGACGCCGAGGACGATGAGGAGGATGCCCGCGTAGTTGATCGGCAGGGTCTGCATGGCGAAGAAGGCGAGGATGAGGGAGATGGCGCCGACGACGCCCGGGAGGATGACCCCCGGATGGGAGAACTCGAAATAGAGCCCCGCCAGACCCAGGAGGAAGAGGATGTAGGCCACGTTGGGGTCGCTGATGGCCGTCAGGACCCTCTGGCGGGTCCCCATCTTCTTCTCCGTCACGACGGCCCCCTGGGTCTTGATGACCACCGTCTTGCCACCCACCTTCACCTCCCGGCCGTCGATGCCTCTTAAAAGCTCGGGCACGTCGGCGGCGACGAGGTCGATCACCCCTTTCTTCAGGGCCTCCTCGGCGGTGACGGATTCGCTTTTCCGAACGGCCCTCTCCACCCACTCCTCGCTCCTACCCCGCTGCCGGGCGATACCCCTCACATAGGCGGCGGCGTCGTTCTCCACCTTCTCCATCATGGTCTTGTCTCCACCGCCGAAACCGATGGCGACGGGATGGGCCGCCCCGATGTTGGTCCCCGGCGCCATGGCCGCCACGTGGGCCGCCACGGTGATGATGACCCCCGCCGAGGCCGCCCGGGCGCCGGCGGGATAGACGAAGACGATGACGGGCAGGGGGGCGTTGAGGATCCCCTTGGCGATGTCCCTCATGGCCAGGTCGAGACCCCCGGGGGTGTCGAGAAGGATGATCAGACCGGCTCGGCCCTCCCGGGACGCCTCTTCGATGTTCGCCAGGATGAATTCCGCCATGGGGGGCGTGATGGCGCCGCTGACGGTGATTTTGTTGAAGACGGGCGGCGGCGCGGCAGGGACCGCAGGCGGAGCGATGAACCCCCAAAGCCCCAAGAGCAATAAGATCAGGCCCGGTAAGGACGTTACCCCTTTACCGATCACATCCGCACCCCCTTTTTGTCTTTGAGGACCTCCATGATCTTCCGCACGTCCTCCCAAACCTGCTTCTTCGCCTCCGGGTTCCGCAGGAGGTAGGCGGGATGATAGGTCGGCATGAGGGGCACCCCCTGATAACTGTGGAAGCGCCCCCGCAGGACCGTGATGGGGGCCTCCGTCTTCAGGAGTGTCCGGGCCGCGAAGGTCCCGAGGGCGCAGATCACCTCCGGGCCGATGGCGGCCAGTTGCCTCATCAGATAGGGCTCGCAGGCGGCGATCTCCTCCCCCCGGGGGTCCCGGTTGCCGGGGGGCCGGCATTTGAGGATGTTGCAGATATACACATCCTCCCTTTTCAGCTTCATGGCCTCGATGATCCTGGTCAGGAGCTGACCCGCCCTCCCCACGAAGGGACGGCCCTGCCTGTCCTCATCGGCCCCGGGGGCCTCGCCGACGAACACCAAGCGGGCGCGGGGGTTGCCCTCGCCGAAGACCACACTCGTCCGCGTGGCGTGGAGGGGACAGAGGGAACAACGGGCCGCCTCGGCGGCGATTTCCTCCAGGGTCTCGCCCTCGGCCTTCGGGGTCTCGAAAGAGGGGTGTCTCTCCGTGTCCCCTCCTACCTCGTCCTTCCCGTAACGAAAATACCTCTCCGGCCTCTCCGACAAGGCGAGACGGAGGCGCAGCGAGTCAAGGAGCGTCCGGAGGGTCTCCCTCTCCTCACCCGCAGGTCCCTCAGGAGCCATCACGTTTCCTTTCCCGGCGGAGCTTCTTCACGCGGTCGAGGATGGCGTGGGCCACCTCCAGCTTGTCCATCAGGGGCAGGGACTCGATGGAACCGTCGTTCATGATGATCCGCACCTTGTTCGTGTCGTGCTGAAAACCCGCCCCCTCCTCGTTGAGGTCGTTGGCGACGATGAAATCCATCCCCTTCGCCTTCATCTTGGCGGCGGCGTTTTCCACGAGATTCTCCGACTCCATGGCGAAACCCACGAGGATCCTGTCTCCCTTCCGTTTGCCCACCTCGGCGATGATGTCCGGGTTTCGCTCCAACTCCAGGATGAGGGGGCCTTTGGTCTTCTTGATCTTGCCCCGGGACCGGACGGCGGGCCGGTAATCGGCGACGGCGGCGGCCTTGATGATCACCGTGGACCTCTCCAGATGCTCCATGACCTTCTCGAACATCTCCCGGGCGCTCTCGACCATGACCGCCTCGACGCCGTAAGGGGGTGGGAGGGTCACGGGGCCGCTGACGAGGACCACTTCGGCCCCCCGGCGCCTCGCCGCCGCCGCCAGGGCGTACCCCATCTTGCCGGAGGAATAGTTGGTGATGAAACGAACGGGATCGAAGGGTTCCCGCGTGGGCCCGGCGGTGACCAGGATCCTCTCCCCCGCGAGGTCCTGGGGGGACAGGAGGCGGGCCGCCTCCGTCACGATGAGGGAGATCTCGGGCAAACGGCCCTTGCCGGAAACGCCGCAGGCCAGATCCCCCGCGGCGGGTTCCAGGACGTGAAACCCCGCGCGGCGGAGTTTCTCGAGGTTGTCCTGGACGATGGGGCTCTCGTACATGGCCGCGTTCATGGCCGGACAGAATAGGACGGGGCAGCGCAGGGTCATGACGGTCGTGCTCAAAAGATCGTCGGCGATGCCCGAGGCCGCCTTGCCGACCATGTTGGCCGTCGCCGGGGCGATGATCATCAGCTCGGCGTAATCGGCCAGGGCGATGTGGTTCATGTCGTATCCGTCGTCGCCGAAGGTGTCCGTCAGGACGCGCCGTCCCGAAAGGACCTGAAAGGTCAGGGGGGTGACGAACCGCGTGGCGTTTTGCGTCATCACCACCCGTACCTCGGCCCCCTCGCGGATCAGCTCCCTCGTCAACTCAGCGGCCTTGTAAGCGGCGATGCCGCCGCACACCCCCAGCACCACCCTCTTGCCCCTCAGCATGATCCTTCCTCGTCTTGTTTGGTAATCGGCTTCATATTAACAGGACCCAAACGCCCTGGCAAGGGGTCTTTACCGTTTTCCCTTGCCTGGTCCCTGAAAAGGGATTATACCCTTCCCCATCACGCACCGGGCAGGTATTCATGAAAACATACCTAAAACCAATTATTATCGGTTCTTCGATTATCTTGGCGGCTCTGGGCGCTTGGTTTTTCCTGACCGTCGGCGAATGGGTCAAACCCGAGATCAGGCCCCTTGCGGATCTCCAGACCATCGGCCGGGGGGCGGTCCTCAAGTTCAGCGTCACCGACGGCGGCAGCGGTCTCTCCTCCGTCGCCGTCACCATCACCCAGGACGACCAGGTCCGGGTCCTGTCTTCCCTGAGTTTCCGGGACGGGAAAACGAAGGAGACCACCGTCTCCGTCCCGTTAGACGCCGGCGCCCTCCGGCTCCGGGACGGTCAGGCCGTCCTCACCGTCGTGGCCGAGGACCGTTCCCTCTGGAAGAACAAGGCCCGGTGGCAAAAAACCGTCTCGATGGACCTCGATCCACCCCGCATCGCCCTCTTGACCACCATGAATCACCTGAGCCCGGGGGGAACGGGTGTGGTCCTCTACACCCTCTCCAAACCGGTGACCACCGACGGGGTCTGGGTGGATGACGTCTTTTTCCCCTCCTATGCCATCAGTCAGGGGGGTAGGAACCTCAGGATCGTCTATTTCGCCGTGCCCATGGATTCTGCGGCGGGCGGCCCCAGGATCAGGATCGCCGCCCGGGACGGGGGTGGGAACGAAGCGATCCAAACGGTCCCCCGCGTCATACTGAAGAAGACCTTCCGTCATGACAAGATGACCCTGAGCGACGCCTTTCTGGAAGGCAAAACGGCCGAGTTCGTGCCCGCGCATCCCCCCCTGAGGGGAAAGACCCCCCTGGAGCGCTTCGTTTACATCAACACGTCCCTCAGGGAAGAAAACTTCAAGACCATCCAGGCCGTCTGCGCCAAGTCCGAACCCCGTCAGCTCTGGGAGGGACCGTTCCTGAGGATGAAAGACGCGGCCCCCATGGCCCTATTCGGGGACCGCCGCACCTATCTCCACGGAGGGAAGGCAGTCGGCGAAAGCGTCCACATGGGCGTGGACCTGGCTTCCCTCGCCCAGGCCCCCGTCGAGGCGGCCAACAGCGGTCTCGTCGTCTTCACGGGGAACTTGGGCATATACGGGAACACGGTGATCATCGACCACGGCCTCGGTCTCTTTTCCCTCTACGCCCACCTTTCTCAAATCGACGTCAGACAGGGCCAGAGGGTGAAGAAGGGGGAGGTGGTGGGTAGAAGCGGCATGACGGGCCTGGCGGGGGGTGATCATCTCCACTTCTCCCTCGTCGTCGGCGGGCGTTTCGTGGACCCCAAGGAATGGTGGGATCCCCACTGGATAAAGGATAACGTGACGAAAAAGCTCGAACTGTCTTGGAGGGGTTTCAGCTCTTGTTGATGTCCCGGTGGGTCAGCGTCACGTTGTAGTTCTGTTCCGTGAAATAGGCCGCCAGCTCGTTGGCCATGACGACGGACCGATGATGACCCCCCGTGCACCCGATGGCGATGTTGAGGCGCGTCTTGCCCTCCCCCTCGTAGAGGGGAATGAGAAAGGCCATGAGGTCGAACAGTTTCTGCACGAAGATCCTCGCCTCTTCCCCTTCCAGGACGTAACGGCGAACCTCCTCGTCATGGCCGTCCCGGTTTCTCAGGTGATCAACGAAATAAGGATTGGGTAGGAAGCGGACGTCCAGGACGATGTCGGCGTCGGCGGGCAGCCCGTAACGATACCCGAAGGAGGTGACGTGGACAAAGAGCCTCCTGGCCTCCGCGGGACCGATGAAGGCCCTCTGAACGGCGTCCTTCAGCTGGTGAACGTTGTAGGCCGTGGTGTCGATGACCTTGTCGGCCATCTCCTTGAGGATGGCGAGACGCTGACGTTCCTGCCGAATCCCCTCCATGACCGACCCCTGGACGGCCAACGGGTGGACGCGCCTCGTTTCGCTGAAACGGTGGACGAGGGCCTCGTCGCTGGCGTCGAGAAAGAGGATCTGGATCTCGAATCCCTTCTGTTTGACCTTGGCGAAGATCTCGGGGTACTTCTCGAGGAAGAACGGCTCCCGCAGGTCCATGACGATGGCCACACGCGATATGCGGTTGGCCGCCCCGCATTGGATCTGGATAAACCGGGGGAGGAGGACGACGGGGAGATTGTCTACGCAGAAGAAACCGATATCCTCCAGGGCCCTGAGAGCCGTGCTCTTGCCCGAGCCCGACATGCCCGTTATGATGACGATCTGGATAGATTTCACGGCCCGAGACCTTGACGTCATCTTTTTCGAGAGGCCCCCGGGATGAATCAACGGCCACCCTCGTCACTACAGGGGGAGTCGCCCTGCCGCCCTGATGCGGGAACTCAGAAGACCTCGTCCTTCTCCTCGATGATCCTGTAGATCTCATCCTCCGAGGAGGCTTTGAGGAGCCGCCTGCGGAAGGTCTCGTCCTTGAGCATCTTGGAAACCCTCGCCAGGGCCTTGAGGTGGTAGCCCGTCGAGCTTTCCGGCGCCAAAAGCAGGAAAAAAAGATGGACGGGGCGTCCGTCCATGGCGTTGAAGTCTATGCCGTTGAGGCTGCGGCCGAAGCCGATGACCATGTTTTCCAACTCGACGAGTTTTCCGTGGGGGATGGCGATACCGTCACCGATACCCGTGCTGCCGAGTTTTTCCCTCTCCAGGAGGACCTCCACGATCCGGTCGGCGTCGCAGACGGGTTCGGCGACGGCGACGGTCCGCGACATCTCAAGAAGGACGTCCCTCTTCGTCTGACCCTTCAAAGAGGCCGTGATACAGTCCTTCCTTAGCATATCCATTATCTTCATCCGTCTTCCCCCGGCATCGGTTAACTGGTCTCGATCATGACATAACCGCCGTCGTCCCGCCGATAGAGAACGCAGAGGGCCTCCGTGGCGGCATCCCTGAAGACGACGAAACGATTCCGGCCCGATTCCAACTCCAGGATGGCGTCTTCGTGGGACATGGGCTTCAAGACCACGCGCCGGGTCTCGATGATCCTTCCTTCACCCAAGTCTTCCCCTTCCTCGACCACGGGCGCCGTCTCCTTCGCCTCGTTCCGGCCCATGGCGCCCTTGTGATCGCGGATCTTTTCCCGTCTCTTCTTCAGCTGCCTCTCAACCTTCTCCACCGCCTCATCGATGGCCAGGATCATCTCCTTCGCCTCTTCCTTGGCGATGATGTTCATGCCGTTGTCGGACATGTTGATTTCCGCCACGTTGCGGAACTTCTCTACGGAGAGGACCACGTGGACCTCCACGGGATTGTCGAGATACTTCTTGAGCTTTCCCAACTTCTCGTCCAGGTACTCCCTGTACCAGGCCTCGCCTTCTGTGTTCCTGAAGGTCACCGAGATCTTCATAAAACAATCCCTCCTAAATTGTTTCCCGACAAAGGTCCTGTGCTATAGTGGCACGTTCAGGAAATGTCAACCCCCATTTTTCGTTTCCAGGGGGTACCTCCGGCGCCGGGCCGAAGGGAGGATGTTCATCATCTCCCTGTACTTGGCGACGGTCCGGCGGGCGATATCGATCCCCGAAGCCTTCAACCTCTTCGCGATTTCGCTGTCACTCAAGGGATGGGCGGGGTCCTCCTCGCTGATGAGCCTGCGTATGTCTTCCTTGACACTCTTCGACGCCACCGCCTCGCCGCCCATCGTCGAGGAGAGGCCGCTGCCGAAGAAATACTTGAGTTCGAAGACGCCGCGGGGGGTCTGGATGTACTTGTTCGTAACGACGCGACTGACGGTGGACTCGTGCATCTCCACATCGGCGGCCACGTCCCTCAGGACCAGGGGCTTGAGGTGGCGGACCCCCTTGTCCAGAAACTCCTTCTGAAAACCGACGATGCTCTGGGCCACCTTCAGGATCGTCTTCTGACGCTGTTCTATGCTCTTGATGAGCCAGGTGGCCGATTGGACCTTTTCCTTCACGTATTTGCGACCCGTGTCCGCCGAGGCCCCCCCGCCCATGCCCGCCATCAACTCGCGGTAAAAATTGCTGATCCTCAGCCTCGGCAGGCCGTCATCGTTCAAGACGACCTTGTAATCGTCGCCGGATTTGACGACGTAGACGTCGGGGATGATGGTCTGGGCCCGCTCCTCGCCCAGGCGGCTGCCCGGCTTGGGGTCCATACCGCTGATAATGCCGACGACCTTCATGACATCCTCGACGGAGATCTTGAGCTTGGCGGCGATGGCCTTGTAATTCTTGAGCTCCAGGTCTTTCAGATGGTTCGTGATGATCCTCTCCATCACGGTGTCGCAGACCCCCAGCTGCCTGGCCTGAATGAGGAGGCATTCCTTGAGGTCCCGGGCGGCGATCCCCGGGGGGTCGAAATCTTGGACCACCGAGAGAACCGCCTCCACCTCCCGGGGTTCCACGGCCTCCTGTTCGGCGATCTCCTCGATGGTGGCGGCGAGGTAACCGTTGGGATCGAGGTTGCCGATGATCTGCTCGCCGATCCGCATCTCCCTCTCGTTCAGGGGGGAAAGCCTGAGCTGCCACATGAGGTGATCGTAGAGGGTGGGGCTCTTGCTCACCATGTTCTCCCACGGGGTACCTTCCTCGTCGTGCCGCTCGTAGGAGACCCCCAGGGGACCGTAATCCTCCAGGTAATTATCCCAATCGAAATCCGTCCGTCCGTCACCCTCCCCGGTGATCTCGCAGGTGCGTTCGAGGGGTTTGCCGAGCTCGCCCTCCAGGGTGACGACGGTATCGAGTTCCGCGGGCGGTTCGAGCTCCAGGGTGTTGTCGTCCTGCTGCTCCTCGAGGAGGGGGTTCTGTTCCAGCTCCTGGTTGATCATTTCCTGCAGTTCCAGACGAGACAGCTGGAGGAGCTTGATCGCCTGCTGGAGCTGCGGCGTCATGATGAGCTGCTGGGCGAGTTTCAGGTTCTGTTTGAGTTCCAAGGCCATAGGTCAACCGTTGAAAACGAAGTCCTCTCCGAAATACACCCTTTTGGCCACCTCGCTGGCCGTGATGACCGCCGGATCCCCCTCCACCAGGACCGAACCCTCATGGATGATATAGGCGCGGTCGCAGACGCTCAAGGTCTCCCGGACGTTGTGGTCCGAGATGATCACCCCGATCCCCTTGTCCTTGAGCCGACCGACGATCTTCTGGATGTCCGCCACGGCCAGGGGATCGATACCGGCGAAAGGCTCGTCGAGGAGAATGAAACGGGGCGACGTCACCAGGGCGCGGGTGATCTCCACGCGTCGCCGCTCACCACCCGAAAGGGAATAGGCGAAATTCCCCGACAGGGCCGTCAGGTCCAGTTCCCTGAGGAGCTCCCACAGGCGCTCCTCCCTTTCCTCCCGCGCCAGGTCGAGGGTCTCGAGGATGGCCATGATATTGTCCCTCACCGTCAATTTACGGAAGATGGAAGGCTCCTGGGGGAGATAGTTCAACCCCTGCCTCGCCCTCACGTACATGGGCAGGCGCCCGATGTCCTCGCCGTCGAGGAGGATCGTCCCGCCATCCTGCCTGACGAGGCCGACGATCATATAGAAGGTCGTGGTCTTCCCCGCGCCGTTGGGACCCAGAAGGCCCACCACCTCGCCGGGGCTTATCCTCAGGTCAACACCCCCCACGACCCGGCGCCCCCCGTATATTTTTACCAGGCCCCGGGCCTCAAGTAAACCGGACGCCGCCATGTTAACGTTTCTTGCCCCCCTCCTGGAGATTCCGGGAAGGGAAAACGGTCGCCTGGACCCGCCCCTTGTCGAGCCCTTCGACGACACCGCGATTTTCGTTGAGGAGGACCGTTATCTTATGGCCCCGCACGACATTCCCCTCCTCGGACATGACGGCGTTCCCCGTCAAGACGATGGTCTGGGCGGCCTGATCGAAGACGGCCTCATCCCCCGTGACCACCCGCTTTCCCTGGATGAGCCTCACCCGACCGTGGGCCTCGATGCGCTCCAGATCCCCCCCGCCGGGGGCGCCCACGCCCTCGGGCTTAGCCTGTTCTGAACCCTGCCGGTAGAACAGATGCAGGCGGTCCGCCTTGAGGATCCTGTCCCCCTGGACGGCCGTGGCGTTGCCGATGAAGACGACCATACCCTTCTGCCCCAAGGCCTCCAGACGATCGGAGGTGATGCGGATGGGCTGGCCTTTCGGCAGGATGGCCTGAGGTCCCCCCTGGGCCCCCGAGACCCCCTCGGCGGGCAGGAGCAGTAAAAAAAGCAACGGTAACAAAAATTTTCCCATGCGATGGATCATCACCACCCCCGTCAGGGCCTATCTGCCCTTGAGCACGGCGGAGATGTCCTTCTGGAGCCTCATCTCCCTCGTGTCGATTCTCAAGATCATCCCCTTGCCCTGCAGTCTGCTCTTTTCCGTCTCCAGCGTAACCACGGAATCCGTCGTGAGGACCCTGTCCTTCCCGTGGTAGTAGACCTGGTCTGTAGAGGCCCGCTCACCCCCGGGCGAAACGATGGTGACGTTGCCCTTGAGGGCCATGTCCTTCGTCGTCGTGTTGTAGGTGCCCGTGTCGCCCCTTATTTCGTAGGACCGGCCGTCATCGAAGAGGATGCGCGCCGTAACCCCTTCCAGACGGGCCTCGCCGTCCCTGCGGACGAACACCCCCTTGGCCGCCCGAACCTCCCATTTCACACCCCGACTCCCCACGTCTGTGTAGACGACATCCCGCACCTGGAGGTCCACTTCGTCGGGGATGATCTTGTTGAGGGTCTGCCGTTCCTTACCGCCCGTCTGAAAGAGGAGGAAAGCGCCCATCGCCGCGACGGCGATCAGCAGGACCAACACCAGACCTTTTTTCTTCCGCGTCACTATACCACCGACGAACCCTTAAAGCAAACGATCCCGATCCCCGCAGTCCAGGCCGTATCGGGCCGCCACCTCCTGCCAATCCCCCCGGGCCTTGAGGATCATGTCACAGACCTCCCGGACGGCACCCCTTCCCCCCCTGCGGCCCGTCACGTAGTGGGCCGCCCTCTTGGCCTCGCCGACGGCGTCGGCACAGGCCGCGGCAAAGCCCACCCGGTGGAAGAGGGGTACGTCCACGATATCGTCACCCACGAAGGCGACCTCCTCGTCCCTCAGGCCGCGCCTCGCGATGATCTCCTCGTAGATTTCCAACTTGTTCCAAATCTTCTGATGGACCTCCCTCACCCCCAGATCACTGGCCCGGTGTTCCACGACGGCCGATTGCCTCCCCGTCAGGAAGACCACGTCGATGCCGTATCGCATGAGGAGCTTGATGCCGTGGCCGTCCTTGACGTCGAAGAACTTGGTCTCCTCGCCCCGATCGTTCATGACGATACGCCCGTCCGTCAAGACCCCGTCCACGTCGAGGATCAAGAGGCGGATCTTCCTCAACCTTTCCTGCAAAGAGACCCCGGCGTTCTTCGCGGAGGGGTCGCGTCCATTCTCTCCCATTACTCTTTACTCTCCTTTTTCTTCACCAGACCATCTATTTCCGCCAAGGTCAGAAGCAGATCCTCCAGGGAGTCCAGGGAAACGGAGTTCGGTCCGTCGCACAGGGCCTCGTCGGGGCAGGGGTGGACCTCCATGAAGATACCGTCCACCCCCACGGCCGCGGCGGCCCGGGCCAGGTATGGGACCATGGAACGCTGTCCCCCCGAGGCCGTGCCGGACGCCCCGGGGAGTTGGACACTGTGGGTGGCGTCGAATACCACGGGATAACCCATCCGCCTCAGGATGGGGAGGGACCTGAAATCGGCCACGAGGTTGTTGTAGCCGAAGGTGGTCCCCCTCTCGGTGATCAGGAGGTTTTCGTTCCCCGCCGCCAGGACCTTCTCCACGATGTTGGCCACCTCCCAGGGGGAAAGGAATTGACCCTTCTTGACGTTCACCACCCTGGAGGCCCTTGCCGCCTCCATGACGAAATCCGTCTGGCGGCAGAGAAAGGCCGGGATCTGGACGACATCGAGGACCTCCGCCGCCCTCTCTATCTCTTCGAAGCGGTGGACGTCGGAAAGGACGGGAATGTCAAAATCCCTCCTTATGGACTCAAGGACGGCCAGGCCCTCCTCGATCCCCGGCCCCCTGAAGCCCTTCAGGGAGGTGCGGTTGGCCTTGTCGTAGGAGGCCTTGAAGATGAAGGGGACCGGGAGACGGGCGGTTATTTCCTTGAGGAACAGGGCCGTCTCCCTCGTCTTCGTCTCATCCTCGATGACGCAGGGGCCGGCGATGAGGACGAATGGGGCCCCGCCGCCGATGACTATATCTTTGATACGGATCTGTCTCACGATGGACCTTCCTGTTTCTGCTTCATTATCCGGATGCGCAGGGCCGGTATGCGCCGCGCGGCCTTGTCCGATTCCGGGTTGAATCCGTAGGCCTTCTTGTACGCCTCGAGGGCCTTCTCCAGTAAACCCTTCTTCTCGTACGCCTCCCCCAGGCTGAGCCAGACGGCGTCGTCCTCCCCGTCGATCTTCAAGGCCTGGCGGTAGGTCTCGATCTCCTTGTCCAGATCCCCCTTGCGCCCGTAGGCCTGGCCGAGGGACCAGTAATAAGCCGTTTTCTTGGGCTTCATGGCGATGAGGCGCTTGTAGGCGTGGATCGCCCCGTCGTGATTACCCTCTGCCAGGTAATAGGACCCGAGTTTGGCCAAGACGCCCTCCGTGGGTCGCAGGGCCGCCGCCCGTTCGTACATGGACGCCGCTGACCGTTTGTTCCCCAGTTCTTCATATGCATGACCGAGGTTGAAATAGACCTGCGGGTCCTTGGATCCGTAACCAACGGCCTTCTCGTAAAGGGCGGCGGCCTCCCGATGACGCTTCTTCTCCCCGTAGGCGAAGGCCGCGGCGGCATAGACGGCGGGATCCTTCGGCCGGCCCTTGAGTACCCTTTCGTAGAGCCGCAGGGCCCCGTCATAGTCCTTTCTCTTGACCTTGAGGGCCGCCAGGCGCAGGGCCGTCTCCAGGTCGTCGGGGGCGAGGGCCAAGGCCTTCTCGTAGGCTTCGTAGGCCTCCTTCTCCCGCCCGCTCTTTTCCAGGGCTACGGCCATATTATACCAAACGACGGCATTCTTCGGGGCCAGAGCAAGGGCCTTTCTGTAACTCTCTATCTCCTGGGCCGTTTTCCCCCGCATGCCGTAGGCGACGCCCAGATTGGCATAGGCGGCGGCATCGGGTTTTTTCTTGACCACGGCGAGGTACGTCTCCGTCGCCCTGTCATAGGCCTTGCCCTTGAGGTAGGCGGCCCCGAGGGCGTTTTGGACCGCCCAGTTCTGGGGTTCCCTCTTGAGGATCTCCTGATAAACGGCGATCGCCCCCTTGAGATCGCCCGCCATCTCCAGGGCCTCCGCGAGGCGGACGCGGAGGATCGTCTGTTCGGGCTGGAGGCGGACGGCCTCACGGTAATGGGCCACGGCCTTCTTCCAGTTACCCATCTTGCCCCATGCGGCGGCAAGATTGGCATGGGCGGCGGAGTCGCGGGGATTCAGTTTCAGGAGCCTCTCGAGGGTGGAAACGGCCCGGCGGTAATCACCCGCCCGGACGCTGGCCGCCGCCGATTCGGAGAGGGCCTTGAGATCGTTGGGGTTCTTATCAAGGACCGTCTGATACTGGCCCAAGGCCTCTTCCACGTGACCGGACCGCGCGTAAAGGTCGGCGAGCATCTTGCGCAGCTCCGGATCGTCGCCGCCCATGGCAATGGCCCGCTTCAGGTAGGCGACCTTCACCTGGGTGTCCCGCGCCTGACGGGCGTGACGGAGCATGTCCTGGGGTGAAAGGAGGACCCGCAGGGGAAAGGACGCCACGGGACGGCCCCGGTGGAGGACGGCGACCTTCGTCTCCCCCTCGGACGCCTCGCCGCGGTGACCTCCCGTGGCGGAGAGGAGACGGTCGACGAGGTCCACCCCCCGTTGAGGAATCCCCAACGCGTCCCCCCCGGACCCCTCCCCGACGACGAGGGAGAGGTTCTCCGCCCGCCACTCGTCGGCGACGATCCTCCGGAAGACGAACTCATCGCGATAGGTCACCGTCAGGGGCCGATCCCTCTCCAGGCGGAAGGTCTGCCCGTTTTTCTCCCCCTCCAGGAAATAGACCCGCGGCTCACCGCCCCGGACGGCGAAGGCGACGGTGTTGACAAGACGCCGCCCCGCGAAGGTCACGCCCTTGCCCGACTCCCAAAAGATAAGGACGGCCGCCGCCGCCAACGCCGCCAGGGAGAGGACGGCGAAGGCGGCCACGGTCATCCCTTTCTTCAGCCCCGGCAGCGAAAGGCGGGGGCCTCGATCTCTCTTCTTCCTCGTATGGAGTTCCACGGACCCTACCTCTCAACCCCGGGGGTGATACCGCCGGTGGATCTCCTTCAGATGGGTCGTCATGACATGGGTATAGATCTGGGTCGTGGAGATGTGGGCGTGGCCGAGCATCACCTGCACCGACCTCAGGTCGGCCCCTCCCTCCAGGAGGTGGGTGGCGAAGGAGTGACGAAAGGTATGGGGATGGACCTTGTCGCCCAAACCGGCCGTCAAGGCGTACTTCCTGATCAGTTTCCAAAGGCCCTGGCGGGAGAAGCGTTTACCGAAACGATTGAGGAACAGGATCCTCGTCTTGGCGCTTTTTTGAAACAGGGGACGGATCTCTTCCACATAGGCGCGTGTCATCTCCAGGGCGTGGCGGCCGACGGGGACGATCCGCTCCTTTTCCCCTTTTCCCCGGACGGCGAGATAACCGACCTGCCAGTTGACGCTGCCCACCTCGAGGTCGGCCGCCTCGGAGACCCTCAGGCCCGTGGCGTACATAAGCTCCATGAGGGCCGTGTCCCTGACGGCTTGGGGGGTTGCCGTGCCCGGGGCCTTCAAGATCCTCTCCATCTCTTCCCGCGTGATGGTCTTCGGCAGACGGAACCACAGTCTCGCCCTGGGGAGATCCGTCACGGCTGTGCTCTTCCCCTTGCTTTCCCCGGCCAGATACCGAAAAAAGCTCCGTATGGCGGCCAGGTTGCGATTCACGGAAGAGGGGGCCAGGCCGGAGGATCTCAGTTCCGTCAGGTACCCCATGAGCTCCTCCGTCTTTACCGCCCCGAGGTCCTCGATGCCGAGGCGGACGACATAATCGTAAAACCTCTTGAGATCGCGGCTGTAGGCATCGAGGGTATGAACCGACACCCCCTTCTCCGCCGCCAGGAAATGCAGGAAGCCCTCCATCTCGTCCATAGGCCGATTTTTAGCCCATTTGCCGGCAGGAAGCAAAGTATTTTTCCCGGCTTGGATAACGGAGGGGCCGGACAAATCAGTTGACATGACGGGGCCCATGTGTTAACTCGCTCGGCGAAATCGGCGCCCTTTTTCCGTGTGCCGGCGTCGGACTCAGTAGCTCGGAAATACATACCAAGAAGGAGAAGAAGGTGACACTTCGCGAGGTTAAAGACATACTGGAGGCAGAGGTGATCGTCGGTCACGATCAGCTGGACAAAGAGGTGAAAACGGGTTTCGGCGCCGACCTCATGAGCGACGTCCTGGCCTTTGCCAAACCCGGCAGCCTCCTTCTAACCGGTCTCACCAACTCCCAGGTGATCCGCACCTCCGACGTCCTCGACATAGCGGCCATCATCATGGTCCGCGGCAAGAGACCCAGCATGGAGGCGATCCGCCTGGCCGAGGAGCTGCGCATCCCCATCCTGGCCACAAAGTACATCCTCTTCGAAACGGCGGGCCGGCTATATTCCCGCGGTATGGTAGGCTGCCTGGAGAAGGTTGAAGAAGATCGTGTCAACACCTGAGGCGGCCCTTTATGAAAACTCTTTTTTCGTGGAAGGAGGCAATTTCGATACCGCGGGTTCCGTATCGAGCCAGATAAAGGCCCTCCTGAAACACATGAGACTGCCCAATGACGTGGTGAGGAGGGCGGCCCTAGTGACCTACGAGTCGGAGATCAACATCGTCTCCTACGCCGACCACGGCCGCATCTATCTCAAGGTCACCTCGGATTACGTGATGATCGAGGCCATCGACAAGGGTCAGGGAATCGCCGACATAGAACTGGCCATGCAGGAGGGATATTCAACGGCCACGGACAAGATCCGGGAGATGGGTTTCGGAGCGGGGATGGGTCTCTGTAACATCCGCAACTTTTCCGATTTCTTCCGTATCACCTCCGATGTGGGAAAGGGCACCCATCTGAAGATGGTGATCAAGATCGACAAGCTCTTCGACGGTATCTGAGGGAGTCGCTCATGGCCACTTTGGGAGAGATCGTCGCGGCCCTGGACCTCAAGGTGCGGTCCGGCGAGGACAAAATGGGGACGGAGGTCCACGGGGGTTACACCGGCGATCTCCTGAGCGACGTCATGGCGGGGAGTAAAGAGGGTGATCTCTGGATAACCCGCCAAACCCACCAGAACATCGTGGCCGTGGCCTCCCTCAAGGATCACGCGGGGATCATCCTGGCGGGAGGTGCCGAACCGGCGGCCGATACCCTGGAAAAGGCAAAGAGAGAGGGGATACCGATCCTCGTCTCGAACCGCTCGGCCTTCGAGACCGCGGGCATGCTCTTTGAGATGATATCAAGCCAGAAGACCGGTCGCTCCGGCTGAAAGGAGTAGGGTCAAGCGATCTTTTGAAGCTGAAACCCTTTCGCTGTGACCTTCACATCCACACGTGCCTGTCCCCGTGTGGTGACCTCGACATGACCCCCCGGGCGATCGTCGCGAGGGCCCGGGAGGTGGGCCTCGATATGATCGCCGTCTGCGACCATAACGCCTCGGAAAACGTCCGTTATGTCCAGCAGGCGGCCGAGGGGAAGGGGATCGTCGTCCTGCCCGGGATGGAGGTGTCCAGCAGGGAGGAGGTCCACCTACTGGCGATCTTTGACAATTTGGAAAGCCTGGAGGCCTTTCAGGAGGTCGTTTACCGATGCCTCCCGGGGCTCAACGACGAGCGGTACTTCGGCTGCCAGCCCATCGTGAACGAATTCGACGAGGTGGAGGGCATCAACGAGCGTCTCCTCATCGGGGCCACGGGTCTCTCCCTGGAAGAGGTACTGACGGCCGTTCACTCCCGGGGCGGTCTGCTCGTCCCCTCCCACGTGGAGAGGCAAAGTTTCGGCATCATCGGCCAACTGGGGTTCATCGACCCCGCATTGCCCTTTGACGCCCTGGAGATCACCTCGGGATCCGTGTCATCCTTCCGTGAAAAACACCCGGAACTCGCCCCTTTCGTCTTCCTTCGCTCCTCGGACGCCCACTTTCTGACCCAAATAGGAAGATCTTTCACGAGGGCCTGGCTGGCCGAGGCCTCTTTCGCCGAGTTGCGCCTGGCCCTTCACAGGCTCGAGGGGCGCTACGTCGAGGAGTGAGTCCCTTGCAGGAATTGGCCCTCCACATAGTCGACATCGGCGAGAACTCCATCCGGGCCGAGGCCGCAAACATCTGGATCCTGATCGACGAGGACGACGCACAAGACCGGATCGCCATAGAGATCAGGGACGACGGAGTCGGCATGGACGAGGAGACCCTCGAGAGGGCCCTCGACCCCTTCTACACCACCAAGAAGGTCAGGAGGGTCGGGTTGGGGCTCCCCATGCTGAAAGAGGCGGCCAGGAGGGCGGGGGGTGATCTGTCATTGATTTCCGCGCCCAGTTCGGGTACAAGGGTCCGGGTGGATTTCCAGAAAAGCCACTGGGACAGACAGCCCCTGGGGGACGTCCCCGGGGCGATCATGACCCTGGTGGCGGGCAATCCGGGGATAAACATCCATTATCGCCATGAATGCAACGGTAAGGTCTTCAAGTTCGAGACGGCGGATATAAGAGATATCTTGGGGGACGTGCCCCTGAACAACGCGGAGGTGCTCTCCTTTATCAAGGAATATGTCAGAGAGGGGCTTGGTGAAATCGGGTCATCGGCCTGAAGGCGAGCTCAAGTATAAGGAGGTTTAATTGATGAAAGCTGATTACGACACTCTGCTCAAGGAATTCACGCCGGAACAGGTGGAAAAGCTCAAAGAGATCATAGAGCGATACAAGGGCAAACCCGGGGGTCTGATCCCCGTCCTGGAAGAAGCCCAGGTCTCCCTCGAATACCTGCCCGTGCCGGTCCAGAAGGTGATCGCCGCGGAGCTTAACCTCCCCTTGAGCCGGGTCTACGGCGTGGTGACCTTCTACTCCTTCTTCACCATGACCCCCCGGGGCCGCCACACCGTCCGGGTCTGTCTCGGCACCGCCTGCTACGTCCGGGGCGGTAAAGCCATCGCCGAGACCATCGAGAAGCTTTACGATGTCAAGGAAGGCGAAACGACGGCCGACCGTCGCTTCACCTACGAGACGGTACGGTGCCTCGGTGCTTGCGGTCTCGGCCCCGTCGTGGTCATCGACGACGAGGTCCACGGCCGCATGAAACCCGCCAAGGTAAAGGAAGTTTTGAATCAATACGAATAAGAAAGGCAGGGTGGCTTATGGCAAAAATCACCATAGAGGACCTGAAGAAGATCAAGGAAAAGGTGCAGGCGGAGACCTCCCTGCGGGAGGGCGGTAAAAGGGTCAAGGTGACGGTCCACATGGGCACCTGCGGGATCGCCTCCGGGGCCAAGACCGTCATGGACGCCCTCATGGACGAAATCGGGGCCTCCGGGGCGACGGATATCATCGTGACCACCTCGGGGTGCATGGGACTCTGCAGCCGGGAACCCCTGGTGACGGTCGAGATCCTCGGTCAGGAACCTATCAAGTACGAGTACATGACCCCCAACAAGATGCGCCAGGTCTTCAAACGCCACATCCTTGCCGGTGAGATCCAGACCCCCTTCGTCCTGGCAAGGGGGACGGAGGAACAAAAATAGGGGAAGGAGGATCATAATCCACGATGAAAGTTTTCCGCTCACATCTGCTCATCTGCGGTGGTACGGGCTGCCACGCCTCGGGGAGCCTGACGGTGAAGAAGGCCCTGCTGGAGGAGCTGGAGAAGAGGGGCCTTGCCGAAGAGGTCAAGGTGGTGGAGACGGGCTGCAACGGTTTCTGCGCCCAGGGACCCATCATGGTCGTGTACCCCGAGGGGGTGATCTACATGATGATCAAGCCCCAGGACGTCCCGGACCTCGTCGAGGAGCACCTGGTAAAGGGAAGGATCCTGGAGCGGCTCCTTTACCGGGAACCGACCACCGAGGCCGTCATCCCCACCATGCAGGATATCCCCTTCTTCGCCCTCCAGGAGCTCCGTGTCCTCCGCAATCGCGGTCTCATCGATCCGGAAAAGATCGAGGAATACATCGCCCGGGACGGTTACCAGGGTATGGCCAAGGCCCTGACCCAGATGACCCCCGAAGAGATCGTACAGGAGGTCCTCGCCTCGGGTCTCAGGGGGAGGGGAGGCGCCGGGTTCCCCACGGGTCTCAAGTGGAAGTTCTGTGCCTCGTCCCCCGGAGACGTCAAATACGTCCTCTGCAACGCCGACGAGGGTGACCCGGGGGCCTTCATGGACCGGAGCGTCCTGGAGGCCGATCCCCATGCCGTCCTGGAGGGGATGGTCATCGCCGCCAAGGCCATCGGCTCCCACCAGGGTTACATCTACTGCCGCGCCGAGTACCCCCTGGCGATCCACCGCCTCAACATCGCCATCGCCCAGGCCAAGGAGATGGGCCTCCTCGGTAAGGACATTTTGGGGACGGGTTTCGATTTCGACCTCGAGATCTACCAGGGCGCCGGGGCCTTCGTGTGCGGCGAGGAAACGGCCCTCATGACCTCCATCGAGGGCAAGAGGGGCATGCCCCGTCCCCGCCCGCCCTTCCCCGCCGTCGCCGGTCTCTGGCAGAAACCCTCCGTCCTCAACAACGTGGAGACCTTCGCCAACGTCGGCCAGATCATCCTCAAGGGCGCGGCCTGGTTCGCCAGCGTCGGGACGGAGAAGAGCAAGGGCACGAAGGTCTTCGCCCTGACGGGCGACGTGAATAACGTGGGCCTCGTGGAGGTGCCCATGGGTACCACCCTGGGGACCATCGTCTACGACATCGGCGGCGGCATCCCCAAGGGCAAGAAATTCAAGGCGGCCCAGTTGGGCGGCCCGTCGGGCGGCTGTATACCCATCCAACACCTCAACGCCCCCGTCGATTACGAAAACGTCACGGAACTGGGGGCCATCATGGGCTCCGGCGGACTCATCGTCATGAACGAAGATTCCTGCGCCGTGGACATGGCGCGGTTCTTCATGGACTTCTGCCAGGACGAGTCCTGCGGGAAGTGCACCCCCTGCCGCGAGGGGACCAAGAGGATGCTCGAGATCCTGACGAACATCACCCAGGGCAAGGGCAAGGAGGGGGACATCGAACTCCTCGAGGAAATGGCCGGCATCATCAAGGAGGCCTCCCTGTGCGGCCTCGGCCAGACGGCCCCCAACCCCGTCCTGAGCACGATCCGCTACTTCCGCAAGGAATACGAAGACCACATCCGCAATCACCGCTGCGAGGCCGCCGTGTGCACGGCCCTCTTCAAATCCCCCTGCCAGCACACCTGCCCCGTGGAGATGGATATCCCGGCCTATATCGCCCTGATCCGCGCCGGCCGCTTCGAGGACGCCTACAAGGTCCTTCTGAAGACGAACCCCTTCCCCGCCGTCTGCGGCCGCGTCTGCGATCACAAGTGCCAGTCGAAGTGCCGCCGGGGCAATATGGACGAGCCCCTCGCCATCAAGTACCTGAAGCGTTTCATCACCGACAACGCCCCGCGGCCCGCCGTCAAGCCCGTCCCCGTCACCCGGAAGGAGAAGATCGCCATCGTGGGGGCCGGCCCCGCCGGTCTTACCGCGGCCCGTGACCTGGCCCTCCGCGGTTACAAGGTGACGGTCTTCGAGGAACTGCCCGAAGCGGGAGGGATGATGCGCTGGGCGATCCCGGCCTACCGCCTGCCGCGTAACATCCTTGCCCAGGAGATCGCCGACGTGGCGGCCCTCGGGGTGGAGATCCGCTGCGGGGTGAGAGTCGGTCGAGACATACCCTTCGCCAGGCTCGAGGAGGATTACGACTATGTCTACATGGCCCCCGGCGCCCACCGCAGCCAGAGGATGGAGGTGCCGGGAGAGGAGCTGGCGGGGGTCTACGGCGGCGTGGAGTTCCTCCGGGACTTCAACATGAACGAAGAGGACTGGCTTACGGGCAAGAAGAGTCTCGGCGCCCGCGTGGCCGTCATCGGGGGTGGTAATTCGGCCATCGACGCCGCCCGGGTCGCCCTGCGCCTGGGCGCCGAGGTGACGATCCTCTATCGGCGGGAGAGGAAGGACATGCCCGCCGCCGTCGAAGAGATCGTCGCCGCCGAAGAAGAGGGGATCAAGATCGAATACCTCGTCGCCCCCCTCAAGATCGAAGGTAAGGACGGCAAGGTGGCGGGCATCACCTGCGAGCGGATGAGACTCGGGGAATTCGACCGGAGCGGCCGCAAGAAGCCCGTGCCCGTCAAGGGGTCCGAGTTCACCCTCTCCGTGGATTCCGTCATCGCCGCCATCGGCCAGGTGCCCGACCTGTCCTTCGTCCCCAGGGAAAGCGGCATCTCCATCAACAAGTGGGACTGCTTCGACCTGGAGGCGGGAAGCAAGAGCAAGACGACGGCCGAGAAGTTCTATGCGGGCGGAGACGCCGTGACGGGACCGGACACGGTCATAGGGGCCATCGCCGCCGGACACCAGGCGGCCCGCGATATCGACGAGGCCATCCGCCGCGCGGCCGGAGAACCGCCGTGGGAGGAACCGGAAGAGGAGAAGATCGACATCCCCTTCGAGATCGACGAGGAGACGACGGAGACAACTCAGGCGAAGATGCCCGAGCTGCACGGCCCGGAGCGCCGGAAGGGTTTCGCCGAGGTGGAGCTCGGCTTCACCAGGGAAGAGGCCATCAAGGAGGCCTGCCGCTGTCTGCGTTGCGACGCCGAGATCTGAGAAAAGACAGAGGAACGACAAGGGCGGGGGGGGAATTCGCCCCCCCGTTTTTTTCAGCGGAAGTAGTGGGGAGGGGTGATCTCCGTCACCGTCGTCAGGCCGGGGGGGGCCGCCATGACCGCCGCGATGGAGTTGACCAGGACGGCGGCCGTCGCCTGATCGCCCGCCACCCCGCCCTCGATGCGAAGGTTGATGTTGGGCGTCCCGCAGATACAGACGGCGTCGTGGGGGTCTTCGGCCCCCAGGTACATGTACAACTCTAGGGTGATCACCCTCTCCCCCTGCCGGTTTCCCTTGACGATGTGCTTGATCCCCGCCACCTCTCCCGGCGTCAGGGAGAAATAACTCGATTTCACGGGTTTATCGGCCAGGACGGGTTCGATGGTCTCCATGACGTCGTCGAGTTCCATCCCCAGACGACCGGCCACTAAATACAGGGATTCCCTCAGGCCCACGTGCCCCAGTTCGTGCCGGGCGATCTGTTCATGGAAGTCCCTCGGGTCCATGCCCGCCCCGATCTTTTTCTGCAAGGGGTAGCGTCTCGTCGTCGCGTCGACCACCCGTCTCACCGTGACGGTCCTCACGTCCTGGCACACGGCCGTCAGGAAAACGGGCAGGGCGTCCATCACGAACCCGGGATTGACGCCCGTTCCCAGGACGGTCACCTTGTTCTCCACGGCGAGATTGTGCAGTCTCGCGGCAAGTCTCGCGTTTTCCTTCAACGGGAACAGGAGCTCCTCCGAAGAGGAGATGATGTTGATACCCGCCTCGATGATCTCCACGAGCTGATCGAAGATCTTCTGGATACGGGAACCCGCCGTGTGGAGGACGACGTCCGCCTCCACCTCGCCGAAGAGTCTCTGGGGGTTGTCCGTCACGACCACCCCCAATCTCCTGCCCAGGCCCAGGATCGTGCCCAGGTCCTTCCCCACGAGATCGGGCGAGATGTCGACGGCCCCCACGGTCTTGAGGTTGCTCTTCGTCTGGGCCAGTCTGGCCGTCTCCATACCGATGGGACCGAGACCGTAATGTATGATCCGGATCTTTTTCCTCTTCATCCCTCAGTACCCCTCTCAGAAGCGCCGGGCGCCGTCTTTCTCCCATGTTTTCATTTTTCCCCAATAGCACCAAGAATCGAGGGTCCGCAAGACTAACCGTTCCGACGTCTCCTCAACCTCAGGAATCCCCACACGATCAGCGAGGCCGCCAGGAGGAAGGCCAAGGGGGGTAAGAGAAGGGCGAGGAAGGTCGTCAGGGTCGAGGCCAGGACCTCGGCGGTGGCGAGGAGAATATTGGCCGTCCCGCCCGTCGACAGGGTTGAGACACCCCGCAGGAGGGCCGTCGAGGCCTGGACCGTCCCGGCCACACCCCCTCCGGCGATGAGGGCCAGGGACCATTTAATGAAGGGCGAGACATCGGTCATGAGGGAGGCGGTGATGATCGTTCCCGCCGCCACGGCCAAGGGGGTGGCGGCGGCATCGAGGAGATTGTCCATCCAGGGGACGTAGTACGCCCCGATCTCGAGGACGGCGGCTGTGGCGAAGGCCACGACGGCCGGCCAGGTGCCCATCCACTGAAAGCCCGGGGAAGGCTCGACGAAACCGTAGAACGCCGCGAGGGACAGGCCCAGAAAGGGCAGGATGACGCGAAAACCGCAGGCCGCGCTCAGACCTATGCCGATGACGAATCCGGAGATTCCGCCCCAGAGTTGATCGAGGTACAAAGGACCTACCCCCGCCATGAATGGCGTCACCATAACCTTTTCCCGCGGCCCTGTAAATAGGCACCTGACGGGATGTCATGGGGCTTGTCATACCCTCGGCGGGCCCGGCGACGGCCGACGCGACCCGCCCTCAAGGGGCCGGTCCCTCAGAATCCCCTCTCTTTCAAGGGGAATCAAGCCGAGGAAGGAACTTGCGTGCCGCTAAAAGTCCCTTGACAGCCCCAGGGGGCCATAATAAGCCTGAAAAGACCGTTGGAAAGGGGACCCGTGGAGAGGGAAAAGGCCTTCATCAAGAGTTTTTGGCATCTCATCGGCCCCTATTGGGTCTCCGAGGACAAGAAGGCCGCCTGGGGCCTTTTGACCGTCGTCGTCGCCCTCAACCTCGGCATCGTCTACATCAACGTCCTTCTGAACCGCTGGATGAACGGTTTCTACAACGCCCTCCAGAACCTGGAGATGAAGGCCTTCCTCAACTCCCTCGTCGAATTCTCCGTCCTCGCCGCCGTTTTCATCGCCACGGCCGTCTACATGATCTACCTCAACCAGATGCTCCAGATCCGCTGGCGGAAGTGGCTGACCAGGCGCTACCTCGCCAAGTGGCTCGACGGACAGATCTACTACCGGATGCAGATCTTCGAGAGGCGGACGGACAACCCGGACCAGCGCATCAGCGAGGACATCGCCGCGTTGGTGGAGAAGACCCTCAATCTCGGCCTCGGGTTCCTCCGGGCCGTCGTCACCCTCCTCTCTTTCATCGTCATCCTCTGGGAGCTCTCGGGCCCCCTAGAGATCCCCCTGGGGGGATTCGGGACCGTCACCATAGGGGGCTACATGGTCTGGGCGGCCCTCTTCTACGCCCTCTTCGGAACCTGGCTGACCATGGTGATCGGCAATCCCCTGATCAAGCTCAACTTCAACCAGCAGCGCCTGGAGGCGGATTTCCGCTACGGCATGATCCGCCTGCGGGAAAACAGCGAGAACGTCGCCATCTACGGCGGCGAGGCAAGGGAGATGGCCCTCTTCTGGGGGCGTTTCAAGCTGGTCGTCGCCAACTTTTGGCGGATCATGCGCCAGCAGAAACGCCTGACGTGGATGACCAGCACCTATAACCAGCTGTCCGCCATCTTTCCCCTCGTGGTGGCCGCCCCCCGCTTCTTCTCGGGACAGATCAAGCTGGGGGGGCTCATGCAGATATCCCAGGCCTTCGGGCAGGTCCACGACTCCCTCTCCTTCATCGTGAACAGCTACGTCGGGATCGCGGAATGGAAGGCCGTGGTGGACCGCCTCCTCACCTTCACGGACACCATGAAGACCATTGAAGAGGCCCGGTCCCTGGAGAGGATCAAGCGCCGGGGGACGGAGGAAGACGCCTTCGCCGTCCGCGCTCTGGACCTCTTCCTACCCGACGGGAGGGTCTTGGTGAGGGGCCTCTCCTTCCACCTTCGCCCCGGCGAGTCCCTCATCGTGACGGGGCCCTCGGGGTGCGGGAAGAGCACCCTCCTCAAGGCGATGGCCGGCCTCTGGCCCTACGGCGAGGGGGAGATCCGCTATCCCGAGGGGAAAAGCTGCGTCTTTCTCTCCCAGCGCCCCTACCTCCCCCTCGGCACCCTGAGGGACGCCCTTACCTACCCCGCGTCCAACGGCGATAACGACGAGGAGCTGCGGGACCTCCTGGTCGCCCACGGCCTCACCTACCTCGCCGACCACCTCGACGACACGGAACCCTGGTCCCAGACCCTCTCTCTGGGGGAACAGCAGCGGATCGCCTTCATCCGCGCCCTCCTCCACAAGCCGGACTATCTCTTCCTCGACGAGGCCACCTCCTCCCTGGACGAGGAAACGGAGGCCCGCGTCTACGGCTCCCTGAAACAGCGCCTCCCCGAGACGGTCTATTTCAGCGTCGCCCACCGCTCGACCCTCCTTCCGTGGCATGCGCGGCGCCTGGCCTTGAGGGGCGACGGGGGGTGGGACGAGGGGCCCCTTCTCCTCCCGGCCGATTCCCGGTCTTGATGGGAACGGCCGACAATGATAAGGAAATCGGATAAACACGGCGGTGAAAGGGAGGGAAAGTCATGAGATCGAAAATCACGGTCCTTGGGATCCTCGTCTTCTCGTTGCTGTTTTTCGCGTCACCGGCCCTTTCCCAGGCGCCGGCGGCCTCCGGGGCGGGTGGGGAGGCCAAGGCCCCCCCGGTCCAGAAGGAAGGGACGGCTCAGGATACGGCCGCCCTCTGCATGGACGCCCTCAACAGGACCCTCGCCCAGGACATGGCCCTTTTCGAGGTGATGAAGATGATGAGGGCCATCGTGATCATCCAGGACGAGATGATCCGGGGGATCATGGCCACGGACAAGCGGCGGGTCCAGGGTGAGTTGAAGATGATGAGGGAACAGCTGGAACGGATGATCGCGGGCCTGGAGATGCGTTACCGACAGGGCAGGGACACGGCCCCGCCGGGGGCCCAAGGCCGCTGAGAATCCCCGGGCAGGGTCAAGAAGGAGGACGGCATGAGAGACCCCCGTGTCGCCAAATACGCCGAGCTCATCGTCGCCTACAGTGTCGGGATCAAGGAGGGCGACAAGGTCCTGATCAACGGCAGCACCCTCGCCGCGCCCCTCCTCAGGGAGGTATACGCCGCCGTCCTCAGGGCCGGAGGCTTCCCCCTGACCATGGTCTCCTTACCCGACATGGAAGACATCCTCTATCGCCACGCCTCGGACGGACAGCTCCTCCACGTCCCTCCCCCCCTGATGACGGCCATCGAGACCTACGACGCCGTCATCTCCATCTCGGGAGCGGAAAACACCAAGAACCTCAGCGAGGTGGACCCCCAGCGGGTCGTCACCCGCAACCGGGGGAGGAGGGAGATGCTCGATGTCTTCATGCGGCGGGCGGCGGCGGGCGAGCTGCGCTGGGTGGGGGCCCTCTATCCCACGAACGCCTATGCCCAGGACGCGGAGATGAGCCTGGAGGACTACGAAGATTTCGTCTTCGGGGCCTGCATGCCCGATCCCGACGATCCCGTCGGCTACTGGCGCGAGTTCTCCCACCGGCAGGGTAAAATCGCCCGGTGGCTTTCCGACAAGAGGGAGATCCATGTCGTCGGCCCCGGCACGGACCTGAGGCTGTCCGTGGCGGGGAGGACCTTCATCAGTTGCGACGGCCATCACAACCTGCCCGACGGCGAGGTCTTCACGGGCCCCGTCGAGGACAGCGTCGAGGGGACCGTCCACTTCTCCTACCCCGCCATCTACCAGTCCCGGGAAGTCGTCGGCGTCACCCTCGAGTTCAAAAAGGGACGGGTCACGTCGGCCAGGGCGGACAAGAACGAGGAGTTCCTCCTGAAGATCCTCGACACCGACGAGGGCTCCCGCTATGTCGGTGAGTTCGCCATCGGCACCAACGAGGGGATAAGGCGGTTCACGAAACAGATCCTCTTCGACGAGAAGATCTGCCGTTCCTTCCACCTCGCCCTGGGCGCCGGCTACCCCGAGACGGGGAGCAACAACCGTTCGTCCATTCACTGGGACCTCATATGCGACCTCTCCGACGGGGAGATAAGGGCCGACGGCGAGACCGTCTACCGGGACGGCCGCTTCCTCTTCGATCCGTCCTGACGTCCCATGCCGGCCAATCTCCCACCCCAGTATTTTGAGGCGGAGCAGAGGTTCCGCGAGGCCCAGACCCCCGAGGACAAGATCGAGGCCCTCGAGGAGATGCTGGCCATCATGCCCAAGCACAAGGGCACGGACAAGCTCAAGGCCATGCTCCGCGAGCGGATCTCGAAACTCAAGGATCAGGCCGCCGCCAAGAAAGGGACGGCCAAGCACAAATCCGCCTACGCCATCGAGCGCGAGGGGGCCCTCCAAGCCGTCGTCGCGGGGGCGCCGAACACGGGTAAGTCGTCCCTCGTGGCCCGTCTCACCAACGCCAACCCGGAGGTCGCCCCCTTCCCCCATTCGACCCACAAACCCACGCCGGGCATGGCCCCCTTCGAAAACATCCAGTTCCAGCTCATCGACACTCCCCCCCTCACGCCCGAATACGCCGATCCCGGCCTCTTGGACCTCATGCGCCGCACGGACATGGTCCTCGTCCTCGTCGATCTCCTCGCCGATCCCGTGGACCAGTTCGAACAGACCATGGACATCCTCCACAGGAACCGTATCTTCTCCCCCTCCTGCCCCCTCCCCGAGAACCTGGCAAAAAAACCCGTCATAAAGAAAATGCTTATCCTCCTCAACAAGGCCGACAGTCCCCGGGACCTGGAAAATCTCGACATATTCAAAGAGCTCACGGGCACGGACATCCCCGCCATGGCCGTGTCCACCAGGACGGGCCTGATGCTCATGGATCTATTGGCGTTCATCTACGAACTTTCGGGTCTTATCCGGGTATACACGAAGCGTCCCGGTAAAGAGGCGGATCTCACCTCCCCCTTCGTCCTCCCCAGGGGCAGCACCCTGGAGGAACTGGCGGGGCGGATACACAAGGATTTCCCGGAGCGCCTGAAATTCGCCCGGATATGGGGCAAAACGGTTCGGGAGGGCCAGCGGGTCCAGCGCGATTACGTCCTCCAGGAGGGGGACATCGTCGAGCTCGGACTCCAGGGTTGAATTTTAACTTGCGCCCTCCCTCTCCTTGTGGCAGATAGTTCGTCTGTCAACGGAGGGCCCTCCGTTCAAAAACAAGGCGGCCGCAGCTGAAGGGGTTGATTTCCCGAGGATATCGGGCGGGGAGTACCCTTTGGCCGGCACCTGGTCTTTGCCATGGGAGGTAGGACGGATGAGAAAAAACATTCGTGCCGTGATCGAAAGGCTCCATCAAAAGGCCCTTTCGCCCGTCGGCTTCGTGATCATACCCCACCCCTCAAGAAACCCCTTCCACTTCCGTCTTCCCCTCGGTCTCGTGGTCTCTTTGGTTTTTTTGAGCCTCTTGGCCGCGGGCTATGTCGTGTCGATGATGATCAATCTGGCGAAGTACGAGGGCATGGAGAGGCTCATCGCCGACCACGCCCGGAAGGTCCAGGAATTCAACGCCACCTTGTCTTACCTGAAGAGGGCGGAGGGGGAGCTCCGGAGGCTCCTCGCGGCAGGTTCCAAGGAGAAGATCCTCAACGAGATGGAAAGCATGGACACGGGGACGGCCCAGATCGAGGCCATCGAGGGGCAAATCGAGACTGCCATGAATACCGTCTCTTCCATCCGCGAGTACCTCCGGCATAAACGGGAGCTCTTCCTCGCCACACCCATGGGGGTGCCCGTTGTCGGGGTCGTCACCTCCCCCTTCGGGGTGCGGATCAACCCCCTCACCCGTCGTCTCGAGTTCCACCGGGGCCTCGACATCGCGGCGCCCGCCGGCTCACCCGTGCGGGCCACGGCCGACGGCGTGGTCACCTTTTCCGGGTGGAACGGACCCGGCGGAAACCTGGTCGTCCTTTCCCACGGGGAGGGTTTCACGACCTGCTACGCCCACAACAGCATGAACCTCGTCCGGGTCGGCCAATTGGTCCGCCGGGGGGACATCATCGCCTACGCCGGCTCCACGGGCAGCGCGACGGGCAGCCACGTCCACTACGAGATATGGAACGAGGGCCGGCCCGTAAACCCGAGACCTTTTCTGGAGAGGAACTGACTCCCACGCCGCCCTGAACCCCGTGCCGAGAGGAAGGCTGACGATCTCCCCGCCCAGGGGAAAATCCAGAGTGACAAAAAGGCTTCTTTGAGGAATGTTTGCCTCCGCATTTATTAATCCTGAATCCAGAGCGAACGTGCACCGCACACGGTGCCGTTGGCTTTTTGGGCTAAAAAAGCCTCAATGGGCGGGTGGTCCGAGGGCTAAAATCCGAAGATTATCGTGCCCGGATCATGTAATGGCCTCTAAAAAGGGAAAAATTGATGAAATCGGACACACCTCAACTGGGGACTCTCGTCGAGCCCTGATCTGCGCCTCCTCTTACCCGGACAACCCTACGCCGGGACGGGATGCAAGGAACGATAAAGCCACAACAACCGCTCTTTGACAAACCTCAGGGCATCCACAAAGGGGAAACCCGCCATCAGGCGCATGACCATCCTGCCGGAACGGTTGACCAACCTCCCGGGAACGGAAAGCAGATGCTTGCGGATGGTCTCCGTCCGGGAGTTGTGCCACTGCTCGGAGAGGATATAGCGCTTGAAGATCAGCATCAGGTTGTAGGCGAGCACGCAATGCCAAAAATAGGCAAAGTTGCTGTTGAAATGCCCCGTCGGGACGTTGGTGATGAAGTGGGAGTAATCCAGCTCCCGGATGATCAGCTCCGTCTTCGCCCGCTTGTTGTAATCCTCCCAGACCTCCCTGGGTGTCATGTCGGGCTGGTTGTGGCAGATGACCTGATAGCGCCACCTGGGGAACAGTATCCCCTGGCCGCCACCCTCTCGGTCCGTGAACCTGCGCACAACGACAAAATCACGGGGCTTGGACCAGGTGCTCATACGGTAGGAAAACGAAGCCCCCTCGATGCCAGTGCCGGGATAAAAGGGCTCAAAGGCATCCTCCCCCAGGGAGTCTTTGACCCAGCGTAAGATGTTCCCGTACTTCCTGGCCACCACCTCGAAAAACAGGAAATCCCCCTCAAAGGCCTCGATGTTCTCCTCAACGAACCGTCCTGACCACCAGGTGGCCCTGAGGCATGGCATCGATGCACTTCCG